>ENA-OQAS01000002-OQAS01000002.1-human-gut-metagenome-genome-assembly--contig:-NODE-2-length-149081-cov-7.642487_pt1 | contig 149081 bp, 185 predicted proteins | sample MGYA00242733_ERZ504523 | MGnify/ENA primary metagenome ERZ504523 (study PRJEB26092, sample SAMD00036239) | human gut metagenome | host: Homo sapiens | study: EMG produced TPA metagenomics assembly of...
TGTTTTTTTGAGAGTAACTTAGGGGATTAAATATTATGTTGAGGGATTTAAAGCCAACCGATAATGTAGGTGGTTTCGATGTCAGACCCGGCAACTTCCTTTTAAACGGTGCAACAACCGTTTCCGGCGGTGTAAACTTTACTATTCATTCGGTTTATGCAGTTGAGTGTACATTGCTTTTATTCAGACCTTATGCAAAAATTCCGTATGCAAGGCTCAGATTTCCGGATTCTTACAAAATCGGCAACACCTATTCAATGCTCGTATTCGGTCTTGATGAGATTGATTTTGAGTATGCATATTCCTTTGACGGTCCGTATGAACCCGAAAAAGGCATTATTTTTGATAAAAAGAAATACATTCTTGACCCATACGCAAAGGCTGTAATCGGTCAGAGCGGCTGGGGTAAAAAACAGGAGCATGAGGGTGTTTATAAGGCAAGGGTTGTAAACAGCGACTATGACTGGGGCAACTGCACTCAGCCGAAGCTTCCGTTTGAAGAGCTTATTATTTATGAATTGCATGTAAGAGGCTTTACTCAGGACGGCTCCTCAGGTGTTAAAAACAAAGGCACATTCGCAGGTATCCGTGAAAAAATCCCCTATCTTAAAGAACTGGGCATCAATGCCGTTGAAATGATGCCTATTTTTGAGTTTGACGAAATGGGCTCGTATCGTAATTATGACGGTCGTCAGCTCTACGATTACTGGGGCTATAACACCGTATGTTTTTTTGCTCCAAACACAAGCTATGAGAGCGACCACGAGCATCATCACGAAGGCAGAGAGCTTAAACAGCTTGTTCGTGAGCTTCACGAAAACGGAATTGAAGTTATCCTTGATGTTGTGTTCAACCACACGGCAGAGGGCAACGAAATGGGACCGTATTTCTCGTTCAAGGGCATTGACAACAATATTTACTATATGCTCACTCCGGACGGAAAGTATTACAATTTCAGCGGTTGCGGCAATGTTCTCAACTGCAATCAGCCGATTGTGCAGCAGTTTATACTTGACTGTCTGCGTTATTGGGTAACAGAATACCGCATTGACGGTTTCCGTTTTGACCTTGCGTCAATTTTGGGAAGAAACGAGGACGGTACTCCTATGGATAAGCCTCCGCTTCTCAAGAGCCTTGCGTTTGATCCGATTCTCGGCGGAGTAAAGCTTATTGCAGAGGCATGGGACGCAGGCGGACTTTATCAGGTCGGCTGTTTTCCGTCATGGAACAGATGGGCTGAATGGAACGGAAGATACCGTGACGACCTCAGAAGATTTCTTAAAGGCGACAGCCATCTTGCATGGGATGTGGCTCAGAGAATTACAGGCTCAAGAGATTTGTATGACCCTACCTACAGGGGCTACAATGCGTCGGTAAACTTTCTTACCTGTCATGACGGATTTACTCTTTATGATATGTATTCATACAACGAAAAGCACAATCTTGAAAACGGTTGGAACAATACTGACGGTGCTAATGACAACAACAGCTGGAACTGCGGTGCCGAGGGTGATACAAATGATTACAATATCAACAAGCTCCGTATCAAAATGGTAAAAAATGCTTTTGCAACCCTTATGTGCAGTCAGGGACCTGCTCTTTTCCTTGCAGGTGATGAATTCTGCAACACTCAGTTCGGCAACAACAATGCTTACTGTCAGGACAACATTATCTCATGGCTTGACTGGACAAGAAAAGAAAAGCATAAGGATGTATTTGAATTTTTCAAATATATGATTGCTTTCAGAAAGAGATTCCATATTATCACAGACAGCAGAGGCAAGGCAACATGCAGTTATCCGCCTGTCAGCATTCATTCAAATGTTGCGTGGAGTGCCAAGTATTACGATGATACAAGAATGATTGGCGTTATGTATGCCGGTGCAAGTCTTAAACAACAGGGACTTGACGAGTTTGTTTACTTTGGTGTCAATGCTTATTGGGATTATGTAAATGTTGAGCTTCCCGACCTTCCCGAAGGATACCACTGGAAGCTTTATGTAAACACAGGCAACGAGCCGCAGGATGTAATCCTTGAGGACAGAAATATTATTCTCTATGACAAACGAATTAATATGGCAGGCAGAAGTGTCATTGTTGCTGTCGGAGAAAGATATTAATTATAAGGACAATTTCTTTGTTTAAGAAAACCGCCCCTACACGAAAATGTGTGGGGGCTTCATGTTTTTATAGGTTTCGGATTGTTAATGTACTGCTGTGTTGTCAGCATAAATTTAAGTTCGTAACGCTTGAATATATTTTTAACGCCCATTGTAAGACCTCCCTGTCTTTACCTTTTCTTTACTGTGTCTATATAATAATTTACAAACTTTAAATGAAATTTAAAAAAAGCAGAAATCCCGAATTTTTTCAGAATTTCTGCTTTAAATAATAATATGGAGTTTTATTTCCGTTATAAAATTATCTTTCTCTAAGCAACACACTTAAATCCGTTTTTTCAGAACGTTTTACTGCCCAAATGCTGACGATTGCAAGTACAATCAAATAAATCACGAGGAACAGCAGTATATAAACAGCCGAAACATTCACGGTCATTTCCATCATTGTATTGCCCACAAGATTCATAAGATACGGATTTATAAGTAATATGTCGAGTAATACAGTCAAAATTGTACCGACTGCAATTGATATTATTCCGATAAGGAAATATTCCGCAAATATTATATAGAAAAGTTGATTAGACTTGTAACCGAGTGAGCGATACAAAGCAAGTTCTTCGCTTCGTCTGCTTATGTTGCTCTTGACGAACATATACTGTCCCGCAATTACGAACAATGCAAAAAATACAATTGAACCTATAATAATTATGAGTGCGATATTGTATGACTGAGAATCAAAGTTCAAGTCCATTGTATACGGTTCGCAATATGAGGAAACCTCGGATTGTACACTTTCAAGATTTTTTGCATCATCAACGAGAATTTTATAAGCCTTATCGGAAGTTATTGAAGTCGAACCTTTGGCATTTGCAATAACTTCATTATTAAACTTAATCAAACTGTTGCGTGGAATAAGAATTTGGTTGCCTGTAAAAATCGGGTCAGATGTGTTATACACTCCGACAATTTTAAGCTTATGTTCCTTGCCCGATTCATCAGCGAAAACAAGATTTTTGCCCACAAGCGTTTTGCCGTCAATTTTATTGATTCGTTGACTTTCGCTGTTAAAATCCTTTAAAACTTCGGGAACAACTGCAACATTCTCTTCATTCTCTTTGAAAGCTCTTCCGCTTATTATTTTAAGGTTATACCCTCGTGAACATAACGGAGAGTATAATCAGAAAACAGCACTCCCGAAGTTTCCTTCACATCAAGTTCGGCAGGCACATTATAAACATTCGTTATGTGTTCAATGCTTTTTATACTTAAAATTGTATCGTCAATTTCATTTTCAGGCGTATTTTCGTTTATCTCAAAATTCAACTCTCTGTTAAGAATATGATTATTTATGTTTTGGTCAATATTATTTTTCAGCGGCATAACCGCTCCTGCCGACACAAGAACGAGAATGGTTGCAATAACCATAAAGCAACAAAAAAATATTGTTGCACCTTTCGTGAAAGAATTGAGGCTTTAACAAGCATACCGAGTTTTTTATTTTTCATTTTAATTTTCCTCTAAAACGCCGTCTTTCATAACGCAAATTCTGTCTGCAAAATCGGTTACGGCATCATTATGGCTGACAACAAGAACGCCCTTGCCAAGCTCTGCAAGTTTTTTCAACTCTTCAAAAATCATACGTTCGTTTTTGCTGTCAAGGTTGCCTGTAGGTTCATCGGCAAGGATAAAGTCGGGATTATTGGCAAGTGCTCTTGCAATGGCGGTTCTCTGCTGTTCACCGCCTGAAAGTTCCCTCGGATAGTGATCAATGCGATGTGTAAGACCGACTTTCTGCACAAGCAATTCGGCAGTTTCTTTCATTTCGGCTCTGTTTTTGAAATGGTCGTTTATGAGCATTGGAACCATTATATTTTCAAAAACTTTGAGATGCAGATTAAGATGAAATGCCTGAAAGACAAATCCGAGTGAATTCATTCTTGTGTCAGCAAGTTCGTTTTTGCCGAGTGACGACACATCTTTGCCGTTAATCAAAATCTGACCTGAGGTGCAGTTGTCAAGCAAACCTGCCATTTGGAGCAGAGTGCTTTTTCCGCTGCCCGACTGTCCCATAACAGCCACAAATTCACCCTCTGACAATGTAAACGATACATTATCCACGGCGGTTACTTTGTTATTGTATATTTTAGAAACATTTTTTAATTCTATTGATTTCATTATTTTACCCTCAAAAATTATTCATTCATTGCGTCTTTGGGCTGAATTTTATTCAGCTTGCGTAATGCTATGAGCTGACATATCAGCGGAACTATTGTTACTATCAAAAACGAAATTGCAAGCAAAATTCCGAAATTTCCCCAATTAATAATGTACAGACGGTCGATGAAATTTCTGTTTGCAAAGAAAAGATTTGAAACAGCCGTAACTATAATCGAAATAATTGTTCCAACCGCAAATCCGGTAAATGTAACTCTAAGCTGTTCGCAGTAAAGGCAGGCAAATATCTGACTGTTTTTATAACCTATCGCTTTGAGCAAGCCTATATCGGATTTACGAAGTGAAAGTGCGTTTGCTGTTGATTGTATAATCATAATCACAGAAAGCAACACTGTTGAAATAATAAGAAATACGCTTGCAAAGCTGAATATATTTGAAGCGTTTACTATGCTGTCCTGTATTCCGAGTTCGGAGTCATCGGCACAGCATACATTCATATCGGTGAGTGCATTATATACCGATTCAATATTTTCAAAATCATCAACAACAACATAGTGAGTCCTCAGCGATAAATCACTCCACCACTTGCCGACAGTGGTTTTGTTATCTTTTGAATATCCGCCTTTTGTAAGTGCGTCATCTAATATTTTCGTAGCTGTTTCCTCTGAAATATAAATCGAATCATAATAGCCTGTTTCGGTCGGTGACAGATAATAAGTACCCACTACCTTTAATTTATATTCAATTGCAGGCAATTCAAGTGAACCGCTTTCTGGTGAACCATCAATATTATAAGGTTGAATTAGCATATTATTAATCGCTTTTACGGTTATCGTTTTTCCTATAAGACTTTCCCCGTCAATATAATCAGGCTTTTTATTTTCATTCTCAACCTCAAAAGGATAAAAATCACTCGGGACAACACAGCTTAACACAGGGGATTCATCAAGAGTTTTTCCTGCAATAACACTGCGTTTTTCATCTCCCAATAATGACCATATACCAATATGGGCATCTCCTTTATCATCAATCTGTTCTGAAATTCTTGATTTGAAGTTTGTGTTATACTGAACGAATCATTTCTGATTCCTTCAAGAGGAAAAATATCAACTACATGCTCAGTATTTTTAATACTTTCTATAACATTATCGTCAAGTTTGCTTAACCAAGGGTCAACCTCAAGTGTTCTTGCACGATAATCCTCTTTATACTCATTTACAGCTTTTGTGACGGTAATTGAAAATGCCGAAATCAAGGTTATTGATATTACAAGCAATGCGGAAACAATTTTTATTCCCTTTTCATTTTTATTTATCTTGGCATTTGCTTTTGCAAGAAAATTCACATTCGTTAATTTCATCGCCAAACTCCTGTTGTATGTTTTATGTTATATTTTAATTATAATTTCTATCAATTAGAATTCAATATTAAGATGTCATTTATTACACTTTTATTACATTTTATAGCGGAACTTTGTTATTCCGGAAAATTTTGTCACAAAAAAGAACACAAAGTACCGTTAAAATACTTTGTGTTCTTAAATATTATTTCAAAGAATTAAAATACAACCGTTATTTCTAACCTTAAACAAGACTTAAATGTTTCTGTCAATAAAAGTATACAAAGCTTTTTAATCCCTGTCAAATTGCATAAATAAAAAGTTTATTCCTTGAAATATCGGTGAAAATTTTGTATAATTAGAGTGACAGTATTTTTAAGGAGAATATTTATGCAAAGAGAAAATTTTAAGTCGAGGACAGGTTTTCTCCTTGTAAGTGCAGGCTGTGCGATTGGCATAGGCAATGTCTGGCGCTTTCCGTATGTTACGGGCGAAAACGGCGGCGGATTGTTCGTGCTTTTTTATCTTGCATTCCTTGTGCTTATGGGAATTCCGTTCTGACAATGGAGCTTGCAGTCGGCAGAGCAAGCAGAAAAAGTGCCGTATTAAGCTATAAAACACTTGAAAAGCCAAAAAGCAAATGGCACATTCACGGTTGGCTGTGCATGATAGGCTGTTACCTTTTGATGATGTTCTACACGCCTGTTTCGGGGTGGATGTTAGATTACTTCTATAAATTTGCAACGGGAACATTTAAAAGCGGAATGAACTCAGAACAGGTTTCGGGAGTGTTTAACGACCTTATGGCATCGCCTGTTGAGATGATTATATGGCTTGCGATAATCGTTGTATTCGGATTTTTTGTATGCAGTCGAGGACTTCAAAAAGGCATTGAAAAGGTCAGCAAGGTTATGATGGTTGCGTTGCTTGCACTGATTATTATTCTTGCAATCAACAGTATGATGCTTTCAAATGCGGGAGAAGGCTTGAGCTTTTATCTTGTTCCCGATTTCGGAAAGGTTAAAGATGTAGGACTCGGCAAGGTAATCACCTCTGCAATGAGTCAGGCGTTTTTCACACTCGGACTCGGAATCGCATCAATGGAAATTTTCGGCAGTTATATGAACAAAGACCGCACGCTTTACGGTGAGGCTGTTCAGATTTGTGCATTGGACACTTTTGTTGCAATTGTTGCCGGACTTATCATCTTCCCTGCTTGCTTTTCATTTGGCGTTCAGCCGACCAAGGACCTGCCCTTATTTTTGTGACGCTTCCGAATGTTTTCGTAAATATGACGGGCGGTCGGATTTGGGGTACGCTTTTCTTTCTGTTTATGACATTCGCAAGCTTTTCAACGGTTATTGCCGTGTTTGAAAACCTTGTTGCTTTTCTTACCGACACATTCGGCATGAGCAGAACAAAGGCGTCAATCATCAACGGAACTATTATGTTCTTTGCGTGTCTGCCGTGTATTTTCGGATTCAACATTTGGAGCGACTTCAACATTCTCGGCAAGGGTGTGCTTGACCTTGAGGACTTCGTTGTCAGCAACCTTCTTCTTCCGATCGGCGCAATGGTTTATCTCCTGTTCTGCACAACAAAATTCGGCTGGGGCTTTGACAATTACTTTGAAGAATGTAACACGGGTAAAGGTCTTAAACTTTCAAGAGTGCTGAAGCCGTACCTTAAATACGCACTCCCCGTGCTGATTGTTATTGTGTTCGTTCACGGCTTTATCGGGTAGGATTAACAATCCCCTACGGCTCAAATTGTGCAAATTCACACAATGTTACATTCCGACAAAATAACATATAAAACAAAAACTGTACAACCATAATCGGCTGTACAGTTTTTATTTTGCGGTAGAACCGCATTACAGAAAGGCTTATTTAATTGAATCAATCCATTTTTGAATTTCAGACTTTGATGTACGCAGAACCGATTCATCAAAACGGATATTCATTCCCTGCTTTACATCGGCTGTACCGCAGGCATTAGCAAAATCTTTGAATGTGTGACCAATCCAACCGCCGTTGGTTGCAAACGGATAAACCGTCTTGCCCGAAAGGTCATTTTCCTTGAGAAATGTGTGCATTGCAGGGGCAAAAGTGTACCACCAAACAGGTGTTCCGAGAATTACCTCGTCATACTTGCTAAGGTCAATATTAAGCGGTTTTATTTCGGTACAATATCCGCTGTTCACTTCATCTTGACCTTGATTTACAACCGAGTTGTAGTCGCCGTCATACGAAACTACTGTTTCGATTCTTGCAATGTCAGCACCCGTGCTTTTCTGAATCATCTCGGCAATGCTTTTTGTGTTGCACGATAGGAATAATAAACGATAACTTTTTTCATATTCAGAAGCCGCCTTTCGATTAACCGAGTTTATTATATTCTTCATCGGTTACGGGTTCACACCACTCGTTTGAACATTCTTCGCCCGGCATTTCGGTTGCGATGTGTGAGAACCAGCTGTCCTTTTTAGCACCGTGCCAATGTTTAACCTCGGCTGGAATTACGATTACCTTACCCGGTGTAAGGCTTACAGGCTCTTTGCCTTCTTCCCGATACCAACCCTCACCTGCCGTGCAGATGAGGAGCTGACCGCCGCCGCTCTTTGCGTGGTGAATGTGCCAGTTGTTACGGCAACCAGGTTCAAATGTTACATTTAAAAGGTGAAGTCCGTCCTCGGGCTTTGTGAGTGAATTTAGGTATGACTCTCCGATAAAATATTTTGCATAAGCTGTATTGGGAGTGCCTGTGCCGAATACATTCTGCTTTTCAAATTCATTCTTGTCTGCAATTTTCATAATATTATCTTCTTGTGTAATTAAATTTTTTTAATCCAATCATTAACAATGCCTTCTGCCTTATCGGCATCACTTCCGAACACGGGAAGTCCGTTTGTTACGGTTGCACCTTTGGCAGTATTTTTAATATCATTGACTGTGTTTGAAAGTCCGCTTCCCTCGTGAGTGCAGAACGGATGAATTGTTTTGCCCGTAAAATCAAATGCTTCAAGGAAAGTATAAACCGCCATAGGCATTGTTCCGCAGTAGTTTGGATAGCCGAGATAAATTTCATCGTAATCGTCAAGATTCGGCAATGAAACAAGTTCGGGTCTTGCCTTTGATTTAAGGTCTTTAACCGACTGAGCAACACATTCCTTGTAGTTTGCGGAATACGGAACTTTCTGCTCAATTTTAAACATATCGGCTCCTGTGAGGTCTGAAATCATTTTTGCAACCTTTTCGGTGTTGCCGACTTTTACATAGCGGTACTGACCGCCGAAATAATTTTCATCTGCTCGTGAATAAAATGCAATTAACTTTGCCATTGTAAATCTCCTTTGTTTCAGAATTTTTACTATTTTTCAGTTTGTTTTTTACTTTACAGTAATATATTACACCATGAAGTTGACTTTAAGTCAAGAGTCGTTTTTGATTTTTTCGTATAATTTTTAATTAACTGCATAGGTTGCTTTCCGTACAACACTCTTAGCTTAAATATTCTGCTGTTACTTGTGGGCATCCGATGAACTCCTCTATTTAAAATTGCAAAAGCAATCGCTATACTTACGCTCGGGCATAGTATGTTTTTGATATTGCAAACTATCTGCACGAACGGAGAGCGACGGTACATCGCAAAAAAATACTGTACAACCGAGAAAGGCTGTACAGTATCGGAATTATTCTTTATAAGAAACTATTTCTTTTCAGTAAGAAGCTTATTGAGTTCGTCCATAAAGGTGTTAATATCCTTGAACTGGCGATAAACAGACGCAAAACGGACATATGAAACCTCGTCAATATTCTTGAGCTGATCCATTGCAAGCTCACCGATTTGCTTTGAAGTGATTTCACGGTCAAGGCTTGACTGAAGCTGAGCCTCAATATCATTGACCATATTTTCAATCTGTTCAATTGAAACAGGACGCTTCTCACAGGCACGGAGAATTCCGCCTGTAAGCTTGTTGCGGTCAAAAACCTCACGGGATTTATCACGCTTAACAACAATTATCGGAACAGTTTCAATCACCTCATGTGTGGTAAAGCGTTTGCCGCATCTCAGGCACTCTCTTCTTCTGCGGATTCTTTCGCCGTCATCGGCAGAACGAGAGTCGATAACCTTGCTTTCTTCATAACTGCAATATGGACACTTCATATGAAAACCTCCGAATAATTATTCCCTAAAATAATTATAACATACCGTTTTCAAATTTCAAGTATAGAAAATTTACAATTTAATTACACTTTTATTGCATCAGAGATTGCGGTAATGCTTAACATTTCTCTTCTTTCTTTTACGCTTACCGTGAATTTTTGAAATAATAAGGTAAATGATGAGAACGAGAATGATAAGAGCGATAATCACGATAAACCAATAGGACTGGAATACTGTGCCGATGATGTTGAACACATAGAGAATTCCGCTGCGTTCAATCTTTTCGCCTGCAACAACATTAACCTCGGCAAGCTTTTGCTTTTCGCTGTTTGCATCTGCTTTGTAATAGATTGTCGCCTTGCCGACTACCGAGCCTTTGTCAAGCGGTGCGTCAACGCTTTCGGGAATATCCTGTTCAATAATTATATTCTCATCTGTGCAGTCTTTCGGAACAATTGCACTGAGGTCGGTTTCGGGATAAAACAGTGTACTGTTTTTGCCCCATGCAAGGTTAACCTTTACTTCGCAAAGCGGCTTTGACGAGGTAGCAACAGTGTTCATTTCAAGACTTGTCAACGCCCAGCGGAAAAGGTCTGCCGCATCGGTCATTGTTGCGTAGTCCTCGGTCACACCTTCCTCATACGGTGCGTGAAGGAGAATTGCCATATATGAATAGCCGTCTGCCGACGCTGTCGTTACAAGACATCTTCCTGCCTCGTTAGTCGTACCCGTTTTGATGCCCTTTGCATACATATAGTAATACTCACCGCCACGGTTGGCGTCAATGAGGTAGTTGGTTGTTACAAGGGCTGTATCGTCACCGTCACAAGTGTATGTACAGGTATTTGTGATTTCTTCAAAACGAGGAAGAGTGAGCGCATAGGTTGTGATTTTGTACATATCACGGGCGGTTGTGTAGTGGTCGGGATCGTGAAGTCCGTCAGGATTTGCAAAATGAGTGTTTTCGCAACCGAGCTCCTTTGCCTTTTCATTCATAAGCTTGACAAAGTTATCAACATTGCCTTCACCGATATAATCGGCAAGAACCATTGCGGCATCATTACCCGAGGGAACCATCATGCTGTAAAGCAGATCGATTGCAGTCATACTCTTGCCGACATGATTTTCAACATTTGCAAGGGAACTGCCTGTGTTTTTGAGAACATCAAGAACCGACTGCTTAATCGGAATTTTTGTATTATCAAGATCGGCAATGTTTTCAACCGCAATTATGTAGGTCATAATCTTTGTTGTTGACGCAGGATAACGCTTTGAGTCGGCGTCTTTTTCATACACGGTCTGACCCGAATCCATATTTACAAGAAGGATTGAGTCCGACTTGGTTTTTACATCATTAGGATAGGACGCAGCGCCTGCCGTTGTGAAAGCAAAACAGATAATGATGCAAAGCATACAGAGAAGTGAAAGTGTTTTGGTTATGGTTTTTCTCATTTACTTAATTCTCCCATTTATAGTTTTTCAGTTTAAAGCATTTTGTCCGCCACGCTCAAACAGGCGGTCTACCTCTGCTTTTAACAATCGTATTTCATCGTTTCGGATATCGCCGTAACGATCCATTATGCAGTCTGCAATTTTTTGAGAAGTTCAAGGCTTTTTGTGTCGGCAAAATCGGCAATTGACATCTGCGGAAGTCCGTGCTGTCTGTGACCGAAAAAGTCGCCGGGTCCTCTCATTTTCAAATCTTCATCGGCAATGACAAAACCGTTGTTCGTTGAACACATGACCTCAAGTCGTTCTCTTGTTGTCTTACTGCCCTTGTCGCTGATGAGAATACAATAGGACTGCGAACTGCCTCTGCCAACCCTTCCTCTCAGCTGATGAAGCTGTGAAAGTCCGAATCTTTCGCATTTTCAATCACAATAACCGTAGCATTCGGAACATCAACGCCGACTTCTATTACCGTTGTGGCAACAAGAACGGAATACTCATTCTCGACAAACTTACGCATAACCTCGTCTTTTTCATCAGACTTCATCTGTCCGTGAACAATGCCTACTGCTATGTCAGGAAATTCCCGCAACATCAAATCTGCGGCATATTCTTCGGCTGACGCAACATCGTCAAGCTCGCCTTCTTCAACAAGGGGACAAACTATATACGCCTGTCTGCCGTGTTTTACTTCACTGCGGATAAAGTCATACACTCCGCCACGCATTGCAGAAGTTCGCAACACGGTTTTCACGGGTTTTCTTGACGGCGGAAGTTCGTCAATTATTGAAATGTCGAGGTCGCCGAAAATGATAAGTCCGAGGGTTCTCGGAATCGGAGTGGCACTCATAACAAGCAGATGCGGATTGTTGCCCTTGCCGAGAAGCTTTGCTCTTTGTGCAACGCCGAATCTGTGCTGTTCATCGGTTACGGCAAGTGCAAGATTTTTAAACTCGGTTTTATCGGTAATGAGAGCGTGTGTTCCGATTACCATATCAATCGAACCGTCTGCAAGTGATTTTCTGATTTGTTTTTTTCGGATTCCCTTAGTGTGCCTGTCAGCAGACCAACCTTGATATCCGTATTTTCAAAAAGCTTTTGAAATGTTTTGTAATGTTGTCGGGCAAGGATTTCAGTCGGCGCCATGAATGCGGTCTGAAATCCGTTTTTGGCAACCGTGTAGCAGACCGATGCTGCCACAGCCGTTTTGCCCGAACCTACATCGCCCTGAACAAGTCGGTTCAGCGGAGATGATTTGTTGATTATATCGTTTATGCAGTCCGACACCGCCCGTTTTTGGGCATTTGTCATTGTGAACGGCAAAAGCGATTCAAATTCTTTTGAATAATCCTTTGTGATTTCAAGAGAGGTTACTCCTCTGCTGTGGTCACGCAGATTTCTCATTCCGAGGTTCAGCACAACAAGCTCTTCGGTAACAAGCCTTTTTCGGGCTGCTTCAAGCTGTTGGCGGTTCTTCGGAAAGTGAATGTCAAACAACGCCTGTCTGAGTGAGCAAAGGTCAAATCTTTCTCTTATGGCATCGGGCAAAGGATCCTTAATTTTTGACGGCAGCATTGAAAGTGCCTGTCGTACGGCTGATTCAACCGATTTACTCGGAAGTCCTGCCGTTTGTCTGTAAATCGGACGGATTTGCGTTCCCTTGATAGCAGGAGCAAAGGTCGGAGATACAATCTGCATTCCGTAGCTGTCGGATGAGATTTTTCCGTAAAAGAAATATTCTCCGCCCTGTCTGAGCATTGAGCTGATGTATTTATTGTTAAAAAACACAAGCTGAATTGAACCCGTTTCATCATAGACTGCGGTTTTGGAAATAATTCTTCCGCCGCTTATGCGGGTATCGTTTACAGATGTTGCGACAACAGCCTTTATGCAGACGGTTTCACCGTATTCAAGCTCGTCAATATGCTTGATGTTGCTCCAATCCTCGTATGTGCGTGGATAGAAATTAATCAAATCTCCAACGCTTTTAATACCGAGTCTTGCAAAAAGTGCGGCACGCTTTTCACCTATTCCGTTCAAATTTGTAACGGGAGTTTTATAAAGTGATGTCATACCGCACCTCCGTTATACAAAACGGGAGCATAACCGTAAAAATTATGCTCCCTGAAAAATCCGATTTAAATGCTTATTCTACGCTGAGAATAAAGTAGTAAACAGGCTGGTCGCCCTTTACAAGAGTAATATCGGTTCTTGAACCGAACTTTTCACGAAGCTCTCCGTATGCCTTTTCTGCCTCTTCCTCACTTACATTCTCACCATAGATAAGAGTAATGAATGAAGTGTCACGGCTGACCATATCCTTTGCAAGCTTGACAAGAGCCTTAACTGTGCTCTTTTCTGTGATTGTAAGCCTGCCGTTTTCAAGAGCGATAATGTCGCCCTCTTTGATTTTCTTACCGCCGAATTCACTGCTTCTTGCGGCAAAGGTTACAAGACCTGTGCCCACAGACGCAAGTGCGTCCGTCATAAGCTGTGCGTTGCTTTCGGCAGAAATCTCGGGATCAAAGTTGAGCATTGCCGTCATACCCTGCGGAATTGTTCTTGTCGGAACAATGATGACATTTCTGTCTTTTACCATCGGGATTGTCTGCTCTGCGGCAAGAATGATGTTTTTATTGTTTGGAAGAACGAGAACATTCTTGGCAGGAGTTGCCATAATTGCCTCATAGATATCGTCTGTACTCGGGTTCATACTCTGACCGCCCGAAACAACATTGTCACAACCGAGGTCTTTAAAAAGGTCTTTAAGACCGTTACCTGCGGCAACTGCAACAAAACCGAAATCGTTTTCAGGTTCTGCGGGAACAAATTTTTCCTTTTCAGCCTTTTTCTTTGTTGACTTGACATTCTTGTGTTGTTCCTTCATATTCTCAACCTTAACCGTGAGAAGCTGACCGAACTCAAGTCCTTTTGAAAGAGCATTGCCCGGCTGTTCCGTATGAACATGAACCTTGATAATCTCATCATCATTTACAACAACTACGCAATCACCGATTGATTCAAGATAACTGCGAAGCTCGCCGATTTCGGTTTCAATCTCGCATTTCTGCCAACGATGAACTCTGTGCAATATGTGAATCTGATATCATCGTCAAATTCAGCGGCGGCACTTTCAAATGTGCTGACGGTTGCAGGAGCTGTGTCATCGTCAGCTTCAATCATAATGCCGTTCTTAATTACAGAGAGCATACCCTCAAAGATTACGCAAAGGCCCTTACCGCCTGCGTCAACAACGCCTGCCTTTTTAAGCACGGGCAAAAGCTGAGGAGTGATTGCAAGCGCCTCGTTAGCCTTGTCAACGATTGTCTGCCATACAGACACAACATCTCTGTCATACTTAGCGGCTTCGATACCTGCCTCATAAGCCATTCTTGCAACCGTGAGAATTGTTCCCTCTGTCGGTTTCATAACAGCCTTGTAAGCGGCGTCAACACCGATTCCGAGTGCTGCGGCAAGATTTTTGCCGTCAACTTCTTCAATGTCTTTAAGTCCCTGGGCAAAGCCACGGAAGATTAGTGAAGTGATAACACCCGAATTGCCTCTTGCTCCACGGAGCATTGCAGAGGCTGTGATACCTGCGGCATCACCTGCACAGGTACCGTCAAAATCTTCAAGCGCTGCAACAGCCGCATTGACTGTCATTGACATATTTGTACCTGTGTCTCCGTCGGGTACAGGGAAAATATTAAGATCATTTATACTGTTTTTTTGGTTTGAAATATTATTCGCACCGGAAATAACAGCCTGTTTGAGAATTTGTCCGTTTATCATTTAGGCACATCCTTTTAATGTACATTTCTTAATCAACTGCATAAGCCGATTTTACACCGACAAACGCAGTTTCACAATAATTCACATTATAACATTATACATTATCAGCTTGTTTTTGCAATAGTATAATACACTAATTATCTGCAAAAAAGCCGACTTAATCGGGATTGTTTCATATTTTTTGACAATTGGAAACAATTTACTTTATGCTGATTTGTGTTATTCAATACGCATTGACTCGGCTGAAACACACTTTCCGCTTTTGTCATCAACATCAAAAAGCTACATTCCATTTTACATTCTCCGCTTGCAAGGTCAAAGCGCTGCGGAAGCTTATTTTTCAGCTTTGCAACTATAATTTCGCTCTTTACACCGAGAACGGAATGGATTGTACCCGTCATTCCCGTGTCGGTTATGTAGCCGGTTCCCTTCGGAAGAACCTGTGCGTCCGAGGTCTGAACATGGGTGTGTGTTCCGAACATTGCGGAAACTCTGCCGTCAAGATAATAACCCATTGCCCTTTTTTCACCCGTTGCCTCTGCGTGAAAATCAACAATTATGATTTTGCTTTCAGCCTGTTTAATCATTTTATCTACACATTCAAAAGCGCAATTCAGGTTGTTATCCATATAGGAATTACCCATAATATTTATAATCGACACAATTCTTCGCCCTGTGTCAACATTAATTATACCTTTGCCGGGTGTTGAATTTTCGGGAAAATTAGCGGGTCTGACAATGAAGGGATTTGAGTCGAGGCAGTCATAGACTTCTTTTCTGCGGAAAGAATGGTTGCCGAGTGTAATTGCGTCAACTCCGCTGTCAAAAAGATGCTTTGCAGACACGGGAGTCAGTCCGTTACCGTCAGCGGAATTTTCACCGTTGCAGATTACAAAATCAACACCTTTCACCTTTTTGAGCGTGGGAAGATTGTTGCGAAGAAAATCACAACCGATACTGCTACAACATCACCTATACATAAAATTCTCATAGTTATCCCTCCGTTTGTGTCCGATTGCAAAATTTCAGTCGTTCAAAGCAAAACATACAAATTGATTATAACACAACTTTTCTATTCTGTCACATCAAAATCAACCTGATCTGCAATATTTTCGTTAAAAATATAATCTGTTGTCACCCTGTAGCTGTCTTTATTTTCTTTAACGGAAATTTGTTTTGAAATAACTTCGCTTTTATTCTTTGTAAAAATCTCATAGAGAATACAATCAGCCTTTGCAATCTCCTCAGCCTTGTTTTTACTTACAGAGTTTTCGGTTGTTACAAGTTCACGGTCGGTTCTGATTTTAAGTCCTACCGGCAGAACAACATCATTTATAAACAGATTTTCTCCGTGAACTGTGCTTACAAAATTGTCGTAGTTTTCAAAGGCAAGGTTACAGGGAAAATCAAGCCATAAAAATCTGAAATTTTTTCTGTCAACATAATTTTCGTCAGCGTAACTGTAGGTTACTTTTTTCGGAATTGAAAGCGTTTGCTGTTCTGTAATGTCGGCATAAACCTTTGCGTTTGCTCTTAAGTAACGCATATCGCCCTGCTTGGTTTCGTCAAGACCGCTGACAAGAATCTGACCGTTCACAACTCCGCTGCCCTTTGTAACAACAGGTCTGCCGTTATATGCCTGAATCCGTGTTATGACTCCGTCCTTAACCGCTTTTACATTGCAAGGATTTTTTGAGGTGTCAAGCTTCGGTTTTTTGTAGGTTTCCTTTACTTCAACCGTGACAAGACTGCCCGTTATGTTTATGCTCATCCAGCGGATATCGTCACATTTCAGCTGAATATTGCGTTCTATCTGATCTGTATCGAGATTGTTTTTCCACACACCGACAGAAATCCCGTTATCACCAAGTAACGATTCAAGATATGTATTGCTGATTTCCTCTGTACCCGAAATTTTTACCGACCAGATAAAATTTGAAAGAAAAATACAGAGAATAATTCCGCATACCGCACCTGCAAAAAGTCCTGTTCTCTTCTTATAGCGGTTAATAATAAACGGCAGTCCGTGTTTGGCTGTTATTCTTGTTTTAACCCTTGATTTGCGTGCAAGAATTCTGATTTTTTTGTAGTCGGAAAGGTACATTGAGGCTGATATTGCGTTCTTTTTCGGAACGGGATTCCAGAGATTCACACCGTTTTTTGCGGTTATGTTCATAAATCTTTCGGGAAATTTTCCGCTTGCGGTAAAGTCCACACTTCCTCTGAGAAAGCGTATTATTTTAAGGAGCATAGTTTCACCTCACGAAAGAAAGTTGATGTCGGTTACAAAGCCTTCAATTTCAACGCAGGAGCTTGAGATGCACTTCAATGTCATTCCTCTCCCGCAAAATGAAATTACGGTTTTGCAGGTATTAATTTTTATGCTTTCGCTGTCATAGAGCAAAATTCCCGTTGAACCCTCAACGGTTATTCTGCGGTTTCCGAGCATCTCTATATACGGCATTGTTCCCATATCGAACATCGGAGAAGGCAATCTTTCGTTTTTATCGGCAATTCGTTTCTTCTTTGGCAAAAAAATCTCCCCTGTTTTCGTTTCTCATTTATTTTTATGCAACTGCCGTCATATATATTAATTGGTGATTAATATGTTCCTGAGTAAAAGTGCCGTAAAGGCGGTGAATATTTTTAAAGCAATCGGAATTTTTCTTTTATGCATTACGGCTCTTTTGTTTTCAAAAGAATGTTCAAAGGGTGCTGAAAACGGCATAGGCTTGTGCCTTTCAACGCTTGTACCGTCACTTTTCCCTTTCATGGTGCTTGCCTCATATATTACAGATAGCGGTCTTGCAGAAAAAATCGGCAGACATCTTTCATGGCTGACAAAACCGCTTTTCGGACTTGACGGTTGCTTTGCATCGGCAATAATTCTCTCGCTTGTCGGAGGTTATCCCGTTGGTGCAAAGACGGTAAATTCGCTTTATAAAAAAGGTGCGGCAAGTGAAAGTGAGTGTAAACGGGCAGGTCTGTTTTTGGTGTGTTCGGGACCGGGGTTTCTTGTGAATTTTATCGGTGTACAGCTTTATTCGAGCATTGAAGTCGGGTTTATTATATTTGCCGCCCAATGCATTTCGGTTTTTATACTTGGATTTGCTTTAAAATTCGTTTGCAGAAACAAACTTGACGATAATTCCAATTCGGAAACATTAATAAGCACTCTGCAAAAAGGCGACGCACTTGTAAAGTCTGTTCTTGACGGTGCAAGGGGAATGTTTGCAATCTGCGCATTTGTGGTGCTGTTTTCGGCATTTACTGAAATTTTCTGCTCACACATTACGGATGAAAATATTCAAAAACCGTTTTTGATACTCACGGAAGTTTGCAATGCGGTTACTGAGGTATCGAAAGATTTGCCGATTGAGGTTGTTGCATTTTCGGCAGGATTCGGCGGACTTTGCGTACATTTTCAGATTTTCTCGGCACTTGGAGATATTAAGGTTAATAAAATGTTATTTTTCTTTTGTAGAATTTTACAAGGATTTATCACCGCATTGCTTACGCATTTAGGAATAAAACTTTTCTCCGTCACAACCGATGTTTTTTCAACATCAACGGTTGAAAATTTCAGTTTTTTCGGAGGAACTGTCCTTTCGGGAGCGGCTTTGCTTTTTACCGCTTTATGCTTTTTATATTCACTCAAAAATTACAAACAAAATTGACGGAGGTTACTTTATGTGCGGAATAGCAGGATGGATTGACCACTCACAGGATATGAGCGAAAGAATTGATTTGCTCAACAGAATGTCTGAAACGCTAGACAGACGAGGTCCTGACGAAAACGGTTTGTACATTAACCGAGGGGCGGCGCTTATGCACAGGCGGCTTGTTGTAATTGACCGTGAAAACGGCAAACAACCGATGTCTGTTCGTCACAAGGACACGACCTATGTCATTGTCTATAACGGCGAACTCTATAACACAGCCGAGCTTCGTGAGGAGCTGAAAGCATCGGGTTTTCATTTCAGAGGTCACAGCGACACGGAGGTTGTGCTGAAATCGTACATTAAATACGGTGCGGACTGCTGCAAAAAGCTGAACGGAATTTTCGCCTTTGCAATCTACAACACAAGCGACAAATCGCTGTTTTTGTGCAGGGACAGAATCGGCGTTAAGCCGCTGTTTTACTACGAATACAACGGTGGCTTGCTGTTTGCGTCAGAAATAAAAGCATTGCTTGCAAGCAAGGTTGTAAAGCCTCAAATTGACGAACAGGGACTCAATGAAATTTTCTTTTTAGGACCTGCAAGAACGCCTTCGTTCGGAGTTTTCAAGGGAGTATTTGAACTTAATCCGGGCGAATGTGCAATGTATAGGCACTCAAAGCTTCGCCGAAAAAAATACTACACCGTTGAGGCAAAAGAGCATACAGACAATGAAGTAACTACCATTGAAAAGACGAGATATCTGCTAACTGATGCAATTCAGCGACAGCTTGTGAGTGATGTTCCGCTGTGCTTTTTCCTTTCGGGAGGGCTTGACAGCAGTATAATTGTCAAGACCGCATCAATGTACAACAAGGAACACAAACTCGGCAAAATCAACACCTACTCGGTTGAATACCGTGACAACGAAAAATATTTTCAAAAGAGCAATTTTCAGCCTACTCCCGACTACGAATTTATTTCGATGATGTCAAAAAATGCCGACACAAAGCACAGGGAAATTATCCTTGACAACACGCTTGTGTGCGACGCACTTTATGAAAGTGTTCAGGCAAGAGATTTGCCCGGGTATGTTGATGTTGACTCGTCACTTTTGCTCTTCTGCAAAGAAATCAAGCAAAACTACACAGTTGCACTTTCAGGAGAATGTGCCGATGAACTTTTCGGCGGATATCCGTGGTATCACAACCATGAAATACTTTTTGAGGATTGTTTTCCGTGGTCAAAAAGTCAGGATATTCGCAGGAGCATTCTCAAGGACGGTGTGCTGAAAAACGGCGAAGAGTATGTCAGACAAAGGTATCTTGACACAATAAGCCTTGCCCCAAAGCTTAAAAGCGACACCGACCTTGACAGGCGAATGCGAGAGATGTTCTACCTGAATTTTTACTGGTTTATGCAATGTCTGCTTGAGCGAAAAGACAGATGCTCAATGTTCAGCGGGCTTGAGGTAAGAGTGCCGTTCTGCGATTACAGACTTGTTGAATATGCGTACAATATGCCGTGGGAATTAAAGGCATGGGGCAACCGTGAAAAGGGAATTGTGCGAAAGGCTTTTGAGGATATTCTGCCCGAAGAAATTTGCTGGCGAAAGAAAAGCCCGTACCCGAAAACGCACAATCCGATTTATTTCAACGAGTGTGTAAAAAGGGTTAGAAAAATTCTTAAAAAGCGTTCAATTCTAAACGAACTGCTTGACCGAAAAGGGATTGAAGATATCATTGAAAATCCCGATAAAATCACAAATCCGTGGTACGGTCAGCTGATGAAAGCACCGCAGATTCTTGCGTATATAATCGAACTTGACTACTGGTTTGATAAATATAATGTTGAAATAGTGTAACGGTTATGTTAAAATCGGAGTGTAAAAAGCATTGGGAGATGTAGAAAATTAGCCGTAAACAATATATTAAACTGACCGATTTCTTCAAGAATAACAAATCCGCAAAAAATGTGTTGAAATTCGTATATAAAATTTTTCCGCTGACAGTATTTGCAAGCTATCCGATTTTGCTTGTATATACATTTTTATGGCAAAAAGATTTGTTTTTAAAGTCGCTGACTGTGCCTGCGGGGGTGTTTTTGGGAATAACACTTCTGCGAATTATCATAAAAGAAGAACGCCCGTATGTGCGGTACGGAGTTGCGCCTGTTTTTGCAAAGAACAGCAAGCCTGACAGTATGCCGAGCCGCCACACCGCAAGCGCATTCATCATTGCAATGGCAATTTTGCGGTTCAATGTGTGGGCAGGGATTGCATACCTCTTCATTGCGGTTATGATTTCCGTGTCAAGAGTGTGTGCAGGAGTGCATTATGTGCGTGATGTCATAGTCGGTGCAGCAATAGCAATCCTCTGCGGAATTGTATTTTTGTTTTTGGTATTTTAATATAAAATTGTGCAGACGGTAACAATGTTACGCTCAATCATAATTTTCAATTTAAAAAGCCACAGCAGAAAGTAAAAAATCTGCCGTGGCTTTTTGTTGAGTGAAAATATTTATGAATTTTTTAAATTATATACGGGTATTTTTACAATAGTTTTCTGAATGTATGTAGCATCTCGAACATTAATCACTCCGTCACCGTTGCAATCAGCCAATTTATTTTGCACATATGTAGGAGAATCAATTTTAGCTAAATATTTTTGAACTTGAGTAGCATCCAAAATATCAATAGACCCATCGGTATTAACATCATTAATTTCGTAATCTAACACTATCTCACTTCCAATATAATCGTTTTTATACGAACTGTTATTTAAATATGCATTGAGCTGATAAACATCCAACGTATTCACTTTTCCGTCTCTATTAATATCAGATACATTAGGATCAAGACCTATCGCAACACCCATAGCACCATTTAACAAATCTGTTACATCATCTTTATTTATACGACCATCAAAATTGATATCTCCAACATGACCGCTAAGATAATTTTTGATAACAAACTCTTTCTTATCTGAAACCACATTTGTATCGGACTTTACCATAAGATAATAATTGCCCGGTCTTGTATCAAAAGTGTATTTACAATCAGTTATATTATGATATGAGAGTAATAACTTATCCGTGTCAGCATTATAAACATCAATTTCATAAAAATTAGCTTTTGAGATTTCATCCCAAGAAACATTTAAAGTTTTACTTTTTTTATTTATATCAAGCAAAACATTTGGCTTAACTGTAAATGAAACTATTCCGGATTGTTTTGTTTCAAAATAATTTGAAGCAATAATATACGCCTCATAATAGCCCGGAGAGAGTGTAACTTTATCGCTCAAAATATTTTCTTCAAAAGTATCACTACAGTATGCATCACCGTCATTAGCCTTGTTATTCCAGACTTTTAAATTATACGAACTCTCGCCATAAACGTTACTCCATTTAAATACCGTATCAGCACCGTTTATGCCCGGATCAACAGTTAGTGATGGAGATTTTAATTGCACATCATCCTCTTTATAAACAGAAAATGTCTGTGCAGCTGAAGCATTGAATGTATATAGTTGTATATTTGTTTTATCTTCTTTTTTGTTATTTGATAAATCCATTGCACTTCCTAAAGCATTTTTAGGAACAAAAGTATAAGCTTTTCCGTTAGAAATTATGTACCATCTCTGTGCATTTCCATCATTATCAGGGCAAATTTGTATATTAGTACCATTAGTAGATGAAGCCATATACACATCAAGATTCCAACCTGTTTTAGCACTCTTTATTTCATAGGATAAATCATTTTGCCGTTCAAATTTCCAGACCTGCTCCGAAATTCCTTTTTCCGACTGCAACTCAACATTGTACTCATCAACACCTATTGGCTTCCACGATTCAGTATTAATTATAACGCCATAAAAACCAGTTCCTAAATTTTGCGGTTTAATAACTCTGAAACTAACAGTATTTGAATCTTTATAGGATACAGAATTATACGCAGTAATATATGCTGTATAATTTCCCTGCTCATTAAAAGTAAAACTTGGGTTAGTACCAACATCCTGCGTAATCATACGGGTTCCATCCTTGTCTATCCCTATTGTATAATTTGTTGCATTAGTAGCACCTAAATTAAATGAAACGGAGTTACCGGCTACAAAAACAGAACCATTTACATTAATCCACGGATTTTCAACATTCTGTACTTTAGCCTGATATGGTGGTCTAATAACGCCCCAAAAAACTGGATTAGTGTAATTATGAGTTACTCTGGCTGCTTTTGAACCATTAGAACTTGAATTAACCCAGTTTGGTCTACTGAGTCAAATGTGTATAAATTTGCAGAAACAATAATCGCTGTATGACCATAAGGATTACCATTCCAACCACCCCATATTGCAATATCTCCAGGTTCTGGAACGAATTCCGCATAGTTTTGAATTCTTTGCCAACCTGCTGGCAAACTATCATAGATTAAATCACACGCATTTCCAGGGAATGTTACACCAAAATTATCCTGTGTAAATGCATTAACAAAATCTTTACACTGAGCACCATAGTATCCATCGGTATCTATCCATTGTCCTATACGAGCTAACGCCCAATCTGCTCCCTCTTGATTAGTCATAGCACTCGCTTGGATACAAGAAAATGTTAGCATACTAAAAGCCATAGCGATTGAAATAAACAAAGAAGCTATTTTTTTAAGATTTCTTTTCATTTTTACTCCTCCTAGATAATATATTTGTACAATATACGCATAATTATTGTTTGGTTATGCGTATTATTGTATATTTGTATTATAGTCATATTTATGACTATTGTCAAGTGCAAAATCTTATATTACCTTTAAATACAGGTGATATAATGATAAAATACACTCCTTTTTGGGAAACTTTGGAGAAAAGTAATGAGAGCACCTACACTCTTATCAACAAGCACAACATCAGCAGTGCGACAATTGACAGATTAAGGAAAAATCAGGGAATCAGCACTGCTAAGATTGATGATTTGTGCAAGATTTTCAAATGCAGGGTTGAGGACATTATTGTGTTTGAAGATGATGAGAATGACGAAAACGGCGATAACAACAAATAATTTAAGCCACGGAAATTTTGCCGTGGCTTTTATAGTATATTTTTTAGGGAATTTTAGCATTAATATTGCAAAGCAATTGTCAAACAGTAGCGGCGAACCGTGTTCGCCATTGTTTTGGGTGTAAACACAAAACAAGCGATTTTTTATTTTAATTATCGTTGTTACGGTTTGTCAATCATTTTGGCACATTTATAGAATTATATTTATCGGATATTCTGTTAAATTACTTGCGGGCGTCCGATGAACGCCCCTACGGCATAGATTGTGCAAGAGGTAACATATTACATTCAATCATAATTTTCAATTTTACATTTTCAATTTTCAATTTAAAAAACCACAGTAGATTTTAACTTTCTACTGTGGCTTTTTTGTTGGTTGTTAAGTTGTGTAATATCTGTTTATGTAACAGCGATATTATTTTTTGTCGTCCGTTTTTTCTGTAAGATCGATGATATTGCCTGTGCAATGGGGACATTTTGTGGCTTTGATATCAATATCACTGAAACAGAACGGACACTTCTTTGTTGTGGGTGTTTCTTCGGATTCAGGCTTTTTGCCGAGTGACATAACCTTGTTGACAAGCTTTACGATAAGGAAGATTACGAAAGCCATAATCAGGAAGTTGATTACCGCTGTGATAAACTTACCGTACATAATTGTTGCACCGTTGATTGTAACCTGAAACTGGTCAAAGTTGACACCGCCGAAGATACCGAGAATCGGCGAAATGATGTCGCTTGTGAGAGAAGTTACGATTGCCTGAAAAGCCGCACCGATGATAACGCCGACTGCGAGATCAAGCACATTTCCACGCATTATGAATTCCTTAAACTCCGAAAAAAACTTTTTCATTTTGCCCTAATCCCCTTTATTTAATTTTCAAAATCAGCCAAGAATTGCCTTATGGTAAACCTTTTTACCCTTTTTGATTACAACATAGCCTTTTTCAAAATCAGACTTTGCAACCTTTGCGTAAACATCTGTTACCTTTTCATCGTCAACAGAAACACCGCCCTGCTGAATAAGTCTTCTGCCCTCACCGTTTGAAGGAATGAGTCCGCACTTCTTCATGAGGTCAAGAATTCCGATTTCACCGTCTGCAAAATCAGCCTCTGTAAGAGTTGTTGAAGGCATATTATCAGTATTTGTCTTGTTGCTGAAGATTGCTCTTGCGGCCTCCTGAGCCTTGTCAGCCTCCTCTTTGCCGTGAACAAGCTCTGTAAGCTCATGAGCAAGAATTTCTTTTGCTTTGTTGATTTCACTGCCCTCAAGCTTTGCAAGCTCATCAATTTCTTCAAGCGAAAGGAATGTGAGCATTTTAAGGCACTTGATTACATCGCCGTCATCAACATTTCTCCAATACTGGTAGAAATCGTAGGGGCTTGTCTTTTCGGCTGAAAGCCATACTGCACCCGACTGGGTTTTACCCATTTTCTTACCCTCTGAGTTGAGGAGAAGGTTGATTGTCATTGCATATGCGTTCTTGCCGAGCTTTCTTCTGATAAGCTCTGTACCGCCGAGCATATTGCTCCACTGGTCATCGCCGCCGAACTGCATATTACAGCCGTACTTCTGATAGAGAGCATAGAAGTCGTATGACTGCATAATCATATAGTTAAATTCAAGGAAGCTGAGTCCCTTTTCCATTCTCTGCTTGTAGCACTCTGCACGAAGCATATTGTTAACGCTGAAACAAGCGCCTACATCACGGAGAAGTTCAACATAGTTAAGGTCAAGAAGCCAGTCTGCGTTATTTACAAGAAGAGCCTTGCCCTCTGAAAAGTCGATAAAACGGCTCATCTGCTTTTTGAAGCAATCAACATTGTGCTGAATTGTTTCCTTTGTCATCATCTGACGCATATCTGTTCTGCCTGACGGATCACCGATCATACCTGTGCCGCCGCCTACGAGTGCAATTGGCTTGTTGCCTGCCATCTGAAGTCTTTTCATAAGGCAAAGAGCCATAAAGTGACCTACATGGAGGCTGTCGGCTGTCGGGTCAAAGCCGATATAGAATGTGGCTTTACCGCTGTTTACAAGCTCTCTGATTTCTTCTTCGTCCGTAACCTGAGCGATAAGTCCTCTGGCTACGAGTTCTTCATATACTCCCATATTTAAAAATTCCTTTCGATTTTTGTCAGTTAAACAATAATATTATAACATTATTTAATTTATAGTCAACCTTTCAGGCATGAGTTTTGGTGCAAATCTCACCGTTTTCTACTGTTATCATAACGGTTTTATCGCTGTCTGTCCGATAAACATTTTTGCACACGCTGTTAAGCAAGGCTGTTATATAGTAATCGGGAAGTGCCGTATCGTCAGCCGAAACGCTTATTACAGCGGTTTCGGGGCTTGCCTTCACAAGAAAATCTTCACTTGAAGAATACTTACTGCCGTGGTGGGCAACCTTGAGAACATCGCATTTTAATTCTTTGTCGGAATTAACCATTGATTCTTCCCTTTTTGACGAAATGTCGCCTGTAAAGAGAAATCGCTTTTCGTCATATTCAAGCATTGTTACAAGCGAATTATCGTTTGTGTTGCCGAAGTCCTTTTCGGGTTGATAAAATTTAAAGGTCATATTTCCGATTTCAACGGGTTTGTCTGAAACGGGAATTATGGTTTTTATATTATTTTCTTTTATGAAATTAACAAGCTTTTCGTATTCTGGGGTTTTGTGGCTGTCGGAATATTTTCCGAAATAAACAACATCCGTACCGAATTCATCTATGATATCAGGCAACGAACCGATGTGGTCGCTGTCGGGATGTGACACGATTACGGCATCAAGATGAGTTACCAAACTGCGTTTGAGATAAGCAGTAATTTTATCGGTCGCAAGATTTGTTCCTCCGTCAATCAGCACACTTTTGTCTCCGCATTTAATCAGCGTACAATCAGCCGAACCGACATTGATAAACGAAACAGAAAAATCGGACTCCATATCTGCTGAAATTCCGAAAAATGTATAGACATCGTTCCAATCGGGAATTCCGAGAGGTTTTCCGAATGAAACAAGCAGTACACAGGCAATGAAAAGTACGCATACCGATATTTTCAGTATGAAAAAGATTTTATTTCTTTTTGTTTTTTCGTCTGTACTTTGCGAACTTATCTTTGCCGTTTTTGCCTCTTCCCTTCTGATTCTGCGAATTGCGGTTGTTGTTCTGTTTTGAATAACCACCCCGTGTTTGTCCCGCCATCGGAGTTACAAGACATTTTTTATCGTTACCGATTAAATCCCGTCTGCCGGCTTTGATGAGTGCTTTGATTACAAGCGGTTTGTTTTCGGGAATGAAATACTGCAGCAACGCCCTTTGCATTGCCTTTTCATTTTCAGACTTGGGAACATAAACCTCTTTGAGAGTGTACGGATCAAGCTCCGTATAGAACATACTCGTTGAAATTGTACCCGGAGTCGGATAGAAGTCCTGAACCTGTTTTGGGTGAATGTTTTCACGCTTGCAGAAAAGTGCAAGTTCTACGGCATCCGAAAGTGTTGAACCGGGGTGTGAGCTCATCAGATACGGCACTACATACTGGTCTTTATTTTCCTTGCCCGTAAAATCGTAGAACATCTTACAAAAACGCTTGTAGCTTTCAATATGCGGCTTGCCCATTTTGTCGAGAACTGCCGCTGAACAATGCTCGGGGGCAACTCTCAGCTGACCGCTGATGTGGTACTTTACAAGTTCACGGAAAAATTCGTCATTTTCATCTTCTATAAGGTAATCAAAACGGATTCCGCTACGGATAAACACCTTTTTAATGCCTTTTATATTTCTCAGTTTGCGGAGAATATCAAGATATTCCGTGTGCGACACCTGCATATCCGGGCAAGGTGTCGGTGCAAGACATCTTCTGTTTTTACAAAGTCCGAGCTTTTTCTGCTTTTCACATGACGGAAGTCTGAAGTTTGCGGTAGGTCCTCCGACATCGCTTATGTAACCCTTGAATCGTGGATTATCAAGAAAACTTTCAGCCTCCTCAATAATACTCTTTTCACTTCTGACGGTTACCGCTCTACCCTGATGAAAAGCAAGTGAGCAGAAATTACAAGCGCCGAAACAACCACGGTTGTGTGTGATTGAAAACAGTACCTCGTTTATACCGGGTACGCCGCCAAGACTTTCATAACACTTTGGATACCAACGCTCATACGGCAGAGAATAGACATAATCAAGCTGTTTTGTGTCAAGCGGCTGCATCGGAGGATTCTGCACAAGAATATACTTTCCGTGCCTTTGAATGAGGGTTTTGCCCCTTACTGCATCAGCCTCCTCAAGCTCCCTGCGTGATGCAATTGCATAGTCACGCTTGTCCTCTTTTACACGCTCGTAGCTTGGAAGTTCGACAACCGACTTTGGCACATAATCGTCTGTACGAATTTTATAGCAAACACCTCTGATGTCGTAAAGAGATTCAACAGGATAGCCCTCGGAAAGTCTTTTTGCAATTTCAATTGTCTGCAGCTCGCCCATTCCGTACACAAGCAAATCTGCCTTGCTGTCGAAAATAATTGAGGGCATTACCTCGTTTTTCCAATAATCATAATGAGCAAATCTTCTGAGTGATGCCTCAAGACCTCCGATTATAATGGGAGAATCGGGATATAGCTTTTTAATTATGTTGCAGTAAACGGTGACGGCTCTGTCGGGACGCCTGCCGTTTTTACCGCCTGCCGTATAGGCATCATCATGTCTTTTACGCTTTGCAACCGTGTAGTGGGCAACCATACTGTCAATGTTGCCTGCTGACACCATAAAACCGAGCCTTGGTTTTCCGAACTGTGTAAAATCATCATCGTTTTTCCAATTAGGTTGTGCAATGAATGCTGTTTTGTAACCGCAATCCTCAAGAACTCTCGTGATTATTGCCGCACCGAATGACGGATGGTCAACATAGCTGTCACCGCAAACATATACAAAATCGACTTCGTTCCAGCCTCGATCACGCATTTCTTTTGCGTTCATCGGTAAAAAAGCCATATTGAACCCTCCTTTATTTATTAATCGGCTCTGTTTTCAAGTGCATTTCTGCGTTCGAGCCATTCGTTGTAGGTCATGAGAACATCTCTCGGTTTTGAACCTGATGAGGGCCTACAACTCCCATTTGTTCCATATCGTCAATCATTCTGCCTGCTCTTGCGTAGCCGACCTTGAGTCTTCTCTGCAAAAGTGAGGTTGATGCCTGTCCTGCTTCAATTACGCACTTGATTGCCTCTTCCATTTTGCTGTCAATATCAAGACCTTCGTCAGATGATGAATCTGAATCACCCGATTTTTTGCCCTGAGCAATTTCTTCTGCAGCAATTCTTTTAATTTTTTCTTCGATTTCAGAATTATACTGAGCCGAATATGCTTTCTTTATGTAGTGGGTTACACCCTCGATTTCTTCATCGGAAGCGTAGCAGCCCTGAACACGAATAGCTTTGGAGCGCCTACAGGCGAAAACAGCATATCGCCTCGGCCGATGAGCTTTTCACCGCCGCCTGTATCAAGAATTGTACGGGAGTCTGTGTTTGAACTTACCTTGAGTGAAATACGGCTCGGTACATTCGCCTTGATAAGACCTGTGATTACATTAACGGTAGGTCTTTGGGTTGCAAGGATAAGGTGCATACCTGCGGCACGAGCCATCTGAGCAAGTCGGCAGATTGAGTCCTCAACCTCGCTCGGAGCCGCCATCATCAAATCGGCAAGCTCGTCAATTGCAATTACAACACGGCTCATTTTTTCTTTGGCAACGGGAAGTCCGTTCACTTCAAGAACAGGCTGAACCTCTTCTCCCTCTTCATTAACAACAGGTGGATTTTTCTCCATATAATTCATATTTTTTTCGATAAGAGAATTATATGAATCAATATCCTTACAATCGTATTCGGAGAAAATTTTATATCTCTGGAGCATTTCGTTTACCGCCCACGCAAGCGCACCCGCCGCCTTTTTGGCGTCGGATACTACGGGAATGAGCAAATGCGGAATACCCTTGTATTTTGAAAATTCAACCATTTTCGGGTCGATAAGCAAAAGCTTTACTTCATCGGGAGTTGCCTTGTAGAGAATACTCATAAGAATTGAGTTTACGCACACGGATTTACCCGAACCGGTTGTACCTGCAATGAGCAGATGCGGCATTTTTGCAAGGTCGGTAACAACAATTTCACCCGAGATATCTCTGCCGAGAACGGTTGTGAGCTTACTCTTGCTGTTTCTGAACTTGTCCGAATCAATCAATTCACGCATTGTTACCATGCTTACAACCTTGTTCGGAACTTCAATTCCGACTGCGCCTTACCCGGAATAGGCGCTTCAATACGAACACCGTTTGCGGCAAGGCTGAGTGCGATATCATCGGAGAGATTTGTAATTTTGCTGATTTTAACACCGGGGGCAGGCTGTAACTCATAGCGTGTTACAGACGGACCTCGGCAGATGTTTACAATGCTTGCTTTTACACCAAAGCTTGTGAGGGTATCAATAAGCTTTTTGGCATTATTCTGCATTTCTTCCATTGCATCGCTGTCATCGGAATTTAGCTTTGGTTTGAGCAACTGAATCGGTGGGAACTGATACTTCTTTTCTTCTTTTTGAGAATTATCGGAACGAACAGCTCTGTCAAGCTGTTCCGCAATTTCATCGCCGGCCTCCTCGCTGTTGTCTTTTTTGCTTTTGAGAAGTGCTTTTTTGACGATGTTCTCAGTTTCGGCATCAGGCTTAACCTCTGTCTGTTCAGCCTTAGAAGCTGACTTTTCGTTTGAGATATCCTCTGCAATTGCAGAAACCGTGTTGTCGGCACTTTTGCCCATAGGCTTGCTTGCACGATTGATTATGTTGATGAGATCCTGCGACAGATCCTTGTCAGCTGCATTTTCTTCCTTTGAATCGGCAATATCCGTGTCAATTCCGTTTACTGCCGACTTTGCTTTCTTGACCTTTGTCTTTTTGTCATCAAGCGGAATGTCAATAAAACTTCCCGAGGACTTTCTGTTTTCACCTTCAAGCGCAATGTCGATATCGCCTTTTTCGGCAAGCTTTCTCTCACGGTTTTCTTCTCTGCGTTCTCTGCGAACTCTTGCCCTTTCCTCACCTGCTTCACGGATATGTACGGCTGTCCTTGACGCCGCCGCTGTCATATCTTTAATAGAAATGTTCGCAACAATAAGGATAAGTGCGGCTGTTACAACAAAGCTTGTAAAAAGTGCGGCTGTACTGCCGAACAGGACAACAAGCGGATAGCCGAGCAATCCGCCGATTATTCCGCAATCGAAAGTCATATACCTTGAGGTGTCGGAGCATCCTTGAACAGATTGCCAAGACACGCAAAAAAGTTCATATCAGAATATTTTGCACCGCTGCCTGCGTAAATCAACGCCCCGATAAACAGAATTATGACGACACAAAGGAAAAGCTTCAGCTTATAGCGTGCAACCTGTTTCTCCTTTTCGGTCATGACACACAAATAAAAAAGCGTTACGGGAACAAGAAAAATTCCGAATCCGAGAACTCCGAAAAAGAAACTGCGTATCATTGTCCAGACATTTGAACCTTTTATGAAAATTATGCAGACAAAAACAGCCGCAACGGCGGCATAGAGGATTGCTCTTACACGCGGCGAAAGTCCGCTGCTCCTTTTCGGAACAGCGGATGCTTTGGTTCTGCTTGCAGTTTTTGCACCTTTTGATGAGGTTTTTGAAGAAGTCTTTTTTCTTCCCGACGCAGTATTTTTAGTTTTGTCAGCTGTTTTTTTGTTAGCTGCCAATAAAATCACTCCATTTAAAATTTATGCAATCGGCGCACCTGTGAAAAGGTTTACGCCCGTATTCATTTCGATGATTGAAATTACAATAAATGCAACACCGACAACCGCTGTGTAGATTACGAAAATTTCCATTTTGTCGGATTTCAGGAACCACTTGAAAATTACGATTGCAAGATATCCTACAACTGCGGAAACTGCCATTCCGATAATCAGCGGAAGAAACTCAATATTGCTTAAACCTTCGGGTGACTTGATTGCATCCACACCCTCAAGAAGTGCCGCCGCAAGGATTGACGGAATACCGAGTACGAATGTGTAGTCAAGTGCCTTCTGCTTTGAGATTCCTCTCATCTCACCGACCGAAAGTGTTGAGCCTGAACGGGAAAGTCCCGGAAGGAGTGCGGCACAAACCTGTGTTACACCGACAAGGATTGCGTCAACAACATTAAAATTATCTCTTGTTGCCTTGGCATTGCTCTTTGTTGCAAGATGTTTGTGAGTTGAGGCAACACTCTTGCGGTTACAGATAATACCGATTGTTAAAAGTACGCTTGTGAGAATGAGCGAACAGGCAGTTACTATGAGAACAGGACTTGCGGAAAGCCGGTCTGCAAGGTCCTTGAGTTTCATATCTGTTCCGGGAATCGGCAGAAAAAGCAAGAACAGCGGTATAAGACCGATGATGAGCATTACAACGAGATTACGGTTATAATTCATTTTGCTCCATTTGAACTTGCCCGTGAAAATATCCTTGAGCATAAGGAAAAATTCTTTGATAAGATCCCACACAAGTTTGTGGTAGAATGCAACAACGGCAACAAGTGTGCGACATGGAGCATTACATTAAAGAAAAGATTGCTTTCGCCTGTGCCTGCACCGAGAATGTGCTGTGTGATTGCGAGGTGGCCGCTGCTTGATACGGGCAAAAATTCGGTAAGTCCCTGAACAACACCCTGAATAATAGCATCTAAAATTGACATGGTTATGTATTCCCTCCAAAAAATAAGTTTTACAAATCTTCTTTGTTATTTGTACGCTGAAAAGCCGTATGGGTCGGCATAATTAAGATTTCATACAAATCATAAGCGTCACAATATATATGTATTCGGGCAAAACGCCCGAAATTATTTTTCCTGCTTTTTTGAGCGTGATTTTGCAGACTTTGGCTTGCTCTCTTTGTTTTCTTTAATCAAATCATAAAGAGCGTCAATTGCGTCGGAAACTGTTCCGACCTCGTCAATCAAGCCTTCTTCAACAGCCTCTTCTCCCTCAAGAATAGTTCCGATATCCATTACAAGCTCACCCGTGTTAAGCACAAGCTGATTATAACGGTCTTTTGTAATATTGGAATTTTCGGCAACAAAGGTTGTGATTCTGTCCTGCATACGCTGAAAATATTCAAAGGTCTGCGGAACTCCGAGTGTGAGGCCTGTTGTTCTAACGGGATGAACCGTCATTGACGCACTCTTTGCGATAAAGCTTTTCTTTGCCGCAACAGCAAGCGGAATTCCTATTGAATGACCTCCGCCGAGTACGATGGAAACGGTCGGCTTTTTCATTCCCGAAATCACCTCGGCAATTGCAAGACCTGCCTCAACATCTCCGCCGACTGTGTTAATCAGCACAAGCAGTCCGTCAATTCTTTCGTCCTCCTCAACCGACACAAGCAGAGGGATGACATGCTCGTATTTTGTGGTTTTGTTTTGTTGCGAAAGAATGTAATGACCTTCAATCTGACCGATAATCGTCAGGCAATGCAGCACACAGTCCTTATGAGTTGTGAGAACAGAACCTGTTTCTCCGATTCGGTCTGTTTGTTCTTCACTTATGGGGCTGTCGTTTGCAAGCTTTTGCGGATCGTCATCCGGTGCAGGATTTTTAACATAGTTCCCTTTTTTGATGAGACTTTTGAAGATTTTGATTTTTGTGGCATTGTATGCACCTCCGAGAATAGTTTCACCAATTGCACGCAAAATGTATGCATACCAAAAAATAAGACGCACAAGCCACACTGTTCAATTGTAAAAAGCCTTTAGTGCTTATTATACCATTACAGCAAAATTATTTCAATAATTTTATTTCTTTATTTCTAATAAGTAATAATTATTTAAAAGAATTATAGTAGTATTAAAGAAATATTATTCCGACAGAACCTGTCGGAAGTTGTTATGGAGTGATATTCAGTTGACATCTGACATAATTATGGGTGTTGTCATTTTAGTTCTTATTTTGCTTTCGGCGTTCTTTTCGGCGATTGAAACTGCATTTTCGTTTGTAAACAAGGTGCGTGTTCAGCGTTACAAGGATGACGGCAACAAAAAAGCGGCAGCAGCGCTCTACATAATCGAGCATTTCGACAATGCCCTTACAACAATTCTCATCTGCAACAATGTTGTAAACCTGAGCTGTTCTTCAATTGCGACTGTGCTGTGTATGAATCTTTTCGGTGACGCAGGCTCGGCAATTGCAACGGGTGCAACAACTTTTCTTGTTCTGACATTCGGTGAGATTGTGCCGAAATGTCTTGCAAAGGAACATTGCGATGCCTTTTCACTCAAAACAGCCGGATTGCTCAGAGGACTTATGACACTTCTTACACCGCTTGTGTGGATTTTCACACGATTCAAAATGATTGCCTTAAAGATTGCAGGCAGCAGCGGTGACGCTCCGTCAGTTACTGAAAATGAGCTTAAATACATTGTTGAGAGCATTGAGGAAGAAGGCGTTCTTGAAGAGAGCGAAAGCGAAATGGTTCGCTCCGCACTTGACTTTGACGAAACTACCGCCGAGGAAATTCTCACTCCGAGGGTTGACATCACATTTATCAGCGTTGATGACTCGCCTGAAAAAATCAAGGATATCATCATTGAAAACCGCTATTCAAGAATTCCCGTGTACGAAGGCACAGTTGACCATGTTGTCGGCATTCTCCATACAAGAGATTATCTTGAACGACTTGCAGACGGTAAAGCGCCCGATGTTAAGGAGCTTATGCAGCCGCCTTACTTTGTGTTTAAAACACAACAGCTTTCAAAAATGAATGCATTCAAACGCACAAAAATTCATCTTGCGGTAGTTACGGATGAATACGGCGGAACACTCGGTATTGTTACAATGGAGGATTTGCTCGAAGAAATTGTCGGCGAAATATGGGACGAGGACGAGGAAATTGAGCATAACTACTACAAAATCGGCAAGGGCGAGTTCCTTGTAAACGGTGATATGGAGCTTGAAGATATGCTTGGTCTGTTCGATATGGACGAGGACAGTCTTGAATGTGACAGCGTGACGGTCGGCGGTTATATTCTTGAACACGCAGGAACAATCCCCCACAAGCGTGACAACATTGAGGCCGACGGCTTTAAGTTTACCGTTATGGAGGTTAAGGATCAGCGTATTTTACGAGTTGTTGTCAAGAAAAACGATACTTCCGAAGAAAACGAATCAGATGAAAAAAGCGAGAACAAAAAGTCTGAATAAATAAAACATAACAGGAGCAGTATTTTCCTTACCGCTCCTGTTTTTTACTGTATTTTTTGCAGAGAGAAGTGCATAATGCGCTGACGGGGATACAAAGAAATGCCCACAGGGTGCTGTAAAACGGGCAAATCTGCCCTTTTAAATTAAGTCGGCAGTTTGAATAATCCCAGACATTAAGCCTGAATTTCAGATTGACAACACAGCCGCAGCAGTATTCAAGTGCGGTAATTATCGCACTTCCCGATATGCATTTTTGCAGCATATTCATTTTTGAAAAGCGCTTGTAAAATCTGAAAAGCGACACAAACGCAGTTCCGCCCGTAACCGCCATTGACCAATGAGTTTTTCTCCGCCACAAAATTTCAAGCAGAGCGTAGCCTGCTCCGCCTATTGAAAAGAGAATGCAATCGTTACGCAACCGTAAACTTTTTTTCATAAGAAATCACCTGTTTTAGTTTTCGCCGAAACAGGTGATTTATTTAACCTATGAATTTTTTATTTTGTCAGAGCATCTCTTTTAGTTCTTCAAGAGAATAAAGACAGTTGATTGCGGTCAAAAATGCGTTTGTTGAAAGATATGACGGCAGACCGAGTTTTTTAAGAATCTTCTTGCGGTTTATTTCTGAATTTTCAGTTCCCGTAAGTCCGAGGACAAATAGATCGGCTTTAGTAATTTTCCTTTCGGGAATATTATTTTCTTCGCCGATTATCTCGGCACCGCTTTTGCGGATTGCATTTATTATAACCTCATCGCTGACGCTTCAACGCCCAAAAGCCCCTCTTTACCGCCTTTTGCCTTGCGTTTTTCCTTGCCTTTGATTTGCGGAATATAGCAATTTTTAATTTTTGAATTATCGACCGAGCCTTTAAGGAAATTCCTTATTACAAAGCCTGCACCGTCGCTGTCGGTCATTATAAGTATTCCCCTTGTTTCGGCAATTTTGCGGATAAGCGACTGCTTTTCTTTGTCGGAAAAAACACGGAAACCGTTGGTTTCGATTATCGGAGCATCTACAATTGATGAAAGCTTTATCTTGTCATATCTGCCCTCAACTATGACAGCCTCACGGATTTTGAGCATTAGATTCTGCCCTCCTTTGCAATCAAAAGCAAACGGGAAATAAGCTGTTCAATTAAAAATCTTTGATTAACGGAAACTGATTTCAGCTTTTCGTCTGTTTCAACAAGCACATCAAGGCTTTTCCGAAGTGCCTTGGTTGAAGTCCTTGAAACGGAGGTTCTCGCCCTGTTTAACACAAACGCACGGTTTTTGTAGGCAAAATCTTTCGCCACGGTTTCTTTACTGACTGAACATTCATCTGCAATACGCATACGATACGCATCTACATAGGCGGATGAAAGTGCATAGAGGATGTTAATCGGTTCCTCCCGCTGACAGAAAAGTGTGTCGAGCTTTCTGAATGCTCTGTCACCTCTGCCGTTAATAACATCGTCAGCCATATCATATGTTCTTGCTTCAAGGTTTACGGTTGACAAAAGGTCGATGTCACGGTCGGTAATTTCCTCACCCTTTGCATATGCGGCAATTTTGTTGACCTCGTTTTTCAGAAGATTGAGGTCATCGCCGACATTTGAAATAATCTTTGACGCATTGAGGTGTGAAATCAGCTTGCCGTTTTCGTTTGCCCACTTTGCAACATACTTTTCGATAATTTGTGAATTGATTTTTTCAAAACAGCAGACGCTGCCGATTTTTTCAACACGCTTTATAAGAGCTGTAAAAGAAGTTTTATTCTTTGACGGAACATAAGTCGGCATTGAAATTATGAGAACCGTACCGTCCCATGCTCTGCTTGTAAGCTCTTTAAGAGTATCAAGCCGATCCTTCACCATATTATCAAAGTAAATGTCGGTCACAACAACACAGTTGCGTTCCGCCATAAACGGCATTATTTGCAGGGATGCGGCAAGTTCCTGAAAATCAATGTCGCCGCTGAATGTATGATAATTGAAATCGGATGGGTTTTTGCCTGCAACAGCCTCACAAAGCTTTTTTGTGTAACTTTTGACAAACATCTGCTCCGAACCATAGATTAGGTACACAGGCGAAAAGCTTTTGTTTTTAATTTGTTTTTTCAGGTCTGCTTCGGTGATGCGCGGCATTTTATCCTCCGTTCAGATTGACCGTTATGTTCCTTTCAGATGTTGAAATAACGGTTGGACTGATTTCTTTAATAGAATCATAATTTTTCTTAAACTGCTTTTCCGATCCCGAAAATATCACGGTATTGCATGATATCAAATCGAAATTTTCGGGGACTGTATCAATCAGCAAACAATCGGGATTGCGATACTTTTCGGGCAGATTTGAAAGGTCTGCATCTGTCGGCACAAACAATACAGTCATATTTTTCCCTTTTATGAACTGAAACATTGTGTTGTCAACGCAGATTACCTCATCCGTCACCGTATCGGAAAGATTCAGCGTAAAGTGACTGTTTCCGCCGAAAGTCTGTCGGCTGTTACCGTCAAAAGCGTTCAAAAGATTTTGCTTTTCAATGTCATTATCATATACCAAAATATTATTTAAGTCAAATTTTGTGACTGCAAAGCGTTCAAGAGAAGAGTATTTATTATTCTGATTTGGAATTATCATATATTCAATATCTGAGTATCTTTCGCTGATATCGGCTGTCACATCATCTGCGCTTGCTCTGTTCCCTCCGCATGAAATCACCGAACAGCTGTCGGGGCAGTTGACTGTTGCAAAAACGCCGTTGCCGACATTATAGATTTTCATTTCACCGTTATCGGCTGTTAAAAGCACATTGAGCGACGCTCCGATTACGAGGACTGAAATTGATATCGGAACAGAAATTCTGACATAGAATTTTCGATTTATTACAAACAATCCGCCGATTGCGAGAAGTACGCTGACACCTATCCACACAAACCAATAGAGCGAATGGGTTTTAATTGTGCTGAATGGGAGTTGTGAAAAAGTTGAAACCAACCACAAAATTGCCTTTGAACATAATCCCGAAACGAGTCCAAACGGGTATGCAAAAAATGATATAAACGGGCAAATAAAAAGTACCGAACACAACAGAGAACACACCAAAAGTGCCGAAACAAACGGTTCACATAACAGAGAAACAAGTATGACTGTCGGGGAAATTCTGTTGAACGCAACAGCGGTTATCGGCAAAATCCACAGAAATGCAGATACTGAAACCGACAGCATATTTACGCAGATTTTAAACAGCCTTTTGATACAATAGACAACCGTTCCGACAAAACCGTCCTTACGCTTGTTTTTGTAGTGAAAGAATCTCAGCACAGAGCGTTCAATCGGTTTTGACCACAGAATTATGCCCGTCGTTGCCGAAAATGAAAGCAACATACCGATATCGGCTACCGCATATGGGTTGAAAGCTGTCAGGACAATTGCGGCAAAGCCAAGATTATTCAGCGAGTCGCTATTCTGAGATTGTACGATGCAAACCGACACAATTATCATCATAACGCCGGCACGGACAACCGAATGTGCAAAGCCCGTTACAGCCATGAAAGCAATAACCGTGAATGTGGTAAAACCTGTTATCAAAAATCTGTTTTTTGTTAATTTTCTTACCAAGAACAATACAAACGAAGTGATTATAACAAGATGCATTCCCGAAACCACTATTAAAAACGAAGTGCCTGTCAATGAAAAATCATCTTTAACGCTTGAATCAAGAGCTGTTTTCTCGCCCAAAAGAACGGCACGGCAGAGCGTTGAATAATCCTCCGGCAACAGCATATCAAGGGAATTTTTCATTGTCATTCTAACCTCAACGGCAAATGAATATAAATCAAACACTTTCTCCCCTGTCGCATCAATTTTGAAGCCGTCATAGGAATATGCTTTCAGAAAAATTCCGTGACTGATCTGAGAGTTTACATTATTCTTGTATGTATGAGCCGTGAAGTTGACCTTTTCAAAAGGCTCTGCGTCAACATTTGAGTACGAAATAATTTGAATTTTCGCATCTGACGGCTGACCGTTGATTTTGTCGGTTTTGATTACGAAACTGCATGATGAATCGGTGGTGATGATTTCATCACAGATATATCCGCTTGCTGTAATTTCTTTATCGGAATATTTATTTGTAATCGTGTTGTTAATATATTCGGAATAGCCAATCATATTGCCCGCAGAATATATTACGGCAAAAGCAAATACGCACAGCGACTTGCCGAATGATTTATTTTTCTTTGAAATAATTAAAAATATACCGACAGCAACGGAAAGCAATCCCAATGAGCCGATAATTGCAAATACAATTTCGTTAAAATCCGAATAAAAAACGGCTGAAAGGACAAACAGGAAAGTAAATCCTATAAGTCCAAACAGCCGTTTCATAAAAATCAATCCTTATTCAGTAATCATTTTTTTAATATAATTATACACTCGGTTACCATTCAATCCTTTTTTGCAATAAAAAGAATATTTATAATTGTTATCATTATATTCTCCTACTACAGTTTTACCTTTTTCATTTACAAAATTCGCACCCTTAATTTCAAAAGTCGCCGTTGTGGGAGAAAGTCCGTTTGTATTGACTCCGCTGAGATTTTCACTGTTTTTTACAGCATAGCTGACAGCCTTGCGCAAGTCACAGTATTGTCAGAGGCAGATTTATCTAACGAACAAACCACTTCGATCGCCGTGTATGGAATAGCTCTTACACTTACAATATTTTTCAAACTTTCGCCAAACTTAATTCCGGAATTTCTTCCGCTTTATCAATACTCGCTCCGCAATCTTCCCACTTTTTCAAAGTAATATCTACGGAAGGATTCACGGTTTCAGAGGTACTTGGTGCAGGTAAATCAGAGCAGGAACATAGAATACATACCGCTGCCAACACAAAAGCAAGGCATAAACATACTTTTTTCATAATGGCATCTCCTTTTATTATTTATTTGGTTATTTTTATCTGCAAAAAACAATTAGTCAATTTTCATCATATCAAGTATATCGTTTTTGGTATTTTTATAATATCATGTAGAATATCAGTTGTCAATATAAATATTTATTTTTAAAAAAATATTTTTATTTTTGTTAATTTTGCTGATATCTCTTCTCATTAAATTACCTATTCAGCACTGTTTCTATTCAATCATTTATAAGTTGAACAATTTCTACACTTTAATTTTTACACTTTATATCTATGGTATAAAAAGGAAAACAGCCGTCAAAATATGCGGACGGTATAATCTGCACACTTCAACAGCTGTTTAAATTTGATTTTATAATTACTCAGTATTACTTAAAGAAAAGCGGAAGTTCGCTGAGGAATATAATGTCATCTCTGTCCTTAGCGTCACCTTCGGCAAGGACTGATGCCCTACCAACGATATTTGCGCCTGTTTTTTCAACGAGCGTTTCAAGAGCGTGAAGACTTTCGCCTGTTGAAATTACATCATCAACAAGAAGAACTCTCTTGCCGTTGAGAAGATTTACATCATCTTCGCCGAGGTAGAGTTTCTGTTCGTTTTTTGTTGTGATTGAATTAACGGTCACTCCGATAGGATTGCCCATATAAACCTTAACGCTTTTTCTTGCGACAACATAGTTTCTGCAGCCCTGACGAGCCATTTCATAGCAAAGCGGAATACCCTTTGCTTCGGCAGTCACAACAACATCGTGTTCGGGAACACGCTTGAGGAGTTCTCTTGCGGCAACCTCTGTCATCTCAATGTCACCAAACATAATAAATGCGGCAATATCAAGCTTATCGTTTACAGGGAATTTTCTGAGTTCTCTGTCAAGTCCTTCAATATTAATCTTATATGTATCCATTATTGCAGTCCCTTCTTATGCCATTGTGCCGTTGAGCTTTTTGCCGCCGAGGATGTGGAAATGCATATGCTTTACGCTCTGACAGCCGTCCTCACCGCAGTTATTTACAATACGGTAACCGTTTGTAAGTCCGAGTGATTTTGTAATTTCGGGAATTTTAGTGAAAATGTGAGCAATATTGCCGACATTTTCTTCATTAACTGCGTCTGCACAGCAGATGTGTTCCTTTGGAATTACAAGCACATGAACGGGAGCCTGTGGTTCAAGATCATAGAAAGCGAGAATTTTTTCGTCTTCATAAACTTTTTTTGACGGAATTGAGCCGTCAACGATTTTGCAGAAAATACAATCTGACATTTTAATTCAACCTCTCAATATAATTTATTTTCCGTATCAGAAATATTTAAAATATAACAAATATCATACCAAAGTTATTGTACAACCAAATCACTTTTCGGTCAATACTGCCGTTATTTTTTGGCTGTAATTTTCTTTTCTTCACCTTTAAGAAGTCTTTTGATGTTTTCTTTGTGCTTTACAATAACGAAAACGCCGATTAAAAGAGCCGCCGCAGTTGAGAAGATTACATATGTAAGAGAATAATCCTTGTAAATTATGAAGTCAAAGATAAATGTCATTGCAAAGGTGTAAGGCGCATAGAGAATCGCACAGAGAACACTTGCGAGTGATATGATTTTTGAGCAGAGGAAGATAATAAGAAAAGTTACAATAATTGCGATGAACACACGCCAATCCTCTGTCAGCATAAGAGCGGCGGCGGTTACAACACCCTTGCCGCCCTTAAAGTGAAAATACACGGGGTATGAATGTCCGAGAATACAGAAAATACCTGCAACATATTTTCCGCAGTTGATAAGCTCGTTTATAAAAATAGGGCTCTCACCCTGAAATGCAACCGATGCAAACGAGAAGATGAAACCTCCGATAAGCACGGCGATAATACACTTCAGTGCGTCACACACAATGGTGATGATTGCCGGAACTTTACCGACGCTGCGCAGTACATTTGTAAAGCCTGCATTGCCGCTGCCCATTTGACGGATATCCTTTTTACCCTTTGTCACAATGCCTGTGACAAGAACAGCCGTGTTGATACTGCGAGAAGATACGCAATCAATGCCGAAAGCAGAATCATCCACCAGCAGTTTGCTAAAATTGCCGAAATATGTTCCATTACTTTTCTCCTCTCTCTCTTACCACAATTTTGATCGGCGTACCCTCAAGAGCAAAAGCCTCACGGATTCTGTTTTCAAGATAACGCTGATATGAGAAGTGGAAAAGCTGTGCATTGTTGCAGAAGAAAACGAATGTCGCGGTTTTACGGAAGCCTGAGTCATATAGAAAATTTTAAGTCGCTTACCCTTGTCCGACGGCGGCTGAACTCTTGTTGTTGCCTGTGCAAGAAGTTCGTTGAGCATACCTGTTCTGATTCTGCGGTTTGCGCTGTCATTACAGCTTATGATATATTCAAACAGCCTGTCGATACGCATACCTGTTTTTGCGGAAATAAATACCTTCGGCGCATATGACATAAACGCAAAATCTGCGTCAAGCTTTTTGCGGAACTCCTGCATTGTCTTATCGTTTTTTTCGACAGCGTCCCACTTGTTTACGGCAATTATACACGCTCTGCCTGCCTCATGCGCAAGACCTGCAACCTTGGTATCCTGTTCTGTAACGCCCTCTGTCGCATCAATCATAATAACGCACACATCACTGCGTTCAATAGCCATTTTTGCACGGATAATACTGTATTTTTCGATATTATCATAGATTTTGCTCTGACGGCGAAGTCCTGCGGTATCGGTAAAGTTAAACTTTCCGTACTTATTTTCAACAAGCGTATCGATTGTGTCACGGGTTGTGCCTGCTATATCAGACACAATACAGCGTTCCTCGTTTGTAATTTTGTTTACAAGAGATGACTTGCCTGCGTTCGGTTTTCCGATTACCGCAACATTGATGATTGTGTCGTCATCTTCCGCATTTTCATCATAATCAAAGCTTGAAAAAGCCTTGTCCAAAAGGTCGCCCGTACCGTAACCGTGAACGGCTGAAACCTCGATAGGATCGCCTAAACCAAGATTATAAAACTCATAGAATTCAGGTGACGGTTCGCCGAGTGTGTCGCACTTGTTTACACAAAGCACAACTGGCTTGCCCGACTTCTGGAGCATCTGCGCAACATCCATATCCGTTGCAACCATGCCCGACTTGCAGTCTGTTACAAGGATAATAACATTAGCCGTGTCGATTGCAAGCTGAGCCTGACGGCGCATCTGTACAAGAATAATATCATCTGATTTCGGTTCAATACCGCCTGTGTCAACAATAAAGGCAGTTTTTCCGCACCATTCCACCTCACCGTATATTCTGTCACGGGTAACACCGGGAGTATCGTCAACAATTGACAATCTCTGACCGATGAGTTTATTGAAAAGCGTTGACTTTCCCACATTTGGTCTGCCGACAACGGCAATTACGGGTTTGTTCATCTTATCAGTCCTTTCCTGCAATTACAGCCTCTACAAGGTCGTTTCCGTTGTTATTGACGGGAACAAGAGTTACACCGAGTTCCCGTTCAACATCATCTGTTGAAACATCATCAAGAAACAAATCGTTTTCAAAACGGAGCATTGATGACGTGATAATAAGCCTGTCGCCAAGGTCATCGTCACGGAGCTGATCAATAAGATCACCGCCTGTGACAAGTCCCGACACATTTACTCCGCCGCCGAAAAAGTTGTTCTTAATCGCCCTTGTATTTATAGTTATATTCGGGAATTTTTCGTTAATCATCGACATAATCCGCTTCATGTACGGAAACACTCCCTCACCGCAGGCAATTGTTACCTTATGGCAAAGGCTTTCGTCTGCATCAAGCTCTTCAAGCTTCCAGCCGACATCATCGGTCAGATACGCAATCATACCGATTCCGTCCTCAAGAGCGGAAAAGTCCTCGTAAAATTCGGGTGACGGGATTTCTCTTTCGGCAAGGAGGTAAAATTCATCACCCGGAAAGAAAATTCGTCTGCCGTGCTTTTTGACGCACTCATCACCCATTTTTTCAATTATATCAATTGTCTGCCCTGCCGTTTCCTTATTATAAGGAACAAGCGGATAAAGGTTTTCACGGTAGCGTGTAAGTCCGACAGGAACAATCGCAGTCATATTAACACCGAGGTTTTCAAGATCGGTCAATGTTCTGACAAGCTCGTCACCGTCATTAATTCCGGGACAGGAAACAATCTGACAGTTAAGCGTTATTCCTGCGTCTGCAAAGCGTTTGAGATATTTCAATGTATCGCCTGCAAAACGGTTATTCATCATCTTACAACGAAGCTCGGGGTTTGTTGTGTGAACCGACACATTAATCGGGCTTATGTGCATTTTTATAATTCGGTCAATTTCGTGCTCTGTAATATTTGTCAGCGTGATATAGTTGCCGAACAAAAACGAAGTCGGCTGTCATCATCCTTAAAATAGAGCGACTCACGCATCCCCTTCGGAAGCTGGTCAATAAAGCAGAAAATGCACTTATTACGGCACGAATGCTGTTTGTCCATAAGATAGGTTTCAAACTCAAGACCGATTTCCTCATATTCTCCCTTGGTCATTTCTATGGTACGAACATTTTTGTCCTCATCCGCAACCTCAAGAGTAAGCTTGCGGTTTACCTGATAGAATCGGTAATCAAGAACATCGACAATCTCGTTTGAATTGATTGAAAGGAGGGTTTCCCCTTTTTTTATCCCTGCTTTGTCGGCATGACTGCCGGTTGTGACATCAAAAATTTTAACAGCCACACCTTCACCTCGCAAAACATTTTTACATACACTTTTATTCTACACAAAATACCGTTTTTAATCAACAGGTTTGCAAATTGTTTTTGTATATACGGTAAAATTTGCAAAACAAAAGGGCGAACAGATAACTGCCGCCCGTAATGTTTGTAATAAAAATTACTGTTCGTCTTTCTTTACAACAACCTGTCTGCCGTTGTACATACCACAGTTTGTGCAAGCCTTATGAGCTGCTGTTAATTCACCGCAGTTAGGACAAGCAGTAAGTTCAGGAGCATTAATCTTCCATACTGTTGAACGTCTTGAGCTCTTTCTTGCGTGTGATGTTTTGTTCTTGGGTACTGCCATTACAAAAACCTCCTTACAAAATTTATCTTAGTCAATCAACTGTTTAAGTATCTCAAGTCTTGGATCCGTTTGACGCTTATCACAGGAACATTCACCGTTGTTGAGGTTTTGTCCGCAAATCTGACACAGACCTTTGCAATCGTCCTGCAAAGATTCTTTGACGGGAGCGAAAGAAAAATGTCAGAAATTACAACATCATCAAGCTCGAGTGTAAAATCAGGTGTTTCAATATAGTCATCATTTTCCTCATCGGCAAGAGTCTGAATAAGCCTGTGTTCAAAGCTCATATTCATCTCTCTTGTATAAGGCTCACCGCAACGGTCACAGTCACGGCTGTAATCAAAGTGTGCATTGATCACAAGAGTAATCAAACTTGCTCTGTTTGTTGCTTTGGCAGTCACGACAACGGGAGTTTTGAATGGATAAACTCCGTCAACATCAAGACCTGACAAGTCAAGGTTATATTCAACTTGTTTTTCTTCACCGTCATTCTGAAAGACGGATTTAAGCTCAAAAAGCATATCTGCACCTCTTGACAGCATAGACACATATTAAAACGCTGTTTATTATTATACAAAAGGTTTGTCCCTTTGTCAACTAAAAAATACAAGAAAATAGGCTGTTTTTTTCGGGAATTTATGACAATATTCGCTAATTTTCCCATATGGAATTTTGAGCCTGCAAAGTCACTTTGAAGTTACTTTGCACTTGATTTTCGCTTTTCATTATACCTCTTAAACATATATAATGCAATAATAAATTGCAGTTGACATAAAACGGAATTTGTGATAGCATACTGTGTGGCAGTTCGTAACCATCCTGCCGGAAGGACGCCGATAGGCTGCTCCTTCTATCAAAACTAAGGAGAAAGGCACTGGGCTTTTTACGCCCTTTTTGCACCCTCTTTTGTGTGGGTGCTTTTTTTGTGCCGGAAAGAGAGTATGGAGAGATACAGTATTATTAATGAAAAGAACAGTCGGGAGATTGTTCTTCTGCGTGGAAGCGGCTGCGTTTACAGAAAATGCATCTTCTGCGACTACTACACCGACAGGTGCAGTGACGAGGACGAAAACTTTCGTCTTAACAAAGCCGTACTTGAAAAAGTTACGGGAATTTTCGGTGACCTTGAGGTCATTAATTCAGGCTCTGTTTTTGAGCTTGACAAAAAAACACTTGATTTTATCAAGCAGGTGTGTAAGGAAAAAAAGATAAATACCATTCATTTTGAGGCACATTATCTTTATCGGAACAAAATCAGTCAGCTCAGAAAAGATTTTTCGGATTTTGATTTGAAAATGAAGCTCGGTCTTGAAACCTTTGACTGCGATTTCAGAGAAAATGTTCTGAAAAAAGGAATCAAAGAGAGCAGTCCCGCTGTTATTGCAGAAAATTTTGAGGAAGCTAATTTCCTTTTCGGAATTAAAGGTCAGACAGCCGAAACCATGCAAAAGGATATTGAGTTGGGATTAAAATATTTTGAACGAATTTGCGTTAACATTATGTGTGACAACACAACGGGAGTTAAACCCGACAAGGCTGTCATAAAAGAGTTTATGCAGAAGGTCTATCCTGTATATAAGGATAACCCGAGAACGGATATTTTAATTAACAACACGGATTTTGGAGTGGGTGACTGATATGATTAACGAACTTTTACTTATATTCTCGGTAGTATTTATCTACGGAGCGGCACTTTTGGGATATGCGCTTTTCGGAAAAGCGGGACTTACTGCGTTTCAGCCGTAGCAACAATTCTTGCAAACATTGAGGCTTTAATCCTTGTAAACGCTTTTTCAATGGAACAGACTCTCGGCAATGTGCTTTTTGCTGTAACATTTTTGATTACGGACATTCTCTCGGAATGTGAGGGCAAAAAGCCGCCAACAAGGCGGTTCTTACGGGAATACTGTCATCGGTATTTTTTCTTGTGCTTTCACAAAGCTGGATGCTTTACAATCCGAGTCCGAACGACACGATTATGCCGTCAATCAAGGCGGTTTTCTCAAACACTCCCCGAATGATTTTTGCATCACTTACTGTATATGCGATCAGTCAGCTGTTTGATGTGTGGCTCTATCACAAGTGGTGGAAATTCACGGAAAAGAAATTCGGTGACAAGAGAAGATTTTTGTGGCTGAGAAATAACGGTTCAACGCTCATCAGTCAGATTCTGAACACAGCCCTCTTCACCGCTTTTGCATTCTGGGGAACTTATGATTTCGGAACGCTTGTTACAATCTTCCTTTCAAGCTATGTAATCTACATTTTCACAAGTCTGCTCGACACCCCTGCGGTGTATCTTGCAAGATTTATCCACGATAAAAAGGTACAGAAAAAGATTACGGAATAAAAACAGCTTAATTGAATATTTTCAATAAAAAGACAAGTCGTCGCAATAATTTTGCGGTGACTTGTTGTGCTTTTTCAGGATTTTCGTGAATAAATCATAATATTATGCTTTTTATAATATACAACCTTCCGCATTTTTATAGTCATTTTTTGACAATATGTGCAAAATTGGCTGATTTTATCCTGAATCGCATAATTTTTTAAGATTTTTATTGACTTTTTCTGTACCAAATAGTATAATGAAGGCAAGTTAAATGCTTAATATTATTTATAAACTTAATTTTGGAGGTAAATATTATGCTTACTAAAAGTGAAGAAGAAATTATGTACTTATTGTGGGACCTCGATGAGCCGCTCACAAGCTCGGAAATTGTTAAGAAAGCAGTAAACAAAACATGGAAAAAGAGTTACATTAATCTTCTTATCAATTCTCTTCTCAAGAAGGACATGATTAAGGTTGTCGGCGTTAAGCAAATGACTAAGAACTATGCCCGTACTTTTGTTCCTACAATGACAAAGGACGCTTATGCAATAAAGCAGATTTCGGACAGACCGAATTTTGCAGACAGCGATATTCCGACTCTCTTCTCAGAGCTTATTGAGAGAACCGAAAGCTCAGATGTTTTTGATGAGCTTGAAGCTCTCCTTAAAAAGCGCCGTGAAGAACTCGGCAAATAATTTATGCAAATAAGTTTTTATTCATTCTTGTTTTCTATTGCAATAAGCAGCATTTTTATAGTGCTGCTTTACTTTTTCAGAAAAAAGGTTGCCTTTTGTAATTACTGCGGTCTTTATACAATTTTGGGATTGTATGCTGTAACATTTGTAAGAATGGTATTTCCGTTTGAATTCAAATTTACATATACAGTTTCCGATAAAAATGTGTATGCCGCAGCAATGGATGTTCTGACTCCCAACAAAGATGTGCTGTTTGTTCCGGAATTCACATGGCTCAATCTGCTTGTGTCAGTATGGATTGTTGGAGCTGTGATATACATTTCACGGGTGATGATTAAATATTACAAAGCAGTCAAAGCTCTGAAAGCAAATGTTATTGACGGCACACCCGAAATGCAGGCAAAGCTTGACCTCATTTCGCAAAATTGCGGAATCAGAAGAAAAGTTAAGCTAAAAATTACCGATTGCGTTATCTCCCTGTTACATACGGATTTTTCAATCTTGTTATTCTTATTCCGAATCGTGAATTTGACGACAGGGATTTTGGATATATCGCAACGCACGAATGCTGTCATATAAAAAACAAGGATATTTGGATTAAATTGCTGACGGAAATTTATTGCGGAATCTTTTGGTGGAATCCGTTTGCCCACCTTTTGAAAAAAGATTTAACCTACTGTCTTGAGCTCAGGTGTGACAAGCGTGTTACAAGCAAGCTTAGCGAGAACAGATGCACTGTGTATTACGAAGTTCTTGTAACGCAAATGAAAGCCTATAAAGAACAACAAGAAAGTGAAGAGAGCGACAGGGAAACTGCACTGAAAAGTGCGCTTGTCGGAATGAGTTTTGTAACCAACGATAAGGGCGAAAAAATTATAAGCAGAATGGAAATGATTCTGTACCCGAAGAAAAAACAGACAATTATAAACAATGTTGTTACAGCTTTAATGGCATTGCTTGTTGTCGCTATATTCTTTGCTTCATACTGCTTTTTGATTGTCCCCGGTTGGGACGCCACATACGAGGATTGTGTAGCCGATCTCATTGAATCGGGTGAATACAATGAGAATGTCGAAGTATATGACGAAACAAATATGTATGTGTACGTTGAAAAAGACAAAACCACTCACCTTATTTTTGAGCCTTACGATGAAAAGAAAGGCATTGTCTATACAGACGACAATTCTATTATTATCCCCTATGAGCAAGTTGAGAACGGCGAATATAGTTACTGTCTTGTATTAAAGGAGAAATGACAGATGAAAAAGAAAGCCGCAAAAATTTTTACAGCATTTATTATGACAGCAATTATCGCACAGGGAACCGTTATGGTTGCAAGTGCAGCAGAAACAGATTCAACCCCCGACAGCGTTGCAGTTGTTGAAGTTGCAACTCCTGACAGTTCAGCTTTGGAGAGCGGTGCCGATTCAACTTCTGTTCAGCCGATAGCTGATGTAATTTACAGGAAATGGCGTCGTGGAAGTCACGGACAGCTCCAGTACAGAAGATGGAACGATACAAAGCAAAAATGGGTTGACGACGAATGGATTGACTACAAAGGTTAATCAACAGTAACAACGAAGGCGAAACAGATTTGTGTCTGTTTCGCCTTAATTTTTTGCTTATTCAAAAAGATTCTGTTCCGACAAGTTGACGGATTCAACATCCTTAAGCTGACGCTGAATTTGACGGGTGCGAACACCCACAAGTTTGTCAAGCTCCTTGTTTGCCTGATCAAGTCTTTGCTGTGTCATCACAAGCACATCATTGAACTTGTCGAACTCGGTTTTTACACCGCCGAGTATTTTCCAAACCTCTGCACTTCTCTTTTGCACGGCAAGGGTTTTGAATCCCATTTGCAACGAATTGAGCAGAGCCGCCATTGTACTCGGACCTGCAATATTCACCTTATACTCACGCTGAAGGACTTCAACAAGTCCCATATTGACAACCTCGCTGTAAAGCCCCTCAAAAGGAAGAAACATAATTGCAAATTCCGTTGTGTTCGGCGGATCAATGTACTTATCATGAATATCCTTTGCCTCGCCCTTTATACGCTGAACAAGTGCTTTTTGTGCCGTTTCAATGCGTTGCTTGTCACAGCTTTCAATCGCATCACGGAGAGCAGAATATGTATCGCCCGGAAATTTGGAATCAACAGGCAGATATACTGTGCCGGCACCGTCAGAGGGCAGTTTGATTGCAAACTCAACAACATTTTTTGAGCCTTTTTTGGTGGCAATATTTTCCTCATACTGTTCCTTTGAAAGGATTTCGGAGAGAATTGCACCAAGCTGAATTTCGCCGAGTATGCCCCTTGTTTTGACATTTGAAAGAACCTTTTTCAAATCGCCCACGCCTACCGCAAGCGTTTGCATTTCGCCGAGTCCCTTATAAACCTGTTCAAGTCTTTCGTTGACAAGCGAAAATGACTTATTCATTTTTTCCTCAAGTGTTTTTTGAAGCTTTTCATCAACTGTCTGTCGCATTTCATCAAGCTGACGGAGATTTTCCCGCCTTATACTTTCAAGCTTTTCATCAACCGAGCGTCTGATATTTTCAAGGCTCTGAACATTGTCGCTGAAAAGCTGTGAAGTCTTTGTTCAAGCTGAATCGCCCTGTCATTTTGCGACTGTGCAAAGCTTTGCTGATTGAGCAATATCCTTTGAAGTTCGTTCTCCGTTCTGTTGTTATTATTCTTTTTGAGAACTGTTATTAATGTGACAACGCTGACAATGAGCGTTATTGCACAAAATAAAAGCACAATAATCTCGGATGTCGTAAACTGCATATTAAACCTCCCGAACAATAATTCGATTTCACAATTAAATAATATCATTCGGGAGTTTTTCTGTCAACTCAGGTATCGAATATTGTTTCAACCCGTTTCCGACAATTTTCAGGTGAATATACAAAACGGTCGATACGGTCGCTATCGCAATAGTATTCGGGGCATTTCGGATTATATTTGTAATCAAAGGTGTCAATAATTATCAGTTTGATTTTCATTTTTTCGGGAATGATACTTTTTATGTAAACGCTCGCCTGCTGACCTGCACGGACTCCCTCTTTTGTTTCAGCAAGTCCTGCAAGATTTGGTGTAAGCTCCACAAAAGCACCGTAGTTTTCCACGCTTCGGATAATTCCCGACACGGTTTCACCGGCACAAAACCTTTCGGCATTTTCTTCCCATGTGCGAGAAGCTCCTTGTGACTGAGGCTTATACGACCGTTTTCAACAGATTTGATAACGGCTTTGATATCCATTCCTACAGTAAATCTCTCGGCAGGGTGTTCAATCCTCGAAACCGAAATTGTGTCAATGGGCATAAGTGCAACAATTCCGCAGCCTATGTCTGCGAATGCACCGAAGTTTTCAAGATGAGTTATGCGGGCAGGCACAATATCTCCGCATCGCAACCTTGAAATGTATGCGTCAAGGCATTTGCGTTGTGCTTTTTCACGAGAAAGCATTACAATCGGTTTGCCGTTTTCGTCCTCGGTTATGTCGGTGACAACGAAACAGACAGGACGGTTCACCCTTGAAATCACGGCTATGTCACGAACCGAGCCGTCCTTAATTCCGATTGCACCCTCCTCCCTCGGAATTATGCCTTTTATGCCTGCAAGGTCAACAATAAGGTTGTGACTGCTGTCGCACACACAAGCCTTTGCCTCAAGAATCTTTTCGCTGTTTTTTGCATCCTCAAGCATCTTTAATGAGTGAAGTATATTTATGTTTTCCTGTTCGGATATAAGTTTTCCTTCGGGTAAATATTCTGACATTTTAAAGCCTCCGTCATATTTAGGTTTACAGAAAATCATATGAAAAAGTTTTCTGTCTTATTACACGAACGCAATTTTTTGCAGAAAAATTTTATTGTATTTGCTACGCTTTCCTTCATAAAAAGCGGCAAACTTGCATTTTTATTTAAATTATGGTACTATAAATATGTGTGTTTTAGAATAAAATCCAGATTAGAAGAGCCGAGGTTGTTTTTTGGAAACTTTGGAAACATTACATAACAACGAGGCTTGACAGGAAGGAAACAAATCTATGAATACTTACAATCTTAAAAAAATGTGTGCCGTATCGGTTGCATCAATTATGTGTGTTTCTGCATTGGCATTTTCGGGTTGCGGTGATAAGAAGGCTGAAGTCTCGCAGACTCCCGACGAAACAACACCTGCAACTACTGCCGTAAGCACGGCTGATGAGCCTACCGCACAGAACTACCTTGAAAGCATCGGCATTGATACCGCTACTCTCGGAATCAATCCGAACATTATTCACGATTCAAACCCTGTCGGTTTCAGCTTGATATGCCGAAGAACGGCGATACAATCGCAGTTGTTCACACCTCATACGGCGACATAACAATGCGACTTTTCCCCGAACAGGCACCAAAGACCGTTACAAACTTTGTAAACCTTGCAAAAGCAGGAAAGTATAACAATTCACTTTTCAGCAAAGTAACAAAAGACTTTATGATTAACGGCGGTTACTGCGGTACAAGCTCGTACGGCGAGGCTTTTGAAGATGAATTTTGCGACAGGCTTTTCAATATCAGAGGCGCTGTTGCAATGTCAAACACAGGTGCGGACACAAACGAAAGTGCATTCTTCATCAATCAGAAAACTGCCGAAACATATAAGAATGAAGGCGGCTGGGAACATCTTGCAAGTCAATGGGATTCTATCAAAACTCAGCTTGCAAACTACAAGGATTCAAACCTTCTGACTGCATTCATTGAGAAAAACGGCACAAACTGTTACGATACCGACAGCGTTCCCGACAGCGTTAAAAAGCTGTATGAGGAAAACGGCGGAAACGCCTATCTTGACGGTGCATACAATGCGGTTGACAGAGGCTACACGGTATTTGCACAGGTAATTGACGGAATGGATGTTGTTGACAAAATCGCCTCGGCTAAGGTTGACAAGGATGACATCCCCGTTAAGAACATTGTTATCAAAAGCATTAAGATTACACAATATAAAGAGGAATCAACAACTCAGGCAGATTCGACATCTGCCAAAAGCGTCACACAGCCGACCACAGTCGGATAAGGAGCGGTTATGAACAGAATGCCCGTTGCAGCGATTATGTATGACTTTGACCGTACCCTATGTACGAAGGATATGCAGGATTACAGCTTTATCCCCCGTCTTAATATGACCGAAGACGAGTTCTGGAAATTTTCAAACGAACTCGGTCAAAGCGAACATATGGACTCAATTCTTGCGTATATGTACGCAATGGTAAAAATGTCCCGTGAAAGGAATATGCCTCTTTTGCGAAATGACCTTGTTGAAATGGGAAAAAATGTTGAGTTTTTTGACGGCGTAAAGGATTGGTTCAAAAGGATTTCAGACTTTGGCGAAAAGCTTGGAATGCAGGTTGAACATTATGTAATTTCTTCGGGTATGAAAGAAATTATTGAAGGTACGGAAATCAGCAAAAACTTCAAAAGCATTTTTGCGTGTGAATTTCTTTACGATGAAAACGGCAATGCCGTATGGCCTAAAACCGATGTAAATTACACCAACAAAACGCAGTTCGTTTACAGAATCAACAAAGGTGTTCTTGATGTTGCAAATGATGTTGACCTCAACCGTTCAATGCCGGAGGACAGCAAACGGGTTCCGTTCTGCAATATGATTTACATAGGCGACGGTCTTTCAGATGTTCCGTGTATGAAAATGATGAAAGCCTACGGCGGGTATTCAATTGCGGTTTACCGAAAAAAGGACAGCAAGGTTGAGGACTTGCTGATGAAAGACAGAGTTGATTTTATCTATCCTGCCGACTATTCGGAAAACACAGGTCTTGACCTCACCGTTAAAAATATCATCAGAAAAATGGCTGTCTGCGGTCTTTTGTACGATGAAAACCATGAGCAGAAAAAAGAAATTCTCGGAAGATAATTCCGGTTGAATAAAAAATGTCAAGTATCAAAACGATGCTTGACATTTTTCTTTATTTGGTTTAATATAATTATAGAAAAGGAGATACCTGCGATAAGCGGGTTCTCCACTGTATTGGTTAGAAGCTAACCGCCAAAGGTTCGAATTTTGGGCGGTTAGTTTCTTTTTTATTTAAATGTACATATATGTACGAAGAAACAAAATTACTTTTTATTGCCAAAGACTTGGTAACAAAGAGCGATAACGCTGACGATTAAAGTGCCGAGTAAACATACATCGGAAATTGTCATGGTTACCACCTCCTCTTGTGAGGAGAAACCGCCTACCGTTTAATGCAGGTATCACGGTTTTATTCTAACAGTTTAATTCTTATTTGTCAATTTAATTTTCAGACGGCAGTTCTTTACGGACTGCCGTTTTTTTGCATATATTCTGCATAACCTAAAAACATATCTTCACATCTGTAGTTGGTCTGTATTTTACGAAAAAGACTTGCAATAAAAAAGCAAATCAAATATAATTTAAGTAGAGAGCGTTGCTCAGACTAAATTATTGTATAAAAAATATAACAACAAGTTTTAACACAAAGGGACAAATAATGAATAAATTTCAACTTATAACCAATGAGGTAAAAAAGGTAATAAACGGTAAAGACAGGGCGGTTGTTACCACTCTGCTTGCGTTGCTCACAGGAGGAAACATTCTTATTGAGGATATTCCGGGTGTGGGAAAAACAACAATGGCGGTTGCGTTTTCAAAGGCGCTCGGTCTTGAATACGGCAGAGTACAGTTCACTCCCGACACTTTGCCGTCAGATATCACGGGCTTTGCGGTCTATAACAAGGATACAGGAAAATTTACTTTCAACAAGGGCGCTGTATTCTGTAATCTTTTTCTTGCAGACGAGTTAAACAGAACTTCAAGCAGAACACAGGCGGCTTTGCTTGAAGCAATGGAAGAACGGCAGGTCACTGTTGAAGGCAACACTTTCAAGCTTGAAAGCCTTTTTCTGTTATTGCAACGCAAAACCCGACAGGAGCGTCGGGAACACAGCTTTTGCCTGATTCACAGATTGACCGATTCACGGTAAGGCTTTCAATGGGATATCCCGACAGCGATGCGGAATGCAAAATGCTGCTTAACAGAAGCGGTAAAAATCCCCTTAACTCAGTAAACTGCATTGTATCCAAAAATGAATTTCTTGAGATGCAGTCGGAGGTTCAGAATGTTTTTGTCAGCGACGATATGGCAAGATATATTGTGTCACTCATTTCTGCAACAAGAAAGCATCCGTTGCTTTCAAGAGGTGCAAGCCCGAGAGCAACGCTTTCACTGACCGATATGGCAAAGGCTGTTGCATTTGCCGAGGGCAGAGATTACATTGTGCCGAGAGATGTGCAGAATATTTTTATCTGCACCGTAAATCACAGGATAATTCTCAACGCAAAAGCCTCTGCATCAAAAAAGAACAGCGAAGAAATTCTGCACGAAATTCTCAGAAAAACTCCAAAACCGAGGACTTGAAAATGATAAGGAACATAATAATTTATCTTTGTCTGCTGACGGGAACATTTTTGTTCAGCATTTTTTATTACGCCTGGTTCTCATGGTTTTTGTTCCTGACGGTTGTTTCAATTCCGATAATCTCGCTTTTGCTGAGTCTGCCTTTTATGATACGGAGTGTACGCTCCGATATTGAAATTTTTGCAAAAGAAAATGTTTTTATCAAGGATGAGTTTTACATTGCAATATCAGGCAAGAAGAAAAAACCGCTCTTCTGCCCTATGCTCACGCTGAATATAAAATCAACCAACCTTACAGCAAATCTTTGCGAAAACATAAAAATCAGATTTTCGGGTACATTTACAAAGCCGTTAATCAGACAATGCAACAGTCTTACACAGCATTGCGGACAGCTTGACATTGTATGCAAAAACGGTAAAGTTTACGATATGCTCGGCATATTTTTTCTTCCGATCAGGATTAAAAAGCGTAGCTTTGTTCGTGTCCTTCCAAAACAACAAAAACCGAAAATTATCCCCGACAGCAGTAATTTCACGGTTACGGGATACAAGCCTAAGCCTGTAGGCAACAGCGAAATTTATGAGCTTCGTGAATACCGTCACGGTGACAGTCTGCGCAATGTTCATTGGAAGCTTTCGTCAAAAAGCGATGGGCTGATTGTAAAAGAACCGAATGTTCCGATAATCAAGAACTGTCTTATAATGCCTTTTTTTGGAGATAATGCAGACGAAAATGATGTTGTTTTTGCAAAGCTGATGTATGTCTGCCGATATATGATTAAGAGCATAGGCATTTGCTTTGCCTGTGACAGGAACGGCAATCCTTTTGAGATAAGATGCGAAAGCGATATATTAAACTATTTTTCCGCACTCTATCTAAACACGGAAAGCAGCTTTGTTGCCGGTACAAATGATTTTCAGCATTACAATATTTTTGCCGATCGTGAGGAGGTTGACTTGTTGTGAAAAACAAAACAAGCTTTACGATTGACATTCTTCTCTGCATAACATTGATTTCAAGCCTGTTTTACTGTCTTGTCACCTCTTTTGATATAAAAACAGAATGGTACATCATCGTAGTTCCTACGGCAATTTTCTGCACAATTTACGGATTGCTTGCCTCCCTTGTCAAAAAGTCGGGTGTGCTGTTTATCAGCGTGGCAATCACTATGATTGTTTTTGTATTTACTCTGCTGTTTTCACTTGAAAGCATACTTGAGCAATTGAGTTATGTTATTACTCAGATTTTAAAACCGCTTTCGCAGTATCTTCCCGTACAGAACAAAATTATTTTGGGAGATACCCTCGGCACAAGCGCAACAGGACTTTTTGTATTTATTTCGGCAATACTGAGTGCAGTTTTTACAATCAGCCTGATACGATACAAGCGTATTTTGATTCCGTCATTGCTGTCAATGGTACTGCTTGTCCCCTGCTTCATTCTTGTAAACACTCTTCCGTCGCTCGTTTGTCTTTTTATTGCAATTGCAAGTCTTATTGCCTTGTACATTTCAAAGAACACACGCAAATTCAGACCGTCACAGGGCGGTGTGATTGCGGCAATTTCATTTGGAACAATGCTTGTTGTGATGGCAATTTTGCTTGCGTTCAATCCGATTGAAAAATATGAGCGATTTGACTGGCAGGAAAACCTTTTGCAGAGCATTGAAAACGGCTTTAATATTGATGACGGACGAAAAACTTCCACAGAAAAAAGCCTTAATGAAATCAAAGGTTCACTTGAAGAAAAAGAAAATCTCAGCGATATTTCTCCGCTGACGCAGACGCATACACCTGTTATGACGGTCACTTCGGCAGTTGGCGGTAATATTTATCTCAAAGGCACAGCATATGCCGACTACAGGGACAATATATGGAGTATAATTTCCGACAATGATGCCGCAAGATATCCGCAGGATTTCGTACCGTTTACGGCAACAATCGGAAACAACGCTTTAACCGATACAAGAGTTCATATGCTGAATGAAAGTAAGATTGCCTATGTTCCCTACTTCTTGGAAAGTCTACCCGACAATCTCAATTCGGTTGCTGATGTGTGCGTAAAAACGATACGGATAAAAACGAATTTAATTATTCGCACTATCCGTTTTATGCCGAAAACACATACAGATACAATAATTCAGCCGAAGCAGAAAATTACAAAGCATTTGTGTATGACACCTATCTTGAAATTCCGAGAAAAACACAAATTGAATTGCGTAGAATTGCAGACCAAGAGGGCTTTCTCGACTCGAAGCTTACCGTTTCCGAAAAGATTGAAATGGTAAAGAACTATATTTCAAACAGTAAAACCTATTCGTTAAAAACTCCGAAAATGCCGTCGGGCAAAGATTTTGCAACTTGGTTTCTCAACGAGAGCGACACGGGATATTGTGTTCATTTTGCCACGGCCGGTACGCTTATGCTGAGGACACTCGGGATTCCGGCACGATATGTTACAGGCTACTATGCAACCACATACGCAAATCAAACCGTTACCGTAACAACCGACAACGCTCACGCATGGTTGAGTATTACAGTGATACGGCGGGTTGGATTCCGCTTGAATGTACACCGTCATCGTTTCAGCCGGCAAGGTATGTCGGCTCTCAAAGAGCAAGCGGCGGCAGTACGGACACAACTCAGCCAACAACCGTTGAACCGACAACAGCACCGACTGCTCCGACAAATGGCACGGTTTCTCACAGCACAAAACCGAAAAATGACAGTAAATCTTCATTTGAATTTAACGGATTTACAATCGCTATGATGTCATTGGGAATTGTTGCCCTTGCTTTAATTGCAATTTTCTCAAGAAGAATTATCATTATCAAAAAGAGAAAACAAAGATTTAAAACAGGAAGAAACAATAAAAGGGCAATCTGCATTTATAAAGAACTTAAAAATCTAACGAAAATTTCGCATCTTCTGATTACAGATGAAGTGAAATCCGTGTACGAAAAGGCGAGGTTCAGCAATCACACGATAAGCGATGATGAACTGAAGATTATTGAAAACGCTTACTATAATTCCATTGAAGAAATTTACAATAATCTCCCCCGCATCAAAAAGCCGTATTACAAGTTTATAAAGGCAATAAAATAAGAAATGCTCCCGTACAATGCGGGAGCGTTTTTACACAACAAAAGGCTCTTGGAACAACTCAAGAGCCTTAGATTTTGCTTTATACTATTTAAAAAGATTCTTTTTGTCATAATAATCCTTATCGACAAACTCGTCCTTTTCGTCAAGATTGCTGTCGCTGCTCTTGAAAAGTCCCGAGCCAAAACGATAATCGTGATTTGCCATTCTGCGAATTCCGTAAGCAAGAATTGCAACACACACCAAAAACCAGAAAACTAACCAAAACATAAACAACACCTCTCAAAAGCAATACAATGTTAGTATTTTTGTTTAGCTGATTATATCATTATGTTATATTCTTGTCAACAAAAATTGTAATTTACAGACATAATTTTGCAAGTTAGGGTTCGGTACTGTTAATTTTCTTTTTGATATGGTAAAATGGTTGATGAACGGAGGGAATGCGATGTTTAATGTTACAATCCGTCAGGTTGGGATTGAGGAACGGGAAGAAATTATAATTTGCTGTCATGAAATCAGCGACGAGGTTATGTCGCTTGCAAACAGCATTAAGGGACAGAAAAGTTTTCTTCTTGCATCAAAAGACGGCGAGATGTTCAAGCTTGACACAAAGGAAATTTTCTACATAGAATCGGTTGACAACAAAACCTTTATATACTGCAAAAACAATATTTATGAAACCAAACAAAAGCTGTACGAGCTTGAAGAAATTTTAAAAGGAACAAAATTTTTCAGATGTTCAAAGTCGATGATACTGAATATCGGTAAAATCCGTTCCGTGTCACCGTCTGTCAACAGCCGTTTTGAGGCAAAGCTTGTAAACGGTGAAACGGCAATTATTTCAAGGCAGTATGTGCCGACCTTGAAGAAAAAGCTTGGAATGTGAGGTATTGTTATGAATGATTCTTTAAAAGAAATTATAAAAGAAGTCATAAAGGACTTTTTCATAATCACGGTTGCAATGCTTTTTGTTGTAAGCCTTGCAAATTCAATTGCGTTAATCGAATACTATCCCCCTATTTTCCGTGGGTTGTAATGGGAACAGGTGCGGTAACTTCAATTCCGACTCTGCTTTTTTACTTTAAAGAAGAACCCACCAAACTGCAGGCTCGCATACGAATTGTCATTCATTTCTGCCTTATTCAGGCAATTGTTATGACCGAGGGATTTTTGCTTGGTTGGTACAAGAATTTTCCTATGGCGCTTTTGGTTTTTGCAATGTTTACCGCCGTGTATCTGCTGACATTTCTTTTCAGCTACATTACACGGACAAGCACGGCAAAATCAATTAATGAATCGCTCAAAAAATTTAACGCAGACGAGGATTATCAGGACGAATAACTGCATTTTGACATACAAAATCGCAACTTACTCCCCTCTTTTTGCAACACAGCTAAAATTGCTTTTCTTTTGAATTGCAAGGTGCTACTATGTTGACAGAAGGAGGGGATTTTTAATGAGTAACATAATCGAAGTTAAAAATCTTGTAAAGAATTATAAAGATGTTCACGCAGTAAATGATATATCATTCACGGTTGAAGAAGGTTCGTTTTTCGCATTTCTCGGAATTAACGGTGCAGGCAAATCAACCACAATCAACATTCTTTGTACGGTGCTTGAAAAAACATCGGGCAATGTTAAAATCGGCGGATATGACCTTGACAAAGAAAAGAACAAAATCAAGGAGCTTATCGGAATTGTTTTTCAGGGTTCTGTACTTGACAAACAGCTTACCGTTAAAGAAAATCTTGAATCGAGAGCGTCATATTACGGACTCAACAAAAAAGAAATCGCCAAAAGAATTGAAAGCCTTACACAAACTTTTGACCTTTCGGAAATTCTCAAAAGAAAATACGGCACATTGAGCGGTGGCCAGCGCAGACGGGTTGACATTGCAAGGGCGCTTATTAACCGACCGAAGCTCCTGTTCCTTGACGAACCGACAACGGGACTTGACCCGAAAACAAGGCTGCAGGTGTGGGAAATCATCCACAATCTTCGCAAAGAAACAGGACTTACGGTATTCCTCACAACCCACTATTTGGTACACGGAAGAAAATTCTGAAAACGATAATCTTCTCAAGACCGATAATCTTGATTTTGAAAGAGTCGGAGATGCATATAAAATCAAAATCAAGGACAGCAGACAGGCTCTTGAAATCACAAACAAACATACTGAAATTGTCGATTTTGAGATTATCAAAGGCAATATGGACGATGTGTTTCTGACCGTAACGGGTAAAAGGCTGGGTGACTGATATGAAATTTCAAAGAACACTTTGCTCATACAAGGGTATGACAAAACGAAATATAAAGGTATATTTAAAGGACAAAACCGCAATTATCTTCTCAATGATGACGCAGATTATCATACTCGGATTGTATCTTTTGTTTCTTAAACAGAATTATGTCGATTCAATGACTTCAATGCTCGACGGCTTCAACATCAAAACAGAGGACAATTTGATTAACGCACTTGTAAATTCATGGCTTGTATCGGGCGTTATCGGAACATCTGTTGTTACGGTTGCAATGAACTCGCTTTCGGTAATGATTTCCGACAAGCAGAACAAGATTGACTACGACTACAACGCTTCTTCCGTAAAGGGCAGTACGGTTGTTCTCTCCTACTTTTCGGGTGCGGTTGTAAACACAATTGTAATCAGCGCAATTTTGCTGACAGCAGGCATCGCATTTTCGTGCATATCGGGTTCAAGCTTTCCCGAATTTACAGAGCTTTTAAAATTGTACGGACTTGTGATTTTAGGCTCTGTTTCGGCTGTACTTATTCTTATGTTTGTTGCGTCATTCTTCAAAAAGAATTCAACCTATGCCGCATTCAACACACTTATTTCGGTTGCAATTGGTTTTGTAATCGGCGCATACATTCCCGTCAGCCAGTTTTCGGACGGAGTTCAGACATTTGTAAATCTTATCCCCGGCTCACACATTGCGGCTATGATAAGAAATGTGCTTGTCAGTCCGTGCATTAACGATATTTCGACCTCACTCGCAGGAGCAGACCACGGAATGTTTGCCGCAGAGGCAGAAAAAGCGTTTGCAACCAACCTCAACCTTTTCGGAAACGAAGTGGATTTTACTTTTATGATGATGTACTCAATCGGTGCAATCTTAATTTTCCTTGTCCTCAACCTTATATCATACAAATTCAGTTCAAAACGCAAGGACTGATTTATGACAGATAAAAAGCCGACACTCCGAAAAGTGTCGGCTTTTTTATATATAATCACTTCCAAACTTCTTCTGCAATTTCTTTTACAAGAGCAAGCTTTGCCCACTGCTCTTCCTCGGTAAGCTTATTACCGATTTCGCATGATGCAAAACCGCACTGCGGACTGAGATACAATCTGTCAAGCGGAATATACTTTGCCGCCTCATGAATACGATTGATTACAGTCTGCTTATCCTCAAGAACAGGTGACTTTGTTGTGATAAGACCGAGAACAACCTTTTTGTCACCGCTCACATATTTTAACGGTTCAAAACCGCCTGAACGCTCATCGTCAAACTCAAGATAATAAGCGTTGACATTTTCTTCACCGAAAAGTTTCTCTGCAACAGGATCATATGCACCGCTGCTGAAGTATGCAGAATGATAGTTACCTCTGCAAACATGAGTATTGATTACGAGGTCATCGGGCTTACCCTCAATTGCAAGGTTGTTTACCTTGAGAAGTTTCTCACTGATACTCTTAAAATCTGCATCCTCGCCATAGCGGTTTACGCTACCCTCCGCAACAAGAACGCCCCATGTGCAGTCGTCAAACTGGATATTTCTGCAACCTGCATCGTAAAGATCTTTGATTACCTTTTTGTATCCGTTTGCAATATCGTTGATAAGTTCTTCATCTGTCGAATAGAACTTCCTTGTCGTTTCAATATTTGCAGGAATGATGAACTGCTGGAAAAACTGTGCGGGAGCAGGAATTGTCTGCTTTGCTACTGTGTTTTCATCCTCAAGAGCCTTTACAAATTTGTAATGTTCAACAAACGGATGACTGTCAACCGAGATTTTGCCGGAAAGCCATGTATCGTCAATCAAAGCCTGTTCGCCGTGGAATGTAACACCGTTTTCGGTTTTTTTGTGTTCAACTCCGTTAAATCCCCACATGAAGTCAAGATGCCATGTTGCTCTGCGGAATTCACCGTCGGTAATCGCTTTTATACCGGCTTTTTTCTGTTTTGCAACAAGGTCAAGAATAGCCTTGTCCTCAACTGCGGTAAGCTCTTCTTTTGTGATTTTACCGTTTTCAAAATCAAGTCTTGCTTTTTTAAGATAATCGGGTCTTAAAAAGCTGCCTACTGTTTCAAATCTAAATGGTGTGTGCTGTTTACTCATCTTAAATACCTCCGTGGAAATTTGATGAGTTAATTATATTATGAATTCACAGACTTGTAAAATACTTGTTATCAGCCGTTTGCTATTAGTTTTTCTTATATCAAATATGTTTCTTTAAAGCCTCAATATATGCCTCGGCAAGGTTACTGTGCAAAATCTTTTTATTTTCGATATAACCGATTTTCATATTGCCCTCTTCATCAAGGGGGATTGCGGTTATATTATCACCGTTAAGCTCATTGTCGATTACACCGCTACAAACTGTGTAGCCGTTGAGTCCGATTAAAAGGTTGAACAGGGTTGCTCTGTCGGTCACTCTGATATTTTTTGTACGCCCGACTGTGCTGAAAATTTCTTCCGAATAATAGAAAGAATTATGCTCCCCCTGTTCAAACGAGAGATACGGATAATCGGCAAGCTCCTCCATTGTAACGGATTTTTTGTCTGAAAGCGGATGGTCGGTTGATACAAACACATGAGGCTTTGCCGTAAAAAGCTCGGTGAATGTCAGCGACTTTGATTTTATAATTTTCATCAGCGCATCTTTGTTAAAGCTGTTGAGATAAAGAATTCCGATTTCGCTTTTCATCTTTGCAACATCGTCAATAATTTCGTAGGTTTCGGTTTCACGAAGTGAAAAATCGTACTCCTCGCCTGCAAACCGTCGGATAAGATCAACAAATGCATTGACTGCAAACGAGTAGTGCTGGGTTGAAACGCAGAACTGTTGCTTTATCTTTGTTCCCGACTTATACACTCCCTCAAGCAGGCTTGCCTGTTCAAGAACCTGTCGTGCATAGCCGAGAAATCTTTCACCCTCGTTTGAAGTTACAACACCCTTGTTTGTGCGTGTAAAAATCTTTATGCCCATTTCCGTTTCCAACTCACGGATTGATGTTGTAAGTCCCGGTTGGGAAATAAAAAGTTCTTTCGACGCTTCACTCATTGAGCCTGTGCGGGCAACGGTGACAACATATTTCAACTGTTGCAAAGTCAACCTTGTTCAATCCTTTCAAAAACAAATTTCCTCATTCAACATAGAAAACACGGTTTTCTCTTCTCGGTGAAGTTTGGGGATATTCACCGTTCACATAACCGATAACGCAGTGACCGATACCCTCATAGTCACCCTCAATACCGAGTGATTTGAGAATTTCTTTGCCCTCTTTGCTTTCAAATTCTTCCTTTGCACGGTGAATCCAACAGCTTCCGAGTCCCTCATCATGGGCGGCAAGCATAAGATTTTCCATTACAAGAGTACCGTCGTATAGATATGTAGGCGCAGCTTTGTCGGCAAGCACAATCAGCACAACGGGAGCGTTATAGAACGGATCAACATCTTTTCCCATAATTTCGGCATTCATTCTTGAAAGCCTGTCACGCATTTCTTTGTTTGTAACGGCAACGATAATAACCGGCTGTCTGTTCATTCCTGACGGTGCATACAGACCTGCGGAAATGATTTCGTCAATAACTTCCTTTGGCGGCATTTCAGACTTAAAGCTGCGAACGCTTCTTCTTGATTTCAGTTTTTCGATAAATTCACTCATTATGTAAACCTCTCAGTCCTCATAAAATTTTGCAAAATCCTCAACAGATTTTCTCTTCGGTCTTACGATTTCGGAATCAGTGTAACCAACTGCGATAACGCTAACAACAGCCTCTGTTTCGGGAATGTCAAATTCTTTTCTGAGCTTTTCACCGTCACGGATACCCATAACAAGGGTTGAAATGCCGAGTTCGGTTGCCTTTAGCAAAAGTGCCATATTGTTAAGGCCGAGATCGTAATATCCCCAGCCGTTGCCGATTTCAGTCACGGCAGTACCGTCTTTGTCAAAACCCGAACGGTTGAGAACAACTGTTGTCACGATATATGCAGACGCATTTTCTGAATTTTTTCTGTTAAATTCGGGGAGTGCCTCTCTTACGGCATTCTTACTTTTCTCGCCTGTTGCAACATAAAAGCGCGGCGTCTGCGAGTTCTTCCACGAAGGAGCGAGATTTGCCGCCGACAGCATTTCATCAAGCAGGCTTTTTTCAACTTTTTTATCTATATAATGTCTTGTGCTTTTTCTGTTATTTAAAGCCTCAGATAATTCCATAATCAAACCTCCAAAATTTTTATACCTATATTGTACCAATGGAGTGGGAATTAATCAAGGGTTAAAGCAGAATATAGAACAAAATCGGTATCGTAAAAACTGCCGTAAGCTGTGACACAAGCGCCATGCTTGCACCGTCATCGGGACTTTTTCCGTAGGCTGACGGAATGATTACCGTGTTAAGTCCAAGCGGCATTGCATTTGCGCAAAGTGTTGCAACAACTGCCTCCTGAGGTGCGTTAAAGAGCTTTAACACAAGCACCGAAACCGTTGGCAGAAACACAAGGCGGATTCCTGCAACAACATAGGTCTGCCATTTGCCGAAAAGATTTGCAAAGCTGTAGCCGCCTATTACAAAGCCTGTCAGAATCATTGCAATCGGAGACATACAGGCGGCGGTTGAATTGATTATTGTTGTGACAAGTCTGAATTTCGGAATCGGCAATAAACCGAGAATTGCTCCGATAAAAATTGAAACAAAAATCGGATTGACAAAATTTTTCATTGAAAATTTGCCGTGTCCGTTCGGCACAAGCCACGCAATTCCTATTGAATAAGTAAACAGATTAAGCGGTAAAGTGAACATAAGATAGTCGAAAAGCTCCATGCTTTCTGCGCCGTATATTCCCGACACCATTGCAGTTCCGACAAATCCGAAATTTGAAACGGAAATTGAATAGCGGTACACCTTTTTCAGATATTCCGTCTTACCAAGAAATCTTGACGCAACAAATCCCGTTGCAATGCAAAACAGCAGAACCCCCGTGCTGTATGCAATGAACATCCATTTTTCGCTTATGTTTTTTACTGTACAATTGGTGCGGAATGTGTTAATTACAACGGCGGGCATAAGAATTCTGTTCTCAAGCTTTGAAAAAATTTCGGCTGAATTTTCCGGCAAAAATCCGCCCTGTCGGATTGTAAAACCGATAAATATAAACGAAAACAAAACCGCAATCTGAAAAATCACCGATGAAAAAATCTCCACAAATTCATCTCCTTTTAAAGCCAAAACACCCCCAGTCCGAGGGGCTGAGGGTGTAAGCTTCAAATCAAATTACTTGCAGCTGCACTTTGCTTCAAAGCTCTGGCAGTCCGTACACTGACAAACAGTCGGATTTGCCTCGTGAGTTCCGACCTTGATTGCTTCAAGCGAACAGTAGTCCTTTGTGCTGTTGTGATGCTTACAGTTTGTTACCGAGCACATAATGCTTTGGTTACAATATGCATTGTTTTCCATAGTATTCATTCTCCTCATTCATTTTTGCGGATTAGCCGCTTTTTATATTGTTTCTGCATTTTGCGGATTTATACCGCACACTTTGAAACATCTGCAATAAAATGTACTGAGGTGAATTACATGAATGTTGTATCGGCTGTTTTTCTTGTTGTTTTTGCCGTAATCGGAATTTGTGCATTTGTCCGTGAATTAACATTTTTTCTCTTTCGTAACAAAAAAAATAATACCGTTATGTTTGTTGCTCCCGTCAGCGGAAAATGTGAAAATGCCGAATATATTTTGCGAAGTGCTGCCGCAAAGGTAAAATGGATAAGCAGAGGAAGAAATGACTGTGTAATTTGCCTTGACTGCGGTATGGACGATGAAACAAAAATGATTTGCCAAAAAATATGTCGTGACTACGGCTTTGCAAAGCTTTTGACAAAACAGGAATTTTTAAAAATGATAAAGTAAAAATCCAAACGAAATTTAAACAAAAATACTGCCACGGAATATGCCGAGGTTTTATAAGGCAGTATGATAAAACTTAATAAACCAAGACATTGCCATGGCAGTATGAGGCTTTGACTGTAAAAGGTCAAAGCCTTTTTCTTATCAAAAGTCTGTGAGTGCATTTTTGCATAAACAGAAAAAGTCACGACTGCATATGCAATCGCGACCGAGTTGGTGGAGATGATTCGGACACGGAGAAAGTCACGGTTTAAAAATACTTGTTTCTGCCGAGTGAATTAAAAGGCTTTTAAGGAGTGTGATAAATACCTATATAAATACTATAAATTTGAATATCCTTAACTCACCAATTTTCGGCAACAGAAAAGGATATTGCAAGGCAGTTGAAACTGCCCCCCCCACACCTCACGCTCAGTGCGTGGTGTGGTGTTTTGGCTTGCAATATACTTTTTGTTGCCGAATTTTTGTCTATATATATTTTTACACTTTTGCGTGGAAAAGTACGGAAGATTTTTCCATTTTGCTGTCATATAATGTAAAAAGAGGGTGAAACAAGGCAGGTGATTGATATAGATAAAAATCAACAAAAATGCACAACATTAAACGGAGTTTATGAAACAATGAGTGAAATCATAGGCTTTGACAATGTGGTAAAACTGTATGAAAACTTTAAAGGGAGTCAGATAAACTTTCCTACCCGACTTTTTTCTAAGGAATTTGTCCTTGAAGAAGCACTCAAGGCATATGACGGAACATCGGAATCAATCAATCTGATTGCGACAAAATACTCGTATTCGGAACGAACAATCAGAAAACTATTAAAAAATCATTTAAACTCAATTTAAGCAAATCAGCTTAAATCATATTTTTATTCTTAGGAGGAATTTTAGTGTTACAAGTTATCATCTCAATCATAGGTTTAATTATTGCAGTATTTGTTTTTGCTTTGATAGCAGACAAGTTTCCGTCCATTACAAACTGCATACCATTGGCAATATTCATTTTTGTACTTTTATGGGGAGCAAGTATTTGTATTTCCTATATAGCGTGGTGGATTGGAATAATTGTAGCTATTGTCGCCCTGATTGTTTACATAATAAAAAAGAAAAAGCCTCTGCAAATGGACAACAACGAACCAATTGACAATAATCAGGAGGATAATAATGAATCTAAATGAATTTTTACAAAAAGAAAACTGCGCAAAAGAATTTAATATATGTGTGGGCAACATAAAAGTTTCAAATGAAAGAAATTTATACAATGCTTTAAGGAAATGGTATAAAAGCCTTGCAAAATCAGCACAAAACTCGTTTGATGAGGGTTATAAATCCTATAATAACTGTGAGGACATTATTTCTAAAGCAGAAGATGATTTCAAAAACAGTATAGCAATTGTTATTGAAGATTTGAAAGATACCTTTATAAATTTAGGTGAATATGATTATGACACCAATGCCGTTTCTGAACTAATCGAATCCGCAGGTTGCACAGAAATATTTGAAGAAAGATTTTGCTCTGTTGCCGAAAAAGTGTATTCTATTATGGGTGATGTTGAAGCTCAGAGAGAATACAGAGAACAAAGAAAAGAAAACAGAGGTCGTTGGCAGGGTGCTACTATAGGTGGAAATGCCATAACTGCAATAAGCCATCAAATTGATGTCGGTGCTATGAATATGGCGAGTGGTGCGGCACATAGTGTTGCAAATGCTGTCGGCAACTTTTTCACCGAAATGCAGGCTGAATCAGACCTGAAGAAATTATTCAAAAATAATGAAGTTAAGATTTTACTTTCTGAGGGTGTGTATTACTCAGCATATTCCGTAATTGAGGTATTTATGCAAACAGTCGGACAAGATTATGACTGGGGATATGTTGAAGATTGCGACAGCGATAAAGCACAAAGATTGATAAATAACCTTAAAAGCAATTCAATTGCTTCAGAGAATATTTCAAAAATCTGCATAGATGTACTTTCTCTTAATCCGTATAACATTGAAATATATGATTACTTATTAAAAAAATACGGTGATGACGGAAGTTTGAGTACATTGGCAGAATACTTCGACATAGACGGTTTTTCAGCAATAAAGGAATCTATGGCACTTGACTATGTAAAAAAGAATCAGGGTACAACAGAAGAAGATGCCGTTAAAGCTAAACACGATTTAATCGAATATTGCAAAAACATAAGACTTGACATTACAGATGAGTCCGAATGTATTACATACATAAATTCCGTACTTGATGATTTTGATTTAAAATATCGAACAGTTGACGGTGTGGTCTGTGAAACAAGAGAAAGTGCTGATTTTTCAAGAAGCGAATTACCTGATATACTTGAATTTATGAAACAAATTCAGCCTTTAAAATCAAATCCGATATTGCCGTATGAAAATGACCTGTTAGCAAAGAAAGAAAAATTTATCAACACATTTTCTTCTGAGGTTTCTAAAAAGCATTTAGAAACTATCAATACATATCTAAGTGATTTTGATAAACAATTTTGTAAAACAAAATTATTTTCAAGCGTTCCAAGAAAGCAAGCGGCAAAAGATAGAGCTTTATCATATGCAAAAGGACTTCGATATTCTACAATTGAGGAGTTTGACAGAGAATACGAAAAATATAAAGATTTTATTATCAAAAATCTTGGCGTAAACATTGATGAAGCTGTTGAAGCAAAAGAATATCTTGAGAAAAAGAGGAAACGCTTGTCAAGTCCATACGGTGGCATAGGCGGATTCGGCGGTTTCTTCCACAAAAGAAAGTAATGCAATTTTTTAGTAAACGCATATATTTGCAAAAAGTGTATATAAAAAATAAATAATTTTTCACCATCTGAAAATGCACTCACCAAAAGGCGGTGGGTGCATTTTTGCATAAATAAATGACAGAAAGGAGCAGAACAATGGAAGCATTATGGTTTGTGCTTGGATTTGCTGTGACAACAACAGTTGTACTTGCAACGGAAAAACTTATCATCAAAAACTAAAATCGGAGGTAAAAATGTTTGGATTTATAATGACATTAACTGCAAAAGTCGCAGTAGAAATGTTTGCAAAAGGTGCAGGAACGGCTATTACACTTCTCTGCACAGGAACAAAGCTGAGGAAAAGAAAATGATTGAAATATTAACACCTGATGATGTATCAAAAATCAAGGACTGTTACATTGCAGAATATATTAAAAATCTTCTCACAAATCTTCTGACACAAACCTCTGACTGTTCGCTTGAAACGGTCGGAGGTATTTTTTATGTTGAGAATGAAAAAGACTTTGATAATTACAAAAAGTTTGGTTTGTCCTCAAAAATAACAGAAAGCAGATTTGAATGGATTAACTTGATAGGCAATGATTTTCTTGACGGATGTATTGTTCTTGACAATGACAGGGCAATAAACATTGTCGGCAAAGCTGACTATTTCAGAAAAGGAGTATTGAACTATGAGTATGGCGAACACAATTGAAACAAACAGCACAGTAAAAACAACAGCATCTTTTCCAAAAACAGAAAAGACCGCTATTTGTTGAAAGCAGAATGGGACAGCAACAAAAAGTCGCTTGCAATAATAATGACCTATCCCTCATCTGCCGATGAATTGATTTTTGACCAAACAACAATGCTTGTCAGGAACGGAGCGGTAAAAAATGATTTCGGCTCTGTTTCAATAATCAATCTCTTCTCATCAATCGACAACCCTTTGCCTAAAACAGACAAAACAAACACTTCTTTTGTAATGAGAGAATGTGACAATGCAGATGTAATAATAGTTGCATATGGCAGAAGCACAAGCTTTGAGGAAGAAAAGAAGGCTTTTCTCAATGCTTTGACAGAACACTATAAAGACAAACTGCACACAATCATTGACTCAAAAGGCTTGATGTTCTCGCACCCTCTCTCACCCTTTGCACACCAGTGGAACATTCAGAAATTGGATTTGAAAAGATGATTGCATTGCCTTGAGATTTTCTCTTTGTGTGCGAGTGTGCATTGATTGAAAAACGGGATTTCGGGGAAGAAGATTTTTCAAAAGGACTCTCAAAGTGAAAAATCTCCCGAAATTCCATCCACATTTTCGGTCTGCCCCGAAAATGCCTTTTTTCTCTTTTAGAATTTTGTCTGACAAATCTCCGTCAATTTGCACAACCATGGTTTTATTTTTTTGTCGAAAACGACCTCTGTCAGAATTTTTTTTGAAACCCTTATGTAAGGCTTTCAAGGGACGAAGTCCTCTACACAAAAATTTGGTAATCAAGTGACAATAATATACAATTTGTTCATATCCACAGTTATTTTTTAAAGCATTGACAACAAAAAAATTCGAGCCTATAATAGCAATACTTTTAATTTAAGGAGGTATTATTATGCAAAATAATATAAATTCAAATGATTGCATAAAAGAAAAAATTTCTCTGAGTAAAAAATTTCAAAAAGTAGATATTTCAGAAGAGGAATATCAAACAATCAGCCATACCCTAAAGACACATTACATTGTCGATAAGGAAAATAACTTCATCGGTGTTGTTAAGAAGAATAAATATTCTTACGAAATCCGATACATAATGACCTATTGCAAGGTATTAAGAAAAATCATTGATGTGACTACAAAGCAAATCAAGATTGAGTATGAATACAACAATGGTATTGAAATTGATACCGTACAGCTTGACGGTGAATCTCTGTCAAAATTCTGTTTAAAAACACTTCTGTCATACGGTGTCAGATTTAATGAAACCGATATTGATGAAGTGAATAAATATCTTATGGGAACCGATATGAAAGCAGAAATCGTATATGGCTATTCAAAGCTTGGTTGGGACAAAATAGACAACAGTCTTGTATTCAGATACAACAATCTGATTGCCAAAGAACCGACAAAGAAAAAATACATATACAACGGCAATCTTTGTCTGAATCACAAAGGTTCTTTAGATGAATGGTGCAATATGATACAGAATGAAGTCTGCGGAAATATTCCTATGTCATATCTTCTTATGGCTTCTTTCGCTTCCCCACTTCTTTCAATCTTAAATTTTTCACACGATTTCGGCTCAATACTTTTCTGTCTTTGTAATAATTCAAGCAAAGGCAAAAGTACAACAGCAATGTTGTGTGCAAGTGTGTATTCATCTCCTGTATTGAATAAAGGTGTTGCAATCACATTTAACGGTACAGAAAATGCACTCCAAGAGTTTTTAAGCCAAATAAACGGTCTTAGTGTTGTGTTTGATGAACTCGGTTCTTCAACAATCACTAACCTTGAAAGACTTATGTACAACTTTTGTTTAGGCAGAAGTAAACTAAGACTGAATGGTGATGCTTCACTTCAGAAAGTCAAAGAATTTTCTTCAGTGATTTTCACCACATCAGAAATAAGCTTTGTAAGTGAGAAATCTATGGACGGCATAAAAACCCGTGTATTTCAGATTGAAGATACGCTTACAAAAAATGCAGAGAATTCTGACAACATCAAAAGTATTGCAATGGCAAACTATGGTGTTGCAGGAAATAAGTATCTGCAAATGCTTGTTGACAAAGGTCAGGAAGAAATTGAATCAGACTATCAGAAATACAAAAATATTCTTCTTGAAAAGAATAAAGATATTGATGATAAGTGGAAGTCAGAACACTCAAATATAATGAGTGAAAGCTCCTTGGCTTGTTTTGAGCAGAGAAAAAGATTGACAGACAGAATATTATCAAAACTTGCAATTGTTGTTCAAGCAACAGCATATGCAAAGGAATTGTTCAATTTCAATATTGAAATATCTGATATGATAGATTATTCCCTCAATCTTACAAGCAAGATAGAGTCCACTCAGACACCCGAGGATGAACTGATGACAATAGTTCACGAAGATTTTGTCAAGAATATAAAAAAGTACAAGATGAATTATCCCTTTGCTTTAAAAGTATTTGACAAAAGAAAAGCAGAAGCGATTGACTATGACTCGCTCAATAGCGGTTATGTCGGACTGGTAAGACTTAGTGCAAGTGACAATCACTATGAAATATGCGTAGCTAAAAACTACTTTGAGCAAATGATGAAGAATAACGGAATAGTTGATTTCCGCAAAAGACTTAAAAATCTGAGAGCAACAGGTGTACTCATTGCAGAAAAAGACAGACTTGTTGCGAGAGAGAAAATCATAGAAATCATTGACCTGAAAGTATATATTTTCAGATTTCAGTTTAATGACAAGATGATGTCACTTCACAATGCTTATGAAGAAATGTACTTTGACAAAATAAAAAACTCCGATAATAAAGACTTCTGTCAGATGATGAAGTACAAAATATAGAAGAATGTCTTGGAGGTGAATGATTATGCCAACTTTGATTTTATACCAAAGAAAAAATATGAATATATTAATGACGGTACCTACACAGGTATTCTTGACGATATATATTTCAGTCCCGATTGCCGTAACTGCTGGTTCACAATAAAGGTAGATTCAATAGAAAACGGCTATTTTAACTGTATGTTCTCTAATATGGATATAGTTTTAAATAACTTCTGTTGTGAGTATGTAGATGATAATAACTGTTTTTGCAGTGATAATGTACTCGGCAAAAATTGAATTTTCTGTAAGTCAAAGAAAATACGGCAACAAATCTTTTTCAAAAATAACAGCAATAAAAGTTATTTCTGATAAAGAATAATATTTTAAAAAATTAAATAAAAAATCCCTGCTTGCAGTATTATCTGCAAAAATAATCATCAGATTTTATTAGATAAATGGTTATTAGTGGTTTGGCATAAGAGTTGTGTAATTTGGGATACACAAGCCAAGCATATAGAGTTTTACTCTATTTTAATCTCTTGATATATATAATATTAGGAGGTTTTAATATGAAAGAATCATTAGTGTGTTGCAGTATACCTCGCAATCTTCTGCTTAAACAGGATTACGACAAGGGTATAGATAAAGCTGAACATACAGACAACCGCATTTCTTCGGATTTCTATAATGTAATAATAGATGTCCTCATCGAAATGCTTAATATAGATTAAAATATAAACTTTGAAAATCATCTGTGCAGTTGCTTTTCAGTGACTGCACTTTATTAAATTATAAATACATATTATTAAAATGAAGAATTATTCTTATAGGAGTGGTATATATGGAAGAAACAATAAAAGCAGTCGGATATGCACGATTTTCTTCTTCAATGCAACGAGAAGAATCTATAACAGCTCAAAAAAGATATATGATGATGTATGCCAAAAGAAACAATATGGAAGTCATTGATTGGTATTGTGATGAAGCAAAATCAGCAAAAACAGTCAACAGACCTGCATTTCAGAAAATGATAAATGACGCAAAGAACAATCCTGAATTTAAGGCGGTATTGGTACATAAAACAGACAGATTTTCAAGAAATCTGAGTGATAGTATTCAATACAAAAAACTTCTTGAAGAATACGGTGTGCAAGTCATATTTGTTAATGAGCGTTTTGAAAATAATCCTGAAAGTCATTTGTTGTATCACATAATGGGTTCGGTCAATCAGTCTACAATGAAAATCTTGCGAGAGAAGTAATGAAAGGACTGAAAGAAAATGCCTATCAATGCAAATTTACTGGTGGCAGACCGCCATTAGGATATGATGTTGACAAAGACCTTAAACTTGTCATAAATGAAAAGGAAGCCGAAGCAGTTCGATTGATATTTGAAATGTCTGCCGAAGGATACGGCTATGGAGAAACAATAGACAAGCTTAATATTCTCGGATACAAAACTAAAAAAGGATTGCCTTTTGTCAAAAACAGTCTGTATGAAATACTGAGAAATGAAAAATACAAAGGTACATACATCTTCAACCGCAGTTGTTCAGCAAACAGTCTGAATAAAAGGAACAATCACAGAAGAAAGCCTGAAGAAGAAATAATAAGGATTGAAAACGGCTGTCCTGCAATTGTTTCATCAGGATTGTGGCACAGAGCAAATGCAGTCAAAAAGGCAACTCGAAGCAGTTATACAAATGCCAAAAATACATATCTGCTAACAGGTCTTATACATTGCGGAGAATGTGGAGGTAAATTTCACGGAAATGTTCGCTACAACAAAAACAACACAAATCTGGTATATAGATGTAGTTCCAAGAAGAATAAAAGAAAATGCGAATCAAAAGAAATAAGGTGCGAATATCTTGACAGCTTTGTTATTGATAAGTTTGTTGAATTCTTCTTTAATGATGATAATATAAAAGTAATAACAAAGCAACTCAATGAGCAATACAACAAATCCTGTATATCGGATTTGGAATACAACGAAGCAAAATCAACCTTAAAAATTCTTGAAAAGAGCAGAAACAATCTTGTTGAAGCAATAGCCAAAACAGGCATAAATGACATAATGTCAGACAAAATCAAAGAGTATGAAGAACAAATCAAAAAGACTGCCGAGTTCATTCAAAAGTATGAAAAGCAAAAAATTGACAGAGTAATAACAGAAGATGAAGTCAGAGAACAAATCAATCATCTCAAAGATTACTTTTACAACCCTAAGAATTTAATAAGAACAAAGTATGTTCTTTCTCAATATATAGACAGAATTGACATCTCAAATGAAAATGTTCAGGTGCAATTCAAAGTATCAATGTCCCCATCAGATAATACTGATGGGGATTGTTTTTGTGTTCATACTGAGATGATAAAGAGGAAATATCTTTTTGATTATGTCTGCGAAAAGGTTGATTTTGAGCAATGGAACATAGAAAAACTGAACGAATCAGAATCGGAACATAGAAAAGGAGCATAGAAAAAGTGACTTATTTGGTGGACACTGACCGTATGCATACTCACACCGCTAAAAAATCCGATTGGAATGGGAGTTTTTGGGTATATGGTGGGTTATTCTGTGTACGGTTATATGATTTATATTGAATCATTTTTTACTGCATAAATGATTATCGTTTTGTCTAAAACACCGCATAGATATGGGAATTATCATAAACAGAAAAAGTCACGACTGCATATGCAATCGTGACCGAGTTGGTGGAGATGAGGGGAATCGAACCCCTGTCCGAAAAAATCTTGCCAAGGGTTTCTCCGAGCGCAGTTGGTGTTTTAAGTCTCCCTCGGTGCATCGCCCATCAACAGGCTATGCACTTTGGCAGCTCCTAAGCTGTGACAGGGTTCGGAGCGCTCCCCTGTTCACATTTACCTCTAATCGACGCCCCTTACACAGCCGAGGTACTCTGTGCAGGAACGAGCAGCACTCAGGCTGCTAAAGCAACTGTTTTGTTGTCAGTTAATTTTAAAGTTGCGGATTTTATGGCGGTTCCGCACCGCCGCTCGCTTACCAAGGTTTGAAATCCCCGTCGAAACCTTTACATCCCCATATTCAATTTAAAAATTTTATATTGAAAACCTGTATTCGGTAACAGGCTTATCAAGTATTTTTTCACAGCAGACAAGACAACATTCAATATGCTTTGTGTTCTGCTCAATCGGTGAATATATCACAGCCATTTTCAAATCGCTTTTGTTCGAATCATCCATTGCAAAAGCAACAACGCCGTCATCGGTTGCCAATACACCAATCCCTTTGAAAGGTTTGTCAAGATCATCAAAAAGGCAGAACATCACTGAGATTTCATCGTCACACGAATACTCAACATACGGAAACACAATATCATTTTTGAAAAATTCCTTCATTTCGGAATCTTCGGCTGAATTCAAAAGTTTAAGATTTTTAATCACAATCTGATTTTCACCGTCAAAAATTTCAATCGGAATATTTACTTCCTTGCCAACTTCAAGGCTGAGTTTTGCTAACGGATAATCTGTCTTTTGATATTTTGAAAATATTATTTCAACATTCTTTGTCAAATCAAGCAAAGACAAATCATCAATCTTATTCTCAAGTTCAATAAAGTTAATGAACAGAGAATCAAGAGGAGCGTCGAAAAGCCTGTCGCTCTTCCAACCGAGTTTCATAAACTCTGAGATGATATATGACCTTGTTAATTCGCAACATTCAAGCGTTTCACCGCATACTGAGTCAAAGTCAAAACGCTGTCCGTCAATTACAATTGCGGAAAAATCATCGGACAAATCAGAATTATTTTTCTTTTCAAGAATGATATTTTCTCTCAAAGTCAAATCTTCACAGCAAATATCATCTTTGGAACAATTGAAATTCAACAGAACAAGCTCGGTTTTATCGGACGAATTTGCAAAACCAAGCACGGAATAATCGGTATCAAAGGCAGAAAAGTCCCGTCCGATTAAAGCAAAATCGCTGTATTCCGAAATATTTTCGTACAAGCTACGCAAACTCATGATAACACCAAACTATCTTCTCTGTTCTTTAATGGCACGCTCCATATCACGCTTTGCGGAGCGTTCTGCCATATCGGCACGCTTATCGTATAGCTTTTTACCTTTGCAGAGTCCAACCTGAAGTTTTACCTTGCTGTCCTTGAAATACAGACTAATCGGGATAAGTGAATATCCCGTTTGCTTAACTGTACCGTAGAGCTTTAAAATCTCCTTTTTGTGCATAAGAAGTTTTCTCACACGCATAGGGTCACGGTTAAAGATGTTTCCCTGTTCGTAAGGAGAAATGTGCATTCCGTTGACAAAAATTTCGCCGTCAACAATTGAACACCAGCTGTCCTTGAGATTTACTCTGCCGGCACGCAAGGATTTTACTTCCGTACCGCAAAGCTCAATTCCGGCTTCATATGTTTCCTCGACAAAATAATCGTGTCTTGCCTTTTTGTTCTGAGCAATCGTTTTCATATTTGCCACTGCACATCCTCCTTCCTACTGTGGAATACAAGATTATACTACTGTTTTGACAATTTGTCAATAGTTTAAATCAAGAAATTAAATTTCATTTCTGCCCTCAAGAGCCTTTGCAAGAGTGTATTCATCGGCATATTCAAGATCGCCGCCAACGGGGATACCGTAAGCAAGTCTTGTCACCTTTACACCAAGCGGTTTTAAGAGCTTTGAAATATACAGAGCCGTTGCGTCGCCCTCAACGGTCGGGTTGGTTGCCATAATGACCTCCTCAACCGATTCCTCGTTAAGCCTTGCAAGCAGTTCTTTTATTGTAAGGTTGTCGGGACCGATATCGTTAAGCGGTGAGATTGAACCGTGGAGAACATGATAAACGCCCTTAAATTCGTGGGTATTTTCAATAGCCGTAGCATCTCTCGGAGTTTCAACAACGCAGATAACGGAATGATCCCTTGCGGGATTTGCACACACTGGACAAAGGTCTTTGTCTGTAAGATTACAGCATTTACTGCAATAGTGAATCTTTGTGTGGGCGTCCATCACCGCACCCGCAAGCTGTTCCGCTTCTGTTTTTGACAGATTGAGAACATAATATGCAAGTCTTTGAGCGGTTTTGTTACCGATTCCCGGCATTCTTTCAAACTGCTCCACCAAATTTTCAAGCGGAGCAACATTATATCCCGACATAATCAGAACATTCCCGGAATGTTAAGTCCGCCTGAGATTGTTTCCATTTTGTCCTCTTTTTCCTTAGCGGCTGCTCTGATTGCCTCATTTGCGGCTGCCATAACGAGGTCTGAGAGCATTTCTACATCCTCGGGATCAACAACTTCCGGTGAAATCTCAACCTTTGTGAGTTCCATTTTGCCTGTTACTGTAACCTTAACTGCACCGCCGCCGGCTGTTGCCTCATACTCTTTTGTTTCGAGTTCCTTTGATGCGGCCTCCATATCATCCTGAAGTTTCTGAGCCTGACGGGCAAGCTGCTGAATGTTGTTTGCTCCGCCGCTGCCGTAACCCTTTGGTAATCTTGCTTTCATAATTTTATCTTCCTTTCGGTTATTCTTGTGTTATTATTACATCGCTTCCTGCAAGCTTTCAATAAGCTTGTCAACGGGATCGGTTTTTTCTTCCTGTTTTGCACTCGGTCTTTTATACGGACCGAGATTATAGTGCTGACCTGTTGTTTCTAAAATAAGCTGACGGATTTCCTGTCGTCTTTCGTTATTTTTGAGGAGTTCAAAAGCCATTTCATTATCTGTGTCAATCAGCAAATATTTTCCGCTTGTGTAGGCGGCAGAATTTGCAAATGCCGCCGCAATTGCCCTTGAAACAGGTTTCATATTATTGACTACCTCTGCCCAATCGGGAAAAGGCTGTGCGTTATTATAGATTGCATCAAGGTCAACGCTCGGTCTTGAGCTGTTTCTTAGGCTTTGCTGTGCAGAAACGGGTTGTTCCTGTATTGGCTGAACGGGCTGTTTCGGTGTCGGCATCTCAACAGGAGGCGTCGGAATTACCGGCTCGTCCTTGATTTTTTCCGAAACAGGTTTTGTTTCCTGTGACTTTTCGGGTTCTGCATTTTGAACCTCGGGTTTTGGAGTTTCATTCTGAACAGACTGCGGTACAGTTTGCACCTGTTCGGGAACATAGTTCACCTTTATTCCCTTTTTAACTGTCTTTTCAAGAGCGGTTACCCTTGCGGTCAAAGCCTCAATTGTACCGTCAAGCTCAGCCGATGACAGCTTTACAACTGCCATTTCAAGCTCTGTTCTGTCGCCTGTTCCCCTGCCCATATTCTGATATGCCTTTGAAAGCACATCCATATAATAAACAATGTCGGCAAGTGAGAGGTAATCCGACTGCGTTTGAGCCTGTTCAAACTCATCGTCAGCCATAATCACGATATCCCTCGGATTTTTTACCGACTTTATGAGCATAAGCGTTCTGAAATGCGAAAGCAATTCATCGCAAAGCCTTGCCATATCCTTGGACTCACCGTAAAGCCTGTCAACAATTTCAAGTGCCTTTGCTGTGTTCTTATTGATTACACAGTTAGAAAGCTCAAAAAGATATGTCTTTCTCGCAAGTCCTGCGGCACTGCGAACAACATCTTCATCAATTTCCGAGCTGATTGCAATGCATCTGTCGAGAAGCGAAAGAGCATCTCGCAACGCACCGTCTGCAACAGATGCGGCAAGCATTGCGGCACTGTCGCTCAGTGTCACGCCCTCCTGATTTGCAACATAGAGCAGTCTGTCTGCTATTGCACGGGGTGGGATTCTGTGAAAATCAAAACGCTGACAGCGTGACAGAATTGTCTGCGGAAGCTTGTGAACTTCGGTAGTTGCCAGAATGAATATGACATGTTCGGGAGGTTCTTCAAGCGTTTTGAGCAAGGCATTGAACGCCTCGGTTGTGAGCATATGAACCTCGTCAATGATGTAAACCCTGTATTTGCACTTTGCGGGCTTGAACTGAACCTCGTCAATAATCTGACGGATATCATCAATTTTTCTGTTGGATGCGGCATCCATTTCGACAATGTCGAGGATACTGCCGTCGTCAATTCCCTTGCAGATTTCACATTCACCGCAGGGATTTCCGTTTACGGGATGAAGACAATTGACTGCCTTCGCAAGAATTTTTGCACAGGTAGTTTTGCCCGTACCTCTTGAACCCGTAAAAAGATATGCATGATTAAGACGGTTGGTGCTGATTTCGTTTAAAAGAGTTGTGGTTATGTGTTCCTGTCCCGAAACATCGGCAAAGGTTTTCGGTCGCCACTTTCTATAGAGTACCTGATACAAAAATTCACCCCGCAATCAACAAAAAATGCAAGCCGTCAGCCGAAATAACGGCAATCGTACAAATGAGTGAACGACAGACTTACTGCATCGCATCGGCAATACTGCTTAATGCTGCTCGGTTCCCCGCCTGACATGATTCACAGACCCCAATCGTACAGGGCCTGTCGCTCACTTAATTGCACGCTTTTTGACTTCTTGCAATTCTGAACTAAATTATTCATTTCTTTGTTCGTAAAAAGAAATATATTGTACAAAAGAACACCATTGCAAGACAAGCTGATTGTTCAGTCTGCTTTACAACGAGCTTATTATACCATAACCGATTAATAAAATCAATAGGTTTTGGTTATTTTTATTGTTTGCAGTCGCAGAAAGATATCGTATGTTTTGCAACGGCAAACCTTGTTCACCGTTGCAAATGAATACACATTTTTGATTAAATCATAAGTTATGTGAATAAACAAAATGTTACATCAATGCGGGCGTCCAATGAACGCCCCTACAGCATAGACTGCATAAACACTTGCAATTTTGCACTCGGGCATAATATGCTGTTTATTATGCAATCTATCTTCACGAATTGGGAACGGCGCTCGCCGTCAATTTTTAATTTGCTAAGATTTCCCTTGCGACGAATACACCGCCGGCGCTGGCATGAGAAAGTGAATGTGTAACACCGCTGCCGTCACCGATGATATAAAGTCCCTTGTGGGGCGACTCGAGATGCTCGTCAACATCAACTTCCATATTATAGAACTTGACCTCAACGCCGTAGAGAAGTGTGTCATCGTTGGCTGTGCCGGGGGCAATTTTGTCAAGAGCATAAATCATTTCAATGATACCGTCAAGGATTCTCTTTGGAAGCACAAGACTCAAATCGCCCGGTGTTGCATCAAGAGTCGGAACAACAAGTCCTTCTTTGATTCTGCTCGGATTGCTTCGGCGACCTCGAATCAAATCACCGAAACGCTGAACAATTACACCTCCGCCCAGCATATTGCTAAGACGGGCAATGCTTTCACCATAACCGTTGCTGTCCTTGAAAGGCTCTGAAAAATGCTTGCTGACGAGGAGTGCAAAGTTTGTGTTCTCTGTCTGCTTTGCCTTGTCTTCATAGCTGTGACCGTTTACTGTGATAATACCGTTTGTGTTTTCGTTTACAACGCAACCCTTCGGATTCATGCAGAATGTACGCACATTGTCCTCGAACTGTTCTGTGCGGTAAACAATCTTGCTTTCGTAGAGTTCGTCTGTGAGGTGTGAAAAGATTGCGGCAGGGAGCTCCACACGAACACCGATGTCTACACGGTTCGACTTTGTGGGAATATTAAGGTTATGACAAACATGTTCCATCCACTTGCTGCCGCTTCTGCGACTGAAACAATGCACTTTTTGCACTCATAATTTTCATCGGCTGTGTCAACAAGGTATCCTTCCTTATCATTACCGTTCTTGAGTTCAACATTTTCAACAGGTGTATCAAAGTAGAAATCGACCTTGTTTTCAAGGTAATCATAAAGATTTTTAAGCACAATGTAGTTGATGTCCGTACCGAGATGACGGACTGATGCGTCAAGAAGATTAAGCTTATTCTGTAAGCAAAGCTTCTTAAAGCTTGTGCCTGCTGTGGAATAAAGCTTTGTACCCTCTCCGCCGAACTTCATATTGATTTTGTCAACATATTCCATAAGCTCAATAGCTTTTTTCTTGCCGATATGTTCGTAGAGCGTGCCTCCGAAATCGTTTGTTATGTTGTACTTGCCGTCCGAAAACGCACCCGCACCGCCGAAACCGCTCATAATGGAACAGGTTTTGCATGAAATGCAATTTTTAACTTTGTCACCGTCAATCGGACATTTTCTCTTTTCAAGAAGATGACCTTTTTCAAATACGGCAACCTTTATTTCAGAGTTGTTTGTTACAAGCTCATATGCAGAAAAAATTCCGCCCGGACCTGCTCCTACAATAATAACATCGTACTTTTTCATTATCATTTTCTCCTTTATTTGTTGTGGGTAACATTTAAGGGCAATAAAAAACCGCCAAAACATAATACTACGCCCCTTAACGGGGATTATAGTAAACTGTTTAAGGCAGTTTGTAGAAACACCCGTCCGTATTACGGGCTTATACAATCCAACTTCTGCACACGGCAGAAAATTGTTCTGATTAAAGTCATCAAAACCTTGGCTATTGTAGCAAATAATATCACAATTGTCAACAGAAAAATCGCAAAAATTTAAAATAATTTATTTTTCCTTATTCGCATAATAAGCCGCATAAAAATCGGGCAACAATTATGTTACCCGACAAATGCTTAAATATTATTCGTACTTTTCTGCAACCTCACCAAGACGCTTGTAGATGCTGTTTTCGGGAACATAACCTCTTACAAATGAAAGCGGATAGATGTTGGTGTTTCTGCCGATTACCGAACCGGGGTTAAGAACGCTGTTGCAACCTACCTCTACATGGTCACCGAGCATTGCGCCGAACTTTTTAACATTTGTGTCAACCTTATCGCCGTCGCAAAGAACAGTTACAAGGCTCTTGTCACTCTTGAGGTTTGATGTGATTACACCTGCGCCTGTGTGTGACTTGTAGCCAAGAATACTGTCACCGATGTAGTTATAGTGCGGAGTCTGAACACCGTCAAAAAGAATTGAATTTTTAAGCTCTGTTGAGTTGCCTACAACTGCGCCCCTGCCGACAATTGCATTGCCTCTGATAAAAGCACACTGTCTGATTTCGGCATCTTCGCAGATAATGAGCGGTCCGCCGAGATATGCGGAGTCAAAAACCTTTGCACTTTTTGCAACCCACACATTTTCTCCCCTCTGCTCATAGATTTCGGGATCAAGAGTTTTTCCGAGTTCAATGATAAATTCGCTGATTTTCGGAAGAGCCTCCCACGGATAATCAACGGTTTCAAGCAAGGGCTTTGCAATAGTCCTGCTGTAATCAAACAGATTTTTTGCCAATAATTTTTCGTTTTCCATTTTTAAAATTTACTCCCAATATATATTATTCTTTTAAGGAATTTTAAAGTTTTATACCTCAACAAAGAACAGCCAGTAACCGCTTGCGTCCTTTCCCGCAACAAACTCAACTCCTCCGCTTATGTACTTTGAAAATACATAGCTTTTGCCGTTCTGAGGATTTGTCACGGTGGCACAACTACCCTCATGAATCCAACGCTCGTTGAAAACATTAATTCCCTTGATGAGAAAAGTCTCTTTTGAGGTTTTGCCGACAAATCTGTAATTTTTCATAAAATCAGCCTTCTTTAACCTTTTGCGGTGACAGCCTGTTGTCAAGGCCTGTCTTTTTAAACACAAGCACAACGACAACGGCACAAATCACGCCGAGTAACATTCCGCAGAGAACATCTGACGGATAATGAACATAGTTATAAAGTCTTGAGAATACAATCAAAAGCGCAAGTACAAGTGCAGGAATTCCGAATCGTTTGTCCTTGATAAGCATAACGGTTGCCGCCGCAAGTGACGAACAGCTGTGTCCCGAAGGAAAGCTGCTGCCTGACGGAATGGCTATGTTAAGCCAAAGTCGGGATTCAACTCAGACGGTCTTGCTGAATAATCAATATTCACCATAAACGGCCGTGGTCGGTTTATAAGATTTTTTATTCCGATTTCACCGACAAGAAAGCCGATTGCCATTGCAACAAGCATCATAACTCCCATTGAGCGAGTTTTTTAAAAATTATAAACACAATGCTGACTGCAATCCAGAAAAGTCCCATTTCACCCATATAGCTGAAAAAAGCCATAATCGGATCAAGAAAAGAGCATTTAAATGCGTTCTGAATAAATTCAAGAACCGAGGTGTCAAATGATTGAATCATATCAAAGAATGACATATCATTTTCCTTTCATAATATCATTATAACAACCAAAAACAGAATGTCAAATTAAATAAATTTTAAGTTATTCGCATTCATATTTTGCAAGTTTAGCATAAAGTGCTTCGTCAACAACAGCCTCAACCGAAAGTCCTTCGGCAACATATTCTTCATAAATGAGAGTGCCTTTGTTGCGAATTTCGTTTGCAAGACCTGCCTGTGCAAACGGCAGAAGAATTTTTACTCTTTTCATTCTGACGGGAAGATTGTCCTCAATTGCATTAAGAAGTTCGTCTATACCCGTGCCGTTCTTTGCGCTTATGCGAACACAGGCTTTAAAGTCCTGCGCAAGCATAGTTTCGTCAAGCAAATCGCACTTATTGAGAACGGTTATAATCGGTGTATCACCGCAACCGAGGGATTCAAGCAAGTCGGTTGTAACCTGCATATGTGTTCTTGCCTCGTCACTTGATGCGTCGCATACATTTAGAATAATATCCGACTGTGCCGCCTCTTCAAGGGTTGAGCGGAATGCTTCAACAAGGTGGTGCGGAAGTCTGCGAACAAGTCCTACCGTGTCAATCATCATAACGGTTACACCGCTCGGAAGCTTCAACGCTCTTGAGGTGGGATCAAGCGTTGCAAAAAGCTTGTCCTGTGCAAGCACACCCGCATCTGTGAGATAGTTCATAAGAGTTGACTTGCCTGCGTTTGTGTAGCCAACAATCGCACAGGTTATTACACCGTCTTTTTTTCTGCGTGAACGCAACATCTGACGATGCTTTTCAAGGTCGGAAAGCTCTTCTTTCAGGCTTTCAATTCTTCTGCGGATATGTCGTCTGTCGGTTTCAAGCTTTGTTTCACCCGGACCTCTTGTACCGATACCGCCGCCGAGTCTTGACATTGCGATACCCTTGCCCGTAAGTCTTGGGAGCATATATTTAAGCTGTGCAAGCTCAACCTGAAGCTTACCCTCTTTTGACCTTGCTCTCTGGGCAAATATCGAGAATAAGCGTTGTTCGGTCAATTACTCTGACATCTGTTTCAGCCTCGATATTTTTAATCTGTGTCGGAGAAAGCTCGCTGTCGAACACAAGCAAATCTATCTCCTGCGATTCGCAGATTTCGGCAATCTCGCAAGCTTGCCTGTGCCGACAAAAGTACCCTTTTCAATTTTTTGCAGATTCTGCGTTACCGATAAAACGGGATCTGCTCCCGCACTTTTTACAAGTTCAAAAAGTTCGTCAAGTGACGCCTGTGCGTCATATTCGCCCGTGTCAACACTGACGAGCAATGCACGGGTAATTTTTTCTTCGTTACTTTTAAGCTCCATAAAATCCTCACTTGAAGTTATTTATTCATACTTTTGTCAAAACAGGTTTTCATATCCTCATCCGTGATTTTTCTGATAGGCTTGCACGGATTCCCCACAGCTACGCAGTCGGACGGAATATCCTTTACAACAACGCTTCCGCCGCCGATTACGACATTACTTCCGATTGTGACGCCCGGCATAACCTGAACTCCTCCGCCAATCCACACATTGTCGCCGACGGTAATCGGATAGGCATACTCAAAGCCTGCGTTTCTTCTCGGATAATCAACAGGATGACCTGCCGTGTAAAATCCGCAGTTTGGTGCAACAAAAACATTGTCGCCGAATTTCACCTTTGCACAGTCGAGAATCACCATATTGTGATTTGAATAGAAATTCTCACCGAGTTCGATATTGTAGCCGTAGTCGCACCAGAACGGAGCGGTAATGTAGAAATTTTTCTTTGTACTGCCGACAATTTTCTTTATAAGAATTTTTTGAGTCTCTTCATCTTCAAACGGAAGATTGTTGTACTCTCTGCAAAGATTTTTAACCGAACAGCGTTCATTGCGAAGCTGTTTGTCGCCCATTGGATTATACATCTGCGAATTAAGCATTTTTTCTTTTTCAGTCATAATTTTCTCCGTTAATAAATCACATAACAAAATTTACATAACAACGCTTATTATATTATAATCTCACCTTCAATACAAGTAAATCCAAAAATTAATTTACTTTTCAACTGACAACAAAATTCAATTTTAAAATTCATAGGGAGGATAATGGGACAGCGGTCTTTTGTATAATATAGTTACATTAAAAAATCAATGGAATTTGCAGAAAAAACGATTAAATTATGAGATTCAGTTTCGATTTGAGGAGGAATTATTATGGAAGAAAAAAGAAAAACCGTCACATCAACCGAAGTAAAACGCAGATACAATCAAAAAGTTTACAGTCAAATTTCATTTTCCGCCCCAAAGGAACTTGTTGAGGAATTCAGAGGAATATGCAGAAATATCGGAATTTCACAGGCAAGTGTTTTTAAAAAGTTTATCGCCGATTTTGTTGAAAAGTACAGATAAAATCAAAACCACTCGTTGAACGGATTGTTGCACTCTGCAGAAAAGCCCGAAATTCAAGCTGACCGAATTTCAGGCTTTTTATTTTTGAATTTTAAATTTTTTCAACCTGCTGTTTCAATTTGCAAAAAATTTTAAGAATATATATTCAAAGAAATAAAATTGTGGTATAATGATGAAGAATATATACAAGGTATGTAGAGGCAACACAGGTTGTCTTTAATTAAGGAAGTGGCAAAATGAAAAAACTATTTACTATTATTGTGTGCAAGGTTCTGAAATTTGTCGGAGGATTGCTCGGCAAGGGCAGCAGTCTGCCGGGACAGATTGCGCTTAAACTCTGCCCCGATATTCTCGGACGAATTGAGCTGCCGAAATATATTGTTGCCGTAACAGGCAGTAACGGCAAGACATCTACCGTTGAGATGATTGCACATATTCTTTGTGAAAGCGGCAAAAAAGTTGCCTGGAACAAAGAGGGTTCTAACCAGATTGAGGGCGTTACAACTCTTATTCTCGGCAGTTGTACTCTTTCGGGCAAGGTTAAATCGGATATTCTTCTCATTGAAAGTGACGAACGCTTTGCAAAATATACCTTCAAATACATCACTCCGACTCATTATGTTATCACAAACCTTTACCGTGACCAGCTCACACGAAACGGTCATCCGGAATGGGTTTACAATGCCGTAAAGGATAGTATTCATCCCGAAACTCAGCTTATTCTTAACGCCGACGATCCGCTTGTTTCGTGCTTTGGCTACGGCAGGGATAATGTTGTATGGTTCGGTGCAGGCAATCTTCCGACCGATACAAAGGAGTTTGTCGGTGTTTATAATGACGGTGCATATTGCCCTCACTGCAAATCTCCTATGACATATTCAAGCTATCACTACGACCACATCGGCAACTATGAATGCCCTAACTGCGGTCTTAAAAGGCAGGATACAAGCTACACAGTTACATCTGCCGATCTTGAAAAAGGCGAAATTACAATCAACAATAAGTACAAGATTGAACTTACGCTCAAATCGCTTTATAATGTTTACAATTTGCTTGCGGCATTTACCGTTGCATCAATCACAGGCGTTGACGGCAACACAATTGCAAAGAGCCTGAGCAATTATGTTCTTAAAAACTTCCGTGTTGTAACATTCACGCTCGGAAACAGAAAGGGTACGCTTGTTACATCAAAACATGAAAACAGCATTTCGTACAATCAGTCACTCAAGCTTGCCGCATCCGACAAGGATAAGTGCGATGTTTTGATTATTGTTGACGCAGTCAGCAGAAGTATTTTACAAGCGATGTTTCATGGCTTTGGGACATCAACTTTGACCTTCTCAAAAGCGACAATGTAAAGAACATTGTGCTTGCAGGAACATATTGCAACGACCTTGCAACAAGATTTTCTTTCTCAAAAGTTGACAGAAACAAAATCAAGGTTATCAAGGACATTGAAGAAGCCGTTGATTATCTTGACAATGACCGCAAAGAAAAGATTTATGTAATTACCTGTTTCTCAGACAAGGGTAAATTTCTTGAAAAGGTAAAGGTGGACTGATTATGAAAATTCTTCATTTGTATCACGATATAATGAACCTGTACGGAGAATATGCCAATGTTTCTGCGCTTGAAAGAATGCTTGAAAAGAGCGGTGTAAAATTTACAACCGACAGGCTTACCCTGTTTGACAATGCCGACCTGGGCGATTACGATTTTATCTACATCGGTTCGGGTACAGAAAAAAATCAGAAGCTTGTTTTGCAGGATTTTAAAAAGTACAAGGATTTTCTTGTTGAATACATCAACAGCGGCAAGGTAATTCTTATGACGGGCAACTCGTTTGAAATGCTCGGAAAAACAATTACAGACTCTGACGGCAAGGTTTTTGACGGACTCGGAATTTATGATTTTACAGTTACCGAGCAGAACAAACGCAGAATTACAGGCGATATTGTTTATACATCTGACATTCTCACAAAACCTATTGTCGGCTTTGTAAACAAGTGCAGTGAAATTAAAGGTATTGAAAATCATCTTTTCACTGTTAACCACGGACTCGGTGACTACGAAAATGCAAAAGCAGAGGGCTTGAAGGACAAGAACCTTTTTGCTACTCATGTTACAGGTCCTATTATGATTAAAAATCCGCATTTTCTTGAATACATTGCTTTGCAGATTTCAAAAAATACGGATGGCTTCAAGCCGTGTACGGATTACCTTGACTACGAAAGAGCGGGCTACGAAATTACTCTCGGCGAACTCACAAAAAGATTTGAGGAGTAAGTTTTAATGAACAACGACAATCTTCTTCAGCTTGAGGGAGCAATTGAAAGCGTGGTTTTCCGAAACGATGAAAACGGCTACACGGTAATTGAGCTTGCTGACGGTGACGATTATTTGACCGCTGTCGGAATTATGCCACAGGTGTCGTCGGGTGATGTTGTAAAGCTTACCGGCAAATATACAAATCATCCGAGCTACGGCAGACAGTTTGCCGTGCAGATTTGCGAAATCAGCAGACCTACCGAGGCGGCTGATATTCTGCGTTATCTGTCATCCGGAGCTATCAAGGGAATCGGCACTCAGACCGCACAAAGGCTTGTAAAGGAATTTGGCGAGGCAACGCTTGATGTGCTTGAAAATCAGCCTGAAAGAGTTGCAATGCTGAAAGGAATTTCTTCGCAAAAAGCCGAGGATTTTTCAAAGCAGTTAAAGCAGAACACAGGCGTGCGAACACTCATGCTTTTTCTCGGCGAGTACGGAATTTCAAACACCGCATCGGTCAAAATTTTCAACGCTTACGGTCCGAGCTGTGTCGATTTAATCAAGAAAAATCCGTACATTCTCTGTCAGGGTGATTTTGGGGTATCGTTTGAGAGCGCGGATTTTATCGCTAAAAAAGAAAAATTAGAACCCGATTCAAATGTCCGTATGCGTGCAGGAATCGTATACATTCTTCATCACAATGAGCGAAACGGTCACACCTGTCTGCCAAAGGAAAAGCTGCTGAAGGTTTCAACCGATTTTCTCGGAATTGACGGTGAAAAGGTTTCGGAGTGCATGGAAGAAATGCTGTTTGACCGTTCGCTTATCGAAGATAAGATTGACGGCAAAAAATTTGTGTTCCCTCCCAATGTTCACCTCTGCGAAATGTACATAGCGTCAAGAATAAAAATGTTGCTTAAATTTCCGTCAGAAAAAATTAAAAACATTGACAAGGCAATTGAAAAATGTGAAAAAGAGGACGGAATCGAATATGCCGATTTGCAAAAGAAAGCAATCACTACGGCACTTACCGAGGTATGCTCGTTCTGACGGGCGGTCCCGGTACAGGAAAAACGACAACCCTCAATGCTATAATAAAAATAATGAAAGCAAACGGCAAAACTGTTTTGCTTTCTGCCCCCACAGGCAGAGCGGCTCAACGAATGAGCGAGCTCACGGGCGATGAGGCAAAAATCTGCACAGACTGCTTGAGGTCAGCTGGGATAAACATGACAACCCAATTTTCAACAAGAACGAACGCAATCAGCTGAAATGCGACGCATTGATTGTTGACGAGGTTTCAATGGTGGACGCATTCATTATGGAAAGCGTTATGAGAGCGCTTTCCACAGGCTGCAGACTTATTCTTGTAGGCGACTCCGACCAGCTCCCCTCCGTAGGTCCGGGTAATGTGCTCGGCGATCTTATCGAAAGCGGACTTATTCCCGTTGTACGGTTGAATGAAATTTTCCGTCAGGCACAGCAGAGTCTTATTGTCACAAACGCACATAAGATTGTGAACGGTGAAATACCCATTCTTAATTCCGCTGACAAGGACTTTTTCTTTCTTCAAAGGAACAATAAATCAGAAGTTTCAGCGGTAATAGCTGACCTTTGTGCAAATCGTCTGCCAAAGGCATACGGATATTCTCCGTTTGAAAACATTCAGGTGCTTGCTCCGTCCAAAAAGGGTGAACTCGGAACTGCCGAGCTTAACCACAAGTTGCAGGCGGCGCTAAATCCGAAGGATGACGATAAGGCGGAAATCACAATCGGTTCAAAAACCTTTCGCACAGGCGACAAGGTTATGCAGATAAAAAACAACTATGATATTCGCTGGTTTCGTGAAAACGGCGAAACGGGCGAAGGAATTTTCAACGGTGACATAGGAATCATCACAAAGATTGACAGAAAGACAAAATCGCTTGTCGTTAAATTTTTTGACAAGATTGCAAGATACACCTTTGAATTTGCGGGCGATCTTGATTTTGCCTACGCAATCACGGTGCATAAAAGTCAGGGCAATGAATTTGATGCAGTTATTATACCGATGTTTTCGGGACCTCCTCAGCTTTACTACAGAAATCTGCTCTACACCGCTGTTACAAGGGCGAAGAAAACGCTTGTGCTTGTCGGCAATCCGTCAACCGTTGAATATATGGTAAACAATAACCGCCGTACAAAACGGTACAGCGGTCTTAAAGGATTTTTACTGAGAGATGACACACTTTATTAAGAAAGTTTTCGGCACGATAAAAGGATTTTTCTTTACGGTTCGTTGTCCGTACTGCGGAAGGGTTATTGAACCGAACAAAAGCTGTTGTGACAAATGCAGAAAAGAATTTCCCGAAATGCCGCTTGTACGATATGCAACGGGAGGGTACATCTGCACCTCTCCTTTCCCCTATGACGGAATTTTTCGCAGGGCAGTTCTTAACTTTAAATTTCACAACTGCGGTGCATATGCCGAATTGCTTTCACACGAAATGGTTCGTTCAATAAAAGATGTTTACCGTGACAGGGAATTTGACCTTGTCACCTGTGTGCCGATGCACAAGGATACTCTCAGAGAGCGTGGATACAATCAGGCTGAGTTGCTCGCAAAGGAATGTGCAAGGATTCTCGGCATTGAGTATGCGACCTGCTTGCCAAAACAAAGAAAAATAAAACACAGCACAGCATAAAGGCGGCTGAAAGAGCAAAAAATGTTATAGGCGTTTACTCGCCGATTGACAAGAATTTAATCAAAGGCAAGCGAATACTGATTATTGACGACATTATTACTACAGGCAGTACGCTTGGTGAATGTGCAAGAATACTTAACAAGTGCAAATGCGGCGAGATTTGTTGCTGTACGCTTTGCACATCTCTGCTGATATAGCATTGGAGTGATTAAAATGGATATAGCTGTTGATCTCGGTTCTGACAGAACAAGAGTTTTTATTGAAAATAAAGGAATAGTGCTTGATGAGGCAAGCGTTGTTGCGTTTGATGTTGACACCTACGACATTGTCGGCGTCGGCAACGAGGCTTATAAGATGATTGGCAAAACGCCTGCAGGCATACGAGCAATGCACCCGATTGATGACGGTGTTATTTCACGCTCCGAACTTGTTGAGGATATGGTTTCAATCCTTATAAAAGAGGTCAGTCCGTCAAAGGTGACTATGCCGAGGGTTGTTGCATCAATCCCGAGTGAGGTTACCGAGGTTGAAAAAAGAGCTGTTGTAAACGCAGTAAGCTCAATCGGTGTTCGCAAGGTGTATCTTATTGAAGCACCAAAAGCGGCGGCAATGGGCTGTTCGCTCGACATAACAAGTCCTCACGGCATTCTGATTGCAGATGTCGGCAGCGGTACAGCAGATATTGCCGTGCTTTCTCTCGGCGGAATTTCGGTTTCAAAGTGCATAAAGTCGGCAGGCTGTGCAATGGACGAAGAAATCGTTAAATACATCAGAAAAGAGCATAACCTGATTATCGGCACAAACATGGCAGAGGCCTGCAAAAAGGCTGTTGGCTGTGTAAAAATTCCGAAAGAGCCTAAGCTTTTCAGAGTTAAAGGCAGAGATGCCGTAAGCGGTCTGCCCAAATTTATTGATGTTGGCTATGCCGAAATCAAGCCTGTAATCGAGGATATTGCGCTTAACATTATCAGAGCCATTAAAGATGTGCTTGAACAGACTCCGCCCGAGCTTGTCGGTGACATCTACACTGACGGTATAATTTTGACAGGCGGTCTTGCCAAGCTGACGGGATTTGCAAGGCTTCTCAGCGAATCCACAAAGCTGAAAGTAAGGGTTCACAAAGCCGCCGCTGACTGCGTTATCAACGGTTGCGGCAAGGCAATCGAATATATTGACCATCCCGAAAAAATACAGCCGGGTGCAGTCAATCCGCTTATAGAGGCATTTTAATTATAATTTTAAACATTTTATCCGCAGATTTTACCGTCTGCGGATTTTTTGTAACATGGTATTGTCAAATCCGAAAATATGATTTAACAGTTGTCTTTATTCCGTTTCAGTACCGTACTTTTTTCTTCTTTTTACATAAAAATCTCCCCTTAAAGCATTCCCTGAAAACCATGTTTTTCAAGAATATGCTTTAAGGGGATTATATCAGTTAACAATTGTTCTCCGCTTTTGTTTTATAGTTCATTATTCTTTCAAGAAATAACTGTACTTTTTCTTTGGCTATCTCTCCGCTGTTTTCAATTTCGGTATCGCCAATGTAAAACTTGTGTTCAGCGGATTTCTTCAAAATATCAAGCAATTTTTTCTGTTCATCCGCTTTGTTAATGAAAACGGACACGGCACAATCACAGGCTATGGAAAATTCTGCCGGTGTTTTTGAAACAAGTGCGTCGTAAAACCTTTCTTTTACGCTTTCAAATTTATTTTCCGTGTCAATCGGCAAAAGCTTTGTAATCATCTTCCAAGTATTCCACGCAAGAAAGCCGTTGCAGTTGTCAAGACCTCTGGCAACAAATTCAAAGAACGGATAGACAAGTTTCGGATTTACTTCGCAAATATACTCAAGAACCTGTTCCGCCCAGTGAGCATTTGCGTAATCATCGTCAAGAAAAATCTCAATAAGCAAAGGAACAGTCAGAATTTCTTTGCTTGCAAGCTGTGCATAATATTCTTTTTCAAGCCTTTGTTCAAATTCCTGAAAAATCTGCTCTGTTTTCATAAATTCCCGTCCATAAATTCACTTAAATTTCGGTTTAATACTCCTAATATAATACTGTATATTACATTCTTTTTCAAGTAAAATCATATTAAAAGTAACATTCCCCCCGAATTTTATCGGAGGGAATGCTTTACTGTTAGCAGAATATTAAGAAAAGGTTGTTCTGTAGTTCTGTTATTCTGAATAGCTTACCCAGACACCGCCGGACTTTGAACCCGGATTTGCACGGAAACAGTTCTTACCGTCAGCAACTGTCAAGTCGTTTGTCTGTGTTTTCCATGTTGATTCTGTGTCCTTAAAGAGGAAACAGTTTGAACCGGGGCTGAGCGGTGTGTCAAAATCGTAGTACCAGATATCTGTACCTGCAATCTTATTCATGTGAGCTGCTGCGTTGCCGAGTCCGCTCTCTGCCCAACCGTAGATATAAACATCAGTATAGTGTGCCTTTGAGTTATCAAAGTAAACTCTTGAAAGTGTGAATGCAGGCTTCTGCTCCGGAACATACGGAGCTGTTGAAACAGCTTCGTCATTGCTGAGTGCGATGCAGTTGTTTGTCTTTGAAACTGTTGCATCCCAGCAATTGTAAACATTACCGTCATCACCGCCTACAGGCTTTTCGTCAACCTCTGAAAGAGAACGATAAACACTGACATTTGAAACTGTTGCGGGAACTTCAACTGTGTAAACATTCGGATAAGCGTCTGTATCCTGCTCAACTGATAGCTTGCACCTGTGTCAAGGTCATAAGCAAAGAGTGAAACACCGTCAGATGTCATCCAGCCAAGCTTAGTCTTGAAGTAAAGAGTATATGTGTCAGCAGGCTTTGTTGTAGGCTGTGCAGTCGGCTTTACGGTTGTAGGCTCAGCGGAAGTCGGCTCAGGTGTTGTAGGCTGTTCTGCCTGATAAACATCACCCGTGCGGCCCCAGTCTTTGAGCTGAACAATGTACTTCTGAATCAATGTTGCGTCAACAACAGAGATTGTATTATCCCCATTAACATCAGCAAGAATCTGCTTGTCAGCCGAAAGTGTTTCAAGCTGAACAACATGTTTCTGAACGAGTGTAGCGTCAACGATTGTAATGTCACCGTCACCGTTTACTTCACCGTAAACAGCATTGCCCGAAGGCTCTGTTGCGGGCTGTGCGGTTGTAGCTGAGTTGACGGAACAGGCTTTGTTGTAGGTTCTGCTGCAGAACCCTTTGTAACATCAGTAGCCTCAATCTCAACCTTTGTAGGTGTAAGAGTTGTATCCTCCCATGTACCTGCCTTTGTAAGCGAGAATGCCTTTGATGAACCGTTGAGGCTGATAGGTGTACCTGTTCTGCCCGGATACTGCTCGCCGCCTTTTTCAGAGATGATTACTCTTGTGTTGGCTGAAGTTGAAAGGTCAAAATCCGACGCAGCCTGATTTTCATCATCCTCATCAGCTGAAATACTTGATGACTTCGGAACTTCGTAGTAATAGTAACCTGTTGCAGGATCAAGAGTCATTGCTTCGCCGGGCCAGTTTGCATTCTTGTAAACAGTACCCTTGTTTGTGGTTTCATCAAAGATGTAAACCTGGTAAGGTGCTGACCAGCCCTTCTTGTTAGCAGGGTTGAAGAATACATACACTCCCGATTCCTGAGCGGTACTCTTTGCGTACTTATAAACCATTGAAGAGGTCTTTACACCGTCGGTTGCCGTAACTGTGAGATTGATTGTTTCGCCCGGCTTATAATCTGAACCGATGCGGATTGATGTTGTACCCGTAAACTTAACAGGAGTTGAATCATCAAGACAGTAAGTACCCGATGTTGCGTTTTCAAGACTGAGTGTAAGGGTCATTGTGTCGCCCCTGAACGAACCGCTTTCAACAGAGTTTATTGCCTTCGGGGTTGTTGTACCGTTGTAAACAACAGCAACACCCGTGTCGCCGATTGAACCTGTGAGAACGCCGTTTGCAACCGTAAACTCAGCACCTGAAACCGTATCCGTATATTTGCCGTCTGCAAGACCTGTGCCGGAAATACTTACGCTTGCGTTTGTACCTTTACAATTTGAAAGAACGATACCGCTTGTGCCTCTTGCAACATAAGCAATGTCGCCTGAAGAACCGAGCTTTTCAGACTGACCTACAAAAAGGTTGTGGAACTTGTTAATTTCGGAAACAGCTGTGCTCTTGTAAGTTGAATCCGTTGAAATGTTACCCATGAGAGCTGTTCCCGGACGGGCAAAGAAAAGTGCTGTTGAATCTTTTCTTGATGCAACGATTGCCCATGCCTTTACAACATTTTCATCCGAAATACCGGCAGTGTTTGAGAATCCCGATGAACCCGAGCTGCCCTCGTATGTATCGTGCTTTCTGCCCAGAGAACTGCATTTGACGCTGCAACACCTGATTTGTATTTTGCATTGGTAGCTGTGCTTGCCTTACCCCTTGTGACATTGTAAAGCACTGCGTCGCCCGTTCTGTTGTCAGTAACATTGATATACTTGGTGTATGAGGAGTAGCTTCTGTCTGCACCGCAGTTGTTAAGAATTTCACCGTAGATGTAGAGGTCATCGCCTGTTTTCTGTGTGTAGTAAGAAGAAGCCGAGGTTGTTATATTTTTCCAGTAATCAGACGCATACTCGCCGTCATCCTCTGTTTCAATATGCTTTGCGGCATCAAACGGAAACCGTCAACACCGCAGTCGATGCATTCCTTGAGGAGGTTGATAATGTATCCCTGAACAGCAGTATCGTTTGTTACAAGGTCAGGACACTTTGAAACATGACCCTGAACAACTGCCTGAACCGAACTGTCGTTTGCATCGCCTTTGTATGTACGGGTGTAGGTTTTTCTTTTCTTATAGAACTCAGGCTCGTACTTTTTAACCTGATTGCTCACAGTGTCCGGCCTAGCTTCATCGGCATTTGCAATATGGTTTGAAACGATATCGCAGATGATTTTGATGCCGTATTTGTCAGCCTCATCACAAAGTGATTTAAGATCGTCCTTTGTGCCGAGCCATGACTCCTCTGCAATATGGAAGCTGATCGGCTGATAAAGCTTCCACCACTGACCTGTTACATCGCCTGAGGTTGAGTAGTCCTTTGGCTGCTGAACGGGAGAAGTCTGAACTGTTGTGTATCCTGCCGCTGCAATTGCGGGAAGGTTTTCTTTGATTGTATTGTAAGACCAGTTGAATGCGTGGAGCATAACACCGTCGCCGACCTTATCACGAAGGGTGCTGTCGGCAGATGCAGTCTGTGCGGAATCAACCTCGGCAGCATTTACAGAGGTAATTGCCGCAAAAGAAGATGTCAGAAGCGCAGACGCAACAACAAGACTTGCAATCTTTTTTGCTTTCTTCATAGGGAAAACATCCTTTCATAAAATTTTCGATTTCATTATAACAAATTTCACCAAAAAAGTATATACTTTATGTTACAAATTCGAGGGCTGTTTTTTGTGCAGATTACACGGTTGTAAAAATTTTTTAACAATAATTTTGCACCAAAAAGCATTATATTTAACCTTTTCTGACTCTGTATGAGCTTTACTTCTTTAAAAGAATATTAGCGATGCAATTTGATTTTCTTTTTACACGATATTGATTGACATTTTTGTGCATTTAGAATATAATCAAAGAGCAGTTGTCCCCTGATGCTTATGTGACGGGTGACATTTCGGAAAATTTAAATTGTATTGCGTGCAATCGCTTTTAAGCGGTTAATAAGGATTTTGTGTAAAGAAAAAGGACGGGGCGACACAGCCGTCTTATTTTTCTGTTCAAAAATTCTGAGCATCATGGTTATGTCTTTGCAGAAACGGCAGAGCGGACTGTGTTCGCCTGCATTTTTCAGGCTGACACAATCCGCTTTATTTTTTACGGATTTTACTGTTATCACAACGGAACAGGGGTGCATAAATGGAACATATATCAAAGAAAACAATAGTTTCACTCAAGGATATTTTCATCAAATTTGACGGTGAGGTAATTCTTAACCACATCAACCTTGATATAAATGAAAAGGAATTTGTAACTATTCTCGGTCCGTCAGGCTGCGGTAAAACCACAACCCTGCGCATCATCGGCGGTTTTGTTGAACCCGACGGCGGCGATGTCATTTTCGGCGGCAAAAGAATTAACGGAACTCCTCCGAATAAAAGAAATGTAAACACGGTATTCCAGAAATATTCTTTGTTTCCCCACCTCAATGTTTTTGATAATGTGGCTTTCGGACTCAAGCTTAAAAAGATGCCGAAAGATGAAATAAAAAAGCGTGTAACCGATATGCTTGCAACCGTTGACCTCAAGGGTTATGAAAAGCGTTCCGTTGCAAAGCTTTCGGGCGGTCAGCAGCAGCGTGTTGCAATTGCAAGGGCGCTTGTGTGCGATCCCGAAATCATTCTGCTTGACGAGCCTCTTGGTGCTCTTGACCTTAAACTGCGTAAGAGTATGCAGCTTGAGCTTAAGGAAATCCAACAGAAAACTCAGAAAACATTTATATATGTTACTCACGATCAGGAAGAGGCTCTGACCATGAGCGACCGTGTTGTTGTTATGAACAACGGTGTAATCGAGCAGATTGGTTCTCCCGAGGATATATACAACGAGCCTGTGAACGCATTTGTTGCAGACTTTATCGGTGAGGCAAATATTCTCAACGGAATTATGCTTGATGACTGCAGAATTCAAATTCTCGGCAAAGAGCTTGAATGTGTTGACAAGGGATTCGGCAGGAATACTCCTGTTGATGTTGTCATCCGTCCCGAGGATATTGAAGTTACCTCTCCCGAGGACGGTCAGCTTGTCGGAACTGTTGAGAACACAACCTTCAAGGGCGTTCACTATGAGATGAGCGTAAGATGCGGAAAGTGTGAAATTCTTATCCACTCCACCAAATCGGCTGAAATCGGAAGCAAAATCGGTATGAGGGTTATCCCGTTCAACATTCAGATTATGAACAAGCTTCTTCCGTTTTACGATAATGTTATTGAGACAACCGTTACATACTCGAATCAGAACGACAATTCATTTGAATTTGAGCTTGAGGGCGAAACCGTTACCGTTCCCGATAAATACTATGAAGAAGGTACAAAGCTAAAAATCACTCTGCCGCCCGACGCCCTTTCGCTTGCAGGCGACGGCGTGGGCGATTTAAAGGATTTGTACATTGAATCCGTAGTTTACAAGGGTGAACACAACGAAATCATTCTTGAATCGGACGAAAGAAAGTGGCTTATGCTCAGCGATACGGACGAGCAGGTCGCAACCTATGTTCCGCTTTCATTCAACTTTTCAAAGGCTCGGTTTGAGGTAATCTCAGAGTTTTCGGAAAAGGAGGCTGATAAATGAAATCACGCAAGCCTCTATCCCCTACATAATCTGGATGGTTGTTTTCACAATGATTCCGATTATTATGATCGGCTTTACCGCCTTTACCGACAAGAACGGTAATTTTTCGCTTCAGGCATTTACAAATGCGTTTTACTACACAAATATTTTTGTAAAATCGCTTTGGATTGCGCTTATTTCAACGGCAATCTGTCTTGTACTTGCATATCCGCTTGCATACCTTCTCACGAGAATGAAAGAATCAACCAGAACACGCTCATTATGTTGCTTATGATTCCTATGTGGATGAACTTCTGCTAAGAATCTACGCATGGGTAACGCTTTTGCAGGACAACGGTCCGATTGATATGATGCTCTCGCTTTTGGGTATTCATTCGACCTACATCGGCAACACGGGTGCGGTAATTCTCGGAATGGTGTATGAATATCTTCCGTTTATGGTTCTGCCGATTTACACCGTTATGAGCAAAATTGACAACGGTCTTATTGAGGCGGCGCAGGATCTCGGTTCAAACAACTTACCGTATTCAGAAAGGTTGTCGCACCGCTCAGCGTTCCCGGAATTATTTCGGGTGTGACAATGGTATTTGTTCCGAGTGCAAGCACATTCCTGGTTGCACAGTATCTCGGCGGTCCGGATGACATTATGATTGGTGATGTCATTGAAAAAATATTCTGGACAGACCAAAACACGGGTTCGGCAATTTCATTGATACTAATGATTTTTATTTTCGTGTTCCTGATAATCATGAACTTGTTCGGTGATGAGGAGGCGATTGCATAATGAAAAAGAAAACAGGTATTCTTTCAAAAATTTACATTGCAATCCTGCTTATTTTCCTTTATTCGCCCATTGCCGTACTTATCTTCTATTCCTTCAACAACGGCAAAACTACCGTCTGGAAAGGATTTACATTCAAATGGTATGTACAGCTTTTTCGTGACGACAATATTATGAACGCATTGTGGAACACTGTTATTATTGCCGTTCTTGCATCTGTTTTGCAACAATCCTCGGAACTGCCGCCGCAATCGGCATCAGCAATTTCAAGGGCAAAAAAAGAATGCTTATTCAGAATGCTTCAAACATTCCGATCATCAGCTGACATAGTAATGGGTGTTTCTCTCATGCTTTTGTTTACGACTCTCGGAGTTATCTTTAACTTTGAAATGGGATTTTTCACGGTTTTAATTTCGCACATATGCTTTTGTGTTCCGTTTGTTGTGCTTAATGTTATGCCGAGAATCAAACGAATGGATCAGAGCATTTACGACGCCGCCCTTGACCTTGGCTGTAACCAATGGCAGGCATTTTACAAGGTAATTATTCACGAGCTTATGCCGGTATTTTCTCGGGTCTGCTCATGAGTTTTACATATTCTCTTGACGATTTCATCATAACATATTTCACAAGAGGTGCAAAATTCCAGAACCTCTCTATTGAAATTTACTCGATGACTCACAGGAGAATTTCACCGAAAATCAACGCTCTTTCCGCACTGCTTTTCCTTGCTGTACTCATTGTTATGGTTATTATTAATCTGCGTGACAGACACGAAGAAAAGGTGCAGAAAAAGAGAACTTGATTTTAATAATTTTATTAAAGGGAGATTGAGAAATGAAAAGAATCATCAGCATTGTCCTTGCATCTGCAATGACGGCAACATGTGCGGCTTGCCTTTCAGGCTGCGGCGGAGGTGCTTCGGCTGACTCAGCTGACGCAGGAGAAGTTAATGTTTACAACTGGGGCGAGTACATTTCAAACGGTGAAGATGACTCACTCGACATTATCGAGGAGTTTGAAAAACGCACCAACATCAAGGTAAACTACACAACCTATGAAACCAACGAAGAGCTTTACAATATGCTGAAAAACAGTAATGTAAGCTATGATGTTGTCATTCCGTCCGAATATATGATCAGCAGAATGATTGATGAGGATATGCTGTTGGAGCTTAACTTTGACAATATTCCTAACTACGACAATCTTATGGATCGTTTCAAAAAGCTTGCCTGCGATCCCGAAGGTAAATATACCGTATGCTACAGCTGGGGCGTAACCGGTATGGTTTACGACAAAACAAAGGTTAAGACAAAGCCCGATTCATGGGACGCACTTTGGAACAAAGACCTTTCGGGTCAGATTCTTATGTTTAACAACAGCCGTGACGCAATGGCAATTGCAATGCAGCTCGAGGGCATTAATCCTGCCAACTGTACAAAGGAAGATGTTGACAAAGCCGCCGCTAAGCTTAAAGAGCAGAAGCCTCTTCTTAAAAAATATGTAATGGATCAGGTATTTACCGAAATGGAAAACAGCCAGTCGGCAATTGCTCCGTACTACGCAGGCGACATTATGACAATGATTGATAACAACGAGGATCTTGACTACGCAATGCCAAAGGACGGCTCAAACCTTTTCTATGACGCAATGTGTATTCCGAAATGCAGTAAGAACAAGGAAAATGCAGAGAAGTTCATCAACTTTATGCAGGATCCTGAAATTGCCGCCGCAAACTTTGAATATCTCAACTATGCAACACCCAATCAGGTTGCATATGACGATTACATTGATGAAGACGCAAAGAAAAACGAATTCATCTTCCCAAGTGATGAATATCTTGACAAATGCTATGTATTTGCAAATGTTTCCGATGAGGTTTATTCCTATATGCAGGAACAGTTTGTAAAAATCCAGGCAGACTGATAAGCAATAAAATTAATCCCGAGCAAAGCTTTTAAAGGCTCTGTTCGGGATTTTAATTTTGGTGAATTTTTAAAATTAATCATCCCCCATTTATACAGCCTTTAAATTTTATGTTATCTGAAAAGTATTATTCCTTATTTTAAAAGGTTTCCGTGACAGGTTGTCATATTTGCTCTGCGAACACTCAAAATACACAGAATTAACGGGGATTCGCTCAATCTTACAAATAGATTTCAATTGCCTTGTTTTGATTGACAAATTAGGAAAAGTAATATAATATATACTGTTAAAGAGTGCATAATACATTTTTCGATTTTATTCACTTGCAGGCGGGCGCCTGTGCATCACAAAAGAGATAGATGGTATAATAATTGTTTACAATTTTAAAAGAACATCGTGGCTTCGGAAAGCAGATTTTGCTCCTTGCCAAAAACGAACTTATTAAAACTTACAAAGGCGCCGTAATCGGTCCTCTTTGGGCTGTTGTTAAGCCTGCGTTTACAATTTTTGTTTACTGGTTCGCTTTTTCCTGCGGTATCAAACAGCTTAAAACACTTCACCTTGACATCGGCGGAGCACAGCCTTTTTCCATTGACTTCTTTACTTTTATGTTCATCGGTATCATTCCGTGGTTCTTTATTCAGGACAGCATAACGCAGGGTGCAAAGGAACTGAGAATCAACCGTCAATTTATTACAAAGGTTAAGTTCCCCGTTTCAACAATCCTTACTTATACAGAGGTTTCAAGGCTTTTTGTTCACCTGATTCTTATGGCATTTATGTACGCATATGTACTTTTCACAATCGGACCAAGCTGGTACAATCTGCAATTTTTCCTGTACTGTCCGTTGATGTTTATCTTCTTCCTTGCGCTCACATGGTCAACAGCCCCGATGTCCGCGTTCAGTAAGGACTTTGAAAGCCTGATTGTTTCCGTTATGTCAGGTATTTTCTGGTTATCGGGTATTATGTACAACTCCTACGGCTTTGATTCGCCGTTTCTCAACAAGCTTATGCTTATCAATCCGATTAACTTTTTCGTAAACGGCTACCGCAACTGTTTCCTCTACAACAGACCGTTCTATGCAAACAAAACGGAATGTCTTGTGTTTGCAATTGAATTTGTTGTAATTTTCGCCCTTGGTATTTTCAACTACAACAGACTCAGGAAAAAACTTCCTGATGTACTTTAAGGAGGTAATATTATGGCTGAAACAAAAGTATCCGATCCGATTATTACCTTTAAAAATGTCAGCAAAACCTACACACTCTACAAAGATGACAAGGCAAGATTCAAGCTCTTTTCTTTAAGCCGAGAAATGCAAAAACGAACAAGGCACTTAACAATGTTTCAATGGTAATCAATCGTGGCGAATCGGTTGGTATTGTCGGCGACAACGGTGCAGGCAAGTCAACTCTGCTCAAGATGATTACGGGCGTTGCATTTCCCGACGAAGGCGAAATCACCGTTGACGGCAAGGTTGCCGCATTGCTTGAGCTCACTGCAGGCTTTTCCATGGAAATGACAGGCAGGGAAAACATTTATCTGAAGGGTTATGTTCTCGGTCTTGAGGACAGCTACATTAAGCAGATTGAGGAGAAAATCATCGACTTTGCAGAGCTTGGAGATTACATTGACCAGCCTGTAAGAACATACTCAAGTGGTATGAAAATGCGTCTTGGTTTTGCTATCAATGTCAACATTGAACCGATGTTCTTGTTGTTGATGAGGCGCTCTCGGTCGGTGACGCAACCTTCAAAAAGAAGTGTAAAAGTAAAATTAAAGAGATTATCGAAAGCGGTGTAACCGTTCTTTATGTAAGTCACAATGCCGCTTCGGTTAAAGAAATCTGCGAGCGTTCAATCTTCCTGAAAAAAGGAACTGTTATGTTTGACGGACCGACAGATGAAACCCTCAGAGTTTATGAGGAATCAAAAAAGAAAAAATAATTCCGTTTTGGAATAAAGCAAAAGCTCCACAATTGCGGAGCTTTTCTGATTTATCTGAGAGGTAAACCCATATGGACTGTACCGTAAAAGGCAATCTGCCCTCCGAAATTTTTGAGGACATTAAAAAAATTGCAGACAACAGGATAAATTTTCAACAGTTAAAAGACAAGACTGTTTTCGTGTCGGACTGTCACGGACTTATTGCATATTACATTATATGCACATTGCTTGACGGCAATGATTTTTTCGGAAACAACACAAGGGTAATCACCCTTGCAAAAAGCCGTGAAGCTGCCGAAAAGCAGTTTGGCAGCCTTACTCTCCGCAAAGATTTTGTTGTTGAAATCGGAGAGTCAAAGAAATTTCCGGAGATTGAAAGAGCCGACTTTGTACTATACTGCAACTGCCCGTGTGAGGTTGCAGAGGAAGATTGCAGTAATCCCGAAATTGCGGATACAATCACTTCGGGCTTTGCACATGTGCTTGAATATGCAAAAGAGTCAAATGCCGAATCGGTTCTGCTCGTATCTTCATATATGGTTTACGGGGAGGTTTTCAGCGGTAAAAATAACATTTGCGAAAACGACCTCGGCTATCTTGATCCGACCGATGCCGACAGTGCATACGCACAAAGTATGCGTTCAGCCGAAACACTTGCTGTTTGCTATGCTGAAAAGTTCGGTATGAATGTAAAAATCGCCCGTCCCTGCCCCACACTCGGAGGTGTCAGAATGAGCGATGAAAGAAAATGGGCAAAGCTGATTGTCAGTGCGGCAAAAAATCAGAGCATTATGCTTACAGATAACGGTGGCGAAAAGTTCAGCTTTTGCTATGTGACGGACACGATTTCTGCATTGATTGATATTTTGCTTAACGGAAAAAGCGGTGAGGCATACAACATTTCAAACGATAACGCAAATGTGACAATGCGGGAATTTGCACAGCTTGTAAAATCGGCAAATCCTGAAAAGAATCTCTCCGTAGTGTTCGTTCACAGAAAAGATGAAGAAGAACCCGAATTTTCTCCGTCATCCCCCACACCGTATGTTTTGTGCAATGATAAAATAAAATCACTCGGCTTTAGTCCGAAAACCACGCTTAAAGACGGAATAAAACGCAGTATAAGAGCAACAGAACTGCGTGCAGAATTGCGAAGGATAAAGTAATGCGTATTAAAGATTTTTTAAACGAATTTGAGGCCGACAGGGCGGCATTGCCCGGAGTTGAAAAAGAAACTCTTGCAAAGCTCAGGAACAAAACAATTGTCATCTCGGGCGGTGAACTTGCAAGGTGTCTTTGCTATGCCTTTCTGTACAATAACGAGGCTAAAAGGCTCGGAATAAAAGTTATCCTTCTCGGCAAATCACGCAACGCAATGGCATCATACCACAGCGAACTCTTGTTAAGAGATGATTTTGATTTTGTCGATTATAATTCTGCATCAGAAATTTCAAGTGCCGACTATGTAATTACAACAGGAATCTGCGGTGAACATACGGACAACAACCCACAGATTATGATTGACGGCATTGCAGAGATAAATGCCTGTGCCAAAATTGCAAAAGCCACAGGCGCAAGAGTTGTCGTTGTGAACGACAGCAGAATTTACGGCAAAGCCAAACCGCACAGAGTTTATTCCGAAAACGAGTACGCAGAACTTGACACAACCTCCCCCTCATCGCTTGCAGGTCAGCTTATGAGAACGAGAGAAACCACCTTGCACTCGGTTTTGAAGAACAGCGAATCAAACGTTACAACGCTCAGAACGGGCATAATTTTAGGAGCGTCAAGCAACTTTACAAGCGTGCTTGATCCTGTTTTTGACGATATAGCCAACCGCCGTAACACAGTTGTTCCGGCAACAAGGGATCGCTATACCTTTGTTTATATCAACGATGTTTTAAAGGCGATTGTGTTCGCAATGACAACTCTTAAAGAAAACGCAGTTTATAATGTCGGCGGCAAAAACTGCAACGCATCGCTGATTATGATTGCGGCTGTTCTCAACGATATTTACGGCAGTCGCTGTACAATTGAGTCGGGCGATTTTACGGAGCTTGACGGCTGTGCAATTAATTCAAACAAAATTTCCGTAAACGAATGCACTCCCGACATTGACCTTGAAACCATGCTGAAAATCTGCATAATGGACAAGATGAAGTCCGAAAAAGTTCTGCGTATCCCCCACTCACACGAACGCAGACTTGATTCAATTCACGAAATTCAGCTTGCATTTCTGCTTGAAACCGACAGAATTTGTCGAAAGCACAACATAAAATATTTTCTCGGCGGCGGAACACTTCTCGGTGCAATCCGTCACAAAGGATTCATTCCGTGGGATGATGATGCCGATATTATGATGTTGCGTGAAGATTTTGACCGCTTTTGCGAGATTGCGCCAAAGGAACTTCCGAGCAATATGACTTTTCAATCGTACCATACGGACAAGGCTTGTTTCTATGAATTTGCCAAGGTCAGACTTGACGACACTTACTTTGCAACCGACTTTGCAAAAGACCACCACGCAATGCACAACGGAATTGCGTTTGATATTTTCTGTCATGATAACACAGCCAATTCAGCAATCGGACGAAAAATTCATATGGCTGTGACTCTGTTCACAAGAGCGCTGGTGTTCAATAAATGGAACAATCGCAAAGCTGAAAACGGCAGTAGAATCCAAAGCATTGTAACAAATTTCTGCAAGAAATATTTCCGCTCAGATTCAGTATGTGGCTTGAGGTCCGTACTTTAAAATTCTTTAAAAACAAAAAGAACGCAAAATATCTTTATGACGGAATGGGCAGAAATATTTATAACGGCGCTTTTCCAAAAGAATATCTTGACGGTGTTGCTTATGCCGACTTTGAGGGTTACAAGTTACCCGTGCCAAAGGAATATGACAAGTACCTTACCTTCCTCTATGGCGACTATATGGAGCTTGCACCGCTGTCAACAAGAATGGGTTGTCACGAAATTGCCCTCTGCGACATCGGGAAATACGACGGTTTTAAAATCCGCAAACCCGATTCTGAAAAATAATCAGCGTAAATCAGACCGATAAAGTAAATGTCACTTGACACTTACCTGTCGGTCTGCTATAATAATATAGCACATTTTGGGTGCTGTTGCGAAATCAGCTGAAGAGTAAGATTTATCTGAAAGTAAGCTCCGCCTCGGTTTCCACACCGTGTAAAAATCAAGGGAATTTAAATTGATTATGCAAAAGTTGACACTTTCATTTTCAACTTTCCATTTTCAATTTTCAATTTAATAAGCAGGTATGGCGGAATTGGCAGACGCGCATGGTTCAGGTCCATGTGAAAGCAATTTCATGCAGGTTCAAGTCCTGTTACCTGCACCATAGCTTTTACCCCAGTAAATACGATATTTACTGGGGTTTTGCTATACTTAAATCACTCTAAAACACGGAAAAATACATATCGTAGCTAACACACAGCTAACAAGTAGCTAACAAATCTACAAATAACAAATTCCCCTCACTCGCTTTTTTACGGCGGATGAGGGGGATTTTTTGCAATTATGTGTTTGTCAAGACATTAAAAATGTCCTTTAGGTTTTAATTAGCCAAGTGCTTTTTTTGCATTTGCGATTTTTTTATCTTTAGCCCAATTGCAATCATTGATAAGATGATAGATAGCATTGATTGTCTTCTCACCTACAATGCCATCAATGTGACCTTACCTGCTCTCTGTGCTTCTTTTACAGCTTTCAGTGTACCGTCACCGAAACCGTTTGAGTTATCGACTTTTGTTTTGATGATTTTCATGTTATAAAGCGTAATTAACTGCTTTTTAAACGCGAGTGTAGCCGTATTGTGTGAGCCGTATTTAATCATTTCCTCATTCTCCTTATTTGATGTTTTACCGCCGAGCTGTGCAGTTACTTCGTCTGCAAGATTGCCAAGCCTGTTATAAAGCCAGTCACCTGGGCAAGATTTATTCGCAAACCACCTGTGTACAGTCAAGACCATTTCGCCTGATTTTGGCGAATAGTTTAAAGTCTTGTCCTGATTGCCAAACCAAAGCAGTTTAGTCTTGCCGTTACGCTTGCAAATGTCAACGCAGAGTGCAACGAGTTTGTTATACACCTTACTGTTCATGGTGTACGGAGCTACCGTGTCGCTTGCACATTCGATTGTGACTGCCCTCTGGTCATTTGCGTTTGATGAACTACACCAAGAGCGATTGCTCTCATCGACACAGAGCAACACTCTGCCGTCATAGCCGATTCCGTAGTTACAGCTTGCCTCACGAGCTGTGTCCTGAAAAATGTTTCCGAGTGTTTCGACACTGCACTGACCGACTACACAATGCGGAGTAATGCGGTCAATACTGTGTGTGCGTTTACCGCTGTGGTTTGGGCTTAATTTTGTGTAATTAACAAGTTTTGAATTACTCATAATTATTCCTCGCTTTCGTCTGTTTTGTTATATTTATAAGCTGACAAGCCGAGCAGAGCGCCTAAGAAGGTGTCAACGGCTGTGATAGTGCCTACAATCTGTTCGCCGTATGGCAAGCCCCAAATGCCTGCTACGGCAAAGTAAAGTGTACCGATTGCAGGCAGTACGATAAGAGCAATGTATTTAAGTACATCATAGATTTTGTTTGTCATTTTCATTATTATCATCCTTTCAATTTAAATCTTCCGCCGAATGTGCCGACTGGTTGAGGTACTTATCAATCTTATTGATAGCCTCGGTAACTCTGCCGTTACAACCCTGCTGTTTCAGACCATCAAGACACGCACGGAGTGCATACATTGTCAAGGTCTGCTCACCTTTGATTTTTTTGATTTCAGCGTTCTGCTTTTTGTTGTTTTCGATAAATTTAAAAACACCAAATACAACACCGCCAATTAAAGCTAACGCAGATATGATTTCTGCAAGCTGTACAATATCAATCTTCATCGCTTACATCTCACTTTCGACAGGCTCGTCAACGGTTGGATTGTCGCCCCAAACTGCCATGACGGCATTGTAATATTCATCAGACAGCACCGTTTTGAGCTGTTCTCTGCCCGATTTGCTGTTCATGTATGCGTTGCGGATGTTTCCGCCAACCTGCATTTCTTCACCGTTGAAGGTCAAAAACTGCTGTCTGAGTACCGAAACGCTGTCCTTTGTGAGCATATCAAGTGTGATTTTTTCTTTAAGTTCCATTTTTCATACCTCCGTTATTTAATTTTGTACAAGCAAATCACATTAATTTGCTCGCCGTCTGCAAATGTGTAAGCCGTCTTATCCTGAGTCGAAAACTGTAGCCAAGTGTTATTTTTCGGAATGGCAAATTTAAAGAGCTTGCCAAGGTTTGAAATACCGACACAAAAAACATTGTCCTCGGAAATACATTTGTACGGCAAATCAATCAGCGGACACATGCTATTGCCGCCAAGAGATACTGCGTTCATTTTGACCGTTGCACTGACGATTACGATGTCACCAATCGTCTTATATGTACAGTTTGCACTTTTGATTTTATCGGTGACGGTTGAATACGGTGTGAGTGTTGATGTACCACTTTCAATATTTGACGAATCGTATTTAGTCGCCAAGGCGGTTTTATCTGCTTTCACAAGCAGAGCATTGTAAACCGTACCGCTTGTGAGGTAACACGGGCTGTTATTTTTTGGTTCGCTGTCGAACGGCATTGAATTGAGCTTTTGGGCAAGTTTTTGGTCTGTTCTTTCCTTCGTATATGCGTCCGTAATTCCGTACCCTGCAAGCGTTGTCGATTTATTGGCTTTACTTGCAAGATTTGCGTCGGTCGTATCAAACCTTGCTCCAAGCGAATTTGACCGCCTCTTGCTGTGGCTATTTCGGTTTCAAGTGCAATTGCTCCGTCCGTTGCCCGTTCAATCCCCTCGTCCATATGGTTGAGGTTGTCGGCATTGAGGGGCGGAGCAGAGCCGTTCACAAAGACAATTTTATTGTATTTGTTCATTTTCTTTTACTTCCTTTCCTAATCGTTTTTCGCCCTTTGACGTGAGGGCAGTTATAAATCCGTCCATTTTCTTATTGAACACAAATGTTTCGATTGTCGGCAAATCTTCAAACGGAGTTTTAATTGTGTACTTATCGCCTGCCTCAAGCCACCAATACGAAAACAGCTTAATTTTTGTCGGGCGGTATTTATATACATCACCAAAAAAATTAACAGAATTATATTTTGTGCCAATATCACTTGCTGTTGTTCTGCACCTCATCAAAATGTTATCGGAAACATACCACGAAAAATCGTTACTGTTGCCATACAAAAACGCTTTTTTATCAGCAAACTTAGCACTGTACATACGGATAGGCTCAAGTTCGTAATCTTCAAAGGATAAATCTTTGTACGAATCGATTGTTTCAACGGAAGATTGAGAATACAACCTTTTAAAACGCATTTTTCCGTCGGCATCTATAACGGCAAAGCTCAAAGTTAATTCTGCATAAGCTTGGATTAAATCTGACAAGGTAATGTCCTTTATAACCTTTTCCACACAGGTATCATCAAATTTCAGCGGTACACTAAAGACAGATAAGCTCGGCGGTGAAACCCCTGTAATTGCATAATCTTTGGCAAATTCTGCGATTATTGAATAAAAGCTCTTAAAATTATCGTCTTTTTGATAGTGCGCATAACCATAAGCAAAGCTGCCGTCCTCGTTCTCTTTGCCTGCAAACCACAAAGACATATCCACCTTTGACATATCATAAAAAGCGTCATAGGCTGTGATTTTGACGATGTTACGCTGTTTTTTATCTCTTTGAGCCGACTGAATTTTTCCGTAGAAAACAGGACATTCAACCGTTCCTGTTTCGGCAGGACAAATAAGAGCATTTGACGGGTACAAATCATCTGACGGATACAGCTCCGATTCAAGATATGTTGCCATTATGATGACCTGTACCGTCTTTCCTATCAAAGCCGAGCAATCATAATCAATGAGTTTCACGCTCATTTCAGAGGCTATGCAACCGCCGAATTTCAATTCTTTTTCAACAATTTCATTTTCAAGCGAAAAGCTGTCAAGCACGATACTTTCACCTGTTATATCCTCAAAACTGCCGTCGGGGGAATGCAGGGCAACGGTGTTGTAAAGTGTGTTTGTTTTCAGCTTATCAGCAATTTCTTTAGATACAAGCATTTTTAAGAATCACCCCTTAATACTCAATCAGCTCAACAGTAATCGGCTGATAGGTTATATCATTCTTTTCGGCATTCATTACAGTATATTCAATATCAGGAATATAAAAATAAGAGGTGTAATAGCTGTTCGTTTCATCGTTCCAATAAGTTACCCTGCACTTTCTCTGTAACTTATTCGCCATTGAGAGGTTGATAATCGACTGAAAATCAATCTTTTCGTCAAGATGAAGAATGTGAGTTGAAAACGAAATTTTTGTTTTGTAATTTGGCAGCGTTGCCCTTTGAAGCGTACCGTTCTGATCTCGTTCCGCAGAAGTTTCAAGTCGCTGATTCGGAGTTGATGAAAATGCGGTAATGTACTTATTCGGCATTATGTTGTTGCCGAATTTAAGCAAATAGCCGTTATAATTTGACATATCATCCCCCCCTTTATGCAAATGCGGATTTACCGTTGTGTCTGCGTCTGTAAAGCTCATCCTGTCTTATCATTTCTTCAAAAAGCGTTGAACCCTCAAGCTCGGCAGTAAACGAATAAGTGTTGCCACCGTTATTGCGAAAGATAATGAACATTTCATAAATGCGTTTAAGCAGGTCAAGAATTTGTGTGAGAATCACTGTATCCTGACCGCCCGAATTGTCGAGCATACCCTGTAACTTGTTAAGAGGAGAAATAACCTCAGGGTTACCGCTGTTAGCACCTGCGTTATCGCCGACAACCGCAAGTGTCGGAGCTTTAACAATACCGCCTTTTGCAAATTTTCGTGCCGGTGATTCCGTGGGTTCTTCAAATCTCGGAATGAGAGGCGGATTTTCAGGCATTGAAAAACTCCAATCCTGTCCAAAAGCCGCTCCGATAATACCGGCTATTCCGCCGATTGAATTAACAACACCCGAAACGAAATTATAAATACCTGTCCACAACGCATTTATGCCGTCAATGATAGCGTTTATAATAAACTTAAACACGGCACAAATGCGTCCCAAATACCTTTGAAGAAGTCGTAGATACCCTGCCATGCTTTTTTCCAATCGCCTGAGAAAACACCTGTAATGAAGTCAATAAGACCGCCGAATGTTTTCTGTATAGAGGTAATCAACCCACCGATAAATGTAAACACATTATCAAACACCCTTTTTACGGCATTGAAAACATTCTGAAATATAGGTCCCCAAAAACTGACAAGCCAGTTTACAAACGGTGACAGGAAGTTATTCCACACGGTTGAAACACAGTCTGCAACCTTGCCGAAGAAGTTTATTGCACCCTCAAAAACAGGCTTCAGCCAGTTTCCCAAGCTGATTTTACGATTGCTACGATAAAATCCCACGCAGGCTTAATCCATTGATTGTAAACATTCATCAGGGTTGTGCCGATGTTGGTAAACATATTGCAGATATTCTGAAAAATCTGCTGTCCGTTGCCGTTCCACCAATTACTGATAATTGTTCCGATATCTCCGAAAATCTGACCGATAAAGTTAAACACATCTGCAAACTGCAATTGTAAATTTTCGAGAAATTCAGTGATTGTTGCACCGTCATTTTCAGTCCATTCCACAAGGCTTTCGGTTGCAGTTGAAAACGCACCCGAAACAACTTCGCCGACTGAGCCCGCAAAGGTTGTAAGATCGCTAAAAAGATTGGAAATTGATTCTTCCATTTGAGGGCGAACATTGTCAATTGCATTGCCTGCAAGTGTACCGAAATTATCAAAAAAGGTTGAAAGGTTGTTATAGCCGTTTGTAAGATTGTTGCCTATGGTATCGATAAAGCCGATAATCTTTTCCCTGTCTTTTGAGATCCACTTAGCAACACCGCCTAAAATGGTCTGAAACGACTTTCCGCCGATTGTCGCAACCGCTCCGAATGCAGAGCCGATTGCCCCGAGTTTTGCAGAACCGACCTTTTGCATTGTGCCGAATGCCTTTTGAACTATGGGAACAGCATTATCAAAAACGGTCTTGCAGTTCTTGCCTATAGCTGACCAATCAACCTTGTTAATACCTTTCTGTACATTCTCGACAAAGCCTTTGAATCCGCTTTTTTCGTATAGATTTTTGAATGCCCCCGAAAGGTTTTTGCTTGTGTCCTTGACAACATTCTTTGCAACAGCTCCGCCTGATGAACCGCCTGAAGAGCTTTTTGATGAGGAGGTGTCTGACTTTGAAGATGAGCTGTCAGAGCTTGAAAGCACATTCAGCTTATCAAAGCCCGCAACACTTCTCTTTGCTTTTTCGGAACTTTTCTGAACATTATCAAGTGACTTTGAACTGTCATCTGCCGTATCCGTAAGGCTTTTGGCAGAATCGGACGCAGATTTGATATTGCTTGCGGTGTTGTTGCCTGTATCCCAGCCGAAGACCTTTGAGAGCGATTCAACCGCACCTTTGGCATATTCCGTTAAAGTCGCAAGTGCGGAACTCAACCGCTTTACAACCTGAGTTGCCACCTGAAGAATAGGCTGACCGACTACGGCAAGGAGCTGTTTCCAACTTTCTCTGAGGTTGCCCGTTACATTCTCCCAACCGTCTGCTTCACGACTTGCCTGTCCCATAGCACCCGAAAGCTGATTAGCGTCCTTAACCATTTGCAAAAGCGTGAGCTGTTTCTGCGATTCCGACAAATCCGTAAATGACTTGCCATACAGCTTATTAGCCGCCGCATTTCGTGTGGTTTCAGTACAGGACAAACCGAGTGCGGCATCATTTTCAAAGTTACCTTTGAGGAATGATTTCAGGCTTTCTGCGGTGTCTTCAAGCGAACGGTCGTAATATGCGGCACTGTCGGCTGTTACCTGTAAAGCCTCCTGCATCATTCCCAAAGCACTTGAACTGTCCATACCCGTAGTTTTTGCAAAGGCATAAATGCTTGTGCCGACACCCTGTAATCGGGTTTCAAGAATACCACTTTGATCGGCAACGCTCTGAATGGCTGATTCTGCCTGCGACTGCATTGTACCGAATGTCTGCTCAAACTGCGAATTTGCCGCATTGACTTCCGCAGCCGATTCAATGCACTGCTGACCGAACTCCTTGATTTTGGCAACGGAAAAGGCGGCAACCACAGCTGTACCGATTTTCTTAAACGAAGATGAAACCGAATTGCTTAACTGCTCACCGCTGCCTTTGATATTTGAAAATTCTTTCTCGGTTTTCTGAGAAACACCCTCTGCAACCTTTGAAAAGGACTGTTTCATATCCGTGCTTACATTTTCAAAATCTTTTGAAAGACTTGAAAATGCCGAATCAAACTTTTTTGTAATTGAATCGGAAATCTTATGCAATGTTTTTGAAATATCATCACCTGTCAGCCTGACATCAAGCTCAATTTCACCCGCCTTTGTCGCCATATTCACCACTTCCTTTCATTTTAGATTTTTTAAAAACAGGCATAAAAACAGCGCACACCGCTATGATGTACGCTTAAAAATTTTGCAAAAGAACAGCCACCCCATTTGGAGTGGCTTTTTGTTTTAGTTGTTGAGTTCGTAGTATTTGATGTCGATTTTCGGAAGTGACACATTGTTGCCCATTACGGTTTCATATGTATAGTCGCCGTCACAAGTTCCCCAGAATGTGATTACATCATCTTCAAGGAGTTTGTCCGCACCGTCAGGAATTTCTACAGTTGCGTAGATTGTATCAGTCCACAATGGTTCATCAAGATACTCATTTTCTTCTTTGGTTATATTGATTCTCAGGTCAACCGAATCGCCCCAGCCTTCCTGAACCTGAATAATCTGACCTTCAAACTTGTAGCCATTACCTTTGTACTTGTCAGGGTTTCTTGAAAGAGTTTTAAAGTCGATTGTTTTGCAACCGTCTTTAAATTCTTTTTCAACCTTCTTCGGGTCTTTAGTAGGCTTTTCTGTTGCAACTTCTTTTGTGGTCGGTGCTTCTGTCGCTTTTTCAGTTGCTTTTTCTGAACTCTGATTTGCAACAGTAGTTTCCTGCTTTGATTTGTTTGAACCGCTGTTACCGTTAATTGCACCGTTTACACCGCCAACAATCATAATAGCAACAACGATAATAACCCAAAAATACCAACGCTTGTAAATTTTCTTCTTCGCATTTGCAGGATTTACGGTTGCCGAGGTTGAATCGTTTCCGCCAAAGCCTGCACCGCACTTGTCGCAAAATTTTGCATCGTCCTTTAATTCGTTTCCGCAATGTGGACATTTCATAAACATACACTCTCCTTAATAAATTTGTTAGTGTATGTTACATTTTATCACTATATATTAACATTGTCAAGAATTTTGTAGATACAGCGAAAATTATGTACAAATTTACAGATTAGCGAAGAAGTCTTGAAATTCTGCAAGAACGGTGTTCATATCTTCGTCTGAATAGTGCTTTACATTCCTTGACCGCCATTTGTTGCGGATTTTATGCTGTGACGAAGTAAAGTTTTTCAAGACTTCTTTGTCGGTTTCAAGGCGAATTTGAACCGTTCTTGCAAGCGGTGTTTCGGGTCCTAAGCCTTGCAGAAGTGAGCAGAACTCATTCCAACTCATTTTAGCAAAATCCTTTGAATAAATGCTGACCCCATACTCCGAGCGAAAGCTCGACACGATTAAATCAAAGTCATCAATCAGGTCGTAGCCGGGGTCTGAGCTTCCCCCTCGTCAGTCAAATCGCCTGTTGCAATTTTGGCAGATTCGCTGATAAGGGCGTTGAAATCGTGCATATTCAGTTTTAACTTTTCAATCTTTTCTCTCTCGGATTCATCAAAAAGAAGATGATACATTTCGATAACATCTTTACTTTTACCGTTGCCGTCCTCAAAAAGTGCGCAACTTTGAGCATTGAAACTGCGTCATTGTTGATTGCAAGGTCAACATTTTTAACTCTGACACTCGGCTTTTCCTCAAAATTAAGTTTGTCTGTAATATCAATTAACTTTGACATAATCGTTCATTCCTTTCGTTTTTTAAGCGGCTGCTGTATATACGGGTTTGCCGTTTGACATAACTTCAAATTCAAGCGGAGCAACACCCGTACTTGCGCCTGCACCATTTGATGTAACGGATACAACTGCATTTTTAAAGAGGACGGTTGCACCGTTGGGGAAGGTCCACATAAACGGAACTTCTACCTTTCTGCCGTTTTCAAATGACAATGCGGCAATCTGGTCGTTACCTGCGTCACCGATTGTACGCTTGCCCTTTACCGAAATTGTGATTGACTTTGCTGTCATAAGCCTTGACTTCCAGCCCTCGTTTTCAAAGGCTGTCCATTCCTCGACACCGTTGTCAAATGCAACGGAAAATTCTTCGCAGTTAGCAATATTTGTCGTGGCGGATTCTGTTCCTGCCTTGCCAACCGCAAACTGATTTTCATAGCATGGGAATACTCCCGATTCAACCTTTGCCATAAAATTACTTCCTTTCGTAATAAAATTTAACTTCAATGACCTGCTCATACACACCCTTGTCATCTGTTCCCACATCAATGGGTTCTTCCGTGAGCAGTTCGATTATATAGATTTTGTGTTCCTTAATTTCAACATTTTTAATGCCGTAAAGCGTTTCGTAAAGTCTGCGTGCAAACTCCTCGGTTTCTCTTGCGTTGTCGGTGTAATGGATAAGCAAAGACACGCTTATTGTATCGTAGGTACTTTCACCGCCGATTGCCCTTGTGGGTGTTCCCGACTGCTTTAATGAATACACACCTATTGACTTATCCTGCTTGTTGTCGAGCTTGCCGATGTAGTAATGCTCGGCTGAGGTAACGCTTTTGAGCCAATCTCTGATGTCCGATAAGTAAATCAAAGTCCTGCTTCCTTTCTGTATAATCTCACAAATGCCCGACTGCAAAAATTCTGCCGTGTACCGCCCTCAAGCCACGGTGAGAACCATTTACCGCCGGCGGCAATGTTTTCCTTACGGCTGAATTATACTCGGGATGAAAATACAACCGCCTTGCATACGGAGTGCTTGACACGATTTTAACCGTGCCGTTCCAACTCTGCACACAATCTTCAAAGGTATTTTCGTTCTGAAGATTACCCGTATCAAACGGCATTACCTGCGTGTTTTTCACCTGTTTAAGAAGTGCGTCACCTGTCTGTTCAAGAGCCTGTTGCTTTGCCCTATCAAGCTGTTTTACAACAGGCATATTGAGTTTGATTTTTGATGATACCGAAAATCCCATTAAATCACATCCAATTCCGTAAAATTAACTTTGCCGTCGGGGTTGCGGTGTTTTGTACCCTGTACGATGTTTCGTTTTACGCCGTCAAGGATTACAAAGCCACCGCTTAAAGTGGGGCTGTCGGGAGCAATGTCGCCGTCAAAAAGCAAGACAGCCGACACCTGAACAATTTTCTGCTCTTTGGTATAGACCGTCTTTGCCTTTGACTGCATATTACACAAGGCAGAGCCACCGTGCAGGGTTGCTGACGGGTACAAGCTGTCGGAGGGATACAGGTTTTTGCACTCAAATGCGATAACAGGAGAGCCGTCCTCGGTTATTCCCTCACCGTAAATTGTGACCTCGACAGGAGTTTTGCAGAACTGCTTTTTTACAAGTGACGGAAATTTCACGGTTTTCACGCACCTTTCAGATTGCAGGATAACAAAGTCCTGTTGATTTTAGCAACGCATAGAGGTCGGCAGGAATTGCTACTCCGCTGATACACATTAAGTTCCAGCTTGCACCAAATTCCATTGATGTGCCGTTGATTGAATAGCTTTTCAGATAGGAAGAAATCATATCGGCATTTTCTTCTTCAAAAGCAGTAAGTCTGCTATGCACTCTGCTGATGATTCTCTTCTGCATTTCCGAAAGTTTTTCAAAATCAATGCGGTTAAAAGTCAGAACATCAATGTGTTCGGCAGAGATAATGCTGTTTTCATCTCCGCCTGATGTTCAATGTAATCGGCATACATTACGCAACCGCCGTTGTGTCAACATCGGCATAAATGCTGTCAATTTTGCCGTCCTTGCCGTTCGGGAATACGAATGTGTCGGAAAGTGAACGGTTCTGATAGAGCCAGCCGTCACCCTCTGTGTGTGAGCCGGGAGCAAAGAAGTAAATGCTTGAAATCTTCGGAACAGTCTTGCAGGTTTCACCGCAAGCAACAAGAACATTGATTTTGTGAGCACCTGTTGCAGCTCAAAACCGCCGTCATCGGGGTTAAAGTTGAAGTTATCGTAGAAACGCTCATCGTCAATAACCTCGATGATAGGGCAACCGTCAATCTCGGTCACTCTTGTTTCAATGCCGATACCGCCCTCTGCAATCTGTGTAAGCTCAATCTTACGAGTGAACTCTGTTGACTGTTCAAGCAGTCCATAATGTGAGATGTCACATAGGCAACAAGAGTGCCTTTTGCCTTGTATCTGCGGAGCTTGCCGGCAGAAAGAATTGTTTTGAGCTTTGAGTAAGCGTTTGCTTTTGTCCAGTCGGTTGACTTGGTAGCCGAATGATAACCGTCTGTTGCCTGAGCCTTTGTTGCAACCTTTGAGAAGAAAAGTGCGTCCGTTTCGGGAGCAACCTGTGTCTGCTCAAACACCTTTGAAATATTCTCAACCTTTGCGGTTGCGTTAGTTTCGTCAACATCTGCCTTATCCACAAGAAACTCAATATCTCTGTCATGTTCGCAAGTGAAAGGAACATCAGTCTGAACATACTTGCCTTTGTTCCAACCACCGTTGCGATTGTGGTTCTTAAAGCCTGATGTACTCATCTGTGTGAAGTGGAATGTTCTTGCACCAACCCACTTTACATTTGAAGTGATGAACGGTGATGTAAGTGTACCCTGAACAAGAATTTCGAGCAGGTCAGGGCTGAACTGCTCAGCATAGTTATTTGTGTTTGCCATAATTTTTCAATCCTTTCTTTAGTTAAATATTAAATCTGTTCCATTTTTTGGTAGGAACATTAACCTTTGGTTTTGTGCCGTCCGATGTACCGTTGCCGTCACCGCCGATTTTCTTAACTCCTGTGCCGTTCTCGGCAGGTTTGCCCTTGAGTGCGGGGATATCGTCAAGCACCTTTTTAACCGCCTCGGTGAGCTTTTCGGCATTGACCTTGCCGTCTGTCACAGCCTTTGAAAAGTCTGCAATTTTAAGCACATACGGAACGGTTGCAATGTCAACGCCCTGTTTTATGGCTTCGAGGGTTGCCGACTGATTGACTTCTGCCATGAGCTTTGCGTTGTTTGCAGATTCAACTTCCGACTGCATTTTTGCAAAGTCGGGGGTGTTCTTGGCTTTCTGCTTTTTAAAAGCACCGATAGCCTCTTTCATCTCATCGGCTGACAATCCCTGCTCCTTAAAATATGACTTCAAAACGGTGTCCTCTGTCACGCTCTGTTTGCCTGTAATAAGGCTTGCGAGCTTGTCATAATCAAAGCTCGGTGTCTGCTGATTATTGTTCTGCGGTTCAGGCGGATTATTGTTTGGATTTGGTGTTGGATTTGGTTCTGCCATTTTTTTCATATCCTTTCAGTTTTTCGGGTGTCTCCCGTAATCAGTTTATAGAGTGTCTCTCTGTTTCAGTTTTGCACGGTGTCTCCCGTAGTTTAATGTCTTCGGACAATAAAAAAGCACCTTACATATTCGTAAAGTGCTTAATCTGCTGATTCTGTTTTCTTTGCTCTCGGCTTTTTGGGAGCGTCAGGCTTGACCTCTTCTGCAAAACCGCCGTCAATGAGTTCCTTTGCTCTCTGCTCGGAGCATTCAAAAACTTCATTCACAGGTCGGGTTACATAACCGTTCTGCCTGTCATTAAATGCTGTTGTTACTCTGATTTTCATTCTGTCACCACCTTTCTAAACCGGTCGAAATCGACGGGTTTAACTGTTAATCTTTACTCTTAAATGTAATCGGCAAAATCTGTTTAGGCAGGAAGTTAATTTCATAACGGTATTTGTCCACTTCTGCACCGCTTATGTCCTCTACAACATACATAGTTTCATCATTAAGACCTATGATATGCTTTTTGTATTCACCCTTGCCCGTTTCGCAGACAACCTCAATTTGGTTATCGTCATTATCGACCTGTAATGAAAAAGCGGCAACAAGTTCAAATGACGCTTATCGGTTCTTGTGTTAATAACCGTAAGCCTGCGTATCACATTGAAATTGTCTGCTTCCTGCGAAACATTGTACGATACCTGTGTTGCCTCGGTACAGCCCACAGTAACCAGTACGGTTGTTGCAATCATAACTACCATAAGTACAATTGCTAAAATTCTTTTTCTCATAGTATCAAACCTTTCTTTGATTAATAATAAAAAAGCACTCTGATTTCTCAAAGTGCTGATTTGATGTATTTAGTTCTGTTACGGCAAGTTACAGACAAGTTAAAAAGTCCGAAAACAAGCCGTTTTTCTTGCTCTGAACATATTCTCGGCAAGTTAAACAACAAAACCGCCCTTTTTACGGAGCGGTTAGCTTTTGTTTCTTTGTTTTTCAAGTTCTTTAATTATTTCGTCAAGACGTTTTGAAGCTTCTTCGTTAGAACCATCTAAAACAGATTTGTTTATTTCTTCCATTCAAATAAACCTCCTTCTTGATGTTTACTTAAAAATTTATCAATAACCTTTCTGTATTCACTATCAGAACCTGTTTTTATCCTCTTTTTTCTCATTCGTTGTAACTCTGTTAAAAGTGATAGTCTGTCGTATCCTTTCAACTTTGTTAATACTTCAATGTTGCCATCGTTTTTTACAATAGTAAATGTTTTTATACTATCATTCTTAATAAATTCGATAATATCATTTAAAGAATAACTGCTGTTTCTCGGGTGATTGTGCATAACAAATAAATCTTTGCCTTGAAGTGCTGATCCAAAATCTATTTTTTCATCAGTTCCTTTAATAGGCTCTGTAATCATTTTGGACACATCATTTTTTAACACGAAGGCAACTTCTTTATTTTCATTTTGTTCTTTTGAAAATTTCAAAAGCTCCTTGTGTTGTTTTTGAATTTTCAAACACTGCTCTTCTGTATAACCTTCAATATCAACTTTAGGAATACGACTGATAGCTTTATCGGTTATCGGAGTAATAGGCTTTTTACTTTTCTCTTTTATTATACCACTTTTACCCGATTTTGCAACAGATTCAGGCAAACTATTCCCTGCTTTTTTCGCCTTTTCTTCAAGCGTATTCGCCCTATCGTGCCACTCATCGGCTCGGGTTTGGGCAATGCGTTTATTGTCCTCATCAAGGCTGTATTCAGCACGGCGGTCAAAGCGTTCTGCCTGACGCTGTGCATACTGCTGTTTTTCCTCAAGCCGTTCTCTACGGTCCATTTCTGCCTCTTCTTCGGGGGAAACAGGTTCGAGTGTCGTTATTTCCTCGTAATATGTACTCGTGCTGTCCTTGCACCGTGGATGAAACAAACCGTTCTTGATTGCGGTTGAGAGGAGCGGATAGTTTCCGTCTGACTTTTTGCCGTTTGAATACACATCGTCAATAAACACTTTGCCGATATATTTTGCACAATCGGGGCAACCGCCCTGTCTTGAATTGACCACAACAAGCGACATTCCCCATTCGGCTCTTGTTTCGCCCTCACCACGCAGATAAGCACGCTTGTTTGCGGTTTTAACTGCCATATCCGCATAGTCGGGCAGGGTGTGTCTTGCACCGTTTTTGTACTCCACACAATTCAGTCCTGCGTTGAGCATATCCTTGCAGGCGATGTCAACGGCTTGTTCATATGTAACCGCACCCGTATTCATTGCAACCTGAGCGTTGTATATCGCCTTGCGGTACTTGTCATTGCTCATTCGCAGGACTGCCGTTTCCGCTCGTTTTAAATCGTCCGTAGTCGACTTTACGAGTGCGTCAAGCTTTCTTTCGTTGACCTTAAAAAACTCGCCTGTGCTGTGTGCTGACGGCTTTTCTGGCGGTTTAAATCCATTCTTTACGGTTTCGAGTATTTCCGCCTCTTGGTCTGAACTGCCGTCAGCCTTTGCCGTGCGAATCATCTCTTCAACCTTGCTGTTAATGGTTTTGAAACGCTTGCCGAATTTCTTTGCGTTGTGCTTGCGGTACTCTTCAAGACTTTTGAGCTGTTCCGCTTGCCATTGTGACCAGTTGTAACCCTCTTTGATTTCCTCTGCTCTGTGGCGGCTGAAATTGCGCATCATACTGTCGATAAGCTCGTTTTCAATCCTCTCAAAAGCCTCTTTAATGCTGTAATCACTCATTGCTTACCTGTTCGCTGTTATCGTCCTGATTTGCGGTATCTTCGGGTTCATCGCTCGTGTCTGTAAGGTCAACATCATCAAGTGAAGAAGTTTCTTCCTCGCCTGCAATGCCCTGTTCTTCCTTAATTCTCTGCACCTCTTCGGCTTTCCAATCCTCCGACTTGCTGTCGCCGTAAAGCTCATCAACCGAGGTTTCAACTGACATCAAACCGCCCTGTCTTGCTTTTGACACGGTTTCAACCTGACTTTCAAAGCTCGGATTTGCATATTCGCCAAAGTTTACGGATACTTCCAAGCCCTCAACAATACCCTTGCCGTTAAGTTCACCGTCTGCATTGAGTACAACTGCAACAAGGCTTTGAAGTGCGTTCTGCGTAATTTTCACAAGGTTCTGCCTTGTGTAAAGGGTTGTCTTTTCCTTTTCACGCTGAGCGTCTGCATTATCAAGCTTCTTCGTATCAATGCCGAGAGTTGACGGCGATATAATACCTTGCAAACAGAGGTCGAGGGCAGTAATGTATGAACTCAAATAGCTTTCGTGCTGAATCTGCGGATTTTCGGTGTAAATCCTGTTGCCGTTGCCGTTTTCAGACATATCGTTGCCCACGGTGATAAATCGGTTGTCAAACGGATTTGGCGATATCGGCTGACAGGTTTCGGGATTTCTCGGAACAAGGCAACCAGGCACATACTGCTTTGTTCGGCAGGCTCTGAGTGCGTCCATCCACTGTGACCACACTTCATCAAGGCTGTCGAAAGCGTCTGTTTTTATGCCGATAATGCCCGCACCTCTGCCCTTGTGGCACGATTTGCCGTAAAGGACAGGTACAGCCCACATATATGATTCGTCAAATGTAACGCCCTTTGAATCAATCCACGAAAGAGCGTCAACCGTGTGCAGGTCAATCTCTTTGCCGTTGTCATCATACAAAGCATAGTGAATATAGCCGTAACCGTATGTTTCTTCAAAACGATAACGGCGGTGTTTTTGCGTGTAATCGGTGTAAAACTTAACCTCTCGGATTCTGCCACGCACATATGTAAAGTCGATGTTTTCGGCAGGATACCATTCAACAATCGGCACATCTGATACAGCCGTGTCAAAGCTGACCTTAAAAGCACCGTCACCGACAACACATAGGTCACGGAGCATTTGCTTAACCGTGTCGGACAATTTGTTCTGCTTTTCAATATCTTCCCAACGCTCAGCATAAGCGGTTGAATTTTTACTTGTAACATCTGTGCCGTTGTAGTCGGCAATTACAATATTCACAAGCGTTTCGCAGATGAGTGCCGGCAAGCCCGTGTGTATTTTACGGATTTCAAGCCCCTCTGTACTCTTTGCCGCCCAAAACATAGTTTTGTTTGTGTCAATCTGCTTGTACAGCTCCGCAAGCTGTCTGCTGTTGCCCCAATACCAAATGCGATTGATAAAGCACTCGGTCAGATGATTGCTTGTCTCGGTAACGGTAATTGTTTTGTCGCTTGCAGGAGTAATCTGCAAAAAGTTTTTAATTCCAGATCTGATAGATTCAGCCATTCTGTTAATCAGCCCCATTTATTTCACTTCCAATAATATTTTTAAACGGCAGCCACGCATATTGACCGCTGTTAATGCAATGGTCGTGACCGTCCTCGGGTGTGTTGTCTTTATCCTCTCGCCAGCTGTAAATTTCAAACTCGGCAATCGTGTTTTTACAATGTTCAAGCACAAAATAACAGTCGGTGGCAAGCCAGCCGAGTACAAGATTGATTCGGTCGATAATCTTCGTTTTCTTCCATGCATTTGCAAAGTCATAGACACAGCCGTGCTGTCGCTTATACTTTTGAAATTCGGTAATAGTCGCTTGGTCGGCGCTGTCAATAAAAGCCGTGCGTGCAAAGCCCCATTCATCACGGTTGCGGTCAAGAAAATCAATAAAATTCTTCACCGTGTCACTCGGGGCAATAGGCGTTTGCATTTCAGCGTTGTTATAAACTCTTTCATCAAGCTGAACACACTTGCCGTGATTGGTAATGCCGTAAAATGTCATTGCGATAGTGTCAGGCGACTTCTGCGAATAGGCGGTATCAAGACCTGCGGTGAACTGAACAAAGTGTTCCGACTTGCGGTTACAGTTCAAAAACTTTCCTGCCCACTCTTTTGATTTGATATGTCTTGCCCTCTCAAAATTCGGAAACACAAGCCCTGTTGCTCTGCCTCGCAAACCTAAGATTTTATTTTTATAGAGCTTTGTACCTTTCGGTGCAGAGTTCTTTTTCTTTTCAATCTGTTCAGGTGTAAGACTTAAATTGTCGGCAAAAGAAAAGAACCAATACCGCCAATTCGGTACAGGTTCTTCGGTAAGCTCCGCCGTAATCTCGGGAGGAACATCGTTTTCATATTTTTTAAAAGGACGGGAGCGGTTGACAAACTCCTTATACACAGGCAGGCTCGGATCATCGGGATTCAGCGTTGCAAGCATATAGTCATTACGGGTTGACATCTCTCGTATAAACTCGATATCGGCGGTGTTGATTTCGTCAATATAAACGCACCCAAACTGCGCACCGAGAACCATTTCCCACTTATCCCGACTGCTGTAACCGAGAATATAGATAATTTTGTCCTCAAACTTGATATGCGGCAGCTTGTAGTCCTTGTCGCCGTTGCCGCAATAGACAGCGTTGCGGTGCAAGTCGAGAATACCGTTATCCTGCTGAATTATAGTTTCCTCAGCCTTGCCCGTAGTTTTGGCGGCAATTGCGTGAAGCTTCTTCGGCGACTGCGACACCATTCGCATAAACTTAACGCCTGCTCCGACGGTAGTTTTGCCGGACGCTGTAGTTCCTTCAAGAAATTCAGCCGACACATTTGTTGTGTTGATAAAGTCGATATACTTTTGTGACAACGGGAATTTGTTACTCACTCAGTCCCTCACCGCCCAACTGCCTGAACACATCGGATAGCTTTTCGGACTGCTCAACCTTTGCGTCAACCTTAACGGTGTATTCGCCCGTCATTTTGTTGAGCGTGTCAATCGCCCTGATTCTGTCGGAGGTGTCCTGCCCGTCATTCCTTGCAATGTCGGACAAAGCAACCTGTCTGTCCTTTGCACTCATAATGCGCTCATCTTTGAGCCTATCGGAAAGCTCCTTGATGTATTTTGAAACTCCAACATTTTCCAACAATTCATACGCTCTTGCGTTTGCGTAATTTTCTGAATATCCTGCCTGTATCGCACTCTGAACGGTGTTACCGCTCTGCGCATAATATTCCGCAAACTTCCTCTGTCTTGCATTTAATTTGTCTTTCACGGTATCACCGCCCTTTCTAAAAATAAGCAAAAGAAAAGACAGCACATTTCTGTACTGTCTTTAAACACAGGTTTCCGGAGTTGCACCGGAATCTGTAAAAACTGTTTTCCTATTTAAACTATCCCCTGCGTTTATAATATTATATCAATAAATTTCTAAATATTCAAGTGTTTTCTTTTTCTTTCCCATTTATTCAATAATACACTTACATATTTCTGTTCTTTATCAGTCAATTGACGATCTCCAATTTCATTATGTTCATAACCCAAATGGGTATGTGGCATCATTCCATTATGAGGTCTACCTTTAACGTCAATTTGTTTTATTCTTTCGCCGTAGTTGTCATAAAAGTAACACTTTGATGTTGCTCTGTTTGTCAAGAGTAGCATACACTCTATTTTTTGTCATAGTTTCCATAGGAGCTTTTATCGAAGTATTACCATTCATACGAATTACTTTTATTTCACCAAATTGAGCAACTGTGTGATATTCTGTACCGTACTTCTTTCCCTTATCACTTATACCGCTTGAAGAGCCTCTTCCGCCCATTATTTTGACCTCCTGAATTTTTCCTGAAACGATTTGATGTTGATGATGTTTCCCATACATTCTTCGGGGACTCTGCCGTAGAAGATAATTGTTTCAGGCTGTAAGCGTTCAATCATTTCTTTGTAACCTTTCAAAAACAGTTCTTTTGATTCCGTACGGTTCTGCGTTCCAACACTTGATACGGCAACCGTACCACCCAAAGGCTCGCCGTCAAAACACCATTCAAAACTTTTTTCGTCGCTCCAACAAATTGTAGGTATTACCTCAATGCCGTAGAGTTGTAAATATGCACCTATCCAATGCTTGCGATAGTGGTTATAAATCTGCAACGCTGTCGGATAATCAGTGTAAAGACTGAAATCAGGCGATAATACACAACTGAATTTTTGTAGACTCTCAATATACCTGTCGGGTGTATTCCATAATCTTTGGAACTGGTAATCGTCCAAAAAGAAATGCACACCGCAGTTGTTCTGCTTACTGCTCAAAACTTCATTAAATCCGATAAGTTGTTTTCTGTAATTTTTGTAGGCTCAATAATCGGGATGTCATATTCTCCTGCACCCTGAAAAATCGCTCTTGTGCTATTTTCGTAACCTGTACCGCATTTGTCTTTATACATCAATTTCACCTCACAACACAAAACCGCCCTCAAATGAGAGCGGTCTGTGCGATTTTTATCTTAGGAGAGTTTTACATATGTCCTGTTTGTCAAACTTTCATAATACCATTATACGCAGGGTAAGGGTGACATTCAATGACATTTCAAAATAATTTTACGAGAAATTGAACTTTTTTCGGAACGCCTGTAACGCTTCGCCGTGCAATCTCAGGGTATGCCTTACGCTCATTTCCATACTCTCGGCAATATCCTCCCACCTCTGACAATTTATGTAATACTCGGTCAAAATTGCAATGTAACGGTAATCGTCAAGTGCGTTGATTTTACTGCGGATTTCAGTTTTCAACCGCACAAGATTGTCAATTTCCCGATTGATTTCAGCCTGAAGGTCTGCAATCCTGTCAACAATCCGCATAGGGTCATTCACTCCCGATGTCTTAACAGGCTCATTCTGCTTAACCGATACCTGTGCAATATTCAGCCTAAGTTTCGACAGCTCGTGTTCTTTCGTTCTGATCAGCTTATCCGAAACCCTGACCGAATATAAATAATCTTTAACCGTCAATCCACTTCACGCTCCTCGTCAAGCATACCAAGTTCCTGCGCCAACGCAACAACAGCGTTTACAATCAAATGCAAATCCTTACCTTTGATGTTACACATATTAAAGCAAACATCGCCCTCATCGTTATCAAGTTTACCAAAATCAATAACAAGTCCCTTTGTGATCGTCTTGCTTTCATTGTTATCGTAATTAACGGTAATGTTTTTAATATCTTTCATTTTCTTCACCTCTCAACGATTTGGCAATTCTTTGTTGATTCTTGCAGATAAGATCATTTATGTTACAAAATAAATAATATGTCAACCCTCTTATCTCTTCTATATCATCTGTGACCATAATGCGATTGAGTTCACCGTCAATCATATCACGGGTGTTATTGATTTCCTGTCTGAGTTTCATTTTCTTCATTCTCCTTCAAAATTAACAACTTTTCCGTTGTCGGTGTAATCTCGTTTGTCAAATTCAAGTTTTAACTTGTCGATGACACCCTGTCGATATGCTCCCAAAACACTTCGTCAGTGTCGGAGTGTTCAATTATTTCGGTCATAGACTTTAGTGCCTTTGCACATCTGTCACGACCAAATCCGAAATCCTTATGCAAAGCATACAGCATTGTTTTAAATACTCTGCGTGTGATGTCCTTGTTTTCTTTTTCTCGGATCTGCTCGTATGCGTTTTTGGCAATCCGTTCAGCTTCCTGTTTAAGCTGTTTCGGAATCTTAGGCGGTATTCTCGCTTTCAATGCTTTCTCTCCTTTCGTCAATCTTATCAAGTGCAGTTACAATCAACGAGCTTTTGGCTTTGGTGTCCATAAGCTCTGCTTGATAGTAAAACCGACCCGTTGTATTCCGTCTGATGATACAGCCTTTCAGAACGTATTCTGCTCCATTGTACAGCACGGTTCTTTCAAGGTTGCGTTTAACTTCCGAGATATTCACAGCATTTCCACCTCGATGTAAATACCCGGAACATCCGCCCAAAACTTTTCGCATATCTCACTTGCGACAAGTGCGTCATCAGACCAAAAGCCGAGAGCGGTCATACAGTCTTTTAGCATTTTTTGCAAATTGTCTGTGTCGGGTTTTGTTATACGATATTCGCCGTCCTGATGTTTACCACGAGGAAAGCACCACTTTGTTATCAACCTGACACCTGACTTGTACGGTTCTGACGGTTTAAATTTTGCTAAATGTGATGTGAGCTTTTCTCTTGCCTGTTTCACCTCGGGCGGATTGTAAAAAACAGGTTTGCCGTTTTTTACCATAACCTTATGTTCCTGTGCAGTTACGGTCGGCGGTATCATCGCCATAAAAAATTCCATTTTTGACATTTCACTCCTTTAAATCATTAAAGCTACTTTTAATTTTTGAATTTTGCTTTTAGTCACAGGTCAGGGGAAGGAGTTGTTGTGCGTAGCTTCGCACAACTACTTCACCCCTGTGACCTTAGGGAACGGAAACCGTTTATATATACGTAGTATATATACTTTTTCTTTCCCTCGGAAAATCTCGAGAAAAAAGTCATTTTCCGTCATTTTTAGAAAAGGAAAATCTCGGAAATTTTCCCTATTTTCCCTCACGAAAAGGGAAATTCTCAATAATTTTCCTTCCAAATTTGACAGAAAGGGAAAATTTATTCGACTTTTTCCTTTTCCCTCAATCCTGTTTTACCGCCGTCAATCCAAAATCCGCCGTGCTCTTTTAATCGATTTCGGACTGTTTTTTCGGTAACTCCAAGATATGTAGCAATGTCATTTATATCTGCCTGACCGTTATTTTCTTCTGCAGTAAACGCTGTCATAATAGATTCTGAGCGTTCTTTTTTGCGTTCCGATTCACTCTTTTTCTTACCGAAATTCTTCTTGTAAGGCGGGTTAAAATCGCCCTCAAAATTACAGTCTTTCAACACACCTGTTGTATCTGATTTGTGTATCGGATAATCAAACCAAAGATTAAGTGCATCCAATGCCGGAAACTCTCGCAGAGTACCCTCTATTCTCCACGCTGACATCCCTTTTACGGTTTTTTCGGCACGGGCAACATCTGACATCATCAGCTTAAAAGACTGTTCAGGAAGCGTTTTGCGTGCGATGTCAATCATATTATTTGCCATTACCAAATCGTCCTGCGAACACACTTCGCTGATTTTGTTGAAGCGACCTATCCAGTCTTTGCAGATTTTACAGATTCTTTCATCCTTTTGCTGTTTCATCAAATCTTCGCTGATTTCAAGCCTTGTAAGGTCAAGGAGTGCATCGGGGTCACGAGCGAAAACACCCGAGCCCGAAACTCTGTCCATTGACTTTTTACCGCCCTGAGCACCTTTTGAATGGTGATGACAGTAAATTACCGCACAACCGATTTCGGTACACACCTTATCAAACTGGTTGCAAAAGTGTGCCATTTGGTCTGCGCTGTTCTCATCACCTGTGATAACCTTGTATATCGGGTCAATCACTACGGCTATAAAGTTGCCTTTCAATGCTCTGCGTATCAGCATAGGCGCTAACTTATCCATAGGCACGGACTTGCCACGCAAGTTCCAAATATCAATTCTGTTTAAGTTCTTTGGTTCAAGTCCAAGTGCTTCATATACGTCCTTGAATCTGTGAAAACAGGACGCACGGTCAAGCTCAAGATTCACATACAAGACATTGCCCTGCGCACACTTAAAGCCGAACCATTCTGTTCCCTCTGCAATTGCAATACACAATTCGATAAGACCAAATGACTTACCTGCTTTTGAGGGTCCGCCGAGGAGCATTTTATGCCCCTGTCGCAATACTCCCTCAATCAGAGGCGGAGCAAGTTCGGGAGGATTTTCAAAAAAATCTGCGAGGTTGTCAAGATCGGGCAAGTCATCGTTGATACTTCCACCCAGTCTTTCCACTCGGCAAAATCGGATTTACCAATATTGGTATCAATGATAAACTGCTTTTTGCCGTTGCGGATAACACCGGGCATACGGCTCAGCCTTGACGGATTGCGGTTCTGCTTGTCGATTTCAAAGCCGTTTTTATGGCATACATTGTAGAGATAATCAACCCTTTTGCGGTATTCGTCATAGTTTGCGGCATCAATCTTAACAATAGCGTGGACTGATTTTCCGCCCGAATAAACAAGCACCGCAACAGGCAGCTCAAGCTCTCTGATGATTGCATTTTGTTCTTCAAGAGCCATACAGTCAGATTCCACGAGAGCATAACGATAATCGGTTACATTCTCATTTTTTACACCCTTGCCGTCCAATGGGTTGAACCTTATCCACGCTCCTGCTTCAGGCTTGTAATCACCGAATACATTTGATATATCACCGTCACAATTGTTGAGGGCGGCAATAAGCTCACCTGCCGTACGGTCACAACTGCCCTTTGTAGCAGATATTTAACCTTGCCGTTATCGTTCTTCTCCCAAGTTTCGGTTACATAGCCAACATTTTCGGAGCTGTCAAAGAGAGTTTCAAGGTAGGTTACAATTTCATTCACAGGATTCCAGTTTGCAGGCTCGTGAAACTTTACACCCTCACAGGCTGTTACTCCGATATCGCCCTGTTCAAAAGCAATTTCATCATTCCAGCCGAGTTCTTTCGATTCACGAAAAGTCATCCCCCTGTCTTTTGCCATTTGGACTATCGTGCCTGCTGTGACAGGTGAGGCAGAGCCGTTAAAGCTCTGCCATTTCTTTTCACACTCACCGTTGTGATATCGGCTGTCTGCTCTGCTCCAATCGTCCCAGTCCTTTACGCTGTATCCCTCTTGTTTGAGTGCCATTCCGACATTTACCCAGTCTTGGTAGTCAAGCTCTGATGGACTGATGTATTCAAGTGCATTAAGTAAGTCCAACCGTATTCACCTCGCTTTGCGGTACATATGTTTTCGGGTTAATGTTTTTCGGAGTTCTCCAACCGTTTGCGGCAATCCTTGAAATCAAAGCTGACGCTTCGTCAAACTGCCATTTGCCCACGTGCTGAAAACCTCTGCTTTCAAGCATACGGATTTGTTTAGGTGTGGTTAAGCCCTCAATTCTTCGCTTTTCGAGCCTGTCAAGAATAAGTTTTGCTTTGCCGGCACTCTGGATTTCATCGGGAAATATTCCGAGCTTTTCAAGTTTTGCTTTCTGTTTGTCTGTAGGCGGAGAACACTCCCAGCCGAATGCCGGAACATATCCTGCAAGGTCCTGCGCCTGAATTGACATTTCGTACTGCAACGGATCTACAAGTTTGCGTTTGCGTGTTCGCATTTCCGCAAGCTGATTTGCAAGCGCCTCTTCACGCTGAGCAACAACATCTTCACTTGCTTTTTCCTCCGCTTCTTCAATGTCAATCGGACAGCCTGCCTGTTCCGATAAGTTTTCGGTCATCTTTTGTGCGACCTCTTCGTTATCGCAAATGAGATGTGCAGGTCTGCAAAGTTCGTGCCTTTCTGTGTGCCACAAAAAGTCGAGTAGCAAAAGCTCCGTCTTGTTTGGAGCAAGTCTTGTACCTCTGCCGACCATTTGGCAGTAAAGTCCACGCACCTTTGTAGGTCTCAAAACAACAACGCAGTCAACGCTTGGGCAGTCCCAACCCTCGGTTAAAAGCATTGAGTTGCACAACACATTGTATTTATCGTTTTCAAAGTCCTGCAATATCTCTGCTCTGTCCTCGCTGTTACCGTTGACTTCTGCCGCCTTAAAACCTTTCTCATTCAAAATGTCACGAAATTTTTGTGATGTTTTTACAAGAGGTAAAAACACGACAGTTTTACGGTCTTTACAGTATTTTTTCATTTCCTCGGCAATCTGATAAAGATACGGATCAAGTGCCGTGTCAATGTCGCTTGCTTTAAAATCTCCTGCCTGTGTGGCAACTCCCGAAAGGTCAAGTGTAAGCGGTATTGTCACAGCTTTAATTGGTGTCAAGTATCCCTCTTTAATTGCTTTAGGTAATGTATACTCATATGCAAGACTATCAAATACTTGTCCTAAATTTTTCATATCTCCTCGGTCGGGTGTTGCTGTAACACCCAACACTTTTGCATTGTCAAAATGCTCAAGCACACGCTGATAGCTGTCGCTGATTGAGTGATGTGCTTCATCAATAATGATTGTGTCGAAATAATCGCTGTCAAAGTTTGACAGCCTTTTCTCACGCATAAGCGTTTGTACAGAGCCTACAACAACTCTGTTCCACGAACCTATGCAACTTTGCTCGGCTTTTTCGACTGACGAATTAAGCCCTGTTGTTTTTTGGATTTTGTCCGCCGCTTGGTCGAGCAATTCTCCACGGTGGGCAAGTATCAGCACCCTGTCACCTCGACGGACACATTCTTCGGTGATTTTTGCAAAAACTATCGTCTTGCCACAGCCTGTAGGCAAGACAAGTAATGTTTTTAAATTGCCGCTTTCCCACTCGGAGAAAACGGCATTCTTTGCTTCATTCTGATACGGTCGAAGTTGCATTAAAAGCTACCCGGTGTCCAGTTATTCGGCATCGCAGTATTTGGCGTTGCAGGCTGTGTGTTATACTGTGGCGGATATGTAGGCTGTACATACTGCTGAGGTGCAGACTGTGCTACGGCAGGCGATATCGTTGTCACCTGCTCATCGTAGGCATAGAAATACTTGATGTCATTTGTTACGCCCTCTGTGCCGTCATTCTTGACATATTTGCGGATGATAACCTGACATTTACCTTTTTTACCGATAATGCCTGTCCAGTCCATACGGAGCGGTTCGCCGTGCTTTTTCATCGACACGGACAAAAAGAGCTGTGACAGCTTCCATTCAAGCGAGGAGTGCAGTACGAAATTAACTGTAATTTCTCGCTTGTCATCTGCTCCCCACACATCAAAAGTCACTTTTGCCATATTGCATGGTGGCAGTTTACCTTTACCCTGTGAGCGAGCACGCTCAACCTTTGCTACTGTAAAATCATAATCACCCTCGGGTAGTGGTTCATAATTTCCGCCCTCTTCGGTTATTTCATCGTTCCAACCAAATTCTCTATCCATTTATACATCTTCCTTTCTCATTAAAACGGTAAGTCACGGTTGCTCTGTATCACTTCAAACACCTTATTCCACGCTCCCACAAGGCAACCGTTAATAAATCGTGGGTCATAGTTTGTAATCGGTGTATCATAAGGGTAGTGTCCCTGTGTAAACACCGCTTGTCTGATTTCGCTTTCGTCAACTCCGTTAGCTCTCATAAGGTCGGCAAGAGCTTTCGGTATGCCCTCGGGAATATTGACAGATTTATCATTCTGTATCTGAAGTGTTGACAGCGGTACATGCTCGGGAACTTTTTCAATCTGCGTAGGTTGTGGCACAGGCTGTGTCACAGGCTCTGCCTTAGGCGGCTGAGGTATCGGATTCTGCGGAACAGGAGCGTTATTTACAGGTGCAACATCATTAAAAATATGGCAATGCCTGCATAGCTAAAGTCCATTTCTTCGGGCAGTCCGTGACGGTTCTTTGCGTCCCAACAAGGGTGATGAAGCGTGTACATCACTCTCCCTCCGCCCTGTGCCTTGTACTTTCTGCCGTCTTTGTCGGTCGCTACCGCTACTGTTTTATAATTTGCGAAAAGCACCATATCCGCCCATTCTTTTACAAGCGGAGAAATCTGTGAAGCAGTCTTTTTGCCGAGTTTTAGCTCCCAACGGTCATACTCGCCGATTTCATCAGGCTGTGAAAACTTGCGGAGCTGTGCGTGTGCGGTAAGCACAACATTGATACCTCTGTCAATCAAATCTTCAAGGCTGTTCAAAAATCTGCCGAACTCCTCTTTTTCGTAAACATATCCGTTTCCGTAACCGAAATCTTCAATACCTTTTTTGCTGTACTTTGAGCAAATATCATCAATACAAAGCTGTTCTGCCCAGTCGATTGTATCAATAACAACCGTCTTGCATACAGTCGGATTGCTTTTGATATATTCAAGCTGACTTTTGAGCATAGTCCACGATGTCGGCTTATCCATTCTCGCAACATCAAGATTTTTTGTACTGCCCTCCGTGTCAATAAACAGAGGATTCGGAAACTGCGAAGCAAATGTTGATTTGCCGATACCCTCGGGACCGTAAATTACAACTTTTTGCGCTGACTTGATTTTACCTCTTGTGATGTTCATTATCTCACCCCCTGTACATCTGAAAAATTGATTTTATTACCGTCAACATCAATAACAACATAGTCGATTGCGTAGTTGAGCAGTTCGTTTGTCAAATCCTGTATTGACTTGCCTGTCATACCTGCAATCAAAACAATTCTCGAATAGTTTTCAGGCATAATCTTGACCTTGGTATACCCGCAGGCAAGCTCTCTGTGCGGATTGCATTTGATTACACATTCATTTGTATTTGTTTTTGCTGTTGTTTTAGCTGTAGTTCTTGTAGCCATAATTAAAACTCTCCTTCTGTCCAAGTCGGTGTTGTAACAGGTGCGGTTGTTTCGGACTTAATATAACCGTCCTCAATGATGATTGAACATTCATCACCATTTGAAACTCTTGTTGCAATAGCCTGCAATCCCTCTGATTCAAGCCATTTTGCAAAGTCTTTGAGTGTGTCGGTATCCATTTGTTCGAGCTTGTCAAGCAGGACAAATCCGCATTCGGGATTGAGCTTACGAACAATTGCCGTAGCGACACGAAGCTGTTCCGAACCGCTCATGTTGTCCCACTTAAAACCGTTGTATGTAAGCTCGCCATTTTCAACCGATAAGCCGTCAAGGGGCAAGTTTGCGTTGTTGAGCAGGTCATATTTTGTTTTGCGGATTTCTTCAAGCTGTGCTGTCATATCGGCGTACTTGCCGTAATATTCCTTTGCGTCCTCATCAGCTTTCGCTTTATCGAGGTTGGCTCTGACTTTGCGGTTAATTTCGTCAATCTCGGTAATGTTTCTTTCAAGCTCTGCCGTGCTTTCATCGTGCAGTTCGGCAACGGTCTTTCTGCTCTGTTCAAGCTGTGCAAGCACTTTTGTAAGTTCGGAATTGTATTTTCTCAAATCCTCGTTAAGCCTGTTTATTTCGCTCTGCAAATTGTTGGCACGGCTTTCAAGGTTATCTTTTTCTGCTCTCAGACGGTTATTTTCACCGTTGCGTGCAAGAATTTCCTGTTGTTTATTGATAAGTTCCGAGGCTGACACAGTTCGTTCGGCACGCCTTCGTATTCGGGCATTTCGGCGGCAAACTTTTTCTTTTGGTCTGCAATCTGACCGATAGCACGGCGCTCGTTATATACACCTGTTTCCTGCGTTTCAAGCTCGTAAACTCTGTTGCCTACACCAATAATTTGCAGGAGCGTGTCAGCCTTTTCCTTGCCGGTTGCATTCATAAATTTCGGCAGGTCAAGAGCAAAGTTACTGACAAATGCGTCAAGCAAAGCCTGTCCGCCTTTGTTGCCTGCGGTGTCAATTACTTTAAGACTGCTGTTCTTACCGCTACGCTCCACAACAATACCGTTTGAGAGCTTGATTTTGAGGTGTGGCGGAATTGTCGAACCCTCACGGTACGGAGCAGACGGAGCGAAACGATTACCGCCGAGAGCCCACGCAATTGCGTCAAGAACAGATGTCTTGCCCTGTCCGTTTTTACCGCCCAACACGGTAAGTCCGTTTTCGGTCGGTTCATAAGCAACCGCCTTTACTCTTTTTACATTTTCGATTTCAAAAGCTGATATTTTTACTGACATATTAAAGTCCTCCTTGACAATTCGCTTAAAATTGTCTATCATTTAATTAAGGTATTTTTCTTTGTCCGTTGAGGCTTTGCAGAGCTTCAGCGGATTTTTCTTTTTCAGTTGACATTTGAAACACCCACACATTCAAAATTGAATGCTTCGGATTCAGGCGTTTCAAGGGCTTTGAGCTTGCGGACCAGTTCTGCGTTTTTCGCTCTTTCGGCAACATATAAGGCTGTCACCTTGTTAAGCTTTGCTTTTATTTTTTCGAGACGGCTGTTCGCAATGTCACGCTCCTGCTCGGTGCTTGCAAGACTTTTTTGCGTGTATTTAAGCTGGTCTTTGCTGTCACGGTACTTTTTTCTAAGCGACCTTTTTGTTTCTAAATCTTTAAATGCCATTTGTTACACTCCTTTCAACGGGTTTGAACCGAGAATATAATTGAGAAACGGTATTCTCGGAATACGGATAGATGTGCCGACTACAATTACATTGAATCCCAATTTTTCGGTTCGTCCTTTGCCTGTTCACGCAAGTTTTGCGGAGCAACTCCAATAGCCTTTGCGGCGTCCTCAGAAAGCAAATAGACATCACTGCTATCCATAATTTCTTTGATTTTTTTGTTCATCTGAACTGTGTCCATATGTACACCTCCCTACTTTATTTCAATTCTTGGGAGTGCAAAATTAATGCACTCAGCTACGATGTACGGCACAGTACGCCCTGTGTATGATGCAGTGTCAATAACTTGTTCATCGTATCATCATTGAGAGTAATCGTAACATGATGATCTTGTTTGAGAATAATGAGCTTGTCCACATCAGTCACCTACAATCTTAACCAAGGTCAGGCTGTCCTCAATCAAAGTACGAACAACGCTTGACATTTTCTTGCCGGTTCTGTTGCAAATCTCGGTAAGAACCTTAACGGTTTCATCTGATACGCAGGCAGAAACCACATTAGAACCTGCCGTTGACTTGTCTGCAAAAATTACTATCTGACCTTTATCGTTTAACATATGAACTCCTCCTAAAAATAAATGTTGTTTTGTTGCTGAATTTAACGGATAACTCCTGCTTTGATAAGCATTGATGTAATCAGCAGAAGTAAGCTAATTGCGTTGAGAATAAATGCTATAAACGCTAACTTATTCAGTTTCTTCACCTCTTTTCAGCAAAGTCCGTTTAATGGGACTGCGATTGTGGTATTATTGATTGTGTAGGTGTTGGTTAGGCTTTGGCGGTTTGTACGGGATTTCTTGTTCTGCCAAGCAAATAATCAATCGAACAATCAAACAAATCTGCCATTTTCATAAGAACAGAAACAGGGATATTTCCGCTTTCAAGCCAGTTGTAATAGGTTTTTCTTTCCTTGTAACCAAGGCAGCTGATTATCTCTGTTTGTGACAAACCCATACGAATCCTTTCCGCTTCGATATTCGGGTACATATAATTGTTTTTCATCGTTTATCATCTCCTTTCAGCTTGATGTACACGATTTGTGTGTACAAGTAAATTATATACTCAATCTGTGTATATGTCAATTAGATTACGGGGAAAATATTGCACAATATGTGTATAGATTTTTTGTGCATTTCTACAAATCGTGAATATTTAATTGACTTTTGCTACTCAATATGTGTATAATCAATACAAGGAAGTGATTATATGTTCAGAATAAAAGAATTGAGAACCGAAAAGGGATTAAGTATGCGACAAACCGCCCTTGAACTCGGTATTCCTTACACCACATATATTTCATATGAAAAAGAAGACAGAGAACCTAATTCCGAAACTTTAATCAAATTAGCCGATTATTTCGGATGTTCTGTTGACTACTTAATCGGCAGGAGCAACCAAAACAGCATTGAAAAAAGCGACATTAGAAATATTCAGTATGCCGCTTATGAGGCTCTTGGCGATGAATCGGAAGAATTTCAGCAGGATATTTTGGATTACATAAATTACAAAAAAGCTCAGAAAAAGAAAGATGATTAAATGAAAACACTTTTAAATATCTATGAAGAATGCGATAAAAGCGGTGTTGATGTTGATTATTTTCCTATGCGTGAAGCAAAAGCATTGGCTTTCAAAGAGGGTTGGATTGCAATAGATGTTGACAAAATAGAAAGCAATGCCGAAGAAATGGTAATGCTTGCACACGAACTATCTCACATTGAAACAGGAAGTTTTTACAACATTTTCTCACCGCTTGATGTTAAAGCAAAACACGAGCGGAAAACTCAAAAACACACAATAAAAAAGCTCATCCCTTTGGACGAGCTGAAAGAAGCGGTTCACAACGGTATAACAGAGCCGTGGGAACTTGCCGAATATTTTAATGTCACAAATAAATTTATGGTTGAAGCAATGGAATTTTACAGAGATAATTTATTGATGTAGCCGTAATTTTTTTTTACAATTTATAGTGCCTGTTCTGCACATTATTTTTATTACAGAAAGTTGGGATAATATGGGATTTTTAGATACATTCAAAGGCAAACAGTATAAACAACAGTCCGAAAATCTGCAAGCTGAGCTTGACCGTTTGAAAAGCACTTTCACTCCTGAAATGCGTAATGCAAGCGAACTTATGAAACTTACAGATAAGCTGAATGATGAAATCCGTTCGTTAAATCAGACTATATCCGACCGCAATGAAACAATTTCTTCGCTTGACAGTCAGATTTCAAGCCTGAATGACGCTATTAAATACAGACAGGACGAAATCATAAACCTTGACGGGCAAATTGAAATACAGAGTTTTGGTCTGTACACCCCAAAATATGATTTTGCTTCTTCCGATATATACAAAGACAGGCTCACGGAAATTCGCAATAAACAAAAAGCACTCATAAAAGAGGGCAAAGCCGTAAACGGTAATATGAATTGGACCGTAAACGGCAGTAATGCACAGGGCAAGAAAATGGTTAAGGATATGCAAAAACTCCTTTTAAGAGCCTTTAACAGCGAATGTGACGAGCTTATTGACAAAGTTAAGTACAATACTTTTGATACTGCACATAAGAGAATGCAAAAATCTTATGAAGCCATTTCAAAACTCGGTAAGATAATGGATGTTGCCATTACATACAATTATTTTATGCTGAAATATGATGAGCTTTGTCTTGCTCTTGAATACAGAAAGAAAAAACAGGACGAAAAGGAAGAACAAAAGGAGATCCGTGCAAGACTTCGTGAGGAAGCCAAGCTTCAAAAAGAAATTGAAGAAGCACGCAAAAAAATCAAGAAAGAACAAAACCATTATCAGAACGCTCTTGAACATATCAACAAACAGCTTGATTCTGCAAGTGAGGACGAAAAAGCAGAACTTCTCAAAAAGAAATCCGAAATTGAGTCCGAGCTTACCGAAATTAACAAGTCAATTGAAGATATTGATTATCGTGCCACAAACGCAAAGGCAGGCTATGTTTACATCATTTCAAATGTCGGTTCATTTGGTAAAGATGTGTATAAAATCGGTATGACACGCAGACTTGAACCACAGGAACGTGTTGATGAACTCGGTGACGCTTCTGTTCCATTCAATTTTGATGTTCACGCAATGATATTTTCTGACAATGCACCGGCTCTTGAAGCGGCACTTCATAAGGCTTTTGAAAACAGAAAACTGAATATGGTAAACACTCGAAGAGAATTTTTCAATGTCACACTTGAAGAAATTGAAGATGTTGTAAAGAAAAATTATGATAAAACTGTTGAGTTCACAAGACTTGCTCCTGCCGAGCAGTATTACGAATCTCAAAAAATGCGTGAGCAGTACCAATAAAAGAAAGGTGTGTTATCTATGGTATGTAAAAATTGCGGTGCAAATGTCGCAAAGAATACAGACTTTGCCCTTACTGTATGTCCGAACTTGAATATCCCGAAAACAAAGCAGAACAGCAACCCATTATTATTCAGAACATAATCAATAATCAGCAAAATGTGGCGACCTCTGCCCCTCCGACTGTATCTCATCATCAGTTGTGCAGTCCTAAAGATAAAAGTATGGCATTGATTTTGTGTGTTGTTCTCGGTATGCTCGGCGCTCATTGCTTCTATGCAGGTAAAGCAGGTATGGGTATCCTCTACCTCTTCACAGGTGGACTTTTCGGCATAGGCTGGATTGTTGATATAATCAGAATTGCCGCAGGCTCATACACCGACAGCCATGGTCTGCCGATTAAATAGAATAAATAAAAAATCCGCCCACAGCTGGCACTATGAGCGGTCACAAAAAGGTATGCGAGAAGTCTGCACTCCTCTTAATTATTCTACATTTTATGACATTTCTTGTCAATATAAATATATAATTTTAAGAGGTTTTGATATGAACAAATTAGAAAAATATATAAACATTCCCGAAATTAAGGCTGATACAAATTACTGGATGCTAAGAACTAAAAAAGGTGCATTTTTCGATGAATTTGTAAAAGACAGTTACATAGCCATAGGCTGGAATATAGTCTTGCAAGAACATTTAAAAGACAATTCTAAATTTCCCGATTTAAAAGAAGAATTAAAATCCAAATATCCCGAAAAGAACCCCACTACATCTCTGAATAAATGCCGCAGGTTTGTCTGCGAATTAAAGAACGATGATATTATTGTAATAGTAGGTAATTACTCCGTGGCTTTTGCTAAGATAGGTGAATATTACGAAAATAAAAACGAGGAATTCACATCAACTAAAGAACTTGAAGTCCATACGCAAATTGAAGAAAATTTCCACAAAACTTCACTGGTTTCATGTCCTTATATAAAAAGAAGAAAAATAGAAATAATTGATGTAGTTGATTTGCATAGTATCAATCCATACCTTGCAAAAGCTATTTTCGGAAATCACCACAGCCTTAGTTCTTTAAACGAATATGCAGAACTCATTTTAAATGCTTGTTATGGGTGCTACATATTTAAGAATACATTGTCTTTAACATTCAAAATTGAAAACAAGGAAGGCATTGACGCAGTAAGTTTCAATCGATTTTCAACCTTTGTGACTGAAATGCTGTATAACGAAACTGCTCAAATGAATGTACGAACTGCTCTTAATTCACCGGGTGATATTTCTTTTCAGATAATTTTAGATGGACTAAATATACTTAAAGATTATGTTATTCCAATTGTTGCTACTTATGTAATTTTATTTGGTGGTTCTTTAAAAATCAAAAACTGTGAAATAAAAACACTCGGAATAATAAATTTTATCAAAAAAATAGTTGACAGAAGACAAAATCGCAAAACATATGAATTAAAGCGTAAAAATGAAAAAACAAAAGAGGAACTTAAAGATAAACAATTGACAAACCAAATGTTAGAAGAAGAAATCAAAGAGAAAAGATTAAATGCAGAATTGAATAAATTAAAAATGGCAGAAGAAAACGAACAAAAAGTTTTGGAAGCTATCCAAAAACTTGATGTTCGTCTCATCAACAATAACATAGTAGATTTAAATAGTCTTATGCAAGACAATCAGGATATATTGGATGATAATGCCTGATTGCAAAAATTATAATGACTGGGAGAAACGCAACTTCCCACAAAGCAACTGTAAAGTCTTTAATAAAGAAGTTCGTCACAAGGGATACAGCATTGAGAAACAGAGAAAAAACAGCTAAAACAAAGAAAACATAAGAAAGCATACCATAAATTTTTCTTGTTAGTTTTTTCATAAAACTCACCCCCTATTCTTATTATAATGATTTTCAGCCGTTTGTATATACAATTCAAATAAAAAGCACGAAAAAGGAGTGTAAACAATGGCTTTTGGTGATAATTTAAAAAGGCTCAGAACCAATAAAGAATTCACTCAAGAATATTTGGGCAAGGTATTATGCCTTAGCCGCACAACGATTTCTAATTATGAAAAAGGTAAAATGCAACCGTCAATTGAAACTTTGATTAAATTATCAGAAATATTCAATGTCACAGTTGATGAGTTGATAAAGCAATAAAAATCCGCCCTGCTCGACTGGTCCTCGAACAGAGCGGAATCATCCACACAGGTGCAGTGATACTACTAAAAGCAATAATATTGTATCACACTCCCCTGAATTTTTCAAGTTTTGAATATCAGGGGATTTTTGCACCCTTTTTAAGCAAAAGGAGTGTATAAAATGAAACTGCCTAACGGCTACGGCTCTGTTTATAAGCTGAGCGGAAACAGGCGCAATCCGTGGGTTGCCTGCGTGACAACAGGATACAACAAAGAAACACGCAATCAGGAACGCAGAGTTATAGGCTACTTTTCCAACAAGCCGAAAGCTCTGAACGCTCTTGCTGATTACAATCAAAACCCGTTTGATGTTGATTCGGCAAGACGCACTTTTCAGAAATTTATGAACTTTGGTACAAGGAGTTCATCACCGAAGACACAAATCCGAACACCAAAAGACAGTATAATGCGGCATACAAACAATGCTCAATGTTATACAATCGCAAGATGTCCGATATAAAAATCATTGATATGCAACGAGTTCTCGACAACTGCAACAACGGTTATCAATCGGTTAGGCGAATTAAAATTCTGTTGAACAAAATCTACGAATACTGCATATTTCACGATATGCTCCGTAACAATCTTGCAGAAAAATTGAAAATCAATGCCAAGTCAGATGAAACAAAACGAGCACGCAGGGAGTTTTCGGAAAGCGAAATAAATCTTTTGTGGGAATATTCAAATCTTGATTCGGTAAAAATAGTGCTTATGCTGATTTATTCGGGAGTGCGTGTGTCCGAATTGCTCGACCTAAAAATTTCAAATGTAAACCTTAACGAACAGACTTTCTTTGTTGAAAGTTCAAAGACCGATTCAGGTGTACGAACCGTGCCTATAGCAGACAAAGTATTGCCATTTTGGCAGAAATTCATCAGCGATTCTCAATGTGGATATGTTCTGAATAACACCAATGGCAAGCCGCTGAAATACGATAACTTTAAACGCAACTACTGGACACCTCTGCAAAACGATTTAGGATTTGACCACACCATACACGAAACAAGACACACCTGCATTTCAATGCTTGTATCGGCAAATGTGAACCACACAATCATCAAAAAATAGTCGGTCACAAGTCGAAAATGAACTTGACCGAAAAGGTTTACACCCACATTAACCCCAAAGAATTGGTGAACGCAATCAACAAAATATAGTCTTATATTATCCAGAATTGTTCATAATTATGTTCCGTAGCTTACATATAGCTAACAAAATCCCCCATTTTCCCCATTCCTATCCCCCTTGCAAGTTACCTGCACCAACAGCCGTTTCTTATGTAGGGACGGCTGTTTGCACCACATTTTTGGTCTGTTCTATGGTGATTTTCAAAATATTTGAATTAATTTTTAATAAAAAGCGAAAATTATGTTGACAAATCCGAAAATATGGTATATAATAATCAAGCTGTTGTTATTAAACAACATTTCGAGGTGTAGCTCAGTTTGGTAGAGTGCTTGGTTTGGGACCAAGATGCCGCAGGTTCAAGTCCTGTCACCTCGACCAAAAAAGGTGGTTTTTTAACCACCTTTTATTTTTTGCCAAAATTACTTAAAATGCCTTAAAAATGGCTTAAACACTGGGTTTTTGAGATTTCAAAAATTCAGTTGAGTAATTTTGAATTAAGTTAAAACAAGATAAAATGCAGTCAAACTTACTGTCATTTTAGTTTGCCTGCCGATTTTCAAGGAAACAAGATAATATATTTTTAAAATTTATTACATCGTAACACAAAAGATTTTTTATTATTAGAACAACAAAGAGGTTAAGCAATTTTTTCTAACGCTTAACCTCTTTTTTTATTTTAAAATTTAACAATTTCTCAAAAGTCACATTCATTATTATTATTTTATCCAAAAATGCCTTAATACCCTTATGTAAGTCTAAAACAGATTTTATAAAATACTTTTTCTTTTTATGAATTAGGATAACACTTGATGCAACAATCTCGTAGGGGCGAACTCTGTTCGCCCGCCAAGTAATCGTACATAATTTATGACAAACATAATTCTATAAATGCCACAAAACAATTGTAATACTGTAGCGGCGATCGCTGATCGTACCGTGTGTAAACACGATGCGAACAATAACCCACACAAATGTTTTGTTGCAATCCATTGTGATACAAAAGCAATTGTTGTTGAGTGTTTGGATTATGACCACTAAATTCAAGGTGAATTATTTTGACATGGATTTTAAATTTTGTCATAATCACGCTTATTAGAGCGTTCTAAATGCCATTCGCAGTTGCGTATGCTATCATATTCATTAATATATACCGGTTCGGTTAAAGAAAATGCTTTTGCTAACACAGGGCAATAGGGGAGTGAATTAGATTTTTGACGACCACTTGTTGGGAACACATAATTAAATCCCATATTTGAAGCTTTAACAGAAGCACAAGAAAAGTAGCGTATTCCAACTAATTGTTCATACTCATGTTCTGTATCGCTTGTATTGTTTATATGGTTTGTGCTGTTTCCCATTTCATTTCGTACCCACTGCATTAGTAATTGTGGAATAATATATTCCGCAGCAAATGGATCATTTTTGTTGATTCTTATAAATGAACAAGATGCAATAAGTGGATACCATAGTAAATATGCTGAACGAGTTTCAGTTATATTTAGTGAATATTTTGATATTGTTCTCCTATAACTTTCATTGTTATAATCCACTCCTAAAAAGTCTTGTGGTTTTATACCTAATTCTATTACACGAATATTTGTATCTGTGTAGTCAATGTCTCTATCAATTTTAAATATTGAAGCTAACGCTAAATCAATTTGTGGGTTTATGTGAAGTTCTTCGCAACACAAAGCTAAAGTTGTCCCTAAATATAAACTGGGATATCCTGCTATACTGTATCTACTAGTGGATACCTTGGCTCTAAGATTATATGGGGTATGAAATACCCGCTCCTTTGAATAAGGTTTATTATCGTTGACTCTAACAATACGAAATAAACTTAGCTCATCACTGTAATAACTGTTGTCTTTAGTTTCATATGATTCCGTTTTACTTTTATGGTACACTTTTAATGGTTGAAGCATTAAAATATTCATTACTTCAATAAAAGTAGAGTAAGCTATTGCTGGAAATCCGTTTAAGTAATGACGTACGGTTTGCAATAATAAATCACACACCAAATTTATATTGCTTGAATTTATTTCGATATTCTCATTAATTAAATCTAATTGTTCAATATATTTATTGAACAAACCACCAAGTGTTGCGGCAAAATCATAACCATCCCAACGAATAGGTAAATGAAAGTCTTTGTTTTTAAAAAGTTCTTTAAATTTCTTGTCAGAAATATCAAGTATCATAGTATTCTCCTCGTAGCCTTTTATATAAATATACCATAATATGTTACAAATTGCAACAAATTTATAAGAAATTGATTCGTTGATTGATGATTGTTATTGACTTTTTCTTAATGTTAAAGGTGTTTCATGTAAACGCTATATCAAAAGCAGTGGTGAATTAGTTTAATATATTATCGAACCGATTTTGCAATCGTTTCGATTGGCGATCACTGATCGCCGCTACAGTTTTTTGAATACACAATTTTCATAACATAAAAACATATGTGTTTAAACAAATTCTATCATCAAGGCGGGCGAACGAGGTTCGCCTACGGGATTGTTCTTTTACAGAATTATGATTTGCGCCACAATTATTCTAATACAGAAACAAAAAGAGGACTCGGTTTTTGGAATCCCCTTTTTTGCATAATGGATTTTTGATTTAACAACTTTGCTATATATGAAACTTACTCATTAATACCAACCTGCTTTTTTAACGAGGACTTTTCTATCCCAGTTATCATTTGCAGACACTTCTTCGTCATAGGCTTTTGTAATAGTTTCTGTATAAGCTTCTTTCCAATAACCATCTTCTACTGTCTTTGTGCCTGTCTGTACATATTCCTTCTCGTGATGATATGCACCTGCACCATTTGTCTTTAATTCCCAAGTAAGATGAGTTTTTCTCTGGTTAGCATCTGTCATTTTCATACCGCAGTTATTACATACATCGTATCCTACCCATTCATATACTGGTTCCTCGTGAGTACCTGTTACAATCCACTCTTTATCGTGATGTTTTGTCACTGCATCGTGGTGCTTATAGTACTTATATACGCCTCGTGATATGTCTTACCTTCGTGGGGGTCTTTAGTCGCTGGCTGAACCTTTGAAGATTCGCTCGGCTTAGATGCTGGCTTCTGAGCTGGCTTTGTGTCGTTCTTTGAAGAGTTGCTCGGCTTAGACGCTGGCTTGTTGTCATTCTTAGAAGTGTCAACCTTTGATGAATTTGTCTTTGAAGTGTTGTCTTTCTTTGATGATGTATTTTCTTTCTTTTCGGTGTTACCCTTGTTGCTGTTATTGTTGTTAGATACTGTAGTTTTTACATCGTCAACCTTAACTGTGACTGTCTTACCGTCATCGGTTTTTACTTCTACCTTGCCGTCTTTTACTTCGACTTTCTTACCATTCTTATCTGTGATGTTGCCGTCTTTGTCGATTTTTAGACCGTTATCCTCAATAGCCTTGCTGACCTCAGATGATACAGTTGAAGTCTGTACGGTTGAAGTCTGTACGGTTGAAGATATTACTGACGGTTCTGTCGGTTCTTTCTCAGCGTTACAGCCTGCAAGAATGCTTATGCCGACTGCTGATGTGCCTGCAAGTATTGTAGCACCGCAGACAACGGCAATTACCTTGGTTTTTACTGTCGCAGTTGCTGTTGCCTTTACGATAGATGAAACTGTTGACTTTGCACCTGCCGCAAAGCCTTTTGTTGCAGATGTTGCAAGTGTCTGTCCGTTCGGGAGCTTGATTGTAATGTTCGGTACTGCAAGGCTCTTTGCTTCTTCCTTGAAAATAGTTGTAAAGAAAGGTACAACAACAACACCGTGAAGCTTGTCACCGCTTTTGTTTTCGTAATCTTCAATTGCAGTTTTCATCTTTGCCCTTGAATAGTTGAGCCTTGAAAGCACAGTACCCCTTGAACATTCAAAGACTTCTGCGATTTCATCAACAGTCATTTCATTAAAATAGTGCATAACCACTGTCTGATACTGAACATCGGACAGTACTTCCTGCATAATCGAAAGAATAATTTCTCTCTTTGCCTTGTCTGAAATGTATTCTTCGGGAATTGATATACGCTCGTCAACTATTGCCTGATTTTCAAAAATTTCATCATCCAGTTGGATTTCACCTTTACCTTTCAAATAATTTTTGCACTTATTAACGGCAATTCTGTTAAGCCAACTTCTGATTTGTGATGATTTTTTCAAAGATTGGATTTTTAAAAAAGCCGTTATGTAAGTTTCCTGCATAATGTCCTGTGCGGTTGTTTCGTTCTTTAAAAAGCTGATACAAGTAAACCACACTTCACGCTCTGTAAGCTTGTAGAGCTTTTCAAATGATTTGTTATCTCCCTTTTTAATTTTCTCTACTAAGTGGAAATGTTCATAAATAACCTCCTCTCATTTCCTTTCATAATATAGACAATTTAAAACGGCTTTTGATTTTATAAAATCCGAAAAATTTAAATTTTTCTAAATTTTGATTCGATTTTTTTTATCTTTTATTCTATGGCTAATATTCAAATAAAAATAGTGATTATATTTTCGTAGAAACGGCTTAAAATCTGATGTCCTAAGCCGTTTTTTGATTATAAAATCAATTATGTTTTTTTTCGATTTTATAACCATTAAAATCTGGTTATTTTTCTGAAATTTCATCAGCTTTCACTTTGTCATTTTCCTCTTTTTCAGCTTCGCCAGTTTTTGCGTTTTCTTTATCATTTTCGTCCGGTTTGTCCCACACTGCCGCCGAATTTTTACTACGATTAAATGGGTCTTTTTTCACATTCCAATTTGAAAATTTCATGTATTCCGGTTGGAATTTTAAAAACATTGTTCCTGTTTGCGAAAACCTTGATTTCGGTAACAATATCTCAACTTTGCCTGTTGGTGGTTGTGATTTGTCTTTTCTATATGCGTCTTCGTTATGGATGAACATTACACTGTCGGCATCCTGTTCAATAGCCCCGCTGTCACGAAGATCGGCAAGTGTCGGTCTTTTGTCCGACCGTTGCTCATTTGCTCTATTCAGCTGCGAAAGAGCAATTATCGGACAACCTAATTCTTTCGTTAAGATTTTCAGCTCTCGGCTAACATCACCGACTGCTTGTGCCTTTGTGCAGTTTTTATTGTTTGGCATTTCAATTAATTGCAAATAGTCAAACAATCACCCGCCCCCAAAGAGCCATATTGTTTTTTTAACCTACGGCAAACTGAACGAATTTTTCGCACTGTCATCTTGGTTCATCACAGATTAACAATTTTTTTGTTTTTTCTGATTGATTCATGAAACTGGCGAGTTTTGTCCAATCATCATCTTCCAATTCCCCATATCGCAAAGCAGAATATTTAATGCGTGTCATTGATGATACCAATCGGAGCATTAACTGTTGTGCACCCATTTCCAACGAAAAAAATACTACCGGTATCAATGTGTCATTTGCTATTAAATTAATCAACCATCCCTCACTTCCATTGATTATACTTGGTGGAAAAGGGTATACGTAAAAACAATCAAGAAACCTATATCTCCAAACCCCAGAAAACTAATCCCTAAAATAAATTTTCTCATATTACTTATATCTCCCTCATTGTTTGGAATCTTTACTATATGTAGCATATTTTACAGCCTCCTGATATGTTCCGCCATGAGATCTAATGCCGTAAAGACCACCAGTGTGCCGACAAGTCTAACGCTATATCTTAATCCATATTCTTTAATGGCAATTTCGGCATAGATGTGATTTTTGTATAGAAATCACTATTTCTTCTACTTCTGTTACAGTTTCAATAGAAGAATCTGTATAACTGATAACATCTCCCTCGTACACCAACCTTTCAAAAGGAATATAAGCAGTGTCATCTGTATCATAAACTCATCCTTTTCCTCTTTTTCCGGATTTCGTTCATAATACATTTTTTTATAACCTTCACTCTCATTATCCTCAGTTACTGAAATATCATAAATGTCCTGCTCCTTTAGCCAATCCCCCAGATTAACTGCAATATAGCAACCATCGTCTTTAATTTCACTTATTATCTTCTTGCAATTCAACTGATACCAATCTATAAAAATATCATTTCGACAGATTTGATAAGTATTATTTTCTACATTTTTTGCGGCAACCGGAGTTGCTGTAATACAACTTACCACAAGCACTATAGTTATTACTATTTTTTCCTTTTTTATCATGTTCTTACCCTCATTTCTTTTTTCTTCCACATTCAGTACATTTAGAATTCTTAAAATTATGCTTAACAGGTATATTCGTTTCTATTGTCCTTTTGGCTGAACAACGTTTTATTTGCACATTTATACACGGCTGAATATACATTATAATAACATATTGTATTGCTGTCAGCCTTTCGTAGTTGCTTTGCTTGTGTAAATGTATATCACTACGTTTATGTCATGAATTAGTGTACATTATCAAATAATATTTGTCAATAATATATTTACAATATTGTCGAGATTTACAATAATTA
>ENA-OQAS01000003-OQAS01000003.1-human-gut-metagenome-genome-assembly--contig:-NODE-3-length-146979-cov-12.491978_pt1 | contig 146979 bp, 152 predicted proteins | sample MGYA00242733_ERZ504523 | MGnify/ENA primary metagenome ERZ504523 (study PRJEB26092, sample SAMD00036239) | human gut metagenome | host: Homo sapiens | study: EMG produced TPA metagenomics assembly of...
CGATTGTCTTTGCGAATGAATAAACCTTGAGAAAATGGTGAATTCTTTTCTTGTCACTTCCAAAATATTCAATCATAGCAGTTATAACCCTGTCGGTTTCATATTATCACCTTCCTTGACGGCGAGCGCCGTACCCTATTCGTGTAGATAGTTTTTTGTTTGTGCAATTCTGTAGGGGTAGCCTTGTGACCGCCGCCTGTGGCGGATAAAGGGAGCAAAGCGCTGTCTGAAATAACGAGCAAAGGCAGTACATTTATGTACAACGCATTGCGACTATATTTCAGAGGGAGGATTCGCACAAACAATCACTTTTCAAACTTCTTATATATGCAAAGGTCTTTTCTTCACCCTCATCTCTCAGCATAACCAATAATTTTTCAAGCAAAGCCTCGGTGTTGGGGTGCATACGGTGTTTGCCTCTGATTCTGCAAAAATATGTAAACGGAGCGCCGTCCGTGTAATTTTTGCCGTTGTAGATTTTGCTTGCGGCAACTCGGTCGCAGAACATTTCGATAACATATTTTACAGGCATTTCAACATTTTCAATCTGCTTTGTCTTTGGGTTGTAATCGTTCCAGTATTCGTAATGGTGACGGTTTCTGCCCTTGTGATGCAGCCACGCCTGTGAATAGCCGTACAGCTCTCTTTCCTTTTCATTGGGACTTCTCGTGCCCTGAAAATACTTTGCACCCGGAATAAATTCTGTGGGCGAATACTTTGACAAATCGTGTATTAATCCCTGTCTGAGAATTCCTGCCCTTGCACAGTTGGCAATTACCTTGTGCCTGTGACGGGTTATTGTTCTGAAATGTTTAATCGGATGTGCCATAACTATCACCATAAATTGTTAGTTTGGAAAATACAAAACATTCTCCGACTGACATTTTACCACATTTCCTGCCGATTTAAAATAGCACTTGCAAGATTGTCGAAAAAAAGTTATAATATACAAAGGTTAAAATTTTGTAACCATTTAATGTTAAATTCTATAAGGATAGGTAATCTATGAAAAAGAAAATTTTCATTCTTTTACTTTGTGTTGTCCTCATTTCAACCTGCATATTATGCGGTGTGACGGGAATTTTCGGAAATGATTCTCAAAATTCTCCAAAACCGCAGACGCCCGATACGGCAGTAACCGAAAATATGACATTTCCGAGCAAGGTCGATTCGCTCACATTAAAGTCGGCGAATCAAAGCTTATTGAACTGTCATCCGAAAAAGCAAAATCCGTTACCAAATGGACAAGCTCGGACAGTAAAATTGTTACCGTTGATGACGGCGGAAGGGTTGACGCTCTCAAAGAGGGTACGGCTCTGATTTCTGCCATTTCAAAAGACAAATCAAAGTCGGAATTTCAGGTTACGGTGGCAAAATCAACCATGAAAAAACAGCAAAGCTACTCAACCTGTATAACGGCAAATCTTGACAAGCTTGAAAGCAATAAGCGTAACACGGCAAAAAACCTGTACGCAATCAAGGTCAACCGCACGGCAAACTGCGTGACGGTTTACACATATGACGAAAAGGGCAAGTACACAATCCCCGTAAGGGCGATGATTTGCTCCACAGGTCTTGACAATTCAACAATCACGGGTGACTACACAATCGGAATCAAGTCCGAATGGCTTTTCCTTGTGGGCGATGTTTTCGGAAGATACATCAGCGGAATTTCGGGCGATTATCTTTTCCACTCCGTTCCCTACTACTCAATGAGCGAAGAAGATTTGGAGCTTGAGGAGTTCAACAAGCTTGGCGAACAGGCATCACAAGGATGCGTAAGACTTGCGGTTTCGGATGCAAAGTGGGTTTATGACAACTGCCCCACAGGCACGAATGTAAGCATATATGACGACGCAGAAAATGCAGGCCCTCTCGGAAAACCGGATGCAATCAAAATCACCGATTTTACCAACAAATGGGATCCGACAGACAGCAATAAAAAATGCCCGTATGCCAAAGCAACACCAATAATCAGCGGTGCAAACGATTACACAATCAAAAGCGGCGGCGAATTTTACGCCCTTGCAGGAGTAACAGCCGTTGACACCTGCGGCAACGACATAACTTCGAATATCGAAGTTTTCGGCAATGTGATAACCACCCGAAAAGGCAAGTACAAGGTAACATATTCAGTCACCGATGTGCTTAAAAGAACATCAAGCGTAACGATTACGGTAACGGTGCAATAAACACGGTGCAGTCAATTTAAGAAGATAGTTCCGCAAAAGCAAAAATAAAGATGCCCGAACGAAGATTTTAAATTGAAAATGGAAAATTGAAAATGTAAAATGAATGTCGAAGACGGTTTGCAAAATGCAAAACATCGTCTTCCCGACTGTTTTTTATATATGAAAGTTGTTGTTTATCTGTTGGGGCGGATATCATTCGCCCGCAAGCAACAGTACATACTATATTAATACAAATTTTATAAATGCTGCAAAGCAACTGTAATAATGTATGGATGAACCGTGTTCGCCCATACAGATTTGTACAAACATTGCATACCTACACTCGGGCATATTCACTCTCTCATTAAAAAGACTGTCTTCCCGAAAGCTGCGGTGGCACACCGCTGACCATAATTTTCAATTTTCCATTTTACATTTTCAATTTAAAAAGAATCTCCCGAACACGGCAAATGCCATATTCGGGAGAATTTTTTATTTATTCACATATTCACTTTGTACAAGCTTTAGCCAAAATTATTCGGCATCGGGAAGGCTTGCAAGCTTTTCAAGGTGAGCATACTTATCAGCAGCAACCTTTTCAGCCTTTTCAAAGAGTTTTTCTGCTCTATCGGGGAATGAACGAGTGAGTGAGTTGTAACGAACTTCTCCCATGATGAAGTCACGATATGATGCAGAAGGAGCTTTACCGTCAAGCATGAACGGATTCTTTCCTTCATCTGCAAGACGAGGATCGTAACGGAAGATGTTCCAGTAACCTGCCTCAACAGCCTTTTTCTCCTCAAGCTGAGCAATGCCCATGCCACCCTTGATACCGTGGTTGATACACGGAGCGTAGCAGATTACGAGTGACGGACCGTTGTAGCTTTCAGCCTCAACCATAGCCTTGAGAACCTGATTGTTGTCAGCACCCATAGCGCACTGTGCAACATAAACATAGCCGTAGCTCATTGCAATAGCGGCAAGGTCCTTCTTCTTAACAGCCTTACCTGCGGCGGCAAACTGTGCAACCGAACCTACAGGAGTAGCCTTTGAAGCCTGACCGCCTGTGTTAGAATAAACCTCAGTATCGAATACGAGGATATTAACATTTTCGCCTGATGCGATTACATGGTCAAGACCGCCGAAACCGATATCGTAAGCCCAACCGTCACCGCCGAAGATCCACATTGACTTCTTAGCGAGTTCGTCCTTGTCAACGAGTGTTTTCTTAACAAGTTCGCCAACCTTTGCATCCTCTGTGTTCTTTTCGAGTTCAGCGATAAGAGCGTCTGTTGCAGGACGGCTTGAAGTTGAATCTGTTACTGTGTCGAGATAGTTCTGGCAAGCTGTCTTGAGGTCAGCGCTGTCTGTATCCTTCTGAATACCCTCAACATACTCGATAAGTCTGTTGCGGATAGCCTTCTGACCGAGAGCCATACCAAGACCAAACTCTGCGTTATCTTCAAAGAGTGAGTTCTGCCAAGCAGGACCGTAACCCTTCTTATTCTTTGTATAAGGTGTTGCAGGAGCAGATGCACCCCAAATTGATGAACAGCCTGTTGCGTTAGCAATGAACATTCTGTCACCGAAAAGCTGTGTAACAAGCTTTGCATACGGTGTTTCACCGCAGCCTGCGCAAGCGCCTGAGAATTCAAGCAACGGCTGTTTGAACTGACTGCCCTTAACTGTAGTGAACTTGAACTTCTCGTGAACTTCAGGCTTATCTTCAAGTGTGAGAGCGTAGTCAAATACTGCCTGCTTAGGACGCTGTGAGTCGATTGACTGCATTGTGAGAGCCTTAGCACCCTTCTTACCCGGACAAACCTGAGCACAAGCGCCGCAACCTGTACAGTCGAGTGTTGAAACCGTCATTACAAAGTTGAGGTCCTTGAGTCCCATCATCGGGAGGCTCTTTGTACCCTCGGGAGCTTTTGCAAGCTCATCGGCTGTCATGGCAACAGGACGGATTACAGCGTGAGGACATACGATTGCACATCTGTTACACTGAATACAGTTTTCAGGATTCCATTCGGGAACATCAACTGCGATACCTCTCTTTTCATAAGCGGCAGAACCGTTAGGAGCAGTACCGTCAACATGATCCATAAATGTTGAAACAGGGAGCTTGTTACCCTTATATGCATTTACAGGCTTGAGGATTTCGTTTACATACTCAACGAGAGCGCCGTTACCCTCTGCCTTGTCGGCAACTGAATTATCAACAGCGTTAGCCCAATCAGCAGGAATTTCAACCTTTTTGAGGTCTTCCATACCACGGTCGATAGCGGCGTAGTTCATGTCTACGATAGCCTGACCTTTCTTCATGTATGACTTCTTAGCGGCAGCCTTCATAAGCTCCTTAGCCTTGTCGGCAGGAATGATATCTGCAATCTTGAAGAATGCTGACTGAAGAACCGTGTTGATACGACCGCCAAGACCGATTTCCTTACCGATCTTGATACCGTCAATTGTGTAGAAGTTGATGTGTCTTTCAGCGAGAATCTTCTTCATCTTACCCGGGAGACGCTCGGAAAGCTCTTCTGTATCCCATGGCAGTTAAGAAGGAATGAACCGCCTTCTTTAAGGTCATCAACAATATCGTACTTGTCAACATAAGACGGATTGTGACAGGCAACAAAGTCTGCCTTTGAAATGTAGTATGTTGACTTAATAGGAGTTTTACCGAAACGAAGGTGAGAAACTGTAAGACCGCCCGACTTCTTTGAGTCATATGCAAAGTAGCCCTGAGCGTACATATCGGTGTTATCACCGATAATCTTGATTGAGTTCTTGTTAGCACCGACAGTACCGTCAGCACCAAGACCCCAGAACTTACAGCTGTGTGTACCCTTCGGAGTTGTATCGGGATTTTCAACAATCGGAAGTGAGAGGTTTGTAACATCATCAACAATGCCGATTGTAAATCTTCTCTTAGGTGTTTCGCTTTCAGCGTTTCTGTAAACAGCGATGATGTCGCCGGGTGTTGTATCCTTTGAACCAAGACCGTATCTGCCTGTGTAAACCTTTACACCTGCAAAGTCCGAACCGTTGATAGCGGCGAGAACATCAAGATAAAGAGGTTCGCCGATTGAACCGGGTTCCTTTGTTCTGTCAAGAACAGAGATTGTCTTAACAGTCTTAGGAAGCTCTCTGAGCATATAGTCGGCAACGAAAGGTCTGTAAAGGTGAACTTTAAGAAGACCGACCTTTTCGCCTGCGGCATTGAGGTAATCAACAACTTCTTCCGTACAGTCACAAACAGAACCCATAGCAACGATAACATGCTCTGCATCCTCTGCACCGTAGTAGTTGAACGGCTTGTAGTCAGTGCCGATTTTAGCATTAACCTTGTCCATGTACTTAACAACAACTTCGGGAACTGCGTCATAATACTTGTTACAAGCTTCTCTTGCCTGGAAGAAGATATCGTCGTTCTGAGCAGTACCTCTTGTTACAGGATGCTCAGGGTTAAGAGCACGACGACGGAAAGCCTCAACTGCATCCCAGTTAAGCATATCGGCGAGGTCTGCGTAATCCCACTCCTCAATCTTCTGAATTTCGTGAGAAGTTCTGAAACCGTCAAAGAAATGAAGGAAAGGAACTCTGCCTTCAATAGCTGCAAGGTGAGCAACAGCGGCAAGGTCCATACATTCCTGAGGATTGTTTGAACAAAGCATAGCATAACCTGTCTGACGGCAAGCGTAGATATCTGAGTGGTCACCAAAAATAGAAAGTGCGTGGCTTGTGAGCGCACGGGCTGATACATGAATAACGCCCGGAAGGAGCTCGCCTGCCATCTTGTACATATTCGGAATCATAAGGAGCAGGCCCTGTGATGCTGTGTAAGTTGTGGTCAAAGCACCTGCTGCGAGTGAGCCGTGAACAGCACCTGATGCGCCGCCCTCCGACTGCATTTCCGTTACCTGAACCTGTCTGCCGAAAAGGTTCTTGGCACCCTGTGCGAGAACTTGTCGGTAAGGTCAGCCATTACGGAAGAAGGTGTAATAGGATAGATAGCTGCAACATCGGTAAACGCATAAGAAACATGAGCTACTGCGCTGTTACCATCCATAGTTTTCATTTTTCTTGCCAATGGAATCGTCCTCCTTTTTAATCAAAGCGGCAAAGGAAATGATGCCGCATAAATTTTCGATACCCGTTAATTACGCACCGTAAATCAACAAGCGGTACGGATACTTTGTATCATCTTAAATTTTATCACTTAAACACCGATTTGTAAAGTGTTTTACACAAGAAATTCAAAGCAGAATACATATTTTTGTTTCGTTTTTTACAAAAAAGTTTTTTATATTTACTTGTTCCTGTCAAAATACTTTGTTGTTGATTTTTTAAAAATCAATAACAAAGGTTTTGGCTATTTGTACAAACGGTTGCAATACTACGCTCGGGCATAATATGTTTTTTACATTACAAACTGTCTGCCCGACATTAATTTTCCATTTTCAATTTTACATTTAATTAAACCTTTCGCTCGGACATAATTTGTTTTTTGACATTTACAAACTGTCTACACGAATTGGGTACGGCGGCTCGCCGTAATTTTTAATTTATAAATGCTTTATCGCTTCGCTTAAATCCGTACACAAAAAACCTATCATATGACGAGCCGACTGCCACAAGGGCATTGTCGCCCACATATTTTCCGACCATCCATGTATCGGCAAGGTTGTAAAACTGCTGAAACACATTGCCGAGCATAAGCGGTACTGCAAAAGACCACAGGCCGCCTGTTATACTGCCTGTGGTCAAATCTCTGTTTTTATTTAGTTTTACCACAAAATCATTCCGTTGCAACCGCAGATTCTGCGGTCATATTTTTTTGTTAAATTCACTTCCGCATTTCGGACAGCGAACGGTATGATTGCCTTTTTTGTTGCGAACACGAAGCTGCGCCTTGCACACGGGACACTTGATATAACGGTAGTCCTTGCGGTCACGAATTTTCTTGAAGGTCAGTTTGAACCAACCTGTTACCGCATTGTAAATCGGAAGAAATTTTCTGTTTTCGGCACTTCTTGCAACAATGTTGCGTGAGAACATACGAAAACAGATAAGCACGATAATCAAGAGCATTATTCCGTCAATGATGTATCTTGCAACACGGTTCCACACAAAAATATTCACGAACCACAGTATAAGCAACAGCACCCAGAGTGCATTGTTGAGCTTATCCGTGCCGTATCTACCCTGCATAAAATTGGCGAATCTGTTAAATAATCCTCGCATAAAGTTCATCCTTTCCGCAAAAAGCGGTAATTACAAAAATCATCCTTCCACCATTTTATCACAGGCAGGGCATACATTCAATAAACATTTGACGATATATGTCACTAAATCAGCCGAGAACGAGCTTTGCCGTGTCAACGCTTTCTTTTGCGTCACGGCAGTAGTAGTCAGCGCCGATTTTCATAGCGTAGTCCTTTGTAAGAACCGCACCACCGACAAATATTGTGCATTTGCTTGAGCCGTCGGGATTCTGAAGTTCCTTACATTCTCTTACAAGCCTTATTGTGTCTTCCATGCTCTTGAGAGTTGTTGTCATAAGAGCCGAAAGTCCTATCATTGTAATATTCTGTTCAACGGCAGTATCAACAATAAGCTGAGGATCAACATCACGACCGAGGTCAACAACTGTGTAGCCGTAGTTATCAAGAAGAACCTTTACAATGTTCTTGCCGATATCGTGAATGTCGCCCTTTACGGTTGCCACAATAATTTTGCCCTTGCTTACGGGAGTTCCGCTTGTCTTTGTAAGGTGCTTTTTAATTACATCAAAGCACTCCTGAGCTGTGTTTGCGCTTTGGATAAGCTGTGGAAGGAAGATTTTATTCTTTTCAAAATCTTCACCCACTCTGTCAAGTGCAGGAATAAGCATTTCGTTTACAACCTGCATTGCATCGGTTGTTTCAAGAAGCTTTGCGGTTGCGGCTGCACCTTCGTTTTTAAGTCCGTTATAAACAGCCGCAAAAATATCAACATTGCTGTCTGCCTTTTTAACGGGAGCGACAGGAACAGCATCGTTATATGCGTTAATAAATTCAAGCGAGTTCTTGTCAATGCCGTTAAGCACACGGAATGCTCTTACAGCACCTGTCATCGACTCAACATTTGGGTTGATAATCGGCAAATCAAGTCCCTGTTCCATAGCCATTGTAAGGAAAGTTCTGTTGACAAGCTCACGGTTCGGAAGTCCGAACGAAATGTTTGATACACCGAGACAGGTTTTACAGCCAAGTTCCGTTTTTACTCTGTGCAAGGCCTCAAGAGTCTGACGGCAAGCCGCCTGTTCTGCGGAAACCGTAAGAGTAAGACAATCGATATATACATCTTTTCTGTCAATGCCGACAGCCTCGGCTCTTTCAACAATTCGTTTTGCAATCTCAAATCTGCCCTCGGCGGTTTTCGGGATACCGTTTTCGTCAAGTGCAAGTCCGACAACAGACGCACCGTACTTTTTGACAAGAGGAAGAACCGTTGCAAGGCTCTGTTTCTCACCGTTTACAGAGTTCAGAATCGGTTTGCCGTTGTAGTAGCGGAGTCCTGCCTCAATAACCTCGGGCTTTGTGGAGTCAATCTGGAGCGGAACATCACACACACTCTGAATAGCCTTGAGAACACGCACCATCATCTTTTTTTCGTCAATTTCGGGATGGCCTACATTGACATCAAGAATTTCCGCACCGCCCTGAACCTGACTGAGAGCCTGAGTGAGGATATAGTCAATATTATTTTCAACAAGCGCCTGCTTGAACAGCTTTTTGCCTGTGGGGTTAATTCTTTCGCCGATAATTCTCGGACCGTTGATTTCAACAACCGTCGTTGAACTGCAAACGGTTGTGTCAACGCTTTTTGTCTGAGGCTGATATTCTCTGTCGGCAACCTCCGACTTGATTTTTGCAATATAATCGGGATTCGTTCCGCAGCATCCGCCAATAACCTTAACACCGTATTTGAGGAGTGAACAAACGCACTCGGCAAATTTGTCGGGCATAATATTGTACTCGTTGCTGTTAGGATCGGGCAAACCTGCGTTAGCCTTGATTACAAGGGGAAGATTTGTGTATTTCGACATCTCGGAAACAACGGATTCAAGCTCATCCGGACCGAGTGAACAGTTGACACCGAGAGCGTCAACACCGAGTCCCGTAAGAGTGACAGCCGCACAGGCAGGGGATACACCCGTAAATGTTCGTCCGTTTCTCTCAAAGGTCATTGTTGTGAGGATAGGTTTGTCGCAGTTTTCTTTTGCGGCAAGGACTGCGGCTTTAAGCTCGTAAAGGTCGGTCATTGTTTCAAAAACTATGACATCGGCATCTTTACCGGCAAGAATCTGCTGTTTGTAATACTCATAAGCCTCGTCAAATTTCATTGAACCGGCAGGTTCAAGCAACTGACCTATCGGACCGATATCAAGGGCAACGAGGGCATCTGTACCCTCAACGGCTTTTCTTGCAATCTTAACACCGGCGCGATGATTTCTTCAACGCTGTAACCGCTGTCCTGAAGCTTGTAGGCATTTGCACCGAAGGTGTTTGCGTACACAATGTCAGATCCGGCATCAATATACCTCCTGTGAAAGCTCTCGATAAGCTCGGGGTGAGTAATGTTCAGCACCTCAGGCACATGGTCGTACTTTACACCGCTTTTCTGAATGAGAGTTCCTGTTGCACCGTCAAGCAGAATAAAATTCTTTTGGTTGAGATATTCACTAAAGTTTGAAAAATTCTTAAACACCACAATGTTCCCCATTTCTTCTGAAGCGACATTTGCCTTTCATACTGCAAATTGCACACCCTCGTTTTCTTCGTTCAATCGGATTGTCTGAAATTCCGAGAACCGCCGTAACCGACTTGACGGCACAAGCAGACAGCTGTCGCCTGTTGTAAGACCTATTTTTCTCGGAGCGTCAAGTATTCTCAGATACTCCTTCTGCATCTCAATAGGATAGTCCCCATAGCCGGGGCTGAAACGGAAGGTCATATACTTTCCGCTGTATTTTTCGGCAAGGATTTCGTCAACCTTTTGACACACCTGTTCAACGGCAACGCTTGCAAAGCTGTCAAGCACAACCGCCCTTGCCATATCGAAATCTGACTTATACGGATAAGCTTGTCAATTTCCGAACCGATTGTAGCACACATCATAACGGCTGTGTGGCAGCCCTCAAGGTGCTTTTTTATATCATTGCCGAGTAAAATATCGTCAAACGGAGCTTTGCGTTCAACATAGAGAAATCTCGGCTCTGCTGTTTTCAGTATTTCTTTTTCGCATTCATCCATCAGCACATCCATGCGGTAATTAAGCTGATTCCTGCACCGCCGAGGTAGCGTATAGCCTCTTTGCGGTTTAATCTGTCAAGCGTTATCATAAAAGACTTGACACCGCCTCCGTAATTTTTCTTGCAACATACGGGTTGTTCATTGTGTAGAGGTGGATGCCGTCAACACCGTATGCGATAAGGTCAACAATCTGGTCAACCGCATATGCAATGCCTGCGTCACGCAAAGCCTCGGGCCTTGTATCATACTTCTGCATAATCTTTGCAAATTTTGCAGGAAGGCTTGCACCGCACATTGAAACCATTCTTTCAATCTGACTTTTGCTTGTTACAGGCATAATACCTGCCTCAATCGGAACATTCACGCCTGCAATCTTCGCTCTTTCAAGAAAGCGATAGTAAACGGAGTTGTCAAAGAAAAGCTGTGAAATAAGGTGGCTTGCACCCGACTCAACCTTTTTGCGAAGGTTGTGAATGTCCTCAACCTCATCGGTTGCCTCGCTGTGAACCTCGGGATAACAAGCGCCGGCAATGTCAAAATCACCCTGTGACGCAATATATCTGCACAAATCGCTTGCATAAGTGAAATCCTTCTGCGGTTCAACACCTTCAACCCTGTCACCACGGAGTGCAAGAATATTCTTGATGCCATTCTCTTTAAAAAGCGCAAGGTTGCGGTCAATATCAGCCTTTGTGCTGTTAATGCAGGTGAGGTGTGCCACGGATTCAACTCCGAAATCTCTCTTGATTTTTGTTGCGATTTCGCAGGTACGGCTCTTTGAACCGCTGCCGCCTGCGCTGTATGTTACGCTGATGAAGTCAGGCTTTAAAGCCGAAATTTCTTCAAGCTTGCCGTAAACCGATTCAATCGGAGAGGTCTTTTTAGGCGGAAATACCTCAAAAGAAAAAACTGTTTTTCCGCTGTTAAATAAATTGCTTATTTTCATATATAAACACCTCGGTAATGGTTTTGTTAAACTTGATTAATTATAGCATAAATAATTTTTGCATACAATACTGTTTTGGTGGGTTTTGTCGTTTAAGGCTATCATTTTTTGGGAAGTTTGGGTATAAATGAAAGTTATGACAAGGAGTTTTATAATAATTATAATTTTGTTAATGAACCAAATTCACCATTATACTGTAGGGGCGTTCATTGGACGCCCGCAAGTAACGACACAATTTTTTTGATAAAAATAAACCATATAAATGAGATACAATTACCTAAATGATGTAGGGGGGAACCGTGTTCTCCCGTTAGCAATGGTACAAATTTGATGTCAAATCACATTATATAAAAATCACAAAGTTACTGATATTTTGTAGTGGCGAACCTCGTTCGCCAATCGTTTTGGTTGTACAACCAAAACGAACACACAATTTTTGTAGTATGAAATGATATGGTAGCTGACAATAGTCTGCATTAAGTCGAACCGATTTTACAATCGTTTCGATTGGCGAACACGGTTCGCCGCTACAGACTATACACCGTTTTCATCAAATCAAAAATTTATGTTCTAACAAATTATTTCATCAAGGCGGGCGTCCAATGAACGCCCCTACTGATTAAACAAAAACGGTCGGGAAACAACGATTTGCATTTTGCAAACTGTCTTCCCGACCACAATTTTCAATTTTCCATTTTCAACTTTCAATTTTAAAAAAATCACAGATGCAAAATCAACTTTGCAACGCCGAAATAGATAAGCAATGAAAGCGAGTCGCAGACTGTTGAAATGAGCGGATTTGCCATAACGGCAGGGTCAAAGCCGACCTTGCTTGCCAAAAGAGGCAGACTGCTGCCGACAAGCTTTGCCATAATAATTGTGCCGACAAGCGTAAGCGAAATTACAAGGGCAATCATAAATGCGTTTTCCTGACCGTTGAGATCAAACAAAAGCAGTTTTACAAAGTTTGCCGCCGCAAGGGTAATACCGCAAAGAATTGACACCCTGAATTCTTTCCACAGCACAAGGAAAATGCTCTTGAAATGAATTTCACCGAGCGACAACGCACGGATTACGGAAACCGATGCCTGAGAACCTGCGTTACCGCCCGAACCAGTAATCATCGGGATAAATGATGAGAGAATCAAAACATTTGCAAGCACAGCCTCAAATGATGAGATAATCGCACTTGTAAAGGTTGCCGAAAGCATGAGTATAAGCAGCCACGGCGCTCTCTTTTTGTACAGACCGAAAACGCTTGTTTTCATATACGGTTTGTCAGACGGCAATACGGCAGCCATCTTTTCGATATCCTCGGTAGCCTCTTCCTGAATAACATCAATAGCGTCGTCAATTGTTACGATACCGACAAGTCGGTTTTCGTTATCAACAACAGGCAGAGCAAGAAAGTTATAGTTTGAGAACATCTGGGCAACCTGCTCCTGATCGGCAAGAGTAGTTACCGAGATAACATTTTCCTCCATAATCGACTTTACAAGCTCGTCATCTTCGGCAAGCAAAAGGTCTTTTACGGTGGTAATACCGATAAGCTTGTTGTTGGCATCGGTTACATAGCAGGTGTAGATTGTTTCCTTGTCAACACCTGTTCTTCTGATTCTTTTAATAGCCATTTCAGCCGTCATATCGGGACGAAGCACAATAAACTCGGTTGTCATAATCGAGCCTGCGCTGTCCTCGGGATATTTCAAAAGCTCGTTAATCTGCTTTCTCATATCCTTGTCGGCCTGTCTTAAAATACGCTTTACAACATTGGCAGGCATTTCCTCAATAAGGTCAACGGCGTCATCGACAAATAACTCATCGACAACCTCTTTCAGTTCGCTGTCGCTGAAGCCGTGGATAAGAAATTCCTGAGTTTCGTCATCCATTTCGACAAAGGTTTCCGCCGCAAGCTCCTTTGGCAGAATACGAAACAGAATCGGCATTTTTTCATCCTGTAGATTTTCAAAAACCGCCGCAATGTCAAACGGTTTCATCGTAATCAAAATGTCACGCAAAGTGCTGAACTTTTTGTCATCAAGCAATACTTTGATAGTTTCGATAAGGGTTACATTAACCTGTTCCATCATCTTTTCCTCCTTTTTAATTAAATTGGAAGTAAAGACGGTGTCACCCTGAGTATTAAATTAAATCAATTCAAATTAAAATAAAAATACAAAGCAAAATCAATAAAACAAAATGAACGCACAAGCGCACATTCTGTTGCAACTTCGCCCGGGTACAGCGCCTTTATTACCGTCTGCGTCCATTAAGTTTTCACCTCATTCGCATTCAAATTCGGGCAAAAGCCCGTACATATTCATTTTATTCTTTTTTATGTCCGATGTCAACGGATTTATCCGCTAAAAATCCACTTTGCAAACATTTTACATTATTCTCTGTAACGGCTCGGTAACTCGGTATAATATTTCTTGCTTTTTTAAGTGTATCAATGTATAATGAATATGCATGATTTAAAATAAAATTTCAAAGATTGGAGATTAACCGTTATGACAGATATGGTTAAAAAATATGTTCCCTATGCGGTAATAATTTTGCTTGTTTATATGCTGTTGCCGCTTGTGTTTATTCCGGGCGCAATGCAGAAGTTTTCACCCGTTGCATATGACTTTGTGTTCCCGATTACAGCAATCGGCTGTTCGGCACACTACTGCTCAAAACACGGACTTGACTTTCTCTTTGCACTCATTGCGCCGATTATTTATCTTCCGAGTATGCTCATCTACAACGGCGGATTTTCTTCAAGCACACTTTCAACAAACCTTATTCTCCTCGTAGTTTATCTTGTTGCCGGAATTTTCGGACTTTTCCTCGGCGACCTTGCTTTCGGTGACAACGCCGTCAGAAAGAAAAGGCAGAACAGGAAGAAGCAGAGGAAATGCTCCTTGAGGCAAAGCGCCGTGAAAAGGAAGAACTTGAGAACATGACTTCATCAAGCAAAAAGTCCGAAAGAAAAGCACCTTACAGACAGGAACGCAGGCCTGCACGCAGACCGTCGCCTGCACCGCAGAAAACCGAAACAGCAGATGACGATGATTTTGATTATGACAAGTACCTTTCCGGTATTGACAGAAAGCAAGATCCGAACGAAAGCGAAATTGACGATATCTTAAACGAATACGGACACTAACGGCGAGCCGCCGTTCCCAGTTCGTGCAGATAGTATTTATAAGGCGAAAATAAAATGCCCGAGCAGAACTCTATAACTAAAAATGTAAAATTAAAGTCGGAAGACAATTTGCGAAATGCAAAGCATTGTCTTCCCGACTGTTTTTGTTTAATCAGCAGGGGTGTTCATCGGACACCCGTTTTGATTAAATTTTATGTTTAAATATGATTATGTGATGTTATGGAAGTTGTGTGTAATTTGCGACATATATATAATCTGTCTTATCAAAAAGATTGTACCATTACTTCGTCAATTTGCTTTTATATGAAATTTTTGTTTAAATCAACCCAACGATATACTTCTGAATCAAGGTTGAGTCAACAATATTGATTTCACCGTCATGGTTTACATCGCTGTTAAAAAGCTGAGTCTTGCCGAATTTTACAATACCTACAACATATTTCTGAACAGATGTTGCATCTCCAACCGTAATGTTTCCGTCTGGATATGCATCACCGCAAGTCAGGCAGTTCAATTTGCCACCAATCGTTATTTTACACTCTGCGCCGTTTTTAAGTCTGCAATATTTATAAGCCATAAGGCCCGTATCCTCGCCAAGCTGTCTTGAAATATACAACTCCGCATAGCCGTTCTTATCGGGGACAAAAGATGTTACCGCACCTCCGCTGACAAAATATGCGCCCGAGGTTGCATAGCAAGGTTTGCCGCTGCTGTCTGTACCGAAATCCTCATATGTAAAGTCAAAATTCTTGTATGTGCCATCGCTGAGTTTTCCGGTCATTGTGCCATCATCATTAAAGACATCAGGAAAATAGTCGGAGAGTTTAATCCTTATCTTAACATATTCTCCGCCTGTTGAATCATAATTGAATTTCATACCCGTATTACCAAAATAACGATTATCCGCTGTTATCATATGGCGAGTAAATTCCTGATTTTTCGGGAGATTTACAAACTTCGGTGCATCAATACAGTCCTTAAACATCACGCTGTACTTTTGATAATCCGTTGATATGAACATTGCCCCGAAATTCTTTGCCGTATTTTCGGTATATCCCGTTGTTGTAACAAAAAGCTGATTGTTTGAGATTTTCTGCGTTGTACCTGTAACTTCAAAGTCCTTGCGATCTTCATACTCGCTTACCGCACCTGTCATAAGAACCGAACCCACCGCAAGCACACCACACATTGCAGTTGCAGTTAATTTTTTGATTATACTTTTCATTGTTTTTCCTCTTTCTATCAGTAGGGGCGCTCATTGGACGCCCGATTTGATTGAATTTTATGTTTTCGCAAAATCAGTTTATGTTATGGAAGTTGTGTGTAATTGGCGACATATATATAATCTGTCTTATCAAAAAGATTGTACCATTACTTCGTCAGTTTGCTTTTACATGAAATTTTTATTTAACTCAACCCAACGATATACTTCTGAATCAAGGTTGCGTCAACAACACTGATTTCACCGTCATGGTTTACATCGCTGTTAAAAAGCTGAAGCTTGTCAAAGTCCTCAATACCTGCAACATATTTTTGAACAAGCGTTGCATCAGTAACAGAAATGTATCCGTTTAAATCCGTATCACCGCAAGTTAAACCGACCAGAGTATCTCCGATTATTCCGTAATCGCAATGAGCGCCGTCTTTAAGTCTGCAATAGCGGTATGACATTACTTTTGTATCTACACCAAGCTGTCTTGAAACATATATTTCAGCATAGCCGTCCTTATCGGGAGCAAAGGATGTTACCGCACCTCCGTTTGTCGCATATGCGCCGGATTCCGCATAGCAATTAACACCGATGCTGTCAGTTCCGAAATCCTCGTATGTAAAATCAAAATCCTTGTAAGAACCGTCGCTGAGCTCAGCAGTCATTGTTCCGTTTTCATTGAACAGACGGGAAAAATCGGAAAGCTTAATTTTCACCTTGACATATTCACCGCCTGTTTTGTCAAACTGATAGAATGTCTGAACATTACCGAAATAACTGTGTCCCTGCGTCATCATATATTTTACGAATTTTTCGCCCTTTGGAAGATTTACAAATTTCGGTGCATCAATACAATCCTTAAACCATATATCGTAATCCTTTTCTTCGGTTGTTTGGAACTTTGCACCGAAATTTTTATCGGTATTTTCGGTATATCCCGTTGTTGTAACAAAAAGCTGATTGTTTGAGATTTTCTGCGTTGTACCTGTAACTTCAAAGTCCTTGCGATCTTCATACTCGCTTACCGCACCTGTCATAAGAACCGAACCGACGGTAAGCACACCGCACATTGCGATTACAGATATTTTTTTAATTATATTTTTCATTGTTTATCCTCCGTTTTTATTATTTATCTGTCCGAACCGACAACATATTTCTGCAAAACAGTTGCATCTTCACCGCTTGTATTATTGAACTCATATTTGTAACGCTTGCTTGCGGATGAAGCAAGCAAATCTATAACAGTCCAATAATAATACTTTTGATTTTTCGGAAGATTCAACTTCATATTACACCTCTCAATTGTTAATACTTGTCTAAGTTTATCAATCTATTTTTCTTATGTCAATAATTTTAAAATAAATTCAGCATTTACGGCAATATATGCGTATTTTTCCCGATATTAATTATTACAAAATGACAGACAAAATACTCGGTCATTTCTGTTTTAAACAATTGGTCTTTAAACAAAAAAACAGGCTGCACCGTGATGCAGTCTGCTGTAAATTATGACGCACGCTCACATATTACATAGTAACGGTCAAAACCGCCGTTGCCGTCACTTATGCAGGTAAACATCGTGAGCAAATCTCTGTCCTTCTGCAAATAGCAGTCGCCCGATTCGCTCGGCTTATTGACTTTGGTTTCAACGACCTTGTAATTGAGTGTATCCCAATAATTTGTGATTGAAACCCTGTCACCGATTTTGAGGTTGCGGAGGTTGTCAAAGAATATTCGACCGATGTATCCCGTGTGACCTGCAAGGACTGCGTTTGTATTCTTACCGCCGATCGGCAATGAGGTTGCACTCATATGTGCTGCACCGTAGCTCATATTTGAGCTGTTCGCACCGAGGTAAATCGGCAGACGCATATTTATTGTTTCGGCGGTAACATAACCGTAAATGCCGTCGGTTATGCCGTAATCCTCAAGATTGACGGCAGCCTGTGAATAGGTATCGTTGCGGAGCATTTCATACTGGTTCGTTTCAAGTTTTTTGTTGTAGGCAACGCTGTCATTGAAAAGTCTGTCGAGGTCAGCCTTGAAAACAACGGGCTGTTTGGAGGTACGCTTGCCGTCCCTGTCAATTTTGTAGCCCTCTTCGTCAACCTTGCCGTCCTTGACCGCCTGTTCAAAAGAGCCGTCCTCAGCTTCTTCAACACGGGTATCAAAGCTGTCAGCCTCACCGTTTGAATCTGTGTTCCGATAAAATTTGATATGGAGGGAAATGCGACAAGACCTATTCCGACAACGAGCATTGCTATTGCCACACCCGTAAGTATTTTTTTAATCATCGGAATCACCGCCCAAATCATTCTGATTTTCGTCAGCCGAGTCATCTCTCAGCCGTTTTGCACCGTTTGACTTCTTCTTTTTACGCTTGAGCAGAAATACAACCACAAACACAACAAGTGCAACAAAGCCGACAATTATGCCGATTGCGACTGCATAAGGGATTTTGTAACCGAGGAAAAATATGTAACCGTTGTCAAACTTTGCAAGTGACTCGCCCGTTTCAATATACTTTGTATCGTCATAATCGACACGCTTGCCACGCACGAGAAGTCTGTGAGTATTAATGCCGTATGGGGTACAGGTGAGGAGCGTTACAAGGTCTTCACCGTCAACAATTCGCAAGGAATTGATTTCCGAGGGAAGAACAACTTCGATTTGATCAACCTCATATTTCAGCGTTCTGTCGAGAATATGAACATAAAATTCATCGCCTACTTTCATATCAGTGAGATAATCAAAGAAAGTTTCTCCCGGAAAACCCGAATGGCAGAAATTACGGAATGTGTGCTTGCACCGCCGACAGGCAGGGAAGTGTTTTGAAGATGCCCTGCACCTTTAGAAAGAATCTCTTCGCTTGTGCCATGATAAATCGGCAGATAAACATTGATTTTCGGCACATCAATATAGCCGATAAGACCGTTATCATCAATATTGAGAGTTTTCTCATAATTTGCACCGATTTTCTGAAAAGCCTTTTCGTCGAACGGGTCGGTAATTATCATATTATTTGAAAGGCTGTTATTGTACTTAGCAGCCTCTTCAAACATTTTTTGAGTTTTCTCACTCGGCATCTGAGCAACCCTGTTGGTGTACTCCTTAACCATGCTTCGACTGACATAGTTATTAATTGCGGAGCTGACAAGCGGATAGCTCATTATGCCGATTCCTGCAACAAATATTAAAACTATTAGTAAAATTGACAGCTTTCGTTTCATAAAATTTTCCTTTTCTGCGTGTTTTTGTTCCGTTGTTATTATACTATATTTTACTATTTATCGCAACTGCACGGCGAGCCGCCGTTGTCGGTTCGTGTAGATAGTTTGTAATGTCAAAAAACATTTATGCCCGAGCGAAAGGTTTAGTTAAATGTAAAATTGAAAATTGAAAATGGAAAATTAATGTCGGGAAGACAGTTTGTAATGTAAAAAACATATTATGCCCGACTGTAAAAATGTAATGGTTCTCCCCTACAGACAATACACAATTTTCATCACATCAAAACATATTATATAAACATAAATATTCATCCACCTCTACGGCTCTTCTGTAAATAGAACGGGGATGCGTTGCCGCATCCCCTGAAAATTACATATATCATATCACAGATTTTAAGATAAAGATATTCGATTAATTATTTAGCTGCTTTCTTTCTCTTAAGAACAAAGAGAAGAACGCCTGCACAAGCGATAAGTGCTGCACCGCCAACATAGAACATCATTGTACCCATACCACCTGTCTTAGGAACAGTTACAGGGTAGTTAGCAACAGCAACATTGTCACCGTCTGCAATGTTACCTACAAATGTATACTCCTTGCTCTTGTCAATGCTTACTGTAAATACTGAGCTGTTGAGGTTGTAGCCTGTAGGAGCTGCTATCTCTTTTGCATAGTATGTCTGTGTAGCATCAAACTTGAATGTTGTTGTTGTGCCTTCGAGAACAAATGTAGCCTCACCGTTAGCACCTGTCTCAGCAACTACATTTACATTCTTGTCGTCAACTTTAACTGTAAGAGGTGTTTTAGCCTCTGGGTCTGTGAAGATCTGGAATTTAGCTTTAGGAAGCTTTGTAGTTGTCTTGTTGCCGTCAACCTTAACAACCTTCATGCCGTATGTAAATACATCAGGTGAATTTTTACCGGATTCAAAGTTTGTTTCTGCATCGTTACCATAAACAAGACCGTCTGTGTTGCGGATAGCTGTGTTGAGCTTAGCTTTTTCGTTTAAATCAGCTGTGTATGTAACAACAACTGTCTTGGCATCATAGAAATTCTTTGATTCAAGTGTAGCAGATTCGAATACAACTGCGAATGTAGCAGTTGCCTCACCGTTCTTGCCTGTGTAAGTATAGTTCTTTTTAATAGAGTAATCTGTACCCAAAGTAAGAGCATCACCTACGCCGTCGTACTTAACTACAACTGAATTCTCGTTGAATGTAAGACCTTCATTCATTGTATCAACGATTGCATACTTTTTGAGCTGGTTGTCGATTGAACCTGCTGTTGAAGCTGTAAGTGTGTAGGTTACAGTCTTATTGTTGTCGCCTACATATGTCTTGTCAGCTGTCTTGTCAACTGATACTGAGCTTGTTGAAACCTTTTCAGCAAGGTTGTGCTCTGTCTGGTCAACTGAAACATAATTTGTACCATCAAAGTAAGGAAGTGAAGCAAGTGAGCTCTGAACACCTGTTACTTTAGCCGGCTTAGAAGTACAATATACATAGTAAAGACCGGGGTCTGTTACTGTTGCAGTTGCTTCTGTTGTAGCTGAAGAAAAGCTGATTGTTGTAGCTGCTGTACCGAATACTTCTTTGTTATTCTTGTAGAGGGTGTCACAAGCAGTAAGGATATTCTGTGACTTTGACTCTGAGTATGCACCATTACAGCATCCTCAAGTGCTGTGTCGTCGATAGTACTTGTGTACTTACCTGTTGTAAGGTTGAGGTCTGCAATCTTGAAGAAGCTGAATGTGTAATTACCGACTTTGTCAGTGTCAGTTGCATCAACTGCAAGTTTGTACTTAGCTGAATAGCTCTCTGCTGCGCTTGCTGAGAATGGGATCATGAGAGCGATCATCATACTGCGAGAACTGCTGCAAAGATTTTCTTTGTAGTTTTCATTTTTCTTTCTCCTTTGTGTTTGATTTAATATATGTAATTATATTCTAACCGAATGGTTAAACGGGTTGGGGTGGCTGCATGGCAGACACCGGCTAACAACGGTGTCCGTAGCAGTCAAAGAGGTTTTCTATGAAAGAAACATATGATTAAAAAATCACCTGTTCTAACAAGTTAAATCATATTGGGTTACTTTCTGCGTCTTGCTCTGCGTTTTTTGCGACCTTTTCCGTAATAGATTGCGTAACCCGTGAACATTGTCACCGCAAGTCCTGCAACCGACAAACCGAGAACAAAATAACCGTTCATACCGTCACCGCTTGCCGAAGGCATTGTAATTGCGCCGTCAACATAATTATATGTAACATCGTACTTACCCTCAACAGGAAGTGTGAAGTAGGAAAGTGTGTAGTTCGGGGTGTAACCCTCTGACGGTTTGTACTCAAACAGACAGTATGTTTGATATTTTGAAGTACCTGTTATATAATTGTCGGAACTTTCGTTCCATACAACTTTACCGTTTGTTTTTGTAAACTCGCCCTGACCGTCCTTGAAGATTGTCAGATTGTCAAACACAGCCTGACCGTTGCTGTCTGTCTTTTTAGAAACCATATGAGTTTTCATTGTGGCATCTTTAATGATTGTATTGATATCATCTGCAGTAAAGATATCCTCACTAGATACCTTCATCACCGCAAATTCCGTATCACTTACATTACCGCCTGTCTGGTTCTTCTTGTTTACTGTTGCTCTTCCGTGTGTTGTTTCATTTGCAAACAGGGCTTCATTTTCTTTAACAGAAGTAGGATCGTTGAAGTAACCTGCAAGCTCAGCATCGGTTTTGTCTTTAATAGCCGAGCTACTAACCTTAATATACGTAGGCGCCGTTACTTCACCGCTTTCAAGCAATTCAATCTCGGCAAGCCAGGTGTTTGTATCCATTTTATAATCGAATGCATTTTCACCCTCGGCAAGAGCTCGGTAATCTTAAATCTGTAAACACCCGCAGTGACTAATTTGAGGTCTTTGAATTCAACCTTACCGCTTGCGTCAGGTGTTTCCAAATTCGTGGAAATTGTTTTTGCGCTGTTTGTCTTGATAGGTTTGCCGTCGGCATCAGGTTTTGTTGTATCCATTGATTCAAGACCTGTCAATGTATAGACGAACTTGCTGCCGCTGTAAGCCTGACCGTCAAGAGTTTTATTTACCGAAATGGCAATGTTTGTAGGATTAACCTTATTGATAAAGTTAAGCGCATTTCCTGTTTCGGCAAGTGTACCGACAAGTGTACCTTTGAAGGGCTGATTGCCTACTTTGTAGGGAACATAACCTATAACTCTTTTCTCTGTAATCTTATAGGTTGCACCTACAGGAATATTGAGAAGCTTAATGCTTTCGCCCTTTTTGATTGTGAACGAACCGTCCAAGGGTGTACGGTAAGCTGTGCTTGAATAATCCCTTGCGCCCTTCTCTTTGAGCTGATACTCAAGAGGATAGGTCTTGTATCATAGGTTGAACCGTTGCCGTCAAAGTCGAGAGCAATTGCAAATGTAAACTGCTGATTTGTGTCGTAGTCGGTTGTACCGTCTTCACCAACAACATTCTTTGAAATTTCAAGAGGTGCTGTCACTATACTGTTGGTATAGTTGAGCTGGAGCTGTGCATAAGCACTGTCATCCTTGTCATCTACAAGCTTGAATTCCGAGTTCGTAGTTAAACCGCTCTTGATTATTGAACCGACTCTGTTGTTAACAAGTTCCCAGTTCGTTGTGTATTTAAGCTTACTGCTGTCTGTTGACTCGTTAACCGTCATATCGTTGCCGGTCTTGAATGAGTTGTCAAAGTCAGCTATATAATTATCTTTAAGTGTGAAACCGCTGTTTGAAAGAGTTTCACTGCTTATGCTTTCGTCTGGTTTTGTAAGCTTGTAGCTTTTACCGGAGGTATCGTTACCGTCTTTGATTGTATAATCAAAAGTTTCATTAGCTTTGAGGTCATCTGAAATTTCAGAAACAACATCGCCTGTATCAAGTGCCTTTGTAACCTTGAGGTCATTGTTGGCAGGTGTCATTGTAAAGTTTACTGAGAAGTTAGACTCAGCCTCACCACGCTCCATATAGAATACTACCATATGGTATGTCTTGTTAGGATCAAGCTGAACACCATTGTTGATTGTCTTTGTAACGGTGCCAAGGTTTGTAGGATGTGACGAACCGTCTGCAGAATACTGAGTGCCGTTACCGTTCCACATTTTACCGTAAAGATTTGAAAGTGTAAGGTCACCTGAAAGTTTATCGTTACTTACATTCTTCTGCTTACAGAAAATAGCACCTGTGTTGCTTCCAAACTGTGACTGCTTAAACTTGTAGAAACCGTCTGATACTTTATACGGTTGAACATACTTAGTTTCCGAACCCCATGTATAAACGCAGAAGTCTTTATAAGCGGAATCTGTTCCAACCCAAAACTCATCACTCGGAACTGTAACTGTTGTCGATGATGATGAAGTCGATGACGGAGTTGAGTAATCGGCAAATACATTTTTGGCAGTTGCGGTCATTGAATTAAAGTCAATTGAACCGCTTGCCTCTTTATGGTCACCGCCGAGGTCGAGAGCAAGCTCTGCGTTAGCACCTGTTGAATCCTCACCGATATAAACCCAAAGGTCATCGTCACCGCTGAAGTTAAAGGTTGCAGGTTTGTTGTCTGCAAGTAAACCGTCCTTCGGAACTCTGAAGTCTATATCAAGTCTGATACCGAAACCATAGTTATGGTTGTAACTTGTACCCTTGCCGGCTGAAGTATCAATAGTATTGAGTGTATCGTTCTTTTGTGCGTCACTGCCTTTACCCGTTGTGTTATTAAATGGGAAAATACCATAACCGTTACCTTGTGTACCGCCGAAATTTGTCAATGCATCTTGTACACCATACTGTTTGCCCGTACCGTAGTTAATTTTGGTAGGTGTGAGGCCGTTCCATGTAAAGTAGATGTTATCTTTTGCATTTTTTGAAGTGAATTCATAAGTAGTAACACCTGCATCGTCAGTAGTTGTACGGAACGGGAAAGATGACTTATAAACATTGGCAACTTTTGCATCATTAACTTTTGCATCATTATATTTAGCGGTTGAAAGTGCCTCAGCATCAAAGTAAGGAGCCTTGACACCATTTGCAACCTGAAGATTGCCCTTACTGTCAAGCCTGTTGTACATAAGACCCTGTAAGGACTGGTTATAATCACCGCCACCCCATTTCATACCGTTGGAGTTGTTTACTGCATAGTAATAGTTATCTTTATAATTGTTGATGTTTGTAAGTCCTTTTGCGTGGGTCTCAAATATACTGTACCAATTACCACCATTATACATATTGCCGAAGTAGAGAGGATACTTCCAGTCAGACTTACAGTTTGAAGCAATGTCGCTTATGTACTTGTTGAAGTTATCAAACTGATACCAGTAATTTTCAATATCACCATCGTTGTTCTTACCCTGACACTGAAGATACCCTTTCTCCTGCTCCATATCAGACCAGTAGTCAAAGTATGTTGCGTCAACGCCTACGATGTCAGGATTATTTGAGAATGAATTTTCAACGACAGCACCATAGTTTACATTGTCTATTTCCGAGAATTTTGTCCAGCCTTCGCCTCTGGCTGTCTTAACATATGTAGCCGTGTTCTTGCTGTAGCCCGAATCATCATATCCCGAACCTGTCGGATATGAAGTTGCGGAAGATGCACCGTTGAGGTTATGTTCGTTCGGATGGAATCTTAAAAGCGCACCCGCCGGAATTTCACCTTTGAACACCACAGAACCGCTTACCTTGGTGTCTATGGTGTCTTTTGTAAGCTCAACTGTTCCTTCATAGGCATCGTTGTAGTCAAAAGTTGCATAAATCTTTGAAAGCGACTTCCAGTCATCGTTTGAAACATAAACTGTTTTATATGTTGCCTTTGACTGTTTGTCGGGAGCTTGAACAGAAAGGTATTTACTTTCTTTGAACGAGCCGTCGGTAGAAAGATAAAATTCTGTGTCGCCCGTAGCACCCGAAATGTCGATGGTCTTGATGAACGGGTTAGTCCACTGACTTTTTGAGGCATCATAAAGAGCATTATCTTTACTGTATGAGTCGTTAATACCGAGGTCGCTTGTTTGTGTTTCGCCCTTGTTGCTGAAGATTACATTTTTATGGGATGACTTAACATCTACATAGTAGTAACCGCTGTCTGAAGATGTCTTAGTCATTGCAACACCCGGCCACTCTGCGTTGAAGTCAGTATCGTTTACCCAAGAATATGCATAAGCTTCATTATAGGTATTATTGCTGTTATTAAGATAGATACGGCGGGAACCTTTTGCAACAGTCTTTTCGGGAAGAGTAAAATTAACCCCGTAAGAAAGCTCAATTTTTGTTGCACCGGATGGTGCAGTGGTTTCAAAAACTCCCGACGAAGGATCTTTGCTTACCTTTTCTGTTTTAAGAACCGTGCCGTCATCCTGAGCAAAACGACATGTAACAGAAGAAAAACCATTCCATTCCTTATTCTTGTTCAGGTTAATGTAAATCTTCTGTCCCGAAGATGTTGCCGCAAATACATTAAGCGACATACCCGACACGGCACATATCGAAAGCATGAGGGTAAGTGCAAGCACAAGAGAAAAGCTTTTCTTTGCGGTTATGCAAAGCTTTTTACTTAATTTCATAATTTTTTCTTCTCCTTCGTTGCCGATTACTTTGTTTTGGCAGTCAAAGTACAATTAAACAGAACTGCATAGGACAGTCCAATATATCTGCCAACTAATTATGAAACGCAAATTTTTGAATTTGTTCTTCTTTTTGACTTATATACAATTATATAATATTTTATTGCATATTTGTAGAGGCAATACAGCCAAACTTTGGGTAATATTTTTGGCTATTTTGCATATCAGCAAGCACGATTTAATATTTTTGACCATAATGTGATTTTATTACTTATTTATCGCCATTTTTTGTGTTTAAGATAAATTATACCCATTGTACAACCTTAACAGGCAGTCAAAAAGTCAATTTCGGCACTAAATTTGTTGATTTTTAATTCTTTTTTCAAAAATATCAAAAATTTTATGCAGGTTTACTCCAAGCTGTGCGTGCGGAAATATGTATTATTTTGCGATTGCTGCTTTTAAATGCCCCAAAACCAGCATTTTGCAGAATTTTTCAGATATATTTTTATAATCAGTTTCTATATCCGATAAAATTAATCACCGAATACCTTGAAAATTCGGCACAAATAAGCAGAGTATTGCTCTCTGCCCTTCAAAATGTAATTCACTTAAATCGCAATTATACAAACCGCTTTATGCAAACATATTAAAGATCTCTGCCGCAGCACTTCTTGTACTTTTTACCGCTGCCGCACGGACAGGGATCGTTTCTGCCGATTTTCTTGCCCTTACGGATAGTCTTGTTGACAGAATCCGTACCGTCTGCAGAAGTTTCTGTAGGCTGAGCAACCTGCTCACGGTGAAGCGCCTGCTTTACGGCGTCCGACTGTTCAACAGCTTCTTCATCATCGGATGCAGACTTTGCCGCTGCGGCAGCCCTCTGAGCTGCTCTCTTTGCCGCTGCAATTGCATCCTGTCTTTTCTGAATCTCATAAACACGCTTTGGCATAATGAGCATCATCTTGACAGTATCTTCACGAATGCTTTCAATCATCTCATCAAACATATCGAAGCCTTCAACTCTGTACTCAACAACAGGATCGTGCTGACCGTATGAACGAAGTCGGATACCGCTCTTGAGCTGATCCATATTGTCGATGTGATCCATCCAATGTGTATCAACATTCTTGAGGAGGTAAACACGCTCCATCTCACGGATTGTTTCCTCGGGAAGAAGTTCTTCGTTTTCCTTGTAGATTTCAAGAGCATCGTCAACGAGCATCTTCTGGATCTCTTCGGGTTCCATATTTTCAAGATCCTCAAGGCTGAAATCGTACTTAGAATCATCTCTGATAAGCCAACCTGCATAGTAATCCTTGAGGCTTTGGAAGTTCCAATGTTCTGCCGGACCTTCGGGGAGATACTGCTTGATTGAAGTTGCGATTGTATCCTCAACCATTTTGAGGATTGTTTCGTGGAGATCCTCACCGTTAAGAACCTGATCACGCTGACCGTAGATGATTTCACGCTGTTTGTTCATAACATCGTCGTACTGGAGGACATCCTTACGAATGCCGAAGTTACGAAGCTCAACCTTTTCCTGTGAGCCTTCGATAATACTTGTGAGCATTTTGTTCTCAATAGGCATATCTTCGGCAACATTCATACGCTCCATCATCATTTTCATTCTGTCACCGCCGAACAGACGCATAAGGTCATCCTCGGTTGAGAGGAAGAAACGGCTGACACCCGGATCGCCCTGACGGCCTGCACGACCACGGAGCTGGTTATCAATACGGCGTGACTCGTGTCTTTCCGTACCCATAATGTAAAGACCTCCGGCCTCTCTTACCTTTTCAGCCTCGCCCTTAATTTCTTCCTTATACTTGTCATTCAGTTCTCTGAATGTATTTCTTGCATTGATGATTTCTTCATCATCGGTTTCCGCATAACCTGTAGCTTCTTCAATAAGCTCCTCTGTAAAGCCCTGCTTACGCATTGCGGCTTTTGCCATATACTCTGCGTTACCGCCGAGGATGATATCGGTACCACGACCTGCCATGTTGGTTGCGATTGTTACCGCACCGAGTTTACCTGCCTGAGCAACAATTTCAGCCTCTTTTTCATGCTGTTTTGCATTGAGGACATTGTGCTTGATGCCTCTCTTTTTGAGCATTTTTGAAAGAAGCTCCGACTTCTCAATTGAAATTGTACCGACAAGGACAGGCTGTCCCTTTTCGTGAGCCTCAACAATTGCATCAATAACAGCGTGGAACTTGCCGTTTTCTGTCTTATAAACCGAATCGGGGAGGTCTTTTCTTAAAACAGGCTTGTTTGTAGGAATTTCAACAACATCAAGCTTGTAGATTTCCTGGAATTCTTCCGACTCTGTCTGAGCAGTACCTGTCATACCCGAAAGCTTTTTGTAAAGACGGAAGTAGTTCTGGAATGTGATTGTAGCAAGAGTCTTGCTTTCACTCTGAACCTTTACGCCCTCTTTAGCCTCAATGGCTGATGAAGACCTTCGTTAAAACGACGGCCGTACATAAGACGACCTGTAAATTCGTCAACGATGATAACTTCGCCGTCCTTGACAACATAGTCAACATCAAGCTTCATAACGCCGTTGGCCTTGATAGCCTGATTTACATGGTGCTGAATTGTAAGGTTATCGGGATCGGTAAGGTTTTCAATACCGAAAAATTCTTCGGCTTTCTTTACACCGCTCTGTGTGAGGGTTGCTGTTTTCTGCTTTTCATCAACAACATAATCAATGTCGTTTTCCTTGTAATATTCCTCCATATCCTCTTTTGCGTCAAGTTCTGCAACGCTGAACTTTAAGAGTTTTTGCAAAAGCGTCAGCCTTTGCATAAAGGTCTGTTGACTTGTCGCCCTTACCCGAAATAATAAGAGGAGTTCTCGCCTCATCAATGAGGATTGAGTCAACCTCATCGACAATTGCAAATGCGTGTGGGCGCTGAACCTTGTTTTCCTTGTAAACTACCATGTTGTCACGGAGGTAATCAAAACCGAGTTCATTGTTTGTTCCGTATGTAATGTCTGCGGCATAAGCCTTTTTTCTGCCGTCATTGTCAAGGTCATGACAGATAAGACCAACCGAAAGACCGAGGTATCTGTAAAGCTTACCCATCCACTCTGAGTCACGGCGGGCAAGGTAATCGTTGACTGTTACAATGTGAACACCTTCGCCTGTAAGAGCGTTGAGGTATGCAGGAGGGTAGCAACCAAGGTTTTACCTTCACCGGTTTTCATCTCGGCGATTCTGCCTGGTGAAGAACGATACCGCCGATAATCTGAACGGGGAAGTGCTTCATACCAAGCACTCTCCAGCCTGCCTCACGACAGGTTGCAAATGCTTCGGGGAGAATATCGTCTGTTGTTTCGCCGTTGGCAAGTCTTTCTTTAAGAATTGTTGTCTGGTTCTTGAGTTCACTTTCGCTCATAGCCGCATATTTATCTTCGAGTGCAAGCACCTTGTCACAGATTGGTTGCACACGCTTAACTTCACGCTTGCTGTAGTTGCCGAACATAGCCTTTAAAAAATTCATCAGGGTTCTTCCTTTCAATGTACCGAAAAAATCGGTCAAACTGTATTTTCAATAATATAATTTTAATTTACTGCACCGCAGACGCTCCAAGCTTTTTGCAGCCTGAATCATTGCGGCCTCAACCACGGGACCGGCATATTGGAAACCGAAACCCGAATCCTGTACAACACAGCAAAAGCGAGAGGGCAGTCCTCATCTTTTGAGTAGCCGACCATCCAGCCGTTAGGGTTCTTATCATCGCCGACTTCACCCGTACCTGTTTTGGCACAGACTGTAAGTCCGCCGAAAAGGTTGTCGCCGTAGTAATCCGAAACGGTGTATCTCATAACATCATCAAGCTTTGTCGCCGTATCGGATGAAAAAAGCTCCTGTCCGCTGCTCTTGTAGTTTATGCCGAGTGCGGAGAGTATGGACTCATCTTTGATAAGGGTAGGGTTTGTAGCCTTACCGCCGTTTGCGATTGCACCGCAGATAATTGCCATCTGCATCGGGTTTACCTTGTCATTATACTGACCTACGCCCGACCAGCCAAGCTGGTTTTCATTGGCATCGCTGACATCATATGAACCCTTTGCGGTTTTAATTCCGTCAACATCAAAGGAGCTGTTAATGCCGATTTTCTCGGCAGTTTTTGTCATTGTGTCACTTCCGAGTTCAACGGCAAGCTTTGCAAAAACAATATTGCAGGAGTGTGCCATTGCCTCTTTATATGTCAGCGTTCCGTGAGTTTCCGTACAGGTAACTTCACTTCCGCCTATGTTCTCACTTCCGTTACAAACCCAAGTGCGGTCATAAAGGTCGGGAATATTCTCGATTGCCGCCGCAGATGTAACGATTTTGAAGATTGAACCCGGGGTAAAGGTTGACGAAAGCACATTATCAAGGTAAACGCCCTCATATTCGCTTTCGTTGTCCTCGGTAATTTCGGGGGGAGCCTGCGGATCGTAAGCCATGGTGCTTATGGAACAGATAACCTCGCCTGTTTTGTAGTTATATATTACACATGCACCTTTTTTGTTATAAGCTGCAAGAACATCATAAGCAGCCGCACAGGTTGCGGAATCGACTGTCAGCTTTATATCGTGAGAGGCACGCAATGATTCCGGCATATTAAGTCCGAAAACAAGGTTATAGCCTATCAGCTGAGAACGATACATACTTTGAACAGCCGTTGAAATGTTAAGGCTGTCATCACCGACAACATGAAGCAGAGATTTTCTTACGCTCTCGCTTTCGTTATAAACTCTTTTACCGTCAACCGTCTGTGCAAGAGCCGTGCCGTTGCGGTCATAAATCGCTCCTGCCTGTGCAAGGCCGCCGTCACCTGCTATATGAGCATTATATGCCTGATCAACCCAATCGTCTGCCCCTGTTACAAGCTCAAAGGCAAGATAGCCGAGTCCGCCGATAAACGCAAGCGCAACTATATATATAAGTGTACTTCTGCGAAGTATTTTTTTCAAACCTTACACCACCCTGTGTATCAAGTGAACAATCGAAAAATTAAAGAAAATGCGGCTTTGCTTGCAAAGCACTATGAATACGGTCGGGAGATAGAGCATTTTATTTTGCTGTTTTTCCTCTCGACAACAATTTTCCATTTTCAATTTTTCATTTTCAATTTACTAAACTTATCTTTTCACCGAATAAGTTCTCTCGTCTGCGGCTTTGATGAATGCAACAAGTCCCCAACAAGACATAATACTTGAACCGCCGGCAGACACAAACGGAAATGTTACGCCTGTAAGCGGAAGGACATCGGTTGCACCGAAAACATTGAGAGAAAGCTGAACGACAAAAAGTCCTGCCGCACAGCACGCTGAAATTGAATAAAAGGTACTTCTGCTTCGGGTTGTAATTGCCCTTGCATAAATAAACATTGCACCTACTGCCACGGCAAGTGTGAACGCAACGATAACTCCCATTTCTTCCGAAACAAGTCCGAAAACAAGGTCACTTTCGGATGCGGCAACCTGCTTTAAAAAACCGTTGCCGATACCTACGCCGAAAAGTCCGCCGCTTGCCATATATGTGAGAACTCTTGCCTGCTGATAACCGAGGTTGTCCTGAGTATGTTCCCACACATGACGCCAGCCCGAAAAACGGTCGGCAACATACGGTTTAAACTTGAGGACAAAGGTTACGCCGAAAATTGCGGCGGCAACAGCAAGAATAATCGTCTTGAAATCGCCCGAGCGCATAAACGCTGTGAGCAAAAATGTTACAAAGAAGATGAGCGCAGTACCGAAGTCACCCATAAGAGCCAAAAGACCGACGCAGACTGCCGAGAAGATAATGTACTCAAGCAGGTTCTTCTTTGTCATCAACACATCAAGCGAACTTGCGCCGATAAAGATGAAAATAATCTTTGCAAGCTCTGACGGCTGAAATGAAAACGAGCCGATATAAATCCAGTTGGCGGCGCCGTTTGTAATCTTACCGAATACAATTGTTACGCCCAAAAGACCGACCGCACAAATCATTGCCGGAAGTCTAAGTTTATTTACCTTATCGGGATCTTCAATCAGCTTGATGATTACGCAGAAGAAAATCATACCTATTGCGGCGGCAACAAGCTGAACATAAGCCGAGCGTTCCGACTGTCTGATAAGCATCATTACGCCTATGCCCGTCAAAAACAGGGCAAGCGATTCAAGCTCGAAATTTACTCTGCGGATTACAAAATAGGAGATAAAGAAGAATCCCCATTCAACAGCCGCAAGAGCGCCGAACAGCACGAGCGGAGCCATTGTGTTTGTGCCGTCATTCCAGAACATTGCCTGAACGCACATAAAGAAGTGAAAAAACGTAATAAGAAGCATAAGCTTCCACGATTTCATTGCAGGCTTATCGCTGACCTTTGAGAAAAACCAGCTCGACTGCAACGGCTGTTGGAACTCCTCGCCTCTTTTTACTATAAGGCTTGTACCGCCTATTGTTATTGTATCGTCAATAAGCACCTTTGCTCTGCCTCTTGTTCTTTTGCCGTTGAGCATTGTGCCGCTCTTTGAATCGGTATCGCTTACATACCAACCGTCTTTACGGCGAAGGAGTACGCAATGATTTCTTGAAACCGTCGGGTCATCAACGGTTACATCACTGCTTTTACTTCTGCCGATTGAATTTTCCCAAAAAAGCACGGGGAGTATCTCGCCCGTTGCAGGGTTCAAAAGTGAAATCAAAGGAGTTTCGGGACGGCGGCGACGGCGCATTGCGGCAAAGCACTGGTACACAATTATTATTGCATAAACAGGCATAAGAAAACGCAGTGCAACAACACCCATATCGAAAATTATCGAAAGATCCGGCACTTTTTTCAACTCCTTTGCAAATCATATATCTTAAAAATAAGCATACTTAAAGTTATACAGTTTAAATAATAATCCAATTTCCTCCAAAAGTCAATAGCCGTGTGTCACGGCAGCCAATTCGTGAAGATAGTTTGTACAATAGAAAACTAAAAATGCCCGAGCGTAAAATTGTTATTGTCTGTACCAACCTGTAGGGGCGTTCATCGGACGCCCGCTTAATAAAACCTTATGTTTATTCACATAGCTTTTGGATTGATAAAAGCTGTGTATCATCTGTAGCGGCGAACGCCCCCACGAGTTTGTGCTTTTTATACAATTTTATTAAACTCCTTGATTTATTAACTTCAATAATTTATAATAACTTTGACAGAGTATTTGTTAATCCATCTGTTGAGTGTTTCGCCACTTATTTAAAGGGCGAGTGTTTTTTATCGTTGAGCGTTTCGCCGCTTGTAAAAGTGCGAGTATTAACAAAAGACCTCACGAAATTCGTGAGGTCTTTTATCATGATATATCTATGAGGATTAATGAAGACTTTTCATTTTATCGGCTTTATCACGGCATATATGCGACCATTTGCAGTCGCCGCACACCTGCGAAAGCCTGTCTTTTAAAATTATATTTTCCCTTGCAATTCTCGAAAGCTCTTTCCAATCGGCAGTATCGCCGATTTTCATTCCGAGTAAATCAAGACATCTTTTGTCATAGCATGACGCCTTGCCAGTAACATCGCAGCTGCCGTTGTCACGGTTCGGACACGATGAACAAATTTCGTCACAACCGCCCGTAAGTGTAAGGTTTGCGTTGTTATTTTCAAGAACCGACACTATTTTTGCCATTCCGCAGACAAATTCATCGCTGTAACCCTTGCCTTCAAAAAACTGCACACAAAGGCTGTGGTGCGGTCTGAACTTAAAGCTTAACGATTTTGTCAAGACGATTCACCAAAACTGTTGCAACAACAATCTTTGCAGCATCTGCAAGAAGGAACGGAACAACGCAGGTGAGAAGTGCGGCAACAAAGTCTGTATGCATTGCAATCATAAACCAGATTGTACCGAAAAGGTAGCATACTGCAAGGCCTGCAACCATTGAAACCGCAAGCACCCAAAGCTTTCTGCCGAGAAAATCAGTCATAAGTCCAACGATAAGTGCCGTAAAGAGGAAACCGATGATATAACCGCCTGTCGGACCGCCGAGAACGCCGATTCCGCCTGAGAATCCTGCAAACACGGGAACACCGATTGCACCGAGGAGAACATAAACCGCAACGCTGATGAGTCCTCTTTTCCAACCGAGCATAGCCGCTGCCATAAAGATACCGAGAGTCTGAAGTGTGAACGGAACTGTCATCGGAATCTGAATCTGTGCGCACACTGTGATGATTGCGACGAACATCGCCATATACACAAGGCTTAATACACTTTTTGATTTACTGTTTGTTTTTGCTTCTGTCATAAAATTACCTCTCCTTTGCAAAACCGCTTCTTTTGTTTTGCAGATTGTCAACCAAATTGTTTTATCGGTTGACAATTATTATAGTACCGATTATCGCATTTGTCAACCCGATTTATGTTTTAAAGTGACAATTACAATCCGTTTTGATGTAACAATTGACTTTACAACCGTCTTATAATACAACTGAGTTAACCAAACAGAACATAAAAAACAGGGACAGCGTTTTGCTGTCCCTGAAATTTTTGTAAAGATTAAGTTTGCGTGCTTACAATTAAGCCTTGTTAACCGAACCGAAGAGTTCCATCTTTTCCTTAACAGTAGCCTTAATAGCCTCTGCACCGGGAGCGAGGAGCTTTCTTGGATCGAAGCCCTTGCCTTCGAGATCCTTGCCCTCTTCAATGTACTTTCTTGTAGCTGCTGCAATGCGAGCTGGCACTCTGTGTTAACATTGATCTTTGAAACGCCGAGTGAGATAGCCTTCTTGATCATGTCGGCAGGGATACCTGTACCGCCGTGGAGAACGAGCGGCATCTCGCCTGTAAGCTGCTGGATAGCGTCAAGAGTTTCAAAGCTGAGGCCCTTCCAGTTTGCAGGATACTTACCGTGAATGTTACCGATACCTGCTGCGAGCATTGTTACGCCGAGGTCTGCAACCATTTTGCATTCCTTAGGATCTGCGCATTCGCCCATACCGATTACGCCGTCTTCCTCGCCGCCGATTGCACCAACCTCAGCCTCAAGTGAAAGACCAAGCTTGTTACAAGTTGCAACGAGTTCCTTTGTTTTTTCAATGTTTTCTTCGATCGGATAGTGTGAACCGTCGAACATGATTGAGCTGAAACCGGCTTCGATGCACTTCTTAGCGCCTTCATATGAACCGTGGTCAAGGTGGAGAGCAACAGGAACTGTGATGTTGAGTTCCTCGAGCATACCGTTTACCATACCAACGACTGTTTTGTAGCCGCACATATATTTACCGGCACCCTCAGATACACCGAGGATAACAGGTGAGTTGAGTTCCTGTGCTGTTAAAAGAATTGATTTTGTCCATTCAAGGTTGTTGATGTTGAACTGACCTACTGCATAGTGGCCTGCCTTTGCTTTTGTAAGCATTTCTTTAGCGTTTACTAATGGCATTTTAATCTTCCTTTTTTAAAAAATTTCAGCAGACAAGCGTCCCCACCTGCCGATTTAAGTTTATTATACAATATATTTTTGAAAATATAAAGACCTAAAAAGAAGATTTAGTGAAAATTTTAACAATTAGTCGAAAAATTCTTCATTTTGTCCTGTTTTAGTCAATTATCACTAAACTTTCAAAATACACTCACACTTCCGTAACACAACAAGGTTGATTTTGATTTTGTGAAAAGGTATAATATAAATGTAAATTACAATACTTGATTTTGGTCAAGCGTTGTATGATAATATTTTTTGTAAACTATCCTGTAGGGGTAGTCTTGCGACCGCAAGTAATGACAGATATTTTATTGCAAACAAAGTTTTATAAATATAACAAAACAACCGATATAGTGACTGGCGGATGATATCCGCCCCTACGAAATATTTGTTCATTTCGGCAATTTGCTTGCAAAAAATTTTGTTTCATTACTTAAGGACAAGCGCAGTTTTGTACCCCACGGTAACAAATAAATGTAGGAGTAACTTTTATGGACAATTTTGACAACAACAATATGGGTGGGTTTGAACCGCAAAAGCCGTTCACCGAAAAGCCCGTACAAAACAATAATATGAACACGGAACAGACAATTCCCGTTTCCGAACCCGAAACACAGGAAGAACAGGCTCAGAATGTTCAGCCGCAGAACGGCAACACACCGTACGGTGATTATATTTTCGGCAACAACAATCAAAACACGGCAAACAATGCAAATCCGACTGAAAATGTTCCGCCGTATCAGCAGAATCAAAATCCGAATCCGAACACCTACGCTCAGCCGTGGCAGTACGGTTACGGTCAGTATCCCTACAGCGGACAGAATCCGCAGTATAATCAGAACAATCAGCAGTACGGTCAGTATCAGAACAACACAGGATACAATCAGAATGTACCTCCGTATCAGCAGAATATGTACGGACAGCCTCCCTACGGCAACAACGGTACATACAATCAGCAATACAATCCGCAGATGTTCGCACAGTACCCCCAAAAGAAAACAAAGGGCGGAATAATTGCGTTGATTATCGTTCTCTGTTCACTTCTTACAATCGGTTTTATCGGCATGATGGTGTACGGATTTTCGGTTGACATAAAAGAAGATTTGAACAGCGACCGAAGTGATTCGGGCAATTCGTTCAGACTTCCGAATAAAGACAGCACAACACCGTTTGAAACCCTTCCCAACACATCTTCGCAGGGTAAAACTCACGATGAGTCTGACTACAGTGACAAAACTAACAAAAGCTATTCGGGTATGAAGCTTGAAAGCAATCCAAAGGACGCAAAAACAAGCAACAGCTACACAGCCGCAAAAGCGTCAGAAAAGGTTTCCGACTCGGTAGTCGGCATTCTCTGTTACTCGGACGATGTACCCGATCAGGCTGACACAACAACCGCATCTTCACAGGGAAGCGGAATTATCTTCTCACAGGACGGCTATGTTATCACAAACGCTCATGTAATCGGCAACAGCAAAACAGCCTATGCGATCAGAGTTGTAACATCTGACGGCAAGGTATACAAGGCAGGTGTTGTAGGTTACGATTCAAGAACCGATATTGCGGTTCTCAAAATGGACGATGCAGAGGGACTTACTCCTGCAACATTCGGTGATTCGTCACAGCTTGCGGTTGGTCAGGACATTATCGTAGTCGGCAACCCCGGCGGTCTTGACTATCAGAACACAACAACCAAGGGCGTTATTTCGGCGCTTGACAGAAAACTTTCAACATCAAGCCTTACAAAGTACATTCAGACCGATGCCGCAATCAATCCGGGCAACTCGGGCGGTCCGCTTGTAAACTACTACGGTCAGGTTGTCGGAATTACAACTTCAAAGATTGTTTCCGAAACTTACGAAGGTATGGGCTTTGCAATTCCGTCACAGACAGTAAAAAGCATTGTTGACACACTTGTAAAGAACGGCTATGTTGAAGGCAGAGTAAAAATCGGCATTTCGGGCATTGCGGTAACCTCCAATCAGGCATCAAATTACAACATTCCGCAGGGCATTTATGTTCAGAGTATCGTATCGGGCGGTCCGTGTGACGGCACAAGCCTTAAAGAAGGCGATATCATCACAGAGGTTGACGGCGAAACAATTACAAGCTTTGCAGATGTTTATGCGATTCTTGAAACCCACAAGCCGGGGGACAAAATCAAGGTTAAATATTACAGCTCATCATCGGGCGACGGTGAGGTTGAAATCACACTTCAGGAAGATAAGTAATTTTAATATAAGAATATCACCAAAAGCAAGAGGCAGTCACGGCAATGTGACTGCCCTCTTGCTAATTGAAAATTAAAAGTAAAAAATTGCAGGGGTGAACCGTGTTCGCCCGTTCGTGTGCGATGCACACGATTGAACGCATAGCGTTCAAATATCATATGCAACTCATTTATATAATTTGATTTTACATAAACATTGCGTCATTATTTTTTAACGGGGATAAAATTCCGCAAAAATCCTGCACTTCTTCCTTTCAGGTAAAACCAACCTATGGTGTCAAAAACTACCGCTCCTACAAAATTAACAAGCAAATCTTTCATTGTATCGATCAGACCGATGTCAAGGTAACCGTTAATACCGAGATTTTCACCGTTCACAACGGTTGATGTTATATCTCTGATGTGCATTATCACATTCGGCTTGCCCGAAATCAAACCCGAATGTATTGCCGTGATTACGGTGTCCTTTTGCATATCCTTTTCAAAAAGCATATCCGCACCAAACTCAAAAAACTCCCACACAACACCGACTGTCATTGAAAAGCAGAACGAAAACAAACACACGAACATGGGCGAGAGGCTCAATTTCACCTGCTCGCTTCTGTTCAAAATATCGGTCAGTCCAAAACCAACGCCTGCACAGATAAAGCCGTTCACAGTATGGAGCAATGAATCCCATATCGGAATCTTTTCGTAGAACGCACCGAGCTCACCCATAACATTTGCCGCAAACACGAACAGCACAACAATCGTTTCAAGCACACTCGGCAACGCTACCGACAGCTTTCGGTCGATGAACAACGGAAGCATCAACAGTCCGAGCGTTAACACACAGGTCATGACATTCTCCCATTTTCCGTTTAAAATGCCGGCAGTCAAAAGTGACACAAGTATGAGCCTTATAATGATGTAAACGCCTGCCTTAACTCTGTGCTGTCGCATTTCACGCACATTCAGCCACCGTGCAAGCCTTTGAAAAAATCCTTTAAGTCGTTTTTTCATAATATCCCCCGATTTTTACACTTATTTTTTCCTTAAAAACGAGATAAACCCCTGTAAAATTGTATTAGCTTTTTCTGCCTGATATTACCGCAAAATAAAAAAGCCACCGTCATCTGCGATGACTCATAAGCATTGATATTAAATTACTTTTTCTCTGACTTCTCTGATGATTCGGCTTTTTCGCCATTTTTTTCAGCCTCAAGCTTTTTCTTGAGTTCCTCTTTGCCGACAGCAAGCATCAGCTTGATACGGTTCTCCTGATTTACCTTCGGCGCACCCGGATCATAGTCGATGGTAACGATATTGGCATTCGGTCTGATTTCTTTAATCTTTCTGATTGCGCCCTTACCGTTGATATGATTTGGCAGACAACCGAAAGGCTGTGTGCATACGATATTCTCATAACCTGTATCAGCAAGCTCAATCATCTCGGCTGTAAGAAGCCAGCCCTCGCCCATCTTACTGCCGTAGCCGATAACACCGTTTACAAGCTCCTTTGTGTGAGCATATCTGTGAGGCGGAACAAAGCTGTACTTTTCAGCGGCATCAACCATAAGTCCCTCAAGCTTTGTGAGGTAGTTAAGAAGCATCGAACAGAATTTGTATTTAACTCTGCTTCCTCCGAACATCTTATAGTCCTCAATACGGTTATCAACCTTAAATGATGCAAAACCCATAAGACCGGGGATGCAAACCTCGCAATCCTGATCTGCAAGAAAGTCCTCAAGACCGTTGTTAGCCATTTTGGAGTATTTTACATAGATTTCGCCGACAATACCGACTTTAACCTTTGGCACTTTATTAAGCTCAATTTTTGTGAATGACTTTGTAATTTTATCAAGGGTTTCGTCAATTTCTTCAAGAGTGTAGCCCTTGCCCTGTATGAGCATATCGGAAATCTTATCCGTCCATTCATCAACAAGCGCCATACTTTCGCCCTTGTTCACTTCATAGGGCTTTGTCTGGTTTGAAAGCAGCATTAACTGGTCGCCGTACACAAGACGCCGACAAATCTGCGGATAAGCGGAAGTGTGAGCGAAAAACCGCTGTTGTGCTCCATACCGAATGAAAGCGAAATTACGGGAACGAACTCAAAGCCTGCCTTTTTGAGAGCCTTTCTCAAAAGGAAAATGTAGTTTGACGCACGACATCCGCCGCCTGTCTGAGTAATCATCAGGGCAACCTTGTGAACATCATACTTTCCGCTTTGCAGAGCATTGATGAACTGACCTATAACCAGCAAAGCCGGATAACAGGTATCGTTGTGAACATATTTAAGACCTGTCTGCGCAATCTCCGGACCTGTTGTGTCGAGCAAATCAGACTTATAGCCGTAGTAGTTGAACACCTTTTCAAGTATTTTAAAATGAATAGGCGCCATATTGGGCATAAGGATTGTGTATTCCTTTTTCATCTGCTTTGTAAACAGCAAACGACCTGTTTTTTTGTCATACTTCAACTCTGCCATAACAGAATTTCCTTTCATCAATCGTTTTCAAGCGCAGCAAGCAAACTGCGGATTCGGATTTTAACTGCTCCGAGGTTTGTAATTTCATCTATCTTAATCTGAGTGTAAATCTTATTTTTGCTTTCAAGAATTTCTCTTACCTCATCGGTTGTAATCGCATCAACACCGCAGCCGAAGGATACAAGCTGAACAAGCTCCATGTCCTTTCTTGTTGTAACATATTTTGCCGCCGCATAAAGTCTTGCGTGGTATGTCCACTGGTTGAGAACATGAGTCCGGAAATGTTCAACTCTCGGAGAAATAACATCTTCGCTGACGATTGCAACATCAAAGCCTGAGATAAGTCTGTCGATTCCGTGGTTAATTTCGGGATCAATATGATATGGTCTGCCTGCAAGAACAAAAATCTTTTTGCCCTCTTTTTCAGCCTTGGCAATAATCTCGTTGCCCTTGTCAATAACCTTTTTTCTGTAATTTTCCTGTTCCTGATATGCAAGCTTAGCCGCATTTCTTACCTCGTTAAGAGTGAGGTCGGGGAAGTGGAACGAAAGTCTTTCATAGGCTTTCTTCGGAAAATCGTTCGGGCGGTGAATACCGAAATATTCCTTTATGAAGTGAACCTTGCGTATATCCTTCATATTGTTTTTGATAACCTCGGGATAGTAAGCAACAACAGGACAGTTGTAATGGTTATCTCCGAGATGCTCGTCAAAATTATAGGAAAGGCAGGGGTAGAAAATTGTTTCTGCACCCATATCAATAAGAGTCTGAATGTGACCGTGAACAAGCTTTGCAGGGAAGCAAACGGTATCACTCGGAATTGTCTGCTGACCTCTCTGATAAAGCTTTCTTGTTGAATACGGTGAGTGGAACACCTCAAATTTAAGTTCTGTAAAGAATCTGTACCAGAACGGATAAAGCTCATACATATTGAGCGCCATAGGAATTCCAAGCTTACCTCTTATGCCTTCAACAGGCTTGTAGAAATCAATGAGATTCAGCTTATAGGCATACATATTCATATCGTTTGCAGGAGCTTTCTTTGTGATTGGTCTTTCACAACGGTTTCCTGCAATAAACTTTCTGCCCTTGCCGAATGAATTTATTGTAAGACGGCAGTTGTTGTTGCACATACCGCAGTTTGCAACCTTGATTTCGTGAACGAATTCATCAAGTCCCTTTTTGTCGGTAATTGTACTCTTGCCAACGCCCTTTGACTTTTTCTTTGCGTAAAGAGCCGCACCGTAAGCACCCATAAGTCCTGCAATGTTAGGACGGACAACTTCAACGCCCATTTCCTGTTCAAATGCACGCAAAACAGCGTCGTTAAGGAAAGTACCGCCCTGAACTACAACACGCTTGCCGAGTTCATCGGGCTTGACGCACGAATAACCTTGTAAAGGGCATTCTTTACAACGCTGAGTGAAAGACCTGCCGAGATATCTTCAATTGTAGCGCCGTCTTTCTGAGCCTGCTTAACGCTTGAATTCATGAATACGGTACAGCGTGAGCCGAGATCAACGGGACGCTTTGCAAAAAGTCCGAGCTTTGCAAAGTCGGCAATCTCATATCCGAGAGCGTTTGCAAAAGTCTGCAAAAAGCTTCCGCAACCCGATGAACAAGCCTCGTTAAGGAATATATTGTCAATTGCACCGTTATGTATCTTAAAGCATTTGATATCCTGTCCGCCGATATCGATGATAAATTCAACATCGGGCATAAAGTATTTTGCGGCGGTAAAGTGGGCGATTGTTTCAACAATGCCGTAATCAACCGCAAATGCGTTCTTTACAATGTCCTCTCCGTAACCTGTTACGGCAGAAGAAACAACATTTATTTCGGGATTTATTTCGTAAACCTCGTCAAGGAATTGCTTCATAATCTCAACGGGGTTTCCCTTTGATGGCAGATATTTTGAATAGAGCAGCTCACCGTCATCATTGAGAACAACACCCTTTACGGTTGTTGAGCCTGCGTCCATTCCTATATAAGCCTTGCCTGTGTATCCCTTTAGCTCCTTCTGCTTAACATCAGCCTTTGCATGACGGTCGCAGAATTCCCTGTACTCCTCTTCGTTTTTAAAGAGCGGCTGATTGAACGCAAAGTTACCGCTGCCACGGTAGTTCTTTACCTTTTCGATAACCTCGTCAAAATCAATAGTCTTTTCGGCACACAAAGCCGCACCGCAGGCAACATAATAAAGTGAATTTTCGGGACAGATTCCCTTTGTTCCGAGCGTGCGGTCAAAGCAGTTTCGCAGTTCGCTCATAAATGTAAGAGGTCCGCCGAGATATACAATCTGACCTTCAATTTCTCTGCCCTGTGCAAGACCTGCAACAGTCTGGCTTACAACCGCATTGAAAATACTCTCTGCGATGTCGCTCTTCCTCGCACCCTGATTAAGGAGCGGCTGAATATCGGTCTTTGCAAACACACCGCATCTTGATGCGATTGTGTATGTCTTTTCGTGCTGTTTTGCAAGCTCGTCCATATCCTCAAGCTTAACATTCAGAAGTGTTGCCATCTGGTCAATAAACGCACCCGTGCCGCCGGCGCAGGTACCGTTCATTCTTACCTCAAGTCCGTTTGTGAGAAACAATATCTTTGCATCCTCACCGCCGAGTTCAATTATAACATCTGTACCCGGAATAAAAGTATTGGCGGCAACTCTTGTTGCGTAAACCTCCTGAATAAAATCAACGCCGACAGACTCGGCAACACCCATTCCGGCAGAACCCGAAAGAGCCACCGAGCATTTTCAACGCCGTCAATCCTTGTCCGTACAAGTGCAAGAATTTCTGCAATCTTTTCCGTAATTCGGGAATAATGCCTTTCATATGTGCTGTATATTAATTTGTTTTCGTCGTCAAGCACAACACATTTTATTGTTGTTGAGCCAATATCCAATCCTAATTTCAACTTGTGCCTCCGAAATCAATACATAGTAATCTCATTGTGCATATCTAATTAATTATAGTATTTTTTGCCAAGAAAATAATTCTAATTCGGAATATTTTCACCTTTGATGAATTTTACCATTTTTATCACAAAAAATTCAATACACATAAAGGGCATAATGTATAATCTACTGCATATAATTTGCCCTCAAAAGCAAAGCGGAGCATTGTTCCGACTTTAATATATCTTAAAAATGCAGAAAAACCTGCCGAAATCGGCAGGTCTTTAGCTTTAAGTATTTAAATTATCAGAAAAGTTCACCGTGAGGAGCTTCACCGTCATCTGCCTCGTCTGAATCTGCGGACTCGGAGAATCCTTCTTCACGCTTTGCCTCAAGCTCTGCCTTGAGGTCGCAGATGTTTGTAAGATGCTCGGGCTCTGCCTTTTCTTCGCTAACAGCCTCTGGCTGTTTTTCAACAGGCTTTTCCTCTTTAAAAGGAGAGGTCTTGTAGTCGCCCTCATTTGAGCAAGCTACTGTAATATCAACAATATCATCCTCTTTAACCTCGGGAGCAACCTCGGGATTGCCGTAGAAAATATCATTTGAGCTGTTGACAATCTTTCTGTAACACTCTCTTGCTTTTGCAATTTTGGCCTTTGAAGTGTCAATAACCTTCAAAAGCTTTTCACACTCGGCGTCATTAATTTCAGCGCCTTTCTTTCTGCTGTCGTACATAATCTTTCCGAGAGCAATATATGCTCTGTTCATAAGCTCGCTTTCGCTTTTCATAACAAGTCTTAATCTGTTGAGCTTTGCATTTGTTCTGTTCTTTTCTACTATTGTCTGAGCTACCGAGGAAATTGTATCAACGGCTGTATTTACTGTTCCTTTTACACTGTCAAGTATCGTCATAGTAAATTTCTCCTTTAAAACCGCTTTGGCACAAACACTCTGACACATTCTGCCGTGGCGAATAATATTAAACTTATTTCTATTATTATGACAGATTTTTTTGATAAAATCAACATTTTTTTAAAATTTACTTGTTAAAATCACGGTCAATTGCTATAATTAGTTTCATAGAGTGTTAAAGAGGTGGTTTGGATGCCTGAAAAGAAAATTACCAAGGCAATCGTCTGCCCAATGTGCGGTGAAATGAGCAAGGCTGATGTTTACACCAGCATCAACCCGTCCGTAACAAAGGGTGTGCGCAGAAGAGCGCTTGACGGTGAGCTTTTTGCGTGGAAATGTCCGTCATGCGGATACTCCGCAAGGCTCACATATCCGATTCTCTACAATGATATGAAGAATCGTTTTATGGTGTATTTCATTCCCAAAATTGATCATTTTCAGCTCTGCGACAACGAGCTTGAAGAAAAATACAGCAATCTCCGCAACATAAGCAAACGAATTGTTCCGACCTTCAATTCGTTCAAGGAGAAAATTTTTATCTTTGAGTCGGGACTTGACGATATGTCGGTTGAGCTTACAAAGCTTGCAATCAGCCAAACGGTTTCAAAAAAGCTTAACGGTGCGGAAATTCATGACGGATACCTTTCAATGTACGATCGTGAACGCAACACAATGGGATTTACATATTTTACAGGCGAAAAGCATACGCCATATGTTCAGACAGCAAGACTTGAAATTTATGTTAAATCGAAGAAAATTGTCGATTCGCTTGCATATAAGGACAAAAAGTTAAAGGGCTTTCTTAAAATTGACCGTGAATGGGCAGAAAACATTCTTTACCGCTACAAGCGCATGAAGCATATTGAAAAGCTTAACAAGCTGAAAGAGTAAGCTGTTACTGTAGTCAGTCGATTCTTTTGGTTTAAAAAAGAATCTGCAAATAAGTGACATATACACTGTAAAGAATATCCGTAAACATAAACTCGTTAAAGCAAAAATGCATAAAAATTTCCGCCGTACCGATTAGGGCGGCGGAATCATTCAGCTTAATATTTTTTGTATTTGCAATTCCAACTTGTCAGAATGCTGATACAATCGGGGATTTTCGTTGCACAAAAAAATCAGGGATCGACTCAAAGAGCCGACCCCTTTTTAATTTATTGAAAAGATTGGTAATTACTTGTTAACAGCTTCATAAACTGCAACTGCGCAAGCAACTGTAGCACCAACCATCGGGTTGTTACCCATACCGATAAGACCCATCATTCAACATGAGCAGGAACAGAAGATGAACCTGCGAACTGAGCGTCACCGTGCATTCTGCCCATTGAGTCTGTAAGACCGTATGATGCAGGACCTGCACCCATGTTATCGGGGTGAAGTGTACGGCCTGTACCGCCGCCTGATGCAACCGAGAAATACTTAACGCCGTTCTCATTTGCCCACTTCTTGTATGTACCTGCAACGAGGTGCTGGAAACGAGTCGGGTTAGTAGAGTTACCTGTGATAGATACACCTACATTTTCATGCTGCATGATTGCAACACCTTCACGAACATCGTCAGCGCCGTAGCAGCGAACTGCAGCTCTTTCACCGTCTGAGAAAGCTCTCTCTTCAACGATTTTAAGCTCTGATGTGAAATAGTCAAACTGAGTCTTTACATATGTAAAGCCGTTGATTCTTGAAATAATGTAAGCAGCGTCCTTGCCAAGACCGTTAAGGATAACACGGAGCGGCTCTTTTCTTGCTTTGTTAGCATTACGAGCGATACCGATAGCACCCTCTGCTGCTGCAAAGCTTTCGTGACCTGCGAGGAATGCAAAGCACTTTGTTTCATCTCTGAGGAGCATTGCGCCGAGGTTACCGTGACCACGGCCAACATTTCTCTGCTCAGCTACTGAGCCGGGAATACAGAAAGCCTCAAGACCGATACCGATAGCTTCTGCTGCCTCTGAAGCAGTCTTTGCGCCCTTCTTAACTGCAACTGCACAACCGAGTGTGTAAGCCCAGCCTGCGTTTTCAAATGCGATCGGCTGAACGCCCTTTACGATGTCGTAGGGATCAAAACCGAGATCGTTACAAATTTTTCTTGCCTCTTCAAGATTTGCAATACCGTATTCGGCAAGGCACTTCTCAATTTTAGGCATTCTTCTTTCCATACCTTCAAATGTTACTGCCATTATGGTGTCCTCCTTACCGAATTATTCTTCACGAGGGTCAATGTACTTAGCTGCGCCGTCAAAACGACCGTACTGACCGATGTTGTTCTTGTATGCTTCGTTTGGCTCAACGCCGTGACGAATGTCCTCGAGCATTTTGCCGAGCTTTACGAACTGATAGCCGATAACTTCATCGTTCTCGTCAAGTGCTGTCTTGAGAACATAGCCTTCAGCCATTTCCATGTAACGAACGCCCTTAGCGTTTGTGCTGTACATTGTACCAACCTGGCTGCGAAGACCCTTACCGAGATCCTCCATACCTGCGCCGATCGGAAGACCGCCCTCTGAGAAAGCTGTCTGGCTTCTGCCGTAAACGAGCTGCTCGAAGATGTTCTTCATAGCTGTGTTGATAGCGTCACAAACGAGGTCTGTGTTAAGACACTCAAGGAGTGTTTTGTTAGGAAGAATTTCTGCTGCCATAGCTGCAGAGTGAGTCATACCCGAACAACCGATTGTTTCAACAAGAGCCTCTTCAACGATACCGTCTTTAACATTAAGTGTAAGCTTGCAGGCACCCTGCTGAGGAGCACACCAGCCAATGCCGTGTGAAAGACCTGAAATGTCTTTAATGTCATAAGATTTTACCCATTTGCCCTCTTCGGGAATAGGTGCAGGACCGTGCTTAGGTCCCTTTGCTACAGTGCACATATTTTCAACTTCTTTTGAATAAATCATGTGTACTTCTCCTTTCAATAAATTGTATGAGTCCGAAATCCTCAAACACCTATATTATACGGCTTAACCCGACATTTTTCAAGCATTTTTCGTTAATTTTTACAATTCCCCCACATTGTAATATTTCCCGTGGCAATTTACCGTTTGATTTTGAAAAGGTAAAAATAAAAACGGCAACCGAGAAATAAATCACCGACTGCGTTAAAATTTACTTATTCTTCCCAAAACAATTCGTCAAGGGTTTTGTCAAGTGCTTTGCATATTGCTATGCAAAGGTTAATTGTGGGATTGTAGTCGCCCTTTTCAATTGCGCTTATTGTCTGTCTTGACACCTTTACAAGTTCCGCAAGCTGTTGCTGTGACAAATCCTTTGCGGCACGGGCGCTTTTTAATCTTAAATTCTTCATTCTTCAACTGCCTTTTTGTCAATTATTGTTTTGATGACAACCATCACAAAAATACTTATTGCCCAAATCATTACAATGATAGGAATAATATCAAGATTTGCTATTCCGTTTGTAACAAAGGTTTTGTTGTCGAAAGCAATTCCCAAACATTCTGCTCCCACAACAAATGCCAATGGGCCTAAAAGACTCTTTCTGCCTTTATTCGATGTGAAATATGCGTCATTGAAAATGCTTACTCCGACGAATACGGCGGTTGAAAGAAACAGTCCTATGAACATTTGAACGCTGAGTTCAGCCCAATTAATCTCCAAAATATTAACTAAAGCACAGGCAATGATGTACCCGACAAGCACCAAAAATGCCGATTTATAAGCCTTGCCCCGTGCAAGAACCTGTCGTTCATCATATTCTGTGTAAGTGTTCTTTTTCTTTTTAATGTTTGCGATAATTAGCGTCACAATAACTACGGCGATAAAACCGCAACAAAAACCAAGCACCCAATAGTATTTTTCTCCCATAATAACATCTCCCAAATAAATCAGCCAATTTGCAGATTTATTCGTCCAACCGATAATCCGCAAATAATATTAAAAATTTTTATGTGTTTAGATGTGAATACTTTTAAAAAATTCACAATGCGTACAAAAAGCTTTCTGTACCATTATAGTACATTAAAAGTTACTTATTGTCAAGTATATTTTACATAATTTCAAAAATACTTTTATTTGGCTGTTTTGGGAAATTAAATCCGTTAAGAAACCTGTCAGCTCAAACAAAACAAGACAAGCCCATATTTCAGAGCTTGCCTTGTGGAATTACTCGCCGTCACGCTGCATTGTTTCACCAATAGCACGATTAACAAAGCCGTTCACGCTTTCGCCGTTCTTTTCTGCGTGGGCTTTGATTACTTCTTTTTGTCCTTTGTGTACACGCACCTTTATTTCTTCATATGTTTTAGCATTGTACTTTTCGTTAGCTCTACGCCTTGCCGCTGTATATTTATTTACTGCCATTATTTCACCGCCTGACCGTTAAAAATCTATTGACTTCAAATTGTTGTTGTTGTATAATATAGGTGAAAAGGAACGGCACAGGCTGTTCCGCATTTAACCGTTTTATTTAAAAACCGTCTTGTGGTGCGAACACAGGGCGGTTATTTTTTTGCGTTATTTATGTAAGCCGTAGCAAATATAAGTATCAATACTATCATTGTCAAGTATTCCACGCAATCACCCCCTTTTAGAGGTGTCAGAACAACCGCCGCCGTTCCTTTACAAGTATTATTATAGCATACTGCATATACTGTGTCCAGTGTAATTATTCACAAAATACACTGGGCATATTTGTTTATTATGCCTATTGAAATTGTACTGTACACAGTGTATAATATAGTCACAGGATAAGGAAAGGGGAAAGCGAAATGTTAAACCGTTCAATCATCTGCAAGGTAGCGAACAATTTCCGCAAGGGTGGCTATACACTTTCACAGGCTTTTAGAATGGCGTGGAAACTTGCAAAGGGCAAGGCAAGCGTAAAGGTTGCAGGCGTTACCAAAGAACGCAGACAAGAGGCAATAGAACATTTGAGCAGATACAACCCCGAAACGGTCAGCTTTATTCTGAACAGAGAAAGCGATAATCAGTACGATCGCAACGCAATTGCAGTATATGCAAGCGTAGGCAGCGGCAAGGCTTACAAAATGGGCTATATTTCCGCTGCTGTGGCGTGTTTATTAAGCGACATAATTGATAACATTACAACCGTAAATGCACGCTTACAGGCTATTACTGGCGGTTTCTATGCCGGTATGGTGCAGGGTTTGAGATTATCACTTTCAATATAATTTATGAAAAGAGGCTTACGCAATGAAGAGTGATTACAGGAAAATGATTGACGAAATGCTTTCAAAAATCAAAAGCGAAAAGAAACTTAAAAAGATTTTTGATTACATATGTTTTGTTTATCTTAAAACTGAAAACAAATAAATGGAGGCTTGAAAATGAAATCAGATATTGCAATCAGAAATGAAATTATCGAGTACGCACAAGCTATTGAAAATCACAAGGCTTTAGCGGCAATTCTAAAATTTATAAAGCTGATGTACAAAAACACAGCAGTTCCACACGGTGAAATGTGAGAGAATGTGAGAGAAAAAGCAAAGGCAGCGGAATAACAACCGTTGCCCTTTTTCCTGCCTTAATATTCTTATGTTTCGCCAAATACCGCCATATGTCCGCAAATGACAGGGAGGGGGGCTATAATATGGGCTGCGTAATATTTCAATGTTCCCCCCTACGGTCCTGCGAATGCGAACGCTGAAAATTTTAACGGGGGGGCGTACCTCTTCACGGGTTCGTCACGGCTTTAATTGTCAACAGCTCCGATATTTGAACATTGCCCCGTTATTTTACGAACGCAATTGATAAAACTGCATTGCTTTTGTGAATTGCTCCAACATTTACCAACATTCTTAGTTGCAAATAGTTGCAATATGCTCTGCCGCTGCTGTTTCATAGTTTTAACATACCCCCATTCAAAAATTAAGATTTTTTCTGATGAATGGATAACGGAGTAAAGGCACGACAATTTAGTTTCGCACGCACGCAAGAATTTTTTTTTTAACAAAACGCCAATAATTAAACAGCAGTCTTTTCATAACCTTTAGCCGATTTCAGCCCGTTTTCACCTCAATAAACAGCAAATAAACGGCAAAACACTTTATAATTCATTAGCGGAAATTTAGTGGAAATAAAATAAACCGCCTTGAAACTGCCAAAAATGGCTTACCAATGCGGTTTATCTTATGGAGCTGATAACGGGATTCGAACCCGTGACCTCGTCCTTACCAAGGACGCACTCTGCCTACTGAGCTATATCAGCATATTTAATTGTAAGGTTGCAACTTTATAATGTTAATCTATAATGTTAATCTCACAAAATTTCGGACATCAACAGCCAAATCATTGATATAAAAAACAGTAAAAATCCAACAATAACAAAATCAAAATTCATTTTACTTTTTTCACACGGTCGCAAAACCACGGTGATTATATCACAAAAACATCGTGATGTAAAGTGTCCACGAAGTATAATAACACATTTGCACGGTGATTTCAAATGTTTTTTTAAACTTTTTTGTAAAAAATACGAAAAGATTTGAAAAACACTTGATTATAAGCCGTTTTGGTGCTATAATTTTCTTGTAAATAATGAAAGCTAAAGGAGTGGGCAACAAACCCGCTCCTTATTTATTAGTTTTCACTTTGTTCCTCGGTGCGGTTTATCTGTCTGCAATATTTCGCACAGGGTATTTTTGCAGACAGGAAGGCAGTGAATTTATGGCAAAAAGCAAAGGCGGTGTAACCGTATCAAAAGTATGGGAGCTTTGTCAGCCAATTGTTGAAGGCTTCGGACTTTCACTTTGGGATGTGCGTTATGTCAAGGAAGGTGCAGACCGTTTCCTGCGTGTTTACATTGACAAGCCCGAAGGCATTGACATTAACGATTGCGAAAATGTTTCCCGTGCAATCAACGGTCCTCTTGATGAGCTTGATCCAATTGAGGAGGCGTACTGTCTTGAGGTCTGCTCTCCCGGAATTGAGCGTGAGCTTATCCGTGACGAACATTTTATGCAGTTCATCGGTGCGGATATTATGGTTAAGATGCTCCGCCCCATTGACGGCATAGGCAGAGAATTCAAAGGGGTTTTAAAGGATTATTCCGACGGTAAGGTCACAATTGAGGATCACAGCGGTGAGAATGAAATCACAATCAGCAAAAAGGACGCCGCATGGATTAAGCTTGACGATTTTGATTAAAAATTGCAGTTTGAACACTACGGATACACATACCAGCATAACAATTTGTATATAACCGAAAAATAAGAAAAGGATGATTTGGAAAATGACTAACAAAGATTTATTTGAGGCATTGAGAACATTTGAAAAGGAAAAGGGCATTCCTATGGACTATATGCTTCAAAACATTGAAAAGGCAATTTCCGTTGCCTGCAAGAACTACTACGGCGGTAATGAAAATGTTGTATTCAAGGTTGATCCGGAAAAGAACAGCTTTGACGCAAAGCTTGTCAAAACAGTAGTTGACGAGGTTTTTGATCCTAACTTTGAGGTTACTGTTGAGGAGGCTCAGCAGATTAACAAGAGAAAGAAATTTATTGTCGGCGATGAGGTTGAGGTTCCGATTGATCCCAAGCACCTCGGTTGGACATCTGTTTCTTCTGCAAGAAATGTTATCCGTCAGGGCATTCGTCAGGGAGAAAAAGGTCAGACTCTTATCGAGTTTCAGAGCAAGCTCGGTGAAATTGTTACTGCAACCGTTGAAAGAATTGATCCTAAGTCGGGAGTTGCAACAATCAAAATAGGCAAGAGCGAAGCTACTCTGCCAAAGAGCGAACAGCTCGGTCATGACGACCTTAAAGAAGGTGACCACATTAAGGTTTACATTGCAGATGTCAAAGACAACGAAAGAGGTCCTCACGCAATCATTTCAAGAACACACCCCGGTCTTGTAAAGCGTTTGTTTGAACAGGAAGTTCCTGAAATCTATGACGGCGTTGTTGAAATAAAGTCAATCTCCCGTGAGGCAGGCAGCCGTACAAAAATGGCTGTTTACAGCTCAAATCCCGATGTTGACGCAATCGGTTCATGTATCGGCAACAAGGGCGCTCGTGTAAACAAGATTGTTGAAGAACTCGGCGGTGAGAAAATCGACATCGTGCTTTACAGCGATGATCCCAAAAAGTACATTTCGGCGGCTCTCTCTCCTGCAAGCGTTTGCAAGGTTGAAATTACAGATGAAGAAACAAAGAGCTGCCGTGCAACCGTTCCCGACGGTCAGCTTTCACTTGCCATCGGCAACAAAGGTCAGAATGCCCGTCTTGCCGCAAGACTTACAGGCTGGAGAATTGACATCCGTCCCGAAAGCGGTTTCTACGGCGAAGATGAGGACGATGAACCAAAGACAGAAGAAAAGTCCGAAGATGTTCTCGACCTTGACGAAAGCACAGAAGGCAAAACAGTTGTTTCGGATGAAACAGAGGAATAATCAGATTAAACAGAGAGGGATTTTATGAAGCAAAGAAAAATGCCGTTGCGTAAATGTACGGGTTGCGGAGAGATGAAAGAAAAGCGTGAGCTTATCCGTGTTGTCAAAGCACCCGACACCAAAGATGAAAACGGTGAAATCATTGCAAAAGGCGAAATTTCGCTTGACCTCACAGGTCGCAAGGCAGGCAGAGGCGCATATGTGTGCAGAAATCTTGCCTGCTTTGAAAAGGCTCGCAAGGCACGCCGCTTTGAACGCTCGTTAAGCTGTAAAATCCCTGATGAAGTATATGAGCAGATGCAAAGTGAACTTGCCGCAGCAGACAGCGAGTAGGCGAAAGGATTTTTTATGAACGACAGGATTTTGTCGCTGCTTGGCATTTGCAAGAGGGCAGGCAAGCTGATTACAGGTGCCGACACGACGATTGACTCAATACGAAAAAGCAAGGCAAAGCTTGTTATTTTTGCAAATGATTTTTCAAAGAGCAGTAAGAAAAGCGTGCAGACAGCCGCTGATGAATGCAATGTGAAAACATTGACAATGAACCGAAGCAAAGAGGAAATCGGATTTGCTCTCGGAAAAATCTGCGGAGTTATGACAACCGAAGACAAAGGCTTTGCAGATAAGCTTGAACAGCTTATTGAAAACGAATCGGGAGGAGAATTGTATGATAAAATATAAGGTAAAGGACGCAGCAGCAGATCTCGGAGTTTCAAACAAGGAAATTATTGAGATTCTCGAAAAACATTGCGGTGTTACAAAGAAAACAATGACAACACTCGAGGAAAGCGAACTCGATGTGATTTTTGATGTAATCACAAAGAAGAACAAGGTTGAAAACTTTGACGAATACTTTGCGGCACGCAACAACAAGCTTGACAACGAAAGCAAGCCACAGCAGGAAGAAAAGCCTGCAAAGCAGAATGCAAAGGCTGACAATCAGAAGAAAAAGACCGATAAAAACGACAAAAAGCCTAACAACAAGGATGCAAAGCCTGCATCAAAACAGGAAAAGGTTGAAGTTACTCAGGAAAAGAGCGTTGAGGAGTCTGCTCCCCGCAAGCGCAGAGTAATTGACACCCGTGCAACAAATGTTGATGTTGAGCGTTACAACCAGAAGTATGATGACCTTGCAAGCGACAGCTCAAAGGGCAGAAGCACAGACAACATTGTTAAAAAGCAGAAATTCACAAACCGTACCCAGCGTCAAAAGGGCAGACGACAGAAGCGTGAAACAGAGCAGGAGCGTCTGAACCGTATTGCTCTTGAGCGTAAGCAGAAACCGATTACAGTTCAGATTCCTGACGAAATTGTAGTTTCGGAGCTTGCTCTCAGACTCAAGGCTACCGTTGCCGAGGTTGTTAAAAAGGCATTCCTTATGGTACAATGGTAACAGCAACAGATACAATCGACTTTGACACAGCGTCACTTATCGCCATGGAATTCCACGCAAAGGTTGAAAAGGAAGTTGTTGTTACAATCGAAGAACAGATTATTGATGACAGCGAGGACGATGAGGCAAATCTCGTTGAGAGAGCTCCGGTTGTTGTTGTTATGGGTCATGTTGACCACGGCAAAACCTCAATCCTCGACGCTATCCGTCACGCAAATGTAACAGCAGGCGAGGCTGGCGGTATCACACAGCATATCGGTGCTTACAGAGTTATGGTAAACGGCAAGCCTGTTACATTCCTCGACACACCCGGACATGAGGCATTCACAACAATGCGTGCAAGAGGTGCTCAGGTTACTGATATTGCAATCCTCGTTGTAGCTGCCGATGACGGTATTATGCCGCAGACAGTTGAGGCTATCCACCATGCAAAAGCCGCAGGTGTATCTGTTATTGTTGCCATCAACAAAATGGATAAGGTCGGCGCAAATCCCGAAAATGTTAAACAGCAGCTCACAGAGTATGAACTTATTCCGGAGGAGTGGGGTGGCGATACACCGTGTATTCCTGTTTCCGCAAAGACAAAGGAAGGTCTTGACGATCTTCTTGAAATGGTTACTCTTGTTGCAGAGATGAAAGAACTCAAGGCTAACCCCGACAGAGCCGCAAAGGTACTGTTATTGAGGCAAGACTTGACAAGGGCAGAGGTCCTATCGCAACCGTACTCGTTCAGAACGGTACACTTCACAAGGGTGATACAATCATCGCAGGCACTTGCGTCGGTCGTGTAAGAGTTATGACAAACGATAAGGGCGAAAGAGTTACCGAGGCAGGACCTTCTGTTCCTGTTGAAATCACAGGTCTTGACGAAGTTCCGGTTGGCGGCGACATCTTTGACGCAGTTTCCGACGAGCGTCTTGCAAGAACTCTTGTTGACCAGAGAAAGGCCGCTAAGAAGGAAGAAATCTTCAACGCACAGACTAAGGTTACTCTTGACAATCTCTTTGACCAGATGAAACTCGGTGAAATCAAGGAACTTCAGATTATCGTTAAAGCCGATGTACAGGGTTCTGCCGAGGCTGTTAAGCATCACTTGAAAAGCTTTCAAATGACGAGGTAAGAGTAAATGTAATTCACAGCGCAGTAGGTGCAATCAACGAGTCCGATGTAATGCTTGCAGAGGCATCTAACGCAATTATCGTAGGATTCAACGTTCGTCCGGATGCAGTTGCCGCAGAAAATGCAGAGCGTTCGGGCGTTGATATGCGTCTTTACAGCATTATCTACGATTGTATCAACGAAATCGAATCTGCTATGAAGGGTATGCTTGCTCCTAAGACAAGAGAAGTTGTTCTCGGTATGGCTGAGTGTCGTAATGTTATCAAGATTAAGTCAGTCGGCACAATCGCAGGTTCATATGTTAAGAGCGGTAAGATTCAGCGTGGCGCAAGCGTAAGAGTTATCCGTGACGGTATCGTTATTGCAGATGACGCAATTGCATCTCTCCAGAGATTCAAGGACGCTGTCAAGGAAGTTAGCGAAGGCTACGAATGCGGTATCGGTCTTGAAAGATTCAATGACCTCAAAGAGGGCGATATGTTCGAGGTTTATACAATCGAAGAATACAGAGATTAAAGTTTGTATGTTAAACCAAATTTTATAAACGGCACAAATTTACCGTTATTTTGTAGTGGCGAACCGTGTTCGCTGCTACAGATTATACACGAATTTTCATAATTCATTAAATTATAAGGATGTGATAGCATGGGAAGCCATAGAATTGAAAGAACAACAGAGGACATCAAAAGAGAGCTTACTGCTATTTTCAGAGAATTAAAAGACCCACGGGTTCAGCAGGCGTTTATCTCTATCGTAAGAGTTGAGGTTACAAACGACCTTTCATACTGCACGGTACAGATCAGCGCAATTGAAGGTCTTGACAGAGCCAAAGAGGCTGTCAAGGGCTTAAAGTCTGCATCGGGCTTTATCAGACGAGAGCTTGGACACAGACTTCATCTTCGCCATGTTCCCGAACTCATTTTCCACGCAACAGACAGCATAGAATACAGCGCAAACATCAGCCGTATTCTCAACAGCCTTGACATTAAAGAAGACGAGGAAGAAAATGATGAATCTGTATGAGGTTGCCCGTTATCTTGAGGCACACGATAATTATGATATTCTGACTCACGCTTATCCTGACGGTGACACCCTCGGCAGCGGATTTGCACTCTGCCTTGCGCTCCGCCAAATCGGCAAAAAAGCAAGAGTTATCACAACAGGTGTTCCGTCAAAGTTTACCTATCTTCAGAAAAACATAGAGGAAGAAGATTTTACAACCGAAACGGTTGTCAGCGTTGATGTTGCGGCTGACAGCCTTCTCGGTTCAAATATGGGCAAATATATCGGTAAGGTTGATTTGTGCATTGACCACCACGGTTCAAACACATTTACCGCTAAGGAAAAGTTTGTTGACAAATATGCGGCGGCAAACTGCGAAATTCTCTACAAGCTGTTCCTCAGAATGCACATCAACTTACAAAGGACATTGCAGACTGCCTCTACACAGGCATTTCAACTGACACCGGCTGTTTCAGATACACAAACACAACCGCCGAAACCATGCGTGTTGCCGCAAGTCTTATGGACTTTGGCTGTAACACCGCATACATAAACAAGGCGATGTTTGAAACAAAGTCGAAAAACAAAATTCAGCTTGAAAGAGCCGTTTATGACTCAATGACCTATTGTGCAGACGGCAGGTGCGCAATAATTTACACAACGCTTGATATGCTCAAAAAGCTCAACACGGGTGATGACGAAATGGAGGGACTTGCCTCTATTCCCCGTCAGATTGAGGGTGTTCTCATCGGAATTACAATGCGTGAAAAAGAGGGCGGATTCTTCAAGATTTCCGTTCGTACAAACAATAATATCAATGCCTCGGATTTCTGTTCGCAGTTCGGAGGCGGCGGTCATCCTGCGGCGGCAGGCTGCTCAATTGAGGGCGACCTTGAAACCGTAAAGACAACGCTTGAAAAAGCTGCGGAGAAGTTTTTATCATGAGCAATCTTAACGGTGTACTGCTGATTGACAAGCCGAAGGAATTCACCTCGTTTGATGTTATTGCCGTTGTTCGCAGACTGACAGGACAGAAAAAGCTCGGTCACACGGGAACGCTTGATCCGAACGCAACGGGCGTTCTGCCTGTTTTGCTCGGAACTGCAACCAAAACACAGGATTTGATTCTCAACCACGACAAGTCATACACGGCAGAATTTCAGCTTGGCAAAACCACCGACACCCTCGACATCTGGGGTACGGTGACAGGCGAGTGCGAATCTTCGGTTACGGAGGAGCAGATCCGCAGAGTAATTTCCAATTTCACGGGCGAAATTGAGCAGATTCCGCCGATGTACTCTGCCGTGCAAAAGAACGGTCAAAGGCTTTATGACCTTGCAAGACAGGGAATCGAGGTTGAGCGTGAGAGTCGAAAGGTTACTGTCTATTCTCTTTCGCTTGCGAATTTTGACGAAAAAGCACAGACAGGCACGCTTGAAATTTCCTGTTCAAAGGGTACTTATGTACGCACGATAATTGATGACATAGGCAGGGTTCTCGGTGTTGGTGCGGTTATGACGGCACTTTGCAGAACCTCGGCTTGCGGATTTTCGCTTGACGAGTGCATAACGCTTGACGAGCTGAAAAACATTTGCGAAAACGGAAATGTTGAAGAAAAACTGCGTTCCGTTGAGAGCCTGTTTATGAGTTTAGGCTATCTTGCCGTATCGTCTGCACAGGCAAAACGATTTGCAAACGGCGGTGCGTTGAGTGCCGACAGAACATATCTTGCCAAGTCGGGGTACGAGAACGGTCAGCTTTTCAGAATGAAAACCCATGATGGTGATTTTTTAGGCATAGGCATTGCCGACAAGCCGAATAATCTCATCAAAATATATTTTCAAAACTGTAGGTAGCGTGTCGCTACGCCCAATTCGTGAAGACAGTTTGCGATAGTTCAAGCATTATCGCCCGAGCGTTACTTTTAAATTGAAAGTTGAAAATTGAAAATGGAAAATTACGGTCGGCGGTGTGCCACCGCACTCAATTCGAGAAGATAGTTAGATAAAGAAATTGCATTGATGCCCGATACAGCATTGATGCATTTTTTGTTTATATGAAAGTTATTGCACTACTTTCATCATATCAAAACATATGTGTATAAACATAACATTCCATCAAAGCGGGCGTCCAATGAACTCCCCTACAGATGAACAGAAAAATTGATAGTTAATCCTTTCGTGTTTGCACACGATACGATTGGCGAACACGGTTCTCCGCTACATTATTTTGTGCAATAAAACAATTTGTCTGCAGGATTCACTTTACAGTCATTTTGCGTCACTATAATATGGGTGTAAAATGAATTTGGAGGTATATTTTATGGAAATTCTGAAAGTTGAAAATCTTACAAAAACCTACGGAAGCGGTGAAAACCTTGTCCATGCGGTTGACGATGTTTCGTTCTCGGTTGAAAAGGGCGAATTTGTTGCCATTGTCGGTGCAAGCGGCAGCGGCAAGTCAACTCTTCTTCATCTTATCGGCGGTGTTGACCGTCCCACAAGCGGAAAAATTTTTGTTGACGGCAACGATATAAGCAAAATGAATGATGACAAGCTTGCCGTATTCCGCCGCAGACAGGTGGGCATTGTCTATCAGTCTACAATCTTATCCCGATTCTGACTGTTGAAGAAAACATCACGCTCCCCTGTGACCTTGACGGCAGAGGTGTTGACAGAGAAAGACTTGAGATGATTCTTGATTCGTTCGGACTGCGTGCAAGAAGAAAACACCTTCCAAACCAGCTTTCGGGCGGTCAGCAACAAAGAACATCTATTGCCAGAGCGCTCATTAACAATCCGTCTCTTGTGCTTGCCGATGAACCGACAGGCAACCTTGATTCAAAGTCAAGCGAAGAGGTTATGAGTATGCTCAAAATGTGCAATCAGAGTTACGGACAGACTGTTATAATGATTACGCACAACCTCGACATTGCAAAACAGGCAGACAGAATCATAACAATCAGCGACGGCAAAATTGTTGAGGAGGTTTGATTTTATGAAACTTCTCAACAAGCTTACTCTTAAAAACCTGCGGCTTAACAAGGTGCGTACAATTGTTACAATCGTGGGAATTATGCTCTCGGCGGCACTCATCACGGTTGTTTCGGGAATGGCACTCAGCGGACGACAGACTATGATTGACGGACAGACGGCATGGTCGGGCAATTATGATGTTGCACTTGATATTATCGACACCGCAAAAATTGATAAAATCCGACAGAACCGTAATGTTGAAAATGCCTTTTATAAAGAAAGGCTCGGATATGCCAGGACAAAAAATGCTGACGGCGAAATCTGCGATTACAGCGTTCTTGCCATGAGCGAAAATACCTACGGCAACTGTTTTAAGATAGACCTTATAAAGGGCAAGTTCCCCACAAATTCGGGTGAGGCTGTTGTTACAAAATCGTTTAAAACACAGGACGGAAAAGATGTGAAAATCGGCGACAAAATCACACTTGATGTCGGTGTGCTTACCGACAAGGACGGCAATGTCCTTGATGAGGAAGGCATTCATAATTTGTTGCAAAAAGATTTTAATAAGTGCAGCATTATTGACACGGTAAAAAGAACCTATACCGTAACGGGTATTATTGAAAGACCGAAAACGAGCGAACTCTATGATCCGTCAAATCTTTCTATGATATATACCGTGTCTGATGAAAAAGCACCTGTCGAGGCAATCAAAACAAAGCATATGAATAAGCTGTATATCGCCTATACGCCTCAGAGCGAAGGCGATTATCTTCAAAATACAGCGGATATTTTAGGCTTTAAAGCTGATGATATGAGTAATGTAATCAGCGATGAAATTTCACCCGAAGATCAGCAGACCTCTGGAATAAATGCATACGAATTCAATTCCATACTCCTCAGTATGAAAGGCTACGGTTCAAATGACGCAACAAATACTGTGATTTTCAGCCTTGCCGTTATTATCATTATTATAGTAATGCTTGCAAGCGTGTTTGTAATCCGCAACAGCTTTGCAATTTCAATTACAGAGAAAACGAGTATGTACGGTATGCTTGCGTCGGTCGGTGCAACCAAAAGGCAAATCCGCAGGAATGTGCTTTTTGAGGGATTTATTCTCGGCTTAATCGGTATTCCTCTCGGCATACTTCTCGGACTCGGTGTAAACGCAATTCTTATTACAATACTCAACAGCGTTCTCGGGGATATGCTGAACGGAGCAAAATTTGTCTTTGTAACTCCGACAATTCCGATTATTTGTGCAATTGTTCTTTCGGCTGTTACTATATTCTGTTCATCATTCTTCATTGCACTTCGTGCGTCAAGAATTCCGCCCCTTGTTGCAATCAGAGGCAACAAGGATATCAAGGTAAAGAATAACAAACCCTACCGCACCTCGAAACTTACAAAAAAGCTTTTCGGTGTAGGCGGTGAAATCGCCTCAAAAAGCCTTAAACGCAGTAGGAAAAAGTACCGCACAACTGTTATTTCAATTGTAGTCAGCGTTGCAATGTTCATTGCAGTTTCGGCATTTATGGACTACGGAATGACATATACAGAGCATTACTACGGCAAAACAGACTACAGCTATATGGTTTCCGGAATTGACACAAAGCAGGCTCAGACAATTGAAAAAATGCCTGAAATTGAAAATTATCTGACAGTCGGTTTACAGTACGGTCATGTGTCGGCAGATGTGCCTGTTAACGAATGCGGAGAAAATTTCCTTTATGACAATGCTGACGGTACAAAGTCATTCAGCGTGGAATTTCTTGAGTTTGAACACGATACATTTGTTAAGATTTGCAGGGAATTGGAACTTGACTACAACAAGGTCAAGGGCGGTGTACTTGTGTATTCTCAGGTAACCCCCGATAACAGTGAGAGTGGCAACTCTTCCAAGCCAATGAAACTGTTCGGCAAAACCGCTCCGACAAAGTTTATCGTTTACGGAAATGATGATAACGGAAATGAGCTGATAGCAGGCAAATTAAAGGTTTCGTCAGTGTTTGATGAAATTCCAAAGTCGGCTGATTCTGTAATCGGCGAAGGAACAATTTTCGGTCAGGGATTGATAATCGGTGAACAGGGTGTAATCTCACCTCAGCTTGGCGAACACGAATGCTATATTACCCTCTACGCCAATACATCAGACCACACTTCGCTTACAAACCGCATTGAGTCTATGGAAGGTGCGGACGACAGCATTTACATTTTTGACTATGAAGAAAACGTAAGACAGTTCAATGCCATTATGCTGATTGTCGGGATATTTGTTTACGGTTTCATCGGTGTTATCTCGCTTATCGGACTTACAAACATTTTCAACACAATTTCAACCAATATGCAGTTGAGGAGCAAGGAATTTGCATCGCTTAAATCTATCGGTATGACAAAGAAAGAATTTAACCGTATGATTCGCCTCGAAAGCCTTATGTACGGCATAAAATCTTTGATTATCGGTATCCCTCTCGGCGTTCTCGGTGTATTTGCAATCTTCTCGGCATTTTCAAAAGGAAGCGTTCCAATAAGCTTTGTATTCCCGTGGAAAGCGATTTTAATTAGTATTGCGGCTGTATTTATTGTGGTATGGCTGATTATGAAATACTCAATCTCAAAGGTTAATAAACAAAATATTATTGAAACAATCAGAAACGACAATATCTGAGCATCATATTCAGCCGACAGACTGTATTTTGTTGAAATTTGTTGACAATAGTTTTACACTCTGTTATAATGTAGTTGTAACAACAGATACCACAATATTTTGTATGTTTTCATTGCTGACGGGCGGATTATTGATTTAATCCGCCCGAATTTCATTTTGGAGGACTTGTTGTGAAAATTCTTCTTATTGAGGACAACCGTGCAATTTCAAAAGGACTTGTTTACACTCTTGAACAAAACGGCTTTGAGGTTGCGTTGTGTGAAAATGCCGAATCAACCCTTAACTCTCTCGGCGGTGACTTTGACCTTTTTATTGTTGATGTGTCGCTTCCCGACGGCAACGGTTTTGAACTTTGTGACGAGATAAAAAGAGTGTGCGAAACTCCCGTGATTTTTCTCACCGCACTTGACGATGAGGACAGCATTGTAAAAGGCTTTGACCTCGGAGCGGAGGATTACATAACAAAACCGTTCTCAAGCCGTGAGCTACTCGCAAGAATTAAACGAATCACCAAAAAGCTCGACAAAACTATGGCTATGAATTTTGGTGACATCAGCATTGATTTTGACAAAAAACAGGTTTGCAAAAACGGCAATCCTGTTGTGCTTACGGCGCTTGAATACCGCCTGTTTGCAATGCTTGCCAAAAACAGCGGCAAGGTGCTGACCCGTGAACAGATTCTTGAACGCATATGGGATTTGTCGGGGAATTATGTTGAGGACAACACGCTGACCGTGTACATAAAAAGACTTCGCAAAAAACTTGATACAAATATGATTAAAACCGTAAAGGGCCTTGGTTACAGGCTGGAGGTATAATGAAAAACACATCAAAATTTCTTGCGGTAATGCTTGCGATAACGGGACTTTTCTGTTGTGCCGTTGCAGTAGGCATCGGTGCAGGCTTTAACGCTGTTCGTGAAAGCACGGATAAAAAGATAATTGCCGTTGCGGAAAAGGTTAGGGAACAATATCCCGACATTTCGGAAAAGGAGCTTGCTCAAATTTTGAACAGCGACATTGCCGGCATAAAAGGCGACTTTGCAAAGTACGGAATAAAATCCGACAGTGGCTGGGTTGACATTCAGAGCGGAAGTTATGCAACGATTACAATTGTGATTGCAACCGCAGGTGTTTGTGTGTTCGGAATTTTGCTCTGCATTGTGTTCATAAGATACTGTAAAAAGCAAAAGCGACAGCGACTTGAAATTGTAAAATGTCTTGAAAAAATAAACAACCGAGAGTACGACCTCGACCTTGACGGCTCAACCGACGACGATATGTCGCTGTTAAAGCAGGAGATTCAAAAAACAACGGTAATGCTTCGTGAGTATGCCGACAATTCAATGCGAGAGAAAGAAATCCTCAAAAATTCGCTTGCCGACATTTCACATCAGCTTAAAACACCGCTGACTTCAATTTTGATTACAACCGAAAATATCCTTGATGACGATGATATGCCCGTTGAAATCAGACGGGATTTTGTTATGGATATAGCGCATAATACCCATTCGATAAATTTCCTTGTAAAAAGTCTGCTCACGCTCTCAATGCTTGATTCGGGAACTGTTGAATTGAAGTTCAAAAAAGAGTCGGTGGACAAAATTATTGACGAGTGCATTTCACGCACAGAGGTTCTTGCCGATATCCGTGATGTGAGAATTGAAAAAACCGTCAAAAATGATTTTATGCTTAATTGCGATTTTCGCTGGATTTGCGAAGCGGTTTCAAACATTGTAAAAAACTGTATTGAGCATACCGACGGCGGTTATGTCAGAATTTCTGCCGAAAGGAACAGTATGTATTCGGAAATCACCATAAGCGACAACGGATGCGGAATCAGTCCGAAGGATTTGCCCCACATTTTTGAGAGGTTTTATAAGGCACAAAATTCATCCCCGTCAAGCGTCGGCATAGGTCTGTCGCTTGCAAAATCAATCGTTGAAAAAACAGGCGGATATATTACCGCAGATTCCAAACTCGGCGTCGGCTCAACCTTTAAACTCAGATTTTTGAATGTAAGACTCAGATAAGATAAAAATTAAAAAGCGAAAATTGCGGTCGAATAAAGTTTTTGTTAAGTACAAATCTTATTATTCCCGACCGTATTTATGTAATTTTCGGCAGGGGGGCAATTGAAACTGTCTTTATAAATAAAAACAGAAGAGCGACAAGGGTAATTTTGCATAAAATTCCAGTGTAAAGATTGTGTAACTTGCTATTTTTACAAAATAAAAGGATTATGTGTAGTTTTTGTGAGAGTTTTGTGATAAAATCAAATTGTCTAGGGATGTTTGACCCTACGTTTTAAAAGCTTTGAAAGGAGTAATCAAACAATGAAAAAAAGAAGTATGAAGAGAGCGCTCAGTGCCGTTTTGACACTTTGTATGGCTCTCCCCGGTGCTTCCGTAGCATTTGGTTCGGCAAGTGCTGCAACAGTTTCCGATGACAGCAGCACATCTGCATCATCAACTGCCGCAGGTTCACTTGTTGAAGATGACGGCTTTACATGGGATAATGCCAATGTGTATTTCCTGCTTACCGACCGTTTTAAGAACGGAAACACCGCAAATGACCATTCATACGGCAGAACACTTGACAAGGACGGCAAACCGCTTGAGGGCTGGGATACAAACCCCGGTACATTCCACGGCGGCGACTTTGCAGGTGTTACTCAGTCAATTGAAGAGGGTTATTTTGATAACCTCGGTGTAAACGCAATTTGGATCTCAGCTCCGTATGAGCAGACTCACGGCTATTGTGATTCAGGTAAGGGCTTTGCTCACTACTCATATCACGGCTACTATGTTCTTGACTATACCGAAACCGATGCAAACTTCGGTACAAAAGAGGAGTTCAAAACTCTTGTTGACACAGCGCATGAGCACGGTATCAGAGTTATCATGGATATCGTAATGAACCACACAGGCTACAACACCGTTGCAGATATGGAGCAGTTCGGCTTCGGTACTCTCCTTGACGGTGCGTTAGACTTCAAATACAAGCTCACAGATGTAGGTGAAGTAAACGACCACATTGACTATAAAACATCAGAAGAAGACTGGGGCAAATGGTGGAGCAATGACTGGATCCGCAGCGGTCTTCCCGGATATACAGAGGGTGCCGGCGGTGATCTTACAATGTCACTCAGCGGACTTCCCGACTTCAGAACAGAGCAGACAAAGGATGTTACAATTCCTCCGATCCTCAAAACAAAGTGGACTCAGGAAGGTACATATGCTCAGAAGCTCGCAAAATACGGTGACAAAAACACAGTAACAGGCTACCTTTCAACCTGGCTTTCAGAGTGGGTTAGGGAGTACGGTGTTGACGGTTTCCGTTGCGATACTGCAAAGCATGTTGATAAGGCTTCTTGGAACCAGCTCAAGCAGGCTTGTGTTTCTGCTCTCAGAGAGTGGAGATCCAACAACAAGGGCAAAGCAGGTGCTGACTGGAAAGAAGATTTCTGGATGACAGGCGAGCATTGGGATCACGGTGTAGGCTACGACACATACTATTCCGAGGGCGGCTTCGACTCAATGATTAACTTCGCAGTTACAGGCGGCGGTGCTCTTGCAAGCGGTAGTGTTGCAAACACATATCAGGGCTATGCAGACAAGATCAACACAAAGGAAGGCTTTAACGTTCTTTCATTTATGTCATCACACGATGAAACACTTACCCGTGGCGATGAGAACACAATGCTTTACAATGCGGCTGCATTCCTCCTTCTCCCGGGCGGAGTTCAGATTTTCTACGGTGACGAAACCAACCGTCCTCTCTATCCCGGCGTTGCATTTGACGGTTACGGCGGATCGGGTCACGCACTCAGAAGTGATATGAACTGGAACGACATGGACAAAACTCTTCTTGCTCAGTGGCAGAAGGTTGGTCAGTTCCGTAACAAGCACGTATCTATCGGTGCCGGCGCAAATGTTAAGCTCTCAGCTACAAGCGGTGTTGCTTTCGGCCGTACATACGATAAGAACGGCGTAACAGATCAGGCAGCTGCAGTAATCGGCTGTAACAAAAATTCAAGCGTAACTGTTGATGTTTCAACTCTTTGGGAAGACGGCAGCTATGTAATCAATACTTATGACAACTCATCTTCAGTTGTTACTGACGGTAAGGTAACTTTCAACAGCGGTGTAAACGGCACAATCCTTATGGAAAATGCTGACGGTCAGCCGCTTGTATCAATCACAGGCGAGCCGAAGTTCTACGGCACAGAGCAGGTTACTGTTTCTCTCAAGGAATGCGACAGCGCAAAGGTTTCTGTTGACGGCGGTAACAAGTTTGTTGTTAAGGACGGCGACACATTCACAATCGGTCAGACAGCTTACAAGAACGATACAATCGAAGTAACTGTTGAGGCTACAAACGACAAGGCAAGCTCAGAGGCTAAATTCACATTCCTCAAGCTCGGCGAAAACGACGAAAAGCCTACAACCAGCCCGACACAGAGCACAACTGTTCCCGGTTCGACAGCAAGTCAGACATCAAAGCTTACAATCAAGAGCACAGCAGGCGCTCCGAATGTTTACGCTTGGACAGGTGCAAGCACAGCACTCAACGGTGCATGGCCGGGTCAAAAGGCAGCAGCCGTTTCAGGTCAGGCAAACACATATGAACTCACACTTCCTGTTTCAGCTGACAAGTCATTCAGCGTTGTTCTCAACAACGGCAGCGGCTCACAGTCAGGCGATATCACAGGTCTTTATGACGGTGCTGTTCTCGAAATTCAGAACGGCAACTACGCATCGGTTAAGACAGTAACCAACGGTAATCAGCAGGGAGGCGGCGGCGAGCCAGAGCTGCAGAGGGTTCTGTTTCCGTAACAATCAAGCCTTACAGCCCATCTGCAAGCTACAAAATTTACGCTTGGAATGATACACAGAAGCTCACAGGCGCATGGCCGGGCGTTGCTCTTACAGAAAAAGATTCTGACGGCAACTATGTTGTTAAGTTCGATAATGTTGACGAAGTAAGCATTATTCTCAGCAGCGGTTCAGGTCAGACAGCAGATATCACAGGCGTTAGAGACGGCGCTACAATCGAAATTACAAACGAAGGTTGTACAACATACAAGCTTACATCAAAGCCAATCGTTGTTTCACCTTATGAATCACTCAAGAAAGAAGCAAGAAAGATTCTTGCTATGACAGCATCAGACTACACAGCAGAGAGCTGGGCAAATGCTCAGAAGGTTCTCAAGTCAGCCGAGGCTATGATTAAAGCAGGCGAAGACGCTACAACAGCTGAAGATATGAATGCTATGATTGCAGACCTCAAGTCAGCTCAGAAGGCACTTGTACTTGCTCCTGCAACACTCACATATGCAGTTGTAGGCAAGAGCGTTGTATCAGGTGTTACAGCCAGCGCTGCAAAGGTAACTGTTACAGTTGACGGTAAGACATATACTGCTACTGCAGACGATGTAACAGGTGCATTCACAGTTGCAACATCAGCTCTCAAGGGAACAAGCACAATCAAGGTTGACGCAACAAGAAACGGTGTAAACGGCACATATTCATATGCTATGAAGAACGGCAACATTGAAAACGGATTTGTTCCAACATCTCCTACACTTCCGACACAGCCTACTACTTCAACTCAGCCGACTACAGCTACACAGCCAACAACAGCTACTCAGCCGACTGCACCTACACAGCCTACAACAGCTACAGAGCCGACTACTGCTCCTGCTCAGAAGCTCACAGTAAACGCTACTTCAAATTACTTTGGTTCTGCATCAAAGACAGTAAGCACTGACGGCAAGAAGGTAACTGTTCTCTACAAGCTCAACTCAAACATGGGCGTTGTTGACGGACAGTGGGCTGTTAAGTATGATTCAAGCAAGCTCAAATTCAACATGGCTGATAACAAGGCAGACGGCAAGCAGACAATCATGCCTTCACAGTCAAACCTTATTCACAATGCTTACAGCAATGTAATTAAGGGTGTATTTACTAACCCACAGGTGCCTACTCAGTACAACGGAGATACATTTATCTCACTCACATTTGAGGTTATCGGTTCAGGTACTGCAAGCGTATATCTTGACACACAGTACCTTACATTAGGTTATGTAAAGGGCAACAAGCTTAATCAGGCATCTGTTGTAAATAACAGCAAGGTTTGCGATGTAACAGGCATTGCAGGCTTTGAAAAAGTATCAGTAAACGCATCAACGGCATTTGTCGGCGATGTAACCCTTGGTGATGTTAACATGGACGGCGACATCACAGTTGTAGATGCAACCGAAGTTCAGAGGTATGTTGCTCAGCTCGTTGCATTCACAAACGACCAGTTTACTGCTGCCGATGTTGACCATGACGGCACAATCACAGTTAAGGATGCTACTACTATTCAGAAGTTTGTTGTAGACCTCATCAGCAACTTTTAATAAGTTTTAAAGCAATTGACATATCGTTCCGTTTAGTCGATATAGTAAGGAATGCCCCTCACATTTTGTGAGGGGCATTTTTTGTACAGGTTTTTAAATAGAAAATGGCAGACAACCGTGTGATTGTCTGCCATTTTGTCATGATGAATTTAAAATTACCGATTATACTTTTACAAGAACCTTTGTAATTTCGCTGATGTACATTTTATGGAAGTCGTTGTCATACCACTTGTCAACGCTTTCACGGTCGGTAATGCTTTCGGCATTAAGACTTTGAGCGTACATTTTTTTGCATTCAAGAACAAGCTTTGCCTCTTCAAAATATACAGAGCCGTTTTCCGTGAATGCAGGAGTAAGACCTGTTTCCTTTACCTTGTCATAATCCTTACCGCTCTTTGAGCCACAGAATTTGAGGGCATCTCTGTACTTTTCATCAAAAAAGCTCATTGTATAGCGGTCGCCGTTCTCCATAAACGCAAATGTATATCTCTGCGGACGAATAAAGGTGAATACAACGGGCTTACCCCACATAATGCCTACACCGCCCCAGCTTATCGTCATTGTGTTGAATTTTTCTCTGTCGCCTGCAGTAACAAGCGCCCAATCATCACCGATAAGCTTAAACGGACTTTCAACAATCTCTTTCGGATTTATCTCTTTGAATGCTGACATATGAATCTTCCTTTCAATAATTGTGTTTTATATAATATGCTTTCAAAATTCTATTTTGAATAGACTGCATCATTTTTTGCCAGAAGATAGACACAGTATTGATTCATACTTATGCCCTCTTTCTTTGAATGTTCGGCAAGTGAACGGTGCAGACTTTTCGGGATTCTCAGCTTGAATTGTCCCGAATATTCTTCCAGGCTGTCGGGTTCGTGAATTACAACTCCGCTTTCAAAGGCGGCTTCAAACCAGGCTTTTTTAGCGTTCTCTGCATTTGCAACAGCCGATTCAATCGTATCACCGCAGGCTATGCAACCCGGAAGCTCGGGAAATGATACAACAAAACCGCCCTCGTTCTTGTCCTCGACAATTTCCATACGATATGACATTGCAAGATAATCGTTAAGTGTTTTCATCATCTTTCGCCTCACCTTCAACAATTTGTCTTAATGTCTGTTTTCGTATTTCCGAATAATATTATAAATGGTATCACATACGGTGTCAACAGGTTTTTGAAGTGATTTCAGCGGTTTTAACAAAATGAAAAATATGCAAAATGGATGTATATGTATGTATTAATATGCACAAATGGGTGAATAAAATGAATATTCATTTTGTGCATATATACATTTTCAGAAATTCAGGGGAGAATGTGACATATCAACCGCCAAAAACACCGATAATACAGCGAAAACAAAGCAGATTTCGGTCAATTTGTACCCCAAAATGCAAATTTGAAAAAACATTGAATATTTATTCAAAAAACACTTGATTTTTTGAAAACAGAGTGTATAATGTAAGAGTAATAAAAATTAAGTAAAGGAAACACCGACATAAAGTGTTTCCAAATTCCGGAGGAATCAAAAATGGCTGACAATAAGATTAAAAAGGTAGTTCTTGCATATTCAGGCGGTCTTGATACTTCAATCATCATTCCGTGGCTTAAAGAAAACTACGACAACTGCGAAGTTATCGCTGTTTCGGGTGATGTTGGTCAGGGTACAGAGCTTGACGGTCTTGAAGAAAAGGCTATCAAAACAGGCGCATCAAAACTTTACATTGAAGACCTCAACAAGGAATTTGTTGACGAATATATCATTCCCACAGTAAAAGCAGGTGCTGTTTACGAGCAAGTACCTCCTTGGCACATCTTTTGCCCGTCCTATCATTGCAAAAAGACTCGTTGAAATTGCAAAGGCCGAAGGTGCTGACGCAATTTGCCACGGCTGTACAGGCAAGGGTAACGATCAGGTTCGTTTTGAACTTGCTATCAAGGCTTACGCTCCCGACATGAAGATTATCGCTCCTTGGAGAACATGGGAATTCAAGAGCCGTGAAGATGAGATTGAATATGCTGAAAAGCACAATATTCCGCTCAAGATTAACCGTGAAACAAACTACTCAAAGGATAAGAATCTCTGGCACCTGAGCATGAAGGTCTTGACCTTGAGAATCCTGCAAATGAGCCAATGTACAATAAGGAAGGCTTCCTTGAACTCGGTGTTTCACCTGAGCAGGCTCCCGATAAGGCAGAATATGTAACTCTTACATTTGAAAAGGGTGTTCCCACAAAGCTTAACGGCGAGGCTATCGACAGCGTTGAACTCATTAAGGAACTCAACAAAATCGGCGGCAGAAACGGCGTCGGTATCACAGATATCGTTGAGAACCGTCTTGTTGGTATGAAGGCTCGTGGCGTTTATGAAACTCCGGGCGGTACAATCCTCTATGCTGCTCACGCAAAGCTTGAGGAAATCTGCCTTGACAAGGACACACTCCACTACAAACAGAATGTTGCAAATGCTTTTGCAGAGCTCGTTTATGACGGCAAGTGGTACACACCTCTCCGTGAGGCTCTCTCAGCTTTCGTTGACAGCACTCAGGAGTATGTAACAGGTGATGTAAAACTTAAACTCTATAAGGGTAACATCATTGATGCAGGCGTAACAAGCCCGTATTCACTCTATGACGAGGAAATTGCTACTTTTGACGAAGATCAGGTTTATGACCAGAACGACAGTGCAGGCTTCATCAACCTCTTTGGTCTTCCAATCAAGGTTCGTGCAAAGAAAGGCCTTATCAAATAATTAAATTTTTGATTTGCATACATAATCAGGGGCAGGGAATTTCTCTGCCCCGATAAGTGTTTATTACACCTTTTTATTTTTTACGGTATTTGTCGGTTGAAAAATATTCTGCGATTACTTGCTGGCGTCTAATGAACGTCCCTACAGGTTAACCCAACATTAATAACAAGGTGTAAATAAATATTTAAAACCAAAAGCAACAAAGTGCTTTACAACGGCTAAACATAATGTAAGGAGAAATAATAATGCAGCTTTGGAAAGGACGCTTCAAAAAGGAGCTTTCAAAAACCACTAACGATTTTAACAGCTCGATTTCATTCGACAGCAGAATGTATAAAGAAGACATCGAGGGCAGCATTGCCCACGCAACAATGCTTGGCAGATGCGGCATTATTAAAGAAGAAGAGGCAGACGATATTGTAAAAGGTCTTAAAGGCATTCTTGCTGATATCGAAAACGGCACTCTGCACATTGATATGGAGGCTGAGGACATTCACACCTTTATCGAGGGTGAGCTTACCAAAAGAATCGGCGACAACGGCAAAAGACTTCACACCTCAAGAAGCCGTAACGATCAGGTTGCAGTTGACATCAAGCTTTACCTCAAAAAAGAGGTTGTCAATGTAAAAAATCTCGTTGTAGGTCTTATCAAGGTATTGCCGACAAGGCTGAAAAGTACAGCGAAACCGTTATGCCCGGCTATACTCACCTCCAAAGAGCACAGCCGATTACCTTCGGACATCATCTCCTTGCTTACGGCGAAATGCTTTTGAGAGATGTTTCAAGACTTGAAGACTGTCTTAAAAGAATGGACGAAATGCCACTCGGTTCATGTGCGCTTGCAGGCACAACATATCCGATTGACAGAACAATCACAGCCGAACTCCTAGGCTTTGACAGAATTACAAACAACTCTCTTGACGGTGTTTCCGACAGAGATTACTGCATCGAATTTACATCGGTGCTTTCGATAATAATGGTTCACCTCTCAAGATTTTCAGAGGAAATCATTATGTGGTGCAGTTGGGAATTTAAATTCATTGAACTCGATGACGCTTTTTCAACAGGATCATCAATTATGCCGCAGAAAAAGAACCCCGATATTGCAGAGCTTGTTCGTGGTAAGAGCGGCAGAGTTTTCGGTGACAATATGACGCTCCTCACAATTATGAAGGGTACTGCACTTGCATACAACAAGGATATGCAGGAGGACAAGGAGGCTATCTTTGACGCACTCGACACGGTTAAAATGTGCCTCACAGCCTTTACTCCCATGCTCGACACAATGCGTGTCATTCCCGAAAATATGAGAAAAGCTGCAGCAGGCGGTTTCATCAACGCAACAGACTGTGCCGACTGGCTCACAAAGAACGGTGTTCCGTTCAGAGATGCCTACAAGGCAACAGGCGAACTCGTTGCAAGATGTATTGAACTCGGTACAGACCTCGAAAATCTTCCAATGGACGAATACAAAAAGGTTTGCGATGTGTTCAACGATGATGTTTACAGCGCAATTTCACTTGAACGCTGTACAAACGAGCGTACAGTATTTGGCGGTCCTGCATCGGCAAATGTAAAAGCTCAGGCTAAGCGTGTTGCAGAAATCGCAGAAAAGCTGTAAAAATAAAATAACATTCCGAATTAACGGAATGTTTCAAATAATTTAATAAATAAGAAAACTCAATGCCGATAAACCCGATTTTCGGGTTTGTTGGGGTTGCAGGGAAGTTAAGGCGGTTGACACTCCCAAATGAATGGGGGTGATATGTATGACTGAAACGGTATTACTCGTAATTTTACTCGTAGCACTTGCAGAAGTCATTAAAAACATAAAAAATAACCGCCCGACGCTCTACTTTCGGACGGTTATTACACCAGACAAAGTAGGTCAACCGCTTTAAACGGTTTTCCCTGTAGCCTTATTATATAGTATATGCAAATAAAAGTCAATATGAATTGACAGAGATATAAAGTACGGCGAGCCGCCGTTCCCGGTTCGTGTAGAAAGTTTGCAGTATTAAAAGCATATTCTGCCCGAGCGTAATATTGAAATTGTGTGTGCAAATCCGTGGTATTGAGGAAACTTTATGTTTTGTCAGAATGTTTTTAAGCAATAGGAACAATATATAAATTTACAATAGATTAGGTGATAGCAATGAAAATAAAAGCAGGTATTGTCGGTGCAACCGGCTATGCAGGTGCAGAGCTTGTAAGACTTCTTACCGCTCATCCCGAGGCTGAAATTTCGGCAATCAGCTCTGTTTCCTTTGAGGGTGACAAGCTGAGCGATGTTTATCCGTCTTATACATTTTTGAATGATATGGTTTGTGAAAATCAGGACGCCGTTGTTGAAAAGAGCGATGTTATCTTTGCCGCTCTTCCACACGGTCTTTCACAGGAGCTTGCCGCAAAGTGCATTGATGCGGGCAAGGCATTTATTGACCTCGGCGCTGACTTCCGCCTTGAAAGCGAAGAAGAATACACCGAATGGTACGGTGGAACTTTTCTCGATAAAAAACTTCACGAACAGGCAGTTTACGGACTTCCTGAATTTTTCAGAGATAAAATCAAGGGCAAAAAGCTTGTTGCAAACCCGGGTTGTTACACAACCTGTTCACCGCTCGCAATTGCTCCTGCAATTGTAAACGGACTTGTCAGCACAAAGGGCATCATTTGCGACTGCAAAAGCGGTGTTACGGGTGCCGGCAGAAAGCCAAATCAGGGCAACCACTATCCCGAACTTAACGAAGGATTCCATGCTTATAAGGTTGCAAGCCACCGCCACACTCCAGAAATTGAGCAGACTCTTTCAAAGCTTTCGGGCGAAAAGGTTATTATCACCTTTGTTCCGCACCTTCTCCCGTAAACCGTGGCATTCTCGCAACTGTTTATGCCGACATCAAAGACGGTGTAACCTTTGAACAAATCAGAAAGGCTTATGAGGACTTTTACAAGGACGAATTTTTTGTAAGACTTCTTGATGACGGCAAATGTGCCGACATTCACAATATCAAATATTCTAACTTCTGTGATGTTTCAATTCATCACGATAAGAGAGCCAACAAGCTCGTTGCCTGTGCCGCAATCGACAACATGGTCAAGGGTGCCGCAGGTCAGGCTATTCAGAATATGAACATCATCTTCGGACTTGACGAAAAAACAGGTTTGGTAATCGTTCCGCCTGCATTTTAAGGGTGAATATCTATGGAAATCAAGTATATTGAAAACGGCTCGGTCACTTCCGCAAAGGGCTTTACAGCCAACGGAATTTGTGCCGGAGTCAAAGCATCTAACACAACTAAAAAAGACCTTGCGCTCATTTACTGCGACAAGGTTTGCAACAGTGCGGCTATCTTTACAAAGAACCTTGTAAAGTCCGACACTATATATGTTACTAAAAAACACCTTGAAAACGGTACGGCTCAGGCTGTTGTCGTAAATTCAGGCAATGCAAATGCCTGTAACCCTGACGGCTATGAAAAGGCTGAGAAAATGTGCAGTCTTGCCGCAGACGCTCTCGGTGTTGACGAAAACGATGTAATCGTTGCATCAACAGGTGTCATCGGTCAGCCTCTCCCGATTGAACCCATTGCAAGCGGAATTGAAAAGCTCAAAGGCACGCTTTCAAAGGACGGCGGAATCTCTGCCGCAGAGGCAATTATGACAACCGACACCGTGAAAAAGCAGTGGGCTGTTGAAACGGTTCTTGACGGCAAAAAGGTTACAATCGGCGGTATTGCTAAGGGCAGCGGTATGATTCATATTAACATGGGTACAACCCTTTCCTTTGTAACAACCGATGCGGCAATTTCTTCCGAAATGCTCAAGTCCGCACTTATCGAAGCCGCTGATGTCAGCTATAATATGGTAAGCGTTGACGGTGATACCTCAACAAACGATACCCTTGCAATTATGGCATCTGGTTATGCAGGCAACAAGGAAATCACAGAAAAGAACGACGATTACAAAACCTTTACAGCCGTTCTTACAGACGCATTCAAAAAGGTTGCAAAGAAGCTTGCAAAAGACGGTGAAGGTGCAACAAAACTCCTTATCTGCAAGGTTGACGGTGCAAAAGACGATAAAAGCGCAAAGATTATTTCAAAGAGCATCATCTGTTCAAGTCTTGTAAAGGCGGCAATGTTCGGGGCTGACGCAAACTGCGGAAGAATCCTCTGCGCAATCGGCTACAGCGGTGCCGAAACGGATGTTAAAAAAATTGATGTTTCATATAAATCAGCAAAGGGTGAAATCCTTGTTTGCAAGGACGGCAACGGTCTTGTGTTTGATGAGGACAAGGCTAAGGAGATTTTGCTTGAGGACGAAATTGAAATTCTCGTGAAATTAGGTGACGGCAATGCATCTGCCGAGGCTTACGGTTGCGACCTTACCTATGATTATGTAAAAATCAACGGTGACTACCGCACATAATATGCGATTTGATTGTGTGAGCGGAAATCAACTACATAAAGGATTGAAGAAAATGGATGTTTCAAAGAGAGCCAAGGTACTTATACAGGCAATGCCCTATATCAAGAAATATTCGGGCGAAACAATTGTTGTAAAATACGGCGGAAACGCTATGATAAACGAAGAACTTAAAGCGGCAGTTATGAGCGACCTCGTTCTTATGCAGCTTGTCGGAGTCAATGTTGTGCTTGTTCACGGCGGCGGACCCGAAATCAATGCAATGCTCAAAGCCGTTGGCAAGGAAAGCAAGTTTATCAACGGTATGAGAGTGACCGACAAGGAAACTATCGACATTGTTCAGATGGTGCTTGCAGGCAAGGTCAACAAGAGCCTTGTTCAGCTCCTCGGCAGTCACGGCGGTAAGGCTATGGGACTTTGCGGTCTTGACGGCAGAATGCTCATGGCTGAAAAGCTTGTTACAGGCGCAGACCTCGGCTATGTGGGCGAGATTAAGGAGGTTAACCCCGAACCGCTCAACAACGCTCTTGCAAGCAGTTATATTCCGATTGTTTCAACCGTTGCAGGCGGTTATGACGGCAATGTATACAATATTAACGCAGACATTGCGGCATCGCAGATTGCCGCTAAAATCGGCGCAAAAAAGCTCATTCTTATGACAGATATCAGAGGACTTCTCCGTGATGTTCACGATGAGGATTCACTCATCCCCGTTGTCAATGTCAGCGAAGTTCCTATGCTCAAGCGTGACGGCATCATCAGCGGCGGTATGATTCCCAAGATTGATTGCTGTGTTGAGGCAGTCCGCAGCGGTGTAAACCGTGCCCATATCATTGACGGCAGAATCGAACATTCAATTCTGCTCGAGCTTTTCAGCGATGAAGGCATCGGTACAATGTTTTATTGATTAGCATTGCTGTTTTGCTGATTTGTAAAAACAGTAGAGGCGGTCATTGGTCGCTCGCTAAACAAAACTTTCTGTTTAACTTAAAATTTTTATTTGATAAAAGCAGTGTATTGTTTGTAGGGGAGCACCATGTGCTCCCACGGGCGGATGCGGTTCGCCCCTACAGATTAGATTTCGGAGGGTGCAATGATTATACGAGAAATGACAATTGACGACTATGACGAGGTCTATGAGATGTGGCAGATTACCACAAAGCGTGCGCTCTCTAAGGCAGATGAAAGAGATCAGATGGAGCGTTATCTCAAGCACAACGCCGGTATGAGTCAGGTTGCCGTGGTTGACGGAAAAATTGTCGGAACCGTGCTTGCAGGTCATGACGGCAGACGGGGATTTATCCACCATATGGCTGTTCTGCCCGAATTCAGACGAAAGAAAATCGGTCACGCTCTTGCACAGACCGCTATCCAAAAAATCCGTGAACAAGGCATCGACAAAACTCACATTTTCTGTTATCAGAACAACGAAACAGGTCAAAGCTTCTGGCGTGATTTCGGCTTTGAAAAGCGTGAGGATGTTTTTGTTTACTCCTTCAGCAACGATAAAATATGAAAGGGTGTGGCTAACTTGACTACAAAAGAGAAAGATTTAAAATATATTATGCACACATACGGTCGCTACGATGTTGCTCTCAAAAGTGCAAAAGGCGTTACCGCATATGACGAAAACGGCAAAAAGTACATTGATGTTTCATCGGGTATCGGTGTAAACAGCCTTGGCTATTGCAATGACGGTTGGGTTGAGGCTGTTTCAAAGCAGGCAGGCACAATTCAGCATATGTCAAACTATTTTTACTGTTCACAGGCAAGTGACCTTGCCGAAAAGCTTTGCACACTTACAGGTCTTTCAAAGGTCTGCTTTGGCAACAGCGGTGCAGAGGCTAACGAATGTGCAATCAAAATTGCCCGTAAGTACAGCTTTGACAAGTACGGCGAGGGCAGAAATGAAATCGTAACGCTTAACAATTCCTTCCACGGCAGAACTGTTACAACTCTTGCCGCAACAGGTCAGGATGTTTTTCATAACTATTTCTTCCCGTTTACAGAGGGCTTTAAGTATGCAGACGCAGACGATATGGACGCTCTGAAAGCAGTTGTTTCGGACAAAACCTGCGCAGTAATGCTTGAACTCATTCAGGGCGAGGGCGGTGTAAATATCCTCGATCCCGAATATGTAAAAGAACTTGTTAAGTATTGCAACGACAACGATATTCTCGTTATTGTCGATGAGGTTCAGACAGGCGTAGGCAGAACAGGCAAGCTGTTTGCTCATCAGAATTACGGTATCCTCCCCGACCTTATGACGGTTGCAAAGGGGCTCGGCGGCGGACTTCCTATCGGTGTTTGTATGTGCGGTGAAAAGCTCAAGGATGTTATGTCACCGTCAACTCACGGCACAACATTCGGCGCAAACCCTGTTGTTTGTGCAGGTGCAAACTATGTTCTTGACACAGTTGCAAATGACGAATTTCTTGCCGAGGTTGAGAAAAAAGGTCAGTATTTTGAGGACAAGCTCACAAAAATTGACGGCGTAAAGAGCGTTCGCAGAATGGGACTTATGATTGGTATTGAGCTTGAAAAGGGCGATGCACACGACATTGCAATCAAATGCGTTGAAAACGGCTTGCTTATTATCACGGCAAAAGATTTGCTCCGTATGCTCCCACCGCTTGTTATTGATTACAATGAAATTGACGAGGCGATTAATATACTCGAAAAAACAATAAAGGAGAACAACTAATGAAACACTTACTTAAACTTGAGGATTGGTCAACAGAAGAAATTATCAACACACTTAACCTTGCCGATCAGCTTAAATATGAGCAGAAACACGGCATTGAGCATAAAATTCTCAAGGGCAAGTCTCTTGGTATGATTTTTGAAAAGTCAAGCACCCGTACCCGTGTTTCATTTGAGGTTGGTATGACACAGCTCGGCGGTTATCCGCTTTTCCTCTCATCAAATGACCTTCAGATTGGCAGAGGCGAGCCTGTCGAGGACACAGCCCGTGTTCTTTCCCGTTTTCTTGACGGTATTATGATTCGTACCTTTGAGCAGAAAGAAGTTGAGGCTCTTGCAGAGTACGGTTCAATCCCGATTATCAACGGTCTTACAGACTATTGTCACCCATGTCAGGTTCTCGCAGACCTTATGACAATTCGTGAATTCAAGGGCAAGCTTGAAGGACTCAAGATGTGCTTTATCGGTGACGGCAACAACATGATGAACTCGCTCATCGTCGGCGCACTCAGCACAGGCATGAGCTTCTCTGCCGCCTGTCCAAAGGATTATATGCCGCCTAAGCATATTATCGAGTTCGGTGAAAAGTACGGTAACGGCAAGTTTGAAATCGTAACAGATCCGCTTGAGGCTGCTAAGAATGCCGATATTGTTTATACAGATGTATGGGCATCAATGGGACAGGAAGAAGAAAAGAAAATCCGTGAGGCAGCATTTGCAGGCTATCAGGTTAACAAGGAGCTTATGGCTGTTACAAACAAGGATTGTATGGTTCTCCATTGTCTCCCTGCACACCGTGGCGAAGAGATTACTGCAGATGTATTTGAAGAACACGCAAATGAAATCTTTGAGGAGGCAGAAAACCGTCTTCACGCTCAGAAGGCTGTTCTTGTTGAATGTATGGCAGATGAAATGCCTGAAAAAGTTTGATGACAGTTTGATTCTTTAAAACTTCATAAAAAGCAAAAAAGTCACATTGCACAACAGTAAGACAGCTGTTTTGTGCAATGTGACTTAATTTTTATTGCAAAACGGAGTATAATTCCATTGGGGGATAATAGCAAAATCAGAATTGCAGGTGTATAATTATGTTAAGCAATTACACGTTTTATGGCGAAAAAGGAAGTCTTTAAAATGACAAGAGAACAAAAACAGCATATTCTGCATTTTGCAGTCAGCTCTCTGGGCGGATTTATGGGCGGATATGCAATTTACAATCACTGTGATGTGTTCGGTAACGCACAGACAGCAAATATGATTCACCTTGTCAGCAAAATTTTTACGGGTGATTTTGAGGGTGTTGTGTTTATCGTCATCGCTCTCCTTACATATATTCTCGGCAATGTTTTCTTTGTAATTGCCGACCGTTTTATTAAGCTTGAAACCAAAACCGTCAGCCTTATTGCAAGTGCGGTTGCACTTCTAATTATCGGAATTTTTCCGAATATTTCAAACAACTACCTTGCACTTCTGCCGATTCTGTTCGTAACTCCTGTTTTGTGGAATTCATTCAGAACAGCCGGAAGTTATGTTACATCTCCGATTTTCTCGACAAACAATCTCCGTGTTGCAACGGTTTCAACATTCACGGGTATTATTGACAAGGACAAGGATATGAAGAAAAAGGCTAAATTCTATTGGCTTACGCTTGCAAGCTATCATATAGGTGTTGTCCTTGCCTGCGTTCCGAGCGTTTTTATCGGTGTGAACAGCATCTGGTTTGGCTTTGTAAGCATTGCCTTTTCAACAGTTTCATATATGTGGCTCTGCGGTGTGTTTGACAGAAAAGAATCCTTTGCAGCATCCGAAGGCTTAGCAGCACAATCGGAAATAATTTAAAATAAAAATAATGTCGGCGGTACACCTCCGACATTATTTTTTTGTTTATAACTTTCAATCGGCAAAGTCACATTATCAACATCAAAACACCCATAATAACAGGCTGGTGGACAAGATAAATCCACAGGCTGTATTTGCCGATTTTGTCAAACAGCGGAATTGAATTCAAAATATTTTGCAAGATTTTTTTGTGCGATGAAATTCCAAAGATAAAAGCCTGCCGTAAAGAGGAAAATCCACGGAATAATCGGGAAATAGTCTGCCGACACAAAGTCGGACGAGGGAAATCCCAGAAATGCAAGGTACTTACACGAATAGAGAAAATCGGGCAATTTTACGATATCCAGCCCGAAAAATCCGACACAGCCTTTTTGCAAATCATACGAAACCGCATACAACAAAAGTGAAATCAACGCTCCCGACAGGGGCTTATTTTTTTGAGGTTATCCGAAAGAACGGAAACAATCATCATTGAACAGCCTATCAGATTCAGTACACCGAACCATACCGCCTGATTCGGTTCGGCAATCACGGTAACGCAGGTAACGGCAAAGCCCGCAAGATTCAAAAGAACACCTCTTTTTATGCCGTTTCCCGAAAAGTTAAGGCACATTCCCGAAAGCAGTATGAACATTACGCAGATACTGCGTTCCCAGACCGCAGTCATGGGATAAAAGTACCAGCTTGTGTTAAGTCCGTACATCATAAAAATATCGTAGCATAAGTGAAACGCAACCATACTGACGGTTGAAATTCCACGCAGAGAGTCGAGAAGATAATATCTTTTGTTTCCTTTTAACAAGGCTTTACCGTTTGGATTCATCAATTATTTATTCCTTTTCATCATAACGGAAAAGACGACCACAGCCAGAACAAGCAACACAACCGCATATCCGCAGACGGAGATAAGTTCGGGCATAATGTCCGAATAGTTGCCCGAAATTGCATCCCTTGCGGCGTTTACGGCATGGGCAAACGGAAGTGCGTTTGCAAGGTTTTTGAACCAACCGCCGACCATTGCAGTATCGAACCAAATGTTTGAAAACCATGCCGAAAGGTTTGTGAGCAATGCACCGCAGATTCCGCCGACAGCCTTTTCATTGTTGTTGTTTTTCCTGCACCGTTGACTCCGAGCAAGCCGTACATTTCGCCCTCGTTGATTTTAAGGTCAAGGTTTGATACAGCCGTTTTTTCCTTATATTTTTTTGTAAGTTTTTCTGTTTTTATTGCGTACATATTTTCTCCTCAATTCAGGATAAAAGGGATTCAATTCAAATTTTACTTTATTAACTTATCAAAGGGATTTTTTATTTTTGCAAGTGCCATGCCTTTTTTCTCGTCACCGAGAACCAGAAGTCTGTCGCCTGCCTCAATTCCGAACACCTTTCTGGCGTGTTTAGGGAGTGTAATCTGTCCTCTTTCGCTGACCTTAACAATGCCGAAAATGTACTTTCCGTCACCGTCGGGAGTGAGTCCGTCAGATTCTTCCTCGTAAAAAGGACACACAAGAAGCATTTCTACCGTAGTTTCAAAAATCTGCGCCATCGTCACGCATTTTTCGACATCGGGAAGAGATTCCTCGTTTTCCCACTTTGCAACAGACTGTCTTGACACCTCTAGCCTCTCCGCAAGGTCCTCCTGTGAATATCCGTACTTTTTCCGAAGATACTTCAAATTCATACCAATCATACTTTTCATACCTCCTGAGTTAAGTATATTTCATATGTAACGCAATTTCTACCAACCTGATTTTACACTTTATGTAAAAATCAGTTGCATAATCCCTTTATGATTTATGATAAACTCCCTTACAGATTTTGTCAAACAAAAGGCGATTGCGTTTTTTACGCCTTGTTTACATTATTCTAATGTACATATCATTGTTTGTTCACAAAACTGTCACATTTCAATGTTAAACTTAAACCAATATCGTATGTACGGAGGATATATTATGAAAAAACCTACTAAAAGAGATACAATCAATCTGTTTTTCTCTGCATTTCTGATCATCGCATTTATCGTTTGCGCACACTTCTTCTCACAGTACGCATCAGCTTTCACAGCCACTCGGTTCAATCATTCCGATTCTTGTGTATGCTGTGTTCGGTCTTTTGATGTTCTATGCAACCCGTGTCGGTGACGGCAAGGCGGTAAAGCGTTTTTCGCTCGTTACACTTATTGTAATGGTGCTCCCGTCACTCTACATAATCGTTGCTTCCCTTGCTCCGGGACTTCCGCTTTATGATGTATTTTCAAATGCAAACGGCTCGGGATTAAGCGTTATTGTAACGCTTGCAAGTATCGCACTCGGTTACGGAATTCCTTACTCATTCCTCAGCGGTTTTGAAGTTGCCGATGATGAGGCTGTTGAAGAAGAAACAGGCAACCCTGTTCATGGAGGCATTGAGGCTGATCTTGCAGATGACGAAAACGCAGAAGATACTGCATTTGAAGAATCCGAAGAGGTTGAAACAGAAGAACTTTCCGAGGATGAAAGCGAATCAACAAACGAAACCGATAACGGTGAAGACGCTTGATTCACTGCTGATTTTTCTTAAATCGACGAGTACCTGCACGGCTTGTGCGGGTACTTTTTATATATGGCAAAAAATTATGCTTTTAAACTTAACAGTGCTAATATTCAGTTGACAAATTGTCACGGCTGATTTATTATTTTGGTACGGGGTGTGCAGAATAAATGCACCGTATTTTTCTGTTTCAAAATTTTTCTTTCAAAGGAGAATTACATAATGGACGATAACAATAAATATAATAGAAACAAGGATTATGAGCCTGACAACTTTGATGACGAGGTTGCGTTTCCTGCAAGAAGAAACAACGCCCCCGAAAGATCTTCCGATATTCAGGAGGATTACGGCGATAACTTTGACAATGATGTAAAATTTGTCGGCGATTATGACGAAGACGCCGTTCAGATGCCGGAAATCGACTTTGAGGACGATATGGAAACTCCCGTAAAAATGCCATCGGAAAGAGATGACCGCACACAGACTCCCGACTATGGCGACAATTTTGATTCTCAGACAGGGGAGCAGGTGTCAAAGGCTACAAAGGATTTTCCGTATGACCTTTCATCTGACGATATTGGTAACTACTACACAAAATCAACGATACACCCAAAGCGTAAAAAGGTTGTTAAAAAGAAAAAGAGAACAAGCCGTAATGTGGCGGTTATCTTAACAATTGCGGCGGTAATCTGCCTTATTGTTGCCGTTGTTTTTGCATTCACACAATGCAGTTCACAGAAAAATGATAACAAGGCTTCCACAGCACCGTCAACGGAACAGGTGACAACGGTACAGCCTACAACGGAATACGGCGATGACAACTATGTTCCCGTTTACACGGAAGAACCGACATATGAACCGCCGACTGAATATCAGCCTGAAACAGAAGCGCCTGTTCAAACTGAACCGCAGACAGAGTATCAGCCTGAAACAGAGCCGCAGCAGAGCAGTGATATCAGTGTTACCGAATCGTCACAGACTTCGGATGACACTCAGCCAACACAGTCATACGAGAGCGGCGGCGATGAACCGTATGTTGAAGAAAACTGATTGTTTTCTTTTGATAAAATGGATTTATGAAATTGGAGATGTTTTAAATGGGTTGCACCCACGATTGTTCAAGCTGTTCTTCGGATTGCAAAAGCAAGGAACAGAATTTGCACGAAGAACTTAATAAATACAGCAGTGTAAAAAAGGTAATCGGCATTGTGTCGGGCAAGGGCGGAGTAGGCAAAAGCCTTGTAACCTCAATGCTCGCAGTAACATTTAACAGACTCGGTAAAAGCACGGCTGTTCTTGACGCAGATATCACAGGTCCGTCAATTCCAAAGGCATTCGGAGTACATGAGAGATGCAGAGGCAACGATGAGGGAATTTTCCCCGTTGTTACCGAAACGGGAATCAAGATGATTTCCGTAAACCTTCTTCTTGAACATGAAACCGATCCCGTGGTGTGGCGTTCGCCGGTTATCACAGGCACGGTAAAGCAGTTTTGGAAAGATGTAATCTGGGAAAATGTTGACTATATGTTTGTTGATATGCCTCCCGGAACAGGCGATGTTCCGCTTACGGTATTTCAGAGCCTGCCGATTGACGGCATTGTTATTGTTGCGTCACCGCAGGAGCTGGTTTCAATGATAGTTCAAAAGGCCGTTAAAATGGCAAGGATGATGAATGTGCCGATTTTAGGTCTTGTTGAAATATGAGCTGGTTCATGTGTCCCGATTGCGGAAAGAAACACAGCATCTTCGGCGACAGCCGCATTGAGGAAGTTGCAAAGGAATATGACACACAGGTGCTTGCAAAGCTTCCGATTGATTCCGAACTTGCAAAATGTGTTGACGAGGGAAAGATTGAATTTTTTGAAGGAAACTATCTTGACGAAGCGGCAGAAATAATCGAAAAAGAACTTAGTAAATAAGCATTTGCAATATTTTGCTTTTAAGGTTAAAGTGGTTATCCCGAAAACCGTTAAGGTTGTGGATTCGTTTGCATTCAGTTTCAATGACAATATATACGAGCTTGAAATTGCCGACGGTGTAAAGGTTCTTGAAAGCGATGCGTTCACATCTATGCCAAACCTTAAAAGCGTTACTGTTCCCGATTCCGTAAATGAAATGGAGAATTGCGGTCTTGGTATGGATGTTGATGACAATTATGACAGTATTCCGCTCAAGGGCTTTAAAATGTATTGCAAAAAAGGTTCAGTCGCCGAAGCATATGCAAAAGAAAACAATTTGTCATATGAGATAATCAAGTAAAAAGTTAATGTAAATTAAAAACAGCTTTCCGATTTTGATTTCGGAAGCTGTTTTATTTTTGTAGGGGAGAACCGTGTTCTAATAAACAATAACTGCCATATAAAGAAAACGGTCGGGCAACAATGTTTTGCATTATGCAAACCTGCTGCCCGACCATAATTTTCAATTTTCAATTTTCCATTTTCAATTTAAAAAAGTTCCGCTCGGAAGGTCTTAACACTAACCCTAATCAAACTATCTTCACGAACGGGGAACGGCGGCACGCCGTGCGGCAAAACAAGCCCATCCGTTGTCAAGATGTTCTTCGATGATGTCAAAATACTGACTTACGGATGCCTTGACTTCCTCGGCACGAGTGTCGATGATACCGCTCATAATGTAAACTGCATCGTCCTTCATAAAGTCCTTAATGCCCTTTGAGAGAAACATAATCGCATCGGCAACAATATTGGCAAGAACAATGTCATACTTGCCCTCAACCTTGTCGGTAAAGCTGCCGCAGATAGCTGTAAAACGGTCAGCAACGCCGTTAATTTCTGCGTTTTCAGCCGCAGTTCTCACAGCAGTTTCGTCAATGTCAACACCGACGGCACGGTCTGCACCCAAAAGCAATGTTGCAATACCGAGAATACCGCTGCCGCAACCTACATCAAGAACAGAATCGCCGGTTTTAAGGTACTTTTCGCACATTTCAAGGCAAAGCATTGTGGTTTCATGACCGCCCGTGCCGAACGCAAGGCCCGGATCAATGTTGAGAACTTTGCGGTTGCCGGCATCGTAATCATCTCGCCAGCTCGGACGGATAAGAAGTTTTTCACCGACTTCAATCGGGTTGAAATATTTCTTCCAGTTGTTTCTCCAATCCTCTTCAAGGCAGTCAAGAAGTTCAATTGAATGCTTTATACCCTCCGCATTGTAGCGTTCCGAAAGGAATGCAACCGCCTCTGACGGCGAAACATCGGGTTCAAGATAAATGTGAACAAAAGCCTTGTTTCTGTCCTTTGCAAGCAAATCCTCGTCAATAAGGTCAATATGGGCAATGTCCTCAACCTCTTGCTCAAGGTTTGTGTAATCTTCAATATAGATGCCGTAGGGAACTACGACATTTGCAATATCACTTGCTCTGTCAATATCCTTTGCGTCAACGGATATTTTTATTTCTGTCCAGGATTCCATTTTAACCTCTGATTCACGGGCATTTTATGCCGATATTTTTGTTTGTAATGTAGTGGCGGATAAATTGTTCAGACAATCACAATTGTACGCTCGGGCATAATTAATTTTGCATTTTATTAACTATCTGCTCGAATTAGGAACGGCGACACGCCGTATAAAAAATTTGTGGGGACAAATGCCCCCGCAAATCTTATTTATTCTGTGTTACTCGTTGAACATCTTCTTGATTTTATCAAAGAAGTTTCTGCGTTTTGCGTAGTTCTTGTCGCCTGTTGCGCCGTCAAGCTGTTTGATAAGCTCTTTCTGCTTGCCGTTAAGATTCTTCGGAACTTCAACGGTAACTCTTACATACTGGTCGCCTCTGCCTCTGCCGCCGAGTCGCTGAATACCCTTACCCTTGAGTCTGAAAACATCACCCGGCTGTGTACCCTCACGAACCGTGTAGGAAACCTTGCCGTCAAGAGTAGGAACGACAACATCTGCTCCGAGAGCCGCCTGTGTAAAGGTTATCGGAACTTCGCACCACACATCGTCACCTCTGCGTTCAAAAACAGGGTGCGGACGAACATTTACATAAACATGAAGGTCGCCTGCAGGACCGCCGTTTGTACCTGAGTTACCTCTGCCGCTTACATTAAGAATCTGCTGATCCTTGATACCTGCCGGAATCGTTACATCAACAGTCTTGTTCTTGCGCTGTTTGCCCGAACCGCCGCACTTTTTACAGGGATTGTCAACAATCTTACCTCTGCCGTGACAGGCATCACAGGTACGCTGAGTCTGGACAACACCGAAAGGCGTTCTCTGGTTGATTGTTACCCTGCCCGAACCGCCGCATGACGAACAGGTCTTGGGGCTTGTGCCGGGCTGAGCGCCTGTTCCGTGACAGTCGTCACAGGTTGTTACGCATGAATAGTTGATTGTCTGCTTGCAGCCCTTTGCCGCCTCTTCAAATGAAATGTAAACCGTAGTTTCAATATCACTGCCACGCATAGGAGCGTTTGCATTGTTGGAGCGTCTGCCGCCGAATCCGCCGAAAAAGCTTGAGAAGATATCGTCAATATCAATACCCTGACCGAACGGACTTCCTGATCCGCCTGCACCTGCACCGTAGTTGGGATCAACGCCTGCGTGACCGAACTGGTCGTAACGAGCCTTTTTATCGGAGTCGGAAAGAACTTCATAAGCCTCGTTTACTTCCTTGAATTTTTCCTCGCATTCTTTATCGCCGGGATGCAAATCCGGGTGATATTTTTTGGCACAGGCTCTGTATGCCTTTTTTATTTCATCGTCGCTTGCGCCCTTTTGAACGCCAAGCACCTCGTAGTAGTCTCTTTTGTCTGCCATATTACTCTCACCTTTGTCAAAATACCGAAATCACGCAATATTGCAAGCCGGTTATCGTCTTATACAGCCAAAAGGAGCCGCCATATAACAGCTCCTTTGACTATATGTTATTCTAACATAAATTACTTGTTATCGTCAACATCGGTGAAATCAGCGTCATATACATTAGGATCTCCGCCGTTGTTGCCTGTAGGATTACCGCCGTTTGGCTGAGCACCGTTCATATCGGGAGCACCGCCCTGCGGAGCAGCCTGCTGATAAAGCTTAGCGGCAGCATCGTTAAGAGTCTTCTGGAGGTCTTCCTTAGCTGTGCCGATGAGTGCGGCATCGTCCTTTGAGATAGCCTCTTTAAGAGCTGCAACCTTTGTGTTGATTGCGTTCTTGTCATTCTCGGGAATCTTGTCACCGCTTTCGCTGACGAGCTTTTCTGCCTGATAAACAATGTTTTCAGCCTCGTTCTTAGCGTCAACTGCCTCACGGCGCTTTTTGTCCTCTGCGGCAAACTGTTCAGCTTCCTTAACAGCCTTGTCGATATCTTCCTTGCTCATTGAAGTTGAGTTACTGATTGTAATCTTCTGCTCTTTGCCTGTACCGAGGTCTTTTGCAGATACATTAACGATACCGTTAGCATCAATATCAAATGTTACTTCAATCTGCGGAATACCACGCATTGCAGGAGCAATGCCTGTGAGAGCGAAAAGACCGAGCTGCTTGTTGTCACGGGCAAATTCACGCTCACCCTGAAGAACATTGATTTCAACCTGTGTCTGATTATCAGCGGCAGTTGAGAAAATCTGGCTCTTCTTTGTTGGGATTGTTGTGTTTCTGTCGATAATCTTTGTCATAACACCGCCCATTGTTTCGACACCGAGTGAAAGCGGAGTTACATCGAGGAGGAGAAGTCCTTCAACTTCGCCGCCGAGTACGCCTGCCTGAATAGCTGCGCCGATAGCAACACATTCATCAGTTGATGCCCTTGAACGGCTCTTTTCCGATGAGCTTCTTAACAGCGTCCTGAACAGCAGGGATTCTGGAAGAACCGCCAACCATAAGAACCTTGTCAATCTGACCAATCTGAAGACCTGAATCCTGAAGAGCCGATCTTACAGGACCCATTGTAGCTTCTACGAGGTCTGATGTGAGTTCGTCAAACTTTGCTCTTGTAAGAGTAAGGTCAAGGTGCTTAGGACCTGTCTGGTCTGCTGTGATAAACGGGAGGTTGATGTTAGAAGTTGTAACACCTGAAAGTTCAATCTTTGACTTCTCGGCAGCCTCTTTTAATCTCTGCATTGCAACCTTATCCTGTGAAAGGTCAATGCCTGTTTCTGTCTTGAATGATGCAACCATCCAGTCGATGATTCTCTTATCGAAGTCATCACCGCCGAGACGGTTGTTACCTGCTGTTGCAAGTACTTCCTGAACACCGTCGCCCATTTCGATGATAGATACATCGAATGTACCGCCGCCGAGGTCATATACCATAACCTTCTGGTCTTTTTCCTTATCTACACCGTATGAAAGAGCGGCTGCTGTAGGCTCGTTGATGATTCTCTTAACATCAAGACCTGCAATCTTGCCGGCATCCTTTGTAGCCTGACGCTGTGCGTCTGTGAAGTATGCAGGAACTGTGATAACTGCCTGTGTAACTGTTTCACCGAGGTAAGCCTCTGCATCTGACTTGAGCTTCTGAAGAATCATTGCTGAAATCTCCTGTGGAGTGTAGCTCTTGCCGTCAATTGTTACCTTGTGAGCAGTACCCATCTCTCTCTTGATTGATGCAACTGTTCTGTCAGGGTTTGTGATAGCCTGACGCTTGGCAACCTGACCAACCATTCTTTCACCGTCTTTTGAAAAAGCAACAACAGACGGAGTTGTTCTTGCGCCTTCTGCGTTAGCGATAACTACAGGCTCGCCGCCTTCGATAACTGCTACGCATGAGTTTGTTGTACCTAAATCTATACCTATTGTCTTAGCCATGATAAATTCCTCCAATTGAATTTTTAATTGTTTTTGTTTGTGTGTTTTCTGCTGAATATTTATATATGAAATCAGTCACAGTTGGCAACCTGTACCATTGCGTGACGGATAATTTTGTCACCGATTTTGTAACCCGTCTGATAAACGGCTGCGATTGTGTCGGCACCGAGGTTTTCGTCCTCAATCTTTGAAACCGCATTGTGCAAGTTCGGATCGAATGCATCGCCTGCTTTGCCGTAGGACTCAATCTTTAGCTTTTCAAAGCTCTTTGCAAGCTGATTTGAAATAAGCTCAATACCCTTGATGATATCGGGATCGGCATCTTTCAAATTTGCAAGAGCAAGCGTTACGCTGTCTGCAACGGGAAGAAGCTCGATACAAGCCTTTGAAGTTGCATCGTCATAGATTGAAAGCTTTTCGTTTGCCGTTCTTTTACGGTAATTGTCGTACTCGGCGGCAAGTCGCATATACTTATCCTTCTGTGCCGAAAGCTCATCTTCAAGAGCCTTGATTTTATCCGCATTTTCATCCTTTGCAGGCTCTTCGGTATTTTCAGTCTCAGTTTCTTCTGCGACTGTTTCTTCGGAAACCTTTTTTTCTTCGGTTTTCTCGGATTTTTTCTTAGTCATCTTTATCCTCCTTCAAGGATTTTTATTTATCATATTTCTATCAGCTCATCAATAAGAGTGCTAACGCTTTCGGACACACATTCAAGAATTGAAATTGCTCTTGCGTAGTCCGTTCTCACGGGTGCTATCACCGCAAGCACACCTGACGGGTTGCCGTCAAGTCGGTATCGTGTGGAGATTACCGCACTCCCTGCAAGCTCTGTTCTGCTGTTTTCGCCGCCTATGCTGACGGAGGTGTCAAGCGGAAGATTTTCAAGCATTTCCGCAAGGTCGTGTCTGTTGTTCAAAAACTCCATAACATTTCGTGCGTTAAGAAAATTGACATCGGACATAAACAACGGCTTTGTCACACCGCTGAGATAAACGCTGACTTCCTTTGCCGTTTCACAAGCCTCCATAATTGCCACAAGCACTCCCGGGGTAAACATTGAAAGTTCACCGAGCCTTGCCGCCGCTGTCTGTATGAACGGTCGGTTGACCGATGAAAGCTTCATTCCCGAAAAGATTTCGTTAAATGCCTTGTCAAACACGGTCAAAAGTTCGGGATTCAAAAGGAAATCGCAACGAAACAGCTTTGTTTTTATGATTCCGTTTGAGGCAATCACAACAGCCATTGCCGTGTGCGAACCCGTCTGAACAAATCTTATTCTGTGGATTCTGCTTTCCTCACCCGAGGTGTTGTTGTTACCGCCGTGCAGCCTGTCAGCCTTGAAATAACACCGCTTGCCTCTTTGAGAATACTCTCGGGGGAATCTGCGCTTTTGTAAAGCTCGGATTCAACATATTCCCGTCCGCCTTGGGTTACGGGGGTAATTTTCATCAGATTGTCGATGTAGTATCTGTAGCCCTGTAGCGTTGGAATTCGTCCTGCCGAGGTGTGCGGCTGAACCAAGTAGCCTTTATTTGTAAGGTCTGCAAGGTCATTTCGCACCGTTGCCGATGAAACCTCAAGTCCCGTTTCGTTAATCAACGCTTTTGAACCAATCGGCTCGCCTGTGTTGATATAGCTTTCAATTACTGCCGATAATATTTTCTTTTTCCTTTCAGCCAGCTCCATACCGTTCACCTCATTTCGTGTCGGTTTTTGCTGTTTTAGCACTCTCAATAGGTGAGTGCTAATTGCTATACTCATAATATAATACCAAAGTCAGTAAAAGTCAAGCGTTTTTGAAAAAATTTTTCGTTTTCAGAAAATCTTCACATAACACGGTTTGACATTGTGCCGAGGATACTCTATAATCTACTTATCAGTAATGTTTAAGGGTGAATTTTATGGGCGAATTTCTTCAGAATATGTATGTATGGCTTTGGGCGGCTCTTGCAATATTAATGATTATCGTAGGAATCAAATATCGCCACGAACATCAGGGCTTGCTTGCAGTTTTAATGGCTGTGTTTTTTATCTTCATGACCGTATGGTACGGACTGCGAACCTTTGCAGGCTACCCGATGTTTGAGGGTACGCTTAATATCATCTTCCGTTGCATCCTCGGCGGTTTCCTCGTTGCGCTTGGTTTGATATATTGGTTTATAAGAAAACGAAAATAACTATATATGTATAAAAAACAAATCGGACAGCAGATTTTATTTCTGCTGTCCATTATTTTTATTTTCATATTTTTTCGTTCGTGTAGATAGTTTGCAATGTTTAAAAACCAATTATGCCCGAGCGTGGCATTGTTATTGTCTGCACAATTTTCAATAAACATTTTCATTCGGGCATTTTACTCTTGCCCCTATCAAAACTATCTTCTCGGACTGGGAACGGCGGCTCGCCGTCAACTTTCAATTTTACTAAAGTTCGTCCGCTTTAAACGCTGTGTAGCCCTCATAATAATAGCTGTGGTCAATGCCTTTCATGTACACCTCACGGCTGTCAATTTCATCGGACAATGCGTTTTTCAGAACATATTTTATCTCGATATCCCGTATGGGACTGCGCTCCATTGCAAGCAGATAATCTTCCTTGTCAACCTTGCTCCAGTCGATAACCTTGCCGATTTCCGTTTTCAACATATGGTCAAGCCAGATTCGTGTACTGCGACCGTTGCCCTCTCTGAACGGGTGTGCAATGTTCATTTCGACATACTTTTCTATAATTTCATCAAAATTGCTCTGCGGCATTTCATCAATATTTTTCAAAGCTGATTCAATGTACATCAAAGGTGCAAATCTGAAATTGCCCTTTGCAATGTTTACGGTTCTCAACTTTCCCGCAAAATCGTAGATTTCATCAAAAAGGTACTTGTGGATTGTCTGTAATGTCGAAAACTTTCCGCTTTTAAGGTTGTCAAGAATGTGGTTTTCAAAAAGTATTGCCGCCTTTTTCTTACTGATTCGCTCCTCTTCACGAGCAAGCTCCGCAGAAGAAGTCAATCCGAGTTTGTTCTCAAGCATACAAGCACCTCACTTTACTATATATATTGTATCATAGTGCAGATGATAATTCAATTTTTTAGTTTGTGTTTATTTTAGTTCGTGTAGATAGTTTGCAATATTTAAAAAACTATTATGCCCGAGCGTGACTTTGTAATTGTCAGGTTCGTGTTTATTTTCGTTCGTGTAGATAGTTTGCAATATTAAAAACTATTATGCCCGAGCGTGGCATTGCAATTGTTCGGTTCGTGTTTATTTTCGTTCGTGCAGATAGTTTGCAATATTTAAAAAACTATTATGCCCGAGCGTGACTTTGTAATTGTTCACCGCTGCAGTGTTGCAATTAATTTGTCCTTAAACGACGAAAGCACCGGGCTTGCGGCGACCCGGTGCTTTCTTATGTTCTTTAAAAAATGAGGGGTACAATTACGAGTCTTTGTACAGACTCGCATTGAGGAGGGTAGAACAATTATACTCTGACGGATGCGGTTCCGTCTTTTTGAGTACGCTTATATTAAACAATGCAAATATGAAAACTGTGTGAACCCTTTTTGAAATCGGAATGAAAAGCATCTGTTTTTTCTGTTAATCAATCAAAACTCAAATAATTTCTTTATTTATTCGACGAAATAAAAAATTTTTTAAAAATATAAAACAAATGTTTGATTTTTCCGAAAATATATGGTACAATCATACTGTAATTACAAACAAGGGGCGTTGCGATATGAAACCTTTAAGCAAAAGCCAACAGAAAATTTTCGATTATCTAAAAGAATGTGCAGGCGAGGGCAGAGTTCCGTCAGTTCGTGAAATCTGCGAAGAAACGGGACTGAGTTCAACATCAACCGTTCACCACCACCTCAAGGCACTTGAAGAAAAAGGTCTTATTTCACGAGAACACGGCGTGAACCGTTGTATTCAGATTAACGGCATGGAGAAAAACACCGATGTTCCCGTTTTGGGCAGAGTTGCGGCAGGTTATCCGATTCTTGCCGTTGAGAATATTGAATGTTATGTACCTGTTCCCGACAGCTTAAAAAGGGGCAGAGAGCTTTTTGCTCTGCGTGTTCAGGGCGAAAGTATGATTAACGCAGGCATTTTCCCTGACGATATTTTAATTGTTCACCGCACACCTGTTGCGGAGAACGGCGAAATCGTTGTTGCTCTTGTCGGTGACGAGGCGACCGTAAAGCGTTTTTACAAAGAAAACGGTCACTTCAGACTTCAGCCTGAAAACGATAATTTTGAACCGATTATAGTAGACGAAGTCGCTTTGCTCGGCAAGGTGATCTCGCTTGTAAGATATTTTGATTAAAAGGATTAGCTATGAAAGTTAAATTTTTCGACCTCAACGCAGACAAGCCGTTGAAATACGCCGTAATTTGTGCTAGATACAACGGAAAATGGGTTTTCTGCAAGCACAAAGAGCGTGATACATATGAAATTCCGGGCGGTCACCGTGAGGACAGCGAAGATATTGAAACAACCGCAAAGCGTGAACTTTGGGAAGAAACGGGTGCAAAAGATTTCGACATCTATCCCGTGTGCATCTATTCATTCACGGATTACGGAATGCTCTATTTTGCGGAAATTCGCAGTTTTGGAGAACTGCCGCCACTTGAAATTGAAAAGATTAATCTTTTTGACGATATACCAAAAAATTTGACATATCCTGCAATTCAGCCGTACCTTTTTGAAAGAGTACAGGAGTTTTTAGAAACGAAGTAACCAAGTACTGTTTGCAATTCGCAACAAAAATATATTGAGAGGAAGTGATAAAATGCGTGACTATGTGATTTACGATATGTACACAGATGACAGAATGTTTCGTTACGAGGTCTATAAGCACCCGAACGGAATGTATGAAGTGTGTGTTCAGTCGAGAGAGGCGGAAGATTTTGCCGTGAACGAGCAGTATCTCTACTGCGATATTCCCGAAGAAGTCACACATTTTACCGACACCCTCGAAAGAGCTATAGAAATCGGCGATTGCAAGCTGTGCAAAGTAAGTGCTTAATTAACAGCCGTCTGTCTTTGCAGAAACAGTTTAATAAAATTCACGGTCGGATGACAGTTTGCCAAATGCAAGCATTGTCGCCCGACGTTTTTATTTATATAAAATTTTATATTGCCGATTGTTTCACCCTGTATTTTGGCGGTTCGGTTTCGTAGACATTGTTGCCGTTGCTGTCGATTGCAACTATGCACGGGAAATCTTCAACCTCATATCTGCGAACAGCCTCTGTGCCTAAATCTTCGTAGCAAAGAATCTCCTCGCTCTTGATGCTCTTGGCGATAAGTGCCGCCGCACCGCCGATTGCGACAAGATACACGCCCTTGTTGCGAACAATCGCATCGACAACTTCTTTATTTCTTGCGCCTTTGCCTATCATTCCTTTGAGTCCGAGGTCAAGCAGTGACGGAGCATACTTGTCCATACGGTAGCTTGATGTCGGACCTGCAGGACCTACTGCATAACCGGGCTTTGCAGGAGCAGGACCAACATAATAGATAAGCTCGCCTTTGATGTCAACGGGAAGTTTTTCGCCCTTCTGAATCAATTCATAAAGTCTTTTGTGTGCGGCATCTCTGCCTGTGATGATTGAGCCCGAGAGCAGAACGCTGTCGCCTGCTTTAAGATTTTTGATATCTTCGTCCGTAATCGGAAGTGTAATTTTCTTTTCCACAGCTTTTCCTCCTCAGATCGTTGCACTTGCGTGTCTTGCGGCATGGCAACAGATGTTGACCGCAACAGGCATTCCTGCAATGTGTGTGGGTGAAGTTTCGATATTCACGCCGATTGCGGTTGTATTGCCGCCAAGTCCTGCAGGACCGAATCCCATTTTATTGATTTCGGTAAGGAGCTCGTCCTCAAGCTGTGCATAGCGTTCATCTTCATTTTTGGAATCAATCGGACGGAAGGTCGCTTTTTTTGCAAGCTGGGCGGCTCTTTCAAAAGTACCGCCGATTCCGACACCGACAACCATAGGCGGACAGGGATTTGGACCTGCCTGAAAAACAGTATCAAGAATAAACTGCTTAACGCCCTCAATGCCCTTTGACGGAGTGAGCATTTTTATCTGCGACATATTTTCACTGCCGAAGCCCTTACCGCCGGCGGTAATTTTAATCTGATTTCCGCTGACAATTTTTGTGTGGATAATTGCAGGAGTGTTATCCTTTGTATTGATTCTGTCGAAAACAGGATCATTTACTACACTCTTGCGAAGGTAGCCGTCAATATAGGCTCTGCGAACGCCCTCGTTGACAGCCTCATCAAAACTGCCGTCCTCAATAACAACCCTGTCACCGTATTCAACAAAAAGGACAGCCATACCCGTATCCTGACAAAGCGGAACTTCTTCACGAGCCGCAATTTTATCGTTTTCGATAATCTGTGAAAGTACACTTTTGCCTACAGGCGAGCTTTCGTTATCCCTTGCGGTTTCAAGAGCGCTCATAATGTCTTTGCCGATAAAATAGTTGCAGTCGGTAAACAGCTTTTTAACCGTATCGCATACCGTCTGCGCCTTGATTTTTCTTATTTCCATATCCGAACTCCTTAATATGAATTTAGCACCAAATTTTAACACTATACATTATAATTTATTTTCAACGGTATTTCAATAAGAAATGAAATGTGGTATAATCATTTTAACGGATTGTTATAACAGTTGTGATTTGAAGTACAGTGGCGAACCGTGTTCTCCCGCGGGCGAACACGGTTCGCCCCAACAGTGTGGTACGAAGAATTACGATATTACGCTCGGGCATAATATGTGTTTTTAATATCATACTATCTTCACGAATAGGGTACGGCGGCTCGCCGTGCGATACTTCACCAACAAAATTGAAAATTAACATAATTTTATCACATTCGGATGATAGAGTAACAGTCGGAATACACTGCGTCTTAACCGACGCTTATAATTTTAATAAAAGGGGCGTACAAAAATGAGCAGGATACTCGTTGTTGACGATGAGGCAAGAATCAGACAGATTATCAGAAAATATGCCGAATTTGAGGGCTTTGAGGTTGAAGAAGCCGTTGACGGTATGCAGGCAATTGAAATTTGCCGTAAAGAGGACTTTGACCTTATCATAATGGATGTTATGATGCCTGAGCTTGACGGCTTTTCCGCTTGCAGGGAAATCAGAAAATTCAAGAAAACACCTATCATTATGCTTTCGGCAAGAGGTGAGGAGTACGATAAAATTCACGGTTTTGAGCTTGGCAGTGACGACTATGTTGTTAAGCCGTTCTCGCCAAAGGAGCTTATGATGCGTGTTAATGCCGTAATCAAGCGTTCACAAGGCGCTCAGAACGAAGAGAATGTGAAGAAGGATGTATTTACATACGAAGGTCTTTCGGTTGATTTCTCAGCCAGAATTGTTACAATTGACGGCAAAAGAATTGAGATGACGCCAAAGGAATACGAACTCTTTTTCTACATGGTAAAGAACAAAGGACTTGCACTCACCCGTGAAAAGCTTATAAGCGAGGTATGGGGCTACGACTTCTTCGGTGACGAAAGAACGCTTGACACACACATTAAGCTTCTCAGAAAGAGCCTTGGCGAATACAGCAGATGCATTGTAACGCTTCGAGGGGTGGGTTACCGTTTTGAAACAATCTAACAAACGATTTGACCGCCATTATCTGCCGTTGAATTTTAAGCTGTTATGCTATTTTCTTCTGTTCGGATTTGCAATTGTAATCGTGTTGTGGGTGTTCCAGACCTTTTTTCTTGAATCGTTCTACACGGCAACAAAATCTTCACAGGTTGAAAAGAACGCACAGGTTATTTCAAAGTCGATTGAAGAAAACAAAAACGCTCTCGGAACAATTGAAAATGTTGCAAGCTACAATTCACTTTCGGTATATGTTTACGATTCAACTTCTCTTTTCACATTGAAGTATTGTTGCGAATATGACAACCCCGTTTCAAACCTGAATTTTCAGTATCACGATGTCTATTCATACTACAAGCTGGCAGAGGAAAATGACGGACATTATATGTTCATCACAAGTAACTACAAAGAGGACAGCATTAAAGGCAAGTTTGAACGACAGTTTTTTAATGAATATTCTTCATCCGACACAGCGAGAGGAATACTGTTCGGTATGCTTCCGCTCCCGATAAAAATGTTCAAAATATGGTTTACACCGACATTATCAATCTGCAGGACGGCAGCGAATGCTTTTTGATTGTAACATCGTCAATCACACCGCTGACTAACACGGTTGAAATCGTCCGTGACCAGCTTGCAATCGTTTCGGTTGTGTTTGTGCTTCTTGCCGTTATAATTTCGCTTTACGCAAGCTACAGAATTGCGAAACCGATTTCTAAGACAAACACGGCGGCAAAGGAGCTTGCAAAGAAAAACTATGATGTTGACTTTAACGCAAGAGGATATCTTGAGGTTGAGGAACTCAACGAAACGCTGAACTATGCAAAAACGGAGCTTGCCGCAACCGAAAAGTTGCAAAAAGAACTTATTGCCAACATCTCGCACGATTTGAGAACACCGCTGACAATGATTACGGGCTACGGCGAGGTTATGCGTGACCTGCCCGGTGAAAACACTCCCGAAAATATTCAGATTATTATTGACGAGGCAACAAGACTTTCAACACTTGTCAACGATTTACTTGACCTTTCAAAGATTCAATCGGGTTCAATTCAACCCGAAAAATCGGAATTCTGTCTTACCGACAGCATCAAGAATATTTTCACAAGGTACGCAAAGCTCAAGGAACAGGACGGATACAACATTCTGTTTGAGAGTGACGAAGATGTTTACATTTTTGCCGATGAACTGAAAATTTCACAGGTAATCTATAATCTTGTGAACAATGCAGTCAATTATGTCGGTGAAGACAAAACTGTTATTGTAACACAAAAGGTAAACGGCAAAAAGGTTCTCATTGAGGTAACGGATCACGGTGACGGCATTCCTCCCGAAAAGCTTGAATACATCTGGGATCGTTACTACAAGGTTGACAAGGAGCATAAGCGTGGCGTTATCGGCACGGGACTCGGCTTGTCAATAGTCAAGGGTATTCTTGACAGCCACAAAGCAAGATACGGCGTTCGCAGTACACTCGGCAAAGGCAGTACATTCTGGTTTGAACTTGACATTGTTTCCGTAAAAAAACGAAACAAAAAGAATTCTGACGAAAATAAAGAATAAACAACAAATCCCGAACACGGTAAAATGTGTTCGGGATTTATTTATAAAATACCTATTAAATTGTCGGTTGAAAAAAGTGGATTGAAGATAAATTCATCTTCGAGGAGTTCGCCGTTTTCATAGGAATGTTCAACCTCTTTTGAATATCCCTGCAGAATTTTCACAATTTCGGCTTGAGTCGGATTGTTGGGCCTTTCAAGTTCATAAGCGGTCACTATGTATGCACAGACCATTCGCTTGATTGTGGATATGACATTAAAACTGTCGATTGCAGAAAGGTAATATCTGCGGACATAGTAGTCAAGATAGGCGGTAAGCGGTTTGTCAAAACGGCTTGACAGCATATTATTTTTTGCAAAATCGGCGGTTGCTTCAAGCTCACATAGCCAATCCTTACTCATGATATCAAGGGTTTTGTGCAAATCAAAAATGAATGACGCATCTCCGCAGCTTTGCTTTTTATATTCATCTGTCGGCATAGCCGTGATATCAAAAATTTCATCGTCAAGCATATTCTGCACACGCTCGTTAAAGGCAAGGAGTCTGCACAATCTTACGGACAAGGACATTTTGCAGTCTGAGAGAATTTCAAAAGTGCGTTTTCTTGCAGATAGCAGAAAATTCATCTCGGTTGTGCTGTAATCGGTCTGTAAGTCCTGCGGAATATCGGTTGCAAAGCCTGTGTCAAAATCCGATTCAAGCATAAGCCTTGCCGCCTCGGGACAGGCAAACGAAAGCGTATGTTCACAAAAAGCGGTGTAGTCCTGAGTGATTCTCGGAAATTCCTTACAGGTGTGACAAAGGTGATTTTCACCGAGGTTGATGTAAATGTCGCACAGCATATCGCTGTTCCAGAACGGGCATTTTTCACCTTGCCTGATGAAAATTCTGTCGCCGTCCTCGTCAATTGTCATAAGCAACCTGAGCCTGTCGCCAAACTCGCCTTTGACTGTATTATAAAAATCAAAGCTTGTATCATCGACAACAACATCCCAGTCCCTGCAACAGCTGTCGGGACAGAGGTTCGCAATGCATCTGAATTTTTCGCAGTATTTCGGGAAGTAGTGTTTCATAGTCATGTCCATTTCAATGTAAGAATAAATTGCTCGTAGGCATCGTCCCAGCCGTCAATTGCGTTCACTCCGCCGCCGTTCACACTGCGAAGCTTGGTGTCGCTTTCGTCAAGTCCGAGTGCAAAAAGTTCGCCGGCACTGATTTTGTATCCGTGAGACCGGCAGAGGGAACAGAAGTTATCAATCGGATTTTCGCTCTGTTCGGTTTTCAGAAGTTTTTCTTTGAGTTCTGCGTTGCTTTTGGCGTCACAGAGAAGTCGGTCAAGTTCTTCCCGTATCATAAAATCACCACGAAAATAAAATGAAGTTTCATAAAAACGGACCGCCCAAAAATGAACGGTCCGCATTCGGCTTTTAAGATTTACTCAATAATTACTCAATTGAGCTGTCGAGGTATTCCATAAGCTCCTCGTCATCTTTTTTCTGCTTATCCTTAACAATAAAGAACGCTGTGAGAGCAGCAGAAAGAGCTGCAACTGCAGAGATGATACCGATAATTAAAGCCCATCTGCACTTATGATTTTTCATATTCTGTCGCCTCCAAATTTTGTATGCTTGTATGGCAGTAGTATCTGCCGTATCTTTATTTATATTCTAACAGTTTTTACAAAAATGTCAACAGAACAAAATAAAAAAGCAGAGAATATTCTCTGCTTTTAAGCCTGTAAGATTTATTGCACTTATGCTGATGCGTTAAGTCTTTTAGCAAGTGATGATTTGCTTCTTGCTGCAGTGTTCTTGTGAAGAATACCCTTAGCTGCTGCCTGGTCAATTTTCTTAATAGCAAGACGAACTGCCTCTGTTTTGTTGTCAGCGTTAGTGTCAACTGCGTAATAAGCCTTCTTTACAGCTGTTCTGAGAGCAGATTTTGTAGCCTTGTTACGAGCAGTCTTTGTAGCAATAACTTTAACACGCTTTTTAGCAGATTTGATGTTTGGCATTGTCCCACCTCCTTAAAGTATCGGTCATATAGGAATTATGATAGCACAAGAATGTGCAAAAATCAAGTCTTTTTACAAAAAAAGTTGGATTTCATGCGGATTTTATCGGTTTTCTCTGTTCCGCAACAACATCTTGTGTATTGATTTTTTCATTTATCTATATGCTGTAACAGAAAAATAACAGAAATTTCCCCGCCGCATAAATTTTATATGTTTACGGTAATTTTGTCAAGCAATTCTCCACTTTTTCATGGAACACAAGATTTGCGTTTTTGTCCATCGGGGTGGGATCACGGTTGATAAGCACAAGATTGTCACCGCCGAAGTAGCGGATAAACCCGGCCGTCGGATAGACCGTGAGGCTTGTGCCGGCAATAATAAGCGTGTCAGCCTTTGAAATTGCATTGACCGCACCCGTTACCGTGCTGTCGTCAAGTCCCTCTTCATAAAGCACAACATCGGGTTTTATGATACCTCCGCAAGTGCATTTGGGAATATCGGCAGAGTTCTTGATAAACTCTGCATCATAGAATCTGCCGCACTTTATGCAGTAGTTACGAAGAACACTTCCGTGCAGCTCATAAACACGCTTACTGCCTGCCGCCTGATGAAGTCCGTCAATGTTTTGGGTGACAACAGCCGAAAGCTTTCCCGCCTTTTCAAGCTCTGCAAGCTTATAGTGCGCCTTGTTCGGCTTTTTGTCAAGGCAGAGCATTTTGTCACGATAAAAGCGGAAGAACTCGCTTGTTTTGTGAACAAAAATGTGTGGCTAAGAATCTGCTCGGGCGGATAATCGTACTTTTGATTGTACAGACCGTCAACACTTCGGAAGTCGGGGATTCCGCTTTCTGTCGAAACTCCCGCACCGCCGAAAAATACTATTCTTTTACTTTTGTCAATTACGCTTTGAAGTTCTTCGAGTGTACTCACGAAATCGCTTCCTTCATACTTTTAACATAGTCGCAAACAGGCTTAACGCTGTCTTTGCCGTACTTTGCAACAATTTTCACGATTGCAGAACCAACGATAACACCGTCTGCACTTTCGCTCATTTTCTTTGCCTGCTCCGGAGTTGAAATGCCGAAACCGATTGCACACGGAATATCCTTTACAGACTTAACAAGTCTTACCATTTCGCCTACATCGGTTGTGATCTCACTTCTTACGCCTGTAACGCCCATTGATGAAACGCAGTAAACAAAGCCCTCTGCCTCTTTTGCAATCATCTTGATTCTCTCGTGAGATGTAGGAGCGATAAGAGAAATTACATCAATGCCGTATTTTCCGCTGTAATCGGTAAGCTCGTGCTTTTCTTCATACGGTGTGTCGGGAACGATAACTGCGGAGATTCCACACTCCTGACACTTTGCCATAAACCTTTCCGTACCATATACGAAAATCGGATTCATATAGGTCATAACGGCAAGAACGGCGTCAATCTGCGGACGGATACGCTTTACCATATCAAAGATTTTATCTGTTGTTGTGCCTGCCGAAAGAGAACGGAGGTCAGCTCCTGAATTACAACACCCTCGGCAATCGGGTCTGAAAACGGAATACCGATTTCGATGATATCGGCGCCGTTTTTGCTCATTTCAATAAGAAGCTTTTCTGTTGTTTCAAGATCGGGATCACCCGCTGTTACAAACGGGATGAACGCCTTGCCGTTTTGGAATGCAGATTTAATGTCAGTCATGGAGATCCTCCCCTCTGTATCTTGCGATAGCCGCAACATCCTTGTCGCCTCTGCCCGAAAGGTTGACTACGATAATCTTGTCTTTGTCCATTGTCGGGGCAATTTTTATACAATGTGCAACTGCGTGTGCGCTTTCAATTGCGGGGATAATACCCTCTGTTCTTGAAAGGTATTCAAATGCGTTTACAGCCTCTTCGTCTGTAACGGGAACATAGCTTGCTCTGCCCGTGTCGGCAAGATTTGCGTGTTCGGGACCGATACCGGGGTAGTCAAGACCTGCCGAAATTGAATATACGGGAGCAATCTGACCGTATTCGTTCTGACAGAAGTACGACTTCATGCCGTGGAAGATGCCGAGTGTGCCTGTTGCGATTGTAGCGGCAGTCTTTGGAGTATCTGCGCCGAGGCTGCTGCCTCACAGCCGATAAGCTTTACATTTTCATCCTTGATAAACTCATAGAAAGCGCCCATTGCGTTGCTTCCGCCGCCTACGCAAGCCATAACAACATCGGGAAGTCTGCCTTCCTTTTCAAGCATCTGTGACTTGATTTCCTTGCCGATTACGCTTTGAAAATCACGGACAACAGTCGGGAACGGGTGCGGTCCCATTACCGAGCCGAGAACATAGTGTGTATCGGAAACTCTGTTTGTCCATTCACGCATTGCCTCGTTTACGGCATCTTTAAGAGTCATTGTGCCTGTTTCAACGGCATTGACCTTTGCACCGAGAAGTTTCATTCTGTAAACATTGAGAGCCTGACGGATTGTGTCCTCTTTGCCCATAAAGATTTCACATTCAAGTCCTAAAAGTGCGGCTACGGTTGCCGTTGCAACACCGTGCTGACCTGCGCCTGTTTCGGCAATAACTCTTGTTTTGCCCATTCTCTTTGCAAGAAGGCACTGACCGAGGCAGTTGTTAAGCTTGTGTGAACCTGTGTGGTTCAAGTCCTCACGCTTGAGATAAATCTTTGCACCGCCGAGGTCTTTTGTCATTTTTTCGGCATAATAGAGAAGTGACGGTCTGCCTGCGTATTCACGCATAAGTGTGTCGAGTTCTGCAACAAACTCGGGATCGTCCTTGTACCTGTTGTATGCCTCTTCAAATTCATTAATTGCATTCATCAGCGTTTCGGGAACGAACTGTCCGCCGTGAATACCGAATTTTCCTTTTGTCATCTTGATTCCCCTTAATTACTTTTATATCGTTCGTGTGTTTCACACACGGCGGGCGGCCGATGACCGCCCCTACATTTTCATTGGTGTGCTTTGCACACGGCTTATAAATCAATTTTTTATTTTCTGCCCGACAATTCGTCAAGTGCGGCTTTTTTATCGGGATTTCTCATAAGGGTTTCACCTATGAGAACTGCGTTTACTTCTGCGTTTTCAAGCACCTTGATGTCATCCCGTGTTTTAATTCCGCTTTCGGCAACAAAAATAATGTTGTCTGGAACAAGCTCACGGAGCTTTGTACAGTTATTTATGTCCACCGTGAAGTCACGAAGATTTCGGTTGTTTACACCGATAACTCTTGCTTCTGCGGCAATTGCGGAATACACCTCATCGGCTGTGTGAGCCTCAACAAGAGCCGAAAGTCCGAGAGAGTCGCAAAGCTTAATCCATCTTCTGATTGTGTCCGTGTCAAGAAGTGAGCAGATAAGCAGTACGGCTGACGCACCGATTGTCTTTGCCTCATAAATCTGATATTCACAAACTGTGAAATCTTTTCTCAAAAGCGGAATACTTACATTCTTTGAAATCTCTTCAAGAAAAGCATTTTCGCCCTTGAACCACTTCGGTTCTGTCAGAACGGAAATTGCACTTGCACCTGCGTTTTCATAATCCTTGGCAATCTGAACATAGGGAAAATCCTCTGCGATAATTCCCTTTGACGGGGACGCTTTTTTGACCTCGCATATAAATGAAATATCCTTGCCCGCAAGCGCCTTTTCAAACGGAAATTCATTGTCTGTTTCCATTAAAAGTGCTTTTTGCTTTATCACTTCAAGCGGAACTTGCTTTTCGATTTCTTCATATCTTACTTTGTTTGCATCTGCAATTGTTTCAAGTATCATTGTGTCACCTTTATTCGTTGGAAGCCTTTGCAAATTCTTCAATCTTTGCATAAGCCTTGCCGCTGTCGATAATTTCGTTTGCAAGCTTTATGCCGTCCTGAATTGAATCAGCCTTGCCGCCTGTGCAAAGTCCGAGTGCGGCATTGAGAACAACGATATCACGCTTTGCGTCCTTAATTTCACCGCTGAGAATTTCTTTTGTGATTTCAGCATTTTCTTTGCCGTCACCGCCTGCAAGATCCTCAGGTGCACAAAGTTTAAGACCGTAATCTTCGGGATTGAGAATGAATGTGTTGAACTTGCCGTTGTCAATCTCACAAACCTTTGTTGTTGTTGTGAGAGTAACCTCGTCCATACCGTCCATGCCGTAGAAAACATAGCCTTTCTTAACACCGAGGTTTGAGAAAACCTGTGCAATCGGCTCAACAAGAGCCTCAGAATACACACCCGTTACCTGAAGGTCTGCGCCTGCAGGGTTTGTGAGAGGTCCGAGAACATTGAAAATGTTCCTGATTCCGATTTCCTTACGAACAGGACCTACATACTTCATTGATGAATGGTAGCCCTGTGCAAACATAAAGCAGATGCCTGCTTTGTTAAGAACCTCTTCGCTCTTTTCTGGAGTGATGTTGATGTTAATTCCGAGCTGTTCAAGACAGTCTGCCGAACCGCTTTTGCTTGACATTGAACGGTTGCCGTGCTTTGCAACGGGGATTCCTGCGGCGGCAATTATAAATGCCGCTGTTGTTGAAATATTGAATGTGCCTGTACCGTCGCCGCCTGTGCCGACGATATCGAGTACATCACGGTTAGGCTTGATGTGGAGTGCTTTTTCTCTCATAACCTGTGCGCTTGCGGTAATTTCGTCAATTGTTTCACCCTTGATTCTCAAGGCTGTGAGATATGCCGCCATCTGCGACTGCGTTGCTGTGCCTGAGAACATTTCGTCCATAACCTGTGCCGCCTCATCAAAAGTGAGGTCATTGCCTGCAACCAACTTTTTATTGCCTCTTTAATCATAAAACTTCAATCCTTTCCGTGTTATTTGCAAAGTGTGATAAAATTCTTTATCATTTTCATACCGTGTGAGGTGAGATTGATTCGGGGTGGAACTGCAATCCGTAAAGCTCAAAATCCTTGTGCTTAACTCCCATAACCTCGCCGTCACGGTCTTCTGCGATTACCTCGAGTGTGTCGGGAACCGTATCTCTTTTCGCAATCAACGAATGATACCTTGCACCCTCAACAACCTTTGGAAGTCCGTTAAAAATTTTCTTGTCCGTGTCAACAATGATATCGCTCTTTTTGCCGTGCATAAGCTTTATTGCGTGGGCGATTGTTGCACCGTAAACCTCGCATATTGCCTGATGACCGAGGCAGATACCGAGAATCGGAAACTGTCCTGCAAGCTCCTTTATAACCTCCTCGCATATTCCGGCATCTTTCGGATAACCGGGGCCGGGCGAAAGGATGATGTGGGAGGGATCAAGCTTTTTGATTTCGTCAACTGTTATTTCATCGTTTCTTACAACCTTGATATCGGGATTTACGCTGCCGCAGAACTGCACAAGATTGTAGGTAAAGCTGTCATAGTTATCAATAAAAAGTATCATAAAGCGTTTACCTCCCCTGCATTTTTAACTGCATTCATAACAGCAAGAGCCTTGTTGTAGGTTTCCTCGTATTCGCTTTCGGGAACGCTGTCGGCTACAATGCCTGCGCCCGCCTGAACATAAACCTTGTCGTTTTTCTTGACCGCCATTCTGATAGCGATACAGGTGTCGAGGTTGCCGTTGAAATCAACATATCCGAGTGCTCCGCCGTATACACCTCGGGGAGTTCTTTCAAGCTCTTCAATGATTTCACAGGCTCTGATTTTTGGAGCACCCGAAAGTGTGCCGGCAGGGAGGAGGGATTCGATTGCATCAAAAGCGTCAAGTCCGTCCTTGAGCTTGCCCTCAACCTCACTGCAAATGTGCATTATCTTTGAATAGCGGAGAACCTCCTGATATTTTGTAACCTTAACCGAATTAAATTCGGAGATTTTTCCGATGTCGTTTCGTCCGAGGTCAACGAGCATATTATGCTCTGCAAGCTCCTTCTCATCGTGAATAAGCTCGTCTGCAAGGGCATTGTCCTCTGTATCTGTTTTACCTCTCGGGCGAGAACCTGCAATCGGGAATGTGTTAAGCACTCCATTCTGAAGCTTTACAAGTGTTTCGGGAGAGGTGCTTATAATCTCGTCACCGTCAATTGACATATAAACCATATAAGGCGACGGGTTTGTACTTCTCAGCACTCTGTATGCATTGATGAGGGAATTTTTGTAATCCGCCTCAAATCTTCTTGAAACAACACATTGGAAGATGTCACCGTCAAAGATGTACTCCTTGGTTTTCTTAACCATTTTGCAGAATTCTTCTTTTGAATATGTGCTTGTAAATTCAACATTCCCGTCACTCTCAAGCTTTGGAAGGGGTTCGGGAGATGTGATTGTCGAAATTATCTCTGCAATATCCTTTTTGGCAAGTTCATACTGTGCTTGGTGTCGTTTGTTTTCATATTAACAATGATAATGAGTTTTTCTTTAAGATGATCGTAGGCTATAATCTTGTCGAAAAGCATCATATCAAAATCGTTTGTATCTCCTCTTTTGAGCTTTAAAACAGGCTCTGCAACAGAAATCATTGCGTAACCGAAATAGCCGACAAGACCGCCTGTGAACGGTGGAATGTCTTTGAAATGCGGAGTTTTGTAATCGGCAAGATACTCACGGAGAGCGTCATACGGCTTTGCTGTTTTAACAACTCTTGCACCCTCGCCCGTAACCGTGAGAGTTCCGTTTTTGTACGAAAGCCTTGCCTTGGGGTTGAATCCGATGAATGAATACCTTGCCCACTTTTCACCGCCCTCGATACTTTCAAGAAGAAAGAATTTGTCGGATTTTCCTGCAATTTTTCTGAGCAGGTTAATCGGGGTAAATGCGTCAGCGTAGATTTCCTTGTAAATCGGAATAACGCTGTAATTGTCCTTGAGGTTCAACACCTCATCGTAAGACGGTTTAATCATCGTACACCAACCTTTCTTTGGTAAAAGTTTTAAACATAAACAAAAAAGACTTTGTCCCCACAAGGGACAAAAGTCTTGAAAAATCAACTTCTGCGGTACCACCCAAATTGACGATAAACGCCCGCTTTAACAGCATACTAACATATGCCTCTCACTTTAACGGTTGAGCTCCGTCGGAAACTACTTGCCAAAAGGCTTTCGGCCCGCCCTCACAAGTCCATTCGGCAAGTCCTCTGCTGTCAGCTTACACCAACCGCTGACTCTCTGAAAGCTTTGGAAAAACCTACTATTCTTGCTCACAGGTTTTTTCTTTATAAGACAATTATATGACCGTATTTTTGATTTGTCAACATTTTTTTGCGGTAAATCAAAAATTCTGTTTGAGAAACTCAACAATGTTTTCAAACTGCATTGAATGTGATGCCTTAACAAGCACAACATCTCCGCTTTTAATTATTTTAAGAATTTCGGGTTTTGCATCTTCGATTGTGTCAAACGCTTTGCCGTCTGCACCTTTTGCAAGCTCCTTTGCAAGCTCGCCTACGGTTATAACCGTACCGATATCCTTTGATTTTGCATAAACACCCGTGTCAAAGTGAAGTTTCAACTCCTCACTTCCGAGCTCCTTCATATCGCCGAGGATTGCAACCTTTCTGCCGTCAAGGTTGGAAAGTGTGTCAAGAGATGCTCTGACGGATGTCGGATTTGCGTTGTAGCAATCGTCAATGATTTTGATTTTGCCTGTATTGATAACATTGGCACGACTGCCTACTGTTTTGTACGAGGCGACACCGTTTGCAATTTCTTCATCGGTAAGTCCGAGAAGCTTGCCTGCGGCAGCAGCCGCAAGAGCATTCGTCACCATATATGTACCAATCGCGGGAATTTCAACATCAATATTATTATTGTCAAAACAGAGTGTTGCAAGAACCTTGCCGTCACCGCTGTTTTTTATATTCTTTGCGTAAAAATCGTTCTTTGCGTCAAGTCCGAAGAAAACAGGCTTTTTGCCGTTTACGGTCTTAACGGTTGAAAGCTTATCGTCATCGCCGTTGAGAATAAAATCTGCATTTTCACGGGCATTTTTGAACATTTCTGTTTTAGCCTTGAGAACACCGTCACGGTCACCGAGATTTTCAAGATGACATTCGCCGATGATTGTAAGCACGCAGATTGTGGGCTGAACCATTTCGGAAAGTCTTGTCATTTCACCGAAATCGGAAATACCCATTTCTATAACAGCCGCCTCGGTATCCTCGGGCATTGAAAGAAGCGTTAACGGAACACCGAGCTCGTTATTGAGATTGCCTTGTGTTTTGTGGGTCTTGAACTTCTGTGAAAGAACGGCATAGAGCATTTCTTTTGTAGAGGTTTTTCCGACACTGCCCGAAATTCCGATAACGGGAATATCGAATTTTTCTCTGTATGCCCTGCCGATTTTCTTAACGGCATCAAGTGTTGATGGAACGACAATGCAAGGCTTTGTCGCATTTTCGGGAGCTTTCTCGCACAATGCACACACAGCGCCCTGTGCAAAGCATTTTTCGATAAAATCATGACCGTCAACACGCTCGCCCTTTATGGCAAGAAACAGACTTCCGTTCTTCACCTGTCGGCTGTCACGCTCAACAGAGGTTATTTTTGTGTTTTTAAGCGATTCATCGCCGACATATTCGCCGTTGCAAGCCTTTGCGATTTCGGCAAGAGTAAAGTCTTTCATACTAACCTCTTATTAAAAATCAGATTTTTCTTCTGGATATTTTGCAAGTGAAATTTCAATAATCTTTTCACACAAATCGGGATAGCTTATACCTCAACAGCCGCCTCCTGAGGAAGAAGCTTGTGGGAGTCATGCCGGGGAGAGTGTTTGCCTCGAGGCAGTATGTAAAACCGCCCTTGTCAAGAAGGAAGTCGATTCGTGCATAGCTTTCAAGGTGAAGTGCCTCGTATGCCTCTGTTGCGGCATCACGGAGCTTTTTGTCGGTTTCTTCGTCAATGTCTGCCGGACAGGTTTCAACTGTTGCGCCTGCCTGATATTTTGCGGCATAATCGTACATTCCCGACTTAGGAGCAATCTCAATCGGCGGAAGTGCCTTGCCGCCGATAAGACCGACGGAAAATTCTCTGCCTGTTACGAACTGCTCAACAACAATTTCGTCCTCATATTTGAGAGCCTCTTTAACAGCCTTTTTATACTGATCTGCATTCTCAACCTTTGAAACGCCTACGCTTGAACCGCCCGAGCATGGCTTAACGATGCACGGGAACATATTCCATGCAAGAGCGTCCTTTTCGTTCTTGTAAAGTTCACCTGACGGAGTGTTGATATTCTTCTGCATAAACACGCTCTTTGTAAGACCTTTGTTCATTGCAAGCGCAGAACCGAGATATCCCGAACCTGTGTACTTGATTCCGAACAAATCAAGCGTTGCCTGTAACTGACCGTTTTCACCCTCACCGCCGTGAAGTGCAAGGAAGGTGATGTCTGCCTCGGCGCAGATTTCAATTACATTTCTGCCGATATAGCGTGATGTTTTGTCAAGTCGATTTTCCTTTGCCTCTTTGATATTTGTGATTGTATTTTCAACATCGTCACCGATTGAATTTCCGTCGGTAAAGCTGTAGTTCTGCTTAAAAAGTGCGTCAATGTCACAGATGTTTTCCTCATAGCCCATAAATACATCAAGCAAAACAACCTCGTGTCCCTTGCTTCTGAGAGCCTCGGCAACAAGTGTGCCTGATGAAATTGAAACTTCACGCTCTGTGCTCAGTCCGCCTGCAAGAACAACTATTCTCATATATATTTCTCCCTCTGAAATGTTTTGTTTCTATTTTTATTTCTTTATTCTCTTTAACTCTGTCAGTCTGTTACCTTTTTGAAACAAGACTGTAACCTATATTATAATATTTTATTTATCCGATTGCAAGCAAAAAAGCAAATTTGTAGAACAGGGTATCATCATACTGTTTTGCCGTTTAAAAACTGTATAATATTCAGATTTACGGCTTTCAACTCCTTGAAACGATATGTGAATAAATGTGTTGAAAATGTTAATAATTTGCTCCTGTTATTCACAATATACCGATATGTGGATAGTGTTATGCAAATTTGGATAGCTACATTCCGTGGATGAATAATTATAAATTTTAGTCCGTGTTTTTTCATAATGGGCGGTATTGTATAGAAAAGGGTTTGTGTTATACAATATTAATTGAAAAGGCAAACCAAAAAAAACGACTTAAATAAGGATGTAAAAAATGCAGTTATACAAAAATTTCTGTAAAGAAACTACCGACGAAAACGGAAAACTGACAAGCTTTGAGCTTGTGTTTCCCGAAAACTATAATTTTGGCTATGATGTTGTTGACAAAATGGCAGAGCTTGTGCCGAACGATACGGCAGTTGTGTGGACAAATCCCGAAAAAGAGGAAAAGATTTTCACATACTCCGACATCAGCAGACTGAGCAACAAGGCTGCAAATGTTTTCAGAAATCACGGCATTAAAAAAGGTGACAAGGTTCTTGTTATTCTGAAACGAAACTACGAATACTGGTATGTTGCCCCTGCACTCCACAAGCTTGGTGCGGTTATTATTCCCGCAACAAATCTTCTGACTCAAAGCGACATTTCGTATCGTGTTAACACGGCAGGGATAAAGGCAGCTGTCTGCACTCCCGATGAAACTACCGCCGAAGATGTGCTTGCGGTTGCATCTCAGCCGAACACGCTTGAAACCGTTTTTGTTCCGAGAAGACAGATTTTCGGTGCGGTTGATTTTACCGAAGAAGTTGAAAACGCTCCCGATACCCTTGAAAGAGTTGAAACAAAAGCAGAAGAACCTATGGTAATTTACTTTACCTCAGGCACAACAGGCTATCCTAAGGCTGTTGAACACAATCATATCTACACACTCGGACACATTATCACGGCAAAATACTGGCAATGTGTAAAAGACGGCGGACTTCACCTCACTGTTGCCGAAACAGGCTGGGCAAAAGCGTCATGGGGCAAAATCTACGGTCAATGGCTCTGCGGTTCAGCTGTTATGGTCTATGACTTTGACAAATTCTCTCCGGGCAAGCTGTTGCGTATAATGGAAAAGTACAAGGTTACAACCTTCTGCGCACCGCCGACAGTTTACAGATACTTCATTAAAAGGGGTATGAACAAGTACGATCTTTCTGCACTTTCTCACCTTACGACAGCAGGCGAGGCACTCAACAATGAAGTTTTTGAAGAGGTGTTTAAGCAGACGGGAATTGAACTTTGCGAGGGCTTCGGTCAAACCGAGTCGGTTCTTATGCTTGCAAATCTCAAAGGGGACAAGGCGATTGCAGGCTCAATGGGCAAGCCTACTCCGCTTTATGATGTACGAATTGTTGACGATGAATGCAACGAGGTTAAGCAGGGTGAGGTCGGCGAAGTTGTTGTATTCCCTCCAAAGGACAGAAAACAGCACGGAATTTTCATCACATATTATAACAACGAAAATCTTTATGAAAAGGTGTGGCGACACGGTGTATATCACACGGGTGACACAGCATATAAAGACGAGAACGGATATTTCTGGTATGTCGGCAGAGCCGATGACCTTATCAAAACAAGAGGCTTCAGAGTAGGTCCGTTTGAAGTTGAAAATGTTCTTATGCAATATCCGAATGTGCTTGAATGTGCGGTTATAGGTGTTCCGGACAAAGACAGAGGTCAGGCAATTAAGGCGATTGTCAAGATGACAGACGGCGCACCGCATGATAAGGAGCTTGAAAACAAAATCAAAACCTTCTGCAACAAGCGTATGGCAAGCTACAAGTGGATTCAGCACCTTGAAATTGTCGATGAATTTCCAAAAACAATCAGCGGAAAAATCAAGAGAACAGATTTAAGAGAAAATCACAAAGCATAAAATAAAGGCAATCTTACGGTAAAGTAGGATTGCCTTTATTAGAATAATATTGCAAATTTACAGATGCTATGTAATATACAATCGGCACTTGAACATAAACAATATATTTGATATAATCACTTTGTAAGGAAACGGCGGCGGCTGTTTCGACACCTCTGGAAAGGAGGTGTATATTCCAATGGCAGAGATTACATATTTAGTTGTACTTGCAATTGTTTTTGTGGCTTTTAATGAAGTCATTAAGAATATAAAGAAATAACCGCCCTGTGTTGCAGCACAAGACGGTTTTTTAGAAAAAACTTAAATTGATGATGCGAAACAGCTAAAGCCGTTTCCTTACTTATATATTAACATCAATTTTTTAATATGTCAATCTGTTTCGGTGTGTATTTTTACATACCGAATTTTTATTTTATTCATCAAACATTTCAATTGAACGGTCGAGAATTCCACGCATATAGGCTATGGCGATTCCGTAGTTTGTGAACGGAACTCCGCTTTCAATCGAACGGTTCATTCTGCTGATTATCTCTCTTGAATTGAGCATACACGCACCGCAATGGATTGCAAGTGAAAATTCCGACAAATTATTCGGGAAGTCTTTGCCTGAGCTTGTCACGATTTCAAAATTTTTACCCGTGTAATTTTTCAGCAATCGGGGAAGTTTTACCGTGCCGATGTCATCGCATTGCCTGTGATGAGTGCAACCCTCGCTGATGAGAATTTTGTCACCGTCATTAAGCAACTCAATTGCCCTTGCACCGTTTACGGCAGTTTTCAGAAACCCCTTGTACCTCGCCATAAGAATTGAAAACGAGGTCAGTTTGATATTGTTCGGCACAATCTCCGAAACAGGCTTAAATACCTGACTGTCGGTTATGACAAGCTTTGGCTTTGTGCGAGATTTTTCAGAGTATCGGCAAGTTCACTTTCACGCACACAAACAGGGATTGCTCCGCTGTCGAGCAAATCACGGATAACCTGCTGCTGCGGAAGAATTATTCTGCCCTTGGGGGCGGCGGAGTCAATCGGGATTACAAGCACAACAAAGTCATTTTTATTAACAAGGTCACCGCAAAGCCTTTTATCGGATTTTTGTGCGTTTACAACTTTTGCGATTTTATCCTTTAAAAGTTCGATATTCGTGTTGTTTTTTGCACTTACAAAGATTTTATCGTCAGTTGTATTGTCAAGCAAATCGCACTTGTTGAACACAATAAGATACGGAATTTTCTTTTCCTCAAAAAGCGATACAAGTTCGTTTTCAACTGAGGTCATTCCGATTGTTCCGTCAACCACAAGCACGGCAATGTCAACACGGTTCAGCACGGCTTTTGTGCGTTCAACACGCATTGTGCCGAGAGCTCCTCCGTCATCAAAGCCTGCCGTGTCGATTATCACAACAGGACCGAGCGGAAGAAGCTCCATTGTCTTTTCCACAGGATCGGTTGTTGTGCCTTTTTTGTCCGATACAAGCGACATATTTTGATTTGTGACCGCATTCACAACGCTTGATTTTCCTGCATTTCGTCTGCCGAAAAATCCGATGTGCAGTCGTTCCGACGACGGTGTATCATTCATTCCCATTACGCCCTCCGTCAAAATCTGAAATCTCTTTTATTGTTGTTTCTTATGTCAAAGATATGTTCTTTTGCAATGGTGCGGACTTTTTCGTTGGGGATTTTTTCGAGTTCCTGTTCAATGAGTTTTTGACCGACATTCCTTGTATCGTTACTTGCATAATCAACAAGATATTCTTCAAGCGTCATAAGGGCGTTGGGGTGGCAACAGTTCTGAATCTGACCGCTCTTGCAAAGCGACATAAAGCGGTCGCCCGTTCTGCCCTCACGGTAACAGGCGGTGCAGAATGACGGAATATAGCCGAGGTTCATAAGCCACCTTACAACCTCATCAAGACTGCGGTTGTCGGAAACATCAAACTGAGCCGAATTTTCTTCTTCCGATTCGGGTTCGTCATATCCTCCTACGCTTGTGCGTGAGCCTCCGCTGATCTGAGAAATGCCGAGTTCAAGCACCTTTTTTCGAACGCTTTCGCTCTCTCGGGTTGAAATAATCATACCCGTATAGGGAACTGCAATTCTGATAATTGCGACTATTTTGGCAAAGGTTTCATCGTCAATTCCGTTGTCAAAATCATCGGGATTTATATCGTCTGCCGCCTTGATTCGGGGAACGCTGATTGTGTGCGGACCGACACCGTGAACAGCCTCAAGATGTTCTGCGTGCATAAGAAGTCCTGCAAGTTCATAGCGGTAGAGCTCAAGCCCGAAAAGCACACCGATTCCCACATCATCAATACCGCCCTGCATGGCTCTGTCCATTGCCTCGGTGTGGTAATTGTAGTTGTGCTTGGGACCTGTGGGATGGAGCTGTTCATAACTCTTTTTATTGTAGGTTTCCTGAAAAAGAATGTATGTGCCGATTCCGGCTTCCTTGAGCTTTTTATAATTTTCAACGGTTGTTGCGGCAATGTTCACATTAACCCGTCTGATTGCGCCGTTCTTGTGATTGACCGAATAAATGGTCTTTATGCAGTCGAGAATGTACTCAATCGGGTTGTTTACGGGATCTTCGCCTGCCTCGATCGCAAGGCGCTTGTGTCCCATATCCTGAAGTGCGATAACTTCTTTTCTGACCTCATCCTGTGTGAGCTTTTTACGGCAGATGTGCTTGTTCTTTGCATGATACGGACAATAGACACAGCCGTTTACGCAGTAGTTTGAAAGATAGAGAGGGGCGAACATGACAATTCTGTCACCGTAAAAATCCTTCTTAATTTGACGGGCAAGGTTGTAGATTTCTTTGATTCTCTCCTTATCTTCACAAGCTAAAAGAACGCTTGCCTCACGGTGATTGATACCCTTTTTGAGCCTTGCCTTTTCGATTATTTTATCGACAAGTTCAAGGTTATTTTTATTTTCATCGGCAAATTTCAGGGAATCAAGAATCTCCCCGTCATTGATAAACTCCTCCGCTTTCAGCGAATTTTTATCGTATTTATTCATAATAATCATCATAGCCTTTCAGGCAACAAACAGTTTATTAAAAATCACCTAATTAACCTGCGTTGCCTGAACAGGCGTAAATGATGATTTCAGCCATCTCAAAATTATGCAAAAGGCAAATTTTGAGGGCAATATATTATAACAGTGTGATTTTTCACACTATTTCTCTGTATAATCTCCTCGGTCGGTCACGATTTCACAGCCGATTTTTTCATTCTGTCTGCAAGACAGCCGATACATTGTGCCGCTTCGTCTCCCGTACAGATTTTGTTGTCGTAGAGCGAGTAATCTTTTCTGTGCTTAACGGGTGAAAGGTTGGGCATTACAACATTTGCACCGTGAAGAATGCCCTTTTCCCGACCAAGCGGATCGACCGTACCTAAGGCGGTTGTTGCCGGCAAAAGAATGTTCGGCTTTAAAAGTCTTATTATTGAAAGCAACATAAGCACAAGGCTTACATCGCCATGATTTTCGTTTTTAAATTTTGTGTCTTTGTGCGGTACAAACGGACCTATTCCGCACATTTCGGGACTTAATTTTTCAATAAATTTTAAATCCTTGACAAGCATTTCGGGAGTTTGGAACGGTGAACCGACCATAAATCCTGCACCTGTCTGATAACCTATTCTCTTTAAATTATACAGGCATTGCATTCGGTTTTCAAGTGACATTTCAGGCGGATGCAACATGGAATAGTGTTTTTTGTCGGCTGTTTCGTGACGGAGAAGATATCTGTCTGCGCCGCTGTCAAAAAGTCTTTGATAGCTTTCATACGACCTTTCGCCAAGCGATAGCGTTACGGCACAATCGGGAAATCTATTTTTTATTTCCGACACAATGCCGCACATTACATCATCTGTAAAAAATCCGTCCTCACCGCCCTGCAACACAAATGTGCGGAATCCGAGTTCGTGTCCGTTTTGGCAACACGAGAGAATTTCATCCTTTGAAAGTCGGTAACGCACGGCATTGCCGTTTGAACGGCGAAGTCCGCAGTAGTAGCAATCATTTTTGCATATACTCGAAAATTCAATCAAGCCACGAATATAGATTTTGTTGCCGAAAATTCTGTCGGCAGTATCTCTTGCACATTTGCGAAGATATTCAAAATCTTTTTCGTCGTAAGTTGTAATCAGCTGTAAAAGTTCACTTTCACAGGCTGTGTGCATGGTATTCAGTTTTTGAATAATTTCAATATTTCTCATAATTTTTTCACATTAAAAGAGGACGGCATTTCTGCCGCCCCCCAAACAGAGAATACAGCATTCTCCGTAAAATTCAAATAGTTTTCAGCATTAAAAGCTTCTGCTTCCGCCGCCCGATGAACCGCCGCCACCGGAGGAGCTGCTTGATGAACCGCCCGAGCTGTCGGAATCACTCCGGATTCTTGTGACGGAAACATGCTTTGTCAGGAAGATATCCTTCTTGTCGGTAAGCATAGTCTTGCTGTTTTTCTTGAGGTCATAAGTTCCTGCTTTGCCGTTGTGCTTGTAACGGTTTTTCACTACAATAACAACAATAACGGCAACAATAATTGAACCGCCTGCAATGACAATGCCGTAATGCTTTACGACATAGAGGAATTTGTTATCCTCTTTTTCCTGCAAATCAATATTTTCATTTGACTCGTCATTGTCAATACCCTCGTCATAGTAGTGGTCAACATAATAGAGGAATTGTTCTGCAGCGCTGTAATAGTTGCCTTGCTTCATATCACGCTGAACATCATCAAGAAGAGTCTTAACACGGCCATCGCCGAAATAATACATTGCATCGCCTTTTGTTCTGAAGTCGATTGCTCTGCCCTTCATATCAATCGTGAGTATAACGCCCGCCGTAGTTTTGCCGTATTTGTCGGCATAATAACGGTTTGCAAACGGTTTGATATCGTCCTCGGTTTTGCCCTCGTTGTTAGTATAGATAACTGCAACCCAGCCGGTTTTTTGAGCAAAAGCGTCAAGTTCCGCCTGAAGCTGTGTTTCTTCCTCCGAGGTAAACAGTTCGGCATCATCACGGAGTTCTGTTTGTCCCGCCGCAAAAACAAAGAGCGGAGTACAGAAAACCATAATCATTGCCGCAAGTATTGCGGAAAGTCTTTTTGTAACATTCATCATAAGAACAACAGACCTCCCAACAAGCCGAGTGCCATAAGCGCTGCGGCAATAATTGCAGCGAAAGCAAGAAGCTTTCCTGCGGAGGTAGGAAGCTCACCGTAGGTTTTGCCCGTCTGACCGTTAACTGCAAACGGCAGAATTTTACCCCTGTATTTATAGGTTACAACCCAAACGGGCAAGAGGTATAGTTCCAATTTTCAAGGTCGATTTTATCGTTGTAGTTCTGAATCTGAACGGCACTGTATCCGCTTGCCGTGTCTTTCATAAGCTGTTGACAGTAGCCGTTGATTCTTGTTTGAACTGCCTGTGCAACCTCATTTTGCTCAATGTCACGCTTTTCTGCCTGAAAACCCGAAAGATAGGACATTGCGAACGGGTGAGCCTCACCCAAATCGTAAGGGTGTACGCATTGGAGCATATCTCTGTCCTGACCTTTTAACGCTCTTTCAAAAACATTATTTACAATCAGATCGCCTGCTCTGTGGAGCTCAAAAACCTTTGTTTCCGTGTAACGGTCATCTCCGACAGTCCACGAACGAACCTTTTCGCCCTTTGCAACCATCTGTGCGCTACGCTGTTCGTCAACATACCAATACGGAAAATACACACCCGTGAGTTTGTCAAAATGCTTTTCGCTGACAAAATTCTTCGGCAAAAACCATTTCCTTTTGCACATTTCAAGAAACTTATCAATTGCCTTCTGCTTTGAAAGCTTGAACGGAATCACACGGTCGGGTTTAAATTCACCCGAAAGTCTGCCGCCGAGAACAACAGGATTCTGACAATAGAAGCAGGTTGTTGCCGCAGTTGACGCTGTTGTAACAACCTGAGCACCGCAGCTTGGGCAGTTGTAGATAACAGCCTCTTCCTCAGTTTTGTTTTCTGCCTGTGCGCTGTCATTGCTCTGCGCCTGCTTGGCGGCATTCTCTTTAGCCTTTTCCTGTTCCTTTTTCTCCTGCTTTTCTGCGCTGTTCTCTTTTTGCTCCTTCTTGGCAAAAAAATTCTGAACATACTTTTCCGTAAAATCGGACATACAGTATTCACAACTGAACATCTGCTTATCGGGATTGAATTTCAGCGGAGCGGCGCAGTTCGGACAGGTGTAGTTTACAGTTGCCATAACTTACCCCTTATAATTAAATTCTGAAACATCCCCCTCCGTTTGAGAAGAAGGATTGTTTGTACTTAAAATTCAGCTTATTCTGTCTTTGTACCGCACTCGGGACAGAACTTTGCATTTGCAGAAAGCTCATATCCGCAGTTTGTGCAGAAACGCTTTTTGGGAGTCTCGGGCTTCTTTGAACCGCACTCCGAGCAGAACTTGCCTGTGTTTACCGCACCGCATGAGCAAGTCCATGAGCCTGCGGCTGCACCGCCTGCCTGCGGAGCGGGAGTCTGCTGCGGCTGAGCCTGTTGCTGTGCTGAGTCGGCTGCTGCTGACGGTACTGCGGATTCTGCTGATAACCGCCCATGATATTTCCACCGGCATTCATACCTATGCCCATACCCATAAAGCCTGCCATTGCACCGTTTGCATTTGAGCCGGCATCTTTAAGGCCTTCTGAAATATTGGCTGCAACATAGCCCTGCTGAACTGCTGCATCCGAGAGCATTGCGCCCTTGTTGCGCATATTGATGAGCTCCTGACTGTCCTCTGTGTAGGAAACATCCATACCAACGGCAAAGACTTCCATACCACGAGCCTGTGTCCATTCCTCATCAAGCGTCTGTGCCATATACTGACCGATAAGACGCTGTTTTGACTTGATAAAGCTGATTCTCTCACCGTCAGCGGAATACTGGTTGATTGCAGAACCGAGAGCGCCGACAAATTCCTCGTTATACTGTGCTCTTACATCTGCGAAATCAACAGACTTGTTTTCCGTAACAGCCTCTCTCGGAATAACCTCCTGATAGAACTTGAACGGCTCAACAACCTTGATTGAATATGTACCGTGAGCACGGAGCATAAGCTCTGAATTGTAAAAATTGTCAAAGTAGTTTACGGGAGTTGATGTTCCGAAAGGAATGCCCTTGATTTCCTGAAGATTTATATAGAAAACTCTCTGAGCCTGTGAGGGGATTCCGCCGTACTTAATACGGTTAAATGTTTCCTTGATCGAATCACCGAACTGACCGCAGAAAAGTGACGGCATTGAGCTGTTATTTACCTTAAAATAACCCGGCTCTGCAGTAAAGTCAACAATCTTACCGCCGTCAATAAGAATCATCATCTGGTTATCGTAAACATGAATTACAGAACCGTTTGATACGATGTTTTCAGAACCCTTTTTGTTCTGACTTTTGCCGTTCTGCGAAACAAGCTGACCGGGACAGATGAGGGTGTTGTCGCCCATAGGGGACGGTTCAATAACCTCGAGCCATGAATCTGCGAGTCCGCCTCCGACTGCATTTATCGCTGCTTTAATAATACCCATAATTTAACTCCTTAATTTTTGTAGCTTATAGCTGATTTTTCAGATATTGCTGTTACACTAATAATAATATGTTTGAAGAAAAATTTCAATACTATTATTAAAAAACAGGCTGAATGGCATATGTTTTTTTATTGTTCCAATGTTTTGCCATCATAAATAATGCAAAAAGACGGTCGGGAAGAGGGCATTTGGCTCTGACAACCCGACCGTCAAACTTTCAGAATTTTCTCTGTTGAAGTGTCTGCTCGTTTACGGAATTAAACTTCCACGAACGAATGTTAATTTCTTTTATTGCAGTTCCGCAGAACTGACAAAATTTTTCTCCCAGTGTTTTTACGGGAGCACCGCAGTTGGGGCAATTCACTCCGAGAGCGGTTGCTCTGTTATGAAGCCGGTCAGCGTCCTGAACATACATCAACTCAACCTCATAGATTGTCTGCATTCTGTTCTCTCTGCTGCCGAAGGTCACCTCGTTGTTCATATCGGTAACATACGAAAAGTAACCGACAGACGCCTCAAAAAGTATCGTTACCGTTGCACCGTTTTTTATATAGCGGGCAATCTGAACATCGTAAATATTGACATCCTCATAGTGCTGTGTATTTGCAACAGATGAAAGCTGGTCGATAATTCCCTGAACATAGTTTGTAAAATTCGGAGTGACCTCCTCCGCAATAACGCCGAGCCTTTTTGACTCAACCGCCGAAAAGTAGTTTCGCAAAAGTGAACGGGTTTTGTTCATATACTGCTCAACATCAAGCTCGGGAAAATCCTTTTTTATCATTGGCATATAAACCGAGGTCATTCCGTGAAGCGAACGGGGAGTTTCACGCATTTGCTCCTGATCCTCTTTAACGCCCTGAATGCCTCAATAAGGGAGCTTGTACCGAACAATGTTCTTGAAAGATGTCTTATCTTACTAACAATTACCGTAACTATAATTGCTATTGCAAGTACGACTATCGACACAGAGATGATTGTTGCAATTGTATCCGGACTCATATAATTGTACCCTTAATCAGTCTTCTTTGTTGACAACCTTGATTCCGAGAACTTCAAGGCTTTCGTCGTCAACCTCTGCCGGACACGCAGACATAAGCTCGCTTGCATTCTGAACCTTCGGGAATGCTGTTACATCACGGAGGCTGTCAGCCTTGCACATAAGCATTGTAACACGGTCAAGACCGATACCCATACCACCGTGCGGCGGTGCGCCGTATTTGTAGGTTCAACAAGGAAGCCGAACTTTGCTTCGATTTCTTCATCGGTGAGCTTCAAAGCCTTGAACATCTTCTGCTGGAGTTCATAGTCTGTGATACGCATTGAACCGCTTGAAAGCTCAACACCGTTGAGTGTGAGGTCATAAGCCTTTGCAATAACCTTTGACGGATCTGTGTCAAGGTACTGCAGGCACTCTTCCTTAGGCATTGTAAACGGGTGATGCATTGCAAGCCATTCGCCGCTTTCCTCGTCATATTCAAAGAACGGGAAGTCAACAATCCAGAGGAACTTGAATACATCGGGGATAATGTCAAGACGCTTTGCAACAACAAGACGAAGTGCGCCGAGTGTTGAAAGAACTGTGCTGTTCTTGTCGGCAACGATGAGGATAACATCGCCCTTTTCCGCACCGAGTCTTTCGTAGATTGCCGAAAGCTCTTCTTCACTCATAAACTTCTTGAAGGATGCGTTAGGCTCGTCAACCCATCTTACATAGGCAAGTCCCTTTGCACCGATGCCCTTAGCATATTCCGTGAGCTTGTCAATTTCTTTTCTTGTGTAAACAGATGATGCGTTCTTGGCAACAATTGCCCTTACAGAACCGCCGTTCTCAATTGCACTTGTAAATACGCTGAAACCGCAGTCTTTAACAAGATCCGAAATGTCCTGAATCTTCATGTCAAAACGGATATCGGGCTTGTCCGAACCGTAGCTTTCCATAGCCTCTTTGTAGGTCATTCTCTGGAAATGCTCCTCAAGGTCAATGTTTAAAACCTCTTTAAAAAGCTTTTTGAAAAAGCCTTCGTTGATTTCGAGGATTTCATCAACATCGACAAATGAAAGCTCCATATCAATCTGTGTGAATTCAGGCTGACGGTCTGCACGAAGATCCTCGTCACGGAAGCATCTTGCAAGCTGAATGTAACGGTCAAAGCCCGAAAGCATAAGGAGCTGTTTGTAAATCTGCGGTGACTGAGGGAGAGCATAAAACTTGCCGTTGTGGATTCTTGACGGAACAAGGTAATCTCTTGCGCCCTCGGGAGTTGACTTGATCATCATAGGAGTTTCAATTTCAACAAAGCCGTTGTCGTGGAAATAATCTCTTGCAACCTTTGCAATCTTACTTCTCATCATAAGATTGTTGAGAAGAGGACGGCGGCGAAGGTCAAGATAACGATATTTAAGTCTTAACTCCTCGTTTGTGTTTGTATCGTCAACAATTTCAAAAGGCGGCGTCTGTGCCTTTGAAAGCACACGCATATCGCTTACAACAACCTCGATATCGCCTGTGGGAATTTCGCTGTTTTTTGAACTTCTTTCGCAAACAACACCCTTTGCGGCAAGAACAAATTCACTTCTGCATGAAAATGCCTTATCAAAAATTTCTTTGTCTGTTTTGTCATTGAATGCAAGCTGAACAATGCCTGTGCGGTCACGCAAGTCAATGAAAATGAGCTGACCGAGGTCACGGCAACGCTGTACCCAACCGCAGACAGTTACCTCTCTGCCGACATCACCGATACGCAAATCTCCGCAATAATCGGTACGCTTCATTCCTGTCATAAATTCTGCCATTGTATATGCTCCTTTATATGAATCGGTCGGCATCTCACAATGCCTGACCGACCGAAAATTTTCTTTTATTACTTATTTTTCTGTTCGTCGGAAAGTTGAATTTCGATGAACTTCTCCATGAAATGCTCGTCAAGAGTAACCTCGCTGTTTCGCCTGTTTCCATATTCTTGACCTTGGCTGTGTTCTGCTCGATTTCATTGTCACCCAAAACAATTGAATATCTTGCGTCAATTTTGTCGGCATACTTCATCTGAGCACGAAGTCCTCTGCCGATAACATCGGTTTCGGCAATCATTCCGCAGCTGCGAACCTGTTTGATAAGCTCAAAAACCTTAATCTTTGCGGCATCGCCCATTGTTGCAATGTAGAGCATACACTCGTCATTGTCGGGAATCTCAATGCCCTGCTTATCCATTACCATGAGAAGTCTTTCCATACCCATTGCGAAACCGAGGGAGGGAAGGTGCTTACCGCCGAGCTCCTCGATAAGACCGTCATAACGACCGCCGCCGCAAACAGTACCCTGAGCACCGATACAATCGGTTACAAACTCAAATACTGTCTTTGTATAGTAATCAAGACCTCTTACAATTGTGGGATCAACCGTGTATTCAATGCCTGCGGCATCAAGATATTTCTGAACTGCGTCAAAGTGGTTTCTGCACTCGTCACAAAGATAGTCTGTAATCTTAGGTGCGTCCTTTGCAATCTCGGAACAGATAGGACTTTTGCAGTCGAGAATTCTCATCGGGTTTTTGTTAAGACGGGAAAGACAGGTGTCGCACAGCTTGTCCTTGTAACCCTCAAAATATGATTTCAAAGCCTTGTGATATTCCGCACGGCAGGTCGGACAGCCGATAGAATTAATCTGAAGATGAACGCTGTCAAGCTGAAGTCTGTTGATTACGGAGCTTGCAAGGCTGATAAGCTCTGCATCGGCAACAGGTCCTGTGTGCCGTACTCCTCAATACCGACTGGTGGAACTCACGAAGTCTGCCTGCCTGTGGCTTTTCATAGCGGTAGCATGAAACAAGTAGCTTGCCTTAATCGGAAGTCCTTCGTTTTCAAGAGCGTGTTCAAGAACGGCTCTTGCCGCACCGGATGTACCCTCGGGGCGAAGTGTTACGCTTTCGCCGCCCTTTGTGTCGAATGTGTACATTTCTTTCTGAACAACATCGGTTGTCTGACCAACGCCACGGGCAAAAAGCTCTGTGTGTTCAAACACGGGAGTTCTGATTTCTCTAAAGCCGTAGGAGCGAGCCTCCTCACGCATAATCTTTTCAACAAACTGCCATTTGTAGCTTTCCTTCGGAAGAACATCTTCCGTACCCTTGATTTTCTTGGTTATAAGTGCCATTTTTCCCTCCGAAAATTACAATCTTTTATAGAAAAGGGAAACGAAAAAATTTCCCTAAAAAACACAACAATCGGGCAGTATTACACCACCCGATATGTAAAGCGAAAATAATTAAATTATTTGAGAATATTTCTCCAGTCAAGGTCGCCTCTTTCAAGACCGTGGATAAGCACCTCGGCAGTTGCAATGTTTGTTGCAACCGGAATGTTGTGCATATCGCAAAGACGGAGCATATTCATATCGTTAGGCTCGTTCGGCTTTGGATTGAGCGGATCTCTGAAAAAGAGAAGCATATCAATCTCATTGCACGCAATTCTTGCCGCAATCTGCTGACTTCCGCCCTGAGAGCCTGCAAGGAATTTCTGAATTGTAAGACCTGTTGCCTCTGACACCATTTTGCCTGTTGTGCCGGTGGCGCAAAGGTTGTTGCGGCTGAGAACACCGCAGTAAGCAATGCAGAACTGCACCATCAGTTCCTTTTTTTCATCATGAGCTATAAGGGCTATATTCATATATATTTCCTCCAGACATTTATTTCATATCAAATTAGTTTCAAAACTTTAACTCAAAATGCCCCGCACAAACTACCCTTTGAACGCAAGGGGAATATGTTTTCCCTCAAGCCTCTGTGCAAGACAGTCAAAAACGGACGCCGCCGCACTCCAGTTAAGTCCGGCAACACCTCGCTGAACAATCACCGAAATACGGATGTCAAACGGCACAAGCGCAATAAGCTGTGTCTGTGTTGCGTCAATAACGCTGTCGAGGTCTTCATAAAAACCGAGCTGTGTAAAAAGCTTTCGGTCAAAGCGGTTGATAACAAGTCGGATATTTGTTTTTCCCATTGACTCAAGCTTTCTCCTCACCTTAACCGCACCACGCACACCCGTCGGCTCTGCATTGGTAACAATCAAGGCTCTGTCGGCAGGAGCCGCCGCAGTTTCAAAGCCCGAACCGATTCCGGCAGGGGAGTCGATAAGGACAAAATCAAAGCTGTCCTTTACTGAGTTGACAAGTTGAGTAAACACCGAGGGACTGAGTTCGTTTTCGGTGTCAAAGGGAGCCGCCATAAGGTAGAGGTTCTCATTGTTTTTGCTTTTGTAAACAGCCTCACCGAATGTACAGTTGCCGCATACGGCATCCGACGCATCAAAAATTATGTCCTGCTCCATATCGAGCATAATGTCAAGACCACGCATTCCGCAGTCACAATCAATAAGCAAGACTCTTTTGCCCTGCTTTACAAGAGCAACGGAAAGACAAATGCAGACGGTTGATTTACCCGTTCCGCCCTTTCCCGACGCTACAACTATAACATTATCCATAATAAATTCTACCTCTGCTATATTCTATCACAAAATCCGTTAAAGAGCAAGAAACGAACATTATTTTTATCAGCCAAAATTTTTGTTGATATTTTAGTGATAGTTAATAAAATTATTCTTCATTTTTAACGGTTTGCACAATAATTTCATTGATTTTTAATGCTAAAAGCAAAAAATAAGTTTTTTATGTTTGGTCGTTCAGCCATTATACGGTCGGGATTTTTGTTTTATCTTTTAACATATCGTATTCTCGACCATAATTTTCAATTTTCCATTTTCAATTTTCAATTAAAATATGCGTCCAGCAAATCCTTTGCAATCTGCATTGAATATCTGCCCTTTGCACCGTGTTCGATTACAACGGCAATTGCTACCTCGGGCTTTTCATACGGAGCATAGCAAATGAATGTTGTATGGTCTGAGCCCGAGTTTTCAGCCGTACCTGTTTTGGCGGCAACCTTAACTTTATAATCACCGAACATATAATTTGCCGTACCGTTTTCGTCCTGAGTAACGCCGAGCATTGCTTTGCGGACAATATCTAGATTCTTCTTTGAAATTCCGCAATCACCGTAGCTTTCAACATCTGTCGATTTTATCGTTTTTGTCCGCTCATAATTTGTAACTTTATCAACAATGTGTGTTTTGAGCCTTTCACCGTTGTTGGCGATTGTCGCAACATAGGTTGCAAGCTGAACGGGAGTAAATGCGTTGTCGGACTGACCGATTGCGGCTGAAACTGTGTTGCCGACCTGCCAATCTGTGCTGTCTCTGCCTGCAAGAGTTCCCTTTGATTCCTCAATTTCAATACCCGTGTATTCACCCAGTCCGAACTTCTGCGCATACAGATACATCGGTTCAATTCCGAGCCTTCTGCCCGTGTCGGCAAAAAAGTAGTTGCACGATTGTTCAATTGCGCCCGTAACGTCAAGACTGCCGTGATAGTGCATACATCTTACCACATTGGTAGGGTAAAAATCATAGTCCTGTTTGCAGTAGATTTTCGTTTTATCGGTTATAATTTTCTCCTCAAGAGCCGCACCCGCAACACACGGCTTGAACACCGAACCGCAGGCGAATGTTCCGACTGTTGCACGGTTGTACATTGGAGAATTTTTGTTTTCGGAAAGTTTGACATAGTACGAGCCGTATTCGCTGTACCTGTTCAAATCATATGTAGGATAGCTTGCCGCCGCAAGTACCGAAAAATCCTTAACTGACAACATTACAACTGCACCTGTTTCACAGTCCTCACCGTTATTTTTCTGTCCCGATTCCTTGCCTGCCTGTTTTGCCGCTTTGACATTTTCTTCAAGCGATTTTACAGCGGTTTTCTGCAATTTTGAATCAATTGTAAGGTAGACCGTGTTACCCGGTTTTGCACTCTCGGTTTCAATGCTTTCAACAAGAGTTCCGTCGGCATTTCGCTGAATAACCCTTGTTCCGCCCTTGCCTTTGAGGTCATCTTCACAGGCAAGTTCAATTCCGAATTTGCCTATCTTATCATCATAGGAATAGCTCTTGCCCTGTTTTTTCAGCTCATTGTATTCATCTTCCGACAACGAACCGAGTGCGCCGAGGATGTGCGGTGCAAGGTCCGGGTCCGAAGCACCTCGTGTGAGATAGGTCTGAATTTCAACACCGCTCACACCCTGAGTATTTTCGCTGACGGCATTCACGGCACTTCGGCTGATATTTTTGGCAAAAACATACGGATTTGAATTTGAATAATTTTCAAGTTCCATATTGTAATGAATTGAAACGAGCGTTGTTTTTTGACTTAGACTTAACCTGTCGGAAATTTTGTAGCGTTTTAAAAGTGCATCAAAGCAATCATCGGCACTTGTGTTCCTGTCCATATCAAGGAAATCCGATGACAGAAGTTTTTCCGCATCTTCTTCACGGCTTGTTTTATAAACGCAACTGCCGTCCGAGCCGACCGAAATCGGCAATGAATCTGTTCTTGTATCTCCCGTTTTTGTGAGAATATCAGCAAGTTCAAGTAAAATTCCGTCAAGCCTGTCCTCCTCAATATAAAGCTTATTGAGGACTATTTTGTACTTTGTGGTGTTTACAACAAGACCTCCACCGTTGCGGTCAACGATTTCGCCCCTTGTTGCGTCGGTTTTTTCGGTATATCCCGTTGATTTTGCGGCAAGACTCTTGTAGCTTTTTCCCTGTACAAGCTGCCAATCGACAAGCCTGATTGCAAAGCCTGCAAAAATTGCGGCTGTTATTATTATGCAGACTGTTGTTCTGCTCTTTTTACTTTTTTTGCCGTTTTTTCTGCTTTTGCCGAATCTCATACCGAACCTCCCTTTCACAAAGATTAAAGATTTCTGTTTAAAAATGCCGTGAGAAAATACAGCGGAATTGTCATGGCGAATGTGTAAAGTATTCTTGAAATGTAGTGCCGTACAAACAACACACAACCGCTGTCAAGCCCTGCAATCAAGACGAACAGCAGATAATAAATCAACATTACCGTCATCACCGCCGCAAATGAAAACACGATAACGGTAACAAATGACGGTACAAAATATTTGCTGAATACAAAGTTTTCCGCATAGCAGACAATCGTAAGTGCAAAGGCAAAATAGCCGATACTGCCGTCAAATGAAATATCCGTCAGCACACCGCACAACGCACCGAAAATTACCGACGGCAAAGTGTTTTCAAAAGAAGCAATGCAGAGTGCAAGTGAAATCAACATAAGCGGTCTGCCGCCGAAAATTTCGGGAATTATAAAACCCGAACCCTGAAAAACATACAGAATTATTAACAGCAGGGAATAGCCGAAAAATCGAAAAAAGGTTCTTGAAGCTCTCATCATTTTTTAACCTCGCCCTTGCCGTCAAAGTCGGTAATAATTGCGGCAGAGGTCACGGTGCGGATGTCCTCATACGGCTCAACAACAGCATAACGAGTTGTGTCATAGGAATTGAACTTCAGTTCTTTAACCTTGCCGATTATGAGATTTTTCGGATAAACTCCGCCTGTTCCCGAAGTTACAACAATGTCGCCTACTTTGATTATGTTGTTCTCTGCAATCTTTGTCAGACAGGTGAGATTATCGTCACAATATTCAGCGTTTCCGCTTATGATTCCGTTGTCGGAAGTCTTTTTGTCAATTGCAGACGCTTTGGTGTCGGGCGAAAGAATTGTTCTTACCCGACAGGTTGTGAGTTCAACATCACTCACCCAGCCGATAAGACCGTTTTCCGTGATTACGGGATCATTTTTTTCCACATTGTCTGTTGAACCCTTGTCAAGAGTGAACGAGTAGAAATCATCGTTCGCATCCCTTCTCAGCACACCTGCCGGAAGAATGTCGTATGACGGATTTTCCTTTTTCAGCTCATAATATTTCCATAGCTTTGCATTTTCTTCCTTGGCGTCAAGGTAGTCAACAAGCTGTTCACGGAGTTCGGCATTTTCCTTTTTAAGCTGTTCGTTTTCTTTTTCAAGTTCTTCCTTTGACTTGTCGGAAGACGCCGCACCTGCGGTCAGCGTTGAAAGTCCTTTTGTAACCGTGTTTACCGCACCCGAAAAAATGTTACTGCCGTTATGAGAGAAAACACTCATCACAGTTAGTATGACGAGTGTAATTATCAAAATTTTTGAGTTTTTATTATGTAAAAATTTTCTCATATCTCATATTTATATTACAAATACGGTCGGGCGGTGTTTTTTCAATCTGCCCGACCTTACTTTGTCGATTTTATTATCTGTCGTGCTTGTACTGAACACCGAGCGGTTTGCCGAGTCTTTTGCCTGCACCGTCAACAACACAGTCAAGCGGTCTTTCGGCAATGTGAACAGGCATACCCGTCTGTTGCATAACAAGCATATCAAGTCCCTTGAGTAACGCACCGCCGCCCGTGAGCATAATACCGTGGTCGATTATGTCGGCAGAAAGCTCAGGCGGAGTTTTTTCAAGAGTGGTTCTGATTGCCTCAACAATTGTTGCAAGCGGATCGGCAAGAGCCTCTCTGACCTCGGCTGAGGAAATTGTAATATCCTTTGGAAGTCCGTCAACAAGGTTTCTGCCCTTGACAACAAGGTTTTTTTCTTCCTCACCCGGATATGCGGAGCCGATTTTCATTTTGATGTCTTCGGCAGTTCTTTCACCGATGAGAAGATTATATTTTCTTTTGACATAGGTTGAAATCGCCTCGTCAAACTTATCTCCGGCAACTCTTACGGAACAGGCTGTAACAATGTCACCGAGAGAAATTACGGCAACCTCGCTTGTGCCTCCGCCGATGTCAACAACCATACTTCCGCACGGTTCGTCAACGGGCATACCTGCGCCGATTGCGGCAGCATTGGTTCTTCGATAAGAACAACGGGAGGCTTTGCACCTGCTGATATGCGGCGTCCTCAACAGCCTTTCTCTCAACCTCGGTAACACCCGAAGGCATACAGATTATAACTCTCGCTTGCTGAAAATTCCGGGTTTCACCGCCTTTTTGATAAAGTGCTGAAGCATTTTTGCGGTTATTTTAAAATCGGCAATAACACCGTCCTTGAGCGGACGAACCGCAACTATGGAACCGGGAGTTCTGCCAATCATTTCTTTTGCCTGTGAGCCGACTGCAAGAACCTCGTCGGTACGCATATCAACTGCGACAACGCTCGGTTCACGCAAAATTATTCCCTTTCCTTTAAGACAAACAAGAGTGTTTGCAGTTCCAAGGTCAATTCCTATATCCTTTGAAAACGAAAACATCCCACAGCCTCCTTTTACGCTGTAATACCCAAATGTATTTTACTCAGGCAGTATACTTTTATCATATATCTTTTCACAAATAAGGGCAATGATAAATTGTCGAAATTCTTTTATTTTTTACCCGTTGAGCCAAAACCGCCCTCGCCACGCTCTGTGTTGCCAAGCTCCGTAACCTCTTCAACATCACACGGAACAACAGGAGCGATGACCATCTGACAGATTCTTTCAAACGGCTCAATCTCATAAGGCTTGTCCGAAACATTGCAAAGACCTGCGCAGATTTCTCCACGGTAGTCGCTGTCAACAACGCCCACACCGTTTGAAAGGCAGATGCCGTGCTTGATTCCCAGACCGCTTCTTGCATAGAGAAATGCGGCAACGCTGTTGTCGGGAAGTTCAATTGCTATACCTGTAGGAACAAGCACAAGCTGACCCGGATTGATTGTGATTTTTTCGTCAATGCAAGCATATAAATCCATACCGGCAGAACCGTTTGTGGCTCTTTTCGGAATTTTTGCATTGTCTTTTACCTTTTTTATTTTAACAGTCATAGTTACCATCCTTCATTTCCTGCAAAAATTTGCAGGAATTATTCATTACTGTTTTTATTTTTCTCTAAAAAAATTATTTATTGCAAAAATGTAATTATAAATCTCTGTTAAACGGAAAAATCACTTTTTCCACAAAACAATAATGATTATTTTAACATTTTCAACAATCTAATTAACACCTCGGCGGTACAATCCATATGTTAATTTATCTTTCAACATCGGATAAAGGTTGATTCGTTAAGACTTTCCACGATTTCCACATAGTTTTCAACAGTGAATCTTAAAATGTTGAAAGATGTTAAAAGTGTTAAATTTTGTTTATCAGGAACGAAAAGCAAGTCACAATTCAGAACCTCGGTACAGTTTTCGTCGCATTTCAGTAAAAATTGTTTACCGAGTCGGTCTTTCATTTTTGAATGATTTTTGCAAGTTTTGCAGTCTATACCTGCACCCTTGACAGGGCAACTCCTGCAAAGCATAAGAGGAAGGTAGCCGTAGCTGATAATTCCCCTCGGAATGTTGCCTCCGAGTGCGTTAATTCGCTTAAAATCGAGTTCAAAACTGAGTTCTGCGTCCTTGATTCCGTATTCCTCCGCCCACAAAAGGTCGAGATATTTACAAAATTCATTCCGAAACCCGAATGAAGTGTGAAACCGAGATTTTTGGCAATGTATAATGCTCCGAGATTGTTGCACAACACATCGGATATGCCGATTTCTTTCATCTCGGAAAGCTTTTTTGCAATCGTATCTTCCCGTCCGAACATTCCTCTCGGAATTTCAACACCGATGTTAAAGCCCTCGTTTTTGAGTCTTACAAGCTCCCTTTTGTCGGCAAAAAGAGGAACAAAAACAAGCTCGCATTTTTTAAAAGCATCGGAAAGCTTTGTCTGAGGCACTCTTGCACGGGTAGATTTTTCCACAGGCGGTGTGAATTTAGAAAAAGTTATTTCGTAATCACGGTTGATTTTGTAGTTGTGAACAACACTTCTCGCCGTATCGAGTTCATCAAGAACATCTCTGCGCAAAGAATTGATAATTGAAAGCGGAATAGAAATGTCATCATCAATATTTATGTTCACATCGGTGGGATTATATGCCGTTGAGCCTGTTTTTTCAAGCTGTTTTCTGCACTTTTCCGCATCAATCGGTCTGTTGATCGCTTTTTCGGTTACGGTATCCGCAATCTTTTTGATGGTGTGAACTCCGTCAGAGGCGACTAAAACGGGATTTTCGCCGAGTTTTGCCGTAAAATCAAAGGTTATTTCAACATTTCCGATTTCGTCCTTGTAGGAAGAACGGATTGCCGAAAACAGCTTTTCATCGGCAGAAACAACATCCGATTTTGTTCTTGTGCCGAACATATGACTTCCCGTTTTGCCGATGTAATAAGCGTCTGTAAAGCCTGTTCGTGAAAAAACCCCTCTAAGCATCTTCTGAGTTTTGTCGCTGATAAAGCCGAAATCACGCTGTTCAACACACGCTCTTACTGCGGCTGAAACATACTCGGGGCGTTTCATTCTGCCCTCAATTTTAGCCGAGGCAACCCCCATATTTTGAAGCTCGCCGAGGTAATTTACAATACTGTTGTCTTTAAGACTTAAAGCGTGACCGCCTTTTTGATTGTTTACAGAAAACGCAGTCGGCACGCTGGGCACAGGAACCACGGTTTCCGCTCCTTGCGCCAATCATTGCGCTGAGGTAGCATTGTCCCGAAACGCACATACACAATGCACCGTGAACAAAAACTTCGAGTTCAACCGGAATTTCACAGCATTTTTCAATCTCTTTTTTGCTCATTTCACGGGCAAGAACAACACGCTTGAAACCCATTTCATAAAGTGCCTTTACACCGGATGCGGTGTGAATGCTCATCTGGGTTGACGCATGAAGTGCAAGGTCGGGAACAAGCCTGTGTGCAAGCCTTGCTACACCCATATTCTGAACAATGAGTGCGTCAACATCAGCCTCTGCGGCTGAAATTATGGCTTTTTTTAGCTTTTCAAGCTCGTCATCGAACACAATCGTATTGATTGTGACATACACCTTTACACCGTGAATGTGACAGTATGCCGTTGCTTTCTTTAGTTCTTCATCATCAAAATTTTTGGCAGATGAACGGGCGGAAAATGCCTTTTCGCCAAGATACACTGCGTCTGCTCCGCTCCTTACGGCGGCAATTACACTGTCAAAGCTTCCCGCCGGAGCAAGTATTTCTATCTTTTTCATTTCTTATCTTCATCAAACAGAGAGAACTGCGTCATTGGAACATAACCGAGAAGTTTTTCATTACGCAATTCCTGTTCTGTTTTTTTAGCCTCGTTTGACAGAACATTCACGGGTATATCTTCTGACTGCTCTGTCATGTTATTTTTGCATCTGAAGTCTTTTTTTCCTTTGGAACTGAATTTTTTTCATGCTCTGATTTTTCCGATTTGGCTTTTTCTTCGCTTTTTTCAACACTTTCGAGCTTTTCTTTAAGCTGTGAAACCTCGTGTCCGAGAACAGCAAGTCTTTTTTCAAGCTCTTTATTATTATTTATAAGTCGAGTGTTATCGTTCATGGCCTCCGTAAGCTTTTCTCTGTATTCCTTGCAAAGCCTGTTAAGATCATTTGTCTGCTGAATAATTTTGTCGGCTTTTTCAACATAATCTTTGTTCTTTTTAAGAGCCTTGTTGCGGTCATCGCAGAAGTTAAGTGCCGCAAGAACCGCACAATCACGGGTATCAAGCTGCTTTGTGCTTTGGGCGGCTTTTCTTATGTGAGAAAGCACCTCGTTTGCTACCTTTTGAACATATTTTTCATCATCTGTTGTGATAAGTGAATAACTTCTTCCCTCAATCTGAACGCTTACTCTCTTTTTCTCCATAGGAAATGCATCTCCCTTTTATAGCTTTTTCGTCCTCATTTGACTTCTTTGCATACATAATCATTTTACATTATAATATAAAATTGGAAATAATAAAAGAGCAAAGAGAATATTGTTTAAATATTTTTTCATTCGTAGACAAATTTGGCGATTTTATGCTGTTTACAACTTATATCGGTTGAAATATTTATTCTCTTATGATAAAATAATCTTTGCGTCATTTTGGCGGATTTGTCTTAATTTCCGATTAACAGGCATAACCGCCAAAACAAAATTGACATTTCGGAATATATTATTATGGGAAGTGATTATATGCCCGTACCGTTTGATTCACGAAAAATTTACTATCGTTCACCGTTTGGTGCGGTTGAACAGGGTACCGAGATTCATTTCAGAATTCTTTTGCCTAAGGCGGAGCATACACAAAAAGCACAGTTGTGTGTAAAATATGATTATGACTGCAATTGGGAATTTACCGAGCTTATCTGGTGCGGTAAATTTGACGAGGATACCGAAATTTGGGAGTGCGATTTTACTCCGAAAAAAATCGGACTTTATTGGTATAACTTTAAGCTTACTACCATTGATAAAACAAGATATGTTATTCCGTCCGATCCGTATAAGGTCAGCACCATTGAAGACTATATGGGCAGAAGCTGGCAGATTACCTGCTACAAAAAAGGCTTTAAAACTCCCGGCTGGCTTGTCGGCGGAATTATGTATCAGATTTTTCCCGACCGTTTTTATTTCAGCGGTGAAGAAAAGAATATAAAGCGTACCGACTACAAACGCAACAAGGATTGGTATGCTCTCCCCGAATGGAAACCCGATGAAAACGGAATGATTAAGAACAATGATTTCTTTATGGGCGACCTCAAGGGAATTACGATGAAGCTTGATTACCTTGAAAGCCTCGGTGTAAGCTGTATTTACCTTAATCCTATCAGCGAAGCATACTCAAACCACCGCTATGATACGGGCGACTACTCAAAGGTTGATCGATTCTCGGAACGGAGGAAGATTTAAGCACCTTTGCGCAGAGGCTAAAAAGAGGGGAATACACATCATCAATGACGGTGTGTTCTCTCATACGGGAAGTGACAGCGTTTACTTCAACCGTTACGGCAGATACGGCAAGGGCGGTGCGTATAATGACAAAAACTCGCCGTATTTCAGTTGGTACAAATTCAACGAATGGCCGAACAATTACCAAAGCTGGTGGGGCTTTGATACTCTGCCCGAGGTTATTGAGGAAACTCCGTCATTCAACGAATATATCAACGGCAAAGACGGCATTGTCAGAAAATGGATGAAATGCGGTAACTCGGGGTGGCGACTTGATGTTGCAGATGAACTTCCCGATGTGTTCATTGAAAATCTACGCAAAGCCGTTAAGGACGAAAATCCGAACGCCTTTCTTGTAGGTGAAGTGTGGGAGGACGCAAGCAACAAGGAAAGCTACGGTGCAAGAAGAAAGTTCTTGCTCGGCGAACAGTTTGACTCCGTTATGAACTATGTGTTCAGGGATGCAATTCTCAACTTCTGCAAAGGTCAGCACGGCAAATACACAATGGATCTGATTATGAGCGTAATCGAAAATTATCCCCGTCCTGTTCTCAGAGTGCTGATGAATTCACTTTCGACTCACGATACCGAAAGAGCAATCACAGTTATGGCAGGCGAACCGCTTGACGGCAAGGACAGGGAATGGCAGGCTGACACTAAGCTTGATGACGAGCATAAAAAACTCGGTGTAAAGCTGCTCAAGGTTGCAAGCGCAATGCAGTTTACTCTCCCGGGATTTCCGTGTATTTATTACGGTGATGAGGCAGGAATGGAGGGATATCGTGATCCGTTCAACCGTTGCTGTTATCCGTGGGGCAAAGAAAATAAGGAACTCATTGAATGGCACAAAAAGCTTGCCGATGTCAGAAAAAGCTGTTCGGCATTGTGGGATGGCGATTTTATAAATGTTCTTTCGGAGGAAAGAAGAATTTCATACATCCGCCACGACAAAGATTCCGCTATTTTCTGCACATTCAATCTCTATGATTATGAAGTCGAGGCAAAAATGCCGCCCGGATATGCAGACGGCAAACCTGTTTTCGGTTCAAAACTTGAGAGCGGTATACTCACAATTCCGCCTATGTCCGCAGAATTTGTAGTTATTGAACTCGGTATATGATATATGTAATGTAAAACAGAATAAAGTATAATTACAAGCGACAGAAATTAAACTGTCGCTTGTTTTGTTGCGGTATTTATATGTTTGTTATATTTAATTTACCGACTTACTCATCTTCCGTTATCGGCGGAATAAAGCATTCTATCGCACTGCGAAGCTTGGGATGACGCTCCTCAGGCAACGGCTGTTGACAGAAAAAAAGTAAAACAAATAACAGAAGAGATTAAACTATAAGGCGGCTATCGAAAACGATAGTCGCCTTGTCTTTTTGCAAAATTCATTTTTAATTTGCGTTTGTTGTTACCTGAGTTGCGTTTGCCACATAGCTTTCATACTCGTCAATGCCCCAGTTTTCTTTTACTTCATCAGAGATAGGAAAGGTGCGAAACAGCATTGTACTGCGTTCACTGTCTGCCTTATCCTCATTGGTGCTGAGAGCATATACATTGCCGTTGTACCACAGCTCATTTGTATTTTCAAAGGTTGTAAGATAGAAAATATCCTGAATTGTATCAACCTTATTAATGCCCATTCCGCTTACTGCGGCAGCCATTACGGCACTTTTCATCAGGATTGTATCGCTGTTATTTTTCTCGTTCTCAATCGAAACAAAGTTGCTCATTGTTGTTCCGAGACCGATATTCATAATATAATTTGTCTTTGTTTCAACAGAGGCTGTGAAGCTGATTTTATCGGCATCGTAGTAATAATACTGATACTCCGTTCCGTTTGCATCATTCTGAGGACTGCCGAGCATTTTCCAACCCTTTGGATTAATCATATCAAGATTACCCGCCTCTTTGAGCATTTCGTTGTAATTATATGTAAATTCTTCAAGAGTGATTGCGTAGCACATTCCGTTTACATTTTCACTTTCTTTGCGAATGTTCGGATTTTCTGTTACCTTTGCCTCATCAAGAGTAGAAAATTTATCGGGCGCATCTACTACACCGGAAACATCGGCATTCTTCTTGTCAGAACAGCCGAAAAGTGAAAGCATGAGGATTGCCGCTACAATCAGAACTAAAGATTTTTTCATCAAATCACCAGATTTTCATATGTGTCAAAAACTCCACTTAAAAAAGTGGAGTTTTCTTATTTTTATCAATTATTCTTCCGTATTTTCTTCGGTTGAGTCAGAAGTTTCACCCTCGTTATTTTCGGAAACTTCTTCTGCAACCGCTTCTGACGGTTCGCCGTTTTCTGCGTTATCTTCGCTCTCGGCTGATTCATCGTCTTCACCGTCAATGTGGGGAACACGGGCGATTGTTACAACCCTGTCGTCACCGTTTACTTTCATTACGGTTACACCCTTTGAAGGACGGGCGCAAACACGGATTGATTCGGCGGCAATTCTGATAATAATGCTTCTTCCGAGATGATAATAATATCATCGTCAAGGTTAACCACCTTGATAGCGGCAACATCGCCGTATTTTTCCGTGTGGTAGTTGGTAAGACCTTTACCGCCACGGCTCTGAACACGGTAATCATCGGGACTTGAAAGTCTGCCGTAGCCTGTTTCGGAAACTGTGAGAACAAGACCGCCCTCACGGACAACACTCATTCCGACTACGCAGTCGCCCTCTTTGAGAGCCATTGCCTTAACACCTCGAGCCTGTCTGCCCATTGCACGAATATCGGTTTCGTTAAAGCGAATAGCCATACCCTTCTTGGTGGCGATAATAACCTGACTGTTGCCGTCGGTCATTCTTACCCACGCAAGTTCGTCACCCTCGTTAAGTTCAAGAGCGATAAGACCGCCCTTTCTTGAGGTATTGTATGCATTGAGTTCAATACGCTTGATAATGCTGACGGGTGACCATAACAAGGTATTTTTTCTCATCAAACTCAGGCACTCTTATCATTGAGGTTACCTTTTCGTCGGGTGAAATCGGGATCAGATTTGCAATATTCACACCCTTTGACTGACGGCTTCCCTCGGGAACTTCATAGCATTTAAGGCGATAAACTCTGCCCTTGTCGGTAAAGAACAGAACATAATCGTGTGAATTGATTACGAACATTTCAGCCGCAATATCTTCTTCACGGCGTGACATACCCGATACACCGCGACCTCCTCTGCGCTGAATTTTGTAGGTATCGGCAGAAAGACGCTTTACATATCCAAACTGTGTAAGTGTAAGAACGCACTCCTCCTGCGGAATAAGATCCTCAATATCAACCTCACCGCTGACAGCACAAATTTCTGTTCTTCTCGGATCTGCATATTTATTACGAATCTGCATAATTTCTTCTTTTACGATTTCAAGCTGTCTTGGCTCGCTTGCAAGAATTTCGAGATATTCTTCAATCTTTGCGTGGAGGGCTGCAATCTCATCCTCAATCTTAGTCTGCTCCATATTTGTGAGCTGACCAAGACGCATCTGAACGATAGCCTGAGCCTGAACATCATCAAGACCGAAACGCTCCATAAGACCTGCTTTTGCGCTTACAGTATCCTTGCTGTTTCTGATAATTTTGATTACCTCGTCAATGAAGTCAAGAGCAATCTTCAAGCCCTCGAGAATGTGAGCTCTGTCACGGGCTTTTTTGAGGTCAAAATCAGTACGGCGGCGAATAACCTCAGCCTGAAATTCAATATAGCATTGGAGCATTTCCTTGAGTGAAAGAATTTTAGGCTCACCGTCAACGATAGAAAGCATAATTGCACCGAAGGTTGTCTGCAACTGTGTATATGAGAACAGCTGGTTAAGAACAATCTGAGGTGAGGCATCTCTCTTGATGTCAATTTCAATGTGCATACCTTACGGTCGGAATGATCCTCGATATTTGAAATACCCTCAATTCTCTTATCCTTTACGAGGTCGGCAATGTTTTCAATAAGTCTTGCTTTGTTGACCTTGTACGGAAGCTCCGTAACGATAATTTTATATCTGCCGTTTTTAGCTTCGATAATCTCAGTCTTGGCTCTTACGGTAATTTTTCCTCGACCTGTTGCATAGGCGGAACGAATACCGCTTCTGCCCATGATAATACCGCCTGTCGGGAAGTCGGGTCCGGGCATACACTCCATAATCTCTGCAAGCTCGGCATCGGGATTGTCAATGAGAGTACAAACTGCATCAATTGTTTCACCAAGGTTATGCGGAGGAATTTCGGTTGCCATACCAACAGCAATACCGCTTGAACCGTTTACGAGAAGGTTTGGAAAACGGCTTGGAAGAACAGTCGGTTCTTTAAGACGGTCATCGTAGTTTGACATAAAGTCAACCGTGTTTTTCTCGATATCCGTGAGCATTTCAAGAGAAATTTTACTCATTCTTGCCTCTGTATAACGGTAAGCGGCAGGCGGATCACCGTCCACCGAACCGAAGTTACCGTGACCGTCAACAAGCATATATCTCATGGAAAAATCCTGTGCAAGACGAACCATTGCGTCATAAACCGAGGCGTCACCGTGAGGGTGATACGAACCAAGCACCTGACCTACCGTGTCGGCACACTTGTGGTACGGCTTTGACGGATCAAGACCGATTTGATTCATTGTATAGAGTATTCTTCTGTGAACAGGTTTCAAACCGTCTCTGACATCGGGCAACGCACGGGAAACAATAACGCTCATGGAGTAGTCCAAAAAGCTTTTTCTCATTTCATTTTGCAGATCGACATCAATAATTCTCGAATTCTTGTTCTGATTCTGTTCGTTATCCATATTCTTTCCTCGCTTTTCAAGCTCTTGTTACTGTCTGTTCAATAATTTATAATAATGTTATTTTGGGTGCAGCGACACGCTGCCGGCGACACGCTGTTAGAAGTGTTTTACTGCGGCTGAAATATCTTCGTAGAGTTTCGGAAAGCGTTTTTTGATGCTTGTGGGACGGAATGTTTTGGAATCTACAAAACCGTGTTCGGTTGTACCGTAGCCAAGTTCGGTTTCCGAACCGTCCTTTTCAATACGCTTTACCGTGTATGTAAAAATAATTCTTGCGGCTGTGATAGTCTGCACCCAAGTGCGGATAATCAGCTCGTCCTCATAAAGGGCAGGAATTCCGAAATGACAACTCAGGTTCAAAAGGGGAGTCATTACACCTGCATTTTCCATGTCTGTGTAGCTGATTCCGAACATTTTGATATAGTCATTTCTTGCTATTTCGTACCAAATCGGATAATTTGAGTGGTGTACAATTCCCATTCTATCCGTTTCTGCGTAACGAACTGTAACTTTTGTTCTTGCGTGCATAAAATCACCCCGTTTTTAAAATTTTGGTTTATCGTAATATATCAGACATCGAGATTCTGTACATACTTTGCATTTTTCTCAATGAAATCTCTTCTCGGCTCAACCTTATCACCCATAAGAATTGTGAAGGTTTCGTCTGCCTGTTCTGCATCGCTGAGATCAACACGGAGCATAAGTCTTGTTTCGGGATTCATTGTTGTTTCCCAAAGCTGCTCGGAGTCCATCTCACCAAGACCTTTGTATCGCTGAACTTCGGTTTTACCCTCAATTTGAGCCAGAATTTGGTCACGCTCAAGGTCTGAATACGCATATTTATGCTCTTTACCCTTTGAAATCCTAAAGAGAGGCGGCTGAGCAATGTAAACATGGCCCTCTTCGATAAGTGGACGCATATATCTGAAAAAGAAAGTTAAAAGAAGGGTTCTGATGTGCGAACCGTCAACATCGGCATCCGCCATAATGATAACCTTGTCGTATCTGAGCTTTGCAATATCAAATTCATCACCTATGCCTGTGCCGAGTGCAGTGATAACGGGCATAAGCTTGTCATTTCCGTAAACTCTGTCAATTCTTGCTTTTTCAACATTGAGCATTTTACCCCAAAGAGGGAGGATAGCCTGAATTCTTCTGTCACGGCCGCCCTTTGCTGAACCGCCCGCAGAATCACCCTCGACTATGAAAATTTCTGTTTCGCTGCTGTCTTTTGACTGGCAGTCGGCAAGCTTACCCGGAAGCTGTGCGGAGTCAAGCGGAGATTTTCTTCTTGCATTTTCCCTTGCTTTTCTTGCAGCCTCTCTTGCTCTTGACGACGCAAGCGCCTTTTCAAAAATTACCTTTGCAACAGCAGGATTTTCTTCGAGATAAACAGAAAGCTTATCCCTCATAAGGCGGTCAACCATTGCTCTTACCTCAGTATTACCGAGTTTTGCCTTGGTCTGTCCTTCAAACTGAGCCTCTTTGAGCTTTACACTGACAATTGCGGTAAGTCCTTCACGGACATCTTCACCGCTGAGGTTCTTATCATTGTCCTTCAATTTTCCGAACTTTCTTGCATAGTCATTCATAACATAGGTGAGTGCTCTTTTGAAGCCTTCTTCATGAGTACCGCCGTCGGTTGTATGAATGTTGTTTGCAAAAGTGAGCAAATTTTCGTTGTAGCTTTCGTTGTACTGAAGTGCAATTTCAACCGCAATCGTGTCATCTGCGTTTCTTGACGCAAAGTAAATTACATCGGGATGAATAACTTCAAGAGAACGCTTTTTGTGAATATACTCAACAAAGCTCTTGATACCGCCCTCATAGACAAAGTTATTCTGAATAATATTTTCAAGGTCACGCTCGTCACGAAGCTCAATGTGAACACCTGCATTGAGAAATGCCTGTTCACGAAGTCTTCTTTCCAAAACGCTGTAATCGTAAACCGTAGTTTCTTTAAAAATTTCAGGGTCGGCTTTAAAGCGTACTTCCGTACCCTTAACATCAGACTTGCCGATTTTTTGAAGGTCGGTTACAATTTTTCCTCTTTCATAACGCTGGAAGTAAACATCCTCGCCGTCACAAACCTTGACTTCGAGCCACTCGGAAAGTGCGTTTACAACAGACGCACCTACGCCGTGCAAACCGCCCGAAACCTTGTAACCGCCTCCGCCGAATTTTCCGCCGGCGTGGAGAACGGTGAATACAACCGTTACGGCAGGGAGTCCTGTTTTGCTGTTCACGCCGACAGGAATACCACGGCCGTTATCGGTTACTCTGATTATATCGCCCTTTTCGATGACAACATCAATTTTCGTACAATAACCTGCAAGTGCTTCGTCAATTGAGTTATCTACGATTTCGTAAACAAGGTGGTGAAGTCCTCTCGGTCCTGTTGAACCGATGTACATGCCGGGACGCTTTCTTACAGCCTCAAGTCCTTCAAGAACCTGAATTTCATCTGCACCGTATTCCTGTTCAACCTTTGAAAGCTCCATACCCTCGGATTCGCCGTCAAATTCAACCAATTTTTCAGCCTCAATCTCTTTTTCGTAGGCTTCATCAATGGCTTCCTCGTTTATATTTTCGTTGGTTTCATCAATATTTTCATTCATATTTTCGTTGTTTTCAAGATTATCCAAAACACTTACCTCCGTTTATTCGATGAACGAACAGCGTTTTTGTTCGTTTGTTTTTTCTGCTGCTTTTTTGATATTTGAATATTTTCGCTTTTTTGAGCATCTGCTCCGAATTCTGAATTTTGTAAAAAACGGCACAAAAAGCAGAAAAAACAGTATAAGTACGATATTTGTAATCATCAACGCTATCACATTTGTGCCTGAAAAAGCCGTCATTTCAAAGATATTGACGAAAATTCCTATCACAACTGCAATCAAAAATAAAATCCAAAGTCCCGAAAATGAGGTTTTGAACTGCTTTTTGCAGTGATAGCAGGTGTGAATTTTTGTATTTAAGCTCTTCCTTGCATCACCGTAACGATAAATTGCGTGACAATGCGGGCATACGGGCAGTCTGAACACAATATCACCCGTTAAAACTTTCTGTTCACGGAATAACGGTTGCCGTCATCCGTTTTTTTATTTTCCGAAGCTTCCTCGGAATTTATGTAGTGTCTGCTTCTGTTCACCGTATGGTGCTGGGGCATTTCGGAGTGAATTTTTTTGAGTGTTGCCCCGCTTGACGCATGATTCTCGCTTGTATTATTAATCACGGAAACATATTCCTGCTTTTCAAAAGACGATGAATCGGAAGAAATCTCATTTGAATCAAGTCTTTGTCTTGCGGCATTTCTTTCGGCTCTGATTTTGTTAAATACATCCGTGTTAATTTCAAAATTATCATCGGTATCATTCTGCTGAGGAGTGATACTCGGAAAAGTATAGTTTTCATCCTCGTCAAGTTCCGAGGTAAGAAGATTGTCTGAATAAGCGATACCTGCTTTTTTTGCCTCCATAGACTTACGGTATTTCTTGTACGGCTCATAGTGAACGAAGTTCGGTGAAGCTGCCGTAAAAATTATAAGCGGAATCGCAACGAGCAAAATTCCGAGAGGATTGCTCACAAGACCTGCAAGAATCCAACCTGCCATTATTGCAAGAGAAATTACCACGGCAACAATAAAAAACAAAATTACCTTCTTATCAACTGCAACCTTGCTCTCTTTTCCGCACTTTTGGCAGATATATTCTGCTTTTCTTCTGCTTGCAAACGATGAGGCATATGAAATTCTTCTTCCGCAGTAGGGGCATTTTCTCATTTTCATACACAGAACTCCTTTTTATATCCGTATCAACGGTACATAAGCTCCTTATAGGGAGATTGACTTCTTTTTATGAGTGTTTTTGATGAAAGCTGGCTGATATAAACGGTAATTTTGCCGTTCTTTTCACAGACAACAAAGGATTTCGGCAATTCAAACGAAACATTTACAACTCTGCCTCTTTTTTCGGCGGCAGTAAGATAATCCCTTGTCTTTTTTGACACTGTACACTCGTCCATATCGAAAATTCCGATAACCGTTTCGGTTGTGATAACGGTGTCCTGTCCGAGATGAAGATACATCAGCTCACCTCTCCGTTGTTCAGCAGAAAGATTTTTCCGTCTTTAAGCTGTTCTTTATTTGACTTTTCACAGCAGGTAATAAACACCTGACATCCGTGAAGTTCGTTGAGTAAAAAATCCTGTCTTTTTGCATCAAGCTCAGAAAGCACATCATCAAGCAGAATAACGGGTTCTTCGCCCATTCTTTCACGCAATACAGACGCCTCGGCAAGCTTCAGCGACAGAACCGCACTTCGCTGTTGTCCCTGAGATGCAAAAGCTCTGGCATTTTTACCGTTTATTATAATTTCAATATCATCACGATGAGGACCGTAATTTGTAAAACCCGTCCTTATATCGTCACTCTTGTGTTTTTCAAGCTTACACTTGAGTTTTTCATAAATTTCACCGACCGTATCATTCTCTGAGGCTTCATATCCCGACATATAACGGATTTTCAGCTCTTCTTTGCCTTTTGAAATTCCGTTATGATATTCAACGGCACGGTCGGAAAGCATTTTTACATAGTCGATTCTGTTTTTTACAAGCACTGCGCCGCTTTTCAAAAGCGGTTCATCCCATATGGGAAGTGTGTCCGCAAGTGACGGCCGCCTGTAAATGTCTTTCAAAAGGGAATTTCGTTGATTGAGAATCCTGTTGTATTTTGAGAGAACAACCGCATTTTTGAGCTTTTCACGACAGATTGCGCTGTCAATAAATTTTCTCCGCTCACCCGGACCTTTTTTTATAAGGCTGAGGTGTTCGGGAGAAAATACAACGGCGCAAAACCGTTCAATCAGTGCGGCGGCTGAATTTTTCTGCACACCGTTGATTTCTACGGACTTTTTTCCGCCCCTGAAAAGAATTTTTGCTGTTTGCTCACGCTCCTGACCGAGAAAACGCATCTCAATCCTCGCAAAATTCTCATCCCAATTGATAATTTCGCTGTCCTTTGAACCTCTGAAGCTGTGACCTCCGCAAAAAAACCACAGCGCCTCAAGCAAATTTGTCTTTCCCTGAGCATTGTCACCGTAAATTATATTTACTCCGTCACAAGGAGTGATTATATTGTCCTTTAAATTTCTGTAATTTTCAAATTTAAGAGCAATTACCTTCACTTACTTCATCAATCCCAAAGTTATTCAACGATTATTTCAAGACCGTCAAACACAGCCGTGTCGCCGACACGCATTTTTTTGCCTCTCATTGTGCAGATCTCACCGTTTACGGTAACATCTCCGTTCTGAATTACAACTTTTGCCTGTCCGCCGGTTTCAACCGCACCGCCGAGTTTAAGTAAATCCTGCAATTTTATGTATTCGCTGTCAATTTTAATTTTCTCAACTTTCATTTGCCAACCTCATCGGAACAACTATGCTCAGATAGCTGTCACCCTTAACGGGTTTTACAATCATTGCCGTAAGTGAACCGTTGAGAATAAGCTTAATCTCATCGGTATCGGCATTTTTCAAAGCGTCAAGAAGGTATCTGTTGTTAAAGCCGATTTCAACCGACTCTCCGATGATAGGAACAGAGATTACATCATTGGCTCTGCCTACTGCGGATGTACATGAAAGTTTAATTTCATCATCCGAAAAAATGCATCTTACCGGGCTTTGGATTCTATCGTTGTTCAAAAGCGACATTCTTTCAACTGCATCAATAATTGTTCTTGTATTGATAACTACCTCAGTTTTTGTCTCTTTCGGAATTGCAGACTTGTATTCTATGAATGTTCCCTCGATAAGACGGGAGATAATTCTGTAATTTTTGATTTTGAATGTGATATGTCGCTGACCGATGATAATTTCCGTATTTTCTTCGTCATCGGTGAGGAGTTTAAGCACCTCATGCTGAGTTTTTCCCGGAACAACAAAACGGTTTTTGCTTTCGCTGTCTACATTTTCACTGCGAATTGCCATTCTGTAACCGTCAATGGCAATAATTTGAATACACCGTCCTCAATTTCGTAAAGTGAACCTGTGTAAATAGGCTTTGCCGTGTTTTCGCTTACTGCGTAGACTGTCTGTCTGATCATATCACGCAGAATTTTTGCGTTGAGAGTGATTCTGTCAGTCTGTTCAAATGACGGAAGGTCGGGATATTCAACAGATGACATACCGACAATCTGATAATTAACCTTTCCGCAGGCAATGTATGTAACCATACGCTCATCGGTTTCGATAAAGACAATCTCTTCGGGAAGTCGGCGTACAATATCAAGAAACAGCTTTGCACTTACGACAATTTCGCCTTCTTCTTTGATTGTTGCCTCAATATCGGTTGTTATACCGATTTCGAGGTTATAACCTGAAATATTCAGTGTGTTACCGTATGCTTTTATAAGAACGCCTTCAAGTGCAGGAATTGATGCCTTTGTTGACACAGCTCTTGACACATTGGATATGGCTGTTGCCAAATCGGAGCGCAAACATGAAATTTTCATCGGGTGCATTCTCTCCTGTCTTTTTATTAATATTTTTATTGTAGTAGTAGTAGGGGATGTCAAAATGTCAAAAAGCGGTGAGATTCCGCATTGACACTGAAAAAAAGCATAAACAAAAGATTTTTTCGATTTGTTTGCTTTTGTTGACAAAAATATTTTTTAGTAAATTTTTCAACATCGGGTTGAAGAATGTTTATGGAATGTTGAAAAATATGTTAAATAATTCAGTCTATCTGTCACGGATATTTTTGATGGTATCGTCAATGATTTCTTTGACCTTTCTGTCCTTTTCCATCATCTTCTGAACCTTCTGAATTGTATATATAATGGTAGAGTAATGACGGTTGCCGAATTCTTCACCGATTGCAACCATTGAAAGCGTTGTAAGCTCTCGTGTAACATATATTGCAATATGTCTTGCGTTGCTGATATTGGCACTGCGGTTTTTCTGTGAACGAATTTCGTCTGCCGAAACGCCGTAGGTTCTTGCAACCTCGTCAATAATGCGTTCAACGGTAACCTCGGGCGGAGCGTCATTGTTGAGAATGTCGGAAATTATGCCCTGAACCGAATTAATTGTCGGTTTTTCACCGTCAAGGTAGTATTTGGCTTTGATTTTTTTAACTGTTCCCTCAAGCTGACGGATATTTGCCTTGATTTTAGATGCAACATACTCGCAGACTTCGTCCGAAATTTCAACTCCGTCAAGCTCTGCCTTTCTTTTTATAATGGCAATTCTTGTTTCAAGATCCGGAGGCTGGATATCTGCAATAAGATCCTGCTCAAATCTTGAACGCAAACGATCCTCAAGAGTTTTGATTTCCTTAGGAGGACGGTCCGATGTGAGAACAATCTGTTTTCTTGCGTCATAAAGTGCGTTAAAGGTATGGAAAAATTCTTCCTGTGTACTTTCTTTACCGCCGATAAACTGAACATCGTCCACGAGCAGAATATCCGCCTGTCTGTATTTTTGTCTGAATTCATTCATCTTGGCAAGACGGAGCGACTCAACAAGCTCAACGGTAAAATCGTCGCCTTTTATGTAACAGATAACCTTTGACGGATCGTTTTTCTTGATTTCATTGCCGATTGCATACAAAAGGTGAGTCTTGCCGAGTCCCGAGTTTCCGTAAAGAAAGAGGGGGTTGTAGGCATGTGACGGATTTGTTGCAACTGCAAGACAGGCTGCATGAGCAAACTTATTTGACGAGCCGACAATAAATGTGTCAAAGGTGTATTCGTAAGAACTGCTGTCGGGGCTTTGCAAAAGAGGAGCGGTTGCCGCCGATGTTGTGATTGATGCCGCCGCAGACGGCTTTGATTTTTTCGGCGCATTTGCCGGTGTGCGGAACTCAATATTGAACTTTGTTCCAAAAATCTCTTCAAATCCCTCGTTGAGAAGCGACATATAGCATCTCCTCAATGTTTGGGCGTGAAAGTCATTTGGCACAAGCAGATAAGCGGTTCCGTTGTCAAAGTCAAGGTCAACTGGCTGAATTCTGCTGATCCATGTATTGTAGCGATGTCGGTAATCTTAGATTTACAGTAATCGCTTATAACTTTCCATGCGTCTTCAAAGGAGTCCATTAATTTAATCTTTCCCTTCCACGGTGCAACACACTGCACCCATTTTCCATAATTATCCCATTTTGATAAAATACCATTCTGCTTTATTATAACGCAACAAATTTAAAATTGCAATTACAAAAAGCCATTTGTAATTTATTGTAATTTATACTTTATTATTATTAAAGTGCGCAAACGGGGTGCAAATTTTACAATAATTCGGATATATAGTGTGTGTTAAATTCTGTGTTGCAATATATTGTATTTACCGATAAAGAAAAATAATTTGCTGCTGTTTTTCAAAATCAAAAGAAAATTTTAAATTTCATTTTTAGAAAAATAAAAAAA
>ENA-OQAS01000004-OQAS01000004.1-human-gut-metagenome-genome-assembly--contig:-NODE-4-length-131107-cov-10.277920_pt1 | contig 131107 bp, 140 predicted proteins | sample MGYA00242733_ERZ504523 | MGnify/ENA primary metagenome ERZ504523 (study PRJEB26092, sample SAMD00036239) | human gut metagenome | host: Homo sapiens | study: EMG produced TPA metagenomics assembly of...
GAAAAAAATCAAGGACAGATTTTTCTTTTACACAATGATTACAAGGCTTGAAAACCAAAATTCCGAGGTTGCGTGTTCGTGTCCGAACTGCGGTGCGGTAAGCAGTGTAAGAGAGCTTCTCAACGGTTGTAAAAACTGCAAAACTCGCTTTATTATGGACGATTTGTTCCCGAAGGTTACAAACTTCTACTTTGTAAAAACCTATTCGCTTGCGAACAAGTCAACGAAAAAGGTGCTTGCTCCGTACCTTCTCGGCGGAATTGCCGCCGTTGCGGCATTTACGGTATGGGTGGTTGTAAAGGACGGAACTTTTGATCCCGCAACCGCAAATATGCCTATGAAATCGGCATAAGAGCAATCCCCGTACTGCTCGGCGGACTTTTGGCGGGGTACCTTGCATGGGCATTAAAAACGCTTTTCGGACTTTTTGTCGGTGCGGCAAAGAGCATTCCGATGATAGGTCCGCACTTCAATTGCCAGAAAAGACTTCCGTGGCTTATGAAAGAGGTTAATCCCAACTTCTCATATGAATACTTTATCGGCAAGGTGCTTGCTTTGCTCAAGATTATGATTTTCAGCGATGATTACACAAACCTCGCAGTCTATGAGGGCAATCCGATGAAAAATCCTTTCGGAGATATTGTTGACATCAAGTACAGAGGAGTGTCAAAGCTTAATTCATTCAATGTCACAAACGGATGTTGCTATGTTGATATGACCGTTTATGCAACGACCGTGAAAAACAAAAATTCTTCATTTAGGGTTAAAAACGAAAAGTTCAGACTTACCGTTTGCAGAAGTGTGAACGCCATGGATGACGGAGTTTTCACAATGAAGAAAGTAACCTGTAAAAGCTGCGGCGCAAGCTTTGATGCAACAAGAGAACGCAACTGCCCGTATTGCGGAAATCCTTATCATCTCGGCAACGATGACTGGGTTGTTGTAAGCTTCGGAAAAGGTTAATTTAAATTTCAGAATACATATATATAAATAAGAGGAAAACGGATATGTTCGGAAAAAACAAATCAACGGGTTCAATCGAGTACATTGTAGTGGGACTCGGCAACCCCGACAGAAAATATGAAAACACACGCCACAACGCAGGCTGGCTTGCAATTGACCGCATTGCCGACAAGCTCGGTTGTGATGTGAACAAAATAAAATACAAAAGCTTTATCGGCACTTGCACTGTAAACGGCGCAAAAGTTATGCTGATGAAACCCACAACATATATGAACAACAGCGGTCAGGCAGTTGTTGAGGCGATGAACTTCTACAAAATTCCTCCCGAAAATGTCATTGTAATTTTTGATGACATTTCGCTTGATGTCGGAAAAATGCGTATCCGTTCAAAGGGCAGTGACGGCGGTCAAAGGGGAATGCGCAGTATCATCTATCTCAGCGGAAGCGATAAATTCCCCCGCATCAAGGTTGGCATAGGCGCAAAGCCAAATCCCGACTGGGACCTTGCCGACTGGGTGCTTTCAAAGTTCACTCCCGATGAAATGAAAAAGCTTGATGAAATTTTTGACAATGCCGAAAAAGCAATCGAGCTGATTATTGACGGCAAAACTGACCGAGCTATGAATTTGTTCAACTGAAAAGGGACAAAGAAATGAATAATCTCAACTTTCTTGTTGATGTCCTCAAAGAGTCACCCGTTTTCAAAACGCTTGAAAAGAATGTCAAGCCGGGCAGAACGGTCTGTGCTTCGGGACTTTCAACAATTAACAAATCAAATATCATCTATGCGCTGTGCCGCCTCAAGGGCGTCACGGCATTTTGTCTTGCCTCCGATGAAAAAGAGGCGCAGACTCTGTGCAACGACCTTTCGTGTATGGGACTTCGTGCCTATGTTTATCCCGTGCGTGACTTCAACTTCTTGACTTTCAGAGCCGTTCGCACGAGTACGAGCACGCAAGACTTAAAGTTTTGCTCAAACTTCTCAACCACGAATGTGATGTTGCAATTGCGTGTGTTGATGCGGCGGCACAGCTTACCGTTCCGAAAAATGTGCTTGAACAGTCGGTTATTGAATTTGAAGAGGGCAGGGAGCTCTCGCTTGAAAAGGCGACAAAGGCGCTTACTTTGCTCGGCTACGAACGCTTTGATGCGGTAGAGGGCAGCGGTCAGTTTTCGCTGAGAGGCGGTATTCTCGACTTCTTTATGCCCGACAGCGACTATCCCGTGAGATGTGAATTTTGGGGCGATGAAATTACCGACCTCAGCTATTTTGACATTGAAACACAGAGAAGATTTAAAAAGGCTGACAAAATTATGCTTTCGCCCTCAACCGAAATCGTAATTGAGGACAGAGCCGCCCTTGCAGATAAAATTGAACACAAGGCAAAGCTCCTCCGTTCCAAGAACAGTGCCAAAGCCAAGGAAAAACTTTTTTCAGAGGCAGAGCTTATCCGCAGCGGTGCAATGATTGCCAATGCGGACAAATTTATCAATCAGATTTACGATAAACCCGAGTCGCTTTTTGATTATCTCGACAGAAACACCCTCGTTTTTGCGTCCGAATTTACTGCAATTCAGGAACGGGGAAAGTCAATGGACTTTATCAGCAATGAAACCCTTATGCAAGGCTTTGAGGACGGAACTCTTTGCAGAGGTTTTGACCGTTTTGCACTCACATTCAACGAATGTACCGAGTTTTTGCAAAGCCACGGAACAATCGTGCTTGAAAACTTTGTTCACGGAAGTATGCCTATCAAGCTGTCGGAAATCATCAGCTTTTCAACAAAACAGCTCTCGGCATGGGGCGGTTCGTATAAACAGCTAAAAGAAGATGTTGACGGACTTTTTACCCCCGAAAGCAAGGGCGTTATCTTTGCAGGAACAGAAAGAGCCGCCAAAAATCTTTGTGACACCTTTAACGCAGACGGCATAAACGCTGTTTACAGCGAGGGTGCGGATAAGATTTCAAAGGGCGAACTGCTTGTTATGCAGGGTGCATTGAGTGCGGGCTTTGAGTATCCGTCACAAAAGTTTTTTGCAATAACCTACAGTCAGGTTTCGTACCGTCCCGAAAAGTCAAAAAAGAAAGAAGAAAAAGACGGGACAGGAAATTACAGCCTTTCCGAGCTTGCCCCCGGTGATTATGTTGTACACAATGTTCACGGTATCGGTGTGTTCGGCGGTATAAGAAAAATTGATACTCACGGAGTTATAAAGGACTATATCAAGATTGACTACGCAAAGGGCGATGTGCTTTATGTGCCTGTCACACAGCTTGATATGGTTGCAAAATATATAGGTCCGAAAGAGGATTCAAGGGTTAAGCTAAACCGACTCGGCTCGGGCGACTGGCAAAAGGCAAAGGCAAGGGTTAAAACCTCTGTCAAGGACATTGCCAAGGAGCTTATCGAGCTTTACTCACAGCGTATGAAAGCCAAGGGCTATGCCTTTTCGGCAGATAACGAGTGGCAGAGAGATTTTGAACTCAGCTTTGAATATGACGAAACTCCCGACCAGCTGCGTTGTTGTGAGGAAATCAAGCATGACATGATGCGTTCGTCGCCGATGGACAGACTTCTCTGCGGTGATGTCGGATTCGGCAAAACAGAGGTTGCACTCCGTGCCGCTTTTAAGTGTATTGCAGATTCAAAGCAATGCGCATTGCTCTGCCCCACAACAATCTTAGCATGGCAGCATTATCAGACGGTAATCAAGCGTTTTGAGGGCTATCCCGTTCGTGTGGAACTGCTTTCAAGATTCCGTACCGCAAAACAGCAGAAAGAAATTCTCCAAAAGCTAAAGCGAGGAGAAATTGATATGATTGTCGGAACTCACAGACTTGTGCAGAAGGATGTTGAATTCCGTGACCTCGGACTTGCAATCATAGATGAGGAACAGCGTTTCGGTGTTGCCCAAAAGGAGAGATTCAAGGAACTGTGCAAAAATGTCGATGTGCTTACGCTCTCGGCTACTCCTATTCCGAGAACCCTCAATATGGCAATGAGCGGTCTGCGTGATATGAGCGTTATCGAAGAAGCTCCGACAAACCGTCAGCCTGTTCAGACCTATGTGCTTGAACACGATGATGCGGTTATCAACGAGGCAATCCGCCGTGAACTCCGCCGTGGCGGTCAGGTGTTCTATCTTCACAACAATGTTGAAACAATTTCTTCATGTGCCGCAAAAATTCAGGAGGCTGTTCCCGAGGCAAAAATCGCAATCGGTCACGGCAAAATGAAAGAGGGCGAACTCAGCGAAGTTTGGCGACAGATGCTTGAACAGGAGATTGATGTGCTTGTCTGCACGACAATTATCGAAACGGGTGTCGATTTGCCGAATGCCAACACCCTTATTATAGAAAATGCCGACTGTATGGGACTTTCGCAGTTGCATCAGCTCAGAGGCCGTGTGGGCAGAAGTTCACGAAGGGCATATGCCTACTTTACCTTCAGACGGAACAAGGTTCTCACGGAGATTCAGCAGAAAAGGCTTGCCGCAATCAGGGAATTTACAGAATTCGGCAGCGGCTTCCGCATTGCAATGCGTGACCTTGAACTGCGAGGTGCGGGCAATATTATGGGCGCACAACAGCACGGACATATGGAATCGGTCGGTTACGATATGTACCTCAAGCTTCTTGATGAGGCAGTAAGCGAGGAAAAGGGCGAGCAGAATGTCACAAAAGACCTCGACTGTCTTATTGATATTTCGGTTGACGCTCATATTCCCGAAAGCTATGTTGAAAGTCTTACACTTCGTCTTGATGTTTACCGCAGAATTGCCGATATCCGCAGTAACGAGGACGCAGACGATGTTATTGACGAGCTGCAGGACAGATTCGGCAAGATTCCGAACTCGGTTCTCGGACTTATCGACATTGCCCTTGTGCGTAACAAGGCTTACTCAATGCATTTACGAAATCAGACAGAACGGCACAACGCTCATGCTCTTTGTAAACGAACTCAAATCCCCTCAGGTTGCCGACTTGCTCATTGCTTTGGGCGGAAAGGCAAAGCTTGTTGCCGGAGCAAAACCGTGCGTTGCGGTTGAGTGCAAAAACAGTTCCGCTCCGCTTGAAATCCTCACCAAAATTTTCGGCGTGCAGTAATTTTACGGCATGAAACCGTAATTTGTTAAGAAAAAATCCCCCGAAAGTACAAAAATACTGTTTTTCGGTGGAAATTCTCAACAAAATTTTATAAAAATGTAGACAATGACGATTTTTTTGTGTATAATCGTAAGGTACATTATCCTGTGAAAGTGTGTTTGCAGGACACTTTGCATTTAATTTTTCAGAAGGACGGTAAAAAACTATGAAGCCTAATATCAAGGTTGGTTCATTTTTACTTGCAATTGTTATGATGTTCTCAGTTTTTGCAATTGCAGGTTGTACACCCACAACAATCAACAAAGAATGGTCGTATAAGACAAGCGATAACGAGCTTGCCATCGGCGTTTATATCTACTCACTCAATGCAGCTTACAGTCAGGCTGAGTCATTTGCTAAAAAGCTTGACGATTATGATTCGACATCTGACAAGTGGCTTGATGAAAAAATCAAGGACGATGACGGCAACGAGCAGGTTGCAAGAGAGTGGATTAAAGATCAGGCTAAGAAAATGTGCCTCAGCTACCTCGTAGTTGACGAACAGCTTAAAAAGGAAAATGTAAACATCGGTCAGGCAACTCTTGACTCCGCAACAAATCAGGCTGAAACATACTGGAATGTCGGCCCGTATGCGTCACAGGGTTATGTAATGCCGATGAAGAAGCAGTATGAAAAGTACGGCGTTTCACTCGACAGCTTTGCATACTGCACAACTCTCTACAACACAAAGTATGAGGCTCTCTTCAAAGCAGTTTACGGCAAGGGCGGTTCAAAGGAAGTTTCCGACGCGACCTTACAAAGTATTTCAAGGAAAACTATACGGACTACTCATATCTTCCCGTGAACCTTTATACATCAACAAAAGATGAGGCAGGTTCATCAAAGAATGTTGCAATGAGCGACAAGGAAATCAAGAAGGTTGAGGATCAGCTTAACGGCTACAAGAATGACCTTAACAAGGGCGGTTCTTTTGATGATGTTATTGCATCATACAAGAAGTCAAGCGGTTCGGGAACAGATTCTTCTGTTTCAAATGTAGAGGTTCTCGACAAGAGCTCAATCGGTGACGAGCTTAAAAAGGCTATCGGCAAGCTTAAAACAGGCAAGGCTGAAACTCTCAAGGTCGCAGCGGCGACAGCGCAATCTACTATCTCGTTTATAAGAAAGACGTCAACAAGGATGTTGACAGCTATATCGGCAACGAATCAAACAGAGCCGGTGTACTTGCGTCAATGAAGTCAGACGAATTTTCAAAGTACATTGACAGTCTTGCAGAGAAACTCAAGTATGAAGAAAACACTTCGGTTATTGACAAATATAAGCCTGAACTCTTCTTCGTTGCGGTTGAGCCAACAACATCGGCGTCAACAACATCGGCATCCGATAAAAGCTCAAAATAATTGATATCGGACATACAACAGACGCATTTTCAGATTATTCTGAAGAAAGGGGCTTTTATGAAAAAACATTCAAAGCTTTGCGCAATTTTTCTGACGGCACTTTTGAGCATTTCTGCTGTGAGCTTTTCCGTATCGGCAGTCGGTGAGGAGGTTGATCCCGGCGGAGATTCAAGCGTTATTGTTGATCCCGTAGAGCCGGAACCCGAGCCCGAACCCGAACCGGAACCATCACCGGAGCCTGAGCCGCAGCCACAGCCCGATCCTGTGTATCCGGATTCTTCGGACAGTTCATCATATGTAGATCCCGGCTATTCGTCAAGTGATTCGTCATATGACAACAACTATAACTATGACAGTAGCTATGACTACAACAATAACAGTTATGACAATAATTACAGCAGCAGTCAGACTTACTACTACTCTGAGCCGTCATATGTAGGCGGCGGTCAGTCCTATGTTGCTCCGTCAAATACTGCTCCGTCAGCGTCGCTCATCAAGTCTGACGATAACATTGACGAAAAAACTCTTTCAAGCAACGACTGGTCGGATATCGCAAAAAATCTTAAAAATACCGACACATCGGGTTCTGACGGTGATGACTTTAACTTCATCAAGAACAATAACAGCAAGGGTGACAACGGTCATTGGATGTTCTATGTTTCACTCGTTTTACTCTCACTCGGTGTTGCAGGCATTGCGTACTTTGTAATTTCAACTGTTCTCAACAGAAAGAAGAGAGTTACAGTCGGCGGCAGAAGTAACGCTCCAAAGAGCAAATCTGCACAGCCACAGCGTTACGGCAGTAACGATGATTATGCCGATGATTACTCATCTTCAGGCAGAAAGTCCGAAAGACGCAGTAAGTACGATACTGCCGAAATTCAGCTTCCAAAGAACAACCAAAAGGGCGGAAGAAGATACAAGTAATTAAATAACTTTATAAAACAAAAGCAGTTCCAAAATCGGAACTGCTTTTTTGTTTGACTGTGTAATTAAATTTTCGCATGACTTCTGTCTGAATGACAAAATCAGTTTTTGTCATACGGCTTTTTGTATGCCTCTTTGAACGGTTTTACAGTGCCGTCCTTTTCTTCAACGCTTACATTGTCAAGTGTTGCGTTGAACTGTGTGCGGATTTCACCGAGATAAATTTTGTACAGCTCTTTCTGTTCTTTTTGCTCAGCCTCGGTAAGTCCCTGTTCCTTTTTCTTTTTTGCAAGCTCATTAATTCTGTCAAGCATCTTTTTATCCATAAGTCAATCCTCCCGACCGTTATTTTGGTTTTGAGAGCAATCTGCTCCAAAGCTATGATATCACACAATCAGCCAAAGTGCAAATTTTCGATTTCTCGGTTGAAAACAAAAATTTTTTGTGCTATCATTCAATTAAAGCCGTTACACGGCAAATTTTTTCGGCGGTGAATTATGGAAAAATTCAGCTTATTACACCCGACAAATTCAAATGCATCCTACAGAACTCTCAACAAAGAGGCGCTGAATGATTTGTCGGTTGATTATATATGTGACGCTCTCACAAAAGAGCAGTATGAACGCAACAGCATAAAGCAGCTGCTGATAAATATTACGGATGATGAGGAAGTTATAAAATATCGTTGCGATGTTTTTGATGATTTTCTCCGTTTTCCGAAACTTCGTGATGATCTATCCGCACTTCTTGTAAAGCTGAACGATTTGCGTGAAATTGAGCGCTTTCAAAAGGATACCGAGGCATCCTCCTTGTGGCAGCTTGTAAACCGACTTCGTGAAATGGACGGCTATGTCGATTGCATTACAAGAATAAAAAACACGCTTGAAACAATTGAAGTAAAGTCGCAGGGTCTGCTTGAGCTCAAGAAAAATGTTCAGTCAATTTACAATGACAGCGGTTTTCCCGAACTAAAAAAGGATATAATAGATACGCTTGCAAAGGCTCAAAAGCTCAAGAGCATTACCCTCGGTGTGAATCTTGACGATTTGCTCCGCCCAAAGAGTGTGGGTGTAATCTCACTCAATGACAAAGAATTTACCGACAGCGGTATTCTCAAAAGATTTATGAAGTTTACAAACCGTGACAGCGAACTGCACCACGGCAACGATGTTTCGGGATTTTTAAGCTTTCATCCGTCCAATCCGTCAACCTCGCAGTTCGGGCTGGGACAGTTTGTTGTGGGCGCTCAGCAGGATGTAAACCGCACCATGAACAGCTCGCTGACCGGCGCAGATCCTATGTCTGACGCACTCAAAAATGTTGTGACCGATATCCTCCGCAGAACCGTAAATGACATAAAATCAATGCTCAACAGATATGTCAATGTCAACGGCTACTCGTTCGTTTCGCTTATGCCCGAAATCATTTTTATATTCGTTTTGCAGAGCTTTGTGATAAGATGAAAAAGAAAAATCTTCCGCTGTGCAAGGCAGAAGTTTTGCCGAAGGAGGACAGAAACTGCTGTCTTAGAGATATTTACAACCTCAAACTCGGCATAAAATCGGCAAACGGTGAGAATTTGGATATTGTCACAAACGATATTGATTTTAACGATGACAGGCGAATTTACATTCTGACAGGTCCGAACCGTGGCGGTAAAACTACGATTACTCAGGCGGTCGGACTTGCGTTTCTGCTTGCTCAGAACGGAATATATGTTCCTGCAACGCAGATGAAATTCAGCCCATGCGACAGCATTTTTACGCATTTTCCTGCCGATGAAAACGATACCGTTGACCTCGGCAGACTCGGTGAAGAAAGCAAAAGACTTGCCGAAATTTTCTCCTCGGCAAGCCGTTACAGTCTGCTTTTGCTCAACGAAAGCCTTGCAACAACCAATGTTGCCGAGGGCTTGTACATTGCCCGTGATGTTGTCAAATCAATGCGCTATCTCGGCACAAGGGCGATTTTTAATACTCATATGCACGATTTGGCTCGCAATCTTGACGAGGTGAACACAACCGTAAAGGGCGATAGCAAGATTGAAAGTCTGGTAACAGGTGTCGAAAACGGACAGCGTTCGTTCAAGGTTTTCATCGCTCCGCCTCAAGGTGTAAGCTATGCCAAAGACATCGCCGAAAAATACGGTGTAACCTTTGACAAAATCAAAAAACAGATTGATCGGCAGCGTGTCGCTGCACCCGGTTCGGGAAGATAGTATGTAATAATAAAAACATATTATGCCCGAGCGGAAGTTTTTTTTAATTGAAAGTTGAAAATTGAAAATGGAAAATTGCGACCGGGCAGACAGTTTGCAAAATGCAAATCATTGTCGCCCGACTGTTTTTGTATATATAGAAGTTGCGTTTAAATGTATGGGCGGATGCTACGGTGTTGCAATTATTTTGTTGTATTCAGAAAATTCGTATAAAAGAAAACGGAGTGCATTACGCACTCCGTTTTCTTATGCCCACAAAATAATAAAAAAGAAGGAAATAGCTGTTTAATAAAGTAACAGTTTAACCTTGCAGGACTTCAAGTCATTTCCTGCAAACCGTTACCCTATGCGAGTATTCTAACACTAACAGTAATAAAAGTCAAGACTGTTATACTATTTTTTGTTATTGATAGTAATAATATCGTTTAACTTTACACATTGAATAAATCATGTGTCTGAAATTTGTACAGATTATCAAAAGAAACCTGCCTGTCTGAAGAAGAAAATCCACAAAAACATCGTGAAACACGCTAAAACCGAAGTGAACACAACCGCCGCACCTGCAAGTTTGAAGTCGCTGTCCATTTGCTGAGCCATTGTGAATGACGAAACCGCACACGGCGATGCAAAAAGTCCGATAAGCGACACAAAGTCAACGCCTCTGATTCCTATAAGCGCCGCCGTACCCAGACAAAGTGCCGGCACAACAACAAGTCTTGCGATTATGCAGATTATGAGGTTGCGTGAACAGCCTTTTATGCTGTCAAATGTGACAGACGCACCGAGTACAATCAGCGCAAGCGGAGTTGCAACCGCCGCAATATCCGAAACCGTTTTGTCAATTGTTTCCGGAAGGCTTATATTGAACGCAACAGACAAAAGTCCGAGCACAGAGCCGATAATCAGCGGATTTTTGGCAATGCCTTTTAAAATTTTCAGCACATTTATCTTTTGCCCTCTGAAAATTTCAAGCGTGATGACGGCAAGCATATTGTAAATCGGAACAACAACAGCAACAAGCACGGCCGTCATGCCAAGCTTATCCTTGCCGAAAATATTCGCCGCAATCGGAAGTCCCATAAGGACAAAATTACTGCGGTAAATCGCCTGAATCATCGCACCACGGCTATAATTTGACTTTTCAACGAGGAGTGTAAACCCGATTGACAAAAAGTAAATCGTGAACACGCCAATAACCGCAAAGGCAAGCAGCTTCGGGCTGAAAACGCTTGAAAAATCCGAGCCGTAGATGTTATTGAACATCAGAAACGGAAAAAATACATTGAAAACAATTTTGTTAAGCTGAGGCAGAAAGCTGTCCTGCAAAATTTTTAATTTTCTCACAAGAAAACCGATGAAAAGCATTATGAACATCGGCAGAACCGCATTAAGTGCAACGAAAAAACTCTCCATAAAATCACCTTTTTTCAGCATACCACATTGCAAAATTTTTTTCAACAAAGCATACACCCGAAAATGTACATTTATTCAAGTTGAAATATGTCGATTTGTGTGTTAAAATATTCCGTGAACGATTTAAAATGAAACAACGAGGTGTGTCCATGAAAAAATGTGAGTTCTGCGGAAAGCAGATATCGTATTTTGACCAGTATTGTGATGATGAGTGTCATATTAAAGCAAATAAATTTTACGAAAAGGGCGAGCGTTTCGGCAAGCTGTTTGCGGTAATCAATATGATTTGTGTGTTCGGAATTCCAATCGGACTTTTTATGCTCTCGTTTGCAAGAGAGGTCGGTCTTACCGTCGCACTTGCAAGCTGTGTAATTCTCGGAATTATGCTCATTATTCTTCCGTTTCCCACGGAAAATATGATTTCAAAATTCAAAATTCAGAAAGCCGTAAAAATCACAAGAATGATCGGCGGTGCGGTAATTTTCCTCGGAGTGCTGATTTTGCTCCTTGCATTGTTAATTAAATTCTGATTTAAATTGAATAAAACGAAAAATTGCGTCAATACTATTTTCAGCAAATACAAAGGAGGACTTTGAATGCTCGATAAAATAGCATTGACGCTTCTTATTATCGGCGGACTCAACTGGGGAAGTGTCGGAATTTTTCAGTTTGATCTTGTTGCGTGGATTTGCGGCGGACAGACAGGAATCATAAGCCGTATTGTTTATATCCTTGTCGGACTTTCCGCAATCTGGTGCATTACACTTTTATTCAGGGACACAAGCGACACCGTGACGGACGGAACAGTTGCGGATTCGTAGTTTTTGCAGTAGGTTTAGCCTTGCGGGCGGATGATATCCGCCCATACATTTAAACGCAACTTCTATATATACAAAAACAGTCGGGCAACAATGATTTGCATTTTGCAAACTGTCTGCCCGACCGCAATTTTCAATTTTCCATTTTCAACTTTCAATTTCAAAAAACTTTCGCTCGGGCATAATATGTTTTTTACATTGCAAACTGTCTACACGAAAGGGGAACGGCGGCTCGCCGTAAAATAACCATAAACAAAAACAGGCTGTCATATGACAACCTGTTTTCTTATGTAATATTTACTGCGTGGCAGATTTATTTCAATTAAAGTGCCTCAACAATGGCTCTTGTATCTCTTGCGATAACCATTTCTTCGTCGGTTGCAATGAGTTCAACTCTGATTGCAGAATCAGGAGTTGAGAGTGTGCCTGTAACACCGCATGTAGCCTGCTTGTTAAATTCCTTATCCAACTTAACGCCAAGGCATTCAAGATAGTCGCAAACCTTTTCACGGAGCATAGGCTGGTTTTCACCGATACCTGCGTGAATACGATGCCGTCACAACCGCCGAGCGCTACATAATAACTGCCGATGTACTTTGCAATCTGGTAGTAAAGCATTTCGTGGGCAAGGTGAGCTCTCATATTGCCGTCTGCCTCGGCTGCACAAACATCACGGTCGTCAGACGAAACGCCTGAAATGCCCAAAAGTCCCGATTCCTTGTTGAGAATCTTTGACATTTCCTCAGGAGTGAGATGCTCTTTTTCAGCGATAAATGTGATAACAGACGGATCAAGTGAACCTGAACGGGTACCCATCATAAAACCGCCGAGAGGAGTAAGTCCCATTGTAGTGTCGATAACCTTACCGCCCTTTACGGCTGTGATTGAAGAACCGTTGCCAATGTGGCAGGTGATGAGCTTAAGCTCTTCCTTTTTTCTGCCCATAAGGTCAGCCATTTTTTCGGAAACATAACGGTGAGATGTGCCGTGAAAGCCGTACTTTCTTACACCGAACTTTTCATAATACTTGTAAGGCACTGCATACATAAATGCTTTTTCGGGCATTGTCTGGTGAAAAGCAGTATCAAAAACCGCAACCTGCGGAACTTCGGACCGAAAACTCTTGTGCAGGCCTCAATGCCCTGAAGGTGTGCAGGGTTGTGAAGAGGTGCAAGAGGAGCAAGCTCTCTGATTTTGTTGATTACCGAGTTATTTACAAGCACCGACTTGTCAAAGTACGCACCGCCCTGCACAACTCTGTGACCTACGGCGGAAACCTCGGACAAATCGCTGATTGCACCGTATTCGGGATCTATGAGTGCATTTTTAACAGCCTCAAAAGCCTGAGTGTGATTAAGCATCTGTGTTTTGCGGTTGATTTTTTTGCCGTCGGGTGTTTTAAAACCAATGAAAGCACCGTTCTGACCGATTCTTTCACAGTTACCCTTTGCGAGAACTGCCTCGTTGTCAGTATCAATAAGCTGGTACTTGAGCGAGGAACTGCCTGCGTTGATTACGAGAATTTTCATTACAATCGTCCCCTTTGGTAGTTGTTTTCAGTTTAAAATATAAGAAATATATTTGCCTGTCGTCATATTTTATACTATAATGTAAATTAGAAAAAGACTTTTCAAAATTGACAGGTCACACATACATATGATACTCCAAATTATGTATGTTTTCAAGTGTTTTTTACAATATGTATGCGAAATAAAGGCTTCGGAGGAATAGTTATGGCAACAGCTGTCATCTGCGAATTCAATCCGTTTCACAACGGTCATAAATATTGCTCGAAAGTGCAAAAAATGTGCTTAAAGAGCCGGTCATAGCAATTATGAGCGGCAGCTTTACCCAGCGTGGTGAGGTTGCCGTGTGCGACAAATTTGTCCGTGCAAAATCTGCCTTGAAAACGGTGCGGATTTGGTGCTTGAACTGCCCGTTGTGTTTTCACTTTCGGGGGCTGAGGGCTTTGCAAAGGCAGGTGTTGCGATTGCGTCGGCTTTTGACTGCACAAATCGTCTTGCTTTCGGCAGTGAAAGCGGTGATTGCGAACTGCTCAAAAAATCCGCAAACGCTGTTTGTGATGAAAGGGTACAGGCTCTTGTGCGTGACGGAATGAAAAACGGCGGATACTACCCCCGTGAACTTGAAAACGCCGTCAAAACAGTTTTCGGAGATGAGATTTCGTCCGTACTCTGCGAACCTAACAATATTCTTGGCGTTGAGTATATAAAGGCATTGAACGGTACGGGTGTTGAGCCGTTCTCAGTTGCAAGAACAGGTGTTGCACACGACAGCCGAATTGCGGGCGAGGACTTTGCGTCTGCGTCACACATAAGAGAAATGTTGCGTAACGGTGAAAATGCGAAGAAGTACGCTCCGTATATTCCCGATGAAATCACATTCCCCGAAAATCTTGACAGACCGTTACTGTACCGCCTGCGTACTATGACAAGAGAGGATATGGCAAAACTGCCCGATGTGGGTGAGGGGCTTGAAAACAGAATTGCCGATGCGGCAGTGCGTTGCAGTACCTCATCAGAAATTGCCGACCTTGTAAAGACAAAGCGCTACACTCATGCACGCATACGGAGAATACTCGCCTGTGCATTGCTCGGAATTGAAAAAGCTCATACGCAAATCCCGATTGAGTATGTCCGTGTTTTAGGCTTTACAAACGAGGGTGCGGAATTGCTCAAAGACTGCCGACTGAATATTGTCACCTCAGCAAGCAACGGTATCAGAACAGGCGGCAACACAAAGGCATTGCTTGAAAAGGACATTTTAGCCTACGATATTTCGGCACTTGCGTATGAAATTCCAAAAAGGAGCGGTCTTGATTTTACGACGCCTATTGTGAAAATATGACATTGGTCGATTGATTCGTCAATGATATGCCGAAAACGGCAGTTTCTGAGGATTTTTCTTACATTTTTTACCGCAAAAATCAGCGGATTTTACGGGATTTTTATCTTTTTTGTGAGAAGTGCAACAATAAGTGTGTAATCTTTTTGTAATTGTTATTGAACCCGATAAAAGTAGAAAAATGGTCAAAAAAACATTGACAAATATTTAACAAAGATGATAAAATAGAATCAATCGAGAATTAGCTAAATTCTGAAACAACAATTGAAAGGATCCAGAAAAATGAAAAGAATTCTTTGCTTTCTGATGGCGTGCACAATGTGCGCATCAGCAGCGGTCGGACTCTCAGGATGCGGTTGTGACGACAACACATCATCAAAAAGCAGTAAGCCCGGCTACAAGGTTGAGCCGACAGAGCCTGACCTTACAAACGGAGATTTCGGATTTTTCATTATCAATCAGGAAGAACTTATGATTACAAAGTACACAGGTTCTGACACGGTTATTGAAATTCCCGAAAGCTACAAGAACTACAAAGTTACCGTAATCGGTGCAAGCGTGTTCAATGACTCCAAAATTACGGAAGTAACAATTCCGTCAAGTATCAAGCAGATTGAAGATTATGCCTTTTCAAGCTGTCACAGCCTCACAAAGGTAAATCTTTCCGAAGGTCTTGAAATCCTTAACAACAGCGTGTTCTTTAACTGCTCTGAGTTAAGAGAAATCAAGCTTCCGAGTACACTCAAAGAAATCGGACCGAGAGCTTTTCGGGTGCGGCACTTAACAATGTTGTCCTTCCCGACAGCGGTAAACTTACAAAGATTGATGAATATGCTTTTTATCAGTCGCGTGAGCTTACAGACATTACAATTCCGGCTTGTATTACAAGTATTCCCGACAATGTATTCGCAGAATGCAGTAAGGAAGTTACAATCCACGGAGCAAGCGGTTCATATGCCCAGAACTATGCTAAGAAAAACAACCTTAAATTCAAGCTGACTTAGCCAGTTCTTCAACAAAGGCAACAAAGGCAACAAAGGCAAGCGGTAAGGCTGCCGAGAAAGCCGAGTAATTGAGGCAAATTAATTTGATATCATTTTCAGCTTTGCTGAATCTAATATAATTATGCAAGATAAGAGGTAGATTAAATGAGTACAAAAGAGTATCCTATCGTAGATAACGCAGAAAGCTTTGAAGCTGCCCTTGCAAGAGTAAGAGAAGCTCAGAAAATTTTTGCTACCTACACACAGGAGCAGGTTGACAAGATTTTTCTTGCTGCCGCTACTGCTGCTAACCAGATGAGAATTCCGCTCGCTAAGATGGCTGTTGAAGAAACAGGCATGGGCGTTGCAGAAGATAAGGTTATCAAGAACCACTTCGCATCTGAGTATATTTACAATGCTTACAGAAATGTTAAGACTTGCGGCGTTCTTGAGGAAGACAAGGCTTACGGCATTAAGAAGATTGCTGAGCCAATCGGTGTAATCGCTGCCGTTATTCCTACAACAAACCCAACTTCAACCGCTATCTTCAAGACACTCGTTTGTCTTAAGACAAGAAACGGTATCATCATCAGCCCGCATCCCCGTGCTAAGAAGAGCACAATTGAGGCTGCCAAGGTTGTTCTTGAAGCTGCTGTTAAGGCAGGCGCTCCGGAGGGTATCATCAGCTGGATTGATATTCCTTCACTCGAACTCACAAACACACTTATGCAGGAAGCTGACTGCATCCTCGCAACAGGCGGCCCCGGCATGGTTAAGGCTGCTTATTCATCAGGTAAGCCTGCACTCGGTGTTGGCGCCGGTAACACACCTGCTATCATTGATGAAACAGCTGACATTTTACTCGCAGTTAACTCAATTATCCACTCAAAGACATTTGATAACGGTATGATCTGTGCTTCAGAGCAGTCTGTTATCGTTGAAAAGAAGATTTACAGCAAAGTTAAGAAGGAATTCAAGGCTCGTGGCTGCTACTTCCTTAACGAGGAAGAGACAGAGAAGGTTAGAAAGACTATCATCATCAACGGCGCTCTTAACGCTAAGATTGTTGGTCAGAAGCCTGTTACAATCGCAGCTCTTGCAGGTGTAACAATTCCTGAGGAAACAAAGGTTCTTATCGGTGAGGTAGAATCAGTTGACATCAGCGAAGAGTTTGCTCACGAGAAGCTTTCTCCTGTACTCGCTATGTACAAGGCTGAGGATTTTGAAGATGCTATTGCAAAGGCTGAGCATCTTATTGCTGACGGCGGTTACGGTCACACATCTTCACTTTATGTTGACGCTGTAAACGAAAGAGCAAAGATTGACGAGTTCGCATCAAGAATGAAAACTTGCCGTATCCTTGTTAACACACCTTCTTCACAGGGTGGTATCGGTGACCTTTACAACTTCAAGCTTACTCCTTCACTCACACTTGGCTGTGGTTCATGGGGCGGCAACTCTGTTTCTGAGAATGTTGGTTGCAAGCACCTTATCAATATTAAGACAGTTGCCGAGAGGAGAGAAAATATGCTTTGGTTCAGAGCACCTGAAAAGGTTTATATCAAGAGGGGCTGTATGCCTGTAGCTCTTCAGGAACTCAAGGATGTAATGGGTAAGAAGAGAGCATTCATCGTTACGGACTCATTCCTTTATAAGAATGGCTACACAAAGCCAATCACAGACAAGCTCGATGAAATGGGCATCACATATACAACATTCGCAGATGTTGAGCCTGACCCATCACTTATTTCAGCTCAGAAGGGTGCAGAGGCTATGCGTAAGTTTGAGCCTGACTGCATTATCGCACTCGGCGGCGGTTCAGCAATGGATGCCGGCAAGATATGTGGGTTCTCTATGAGCATCCGGAAGTTGACTTCCAGGATATGGCTATGCGTTTCTGCGATATCCGTAAGAGAGTTTACACATTCCCGAAGATGGGTGAGAAGGCATACTTCATTGCTATCCCAACATCATCAGGTACAGGTTCTGAGGTTACTCCTTTCGCAGTTATCACAGACCAGAATACAGGCGTTAAGTATCCGCTTGCTGACTATCAGCTTATGCCTAAAATGCAATCGTTGATGCTAACAACATGATGAGCGGTCCTAAGGGACTTACAGCTGCATCAGGTATCGACGCTGTTTCTCATGCACTTGAGGCTTACGCTTCAATGATGGCTACAGATTTCACAGACGGTCTTGCACTCCGTTCACTCAAGCTTATCTTCGAGTATCTCCCTGCTTGCTATGACAACGGTATGAACGAGCCTGTTGCTCGTGAGAAGGTTGCTCACGCTGCTACAATGGCAGGTATGGCATTCGCTAACGCATTCCTCGGTGTTTGTCACTCAATGGCTCATAAGCTCGGTGCTTTCCATCATGTACCACACGGTATTGCTAACGCACTTATGCTTGAGCAGGTAATCAGATTCAACTCAGCAGAAGTTCCTGCTAAGATGGGTACATTCCCACAGTATGATCACCCGCACACACTCGCTCGTTATGCTGAAGTAGCTCGTTACCTCGGCCTCGGCGGCAAGAACGATACAGAGAGCGTTGAAAACCTTATCAAGGCTGTTAACGACCTCAAGGAAGAGTTGGCATCAAGAACTCTATCAAGGATTATGTTCCGGACGAAGAGGACTTCCTCAACCGTCTTGACGCTATGACAGAGCAGGCATTTGATGACCAGTGCACAGGTGCAAACCCAAGATATCCGCTCTTCAAGGAAATCAAGCAGATGTACCTCAATGCTTACTATGGCAACAACAGCGAGACTGTTTAATCTATCTCGTAATGCATAATTATAAAACACCCTGCCACCGTGGCAGGTGTTTTGTTGTATATGGATAATACCGCAATTTTCCATTTTCAACTTTCAATTTAAATAAACTTCCTCTTGGGCGTAATGTGCTTTTAACATTACAAACTATTATGCACAATGCACAAAAGAATGTTAAAAATTTCACAAATATTTAGTTAAAAATTTAACAAATTTTTATGCACTTCGCATAAAATATCTTGCTCTTTTTGTTTGAAAGGTAAAAAATATTTTATTTGCATTTGCTAAATGCACAAAGAAAATTAAAATTATTTTGTTATTTTTACACTATACTAACCCCTGAAATTGTTGTATAATATAACCGAAGCAATGAAAGATTGCTTGATGAATTTTTAATATTTTAAAGCGAAAGGGGCTTTATTATGAAATTAGATACAGTTCTTGCAAAAAGAGAGAACAAGGTAGTTTATAAAGACGGTGCGCTTGCAGCCAAGGTTTTTGACGAGTGTTATCCGAAATCAGATATTCTTAACGAGGCTCTTAATCAGGCAAGAGTTGAAGAAACAGGACTCAATATTCCGAAAATTGAAGAGGTTACAAAGATTGACGGAAAATGGGCAATTATCTCCACCTTCATCGAGGGCAAAACTCTTGCGGAGCTTATGGCAGAGCATCCCGAAAAAGAGGACGAATACCTCAATCTCTTTGTTGACATTCAGGTTAAAATCCTCAGCCAAAAAGCACCGTTGCTTAACAAACTCAAGGATAAGATGAAACGCAAAATCAGCGAAACCGACCTTGACGCAACAACAAGATATGAGCTTGAAACCCGTCTTAACGGTATGCCGAACCACACAAAGGTTTGTCACGGCGATTTCAACCCGAGTAATGTTATTATTGACGAGTCGGGTACACCGTATGTTATTGACTGGTCACACGCAACACAGGGTAACGGTTCAGCCGATGCCGCAAGAACTTACCTCTTGTTCCGTTTGAATCATCAGGAAGAGCTTGCAGAAAAGTATATGAAGCTTTACTGCACAAAGACCGACACAGCCCGTCAATATGTTGACCGCTGGCTTCCGATTGTAGCCGCATCACAGTCTGTTAAGGGCAAACCTGAAGAGAGAGAGTTCCTTCTCAAATGGGCAAGTGTTTGCGAATACCAGTAATGCCGTATAAATGTATTTTTAATTCATATTTTACTCAGCAAAATTTCATTTTGAAATTTTCTCTCCTCTGTTTTTTTCATAATTGTATTACGGAAACCGAATAAAAGCAGCTCCCGCTCCAAATGCTTGGTGCGGGAGTTGCTTTTTTAATGCGAAATTTATGTTGACGGTACGCTGTAAATATTACAAAAGGTTACAAATTTTGTAATAATTCGCTTTAATTTGGTGCTTGAAATGAAGATTTTGTGAGTGAAACTGCATCAAATTTTCCGAATTAGCAAAAAATACGGGCTTTGGGGTTGATTTTTTAAAAGGGTGATGTTATAATGGTTACAATGTTGTTATCAAGGTGTAACCTGATTTGTAATTTACTGTCAGATTTGGTAACAATTTTTCGGTCAAATCTTCCGTACAGATTAAAACGGACTGTACCTTGAGTCGGTCGTTATTTTTCTGTAAGAGCTTTGACTCTCTGAAAAAATGGAGGTAATTAACGATGCAGAGAATAAAAAAGATTACTGCAATCATTCTGAGTGTTCTCACACTTTCAAGTGTATGCGTATTCGGTTCTTCATTTTCTGCCGGTGCAAAAGGCACGGGTGCAGGTCTTGCAGAATGGGCACTCAATGCCTATAACAGCGGATGGTCATATGTTTACGGCGGTTCAACTCCCGGAGCGGTTGACTGTTCAGGTCTTATCTATTCATATGCCGGCGGCGAAAGATGCGGTAATCCACAGCTTGAAACAGCTACCGAAACAGGTTCGGTAAGCGCAGGCATTCCTAATGTTCACGGTCTTGGACTTTGGCGTCCCGGTCATGTCGGCGTCTATGTTGGCAACGGTATGGAGGTTGACGCAAGAGGTGATGAATACGGTGTTTGCTATGAGGCAATCGGCGGTTATAACAATTGGACATACTGGTTCAAGCTTGCCGCAGTTTCATATGTAACAAACGGTTGGGAAAGCTTTAACGGCAACTACTACTACTACGAAAACGGCGAGTACATTGTAAATACTTCAAGAACAATTGACGGTACTACATATTACTTTGACTCACAGGCAGATCGAGCAAGACTCCTTCAAACACTTCTTCAAGCAGTTCATCGGGTTCAAGCTCATCAGGCTCATCAGGTTCTTCAAGTTCATCAGGCAGTTCATCATCTTCAAGCAACACACCGAGTGTTTACAAGAACGGTTCATCGGGTGCTGAGGTAAAGAAGATTCAGCAAAGACTTGCTGACCTCGGCTATTATGACGGTGCAGTTGACGGTTACTTCGGTGACGCAACAGAAGAGGCTTATAAGGCATTCCAGAAAGCCGCAGGTCTTACAGTTGACGGTATTGCAGGCGATTCGAGAAATACACTTATTCGGAGAATGCTCCCGAAGCTCCAAAAGCCGATACAACAACAAAGACTGAGGACAAGCCCGAAGAAGAAACAACTGCTCCCACAGAGGCGACAACAGAGCCTGTAACAGAGGCAGTTCAGTATCAGAACGGTGACGAAAACGATGAAGTAACTGCAATTCAGCAGCAGCTTATAAAGCTTGGCTACTTTGCAATGGATGCAACAGGCTACTACGGTGAATATACAGCGCAGGCCGTTGCAAATTTCCAGAATCAGAATTCACTCGATTCAACAGGTATTGTTGATGAGAAAACATACAACGCACTGTTCAGCGACAACGCAGTTGCAAACCCAAAAACAGAGGTTGTAAGCGGCGAGGTTTCTCCGGCGGTTTCAGCCGCTCCGATTGAGATGCCTTCTTCAACAGGTGCATCGCAGTTCATTCTTTCAAACGAAAAGAATCAGAACTACTCGGACACAGCGTCAAGCGTTGCCGTTCAGTCCGTAAAATCTGCCGACAAGGCTCTTGCAAAGTCAAATGCCGCAAGCACACCGACTCTTGTTGCCGCAGTTCAGAGATCCGCAAATGTAGGTCTTTGGTTTGTGCTTGTTGCAGTTATCCTCGGCGCAATCGCTTTTGTATTCTTCCTTCGTGACAGAAAGCTTTCAAGATATTCAAGATATGTCGCAAGAAAGAAAAAAGAGCCACCAAGCCGAACTTGACGCAAGATGGTAATTGATATATAATCCGATTATTAAACAGTCGATTGCAAAGCAGTCGGCTGTTTTTGCTTAATTAAAAATGGAAAATTGAAAATGGAAAATTGTGGTCGGCGGTGTGCCACCGCAATCTATTCGAGAAGATACTCGGATAAAGGAATTGCATCAGATGCCCGAATACGGCATTGATGCAATTTTTGCTTTATATTGCTTTATATGAAAGTAAATGTATACTTGTAGGGGTAGCCTTGCGACTATATTTCAGACGGGAGGATATTATCCGCCCCTATGACACGAATGGGGAACGGTGACATACCGTATGAATAAAAATGTGGACATTTATTGCACATTCGTGTTAAAATACAAGATGAAAAAGTGTGTGGAAAGAAAGCGGTGACTGTTAATGAAAAAATCCGAAAAACCAATCGACAAAATAAAAGTCAAAAAGTCGATTTTCAAAAGGCTTTTCTTTCACATACTTGTGCTGTTTATTTTGGCGGTGATTGTTTCGGGTACGCTCAATTGCATTGAAAACATTCAGCGCACAAGGCGGTTTACACGACAGCTGACCGAAAGTGCGTCAAAGGTTGCAACAGAAACTTTTGAACGCTGCGATATAAACGCATTGCTTGATAATCCCGATTCCGAAGAATATCGGAAAGCCGTTAAGACCTTGAGGTGGATTTGTCAGACGAATCACCTTGAATATATGTACATTTACATTCCGAATTTTGACGAAAACAAGGTTACATATGTTATGACTGTTGCCGATGATGACAGCGAAAACGAGAATGTTTTAAATGTGAGAAGTGCAGGTGCAGAGGTTGACCACAGCTTGTGGGACGCTGAAAAAGAGGCGTGGGAAAATCCTAACTTTGTCACGGCTTACGAATATCAGAACGACAGCTTCGGCAGTTTTTACACGGCATTTTCAGCGATTCAAGGCAAGGACGGCAAGCCTGTCGCATTAATCGGTGCGGACTATTCGCTGACGCAGATTTATACGGAAATTATTTTCTATACTGCAATGCGAGTTCTTGCGTTGTTTGTTGTGCTGGCAATTGTATTCTTGCTTGTAATGCGGTTTGTCAGAAAAAAGATGTATAATCCGATACTTTTGATTTTTGAAAAAATTCGAGGATACTTTTCCGACAAGGCTGACGGCACAAATACAAAGAAAGCGTTTGTGCCGATAAAACTCGGCTCTGACGATGAAATTCAGCTTTTGGCTGATTATTTCAACGATATGGCTCACGATGTAGAAACTTATGTTGAAAAAAATTCCGCCTTGCGAGTGAAAAGGCTAAGAATGAAACCGAGCTTGAGGTTGCAAGGCGGATTCAGTACGGAATAATTGCGAGAGAAAAGAATGTTGCTTTTGCCGATTGTTTTGATGTTTCGGCAAGAATGGAGTCTGCAAGACAGGTAGGCGGCGATTTTTACGATTGCTTTGCATTGCCTGACGGCAGAGTATGTGCAGTAGTCGGCGATGTGTCGGGCAAGGGCGTTGCGGCGGCAATGTTTATGGCTTTTGCAAAAACTCTTATCCACGAAAAAATGACCGAAAATGCAGAACCCGACAGGCATTTGAAGAAATCAACAGGGAACTCTGTTTGTCAAATCCCGAGGGAATGTTTGTAACTGCATTCGCCGTGATTTTTGACAAAAACAGCGACAGCTTTTTGTACATAAATGCAGGTCATAACAAGCCTGTTGCGGTGAGCAACGGCAAGGCTGAATTTTTAGAATGTAAGCCCTGTATAATGCTCGGTGTGTTTGATGATGCAAGATATGTTGTGAACAGCGCTGAATTTGGAAACGGCGATATAATTTGCCTTTACACCGACGGTGTGAATGAGGCAACAAATGCGGATAATGAATTTTTCGGCAACGAAAGACTTGTGTCTGCCTGTCAAAATGCCGAACAGACTGCAAAAGGTGTGTGTGACGGAGTTTATGACGCTTTGACGGACTTTACCGAAAATGCGGAGCAATTTGACGATATAACAATTGTTGCAATAAAAAACAGCAAAAACAGAGATTGAAGGGTTATGAATGTTTAAATCGGAAAACAATCAGATTACAATAGAACAGGTGAGGAAGCTTGACGAGGAATATACTCTTGTCGATATCCGAGATGAAATTTCGTTTGAATACGGTCACATTGACGGTGCAAAGAATATTCCGCTTGCAAAAATCAAAGAGGATAATTCACTTTTGCCAAAAGACAAGCTTGTTGTCCTCTGTTGCAAAAGCGGTCAGATAAGTGACGAGCTTGCAGAAAATCTGCGTGATGACGGATTCAATGCCGTGAATCTTGAGGGCGGTTATTACAGTTGGTTGAGAAGTCAATTCGAGAATGAGGACTATGCAACCGATGTTGAAAAGAGCATCCGCAAAAAGTTCAGCAAGACGATTTGGAGCAGATTTACTGCGGCGATCATTGAATACAAGCTCGTTGAGCCGAACGATAAAATTGCCGTCTGCATTTCGGGCGGTAAGGATTCAATGCTGATGGCAAAGCTTTTTCAGGAGTTGAAAAGGCACAATAAATTTCCGTTTGAGCTTGTTTTTCTTGTAATGGACCCGGGCTACAGCGTTGAAAATCGTGATGTAATCGAGAGCAACGCCCGTAGGCTGAACATTCCGATAACTGTTTTTGAAACAGATATTTTTAACTCTGTTTACAATGTTGACAAATATCCCTGCTACCTTTGCGCAAGAATGAGGAGAGGTTATCTCTACAAAAAGGCAAAGCAGCTCGGCTGTAACAAAATCGCACTCGGTCATCACTATGACGATGTTATAGAAACTATTCTTATGGGTATGCTCTACGGCGGTCAGGTTCAGACGATGATGCCGAAGCTCCACAGCACAAACTATGAGGGAATGGAACTTATCCGCCCTCTCTACCTCGTTCGTGAGGCTGAAATCAAGCATTGGCGAGATTACAACAAGCTGAATTTCATTCAATGTGCGTGCCGTTTTACGGACACCTGCACAACCTGTTCCCCAAACAGCAACACAGGCTCAAAACGACAGGAAATCAAACAGCTTATAGCAAATCTGAAGAAAATCAATCCCCAGATTGAAAGCAACATTTTCCATAGCGTTGAAAATGTCAACCTCGATACGATTATTTCATATAAACAAGGCGATAATAAGTTTCGTTTCTGGACAGATATGATGATATGGGGAAGGGCAAGTAATTAAAAATTAAAATTGAAAATTGAAATGAATGTCGGGAAGACAGTTTGCAAAATGCAAAGCAATGTCTTCCCGACTGTTTTTGTTTGTGTAAAAGCTGTTGTTTAAATGTAGGGGAGAACCGTGTTCTCCCGTTAGTAACGGTAGAAATTATATTTAAAAACAAGCTTTATAAATTCCGCAAAACGATTGTAAAATCGGTTCGATTTAATCCAAAGCATTTATTATATAAAATTCATATTTACAAATATTTACAAAAAAATGGCTTGTTTATTTTGGCTGTTCAACCAAAACAAACGGTAGCCTTGCGACTGACGGTATAGGTGAATGGTGGTTTACCCACGCTGTTTAAAACCATACACCGTGTCGGGCGTGCATTGGGATGCAAAAATAGCCCGAAAAGAATTATTTTTCTTTTCGGGAAATAAAACCTGTAAAAATATAAAAAAGTCAGTAAAATCCGAAAAAAATCCGAAAATTCTCTTGACTTATTGATTATTTCAATATAGAATAATAAAATGTACCATAATGGGGATATGTACCGAAGAGGTCGGGAAAATCAGCAAAAAACTTTATCCGACAAGGGGATATTATCACAAAAATCCTTTTGTGTCAAGAGCTTTTTATGAGCAGATTTTCAATACCGCTTGCCCCGTTTCATAGATTTTTTAAGGAGTGATACGCCTATGGTTAATGTCAAACCCGTAAAGCTTGGCAACACCGAAAGAATGAGTTTTGGTAAAATCGATGAAGTAATTGATATGCCTAATCTTATCGACATTCAGAAAGCGTCATACAAATGGTTGCTTGACGAAGGTCTTAAAGAAGTATTTAAAGATGTTTCGGGCATTACCGATTATCAGGACAACCTTGTTCTCGATTTTATCGACTACACACTTGATGTTGATCACCCGAACTACAGCGTAATTGAGTGTAAGGTTCGTGATGCAACATATTCAGCTGCTCTCAGAGTAACCGCAAGACTTTTGAACAAGTCAACGGGTGAAATCAAAGAGAGCAATGTATTTATGGGCGATTTCCCGCTGATGACCGCAAGCGGCACATTCGTTATCAACGGTGCTGAGCGTGTTATCGTTTCACAGCTTGTAAGAAGCCCGGGCGTTTACTATAAAATGGATCACGATAAAACCGGTAAGGAACTGTATTCAACAACAGTTATCCCGAATCGTGGTGCATGGCTTGAGTATGAAACCGATGTAAACGATGTTTTTTATGTTCGTATTGATAAGAACCGTAAGCTTCCCGTTACATCATTTATCAGAGCACTCGGTCTTGGCACGGATGCCGAAATTCTCGACTATTTCGGTGATGATGAAAGAATGAGAGCTACTATCGAAAAGGATGCCGCTTCAAATGTTGAAGAAGGTCTTATCGAGGTTTACAAAAAGCTCCGTCCGTCTGAGCCTCCGACAGTTGACAGTGCGCAGACACACATAAACAACCTGTTCTTTGACCCCGGTCGTTATGATATGTCAAGAGTAGGCAGATATAAATACAACAAAAAGCTCGGTATTGCAAACCGTCTTGAAGGTCAGGTTCTTGCAGAGCCGATTGCCAACCCACGCACAGGCGAGGTTATGGCTCTTCGTGATGAAAAAATCACAAAGGAAAAGGCTTTTGAAATCGAAAACGCAGGTGTTAAGATTGCCTATGTAAAGGCTGCCGATGAAACAATCGTTAAGGTTATTTCAAACGGTATGGTTGACATTGCTTGCTATGTTGATTTTGACGCAGAAGCAGAGTGTGATATCAAGGAAAATGTTCGTTTTGATGTTCTTTGCGAAATTCTTGATTCCTGTGAGAATGAAGATGACCTCAAGGAAATGCTCAGAAGCCGTGCAGATGAGCTTGTTCCTAACCACATCACGGTTGACGATATCTTTGCAACAATCAACTACCTCAACTGTGTTGCTCACGGTGTCGGTAACACAGATGATATCGACCACCTCGGCAACAGAAGAATCCGCTGCGTAGGCGAACTTCTTCAGAACCAGTTCAGAATCGGTTTCTCCCGTCTTGAAAGAGTTGTAAGAGAGAGAATGACAACCCAGTCACAGGATATGGAGTCGCTTTCACCTAACTCACTCATCAATATCCGTCCCGTAACAGCGGCAATTAAAGAATTCTTCGGTTCTTCACCGCTTTCACAGTTCATGGATCAGGGTAACCCACTTGCAGAGCTTACCCACAAGCGTCGTCTTTCAGCCCTCGGTCCGGGCGGTCTTTCAAGAGATCGTGCAGGATTTGAGGTTCGTGACGTACACTACACACACTATGGCCGAATGTGTCCTATCGAAACTCCTGAAGGTCCTAACATCGGTCTTATCTCATATCTTGCTTCATTTGCCCGTATTAACAAGTACGGCTTTATCGAAGCTCCTTATCGTAAAATTGACAAGGAAACAGGTGTTGTAACCGACGAGGTTGTTTATATGACAGCCGATGTTGAGGATAACTACGCTGTTGCACAGGCTAATGAACCGCTTGATGAAAACGGCAGATTTGTTCATTCAAGAGTCGTAGGTCGTTACCGTGACGAATTCGTAGAGTATTCTCCCGAAAGATTCGACTTCATGGATGTATCTCCTAAGATGGTTGTATCTGTTGCTACGGCTATGATTCCGTTCCTTGAAAACGATGACGCAAACCGTGCTCTCATGGGTGCGAACATGCAGCGTCAGGCAGTTCCGCTTCTCCGCAGTGAAGCTCCTATCGTCGGTACAGGTATGGAGTACAAGGCAGGTACAGACTCAGGCGTTTGTATCCTCGCTGAGGAAGACGGTATCGTTATGAGCGTTGACGCCCGTAACATTCGTGTACAGTATGACTCGGGCAGAGTTCAGGACTTTGAGGTTATCAAGTTCCTCCGCTCTAACCAGGTACATGTATCAACCAGCGTCCTATCGTGTCAAGAGGACAGAGAGTTAAGAAGGGTGAAGTTCTCGCAGACGGCCCCGCTACCGAAAACGGTGAAGTTGCTCTCGGTAAGAACGCTCTCATCGGCTTTATGACATGGGAAGGTTACAACTACGAGGATGCTGTTCTTATCAACGAAAAAATCGTTCGTGATGATGTTTATACATCAATTCACATTGAAGAATATGACACAGAGGCAAGAGATACAAAGCTCGGACCCGAAGAGATTACAAGAGATATCCCGAATGTAGGTGAAGATGTTCTCAAGTATCTTGACGAGGACGGTATCATTCAGATCGGTTCTGAGGTTAAAGCAGGCGATATCCTTGTCGGTAAAGTAACTCCAAAGGGTGAAACAGAGCTTACAGCCGAGGAAAGACTCCTTCGTGCAATCTTCGGTGAAAAGGCAAGAGAAGTCAGAGATACATCTCTCCGTGTGCCTCACGGTGAATGCGGTACTGTTGTTGATGTTAAGGTGTTTACCCGTGCAGACAGCAGAAACGAACTCCAGCCCGGTGTAAACAAGGTTGTAAGAGTTTACCTTGCACTCAAGAGAAAAATCAGCGTAGGCGATAAGATGGCAGGTCGTCACGGCAACAAGGGTGTTATTTCAAGAATTCTCCCAATGGAAGATATGCCGTTCCTTCCTGACGGTACTCCGCTTGACATCGTACTTAACCCGTTGGGCGTACCTTCTCGTATGAACATCGGTCAGGTTCTTGAGGTTCACCTCGGTTATGCGCAAAGGCACTTGGCTGGAAGATTATGACTCCTGTATTTGACGGTGCTCATGAGCAGGACATTTTCCAGTGTCTTAAAGACGCAGGTTACAGCGAGGACGGTAAGACATGGCTTGTTGACGGCCGTACAGGCGAGCGTTTCGATAACCCTGTAACAGTAGGTTATATGTACTACCTCAAGCTTCATCACCTCGTTGATGAAAAATCCACGCAAGAAGCACAGTCCTTACTCTCTCGTTACACAGCAGCCACTCGGCGGTAAAGCCCAGTTCGGCGGTCAGCGTTTCGGTGAGATGGAAGTTTGGGCACTTGAGGCTTACGGCGCTGCTTATACACTTCAGGAAATTCTTACAGTTAAGTCGGACGATGTTGTCGGCCGTGTTAAGACCTACGAGGCTATCGTTAAAGGTCAGAATATTCCTGCTCCGGGTATTCCTGAGTCATTCAGAGTTCTTATTAAGGAACTCCAGTCACTTTCACTTGATGTTCGTGTTCTTAACTCTGACGGTGAGGAAATTGACATTAAGCAGAAGTTTGATGAGGACGAGGATATTGTTGATGCAACAAATCCGGAATTTGAAGAAGACCATGTAATGACATCAATGGACGGCTACACTCTTGACGAGGGCGGCGAAGAAGGCAATATGTTTGACGATTCACTTGCCGATGTTGAAGAGGACAGCTACACATCGGATGATTTCAGCGATGACTTTGGCAGTGACGATATGTAAGGAGGAAATGCAATGATAGATAATAATGTTTTTGACTCAATTAAAATCGGACTTGCTTCTCCTGAGCAGATGAGAGAATGGTCTTACGGCGAAGTTAAAAAGCCCGAGACAATTAACTATCGTACTCTCAAGCCTGAAAGAGACGGCTTGTTCTGCGAACGCATTTTCGGACCGACAAAGGACTGGGAATGTCACTGCGGTAAATACAAGAGAATCCGTTTTAAGGGTAAAATCTGTGACCGTTGCGGTGTTGAAGTAACCCGTTCAAAGGTCAGAAGAGAGCGTATGGGACACATTGAGCTTGCCGCTCCCGTGTCGCACATTTGGTATTTCAAGGGAATTCCTTCAAGAATTGCCCTTATGCTTGATATTTCTCCCAAGCTTTTGGAGAATGTACTCTATTTCTCACAGTACATCGTAACAGATCCCGCGACTGCCGTGACCTTGCAAAGTATCAGTGTCTTACCGAGGGTGAGTACAATGATATGCGTGAGAAGTATGAAAATGACTTTGAAGCAGGTATGGGTGCCGAGGCAATCAAAAAGCTCCTTGCCGAGATTGACCTTGATGCTCTTTCCGCTTCACTTAAAGAAGAACTCGAAACTGCATCGGGTCAGAAGAGAGTAAGACTCCTTAAAAGACTTGATGTTGTTGAAAGCTTCAGAATGTCGGGCAACCGTCCCGAGTGGATGATTCTCGATGTTGTTCCGGTAATTCCGCCGGATATCCGTCCTATGGTTCAGCTTGACGGCGGTCGTTTTGCAACAAGTGACCTTAACGACCTCTATCGCCGAGTTATCAACCGTAACAACAGACTTAAAAAGCTCCTTGAGCTTAACGCACCTGAAATCATCATCCGCAACGAGAAGAGAATGCTTCAGGAATCAGTTGACGCACTCATCGACAACGGCAGACGAGGCAGACCGGTTACAGGACCTAACAACCGTGCCCTCAAGTCACTTTCGGATATGCTTAAAGGTAAGCAGGGCCGTTTCCGTCAGAACCTTCTCGGTAAGCGTGTTGACTACTCAGGCCGTTCGGTTATCGTTGTAGGACCTGAACTCAAAATGTATCAGTGCGGTCTTCCTAAGGAAATGGCACTTGAACTCTTCAAGCCGTTCGTTATGAAACGCCTTGTTGAAACTAAAGCAGAGCAGAATATCAAATCAGCAAGAAAAGCTGTTGAGCGTGCAAAGGACAATGTTTGGGATGCACTTGAAGTTGTAATCAAGGGACACCCTGTTCTCCTCAACCGTGCTCCAACACTTCACCGTCTTGGTATTCAGGCATTTGAGCCTGTTCTTGTTGAAGGTCGTGCTCTTAAACTTCATCCGCTCGCTTGTACAGCATACAACGCTGACTTTGACGGCGACCAGATGGCTGTCCATGTACCTCTTTCGGCAGAGGCACAGGCAGAAGCAAGATTCCTTATGCTCGCAGCAGGCAACCTTCTCAAGCCTTCTGACGGTCAGCCTGTTACAGTTCCTACACAGGATATGATCCTCGGTTCTTACTACCTTACACTTGATAAGGACGGTGAGAGAGGCGAAGGAAAGGTATTCCGTGATGTTGATGAAGTTATGATGGCTTATCAGACAGGCGTCATTGAGCTTCACTCAAAAATCAAGGTTCGCCGTGAGCTTGAAATTGACGGAAAAATCGAATCCGGTATTGTAGACACAACAATCGGTAAGATTATCTTTAACAATCCTATTCCTCAGGATCTCGGCTTATCGACAGAAGTATCCCCGAAAACAGATTCAAGTTTGAGGTTGACTTCCTCGTTGGTAAATCGGGTCTTAAGAAGATTATCGATAAATGTATTAAAATTCACGGTCCGGTAAGAACAAGCGTTGTTCTTGACCACATTAAGGCACAGGGTTATAAGTATTCTACAAAGGGTGCTATTACCGTTGCCGTTTGTGACGCAGTTATTCCTCCTCAGAAGAAGGCGATTATTGCGAGGCAGAGAAGGAAGTTGATGTTATTCGTGATGAGTTTATGATGGGTCTTCGTTCAAACGAGGAGCGTTACGAAGAAGTTCTTCGTATCTGGGAAAAGGCTACTAACGATGTAACCGATGCCTCCAGAAAAACCTTGACCGCTACAACCCAATCTTCATGATGGCTGACTCAGGTGCCCGTGGTAGTATGAGCCAGATCAGACAGCTTGCAGGTATGCGTGGTCTTATCGCCAATACATCAGGTAAAACAATCGAAATTCCTATCAGAGCTAACTACCGTGAAGGCCTTAACATCTTGGAGTACTTTATTTCATCTCGTGGTGCTCGTAAAGGTCTTGCCGATACAGCTCTTCGTACAGCCGACTCAGGTTACCTTACCCGCCGTCTTGTTGATGTATCACAGGAAGTTATTATCCGTGAAGAGGACTGCGGTACTACAGAGGGTCTTGAAATCTTTGACATCAAAGCAGGCGAATCAAATGTTATCGAAGGACTCCACGAGCGTCTTATCGGAAGATATCTCCTTGATGACTTCTGCGATTCTAACGGTAATGTTCTTGTTTCAAAGGATGTTATGATGGGCGACAAAGAGGCTGACATCATCGTTAATTCGGGTGTTGACCACATCAAGATTCGTTCGGTACTTGAATGTCGTGCAAAACACGGCGCTTGCCGTAAGTGCTACGGTTCTAACCTTGCCAACCGTCAGCCTGTTACTGTCGGTGAGGCTGTTGGTATTATTGCCGCTCAGTCAATCGGTGAGCCCGGTACACAGCTTACAATGAGAACATTCCATACCGGTGGTGTTGCATCTGCCGAAGATATCACACAGGGTCTTCCGAGAGTTGAAGAGCTTTTCGAGGCTCGTAAACCAAAGAGCCTTGCAATCATCAGTGAAATCGACGGTGATGTTCGTTTTGAAGAAATCAAAAACGCAAAGCACGCTGTTATCTTTAACAAGGAAACAGGCGAAGAAAGAGCTTACCTCATTCCTTTCGGTTTCCGTGTAAAGGTATTTGACGGCGACCACATCAAAAAGGGTGACAAGATTACCGATGGTGCTGTTAATCCGCACGATATACTCGATATTCTCGGACCCGAGGCAGTCATGAACTACCTTATTTCGGAAGTACAGAGTACCTACGTTTACAGGGTGTTGAAATCAACGATAAGCACATTGAGGTTATCGTTCGTCAGATGATGCGTAAGGTTAAGGTTGAGGACGCAGGCGACACAGGCTTTATGTCAGGTCAGACCTATGACAAGAACGAAGTTCTTTACGAGAATGAGCAGATTAAAAAGCGTATAGCCAACGGCGAAGAAGGTCTTCGTGAGGCAACATTCACTCAGCTCCTCCTCGGTATTACAAAGGCAGCTCTTGCAACAGACAGCTTCCTTTCAGCCGCATCATTCCAGGAAACAACAAGAGTTCTTACAGATGCCGCTATCAAGGGTAAGGTTGATCCGCTCGTCGGTCTTAAAGAGAATGTTATCCTCGGTAAGATTATCCCTGCAGGTACAGGTATGCAGAGATATGCAGATGTTCAGCTTGAGAGTAATTCTGAGGCAGAAATCGTTGAGAATGACGATACAGACGATGTTATCGTTGCTCTTGAAGACGATGAAATTATGGACTTCTGATTTAACTGAAAACATATAATGTATAAAAAAACCACGGTATGTGCCAAATGGTGCATACCGTGTATTTTTTCGTTTGCAAACTGTCTGCCCGACCGCAATTTTCAATTTTCCATTTTCAACTTCAATTTTAAAAAACTTCGCTCGGGCATAATAAGTTTTTTACATTACAAACTATCTACACGAATTGGGTGCGGCGGCACGCCGTATCACAAATAAAAAGTCGGGAAACAGAAATTTTGCATTGAAAATCTGCTACCCGACTTTAATTTTTAATTTGTAACTATTTTCTGCCGAGAATGTAATCTGTGGAAACTTTGTACAAATCAGCCAGTTTAATTAAATGCTCAACAGGAATTGACTGAAATCCTCTTTCGTAGCGTGAATAGACCGTCTGCTGAATTCCTAAATATTCGGCAACTTCACTTTGTTTCATATCATGATCTTCTCGCAAATCACGCAGTCTTTTAAAATACATATTATCACCCTGCATAGTATCTATCGGTACTATTGACTTTATCATAAATGGGTGATACAATGATTTTATAGTACTTAAAAGTACTAAAGCATTTAACTTAAAAGCACGCCGCAGTTTCAAGTGAGAAAAACTGCGGCGTGCTTGAATTTTAGGTTATAAAATTCTCAACATAATTTAATTCACGAAAATATCTTTTCTTCTGTCAAAATAAACCTTGTTGACAATTGCCATAACAATCGGTATAACGCACTGACCGACTGTTGACGCATCGAATGCCATGTAATCTGTTGTGCATGAAATTAAAATGGCATAAATAATCGCAATGGCAATATTAAGACCGTAAAGTGCAACAATCATTTTCGGACCGTTCTTTTTCAATCCTGAAAGCTGAAAACGGGTTACGATCATAAAAACGGCAAGTACAAGAAGCAATATGCCATACACGATGTCAACCGCTTTTACACCCGGATAAAGTGAATATACGGTAAGCGGATCAATTTGCTCGGTTTCGTAAATACTGCCTGTCATGTACAAAACAGCATAGCATACATTAAAAGAACGCACCTGCAAAAAGTGCAAAGTAAATCAGAAATTTGTACCAACCCATCTGATGTCCGTTGAATTTATCGGGATACTGTGGGTACTGCTGATACGGTTGATTGTACATCGGTTGCCGATACTGATTCGGTTGCTGATAATTAGCCTGCTGATTGTTAAAATCAGGCTGAGTGTTTTGCTGTTGATTGTTTGTGAGCGGTGTACCGCATGACTGACAGAATTTTGTGCCGTCAGGACATTGATTTCCGCAATTCGGACAAAACATAGAATCCCTCTCTCAAGTAAAATCAGAGATTAAATCTCCGAAAAAATTCTACCATAAATAATTACAATAATCAACAAAATTCTCAAAATGTACATTAAATAACCCTCCGAAATCATCGGAAGGGTAAATCTTTTATGATTTTATTTGTTTAAGCCCGATTTTCTTTTGTCAAGATAATCCTGAAGAATTATTGTGGCGGCAACCTCGTCAACGACATTTTTACGCTTTTTTCCTCTTGTATTTGTGGTGTTGAGAAAATTGTGAGCCGTAATTGTTGTTCCACGCTCATCCTGCATAACGCATTCAATGCCTGTTTCATTGCTCAGATTTTCGGCAAACGCTCTGGCATTCTGTGCACTTTCGCCCTCACTGCCGTCCATATTTTTCGGAAGTCCCACAACAATAAGCTCGGCTTTTGTTTCTTTGGCTGTATTTGACACCTTTTCAAGCAACTGTTTCGGTGACTTTTCAAAAATAACCGTATATGGCGACGCTAAAAACTCGGTTTTGTCGCATACGGCAATGCCTGTGCGTGCTTTTCCGAGGTCAACTGACATTATAATCATTTTGTTTGTCCTTTCACTTTGGTTTACTCCATTATAATGCAAAATCAGAATTTTAACAACGGCTTTTTTTAATGTTGAACAATCTTTTGCGTAATTACTTTATTAAGTTTTTTCAAAGCTTTGTTTCTACAAAAGAATATAAAAATTCTCATTCACAAAAAGACAAAACTGTTACCCATAATATCCTATAATAAAATACAAAAAGAAGTAAATCATTAAAGGGATGTTGATTTTTATGGAAGCAAAAACTACTTTGGCTCGCAGACAGGACGCTGTTCAGGGCGATTTTATGCGGAAAATGCTCACAAACGCAGGTTGTCTGCTCTGCGGAATTTTGGTGTCACGGGGAGCGGTTCTCGGAAGCCTTGCACCGTTCGGGGCATCATTTGCGGCGGCAGTTCCGAGAAAGTATCTTTTGTCATCACTCTTAGGCACGGCATTCGGCTATGTCCTGCTCAAACCCTCGGACAGCTTTCGTTACCTTGCCGTTGTGGCGGCAATAGGCGGTCTGCGGTGGCTGCTCGGCGATCTTGACAAGGTTACCAAAAGCAAGGTTTTTGCTCCGCTTGTGGCATTTGTTCCGATTTTTGCAACGGGTGTTTCGTTGCTTTTCGTAAGCACAAGCACGCTGACAACCTTTGCCGATTGCGTAACCGAGGCGGTAATTGCAGGTGCGGCGGCATATTTTATCAGCACAGCACTGCACCTTGCAGGCGACAACAGAAGTTTTGAAGTTTTTTCGCAACAGGAAACCGCAAGCGTGGTTATGTCGGGGTGTATCCTGATTCTGGCTTTCGGCAGTATTGCTTGGCAGAATATCTCGCTCGGCAGAATTATTGCAATGCTCGTCATTTTGCTCTGTTCACGCTACGGCTCGGTTACGGGTGGTGCAATCAGCGGAATTTCAACAGGAGCGATTTTCAGCATTGCGTCAAGGGAGAATGGCTACATCTGCGGCGGTTTTGCATTCGGAGGACTTATGGCGGGGCTTTTTTCACAGCTCGGAAAATTGGGTTGTGCGATTGCCTTTGTAATCTCAAACGGTGTGATGTGCCTTGCGTTCGGTTCGCAGTTCGGAACACCGTCGGGTGTGCTTGTTGAAAGCCTTGCCGCAAGTGCGGTGTTTATGGTTCTTCCGAAAGAGGTCGGCAATGTGATTTCGCCCGTGTTTTCAAGCGACAAAAATACATCGCTCGGAGAGGCTCTGCGAAAAAATATTGTTATGCGACTCGACTTTGCCTCAAAGGCAGTCGGCAATGTGAAAAACGATGTCTCAAAAGTTTCCGAAAAGATGAAAAAGCTCTATTCGCCCTCATTTGACGCTGTTTGTGATGGTACAAGAAATGAAGTCTGCGAAACCTGCGGACTGAAAATGTACTGCTATGAACACAAGGGCGGTGTTACCCGTGACGATTTTGCAAGGCTTGAAGAGTATCTTGAATCGAACGGCACAATAGACGAAAGAGATGTTGAAAAATCTTTCGTAAAAAACTGCTGTAAAAAAGGCGAAATTGCCCGTTCAATGAACGCAAACTACCGTGAATATCAGTCGGCGCTTGAGGCACAACAAAGGATTACCGATGTGCGGAGCGTTGTTGCAGGGCAGTTTTCCGGAATCGGCGATATTCTCCACGATTTGGCTGATGAATTTCGCAACACAATGCGGTGCGATAACGAATCTGCACAACGGATAATTAGCGCCCTCACAAGCTCGGTGCAATTGTTGAGGAGTGCATCTGCCTTGTGTCAAACGGCGGAAGAATGAGCGTGGAACTTACGCTCTCGAATAAGTCCGAAAAGCTTTCTAAGGGCGAGGTTATGCGTGAGATTTCACGCTGTTGCGGAAGAAGATTTGACCTTCCGACAATCAGCCGTGAGGGCAACAGAATCCGTATTGCAATGTGCGAAATGCCCGTGTTTGATGTTGAAATCGGAAGCGACCAGCACACCGCCGACAACGGTAAGCTCTGCGGTGACTGCATAAATTATTTTAATGACGGTTTCGGCAAAACATATGCGCTCGTGTGTGACGGTATGGGTACGGGTGGCAGAGCTGCCGTTGACGGCAATATGGCGGCGTCTGTTATGACAAGACTGCTAAGGGCGGGACTTTCAGCCGACAGCTGTTTGCAGATTGTGAACTCCGCCCTCATGGTAAAAAGTGAGGACGAATCGCTTTCAACGGTTGATGTCACAAGTGTTGACCTCTACACCGGCAAAACCACTTTTAAAAAGGCAGGCGCACCCGTAACATTTGTAAAGAAAAACGGCAGGGTAACGGTTCGTGAAATGCCGTCGCTCCCTGCAGGAATTCTAAATGGTATAAAATTTTCAACCGACACGGTAAATCTGACAACGGGGGATATGATTGTTATGGTATCAGACGGTGTAATTACGGGCGATGACAAATGGCTCGAAAAGCTTATTCGCACATGGAATGAGGGCAGTACCCAGGATCTTGCAAAGGCTGTTGTTGACGAGGCGGTAAAGCACCGTAAGGCCGACCGTGAGGACGATGTCACCGCCGTTGCAATCAGAATTACGGAGAACGGACATTGATTCAAATTAAGTTAAAAATTGAAAAACAGAAAATATAGCGAGGTTAATCGGACACACGCAAGTAAAGGCACAGAATTTATGTAAAACAAATTCAGTAAATGTCACAAACCCGTAGGGGCGTTCATCGGACGCCCGCACGGCGAGCCGCCGTTCCCAATTCGTGTAGATAGTTTGTAATGTTAAAAAACATTTATGCCCGAGCGTAGCATTGTTACTGTTTGTATAAACAGTAGGGGCGTTCATTGGACGCCCGCCTTGATGATACTGTTTGCTTATTCACATAATTTTTGATGTGATGAAAATTGTGTATTCAATTTTGCACGCAATGCGTGCAATCGTGTGCAACGCACACGAAGGGGAGAACACGGTTCGCCGCTACATTTTAATATCCACACAAAAACAGGCTGTACGCAATCTGTACAGCCTGTTGCTTTATGGCTTTCTTGTGCCGCAACCGCATGTTCCGACATAATTTTGATTTATCTTTCCACACTTTGGACATTGCCAAACATCGGTTTGAGCTGAAATCGGTTCAAAATTCGGCTTTTGACAACTACAGTTTGAGCAGTATCTTATGTTGGCAGGATTTGAATTTCCGCATTTCGGACACAGCCATTTTGTACTTACTTCGTTTTTTCGCGGCTTTCTTTTGTAATATAACTGTCAAATGCTTTATTTGCCGATGCGTTTACTTTTTGAATTGCACATGCAAAAATTATTGCAATTATTTCGAGAAATGCCGCAATCATCATACCTGTGAGATTTTCATCACGGTGATGATCTATATAAGATGATACATTCATTATAAATACGATTGTTGAAACAATTTCTAGAATAATAAATATAACTATATATACCATTCGTTCAGGGTGCTTTGCGCGGAAATCGGCAATAAATTCTTCTTTGTTTTTATTGGTTCTTCATGCTTTTCGGTATGCTGTACATTATAATTTGATTTGCATTTGATTAGAAAATTATCTGATACAACATTTCCTATTTGTGCGCCGCAGTGCTGACAAAATACACTTCCGTCAGCAATTTGTTTGCCGCATTTTTGACAATACATAAATAATTCCTCCTTAATTACTGTGAAAATTCACAGCTTATATGAGAATTATAATGCAGATTTTCACACTTGTCAATTAAAAATCTAAAATTTCTCATAATTTTAAACAAAAATTCGCAAAATACTTATAATTAAGTTATTAAATATATGAGGTGATATTATGATTGGTGAACGCTTACAGGAACTTCGCAAAGACCACGGCGTGTCGCAGGCACAGCTTGCGGAGCTTTTGGGTGTGTCGCACTACACAATATCATCTTACGAATGTAACCGCAGTGACCCCGACGATAATTCAAAAATAATCATTGCAAAACTTTTTGATGTGTCGGTTGACTATCTCATCGGTCTGATTGACGAACCGCTCTCGTTCAACCGCAACATTCGCTCTGTTTCTCTTCCGCAGTCATTTACAAAAGAGGAATGTGGCGATGTGCTTGACTATATAAAGTATCTCGAATTCAAAAAGAGTAAAATTAATGAATAAAAACAACCCTTATCCGCGTGTGAGATAAGGGTTGTTTTGGAATTTGTTGGTGTTAATGGATTTCATAAAAGAACTTGAGTAGGATATAATATGTTTGAAATTTATTATTGGGGAACGAATTAGGCTTTAAAATGCAAAAATGTTCCCCAAGGTGCATTGACTGTTGGGGAGAATTGTATTATACTTTTACAAGAGAATGTACCCCAAAGGAGAATTATAATGGCCGCAAAATACAATGAAATACAAGAGTTACTAAGAAGCCGTGCTGACCTTAATGCAAGGTTAAATTTAATGCCGTATGACGGAACTCCCGAAATTAAGGAACGAGGTAATGAAAAATATCTTTATGTGAGAAAGCGTGTTGCAGGAAAACAGACATCAACTTATGTAGGTGCATATACGGAAGAATTATATAATTTGCTCCTCCGCAATGCCAGAGAAGCCCGTGAAATCAGGAAAGAACTTCGCAGTATAGATAAACAACTTGCAAATGCGGGATATTCAGAAGATGAACTTTCTTCTGATGTTATAAACAATATTGCGTTTGCCCGTGCAAATATGAAAATGAATATATATGATCAGGCTGTTCTTGAGGGTGTTGCCACATCATTCCCACAAACTGAAGAAATCATAGATAACGGTAAAATTTCTGGTGTGACTGCAACAGATGTTCAGAAAATTTTGAATTTAAAACACGCATGGGAATTTATTTTGGATCGTGATGTAATAGCAAGTCGTTCCGATTACTATATGCTCAGCCATATAGCAAGAGTTGTTAATGAAGGATTTTTTGCGGAAGGCGGAAGAATTAGAGGAGTTCCGGTTACTATCGGAGGTTCTTCATATGTTCCACCGTTGCCTAATGAGTTGGATGTAAAAGAAAAAATCCGTGAAATTATAGAAGAAAGTGATGAAGTTATCAATACGGCAATTAAGTTGTGCCTTTATTGTATGAAAACACAAATATTTCTTGACGGTAACAAGCGTGCCTCTGTAATTTTTGCAAATCACTATCTTATTTCACACGGTGGCGGATTTCTGGTGATTCCTGAAAAGGAAGTGCCTGAATTTAAAAGACTGCTTGTAAAATACTATGAGGGTGAAGATATAACCGTAATTGCAGATTTTATGAAAAAGTATTGTTGGAAAAAGATAGAGTAAAAACAAAAGAAAGTACCGTTTGGGTACTTCTTTTTTGGTGCGCCAACAGGTGTTTTATCTATCTAAGTTATTCTACCTCGCTTGTTGCGGCTTGTTCAAAGCTAAAAATTCATCAACGCTCTCGCTAAAAACAGTCCGCCGGACTGTTTTCTTAACGCTCGCCTTCGAGTCCTGTTCACGCATAACGGTAAAATAAAAGAAAGCACTCGTTTGAGTACTTTCTTTTTTGGTGCGCCAACAGGGACTCGAACCCCGGACCGACCGGTTATGAGCCGGTAGCTCTAACCAACTGAGCTATTGGCGCGTATTCTGTTTTCATTTGACAAATCGTTTATGCGATGTCAAATATCGTAATCAGCTTACGCAAAAAATATTATATCAAACTTTCCTTTGATTGTCAATGATTTTTATGCCGTAATATTCATTGTGGTTTTGCACAGTAAATTTAAATAAACTTACTTTTCGCTTGTTCAAATAAACTGCTTGTGTTATAATTGCCTTATACGGACGGTGAAGTTACACTTGACCGAAAAATAATTTGGAGGTTTTTAATATGGCAGAAATAAAAGCGTTCAGAGGAATGCGTTACAACACGGAAAAAGCAGGCGAAATTTCTCAGCTTTGCTGTCCGCCTTATGACATCATAAGCGAGGAACAAAGACTCGGTTATATCAGTGAAAACGAGTATAATATCATTCGGCTTGAGCTTCCGAAAGAGGGCGAAAACCCGTATCAGACAGCAAGAGAAATCCTTGATATGTGGCGGAACAGGGGCATTCTTGTGAGCGAGGACAAGCCTGCAATCTATGTTTATGAGGAAGAATTTACGGCTTACGGCGAACGCAAGAGCATCAAGGGTATCATCGCCCGTGTTCATCTTGAAGAGTTTGAAAAGGGAATCATTCTTCCGCACGAGTTCACTCTTTCAAAGGCTAAAGAGGACAGACTTAATCTTATGAAGGCAACAAACTGCAATTTCAGTCAGATTTATGCCCTTTATATGGACAACGAGCATACAATTCTTGCAACAATTGATAATGAATCTAAGAACGCACCAAAGCTTGAATTTACCGACGGTGAGGGTGTTACTCACAGACTTTGGATTGTTACGGATGAAAATGTAATCGCAAAGCTTTGTGCAGATTTTGCCGACAGAAAGCTCTATATTGCAGACGGTCACCATCGCTATGAAACCGCTTTAAACTATCGAAACTACTGCCGTGAAAACGGTCTTTCAAAGGTTGGCGATCCTTGTGATTATCAGATGATTTATCTTGTTGACATGGAGCATCCGGGACTTGTTGTATTCCCGACACACCGCCTTGTGCGTGATTTGCCGGACTTTAATGTTGAAAAAGTTCTTGACGGTTGCAGGGAATATTTCGATGTTACCGAAATGAACGGTACGGACAATATGGAAAGCGAGCTTGCAAAGCTCTATGACGATGGCAAAAAGGCATTCGGATTCTATGTCGGAAACGGAAAATGGTACAGGCTTGTGCTGAAAAGTCTTGATATTATGGACAAGCTTCTTCCCGAATTGAGCGAACCGTCAAGACAGCTTGATGTTACCGTTCTCCATTCACTTGTGCTTGAAAGAATTTTCGGCATTGACAAGGAAAATATGGCAAATCAGATTAACCTTACATACACCAAATTCTTCTCAGAGGCTGTTGAGGGCGTTGACAACGGCAAGTTCCAATGCTCGTTTGTGCTTAATCCGACAAGAGTAACCGAAATCCGTGATGTTGCCGCCGCCGGCGAAAAGATGCCGCAGAAGTCAACATATTTCTATCCGAAGATGATTACGGGCATGGTTATGAACGATATCGGAGTTGAATAATGAACGAAAAGATGCGTAGAAAAGACAGGAAAACCACCGAAGAAAGAGCCTATGAAATCCTTAAAAACGGTGAATACGGCATTTTGTCAACAATCGGCGAGGACGGCTATCCCTACGGTGTGCCTGTAAATTTTGCCGTTGAGGGCAACAAAATTTATTTCCATTGCGCTCGAATTCGGGTTTGAAACTGAAAAATGTTGAATACAGCAACAAGGTTTCGTTCTGCACGGTTCAAAACAACAGAATTGACGGTGCAAAACTGACTTCAAAATACGAAAGTGCGGTTGTGTTCGGTACGATTGCAAAATCGGCTGAAAATAAGAACAGAGGTCTTGAACTGATTGTTGAAAAATATGCTCCCGAATTTATCGAAAGCGGAAAAAGGTGCATAGAGAAATCGGGCAGTATGACAGGCGTTTATGAAATCACAATCGAAAAAATCACGGGCAAGGAAAATAAATAGTTTATTTATAATTGTTTAAGGGCAGAATATGAAAGAGGTGAGTATATGAAAATTCTTGTTGTTTTTACGGGCGGTACAATCGGTTGTGTGCGTAAGGGCGAGGTGCTTTCGCCCGACAATGAGCAGAAATATATGCTCACGCAGATGTATCTTGACAGGTACGGCGATGTTGATTTTGACACGGCTGAGCTTATACCGTCCTCAGCGAAAATCTTGAGGGCTGTCACATGAACCGGCTTGCGACTGTCTGCAAAGCTATGATTTGAACAGCTATGACGGCATTGTTGTAACTCACGGAACGGACACTTTGCAATATACATCTGCATTTCTTGCTTATATTTTTGACGGCTTAAATGTGCCGATTGTGCTTGTTTCGGCAAATTATCCGCTTGATGACAGCCGTTCAAACGGCTTTGAAAATTTCGTCGGTGCGATTGACTTTATAAAATCAGGCAGCGGAAACGGTGTTTTTGTTTCGTATAAAAACGCTGATTTGCCCGTGACAATTCACAGAGCGTCAAGACTGCTTGCACATTCGGCATACAGCGACGAACTGCACAGTATTTTTGGCGAAAGCTACGGAAAAATTCAGAACGGACTTTTTGTGAAGAATACCCGTTATAAGGCATTAAAAAGCAAGTTTGCTTTTGATGAAAGCGTCCGACTTTCGGATAACAGCAATGTGCTGAAAATTTCCGCAACGGTCGGTATGCAGTATCCTGAAATTACGGAAAATGTAAAAGCCGTTTTACTTGAGGGATTCCATTCGGGTACGCTGAATACAGACGGTAAGGCTTTGAACGACTTTTGTCAAAAAGCAAAAGCAATGAATATTCCCGTATTTTTGACGGGTGCGTGCAAGGGCTTTTATTACGAAAGCAAGCTGAAATTTGACGGGCTTAATATAACAGTTCTGCCTCCTGCATCACCGATTGCAATGTACATCAAGCTGTGGCTTTTGCCGAAAAGTGAATTTGACAAGGCCTTTTTGCCCTGTGCAGAAGATTTTTAATGTTAAGTTTTATAACATTTTAATAAATTAATCTTATAATATATTAAAAAATAACAAAAATAATTTTTGATATTGACTTATAAAAACAAATAATATATATTAATATTTGCAAATTATTGATTTTATAACGATGCGCATCAAAAGATTAATAAAATTGCAGTTATTACATACAGGAGATGGTTTTATGAGAATAATCAAGAAAAAATTTTCAATTGCTTTATGCTTAATGTTGGCAATTGCAATGTGTAGTCTTTCTATCGTTAATACAGCTGCGTTATCAATGCTTTCTGCTGATGTGGCTGATAATAGCGATTTAAAAACCAAAATTGGATATATAGATTTTTCATATTGTTATAAATCAAAAACTTTGGGTGAAGATGTAAAACAAGATCTTAAAAATGTCGAAAAATATATAAACAAACGAAAAAGTATTCTTTATCTGATTTGAATAAATTAATAAAAAAGGCTGATAAAGCGTCCTTTGATACATATTCAATTAGTAAAGGAACTGATTATAGTAAATACTTGCCAACATCAAAGGTTCAATTGAACAGTTATGAAAAGAAAGTCTTTAATAGTAATCCTACCTATGGTATGGTTGTATTGGTTCAGGCGGATTATGCGAATAAACAAGAAAAAAATAGATTTGGTTCAAATACTATGGGAACAAATGGGGATGCTTTTCGACATGCATTGTGGAATGCGATGGGTGCACGCGGAACAAGTGTAAAATATATGGAACAGTTCGCAACTGCCCATGAAAAAGGTTCGCGCAATTATAATCCTAGAAGCGTAGATACCCAAATGGATTTGAAAAATAATGCTATCGGAAGAAATTTGTTAAAATCCATGAAATTCCCAAATAGACCACCTAATGGAATGACAATACCATTTATTATAACAACGAATATAGCAAATGCTGTTAACAGTGGTAAAATGGTAAGATATGTAGATGTAAAAAAACAAAAAAGTATAATAAACTTATAAAAACAAATTCTTCATCTAAAAATTAAGGAGGAAAAATGAGAAAAAGTTTGGCACTGACAATTTCGTTAATTATTGTGTGTCTGTTTGCAGTAGGTTGTTCGCAGAACGAGTTGAAGCCGAATGACAGTATTGCAACTGAAATAAGCAAAATTCAGAATACCGAAAAGGGAATTTCGCTTGATTCATATGCAGACAGTTGGGATAATGTGCTGATTGATTCATCATATGATATTAAAACAGCTGTCGAAAATCTAAAAATCAAAAATGCCGAAAAACTGTCGGTTACAGGTGTTGACGATACATTGGTCATTGCTTTTATCAAAGATAATTCAATTACCGAATACGCTTTGATTGATAACAAAAACAAAGAAGTGTTTGATATTCTTTTTGATTATATGTATCAAAACACAAACAAAATTTATCCTAAAGGAACACTGTTTGAGAAAAATTAACAAAACCGCATAAATAAAAATAAGGACAAATGACTTGATGACTGTCATTTGTCCTTTTAGGTTATTGTATTAAATTATTCGTCTTTGCTTTTATCTTTGAAATTATCTTCTGTTATGTTGTAGGTTGCACCGACAACTTCCTGAGTAAGATACTTTTCGTTTTCGGCAAGCTTTTCCGAACGGTTGTCTGCCTCCTCATTTTCTTTACCCGGCCATTTCTTGTAAACCACCTTGAGAAGAATAGGTGTTGCAAGCGATGAAACGATGATGAGAATAATAATAGGAGCAAAAAACTGCGGTGCCATAAGACCTGTGTCAAGTCCCTTTTTGGCAACGATAAGACCGACCTCACCACGGTTCATCATACCTACACCGATTTTGAGCGAGTCGGGCATATTGAATTTGCAAAGCTTTGCCGTACCGCCGCAGCCGATAACCTTTGTCAAAAGTGCAACTGCAACGAGTGCAATTGAGAACCAGAGCATTGAAAGGTTGAAATCGTTAAAGCTTGTCTGAAGTCCGATACTTGCAAAGAATACAGGTCCGAAAATCATGTACGAGCTGACATCCATCTTTCTTTCGATGTACTGTGAATCCTTGATGTTACAGAGGATAATACCTGCAACATATGCACCTGTGATGTCTGCAATTCCGAAAAATTCTTCCGCACAATATGCACACGCAAAGCAGAGAACAAGGCCGAAAATCGGAATTCTTCTTGAGTGCGGCCAGAGCTTGTCGAGCCACTTGAAGAGAAAATAAAGTGCAAAGCCGAGTACAAAAGCAAGAACAAAGAAAAGTACAATGTTGATGCAAACGGACGCAGCTGAACATCGGGGCTTTTGAAACCGATTACAACGGTGAGAAGTACGATGCCGATAACATCGTCTATAATTGCGGCTGAAAGAATTGTTGTTGCAACTCTTCCTTTCAGGTGTCCCATTTCTTTAAGAGCCTGAACAGTAATACTAACCGAGGTTGCCGCAAGGATTGTTCCCATAAATACACCTCAAGCATCGCAAGGTCGCCGTCACCAAAGCCGAATACAAGGTAAACAGCCGCACCGCCTGCAACCGAAACGATTACACCGGCAAACGCAACAAGCAAGGCAACAGGTCCTGTTTTGATAAGCTCTTTAAGATCCGTTCCCAGACCTGCCGAGAACATCAGCAATATAACGCCGATTTCAGCCATACCTGAGATGAACCCGTCATACGAAACAAAATTAAGCATACAAGGTCCTACGATAAGACCTGCAATAATCTCACCCACAACCTGCGGTGCGCCGAGCTTTCTGGCAACGATACCGAGAAGCTTTGCCGCAACAAGGATTATGGCAAGATTCTTCAGAATATCAAGTGTGTTAATTTCCATAACTTCTTTTTCGGACAGACTTCAAACGCCTCATAAACGGCAGTCTGACCGACTCTCCTTTCTCTCTTATAAAACCGAATATATTCTATCACAATCGACAGCAATTTTAAATAAATATTTTGAAGTTCGACAAAAATCGCACTTTGCACAAATTAATGAATAATACAGCTTGAAAAATATGCAAAAAGTATTTTTATGTATTATTGCTCTTAAGGGTTGGAATGCTTGCTTTTATGAGTTTTGTCATATGCTCGGAAATCACTGAAACCGATTCAATAAGTTCATCCGAATAATCGTTTGTGTTCTCCTGATTTTCAACAAAGGCATAGTATCCGCCGTAGATTGCGTAGTCAAGAAGTGTGCAGAATTTCTTATCGTTTATATATTCCGGGCAGTTCTCGAAAATCATATTTTTCAATGATTTTGAAAGCTTTACTATAAGATTGGGATGTTGTGAACCGGAAAAAACCGTGTTTGTCAGTGCCTTGTTTTCGGTCATTGCACCCAGAAGATTGCGATAAAATTTTACGGGCTCGTCAATCATCATCTGCGGATTGTTTATGGTACTTACAATGCCGTCAACTACCTCGCTTTCAATTTTGTCCGAAAGGTCGAACATATCCTCATAATATGTGTAGAAGGTCGATTTATTGATGAGTGCTTTTTCACAAAGCTCCTTAACGGTAATTTTGCGCAGTTCTTTTTTTGAACGCAGATTTACAAATGCGTCAAAAATACTTTTCTTGCTTTTCATAACTCTTATGTCCAAAGATAATCACCTGATTTTAAAATTAGTCGGTTTTCCAACGAAAGTAGCGTAATTGTCGCTTGTTTATGCTTTCGTTATTGTATATTATAACAGTATGGGATAAGTGTGTCAAAAATAAAAATTACGGATGAAACACGCATTCTCTGACTATTTTTTGGAACGATTTTCACAGCAACTGACAATATTTCAGGCAAACCGACAAAATTATTTACATAAAAATCGTTTTTACCACTTGTATATTTGGTGAAAATATATTATACTATACTTGTATTATTGAAGAACTGCCTACAATCGCAGAAAAGAGGGTTACTATGGCTTTTAAAATCAATGACGAAAGAGCGCCGCTTGATCAGTTTTTACAGGGCGAATCTGTTCGTGCTTATGAATTTTTAGGCTCACACTTTGTGAACTGGGACGGCCGTCAGGGTGTTGTTTTCAGAGTATGGGCACCGAACGCATTGTCCGTTTCGGTGGTCGGTGATTTTAACGACTGGAACAATGACGCAAACTTTATGTACAAAATCTCGGACGGCGGTGTCTGGGAGTTGTTTATTGAGGGAATTCCGGAGTTTGCCTGCTATAAATATTGTGTCGAAACCCCGTGGCATGAGAGAAGGCTCAAAACCGATCCTTATGCTTTTCATTGCCAGACTCGTCCCGACAACGCATCCCGTGTTTACGAGATTGACGGCTACGAGTGGCATGATGAAAAGTGGTATGATTACAAAAAAGAGCATCCGCACAAGAATATGCCTATCAATGTTTACGAGGTAAACGCAGGTTCTTGGCGTAAGTATGAGGACGGCAATGTTTTCAGCTATCGCAAGCTTGCTGATGAGCTTATTCCTTATGTAAAGAATATGGGCTATACTCACATTGAGTTTATGCTCTTACAGAATATCCGTTTGATGGCAGCTGGGGCTATCAGGTTACAGGTTACTTTGCCGCAACATCCCGTTACGGTGAGCCGAAAGACCTTATGTATTTTGTGGACAGATGTCATGAAGAGGGCATCGGCGTTATCCTTGACTGGGTTCCTGCCCACTTCCCGAAGGACGCACACGGTCTTGGCAGATTTGACGGTACAGGCTGTTATGAATATGAAGATCCCCGTATCGGCGAACACAAGGAATGGGGTACATATATCTTCAATTACGGCAGATATGAGGTAACAAGCTTCCTCCTTTCATCTGCAATGTTCTGGCTTGACAAGTATCATGTTGACGGTATCCGTGTTGACGCCGTTGCATCAATGCTTTATCTTGACTACAACAGAAAAGACGGCGAGTGGATTGCAAACGCATACGGCGGAAGAGAAAACCTTGTTGCCGTTGATTTCCTGCAGAAGCTCAACACGGTTGTACATATGTTCCACCCCGAGGCTATGATGATTGCCGAAGAAAGTACGGCATGGCCAAATGTTACACGCTATCCGATTAAGGATATGGGACTCGGCTTTGACTACAAGTGGAATATGGGTTGGATGAACGATATGCTTTCGTACATCTCACTTGATCCGTTGTGGAGAAATTATCACCACGACACACTTACATTCAGCATGGTTTATGCTTTTTCCGAGAACTTTATGCTCCCGATTTCTCATGATGAAGTTGTTTACGGCAAGGGTTCTCTCATCAATAAAATGCCCGGCGACTATGACATGAAGTTCAGCGGTGTGAGAGGTTTCATAGCGTATATGATGGCTCACCCGGGTAAGAAGCTTATGTTCATGGGCAGTGAAATCGGTCAGTTTGACGAGTGGAATGCTAACGAGGAGCTTGAATGGAACCTTCTTTCATTTGAAAAGCACCGTCAGCTTAACCTTTTCTTTGCTGAGGTAAACAAGTTCTATCGTGATGTTCCTGCCATGCATGAGAACGACTATGATTGGGACGGCTTCCAGTGGATTGCACTCGATGACTACAAGAACAGCATCATTTCGTTCCGCAGAATTGCTTATGACGGCAGTGAAATCATCTGCGTATGTAACTTCCAGCCTGTTCAGCACGATAACTATGTTGTTGGTGTGCCCGAATACGGCATTTATGAAGAAGTGTTCAACTCCGAGGCTGAGGAATTCGGCGGTTGCGGAATCAGAAACGCGGGCGAGCTCAAGGCTAAAAAGAAGAAAGACCACGAGCTCAACTATTCAATGGAAATCACAGTTCCGCCGCTTGCTGTTATGTATTTCAAGCTTAAAAAGAAGCTGGCTCTTCCCGTAAAGAAAAAGACTACGGCAAAAAAGGACGCCGCTCTTGCAAAGCTTAAAGCCGAAAAGGCAAAGAAATCGGCAAAGGCTGCCACAAAAAAGGAAGATAAGGCAGAAAAAGTAAAGGTTGAAGCAAAGTCTGCAAAGGCAGAAGCAACCGCTGAAAAGATTGAAAAGAAAGCCGAACCCGCTCCCGAAAAGCCCGTTAAAAAGGCAGTAAAAGCAGTTAAGGAGGAAACTCCTGCTCCTGCTGAGATTGAGAAAAAAGCTGAAAAAACAGAAAAAGCAGTTAAGGCTGAAAAAGTCGAGAAAACCGAAGCTGCCGTAAAGGCTGAAAGCAAAACCGTAAAAGCGGAAAAGCCTGTCGAAAAGAAAACAACAGCTAAAAAATAATCAAAATATTACAAATCATTTGTGCCGACGGATTTTTCTGTCGGCATTTTTGTTTGCCCGAAAACGCATTACATACAAAATTTTTGTAAAGTCTATTGTTATTGTGACCGTATTTGTGGTATAATCATTTAAATACGGAATGCCGAAAATTGCCGTTTGAACGGCACAAAATTGTCGGCTGATTTTAATTTTGATTATTACGGAGAATTTTATATGAAAATCGACAACAAAAAGGCAAGAATAATTCTTGCGGTTATTATTGCGGTGAGCCTTGTCATAAGCACGGTTTATATGTTTTCAAAACAGGGCTTTCACGAGGACGAGTTTCTGACCTATAACCTTGCAAATTCCTCAAAACAGCTTAATGTTGACGGAGGTTGGAACAGTCCCGAAGATTTCAACGAGTATCTTGCCGTGTCGCCCGATGACAGATTCGACTATGCTCAGGTATATGAAAATCAGATTATAGATGCGTCGCATCCGCCTCTCTATTACGCACTTGTTCACACGGTCTGTTCGTTCTTTCCGGGCGTGTTCTCAAAATGGCTTGCCTATTCAATAAATGTGCTTGCCATGGCAGGCATTTTGATTATGCTTTATAAAATCGGACGGAAAATCACGGGCAACAATCTTTACGCCTTGATCGGTGTGGGGGCATATGCTCTGAGTATTGCGTGTATTACCACAACAATTTATCTCAGAATGTACGCAACGCTTACCTTCTGGGTGCTTGCGTTCGTTTATATGAGCATAAAGCTCTATGAAAAAAGAACACCGTCGGCATAAAGGACTGCATTCTGCTTGCAGTTACAGTGCTTTGCGGTGTGCTTACCCAGTATTATTTCATCCTCTTTGCAGGACTTACGGGACTTGTTTTCCTTGTGCTCAAAATCAAGGAAAGTGCGGTAAAGACCTCGTCAAGTACATTATTGCGGCTGTTGTGGGTGCAGGACTTGCACTCTGCATTTATCCGTACATAATCTCGAATGTACTCGGCGGTAACCGTGGACTCAGTTCGCTTGATATGTCGGCGCTTGATATGATTACGGTTGTGACCTATGTTTTCTACAAGCTTTGCACCTATGTTCAGATTCTTGCAAAGGATATGTTCATCAATCAGGTTTGGCTGCTCGGACTTTGTACAGCCGCAGTTATCGGATTCGGAATTTATTTCCGTTTTGTGAAAAAGGTAAAAATCCCTAAAAAGGCGATGTTTGCCGTAGTTCCGGCAGTTTGCTATTTCATCGGCATTTCACTTGTTTCACCGTTTAACAGCGACCGCTATGTTATGGCGTCACTTCCGCTGATTGCGATGCTTTTTGCATTCTCGTTCATCAGAATTTTCACACTTTTCAAAAATCAGAAGATACGCCTTGCCGTGCCTGTATGCATTTTGCTTGCGTCAGTCACAGCGTTTGTTACGGTTAAGCCTATTACACATACGGCAAAACAAATCTCTATGAGCCAAAGACAGACAACTGCATTTTTGTCGGAACTGCAATGCTTGAATGGAACAAGTGTATTGACAAGTTTATGAACTACGACAGCACAATGATTGTTCAGAGTTCAAAGTTCTCTCCGACTCTCGGTGATGAGCTTGAAGAATTTGCCGAAAAACGAGGAGTTATCACCAACGGAAAGGTTTCTTCGCTTGCCGAGGCATTTATGTTTAACGGCGACACAAATAAGCAGGAAACCGACAGCATGGAAAAACTCAAAACGGACAAAAAGCTTGCGTCACTTGACGAGGTAACGGTTTATGTTTCCCGCCTTGCAGACAAAGATGATGTGCTTAAATACATAACGGAAAACACAAAATTTAAGAATTATGAGCTTATTCAGGCTGATTACAGCTTTGAAGATTTCTACAACTGGTACGACTATTTTGTTGAAACCGAGTCGTATTGCAATGTTTATCGTTTTTATTAACAGAGGTGTTTAAAATGAATTCGGATAAAATCGATCGCAAAAATTCTATCGGTGTAGCATTTTCGGGCGGTGGACTTCAAGGTATTGCTCACATCGGTGCTGTTCAGGCTCTTTATGAACTCGGAATCCATCCGCAGTATGTTTCGGGTACAAGCTCGGGTGCGGCAATGGCGGCAATCGTTGCAATGGGCTGTGATTCCGATGAAATGAAAAGAGTTGCAAAAAAGCATTGGAAAACTCTTGCCGAAATCGACAACGCCTTATTTTCAAATCTCTTGCACAGCTTATTTTAAATAAAAAGATTCAGAAAGACGGCATCAAGTCGGGTGAACTGATTGAAGATGTTATCCGTGACATTATGAATGAAAAAGGTATAACAGGCTTTGAAAATCTTCCGATTAACCTTTCAATTTGTACGGTTGACACGCTTACAACCGATGAATGTATTTTTACAACCAAGGAAGAAAATCTTGAAAACGAGCATATTCACTACATAACAGGCGCTCCGCTTGAAACTGCTGTTCGTGCAAGTATGTCGTTCCCTGCAATTTACACAACCTGTCCTTATGACAAGTACAACTTTATTGACGGCGGTTCAAAGGACAATTTGCCCGTAAAAATTCTGCGTGATATGGGCGTCGGCAAGGTTCTTGCAATCGGCTTTGATATTATGACCTACAATCCCGACGCAGGCCTTGGCGGTCTTATTAAGGTTATTTGGCGTGCGCTTGATGTTTATTCAATTGACGGCACAAGAGAGTCAAAGAAAATGGCTGACCTCGCAATTGATATCAAGAACGAAAACACACAGCTTTTCTCAATGGACAGCGTTGACGAAACCATTCAGGAGGGCTACGATGCGATTATGGCTCACAAGGACGAAATTTTAAAGGTTTTCGGTGAGCAAAACAGTGCGGAATAATTAAGATTAAAGAGGACTTCTTTTTTGAGAAGTCCTTTTGATGTAGATGAAACGAGGATTTTATGTTAAAAATTTTGAATAAAACCCGAAAGGTATCGGGCAAAATGTCCGTACCGAAACAAATTATGACAACATTCTTTGCTCTGCTTTTTGGCGGTGGCATGGGGATTGTCGCAAAGTTTCTTGATTTGAACAGACTGCCGAGCTTTCTCGATTGGCTTGATTTGTCAAACTTTTTGGGCAGAACGGCACCGTGGATTTTTATTGCCGTGTGCCTTGCCGTATTCAGCAAATCACCCTTAAAAGCAGGAATTAATGTTTTTTCGTTTTTTGTGGGAATGTTAATAGGGTACTATGTGTGGACAAGTGTTTTTGCAGGCTTTTATCCCGATATTCCGTACCTTATGAGGTGGCTGATTCTTGCTGTTGTATCGCCGTTTTTGGCATTTCTGATTTGGTATGCAAGGGGACGGGGTGCGCTTGCAATCGGAATTTCTTCCGTACTCATAGCAATATTCTGTTGCTTTGCGTTTAATCTCAACTTTGCCGATTTCAGAATTCTGTACTTCCCCGAATTTATACTTTGGCTTGCAAGCATCGGAATTTTGTTCAAGGATGTAAAACAGAGTGCATTTTCTCTGCTGATTTCAATTCCCGTTGCCCTTTCGCTTGAATACACGGGACTTCTCGGAATTATTGGCATTGGTTGATATTTTTAAATCTCTGTTGTATAATCTAAGTGCAGATTATTTGCATCTCTAAAGTGATGTAAATAATCATAGAAATTCAAAATGTGAAAAATGTAAAAAATTTGCAGGAGGGTGATTTTTTGTGGATATCAGCGTTGGCGACAGAGTTGAGATGAAAAAACAGCACCCATGCGGTTGCAAAACCTTTGAAATTCTGCGTGTGGGAATGGATTTTAAGATAAAATGCGAAAAATGCGGCAGAGAGGTTATGGCGCCCCGTGCAAAGATTGAAAAAAATATTAAAAAAATTTTGACGGAGTAAGATATATATGTTTGAAAAAATCGAAATATTTGACAAAAGGTACTCCGAGCTTTCCGAAAGGCTCTACCAGCCGTCAGTAGCGGGCAATCCCGAGGAATATCAGAAAATTATGAAGGAAATCAAGTCGATTGAGGAAATCGTTTTGACCTACCGTAAATACAAAGAGGCTGTTCAGACCGAAAAAGACAGCCTTGAAATTCTTGAGGAAACAAGCGACAAAGAGCTTAAAGAGCTTGCTCAGATTGAGCTTGACGAGGCTAAGAATAATATCAAAATCTTGCGGAAGATTTGAAAATTCTGCTTTTGCCGAAGGATCCGAACGATGAACGAAATGTTATCGTTGAAATCCGTGGCGGTGCAGGCGGTGAGGAATCGGCTCTGTTCAGTGCGGTTCTGTTCAGAATGTACTCGATGTATGCCGAAAAGAAGGGCTTTAAAATCGAGATTATCAATGCCAATGAAACCGAAATCGGCGGTTACAAGGAAATTTCCTTTATGATTGAGGGCGAGGGTGCATACTCACGCTTTAAGTACGAAAGCGGTGTTCACCGTGTTCAGCGAGTACCCGAAACCGAAAGTCAGGGCAGAGTTCACACATCGACAACAACCGTTGCGGTTTTGCCCGAGGCAGAAGATGTTGAGCTTGAAATTGATCCGAATGACCTCAAAATTGACACCTTCCGTTCAAGCGGTGCAGGCGGTCAGCATATCAACAAAACAAGTTCCGCAATCCGAATCACTCACTTGCCCACAGGTATGGTAGTTGAGTGTCAGGACGAGAGAAGTCAGTACAAGAACAAGGACAAGGCTCTTAAAGTTCTCAAAAGCCGACTTCTCAAGGAAAAACAGGACAAACAGGCGAGTGAAATTGCCGAAAACAGAAAAATGCAGGTAGGTACGGGCGACCGCAGTGAGCGAATCCGCACATATAACTATCCGCAGGGCAGAGTAACCGACCACAGAATCGGTCTTACTCTCTACAAGCTTGAAGAAATTCTCAACGGCAACCTTGACGAAGTGATTGACGCACTTGTTGCCGCTGACAGAGCCGAAAAGCTCAAAGAAAGTATGGAAAAATAATCCGGTGATAATTGTGAAAACATTGTTGTTAAAAAATACAGAGGAAGATATAAAAACCGCCGCAGAGTTGCTTAAAAACGGCGGTGTTGTAGGAATCCCGACCGAAACAGTTTACGGACTTGCGGCTGACGCACTCAACCCCGAGGCCGTAAAGAAGATTTTTAAAGCAAAGGGCAGACCCGGGGATAATCCGCTGATTGTCCACATCTGCGATTTTTCCGATATTGAAAGACTTAACCTTGTGACGAAAATCCCCGACACGGCAAAAAAACTTGCCGATGCGTTCTGGCCGGGACCGCTCACAATGATTATGAAGAAGTCGGATGTTATTCCGAATGAAGTTTCGGCAGGACTTGACACGGTTGCAATCCGTTTTCCAAGCCACAAAACCGCACAGGCGATTATCCGTGAATCGGGTACGGTTCTTGCCGCACCTTCGGCAAATATTTCGGGCTCACCCAGTCCGACAACCGCACAGCATGTTATGAACGATATGGACGGCAAAATCGACGCTGTTCTTGACGGCGGTGCAAGTGAGGTAGGTCTTGAAAGCACGGTAATCACTCTTGCAGGAGATGTTCCGAGGGTACTTCGCCCGGGCGGAATCACGGTTGAAATGCTCGAGAGTGTCCTCGGCAAGGTTGAAGTTGATGATGCGGTTTTGCATAAACTTGCAGACAATGTAAAGGTTGCAAGCCCCGGCATGAAGTACAAGCACTATGCGCCAAGGGCGAGAGTAATACTTCTTAATTGCAACGATGAGCAATATATTGATTATGTAAACAAAAAGGCGGCTGAAGGGGTTGCGGCACTCTGTTGTGACGAGGATATTCCGCTTTTGAAAACTCCCGTTTTCTCTCTCGGAAAACGAAACGACTATACAATACAGGCTCACACGCTTTTTGACGAGCTTCGCAGAATTGATGAGGACGACAGCGTTAAGGTTGTATATTCAAGACTGCCAAAAACGAACGGCGTCGGAATGGCTGTTTACAACCGACTTATAAGAGCGGCAGGCTTTGAGGTGATTGACCTTGAACAGAATTAAAATTGTCGGTCTTACGGGACAGAGCGGTGCGGGAAAAAGCACGGTTTCGGCATATTTTGCCAAAAACGGAATGTGTGTTATAAATGCTGACGAGATTGTAAAAAATCTTTACACTCCCGATTCCGTATGCTTAAAGGCTGTTTCGGGTGTTTTCGGTCAGGATATTATCCTTTCTGACGGCAACATTGACAGACCTTTGCTTGCCAAAAGGGCATTTTCAAGCAAAGAAAACACACATTTGCTCAATTCAATTGTTCATCCGTTTGTTACATATGAATTTATGCAGATGGCGAAACAGGCTCAGACAGACGGCAAAAGCGTTGTGATTTATGACGCTCCTCAGCTTTTTGAAAGCGGTGCCGATGTGTTTTGCGACCTTATTGTAAGCGTTACCGCTAAAAAAGAAATAAGGCTTGAGCGAATCTGCAAAAGGGATAACATTGACATTTCCCGTGCAGAGCTAAGAATGTCTGCACAGCTTGACGAGGAATTTTTCAGAAGTCACAGCGACATTGTCATTGAAAACAATTTTTCTATAGAGCAAGTCGAGCTTGCCGCACAAAAGGCGGCAGAGGCTATTAACAACCTGATGAGGTGATAGGATGCCCCAATCAAGGCGATATAAAAAGAAAAAAAGTGCAGGAAAGGCGATTTTGGCATGGATAATTGTGCTTGCAATTCTTGCGGCGGCAGTATTTGTGTTTGTTTCGGTCTTTTACGAGGACACAAAGAAAAAGCTTGATGAGATGAATTATCCACGCACCTACAGCACATATGTTGAAAAAGCCGCCAAGGATTATGACCTTGATCCTGCGTTGATATATGCCGTAATCCACACGGAAAGTGGCTTTGACCCGAAAGCCGAATCGGGAGTTGGAGCAAAGGGTGTTATGCAGATGATGCCATCGTCCTTTGAGTGGTTGCAGGAGCAAAGAGGTTGTGCGGGACAGTACACCGAGGATGACCTGTTTGACCCCGAAATCTGTATTGATTACGGAAGTTATCTTTTAAAATATTTTTACGATTATTACGGCACGGAACGCTCGGCAATTGCCGCATATAATGCCGGCTTTGTTGTAAGCGACTGGCTCAACGATACTAATTACAGTTCGGACGGAAAGAATCTTGATTCCATTCCGTATCCCGAAACAGAGAATTATGTTGACAAGGTTGAAAGTGCCAAGGAAATGTATATAAAACTTTATTATTCACAATCTAATTAAGTGCAGAGATGTTCCGATGCCTTTGGCGGCGGATTTCAAAATAAAATGGTTTTGCCGTGTTTTACGGCACAGAAAGGACGGTTATTATGGCTGAAGAAAAGTCAAAGACAACTTTATTAAAGGAAAAAATTATGATGACCGAACCGAAGGGCGTTAAGGCTCTTTCGGAGGAAGAAATTAAAAAGGCAGACAGCTTTTGCGATGGTTACAAAAAGTTTCTTGATAACTCACCCGTTGAGCGTGAGGCTGTTCGCTATACTGTTGAGCTTGCCAAAAAAGCAGGTTTTGCAGAGTATGAGCAGGATAAAGAATATAAGGCCGGCGACAGGCTTTATTATGTAAACCGTGACAAGGCTGTTGCTCTTGTTGTAATCGGTAAAAACGGTGTTAAGAACGGTGCAAGGCTTGCAATCGCTCATATTGATTCCCCGAGAGTTGACCTCAAACCGAATCCTCTTTTTGAGGCAAACAATCTTGCATTCTTTAAGACTCATTACTACGGCGGTCTTAAAAAATATCAGTGGACAACAATTCCGCTTTCACTTCACGGTTCGGTTGTAAAGCTTGACGGTACAAGAGTTGACATCTGCTGGGGCGATGATGAGAACGAAAGCTGTTTCTGCATTACAGACCTTCTTCCGCACCTTGCAAGAGAGCAGGCGTCAAAGCCAATGGCAAAGGCAATTGAGGGTGAAAACCTCAATGTTATCCTCGGCTCTCGTCCGTATGATGCAGACAGCGACGAAAAAGACCTTGTAAAGCTCAATGTAATGGCTGTACTCAATGAGAAGTACGGTATCTGCGAGGGCGATTTTCTTTCGGCTGAGCTCTGCCTTATCCCGTCTTTCAAGTCAAGAGATATCGGTTTTGACAGAAGCATGATCGGCGGTTACGGTCACGATGATAAGGTTTGTGCTTATCCGGCTGTTATGGCGGCTCTTGATGTTGAAATGCCCGAGCAGACTTGTATCACATATCTTACAGACAAAGAAGAAACAGGCAGTGACGGCAACACAGGTATGCAGAGCGACTTCCTCCGTTTCTTCATCTATGACCTTGCAAAGCAGGACGGTGTTGACGGCTACCGTGTTCTTTCAAAAAGCACCTGTCTTTCTGCCGATGTAAATGCCGCATTTGATCCGACTTTTGCGTCTGCATATGAGGCTAACAACTGCTCATACATTAACAACGGTGTAATTATTTCAAAATACACAGGTCACGGCGGAAAGTATGACACATCAGATGCGTCTGCCGAATATATGGGAAAAATCAGAGCTATGCTTGAGAACAACGATATTCTCTGGCAGGTCGGTGAACTCGGCAAGGTTGACGGCGGCGGCGGCGGAACTATCGCAAAGTATGTTGCCAATATGAATGTCGATGTTGTTGATCTCGGCGTTCCTGTGCTTTCAATGCATGCTCCGTTTGAGATTGTTTCCAAGACAGATGTTTATATGGCATACAGAGCATTCTTCACTTTTTTTGATACAAAAGATTAATTTCGGAAAAAATACAAAAAACACTTGATTTTTGCACCGAGTTGTGATATCATACTACTTGCGGCTGATAAAAGGCCGCATATGCGCCGGTAGCTCAGCTGGATAGAGTGTCTGACTACGAATCAGAAGGTCGGGGAGTTCGAGTCTCTTCCGGCGCGCCAGAAAAGCCACATTTGTCAATGACAAGTGTGGCTTTTTTTACGAAATAAATCTTTGCAGATTCGTGAAATACGCCTTGCGTATGAAATATTACTTCGTAATGTGAAATGTGCCGAGGCACGAGGGGTTTATTCCGTTTCACTTGATGCAACGCACCAAATTTTACAATAACCAAAGGTTATTATTTCACAACCACTTTCACAAGTGGTGTTTTTTATGTCTTGTAGAAATGAATTTTGACAATTGTGTAACTGATACTATGCTGACGGAAATGTTAGTTAAATTTTGTGCAAAGTATGCATAAAATGAAAATTATTGTGTACAATGGCTTAAAAAAATAGATTATAAAGGCTATTTTCAGCATTTCTACTCTTTGAATTTGGAGCAATTTGTGATAGAATGTACATAAAGTGGTTACAAATAGGTAACAATCACTTTGAATTCAAAAAAAGGAGTGTTTCTTTGCGAAATGTTTTAAAAAGTGTTTTTAGCAAAAAGGTTTCTGCGGCAGTTCTCACGGCTGTAATGCTGTTTGTGTCGGTTTTCTCAATGTCGATGATTGCGAGTGCGGCATCGTTCTCACCGAGACTGTCTGCCCCGAGTTTAAGTAACAAATATTATTACAGTGATTTAAATGCTTTTTATAAGTACGGTTACGGTATGCCGAACTGTACAGCATATGCCTACGGCAGAGCTTATGAGATTCTCGGTTCTGAGCCAAAGCTTTCATGGAACAATGCCGAGCAGTGGTACGGTTACAACAAGTCTAACGGCTACTACAAGTACGGTCAGACTCCAAAGGTCGGCGCAATTGCCTGCTGGTCATATAACGGTGGCGGCGGTCATGTTGCTGTTGTAGAAAAGGTCGAAAACGGTCAGATTACATTTTCTAACTCTGCATGGAGCGGTAAGAGGTTCTACCTTTCCTATGCAAGCACAGACGACAAGAATGCCGGCGGTAACAGCTGGTGGAATTTTCAGGGCTACATTTACCTTGGCGATTTCAGCGGCAGTACAAGCACTACTCAGGCTACAACCAAAAAGGTAACTTACACAACAGGTACATATAAAACAGATGTTGACGATTATCTCAACATGAGAAGCGGTGCGGGTACAAGCTATTCATATGTAACATCTGTTCCGGGCAATGTTACTCTTAATGTAACAAAGGTTTCAACAGCCGGCGGTTACACATGGGGTTACACCTCGTACAACGGCAAGACAGGTTGGGTTGCTCTTGATTTCTGTACTTTTGTTTCTTCATCAACGGTACAGCCAACAACAGCAAAACCTACTGTACAGCCTACCACAGCCAAAGCCACGGTTCAGCCGACTACTGCAAAGGCAACTGTTCAGCCGACAACAGCCAAGGCTACACAGCCTGCAACAACTGTTCCTGCTGCAACAGTACAGCCTGCTACGGTACAGGCAACAACAGCTCCTGTAACTACACAGCCGAGCAATGACAACAACAATGATACTCCGTATATGATCGGCGATGTAAACCTTGACGGTCATGTCAATGTTCTTGACGCAACTGAAATCAGCAAGTACATTGTTTCAATTTCAACACTTTCTGATGTTCAGAGAGAACTTGCGGATTACAACCATGACGGTGAAATTAATGTCGTGGATGCCACAGAAATCCAGAAACTTGTTGTCGGTAATAACTGATAACAACAAAACAAAATCAAAACACGCTTTGCATTTTGCAGAGCGTGTTTTTTGTTTGGAACTTTTATAACAAAGAGGGGTATGCGAGGATGCATACCCTTTTTGAGGTTAATAAGTTTAATATTTAAGCATAATGTCAACGAAAAATTCACCGCTATTGTTGCCTGCATCAAAAATTCCGTCATAGACTTCGGTTATGCTCTTCATAGAGTGAAGTCCGATGCCCTTGCCCTGATGCTTTGTGGACGAATAAGTTTCGCCGTCCATTTCCAAAGGCTTGCCGTAGTTGTTTGTTGAAACAATGTACAAACAGTCACCTTTTATTTCGGAAGTCAGGTTAAAATATCTTTTGCCTTCTTCTATGGTACAGCAACCGTCAATTGCGTTTTCAAGTATGTTGCCGAAAATACTGCAGAGGTCAACATCAAGAATTCTCGATTTGTCGGGCAAATCAATCCGCCAGTTAATGTCAACATTGTTCTCAATCGCCTGTTGACGATAGTGATTGAACAAAGCATTGAGTGCGTCACTTTTGCAGATTCGCACAGGTGCTGTTACAGTCAGCGAATTTTCATACTGGGCAATGTAGTCTTTCAGCGCCGAAAGATTTCCTTCATCTGCAAGTCGGCTCATAACATGAACTGAATGTTATGAGCGACTTGCTTTTGAGGTGTATTTTATGTACGACTGCAACGATTCTGTGTAACTTTTCTGAATTTCAAGAATGTTGTTTCGTTCTGTAAGCTTTGTTTTTTCAATAGTAGTCTTGCTGAAAATGTAGAATAATATGAATACTATAAGATACAATGCAAGCTCAAATATTGTAATGATGAATCCTTTTGCATAAACCTTTCCAACACGAATATTTGCGTAGGAAATCGGTGTGATATAGATGTTTGACACCATAAGTGCAATGGGCAAAATTGAAAACAAATACCACACCTTGCCGATATTTATGTTGTCAATCATCCATGCGTAATATTTTGTGAGCGGAACAAGCGCTCCCATTGCCGCAACCGAAAGCCCCATTTGAATCAGGCTATATGAGGTGTTAACTCCTCGTGAGATTTCTTCCTGAAAAAATGAGTTGATAAAATATGAATACAGCGAAAAGAATGAAATCAAACAGCACACACTTATAAAACAAACAAACAGCGTGCTGTTCCGGCCTTTGTAACGCTTTTAATAAGGAAGAAAAATATTACAAGGTCGGGGAAGAGAACAAAGTTTAAATTCTGAATGTCAAAAGCCGTCATCACAATTGACGAGAGAGAACCGAGTATGATAAATGAACATAAAAAGAGCGTTACTATCTTTGAAATCGGGTATTTTAATTGATTTTTTAACGGTAAAAAGCAGAATAAACTTAACGGTATTATTATGACAAAGCTGAAAAATGCCTGAAGAAATTTTATGAATGCGTCCATGTTCACCTCCGCTGGTTTTCTCTGATTTTTTTGAACATATATTCACGGATGCTCTGTTCAATCCGAGTTTTTTCACGAATTTTAATCGGGAATCTTTCACCGTTGCCTGTAACACATACAGAGCCTTCAATGTCCTTTATGTAATCGGCATTCAGCACGATTCCCCTGTTTACGGGTATGAAACGGGTGTCATTGTCTGCAAGCTTGAGAAACTCTGCAATGGTCATTCGTGTGCGATATCTAAGTCCCGAAACAACACCTATGTTGATATAATGTGCATCGGATTCAACAGAAACAATTTCCTTAAGCGAAATCAGCGTGTTTCGGCGGTCACACATAACTTCAATGTATTTTGAATTATCCGATACATATGACGAGGCATCATCAAGTACCTTGTAAATCTGCTCAGCTTTGTAGGGTTTTGTTATGTAATGAAAAGCGTGAACGGAAAATGCCTGCATCATAAAGTCGGGGCTTGTTGTGACAAATACAATAAGAATATCACGGTCTTTTTCACGAAGCTTTTCAGCCACGGCAATGCCGTTCATCTTCTCCATAAAAATATCTACAAAGGCTATTTTGTAGGTGTTTTCCTTGAATGAATTGAAAAAAGCTATTCCGTCAGGAAAACAATCAATCTGCACATTTTGCTTGTGTCCGCCAAAATATGCGTTGCAGATTGAGTAGAGAATGTCTGCCTGAGGCTTTTCGTCGTCAATAACTGCAATTTTCAAGATATCGCCTCCTTTGAAATAATTTAATTCGGGGCAATGATTAACTGCACTTAGATTATACCATAAATTTGAAAAATATTATATCCGATTGTCATATGTTTTTGCCAAAAGATTGATGTTTGTGCCAACTTGTTGAAATGTTGCATTAAATTGGCTATCATTGAGGTGATAAAAGCGAAACACGAAAATTGCGGTGTTTCCGTAAATCAAAATCGGAAAGTAAAAAAATATCGGAAAGAGGTAATCAACTATGAAAAAAATCAAGAAGTTAGCTTTATTGCTTGCAATTTGTATGGTAGGTACAGTAGGTCTTGTAGGTTGCGGTAATGACGGTGACTCGTCAAGCAAAAACGAAAGTTCGGCATCACAGACTGCTGATGACAGTGCTGCAGACAGTGCAGATGACAGCGCCGCTGATTCAAAGGACGGCGATTCATCCGTAAGCGTTACAGGCACTTGGACTGTAACAGCCTTGAGGGTACAGACGGCACAGCAGTTTCAATTGATGACTACGCAACAGCAAACGGTGTTGACCCCGAAACTTTGAAATGTACATACACATTTGCAGATGACGGTACATTCTCAGGCGAAATGAGCGGTGTGACTGTTTCGGGTAATTACACATTTGACGGTGCAAACCTCGTTATGACAGTAGGCGAGCAGGAGTTCAACTACACATATGACGCTGACAATGATATGCTCAAATACACAGACCCAAACACAGGCCTTTCAAGCTATTGCGAAAGACAGCAGTAATTGTAATCTAATCCCAATTTCCTAATACTACACTACACAAAACAACCGCTCACCGAAAGGTGGGCGGTTGTTTCTGTTTGATGACATGATTGTTATTCTGTAGGAGCGGTATTATCCGCCCGCAAGTAATCGTCGTACAATGATATGGATAAATTCAATTATATAAATAGAATAGAATTACCGTTATTTTGTAGCGGCGAACCGTGTTCGCCGCTACAGTAGGTCAATTACATCGTGACATTTATAAAATATATCTTAATATATAATTTGTGTCATTACTTACTCGCCGTTAATTTACTTTATTTGTCGGAGTTCCGTTCAGAAAATTTTTGATGTTGTCCGAAACTATGCCCATAAGGCGTTCTCTGGTTTCAACGGGCGCCCATGCAATGTGGGGGGTGATGATGCAATTTTTTGCACCCATAAGAATGCAGTCCTCAACCATAGGCTCAACCTTGAGGGTGTCGATTGCCGCATCGCCGAGGTGACCGCTCTCGAGTGCCTCAAGCAAATCTTCTTCAACCATAACACCGCCTCTTGCCGTGTTTACAAACAATGCACCCTGTTTCATTTTGGCAAAGGCATTTTTGTCAAACATATTTTCCGACTGTGGATTTAGCGGACAATGAACGCTTACAATGTCGCTTGTTTCAAGAAGTTCGTCAAATGAAACATCTTTGATTCCGTCAATATTTTTCGGAGTTCTGCTCGATGCGATTACATTCATATCAAAAGCGTTTGCAATTTTTGCAACAGCCTTTCCGATGTTTCCGAGTCCGACAATGCCGAGTGTTTTGCCTGCAAGTTCATTCAGCGGATATACAAACGGTGAAAAAGTTTTGCTTCTTTTCCACTTGCCATCCTGAACAAACCGATTATATTCCGCAGTGTGATTGAAATGTTCAAGAATGAGTGCAAATGTGTGCTGTGCAACCGCATTTGTTGAATATGAACCTGCGTTGCAGACGGTTATGCCGTTTTTGGTGCAGTAGTCAAGGTCAATGTTGTTGTAGCCTGTTGCAAAAAGTCCTATATATTTCAGATTTTTTGCAAGTCGCATTGTGTGCGAATCAAGCAGAGTTTTGTTGCACACAACGATATCTGCATCTGCAATTTTCTCAGCAACCTCTTCATATTTCAAAAGACCGAACGACTCAACCTCGCCGAACCGATTAAGCACATCGGCATTTACAATATCGTCAAGAACAGTCTGTGCGTCTGTTAAAACTATTTTCATCTTATCACCTCGTTTTTTACTGACTATAGTATATACCGAAAAATTTTTCCTTGCAATCCAAATCGAAATTTTGTATAATATTTGTGCATAAATTGAAAGGAACGGTATGTTAATGTATAAAAATTATCTTTTTGATTTGGACGGAACTTTGCTTCCCATGGACATGGAAAAATTCGTAAAGCTGTATTTTTCATCGCTCTGCAAGCGTTGCACTCCTGTTATAAAAATCGAACCCGACGCCCTTATAAAGGCGATGTGGGCAGGCACTGACGCTATGACAAAGAACGATAACAGCCGTACAAACCGTGAAGTTTTCTGGGAAACAGCGGGCAAAGTCAGCGGTGCCGACCTTGAAAAGTTTGATGACCTTTTTACCGATTATTACGAAAACGAGTTTATCGTTCCGAAAGATGCTACGAGCTTTACTCCTTATGCAAAGAAAAGTATTGATTTCATAAAGAAAAACGGCGGCAGACTTATTGCCGCAACAAATCCGATTTTTCCGTTTGTTGCAACAAAACGCAGACTTGAATGGGCAGGAGTTTCTCCCGACGATTTTGAACTTGTTACAACATACGAAAACTTTGGTTGCTGCAAGCCGAATCTGAAATATTTTGAAGAAATCTGCAAAAAGCAGGATATCAAGCCCGAAGACAGCATTATGATCGGCAACGATGTTGACGAGGATTTGTGCAGCGCAAAACTCGGCTTTGATACATACCTTATTACCGACACAATTGTGAACAGAGATAATAAGGATTATTCAGACTACAAAAACGGCAGTTTTGAGGAATTTTACAAAGATTTTCTCAAAGGCGATTAAATATGATTATATTGTGCGGTCAGACGGCATTTTGCTTTGTCTGACCGCTTTTTCTGTGTGCATTTAATTTTACTTTTACAGAATACCTTTTAATGCCTTAAATGAAATAAAAAAATAGTCGAATGTGGTATTATGTGATGTGATACAGGTTATCAGACGGGATTTATTTTGTTTTATATCTTAATTAAGCAGGTGAATGAATTATGTCAGAAGTAATCAGAATTTTTGTTGAAAAAAAGGATGGCTTCAATGTTCTTGCAAAGCAGACGCTTTGGGACATCCGCCACAACCTCGGTATGAAGTCTGTCGAAGATCTTCGTTACATTGTGCGTTACGATCTTGAGGGACTTACTAAGGAAGAATATGACAAGGCGAAAACCATTGTTTTGTCAGAGCCTAACGCCGATGTAATCTATGAAGAAACTCTCCCCGTTGAGGACGGCTGGAAGGTATTCGCAATGGAGTATCTCCCGGTCAGTACGATCAGCGCGGCGACTCTGCCGAGCAGTGCGTTCAGCTTCTTACTCAGGGTGAGCGTTGCAAGGTTCTCACAGCAAGAGTAATTGCTCTCAAGGGCAATATTACAGATGAAGAGCTTGTAAAGGTTGAGGAGTACCTCATCAACCTGTTGAAAGCCGTCTTGCATCTCTTGAAAAGCCAAAGACTCTTGATATGGAAATTCCCGTTCCCGAAAATGTTAAGAGGGTAGAGGGCTTCAACGGCTGGAATGACGATGAGATGCAGAAGTATTACGATTCAATGGGCTTTGCAATGACACTTGCGGACCTCAAGTTCTGCCGTGATTACTTCAGAGATACAGAGCACCGTGATCCGTCGGTTACAGAACTTCGTGTAATTGACACATACTGGTCGGATCATTGCCGTCACACAACATTCCTCACAAGACTTGAAGAGATTGAGATTGAAAAGTCTGCTCTCGGCAAGGTTATCGAGGATGCACTCAGCGAGTATTATGCAACTCGTGACGAGGTTTACGGCAAGGATACAAAGAGAATCGTTTCACTTATGGATATGGCTCTCATCGGTATGAAGTCACTCAAGAAAAAGGGACTCATTCCCGACCTTGACGAAAGTGAAGAAATCAATGCCTGCTCAATTCAGGTTCCCGTTACTATAGATGGAAAAACAGAACAGTGGCTCGTTCAGTTCAAGAACGAAACTCACAACCACCCGACAGAAATCGAGCCTTTCGGCGGTGCCGCAACCTGTCTTGGCGGTGCAATCCGTGATCCGCTTTCAGGCCGTTCATATGTATATCAGGCTATGCGTGTTACAGGCTCGGGCGATCCGACAATTCCTTTCAAGGATACAATGCACGGCAAGCTCCCTTCACGAAAAATTACAACAGGTGCCGCTCAGGGTTACAGCTCATACGGTAACCAGATCGGTCTTGCAACAGGTCAGGTAACCGAGCTTTACGATCAGGGCTATGTTGCAAAGAGAATGGAAATCGGTGCTGTTATCGGTGCATCTCCAAAGGAAAATGTTATCCGTGAAACTCCTCTTCCCGATGATGTAATTGTACTTCTCGGCGGAAGAACAGGCCGTGACGGCTGCGGCGGTGCAACAGGTTCTTCAAAGGCTCACGATGAAAACTCAATCGAAACCTGCGGTGCAGAGGTTCAGAAGGGTAATCCTCCGACAGAAAGAAAAATTCAGCGTTTGTTCCGCAACCCCGAAACTGCAAAGCTCATCAAGAGATGTAACGACTTCGGTGCCGGCGGTGTTTGCGTTGCTATCGGTGAACTTGCCGACGGTCTTACGGTTGACCTTGACAAGGTAACAAAGAAATATGACGGCCTTGACGGTACGGAGCTTGCTATATCCGAAAGTCAGGAAAGAATGGCTGTTGTTCTCGATAAAAAAGATGTTGACAAGTTTATTTCACTTGCATCAAAAGAAAACCTTGAGGCTACAGCCGTTGCGGTTGTAACCGAAAGTCCTCGTCTTACAATGAACTGGAGAGGTGACACAATAGTTGACCTAAGCCGTGAGTTTCTCAACACGAACGGTGTTACTCAGGTTGCCAAGGCTTATATTGAGGCTCCGAAATGGGAAGGCTGCTACCGTAAGGTTGCTCCCGCAAAGCTTAAAGATATGCCTGCTGACGAGGCATTCCTTGAAAACATGTCAAGACTTGAAGTTTGCTCACAGATTGGTCTTGCAGAAAGATTTGACGCATCAATCGGTGCGGCTACGGTAATTATGCCGTTCGGCGGTAAGAATCAGCTCACTCCTCAGGAGGCAATGGCTGCAAAGATTCCACTTGAGAAGGGCGAAACAGACGATGCAACGGCAATGAGTTACGGTTATATCCCCGGTGTTTCACGCTGGAGTCCGTTCCACGGCTCGGCTTATGCAGTTGTTGAGTCGCTTTCAAAGCTGCTTGCAATCGGCGCAAACCCGATGACAGCAAGACTTACATTCCAGGAATATTTTGAAAGACTTAAAGATGTTCCTTCCCGTTGGGGTAAACCTGCCGCAGCACTCCTCGGTGCTATGCAGGCTCAACTCAAGCTCGGACTTCCGTCAATCGGCGGTAAGGACAGTATGTCGGGTACATTTGAGGATATTGATGTTCCGCCTACACTTGTAAGTTTCGCCGTTGCAATGACAAAGGCTCAAAGACAATTTCAACAGAATTCAAGAACGCAGGTTCAAAGGTTATCTTTGTTCCCGTTCCCGAAAATAAAGAAACACTTATGCCTGTATGGGATAAGCTTATCGAAATGTACAACGCTGTTTATGCTCTCTGCGAGGATGGCAAGGTGCTTTCTGCATCGGTTGTTAAAGAGGGCGGTACTGCCGCAAGCGTATGTAAGGCTTGCTTCGGTAACGGCTTTGGCTTTAAGTTTGCAAACGAACTCACAAATGACGAGCTTTTCGCTCCGCTTTCGGGTTCGCTTGTTATCGAACTTGCAGACGGTGCAGAGCTTTCAAACGATGTTCTTCACTATGACCTCGGTACTGTTACGAACGATGCAAAGATTACGGTAAACGGCAAGGAAATCGAACTTTCCGCACTCCTCGAAAAGTGGACTGCTCCGCTTGAAAAGGTATTCCCGACAAAGGCTGAAGTGCCTGAAATCGAAGTTGATGTTCCGCTTTACAGCGAGAGAAATACATCTTCACCTGCAATCAAGGTTGCAAAGCCTACTGTATTTATTCCTGTATTCCCGGGTACAAACTGCGAGGTTGATACGGCAAGAGCATTTGAAAAAGCAGGTGCAAATGTTGAAATGCTCATCGTCAAGAACCTTTCTTCAAACGATATTGAAGAAACAATTGACGAAATGGAAAAGCTCATTGCAAAGTCACAGATGATTATGCTTCCGGGCGGTTTCTCAGGCGGTGACGAGCCTGACGGTTCAGGTAAGTTTATTGCAACAACATTCCGCAACCCGAGAATTGCAGAGCAGGTTAACAACCTTCTCAAGAATCGTGACGGTCTTATGCTCGGTATCTGTAACGGATTCCAGGCTCTTATCAAGCTCGGACTTGTTCCTTACGGCGAAATCAGAGAGCTTAAAGCAAATGATCCGACGCTCACATTCAACACAATCGGCAGACATATTTCACATATGGCTTATACAAGAGTTACTTCCGTTAAGTCACCGTGGTTTGCAAATGTCAACGCAGGCGATGTGTTTGCTGTTCCCGTGTCACACGGTGAGGGCAGATTTATGGCTGATGTTGAAACTGTAAAAGAACTTGCAAAGAACGGTCAGATTGCAACACAGTATGTTGACCTTGCCGGCAACCCAAGCAGCGACATTGAGTTCAACCTCAACGGTTCTGTTTGTGCAATCGAGGGTATCACATCACCTGACGGCAGAGTTCTCGGCAAAATGGGACACAGCGAGAGAAAGGGCGAAAACCTTTATAAAAATGTTCCTTTTGCAAAAGACCAGCAGATTTTTGAAAGCGGTGTAAAATACTTCAAGTAATTTATAGCCGAATATTTTATATAAAAACTAAGGACATCCGTTTTTCGGATGTCCTTGTTGTTTGTGCGGTATAGTACGCAATAATATTGTATTGTTATTGTATCGGCGAACGAGGCTCGCCACTACTGTATGGCAGTAGTGACATTAAAATATAATTGGCAATGTTACGCTCGGGCATTTATAGCTTTGTATTTGTAAAACTGTCTGCACGAACGGGGGACGGCGACACGCAGATAATAGATGACTTACCGTAATTGGCAATGTTACGCTCGGGCATTTATAGCTTTGCATTTGTAAAACTGTCTGCACGAACGGGGGACGGCGACACGCCGTTAGTAAATGCCTTGTACGGTGACTTCGCCTGAATTGATAAGTTTGGTGGTTTTGTCGGGAAGCTCTGCAATAAGCTCGCCGTCAGGGTTTACTCCCACAGCTTTTGCGGTAACGGACTTTCCGTTTTTGGTGAATGTTATATCTCTGCCGACTGTTGCGCAAAGGCTTGTGTATTCCTTTAATGCGACAGGGGAAAGCTTTAAATCGTTTTTGATGAATTCCTCTTCAATGTGGTTAAGCACACAGGCAAAGAATTTGTTCTTGTCAAAATGACCGCCTGTTGCAAGATAAATTGAAGTTGCCTTTTCCTTTATGTCATCGGGGAAATCCTGAGTGTCGGCATTGATACCTATGCCCGTAATAACATATTCGACTGCATCAAATTCGGCACTCATTTCGGTTAAAATACCGACAAGCTTTTTCTTTCCGATGATGATATCGTTCGGCCATTTTATACGGCAGTCAAGTCCCGTGAATTCTCTGATTGCCTTGCAGACTGCAAGACCTGCAAGAGGGGTGATTGACGATACCTCTGACGGGGCAATCTTTGGTCTTAACAAAAACGAAAAGGTGATGCTGTCATCCTTTTTTGCTTTCCAAACTCTGCCGAGTCTGCCCTTGCCCTGAGTTTGTTCTCTGGCAACGGCAACCGTGCCGTTTTCGCAACCGTCTGCACCCAGCTTTTTGAGGTAATCGTTTGTTGAACCAACCTCGTCAAGGACGATGAGGTTTTTACCGATTACGGAGGTTTTCAGGTATTTTTCGATTGCAGGCTCGTTGAGGTGTGGCGGATAGCAACAAGGCGGTATCCACGGTTTGTTACAGAGTCAATCTTGTAGCCCTGTTCCTTGAGATTGTTAATCGCTTTCCACACTGCCTGTCTTGACACACCAAGCTGTTCGGAAATTTCACTGCCCGAAACATAGCCGTCTGTTTTTGTTAAAAGTTCAATAATTTTCTTTTGCATAACATCACCGATTTTAAAATATAATGTAAAAAAATTACGGACGATTCTAAACAAAATCGCCCGTTTTTGAATGTTAATTATTTACTTTTGTTTGCCGCAACAATTTTCTTGACTGCAATGCTTACTGCCGAACCGACAACAAAGCAAGCAATGATTTCAAGAATGCAGTTGATTGAAAGAGCAGGGATAACCACGGCTGTGATTACATTAAGTCCCATAACTTCGATACTGCCGAAAAGGATTGCCATAAAGCCAAGGAAGAAGGCTGTGTTCATAACAGGCAGAGTATAGTAGCGATAAGGTCGTTAAGATTGAACTTGCCTACAGTTTTACCTTCAAATACCTTGCCCAGACCTTTTGCGATAAGTCCTGTGAACCAACCCATAAGAGCTCGTGCAACAACACAAATTATAAAGGTGTAAAACCAGTTGATTGAAAGCATTGCCGTGCCGAATGCGTCCATACCAAAGCATTGTACAAAGCTTGTGATACCAAAGAGTGTGCCGAGAATCAATCCTGCTGTAGGACCGAGAACGGTTGCACCGATTGCAATCGGAATGCAAAGGAATGAAATGGAAAGCGCACCGATCTTCAGATATCCGAGCGGTGTGAGCGCCATTACAAGCGTCAATGCGATAAGCACTGCAAGAATAACCATTCTTTGCACCTTTGAAAAGTTTCCTGTCTTATTCATAAAAAATTCCTCCTGCTGTTTCCCTGCTCATTTTCCGCAGGTGAAACGCAAATAATATTTACAAGGGGAGAACCCCGTTGCATCAAATTAATAATTCAAAAACAAGTTGTATATTAAATTGTCTTTATTTTTTATTTCTCTCGTAAATAATTTTGAGTCCGTCAAGAATAATATTCTCATCAAAGATAATATCGTGACGGCAGTTTTTGATTGCAAGCGGAGCAAGACCGCCTGTGGCAATAACCTTGCATTCTGTCTTGCATTCCTCGGTAAACATATCAACCATTCCGTCAAGCATACAGGCTGTTCCGAACATAATTCCCGAACGAATGCAGTCGGATGTGTTTGACGAAATTACCTTCTTTGGAGCTTTCATATCAACCGATGACAGCAATGCGCCGTGATTTGTGAGTGCGTCAAGCGAAATTCCCATACCGGGGGCGATTGCACCGCCGTGATACGCGTTGCTTGCGTCAACATAGACAATTGCGGTTGCAGTTCCCATAAAAATCATAATGAGAGGACCGCCGTATTTTTCACACGCTCCCACACAGCCGGCAACGATATCTGCACCCAAGGTTTCGGGATGTTCTATCTTGATGTCAAGACCTGTCTTGAGTCCCGGACCGATGAGCAGACTTTTTCTGTCTGTAACGGTCATAATCGCACGTCTGAGATTATATGTAAATTTCGGAACAACAGAGCTTATAATAGCGCCGTCAATGTTTTTGCGTCGATGTTGTAAATCTGCAAAAATGTGAAAAGTTCAACGGCAAGCTCGTCGCTTGTTTTGTTTTCATCGGTTGAAAAACGGAGTTTGAATTTTAAATTATCTCCGTCAAAAATGCCGAGCTTGACATTGGTGTTTCCGACATCGGCCGCAAGCAGCATTGCTGTTCCCTCCAAACGGTTTTTATAAATATGCTTTTACAAAAGTTTAGATTTAATCATATTTTACTTTGCTTATTATATCATAAAAAATTATTTTTTCAAGGGCGAATTTAAGGAATTTATCCGATTTTTGGAAAATCCTAAAAAATTGTTGAAATTTGCGTTGGATTGTGTATAATTAAAATAGGTGTGTATAACACGGTCATGTATTACGCAAAATTCTGAAAGGAATGGTTTATTAAATGGACAGTTCAGAAATCAAGCAGCTCCGAATTCTTGCCGCAAGGTCAAGAATGGGCGCAATTCTCGGCACTTACCATGCCAAATCAGGTCATCCCGGCGGATCGCTTTCGGCAGCAGATATTTTCACATATCTCTACTTTAAGGAAATGAATGTTGATCCTAAAAATCCCGATATGCAGGACAGAGATCGTTTTGTTCTTTCAAAAGGTCACTGCTGTCCGGCTCTTTATGCAACACTTGCACTCAAGGGCTTTTTTGAATGGGACGAGCTTACAAAGCTCCGTCATGTAGGCGCTATGCTTCAGGGACATCCCGATATGAAGGGTACTCCCGGTATTGATATGAGTACAGGCTCACTCGGTCAGGGCATTTCGGCTGCCTGCGGTATGGCACTTGCGGCTAAGCTTGATAACAAGAGCTATCGCACATATACAGTTCTCGGTGACGGTGAAGTTGAAGAAGGCCAGGTTTGGGAGGCTGCAATGTTTGCCGCTCACAACAAGCTTGACAATCTCGTTGTAATTGTTGACCAGAACGGACTTCAGATTGACGGTACTGTTGAAGAGGTTGCAGGCATTGAGCCTCTTGATAAAAAGTTTGAAAGCTTTGGTTTTGAAGTAATCAAAATTGACGGTCATGACTTCAATCAGATTGAATCGGCTCTCGAAAAGGCTAAGACAGTAAAGGGCAAGCCTACCGCAATTCTTGCCAAGACAATCAAGGCAAGGGCGTTTCATTTATGGAAAATCAGGTTGGCTGGCACGGCACTGCTCCCAACAAGGAACAGTATGAACAGGCTACTGCCGAGCTTCAGGCTGAAATTGACAGATTGGAGGGCAACTGCTGATGGCACAGGTAATTAAAAAGGCTACAAGAGAAAGCTTTGGTATGGCTCTTTGTGAGCTTGCAAAGACAAATAATGATATTATTGTTTTTGATGCAGACCTCGCAGCTGCTACAAAGACAGGAATTTTTAAAAAAGAGTTTCCCGAAAGATTTTTTGACTGCGGTATTGCCGAGGGCAATATGGTAGGCGTTGCGGCAGGTATGGCAGCGGCAGGCAAAATTCCGGTTGCCGCATCATTTGCAATGTTTGCAACAGGCAGAGCATTTGAGCAGATTCGTAACTCGGTTGCTTACCCTCATCTTAATGTTAAAATTGCCGGCAGCCACGCAGGTATTTCAACAGGTGAAGACGGTGCTACTCATCAGTGCCTTGAAGATATCGGTATTATGCGTACAATTCCGGGTATGGTTGTCCTTAACCCTGCCGATCACTACGAAATGATGGCCGCTACAAAGGCTGCAATTGAGTACAACGGTCCTGTTTATATCCGTCTCGGCAGACTTGCTGTTGACAGTTTTAATGATCCCGATACCTATACATTTGAGCTAGGCAAGGGTATTACTCTCCATGAGGGCAACGATGTGGCTGTTATTGCAACAGGACTTGTTGTAAACGAGGCTTTAAAGGCTGTTAAGGAACTTGAGACTGAGGGTATCAACGCTCGTCTTATCAATATTCACACAATAAAGCCTATCGACAGAGATATCATCATTAAGGCTGCAAAGGAAACAGGCAGAATCATCACCGTTGAGGAACACAATGTTATCGGTGGTCTCGGTGACGCTGTTTGTGATGTTGTAAGTGCAGAGTGTCCTGTTAAGGTTACAAAGATCGGTGTGAACGATCGTTTCGGTTACAGCGGTCCTGCTCTTGAGCTTCTTGACAAGTTCGGTCTGACACAGCCTCACATTGCAAAGGTTATCAGAGATGTTGTTAAAGAGGACAAATAATTTCTGAATTAATTTAATAATTGCAAAATATTAACGGTCGGTTTGTTCAAGCCGACCGTTTTTGTATGTACCGTTCAATTGAATAAAAAGCAAAGGGCGGATATCGCAAAAAACGGCAGCCGCCCTTTTTATATTAAAACATCCTCAGCAATAAGCCGAATGGGGCTTTAGTCAGCGTGCTTTATCAGCAGCCGCAGCCACAGCTGTTGTTGTCACAACCACAGCCGCCGTTGTTTCCGCCGCAACAGCAGAGAACGATGATAAGAAGAATAATCCATGAGCAGCAACCGTTGCCGTTACCAAAGTTACACATACGCTTACCTCCTTTCGTTTACACTACATATTATTGCAAAAGGAGAAATGTGTGACATCAAAAAATGACGGCTGCGAAAACATTCGTAACCGTCATCAATTGTAATGATTTAATTAAACATTGAATCTGAAAAGAACGACATCGCCGTCTTTCATAACATAGTCCTTGCCTTCACTGCGGACAAGACCTTTTTCTTTTGCGGCTGTCATACTTCCGCAGGCGATAAGGTCGTCATATGCGATAACCTCGGCTCTGATAAATCCACGCTCAAAATCCGAGTGAATTTTGCCCGCTGCCTGAGGTGCTTTTGTTCCTTTTTTGATTGTCCATGCACGAACCTCCTGTTTGCCGGCTGTAAGGTAGGAGATAAGTCCGAGAAGTGCATAGCATTCCTTGATAAGTCTGTCAAGACCGCTTTCCTCAAGTCCCATATCGGCAAGAAACATTTCCTTTTCTTCCTTGTCCATTTCAACGATTTCTTCCTCAATCTGAGCACAGATTGGAAGAACGCCGGCGTGTTCCTCGGCGGCAATCTTCTGAACAGCCTTGTAGCCCTCGTTTGAGTCGATACCGTTTGAGAAATCCTCGTCACTCATATTTGCGGCATAGATAACAGGCTTGTTTGTGAGAAGCGCAACCTCTGAAAGAATTGCCTTTTCGTCATCGTCACATTCAACACTTCTTGCAGGCTTGCCCTCGTTGAGTGCGGCAAGAACTCTTTCAAAAAGGTCGATGTCTTTCTGATACTTTTTATCGCCCTTGAGCATTTTCTTTGTTTTGTCAATTCTGCGTTCGAGCATTTCAACATCGGAGAGAATAAGCTCAAGATTAATTGTTTCAATGTCACGGGCAGGGTTGATGTTGCCTTCAACATGGATAATGTCATCGTTTTCAAAGCAACGGACAACATGAACGATAGCGTCACATTCACGGATGTTTGAAAGGAACTTGTTGCCGAGTCCCTCGCCCTTTGACGCACCCTTTACAAGACCTGCAATATCTACAAATTCAATTGATGCAGGAGTATATTTGTCAGGATCATACATTTCCGCAAGTTTATCAAGTCTTTTGTCCGGAACTGCAACAACGCCGATATTCGGCTCAATTGTGCAGAAAGGATAGTTTGCACTCTGAGCACCTGCGTCTGTAATTGCGTTAAAAAGAGTACTTTTGCCGACATTTGGAAGTCCGACGATTCCGAGTTTCATTTATTTTCACCTCAAATAATATTCGGGCAATGCTTGCCTATTTTCACTGAATATTGTATTATTATATCGTATGGGTACTTACTCTGTCAATTCACAGACGAGTAATGCACACTTTGTTAAGTATATCACATAAAATTGCTTTAAACAATAAGAAAGGAAATTTTTATGAGCGAAATAAATACATATTCTGTAACAATTAAGGTCGAAGAAGAAAATCTTGCCGTTTCAATGGGCAGCGGCAGTCTTTGCGTGCTTGCAACTCCGTGCGTTGTGGCTCTTATGGAAAATGCCGCCGCAGCTCTTGCAGACAAGGTTCTTGACAACGATGAGCTTACAACTGTCGGCACGATGATTTCAATTGAACACACAAGCCCTACTCCTCTCGGTGCTGAGGTTACGGCAACAGCCGTTCTCAAAAGCGTTGACGGCAGAATGTTTAATTTTGAAGTTTTTGCCGAAGATAAAAAGGGTGAAATTGCAAGAGGCACTCACACAAGAGTAAGCGTAAAATCAGAAAAATTTCAGATGAAGGCGGACAGCAAGTTTGATGAATAAGTACAAATATTATCTGTTTGACCTTGACGGCACAATCAGCGAGAGCGCATTGGGCATAAGAGAGTCACTTGAAAACGCAATTAAAAGTATGGGCAAGCCGTTGCCGAATCTTGACGATTACACATTGTACATCGGACCGCCGTTGCTCGATACATTCCGCAATATCTGCCGTTTCAATGAGGAAGAATCGGCAAGAGGTGTTGAGATTTATCGTGAATACTACAACACAAAAGGCAAGCTTGTGAACAAGCTTTATGACGGCATTGACAGGGTTCTTGCAGAACTTAAAAACAGCGGTGCAAAGCTTGCTGTGTGTTCGTCAAAGTATGAAAAGTTTGCCGAAGAAATTACAGACCTTCTCGGTGTGCATGATATGTTTGACGCAATCTGCGGCTCAACACTTGACGGCAGTCGAAAAGATAAAAAAGACCTTATTCCGTATGCAGTTGAAAGACTTGGCGGCAGCCTTGAAAATGACAGAGAGAATATCGTCATGATAGGTGACACTTGGTTTGACACAAAGGGAGCAAGACTTTGCGGTGTCGATTTTGTCGGTGTTGAATATGGCTACGGCGACCTTGAAAGCATGAAAAAAGAGGGCGGCAGGGTGTTTGTAAAAACAACGGCTGAACTCTTGGATGTTCTTACAAAGTAAATAATTTGAAATCGGACAAACGGAATTATCCGAAGATTTTTCGCATACATTTTATCAGAGAATAAAATGTGCGGAGGATTTAAAATGTTCGTTTTTAATTTAAAAATTAAGGCTAAAAAAACAGTAATTTTGGCGGCGGTGCTGTCCGTAACAGCGGCAATAATATGTACAGCTGTCACGGTTGCAATAAATTCACGGTTGCCCGATACAGCCGTGAGTGATAAAACAGGGGAGTATTCTCTTGTGCTTAATGACGGTGAGGAGAAAAAATTCCTTGAACAGTTCGGAATTGAAACCGCCGACGCGAAGCCTGAGAAAAGGTCGGTTGTAATTCCGTCGGATTTTAATAAATATTATGAGGAATACAACGAACTACAGAAGAAAATCGGACTTGACCTCGCAAAATTTAAAGGCAAAGAGGTTACGGAGATTATGGTTCCCCTGGAAAAGCCAAAGGATAACAATGCCGTTTTGCTTGTTTACAAAAACAGGGTAATCGGCGGACACATTACAAACGGAGAATACGGCAGCAAAAATCTGCCGCTTGTTGATTAAGATGGAAAGACTCGATAAAATTATTTCGTCACAAAGAGCCGACGGCAGAAAAGAGGTTCAAAAACTCATAAAAAGCGGTGCGGTTCTTGTGAACGGAAAAATCTGTAAAAAGCCTGATGCAAAGGTTGACCCTGACAAGGATGAAATTGTTGTGGACGGACAGGCTTTGAATTACAGCAAATACATATATATAATGATGAACAAGCCTGCGGGAGTTGTGTCGGCAACTGAGGACAGGCAGTTTAAGACTGTTATTGATATTATCCCCGAAGATATGAAACGAAAGGGACTTTTTCCCGTCGGCAGACTTGACCGTGATACGGAGGGACTGCTTCTTATTACAGATGACGGTGACTTTGCGCACAGCATAACCTCGCCTAAAAAGCATGTGGACAAGAAGTATGTTGCAAAGCTTGACGGAGAAATCACAGAAGATACCGTAAAGGCTTTTTCTGACGGAATTGAGTTCTCTGACGGTACGAAGTGTCGCAGTGCCGTGCTTGAATGTGACAAAAATGATAAAAAAACAGGAATTGTCACAATTTGTGAGGGTAAATATCATCAGGTTAAAAAAATGTTTTTGTGTTGTGGATTAAAAGTTGTGCATCTTCAACGAATTTCAATAGGCGGTTTGTATCTTGATAGCAATTTGCACATAGGCGAGTGCAAATTGTTAACGGATTTGGATAAAAAGTCGGTTTTTATCGGCAATATACACTAAAAAATGCATCTGAATTTTATCCTGTGTCGGTTTTAAATAAAATAATGCATATATCTTTGGTCAATTTCGGTATGGTCAAATTGTGCGAAAAGTGGTATATTATTGTATGTAATAAAGCTAAGGACTTTATCGTTATCGACTAATTGGAGGTTTATACACAATGGCAAATGTTTCATTAAGACATGTTTACAAGATTTATGACGGCGGTGTAACTGCTGTTACAGACTTCAATCTTGAAATTGCCGACAAAGAATTCATCATTCTCGTTGGCCCTTCAGGTTGCGGTAAATCAACAACCCTCAGAATGATTGCAGGTCTTGAGGATATTTCAAAGGGTGAGCTTTACATCGGCGACACACTCGCAAACGATGTTGCTCCTAAGGACAGAGATATCGCAATGGTATTCCAGAACTATGCTCTTTATCCTCATATGACTGTATATGATAATATGGCATTCGGTCTTAAGCTCCGTAAGTTCTCTAAGGAAGAAATTAAGAGAAGAGTTGAAGAGGCTGCAAGAATCCTTGGTATCGAGCAGTATCTTGACAGAAAGCCAAAGGCTCTTTCAGGCGGTCAGAGACAGCGTGTTGCTCTCGGTCGTGCTATCGTTCGTAACCCGAAGGTATTCCTTCTTGACGAACCGCTTTCAAACCTTGATGCTAAGCTCCGTGCTCAGATGAGAACAGAGATTTCAAAAATTTATCAGCGTCTCGGCACAACATTTATCTATGTAACCCATGACCAGACAGAGGCTATGACAATGGGTACAAGAATTGTTGTTATGAAAGACGGTTTCATTCAGCAGGTTGATACTCCTCAGCATCTTTATGATATGCCTTGCAATATGTTCGTTGCAGGATTTATCGGTTCACCTCAGATGAACTTCATCAACGCTGTTCTCTCTAAGAACGGCGGCAAGTATACTCTTGATTTTGACAAGTATCACATTCCTGTTCCGGAGTCAAAGGTCAATGCTGACCTTGACAACTATGTTGGCAAGGAAGTTGTTTTGGGTATCCGTCCTGAGCATGTTCACGATGAGCCTGAAGAAATTGCTAAGGCTGAGTGTCTTCTCAAAGCCAATGTTGATGTTACCGAGCTTATGGGCGCTGAAATTTATCTCTATGTAAATATCAACGGTACACCTATCACAGCTCGTGTTGAACCTACTTCAACAGCTAAGCCGGGCGACGACATTGAGATTGCTTTCGACCTCAGCAAACTCCACATCTTTGATAAGGATACTGAGAAAACAATCACAAACTGATTATAATTTAATTTGGTTTTTACGGCGGAGCGTTATGCTCCGCGTCTTTGCGTTTGCAGAAGGAAAACGATTGTTGCCGTAAGCACAATAACTTTATAAAAACCATTTGCGTTTAAATTTTATAATTGATTAACCGTGATGAATAGATATTTTTCGTATTTTGTCACAAAATCAACACAATGTTGTGATATATTAAAGAACAAATAAGATTTTGTAACAATTGTTTAATTTTGCTTTCAAAACTGTAACTTGTTGCTGATTATGCAAATTCTCTAAAAAAATTCAAGAAAAATTGTAAATAGAGGTTGATTTTTTTCTCGTTTTTGTGTAATATGTATATGAGACAGATTGTATTTTATTGAACTCTTTTACAATCACAATATATAACTGCGGAGAAAACGAGGTAAAAATTTATGTCAAACAGATTATTTCAAGGTATTGTACACCAGATGAAAGACGCAATCGACAGAACGATTGGCGTAATTGACGAGACTTCGGTTGTTATTGCCTGCTCCGAGCTTGGAAAAATCGGCGAGGTAAACGAGAGCGTTAATTCCGAAACACTCAGCTCGACAGCACCGTTTGTTGTGAACGGCTATACATACAGATCTTTCGGCAGCAATGCAAAGTATGATTATGCAGTATTTGTTCAGGGTACCGATGAGTATGCTCAGAAGTATGCTCAGCTTTTGTCGGTTTCTTTTGCAAGCATCAAGCAGTATTATGACGAAAAGTATGATCGTTCAAACTTTATTAAGAATGTTATTCTTGACAACATTCTTCCGGGTGACATTTACCTTAAAGCAAGAGAGCTTCACTTTAACAGCGAGGTTTCCCGTGTGTGTCTGCTTATTAAAATTGTTTCAAAAACAGATGTTTCCGCTTATGATATAGTTCAGAATCTTTTCCCGGACAAGTCAAAGGACTTTGTTATAAACATTAACGAGGTTGAAATTGCACTTGTTAAGGAAATTAAACCCGACACAGAGAGCCGTGACCTTGAAAAGCTTGCAAGCTCGATTTCAGACACACTTTCGAGTGAGTTCTACACACACTGTGTTGTCGGCATCGGCACAACGGTTACAGGTATCAAGGATCTTGCAAGAAGCTTTAAGGAGGCTCAGTCGGCTCTTGAGGTTGCAAAAGTATTTGACACAGACCGTACAATCGTAAGCTATGATAACCTCGGCATTGCCCGTCTTATCTATCAGCTTCCCACAACATTGTGTGAAATGTTCCTCAAAGAAGTTTTCAAGCGTGGTTCAATTGAGAGCCTTGATCAGGAAACTCTCTTTACAATCCAGCGTTTCTTTGAAAACAACCTCAATGTTTCCGAAACATCAAGAAAGCTTTTTGTACACAGAAACACTCTTGTGTACAGACTTGAAAAAATTAAAAAGCTCACAGGTCTTGACCTCCGTGAGTTTGAGGATGCAATCGTGTTCAAGGTAGCTCTTATGGTTAAGAAATACCTCAACGCAAGTCCTACAAAATACTGATTTGGTTAAAGTGTGCCCGAGCACAGTGTCTTGCTGTGCTTTGGCGTTTTGACTTTTTTGTGAGTATTTGTATAATAACTACAAAACAAAGGTGACTTTATGATTGATTTTATAAATGTGTCTAAAACATACCCTAATGGCACTCATGCTCTCTACGGTATTACGCTGAGTATTGATAAGGGCGAGTTTGTATTTATTGTCGGCGCATCGGGCGCAGGCAAGAGTACATTTCTTAAACTCATTATGCATGAGGAGACTCCGACATCGGGCAAAATCGTTATCAACGACACTGATGTTACAAAGCTGAGAAGGAGCAAGGTTCCTTATATGCGCCGTCATATGGGCATTGTTTTTCAGGATTTCAGACTTATTGACAAGATGAATGTTTTCGACAATGTTGCGTTTGCGATGCGTGCTGTCGGAAACCTTCGGCAGTAATTAAAAAGCGTGTTCCGTATGTGCTTGAGCTTGTCGGTCTTAAAGATAAGATGAAAAACAGACCGAGTGAACTCTCGGGCGGTGAGCAACAGCGTGTAAGCCTTGCAAGAGCCCTTGTGAATAACCCCGAAATTATTATTGCCGATGAGCCGACAGGTAATGTTGACCCCGAGATGTCACACGAAATCATTGAGCTTCTCAATGAAATTAACGCAACAGGCACAACCGTTATTGTTGTAACGCATGAACATGACCTTGTTCGTGAGTTTGACAGACGAGTTGTTGTTCTTGACCACGGAAAAATTAAGAGCGACACCAAGGATTTGTTTGTTAAAGATGACTATACTGACAATTACGGTGATGACAGCGGTGAAGAAGAAAACACACCGGATTATCCCGATAATGCAGTGGTTGTTCCGGAATAATGCGTTTGCGCAAATAGGATTTTGAAAGGATTTTTGATATGACCGGATTTGGTTATTTAGCAAAAGAAGGTTTCAAAAATGTGTGGAACAACCGTATTATGAGTATCGCTTCTGTCTGCGTACTTATAAGCTGTCTTGTTCTCACAGGTGCGGCGGCACTTTTTTCGATGAATGTTGACAATGTTGTTGAATCTGTCGGCAAGTCAAACGAAACCTCAGTTTATGTTAAAGACGGATATTCACAGCTTGAGGCTGTTTATGTAGGAAAAGAAATTGAAAAGCTTGACAATGTTGAGTCGGCAACCTTTCTTTCAAAGGAAGATGCGATAAAGCAGTATAAATCTACTCTCGGTGATGATCTTTTTGCCGAGATGCAGGGCAGAAACAAACTCCCCGATTCTTTCATTGTAGTTATGAAGGATTTGTCGAAGTATGACGATACTGTTGCTCAGATTAAAAAAATTGACGGTGTTGACAGCATAAGCAACCACCGTGAACTTGCCAAAAAGCTTACGGACATCAGCAATCTTGTCAATATGATTTGTATTGCGGTTGTTTGTGCGCTGACAATCATTTCAATCTTCATCATTGCCAACACAATTCGTGCAACGATGTATTCACGAAGATTTGAAATCAGCATTATGAAATCGGTTGGTGCAACGAACTCGTTTGTACGATGGCCGTTTCTTATTGAAGGTATGTTAATCGGACTTATTTCCGCAATTGTTTCAACAGGCGCAATTGCAATCCTCTATGAGACTGCACAGGCTCTTGTTTATCAGATTGTTCCGATTGATTTCATTCCGATTAACAATGTCATCTGGATTACAGGCGGCTTGTTTGCAATTGCAGGTATTGTTATCGGCTTCTTCGGCAGCTTTATTTCAATCAGAAAATACCTTAAAATGGAAGGTAACGAAATACTCGGTTGGTAATCCCGACAGAAATCTTAAAGGAGGAGATTACAATGAACAAATTAAAAAGAATTTTATGTGCAATGCTCTGCGTATGCATGATTTCAATTCCAATGGCAATACCGACTACTGTTTCTGCTGAGGACAGCATCTCAGACCTTGAACAACAGCTTCAGCAGCTTGAACAGGAAAATCAGAAGTATCAGAAGATTCTTGATGATACAAAGTCTGACATCGCAGAAAAGGAAGAATACAAGAGCGCCCTTGTAAGCAAGGTTCAGGTTCTTGATGAAAAAATTGCAGTAACCCGTGAGAAAATTTCAAGCCTTAACGATGATATTAAGGAAAAGCAGGACGCTTATGACAAGGGACTTTCGGAAGTTGAGGATCAGTTTGACGCACTTGCAAACAGACTCAGAATTCTCTATATGTCAGGCAATGCAACCGACCTTGAAATCATTTTCGGTGCAAAGGATTTTTCTGACCTTATTGATAAGATGGAGCTTGTAAAGAGCCTTGCGAACAGCGACAAGGAGCTTATCAGCGAAATCCAGACAAAGCTGGACGAGCTCAGCACCAAGAAGAAATCCCTTGAGGCCGACAAGAAAGACCTTGAAACTCAGCAGGCGTCATTGAAGTCAGATCAGGACGAGTTTAATAAACTCATTTCCGATAATGAGAGATTCTTAAAAATCTTTACGCATCAAATTCCGAGGCGCAGAATTCCTTGGAAAGTGCGGCTTTGCAGAGTGATGAGATTGAAGCTAAAATCAGCCAGTACTATGCCGCTCAGAAGGCGGCTGCGGAACACGCTGCTCAGGCTTCACAGAGTTCAAGCAGTTCATCAAGCAGCTCTTCAAGCAGTTCATCAAGCGGCTCAAGCAGTTCAGGTTCATCAAGCTCAGGTTCATCATCTGTAATTGTTCCGTCGGGTTCGGGCTTTGCATGGCCTACACCGGGCTTTGTAAGCCTTTCATCTGAATGGTTTGAGGACAGAGAAGTTTATAACCACGGCGGAATTGATATTGCCGGCGCAGGCATCATGGGAACTCCTGTTGTTGCGGCTGCCGACGGTACTGTTGTTGCAACCAACAGCAGTTGTACACACAACTGGGGCAAGAGCTACAGCTGCGGCTGCGGCGGCGGTTATGGTAACTATGTAATGATCAGCCACGCGGGCGGTAAGATGACAGTTTACGGTCACCTTACAAGTCTTACAGTAAGTTCAGGTCAGTCTGTTTCTAGAGGACAGGTTATCGGCTATGTCGGTTCAACAGGTAACTCAACAGGACCTCACCTCCACTACGAATGCCGTCTTAACGGTGTAAGATACAACCCGATGTCTGAGTATCCGTACATGTGATAATTTCTTTGATACATACACAATTTGATAATTAATTTAAAAGCCTTCGCATATACTTAAATAAGTAAATATGCGGAGGTTTTTGTTTTGATTACTTCATTGAATGTTGTGTTTCCCGAAAAGTGCGGGAAAATAAGGGGATTTTTTAACAGGCTGAGGGGGGACAAGGTGTGCGTTGAAATCAAAAGGGCAAGGGGCGTAAGCGTAAAACAGCTTACATACATCTGTCGCAGACAAAAGGTCAATCTCAATAAAATTGACAGGGCAATCGGCAATCAGCGCACAAGACTTTTGTGTTGCGAAGAAATGACTTTTCCGAACGACAGCGGTTACAAGCGTTTTTACTCGCCGCTTTTTTCGGCAAGACTTTGTACAAATATGGCACTTTTTGCCTCAGCAATTTGATACTCCCGAAAGGCTGACGGTCGGAATTTATGATCCCGACGCTCAATGCACCGACCTTGTTTCATTTGTGTTGAAATATACGGGCAATGTCTGTATTATCACAGACAACGAAGATGTGTTCTATAATGAGCTGAATACCATTGCCGAAGAAACAGGTGCGTGTGCCGTTGTTACTCACCACCGTGAACAGCTTTCAAATTGTGACCTTGTCATTGCACCGTTTGAAATTGAAGAAAATCTGCCTGTAAGAAATGATGCAGTCATCCTCACAAACGGCAGACCTAAGGAAAATATAAAGGGCTTTGTGTATTTTCGCTATTGCTTTAAAATGCCGAACGGATTTGCACTTTTGCGGCCTGAGGGATTGTCGGAGGAATACTTCTGCTCAGCACTCTACACACTCGGTTCACAGTACGAACTCGGTTCAATTGTTCCCGATTTGTGCCGTAATGATACAGAGGCGCAGACAGTGAAATCTCTTTGCAGTTATCTTGCCCGTTTTGCTTGACAATCGGTGTGAAAAAATTTATAATAAATCTATATGCAGTTTTTTGCTGATATGAAAGAATTTTATACCGTATGCACGCTTGTGCAGGTGCGGTATTAACTGAAAGGAACGATATAAAATGGCAGCTAAACCAACAATGCTTACTGCGGAAGGTCTTAAAAATCTTGAAGAGGAACTTGCGGAATTAAAAAATGTCAAGCGTAAAGAAATTGCAGAGAAAATCAAGGTAGCCCGTTCCTACGGCGACTTGTCCGAGAACAGTGAATATGATGATGCAAAGAACGAGCAGGCTATTATGGAGGCAAGAATCGCTACTATCGAGTCTATCCTCAAAACTGCTCAGATTATTGATGAGTCCGAAACATCTAACGATAAGGTACACCTCACTTCTGTTGTTACAATCGAAATGGTTGGCACAGACAGACAGATGACATACAAAATCGTTGGTTCGGGTTCTAACGAAACAAATCCCGCACAGGGCAAAATTTCAGACGAATCACCTGTGGGCAAGGCTCTCATGGACAGATGTGTCGGTGATGTTGTTGAGGTTGAAACTCCCGGCGGCGTAAAGGCATTTAAGATTCTTGAAATCTCAAAGTAATTTGTTTATCTATTGAATTTTTGCTGACGGATTCTGCTTTTGCAATCCGTCAGATTTATTGATGTTGAAAAGAGAGGAATGATTGGAAATGAGTCAGAAGCCACAGCAGACCGGCACAAGCGATGTTATCAAGGTCAGATACGAAAAGCTTGACGCCCTCAAAGAAGCAGGCAGAGATCCGTTTGTAATTACAACAAGTGCCCGTGATGTTCTCACGGAAACAATTAAAAACAATTTTGAAGAGTACGAAAATAAAGATGTATGCGTTGCAGGCCGTTTGCTTTCAAAAAGAGGCAAGGGCAAGGTTTCGTTTATGGACCTTTGGGATCGTTCGGGAAAAATCCAGATTTTTGCAAAATTTGACGATCTCGGTGAAGAAGAATACGGTTTCCTTAAAAAGTGGGATATAGGTGATATCGTTGAAGTAAAGGGCTTTGTTTTCAAAACGCAAATGGGCGAAATTTCTGTTCATGCAAAAGAGGTTAAGCTCCTTTCCAAATCACTCAAACCCCTCCCCGAAAAGTATCACGGTCTTACAAATACAGACCTTCGTTACCGTCAGCGTTATGTTGACCTTATTATGAATCCCGAGGTAAAGGATACCTTTGTAAAGCGTTCAAAAATTATCGGCAGTATCCGCCGCTACCTTGACAATCAGGGCTTTATGGAGGTTGAAACTCCTATGCTCGTTGCAAATGCCGGCGGTGCGTCGGCTCGTCCGTTCCTTACTCACTTCAACGCTCTTGACGAGGATTTAAAGCTCAGAATTTCTCTTGAACTTTACCTCAAAAGACTTATCGTAGGCGGACTTGAAAAGGTTTACGAAATCGGCAGAGTATTCCGTAACGAGGGTGTTGACACCCGTCATAACCCTGAGTTTACTCTTATGGAGCTTTATCAGGCATATACCGACTACAACGGTATGATGGATCTTACCGAAAACCTCTATCGCCATGTTGCACAGGAGGTTCTCGGCACAACAACAATCACATACAACGGCATTGAAATGGATCTTGGCAAGCCGTTTGAAAGAATTACAATGCTTGACGCTGTTAAAAAGTATTCAGGCGTTGACTTTAACGAAATTCATTCTGATGAAGAGGCAAAGGCAATTGCTAAGGAAAAGGGTGTTGAGTTTGAAGAACGCCACAAGAAGGGCGACATCCTCAACCTTTTCTTTGAAGAATTTGCAGAAGAGCATATGATTCAGCCTACTTTCGTTATGGATCATCCGATTGAAATTTCTCCGCTTACAAAGAAGAAACCCGAAAATCCCGATTATGTTGAGAGATTCGAGTTCTTTATGAACGGCTGGGAAATGGCTAATGCATATTCAGAGCTTAACGATCCGATTGACCAGAGAGAGCGTTTCAAGGCTCAGGAGGCACTTCTCGCACAGGGCGATGATGAGGCTAACACAACCGAGAGGACTTCTCAACGCACTTGAAATCGGTATGCCTCCGACAGGCGGTATCGGCTTTGGTATCGACAGAATGTGTATGCTCCTCACAGATTCAGCCGCAATCCGTGATGTTCTCCTCTTCCCCACGATGAAAACCTTGCCGAGTGAAAAATAAGAAAATAACGGGGTTTTGACAGCTTTTGCCGGGTTTCGTTAATCCAAATTTAACCCGAAAAAAGGGGTTTACGACAAATTTACGACAAATGACTTCGAGGACAAAGGCGGATTTTTACGACAAATCGCTGTCGTAAACACCGTGAATCGAAAATCGTTAATCCAGTGGCTTCATTGTAGTGGCTACATCGTAAAAACGGCAAAAAAACCTTGTGAAATGGGTATCCGCAGTCGTTTACGACAGGAAAATCCGAGTTATTTACGACAACGAAAACAGAGCTTCAATCTTACGGTTGAGGCTCTATTTTTTTGCCTGAAAATCGTATCCTTTTCTGATTTCTGTTTTTTCGTATAATGAAGATGTCAGGAGGTGCATTAGATGAAGCAAAAGGCTTTTCATATATATTTAACCGAGCAGGAACGAACTCAGGTCACAGGCGCTTTAATTGAACTCAAAAACAACCTTATAGCACAAGGCAGATATACCGACGCAGTGGACGATATACTTATAAAAATTACGAAGGCTCGAAAGAAACGCCTTGCTGTGCATTACATTTGAATAAGATAGGTCAAGCCGCTTGTTTCTCTTATTTGAGAAGCAGGCGGCTTTTTGCGTTCTTAAAAAATTTTTGAAAAAATTTCAAAACAGAGTCCCCAAAAGGTGTCTCTCAGTGGGAACAAGTGAAGGGGTTAAAAAAACACTCCTAAACGGAGTGTCTCCCTTCGCTGCTTTTTGACAACTGAATATACAGGCACTAAGGACTTTATTTCTGATGATAGCCCGAAGGAGGGTACGCCATAACCTCTCTTTTATGAGAGTAAGCGAGAACTCCCGTCCCGAAACTCGAATTGCTACCGAGCTTGGCAACGACAGTCAGAATGATAATGATACTTCCCTATGGGGCTGGCGGAGAACCCGGCAGAGGTGAAATTCCTATGATACGGTGCAGCTCACCGTAGCCTTAGTGCTTCCCGTACAAAGCAAAATGCTTTCCGCAGGGGGTGTTGAGAACAAATACTGCGGCTGATACATAGCCGACCTTATATAAGATCGGTTATGAATACAGCGAAAGGAGGAAAAGCGAAAGATGTCAAACTGTAAAACCATAGCGATATGTAATCAGAAAGGCGGCGTGGGCAAAACCACTACGGCGGTCAATCTCGGTATCGGTCTTGCTATGCAGGGCAAAAAGGTACTTCTTGTAGACGCTGATCCGCAGGGTGATTTAACCACTTGTCTCGGCTGGCAGGAAACAGACGAGCTTCCCGTCACAATCTCGGATAAGCTGTTGTCCGTTATCATGGATAAGAATGAAAATCCGTATGACGGGATTCTAAAGCACGAGGAAGGCGTGGATTTAGTACCGTCCAACCTTGAATTATCGTCGATGGAAATGAGCCTTGTCACCGCTATGTGCAGAGAAATGGTAATGAAGAATTATCTGAGTGAAATCAAAAATGGATATGACTATGTTCTCATAGACTGTATGCCTTCGCTGGGTATGATTACCCTGAACGCACTCACAGCGGCGGACAGCGTGATTGTACCCGTTCAGGCTCAGTATCTTCCAGCGAAAGGAATGACGCAGCTTCTCACGACTATATCCAATGTGAAGCGGCACTCAAACCCGCAGCTAAATATTGACGGGATACTCTTAACCCTTGTAGACGGAAGAACAAACCTTGCCAAAAGTACCGTAGACGCATTGCGGGAGCAGTTCGGAAGTCATATCCGTATTTACCGGACAACGATTCCCATTGCTGTAAAAGTCGCAGAGGTAAGCTCAAAGGGCAAGAGCATTTATGCCTACGAGCCAAACAGCACGGTGTCTAAGCTTATGCCGACTTCACAAGGGAGGTGTTAGCCGATGGCAGGCAGAAAGAGCGACTTCGTTCTGTCAACGAAAAGTCTCGATGACCTGTTCTCCACACAGGAGGAACGGGACGAAGCGAAGCTGCAAAAAATCAGGGATATTCCGCTGACTGAGATTGACGATTTTCCCGACCACCCTTTTCAGGTACGGGAAGATGAGGATATGTTTCAGCTTGTAGAGAGTATCAAAGAGCGTGGCGTAATCACTCCCGCAACAGTCAGGCAGAAAGAGGACGGCAGATACGAGCTTGTTTCAGGTCACAGACGAAAAAAGGCTTGCGAGCTTGCCGGATTTGAAACCCTGCGTTGTGAGGTGGTAGACCTAAACCGGGACGAAGCTACGATTTTAATGGTAGAAAGCAATTACCAAAGGTCGCAGATACTTCCCTCGGAAAAGGCTTTTGCCTACAAAATGCGGTTGGAAGCGATGAAACGACAAGCAGGCAGACCGAGCAAAGAAAATTTAGTCCCAGTGGGACAAAATTATTCGAGAGAAGAACTTGCGTCACAAAGTGGTGACAGTCAAACTCAAATTCAGCGTTATGTTCGCCTTACAAACCTTGTTCCCGAATTGCTTGAACTTGTGGACGAGGGCAAAATCAAAATGCGTCCTGCGGTTGAGCTATCGTATCTCGATGAAGATTGCCAGCGTGATGTAGTGGACGAAATCGACTTAAACGACTGCACACCCTCACACGACCAGACAATCCGTATGCGGAAGTTTTTTAACGACGGGAAGCTGACCACCGAAGCGGTACAGGCGATTATGAGCGAGGAAAAACCAAACCAGCGTGAAAAAATCATACTGCGTGGGGATAAGGTGCGGAGCCTGATTCCGAAAAGTGTTCCGCTAAATCAGACGGAGGAATATATCTGCAAGGCATTGGAGCATTACGGCAGGGTTATGAAAAACCGTGCGACCGTGACAGCAGATAGGCGGAGTATGCTTTTTCGTGTCCCCTTCCTCACACTCTAACCCCTTGATTACTACCTGACTATCCGAGAAAAAACTATCTCATTCATTCAAGCTATCTCAAAAAGTATATCTGTCTTAGCAGTTAAAACCGCCTTCATTTCGCACCGTTGCTTTAAAAGCAATTCTCGGTTACAATGGAGAAAAGAAAAGCAAAGGAGCGTGGAGGATATGAAAAAGAGAATCGCAGTTTTAACAGCAATGCTTTTAGTCTTGGGATTAACGGGCTGCAACAATACCACAGCAAAGAATAATCCGCCCGAACCGTTTTCTTCTTCGGAGAGTATTGAAATATCCTCCGATACAGATACGCTTCCGGCAACAGAAGAAACAAGTGAGGTTGAGCAAACGCCCGAACCGACACAAAGCACCGAGCCTGCCGAAACGCAGAGTACCGCAGAAGTAAGGGATACGGAAAGCAGCAAGGAAAAAGAGCCTGAGCAGACCGCCGTACAGACTTCTGCTCCACAGGACGAGCCACCACAGAAAACAGAAAGCGAAACACCAACAGTTACACCCGAAACAGAAACACCGCCGCCTGCACCGCCCGTTCAGACGGAAACGACAGAAAGCGCACCGCCGCAGGAAACACCGCCCCAGCCAAAATCCATTTACGATTATGAATTTGACATCGACGCTATCCGTGCAGAACTGATTGTGGTCGGTGAAGGAATGGGACTGACGCACAGCGGCGATTTAACGCCGGATACGGCTTCTTGGTCTACGCCTGTTACGGCTTCCCCGGATTTTCAGGGAGCTAACTTGGAAAGACGGTTAAAAGATTATGTGCGGTCTATGCCGGGACTTATCACGGCATACGGCGGCAGTCAAATTGAATACTTCACGATCTACGCAGAGCCGCTTGGCGGCGGGAGCTACCGCTTCTACTTCCTGTACTGACCGTGAGCAAACCACTTCCCTCTGTCAAAAAGGCAGAGGGATTTTTTTATACCCAAAAACGAAAGGAAGGAAACGCAATGAAACATTTTTTGAAAAATAAAGGCAAGCGATTGACAGCGACGGTCTTGTCTGCCGTGATGTGTCTGATGGCTCTGCCTATGTCCGCTTTTGCCTTTACCGCCGAGGAGGGCAAAAGCGTGGAAGCCTATTATGGCTCTTATTATCTCGGTTCAGACGGAGAATATTACCGTTCTGCCGATTATGATTTTATCGCCTATGACAGCAATGGAAACACGAGCTTACACGCTCATGACGGCGGAGGGAAAAGGGCGAAGCTTATGATTCGTGACGGAAGCGGCGAAAGACAGCTTATGTGCATTGAATCCGGCGTAGATTACAATGCCGGGGGCAGCTATGAAAGCACAAGCGGAAAAAACAGCTCCTATTTTCAGAATCTCCCTGTTTCTGCTCAGTATGGCATTATGCTGACATCTCTTTACGGCTGGCAGCCCGGAATGACAGCGCCGATTGGCGGCACGAACGAGGACGATTTCTCGATTGCCACACAGACGATTATGTGGGAGTATCAGCAGCAGTTGAGAATCAGTCCTACAACCTTGCAGGCAAACAGCTATGGCGTTCGTGGGGACACCTATTTTTCAATGATTCAGGGCAGACCTGCCGAGCAGTGCTATAACTGGATTTTGGAACAGATGAAAACTCATTCGACAGTACCGAGCTTTGCTTCCAATCAGGCGGGCAGCGCACAGACCTACACCCTGAAATATAATCAGGCACAGGATAATTACAGCCTTACCCTGACTGATACCAACAATCTTTTGACGGACATTCATTTTACTTCAGATAAAGGGATTATCGTTACACGAAACGGGAATGAATACACCTTTACTTCCAAAAAGATGATTGAAAACGCCGTCAGCTTATCCGCACAGAAAAGTATTCCGAATGTTGTGGGCAATCTCCTTATTTGGGGACACCCCGGCAAGCAGACAATGGTATCCGGTGCGGAAGATCCCGTGTACTTCTATATGAACATCAAGACTGAGACAACGGGAATCGGTCATATTGTCAAGCATTCTGAGGACGGAAAGGTAGACGGTATCCGTTTTACCATCAGCGGAAACGGCGTAAACAAGACCGTTACCACAAAGGCAGACGGTACGGTGGATATAGAGCTTATGCCTGGCGTTTATACGGTGACAGAGGAAAGCATTGAAAAGTATGAGCCGCAGAAGGTGCAGCGTGTCACGATTGTAAGCGGCGGCACATCTACTGTTACTTTTTCCAACACCTTAAAGCGTGGCGATGTTCAGGTTATCAAATCCTCTGAGGATAACTTTGTGGAGGGCGTGACTTTCCATCTTTACGGTACTTCTCTCTCCGGCATTGCGTGGACGAATACGCTGTGACCGACAAAAATGGTGTTGCAACCTTCAAGAATGTCCTTATCAGCGGCAAAACGCCCTATACCCTTGAAGAAGTGGACACCGCAATCCGTTATGTCATTCCCGAAAATCAGACTGCTCCCGTGAAATGGAAAGAGGTTACAAGCCGCAGCTTCAACAATATTTTGAAGAAGTTTACTGTTATCGTTACCAAGAGCGACGCCGAAAAAGGACTCCCACAAGGGGACGCTTCTTTGGCGGGTGCAAAGTACGGTATCTTCAAGGGCGAGCAGCTTGTAGATGTGTACTATACCGATAAAAACGGTCAGTTTACAAGCAAGGAATATATCTGTGGGGATAACTGGACGATTAAAGAGCTTGAGCCGAGCGAAGGGTACTTGCTTGATCCGACCGTTCATCATATCGGTGCAGAGCCGCAGCTTTATACCATAGAGCATAATCTGACTTCCAATGATGTAATCGAGCAGGTTATCAAAGGCAATATCGCCCTTATCAAGCACACCGATGACGGGGAAACCCATATTGAAACACCCGAAGAAGGAGCAGAATTTGAAATCTACCTGAAATGCGCAGGCAGCTATCAAAGCGCTGATCCCGATGAGCGTGATGTAATCGTCTGTGATGAAAACGGCTTCGGTCAGACAAAGGATATGCCTTACGGAATTTACACCGTTCACCAGACAAAGGGTTGGGAAGGTCGAGAACTGATGAAAGACTTTGATGTGTTTATCTCTCAGGATTCGCAGACCTACCGCTATTTGATTAACAACGCAAATTTTGAAAGCTATGTAAAGGTAGTCAAGGTGGACACAGAAACTGGAAAGACAATCCCTTATGCGGGTGCAGGCTTCCAAATCTACGATCCTGACGGAAACCTTGTCACAATGACCTTCACTTATCCTACTCCTACTACCATTGATACCTTCTACACCGACGCAGAGGGTTCGCTTGTTACGCCTGAGAAGCTGCCTTACGGCAAAGGATATTCCATTTTCGAGGTGCAAGCACCTTACGGTTATGTCCTTGACAGTACGCCTATCTTCTTTGATGTGGCGGAAGTCAATTCCACAGAGGAAAGCGGGGTTACGGTGATTAAAGTAGATAAGCCCAATATGGCGCAGAAAGGCACGGTTACGGTGGAGAAATCTGGCGAGGTGTTCTTCGGCGTGTCCGCTATCGGAGGTATGGACGCAGACGGAAACGAGCTGCCGACCATCTACCAGCCGTTGTATGAGGTTCAGGGGCTTCCCGGCGCTGTCTATGAGATAAGAGCCGCAGAGGATATTATTACGCCTGACGGTACGCTGAGAGCCTCTAAGGGCGAACTCGTGGATACCGTAACGACCGATGAGACAGGACTTGCAAAAAGCAAGGAACTGTATCTCGGAAAATACGAGGTGCAGGAAATTACCGCTCCTTACGGAATGGTATTGAATGACGAAATCCATTCGGTAGAGCTTGTCTATGCCGGACAGAATGTTGCTGTTACCGAAACAGCAACCAGCTTTTACAACGAGAGACAAAAGGTTGAAATCAGCCTTGAAAAGACACTTGAAACAAGTGAGCTGTTTGAAATTGGCAATAACGGCGAAATTCAGAATATCAGCTTTGGCTTGTTTGCCGCAGAGGAGCTTGTCAGCGCAAGCGGCACGGCTATCCCTGCCGATGGTTTGATTGAGATTATCACCCTTGATGAAAACGGTAAGGCAACTGTAAAAACCGACCTTCCTATCGGCAGCTACTATGTTCAGGAGCTTGTGACAGACAAGGCATATATCCTGAATGATGAAAAGTATCCGGTTGCCTTTGAATATGCCGGACAGGAAACGGCAACGGTTGAGATTGCCGCAAACAACGGTGAAGCGATTGAAAATGAGCTGTTTTACGGCTCTGTTTCCGGTAAAAAAGTAGACGAGAACGGCGAAGCACTGAGCGGTGCATTGATCGGACTGTTCAAGACGGATAATGACGAATTTACAAAGGAAAACGCACTTATGACTACCGTATCAGAAAAAGACGGTAGTTTTTCTTTTGCGGATATTCCTTACGGCACTTGGTATGTGCGTGAAATTGAGCAGCCGGCAGGCTTTGTGCTTGATGAAACTGTCTATCCTGTAACCATTTCCGAGGACGGGCAGACCATTGAGATTGAAATTGTCAATAAGTTTATCCGTGGCAATATTGCTTTGACAAAGGTGGACGCTGACTATCCCGACAACAAGCTGACCGGAGCGACCTTTGAGGTCTATAAGGACAGCAACGATAACGGCAAATTGGACGAAGATGACGAATTGCTTGGTACACTTACCGAAAAGGAAATCGGGCAGTATGAAATGAACGACCTTCTTTATGGTCGTTACTTTGTAAAAGAAACGGTTGCTCCCGAAGGCTTCCTGCTTGACGGGGGCGTTTATGAGGTGTTTATCGACACCGACGGAAAGAACTATCAGGTGGAGAACAAGGCGGGAGTCGGCTTTATCAACGACGCTATGAAGGGCAGTCTGAAAATCGTCAAGACTTCCTCAGACGGAAATGTGAAAGGCTTTGCTTTCCGCATTACCGGAGCAAATGGCTATGATGTAACGCTGGAAACTGACGAGAACGGCGAAATCCTGATTGAAAATCTGCGTATTGGTGAGTACACCGTTTCCGAGGTCAGCAATGCGGCTTCGGCAAATTATGTGCTTCCTTCCGATAAACAGGCAACGGTGCAGACAGGCTCTACCACGATTGTGGAAATGCACAATGTACTGCGTGATACGCCGAAAACCGGGGACGACAGCCATACCGGACTTTGGTTCGCCCTTACGGGACTTTCCCTGATCGGCATTACCGCCTGCGGTATTGTAGGCTTTAAGAAAAAGAAGAAGGGAGAGAATCAGTAATGGAGCTTAAAGCGATTATCGCTATCGCACTGGTCGCTTTTATCATCGGCGGCTTTATTTTTTTGCAGGTGCGAAACAGAAAGAAGAAATAACGGATTGGGGGCGGAGAGAAAAACTCCGCCCTTTTCCATTTTTGGAGGGCAAAATGAAAACGCTGAAAACCGTTGAGCGCCGGGTAACGGAAATTTTGAGGGAACACCCCGACGCACGAAATGACGATATGAAGCTCTATCTGCTTGTGAGCGAGTCCTGCATTTATGAAACGCACGGAATCGGCACAGTTAGCTTTGCTGATGTAATGACAAATTACAAAGCGTTCGGTATCCCTTGCTTTGAGAGTATCCGCAGGGCAAGGCAGAAAATTCAGGCGAAATGCCCGGAGCTTGGCTGCTCCCCTGAAGTACGCAGGGCAAGGCACAGAATGGAGCGTGTGTATTCTGAATACGCAAAAGACTAACTATGAACGATAAGGAGGTAATGTTGAAATGTCTGCTACGTTGATAGACCGTATTGAGATCAGAAAAGACGGCGTATATCTTTCCACACATTCGACGGACGATGTAGGTTCTTACAAGACATGGCAGAGTGAAGAACTGTCAGAGGCATACAAAAGAGACGGGCAGAAAGGGCTTGATCGTGAAATGTTCCGTATCTTTTATGAATATGCGGAGCTTGGAGATTTTCACAAAAGCACAGCAAGGTATCACCGCATTTCCGATCTTCGAAGCAAAGGCATTGCACAGGGAATGTTTTGACCAGATTGACGCTTTTGAAAAAAGCTGCCAAAGCCCCTCAAAGTTTCGGGCTTATGACCGTGAAATGAGGGAAAAGCTCTATGATAAGCTTGCTGAAAAGTGTGGTGAATATGATAGGAAACAGAAAAATAAAGACTATGAGCGATAGGGAGGATTAAGAGATGGCAAATAAGAAACCGACAGCCGCCCTGACCTTGCAGCAGAAGGTCAAGGTGCTGACAAAGCTTTTTGAGTCCGGCTGTAAAACAGAAAAGGACTTGAAGGCTCTGAACTTGCAGAGTATTTTACAGATTCCCGATATAACCGTTCCTGATATGACGGTCATTACCGAGCTTCAGGAGCAGGTGGCGAAAAACAGACTGTTCTCCTATTTGGGAGGTGGTGCAGATGAACAGCACACAGACGGACAGGCACATCATTTGGAGTAATATGAGCCTTGACCCTGATGATTGGAGAGATGGCTATAAGGAATTTCTTGAAATCAATGAGCTTAACGATGATCCGAATGATGAAAATGAACTTTATAAGTGGATGGTTGAAACCAATGAAGATTATCTTGCCGATGAGCAAATGAACTTAGATGTTCAGCTCTCACAGCCGATTATCGTGATTGGCGATATTGGCAGATGGAACGGCAGGGTTATGGGATACAAGACGATTGATTCCGGTAATATCAAGGACTGCCTGTATTCTGATACTGATTATACGGAATGGTATGTGGACAAGTACGGGGATTTAAGGGCGGACGCCGCCCATCACGACGGCACAAACCATTATCTGTATCGTGTGTTTAAGGATACGGCAACCGAAAGCCAAATCGAAAACCTGAAATACAAGCTCTACGAGGGCAAGGCAACGAGAGCCGACATTACGAGAATTACAAGGCGGCTCGGTGACGAGATTGCCGCTGTTTACGGATTTCACATACCGAAACAGAGAGTGGCAAAAGAACAAGCGAGGTGATGGAAATGGATATAAAGACAATGACTGCTGATGAGAGAAAATACACCTACCGTCAGAGCCAGCAGATTTCAATGCAGGCGAGCTTCATCGGCTATCTGAGGGCAGACTTTGGAAGCAGCGGAAAAGAGTTTTATTCCTCATGGAATGATTTTCGGAAGGATTTGAAAACAGACGAGTTCAAGACGGAATTTGACGAGGTTATCAACTCTCTTAGAGAGAATAACGGTGTCCTATCGGGGCGAGGGGCAATGTCGAAGTATTGCTATGGCACGCCGGGGAGTTCTTTTGAAAATGACCGCAATGAATACGGCGTCCGTGTGGATACGGAGAAATATACCTATCTTATGCGGCTGAATCCGAGACAGGGAGAATATAATCTGTACTGCTATTGCTATGAGAAGAAATGGCTTGACAGACATATCAGTCAGGCAGAAAAAGGTATCCGCTTTATTGATCCGCATTATAAAGAGCTGTTTCGTATTCCTGACGGAGATAAAATCCGCATTACTTTGAATAGCGGCGAACAGCTTGACCGTGAGTGCAGATATATTGACGAGTATCATTTGGAAGTTGGAAATAACCTCTATCACATCTGCGAGTTTGCAGAACGAATGGAGCAAGCCGGAAATACGGTTATCCCCCTTCGTTCCTCCCTGCCTGAAAAGTGCTTTAGTGTGCTTGAAATGACGGATCAGATGATTATTATTGAGCGTGGGAAGATGGGATATGTCCTTGCCGGAGTATGTGTCGAGGGCAAAAGCAGCCGTGAAGGAGCAGATTTAGGCAATGAAGCGGCGGGGATTACAAAGGCACAGGAAGCGGCAATGAAAGCAGGCTCGATGTTTGGCTGGCACACACCCGCCGCTGATCCGAAGAATTATGATGAGAACGGCACTCTTAAAAAGCCGAAGAATAGAAACAAAGACTATGAACGATAGGGGGTGTTTGTAGGTGGCACGAAAATATGACCTGATTTCCGAGCTGTATAACCGTACCTGTAAAACGGTTGTGATGTATCCGCAGAATTGGGAAGCGTTTTTGCGTTCTGCCTGCCGGAACTATAAGCTGCGCTTTGACGAGCAGCTTCTTGTCTACGCACAAAGACCGGACGCAACGGCGGTACTGGAAATTGAGCGTTGGAACGGGAGCTTTGGTCGGTGGGTAAACCGTGGCGCACACGGCATTGCGGTATTCGAGGACGCAGACAGAAGCAAACAACGGCTTGTCCATTACTTCGATATTTCCGATACCCATGAAAGCCGTTATTCCCGTCCGGTTCCCATTTGGCAGATGAAGCCGGAATACGCAGAGGATATTATTGATACCCTTGAAAGCACCTTCGGAGAACTTGATGATAAGACCAACCTTGAAGCCGCTATCCTGAGCGCCGCTAAAAACGCCGTGGAGGATAACATTCCCGACTATTTATCTGATTTGCTTTATTCCGTAGAAAACAGCCTGTTGGACGGTGTGAGTGAAGAAGAAATCTCGGTAATTTATAAAGAGACGGTACAGAACAGCGTGGCATATATGCTGATGTCCCGGCTTGGGTTGGATACTGAGGCTTCTTTGAGCCTGATGATTTCCGTGGCGCTGTGAACTTCACAACGCCGGAAACGCTGAACGCACTCGGCTTTGCCACCAGTGATATTGCGGAGATGGGACTTGCGGAGATTTCTCGTACCATTACCGCACTCGACAGAGAAAATCGCATAATTGCCGGAAATGGGAAAGCCGATTACAATATAGGCAGAGAAAACGACGAAAGGAGCTTTGGAAATGAACGAGATCAGATATACAATGCAAGGAGATTACAATCTGCCGAACCTGACAATGCCGGAACAGCCGGAGGTGAGCTTGGGCAGATACGCTCAGATGAGGAGGAAATTTCTGAGGGAACATCACAAAGTCCGCTACTACAATCTTCTGACGAGCTGCACTCTGACCGAACACTTGGCGGAAACCGAGCAGAGAGCCTTGACGATGGAGGAAACCCTGACAAAACAGATGGCGGCGAAGGAAGGAATCACGGAGAGCCTGAAAGCGGCGGATATGATGTCGTGGGTACGGAAAATGAACAACTTACGGAACAGAGTGCAGGAGATCGTCCTGAAGGAAGTAGTGTTCGCTTAGTCTATGACCGCAGCCACGAGGATAAAAGCCTTCCCTTTTTCGGCGGTGACGATACGATTAACGAAATACTCGGAACGACGCCGCACCTGAAAGCGTCAAAGGACGAAATTCGTGCCTTTTATGTAAACACTCTTGACGATACTGCCCGAACGGAATATATCAAGAGCATTTTCAATGACGATTACACCGAGCTTATCCTGAGCGATGGCAGGCGTGTCGGTTACAAAACCTTTGAGAATGTCCTTCATTTTTGGGAGGGCAGCTACCTAAGCAGAACGGCACAGAGCTATTTTGATTGGGGCGTTGTGGCAAAGCATTTTGAAGCAATGCGGCTTCTCGGAGAGCTTCAGGATACGATAAAACCGCTTCCGTCAATAAACGGACAGCTCACACTGATGTTAGAGGCAGAGGACAAAAAATCCTCTGCCTTTACCTTTTCTCAGGAGATTATCGACGCTGTTCTCACTCGTGGAAGCGGCATATCCGAGGGGAAATTTCGTATTTATGAGCAGTTTGAAAAGAGCCTTTCTGCAAAGGAAAATGCAGACTTTCTCAAAGAGGAATATGGCTGGGGCGGTGCTTATCCGGTTATTGTCGGTGCGGGAATTGACGAGCAGCACGACGGAAAAGGTATTACTATTTCCAAAGGGATTGGCGATGATAAGCCGCATATCAATCTGAAATGGAATCAGGTGGAAAAGCGCATTGCCGAGCTGATACGTCTTGACCGCTATTTAAGTCCGAAGGAAAAGGCTGTCTATCCTGAATGGCTGCAAAAGCAGGAGGAACGCAGAGCCGAGCTTGCGGAGGAACGGAAAAACAGAGAAATCCTGAATACCGCACCGCCCGAAAAAGAGACAGAAAAGGCTTCTGATAATGCCGAGCCGACTTTTGAGTATGAATATCATCTTGGCGATACCGTCTATATGGGCGCTGATGAATATGAAATCCTATCCTTTGACGGGGAGCGTGTAATGCTTCATGATACGCAGTACCCTTTATTCCAAAAGGAAATGGAAAGAGCTGAGTTCGACCGCAAGGTGCAGGAAAACCCAATGAACGACCACCTGAAGGTCAAGAATTTAACGCCCGAAAAAGAAATTGTTTACGATCCGAACACTACACCCATAGGTGATGATGACTACTTTTTCCACCGTCCGGGTATGGGAGAATTTGAAGCAATCTATTATAACCCCGACTCCAATGCCGGAGGACAGTTTGTTGTCCTGCATATCCCCTATGAACTGATAGTGGAAGCCAAAGAAAACAGTAACTCGGTCAGCGAATTTTATGAGTATTTTGACAGCGAGGCATATACGGAACTCATTGATGTAGGAACGCAGGAATTTGCGGACTATCTTGAAGCGTATGCAGAGCCTGAACCCGATTATATTGGACGGACAGAGGAAACAATGCAGGCACTCACCACACAGGCAGAAAAGGTGTTGAGTAACGGCAATAAGGACATACCGTATTCTGAAATAAAGGCAGAAAATAAGAATAACCTTGTCCTGTATCAGGTTGGAGATTTCTTTGAGCTTTACGGAAACGACGCCACCTATATGTCTGATACCTTCGCCCTTAACCTTACAAACAAAGCGGTTGGTGGGGAGCTTGTGTCGATGTGTGGTATCCCCTCCGGTCAGCTTGAAATCTATGCAAATATGCTGACTGACAGAGGGAATGATATGGTAATTGCTTCCCTTGAAAATGGAGAACGCATTATCCACAAAGTTGTCTCAACCAATAAGGAAGATCCGGTGGAGTCTAAACCAGTGGGTAGAATCGAGTATCTCGATAAAGCCGGAGATGTATTACACATTGAAGATTATCTCAGCGAGTATCAGTTCAAAAAAGATATTGAGGAAGAAAGCTCGTTTGGTACGGCGTTTCGTTTTTATTTATATCGGGACGCTGACGGAAAAACCATAGACCAATCCTTCCTCTCAAAGCTGGATGTTCCTCTGAATGTGTATGAAATTATTGACAGTCCGTATTTGCAGATTGCCGAGCCTGAAACGCTGCTTGACAAAGCAAAAGATCTGCTCAAAGAGTGCCATATAAGAGAGTTTGGAACAGTCGGTGATTTGGATTTTTCTGATATATCAGACATCAGAATTGCTTTTATTACTACAGAGGACGAAAAGCATACAATAGAAGCAGTCGTTAATTTGCGTGATTTTAAGATTGAGACATTGGTGGATAACCGTGTAGTCGTTCGTTCCAAGCAGTTTGAAAGCCTTACGGATATGATAGAAAAGGCTTTACCCAATTTGGATTATGACGAATGGGTTTTCGTATCCGAGGAAGAGCTTGCACCATTTTATAAAGAACCTGAGCGTAACAAAAATGTGCCGCTTACGCCGAGCTTTTCACAGCCGAAACGGACAAGGGTACAGACCTTTGATTTACACCCGGATATTCCAATGTCGGAGCGTCATACCTTTGACCTTGCTTCCAATCCGGTGGAAGAAGCCGGCAAAAAAGAGCGTTTCCGCAGAAACCTTATGGCAATCCAGCTTCTCAAAAAGTGTCAGGACGAAAATCGATTTGCCACGCCTGACGAGCAGAAAATCCTTTCAAAATATGTAGGATGGGGCGGCATACCCGAAGCCTTTGACGAAAATAATTCCTCTTGGGCGACAGAGTTTTTAGAGCTTTCTGCTACTCTCTCACCCGATGAATACGAGAGTGCAAAGGGTTCTGTCCTGACTGCTTTCTATACGCCGCCTGCGGTCATTTCCGCAATCTACAAGGCAATGGAGCAGATGGCATTTCGTGAGGGAAATATCTTGGAGCCTTCCTGCGGAATTGGAAACTTCATTGGTATGCTGCCGCAGTCCATGCAGGAAGCGAAAATGTACGGCGTGGAGATTGACAAGTTTCTGCCGGAATCGCACAGCAGCTTTATCAGAAAACCTCGATTGCAGCGCAGCCGTTTGAGGAAGCAAATGTCCCCGACAGATTCTTTGACGCTATCGTGGGCAATGTGCCGTTTGGGGATATTCGTATCAACGATAGGCGGTACAACAAGCATAACTTCCTGATACACGATTACTTTTTCGCAAAGTCGCTTGATAAATTAAGACCGGGCGGCGTGATGGCTCTTGTGACCAGCAAAGGTACAATGGATAAGGAAAATCCCGCTGTCCGAAAATATATCGCACAGAGAGCCGATTTGCTCGGCGCTATCCGTTTGCCTAACAACACCTTTAAGGGAAATGCCGGAACGGAAGTTGTTTCGGACATCCTTATTCTGCAAAAGCGTGACCGCATTATGGACATTGAGCCTGAGTGGGTGCATCTCGCCACCGATGAAAACGGGTTTAAGATGAACGCATACTTTGTGGAACACCCGGAAATGGTGCTTGGCGAATGGAAAACCGTGTCCGGCAGATTTGGCGATGAAAATACCGTTGTTCCCTATGAAAACGCTGACCTTGCCGCACAGCTTGACGAAGCGATTTCAAATATTCACGCCGAGATAACGGCATATGAAACCGAAGAACTTGAGGAGGAAGATACCTCTATTCCCGCCGATCCGAATGTACGCAACTTCTCCTATACGGTGGTGGATGATAAAATTTACTACCGGGAAAATTCAAGAATGACTCCCGTAGACTGTTCTGCCACGGCTGAAAACCGTATTAAGGGTATGATTGGGATTCGTGACTGTGTGCGGAATCTGCTTGAAATTCAGACTTTGGATTATCCGATTGGGAAGTTGAAAAAGAGCAGCAACGCTTAAATGAACTGTATGATACTTCTCAAAAAGTACGGTCTGATTAACAGCCGAGCCAATGTATCCGCTTTTTCGCAGGACAGTTCCTTTTCCCTGATCTCCGCTTTGGAGGTGCTTGACGAGGAAGGAAACCTTGAACGCAAGGCGGATATGTTTACCAAGAGGACGATTAAAACCCATACGCCCGTTACCTCTGTTGACACCGCAAGCGAAGCGTTAGCCGTATCTATGGGCGAAAAAGCCTGTGCTGATATGGAATATATGTGTGAGCTTACAGGCAAAACCGAAGAAGAAATTTATCAGGATTTGAAGGGCGTTATCTTCTTAAATCCAATGCACGGATACGGTGACAGCACCGAGGCGAAGTATCTGATGGCGGACGAATATCTCTCCGGCAATGTGAGGGAAAAGCTCGCTTGGGCAAAGCGGTCTGCCGAGGTCTATCCCAATGATTATAAAATCAATGTGGAGGCTCTTGAAAGGGTGCAGCCTGCTGATTTGACAGCCAGCGAGATTTTCGTGCAGCTCGGTACGACTTGGCTGCCCGAAGAAATCGTACAGCAGTTTATCTATGAGTTTTTGGATACGCCGCTGTGGGCAAGGTATAATATCAAAGTCCACTACTCAAAATTCACAAGCGAATGGAATGTTGAGGGCAAATCTTACGACCGTTCCAATGTGAAGGCATACAATTCCTACGGCACAAGCCGGATCAACGCCTACAAGATTATTGAAGAAACGCTGAATATGAAGGATGTCCGTATCTTTGATTATATCGAAGATGATGAGGGAAAAAAGAAAGCGGTTCTCAACAACAAGGAAACGCAGATTGCACAGGCAAAGCAGGAGCTTATCAAGCAGGGCTTTAAGGACTGGATTTGGAATGATCCTGACCGCCGTGAAAAGTTAGTCAGGCTCTACAATGATAAATTCAACAGTATCCGTCCCCGTGAGTATGACGGAAGCCATATCATTTTTAGCGGTATGAATCCTGAAATTGAGCTGCGGGAACATCAGAAAAATGCCGTTGCCCATATCCTCTACGGCGGCAATACGCTGTTGGCACACGCAGTAGGCGCAGGCAAAACCTTTGAAATGACCGCTGCCGCAATGGAATCCAAACGGCTCGGACTATGCAGTAAATCGCTGTTCGTTGTACCAAATCACTTAACGGAGCAATGGGCGGCGGAGTTCTTGCAGCTCTACCCGGCGGCAAATATTTTAGTCGCAACGAAGAAAGATTTTGAGATGAAAAACCGCAAACGCTTCTGCGGCAGAATCGCCACCGGGGACTACGACGCTGTGATTATCGGGCATAGTCAATTCGAGAAAATCCCAATGAGCTTTGAGCGGCAGAGAATGATTTTGCAGCAGCAGATAAGGGATATTACGGACGGCATTATAGAACTGAAAGCAAACAGGGGCGATAAATTTTCCGTAAAACAGCTTGAAAAAACAAAGAAATCTCTGACTGTGAAGCTGGAGAAGCTGAACGATCAAAGCAGAAAGGACGATGTTGTTACCTTTGAGGAGCTTGGCATTGACAGGCTCTTTATTGATGAAGTCATTACTACAAAAACCTTTTTTATATACCAAAATGCGGAATGTGGGCGGCATTGCTCAGACGGAAGCACAGAAATCCAGCGACCTTTTTATGAAGTGCCGCTATCTTGATGAGCTTACCGGAGGGCGTGGCGTGGTGTTTGCAACAGGTACTCCGATTTCAAATTCGATGGTGGAACTCTATACCATTCAGCGTTATTTGCAGTACAGCACGCTTGAAAAGCACGACTTACAGCACTTCGACGCTTGGGCTTCCAACTACGGGGAAACGATGGTTGTGACGGAACTGAAACCCGAAGGAACAGGCTACCGCTCTAAAACACGCTTTGCGAGATTTAACAATCTTCCCGAACTGATGGCGATGTTTAAGGAGGTTGCGGACATTAAAACCGCCGATATGCTTGACCTGCCAGTACCGGAGGCTCTGTATCACAATATCGCTGTAAAGCCTTCACAGATTCAAAAGGATATGGTTGCTTCTCTTGCGGAGCGAGCTGAAGCAATCCGTAATGGCGGCGTAGATTCAAGAGTGGATAATATGCTGAAAATTACCAACGACGGAAGAAAACTTGCGCTTGACCAGCGTATGTTAAATGAAATGCTCCCTGATGATGAGGGCAGCAAGGTCAACGCCTGTATAAACGAAGTGTACCGCATTTGGGAGGAAAGCATGGATAAGCGTTCAACACAGCTTCTCTTTTGCGACCTCTCACGCCGAAGGGCGAAGGGATTTTTTCGGTTTATACCGATATACGAAAGAAGCTCACCCTGCGTGGTATTCCCGAATCGGAAATTAAGTTTATCCACGAAGCAGATACCGAAGCAAGAAGCAGGAACTTTTCAAAAAGGTACGAAAGGGCGAAGTCCGTATCCTGCTCGGCTCAACACAGAAGATGGGAGCCGGGACGAATGTGCAGAATAAAATCATTGCTTCCCACGATATTGACTGCCCTTGGCGTCCGTCAGATTTGGAACAGCGGGCAGGAAGAACGGTCAGACAGGGCAACGAAAATCCGAAGGTACACCTCTACCGCTATGTTACAGAAGATACCTTTGACGCATATCTGTATCAGCTTGTGGAGGGAAAACAGAAGTTTGCAAGTCAGATAATGACGAGCAAATCTCCTGTGCGTTCCTGTGAGGATATAGACGAAACGGCTCTCAGCTACGCCGAGATAAAAATGCTCGCAACTGGCAACCCATATATCAAGGAAAAGATGGATTTAGACATTCAGGTGTCGAAGCTGCGGCTCTTAAAATCCAGCTACCTATCCGAAAAATACGCTTTAGAGGATAAGATAATCAAATACTACCCGAAGAAAATCGCACAGACAAAGGAATTGATTGCAGGTCTTGAAAGCGATTTGAAACGGGCAAATGAACACCCAAAACCTACAGATGACCGCTTTGTCGGCATTGAGGTACAGGGTGTTTTCTTTTCGGAAAGAGTGGACGCTGGGCAGAAAATCATTAAAGCCTGCACGAAGATGACCTCTCCCGATCCGATTCCTCTCGGAAAGTACAGGGGTTTTGATTTGGAGCTTTCTTTTGAAGCCTTTGAAAAAGTCTATCAGATAAGGGTAAAGGGCGATACCTCCCGTACTATCTCTTTGGGTACGGACGCTGCCGGCAATATCAGCCGAATTGACAACGCCATTGAGAAAATCCCGGAACGGTTAGAGTTGCAAAAGCAGGAGCTTGAAAGCGTTGAAAAACAGCTTGCCACCGCAAGGAAAGAGGTGGAGAAGCCGTTTGACAAGGAGCAGGAGCTTACTGAAAAAACGGAGCGTCTGAGCGTCCTGAACGGTCTTTTGAATGTGGATAAGAAGCAGAATGAAATCGTTGACGGTGAGATTGACGAGGCTGAGCCGCCTGCCCGAAAGGAAAAAGAGCTTGAAAGATAAATCAGGAAAATCGCATAATTGTAGAGAGTTTGACACAGAGTTATAATATAGAAAAACGCAAAGGAGTTTTGATTATGGATACGAACAATCCGGTCAGCTTTTTTAACAGCGACCTTGATCTTGAAAGCTACTTATCTGAAACGGTAGTCAAAGCAGGCAGGAATGACGAAGCATACAAGGCGGCAAAGCAGAGAGTGTCCGAATGTAAAAACCGGATTCCGAAGCTGACTCAGGTGCTTGATTTGGAAAAGCCTGCGGAGCTGTCTCTTGACGATTGCAAAGTTTTGATTGAGTATCTGCTTGCCAATAACCGACTTGCCACAGAGGAATGCCGCCTCTGCTATTTGCGTGGCTTGGTTGACGGAATCGAAACAAAAAAGATATTTGAGTAAACGAATGGGACGGAGCAATCTGTCCCGTTTTACATAGCACGGTAGAAAAAGACATAAAGATGTGCTATAATTTTTTAGGAAAGAGTAACGAATTGCTATTTGTAACTATGTTATAAAATAATCCGCTCCAAAATACTATCAGAGTAGGTAAAAAATTATGTTATTAAATCTTTGGGATATTGATATGCTCACACAAAACTTTATGAATCTGTATAGTCTTACAGGAAGTCAGATATGCAATATTCTTAGACGGTTACACTTGAATAAAAATTCAGATAGTGTTTCGATATTTTGCGAAGAAACCGGAATGAAATTAGATGAGGTAGAGGTTTCAGATGATGTAGAATTTGTTGGGAAAATTGTATCTACAACGACGGATAATTTTAGTTATATAAAAAATCTGGACTTGTACCAATAGATGTTCTCTTGGAAAGCGAATCACCAATAGCAACCATTTGAATAAGTACCAATTAAAAATTATGCCCAGTGAACATAAGCTATTTTATAAAGGAAAACAATTCCATATCCCTGCTTATGGTGAAGAATGCGAATGGTGTGCATACGGAGAGGATAGATGTAGATTTGAGGACAAAAGATATAAAGATATGTATTGTCCATACTTGAAAGCAATTTTACCGCTTGCCTTGAAGTTATATCGTGATAGATCTGAAATAGAGTTGTTTTTATTAGCGTCAACAGAGGAAATGTTGGGATATTCCACAGTTAAGTATTATCCCGAAATTTTTGTTACAATAGATGACTTAGTAAAAAATCTATTCAAAAAGAAACTGAATATTGGTAGTGAATGGGCTGAACAAAAACAGCATTCATATATTGTTACAGTTGATGTAAAATACAATGATATGTCATATCGGAATAATTATATCAGTGGCACAGACGGAGGAGACGCAACCGACATTTACTTGGCGTATGAACAATTTTGTTTCAAAACATATGATTATGCAGAAGAAATGCCAAAATGCTTTTGGGATAATGTTTGGTTGATACGCACTTGTTTGAATAGGCTTTGCTCTTCCGATGGAATATATAACGAAATCTGTGCAGGAATAAAACACAATGTGAAAATTCCTTATGATAAGTTAAAAATTGATTTGGTTTAAGCTAAAAAATGCTTTGTAAAAGTGAAAGGTAATACATAGCCGCTTGGTTTTCTTATGAGAATCAGGCGGCTATATTTTTGTTTAAGGAGGTGTTCGCACAATGGGCGAAACAGATTACAACACCCTGCTCTATGAGAAAATGAAAGCTGAGCAGGACAAATACCGCAACTGGCTTCTGACACAAGAGCCAGCCGAAATCTTAAATCACACCTACGAATATACAATGCGTGAGGATATTGTGATGGCAATGGAGGAACTGGAGCTTACGCCGAAGCAGGCAAAGGCGCTCTTGAAATCTCCCTGTCCGCTTGACGATGTGTATAAGGAATTTAAGGACAGAGAGGTCGAGCATATGGATACGATTCGTGATTCCATTGAAACAGAAGCAGATAACAGTATTCGCAGAGAGAAAGCAAAAACCGGACGGGAAAGCAGGTGATCCTATGCCGTATATCCCACCGGAGGTTATTGAACAGGCAAGGCAGATAGACTTACTCTCGTATATGAAAGCATTTGAGCCGGGTGAACTTGTCAGGATTTCCGGCAACAATTACACCACCCGCACTCACGACAGCTTAAAGATTTCCAACGGCAAATGGATGTGGTGGTCGCAGCGGATCGGCGGGTATAATGCCCTTGATTATCTCATAAAGGTAAAGGAATATTCCTTTGTTGAAGCGGTGGAAACCCTGATGGGCAAAGCGGCGGTTATGCCTACCTAACGGTCAGACCGAAGCAGGAAGAAAAGCCAAAGGTACTGCTTCTGCCTGAGAAAAGCTCCACCACAGATAAGATAACCGAGTATCTTTTCGGGCGTGGCATTGACTATTCCATCATCGAATACTGCATTTCAAAAGGCTATATTTTTGAGAGCCTGCCCTATCACAATCTTGTATGCGTCGGTTTGGATGAGAATGGAAAAGCAAGATACGCTGCATACAGAGCGACAATAGACCGCCGCATTTTGGGTGATTGCTCCGGTAGTGACAAGCACTATTCTTTTCGGATAGCGGACAGCAAGAGCAATACCGTTCATTTGTTTGAGTGTGCCATTGACCTGTTATCATTCGCTACTTTTGCGAAGATTTCAGGCAGGGATTGGCGGCAGGAAAACCTTGTTTCCCTTGCCGGGGTTTACCTCCCGAAAGAGAAAATTGAGGACAGTACCACGCCAGCCGCACTTGTTCAATATCTGAAAAGCAAACCACATATTAAAAAAATCGTTCTCCATTTGGATAACGACAATACGGGCAGAAGGGCAACCGAAGCATTGAAAGTGATTCTGCCGGACAGCTATGAAGTCATTGATGATCCGCCGCTGAAAGGTAAGGATTTCAATGACTTTCTTTGTATTCAGCTTGGAATAACACGAAATAAAAATAAGGAAAGGAGCTGTGAACGCTCGTGAAAATTAAAATCTATCAGGTAAATATGGAGCGAGATCCCAATAATGTCTGCTTTATGGGTTATGACCGATTGGAGAAGCTTCAAGGCATGACCGATATTGACAGCACTATCTACGACAAGGTTTTTGAGGGGGAGGTAAACTGCTTCACGCTGGAAAAACTTTATGAAATATTCAACCGTGAACACCCCGCAGGCTATAAAGGACGCTCAATGTCCGTGTCCGATGTGGTGGAAATTGTTGACGGCAACACGGGAAAGAGCTATTTCCATTTCTGCGACAGCTACGGTTTTAAGGAAGTCTCCTTTGAGCCTGACAAGACTCAAATCAGCGAACGGTTTTGTGACGGTGACAAGGCGGAAACCATTTCCGTCCTTCTCATTCAACCGGGGAAATATCCGAAAACCGTTGCAATCGAAGATTCCCTTGAAGCAATGCAGGCACTTGTGGGCGGCGATATTGAGGAATATATGCCCTTTGAAGATGAGGTGGCAATCATCTGTAATGAGGAAGGAAAGATAAGCGGACTGCCTCTGAACAGGGCGGTTTATGATTCCGAAAACCAAATGATCGAGATTATGGCGGGAGATTTTTTCATTTGTCACGCTCCATTTACTTCGGAGAAGTTTCTGAGCCTGCCGCCTGATTTGGCGAAAAAATACTCGGAAAAATTTCGGTATCCTGAGCAGTTTGTCAGGACGGATAAAGGCATTGCAGCCATACCGTATAAGCCGAAATCAAAGGACTTGGAACGATAAATCAGCGAGATATGGGCTACCCCGGAGAGATTGCGTTAGCTTAGCGAGCAGACTGTTTACTCCTATCGGTGCAAAAACAGTAAAACTCGTAGACTGCCCCTAATACCCCGCTTATCAGAAAGGAAAAGATTATGCACGAATTACTATTCTTTATCATTGGCTGTCTGCTCGGCTGCATTGTCGGCGTTGTTACAATGTGCCTTGTGCAGATCAACCGTATTCACAATATTCATTCTTCGAGGAAGGAGGAGAAAGACTTATGAAGCGAACCGTAAAAAAACAGTTTTGGTTTTCCAAACCCGAAGCGCAGGACTTACAGAAGAAAGCAAAGAAAACTTGTCTGTCCGAAGCTGCACTCGTCAGGCTTTTGGTGCGTGGCTACGAGCCGAAGGAACGCCCTGACGAAAAATTCTATGATGTTATGCGTCAGCTTTCCGCTATCGGCAACAATATCAATCAGCTTTCCGTTAAGGCAAACGCACTCGGCTTTATTGATTCGCAAATGCTGAAAAATGAAGCGCAGCGTTGGCATAAATTTCAGGCAGATATTGAGCGTGAATTTTTGCGCCCTGAGAAAAGCGGATTGAAATGGCAGTAAGCAAGCTTTGGAAGGTAACGGAACGGCTCGGTCAGGTAATCGACTATGCGACCAATCCTGAAAAGACCGCAAATCCCGAATACTCGCAGGAAGAATATCAGGCGCTCAAAGATGTGCTTGCCTATGCGAAGGACGAAGAAAAAACCGAGCGGGAATTTTTCTGCGAGGGTATCAACTGCAATGTCTCTACCGCCCGTGACCAATTCATCACAATCAAGGAGCAGTACGACAAGACGGACGGGATTCAAGCATATCACGGGTATCTGAGCTTTAAAGAAAATGAGGTCACGCCGGAGCAGGCACAGCAGATCGGAATGGAGTTTGCCAACCGTATGTGGGGCAAGCGGTTTCAGGTAGTCGTAACCACACACCTGAATACAAAGCATTTGCATTGCCACTTCGTTGTCAACTCCGTTTCCTTTGCAGACGGAAAGCGGCTGCAAAACAATGAAAAGTCTTGGTACTACTTCCGGCATATCGCAGACGAGATCTGTCTGGAGCATAACCTTTCCGTCGTGAAAAATCCTGAGCTGCACCAGTCCCCGAAATATCTCACAAAGAAGGACGAAGCGGGTATGCCTACCCGATACAATAATGCCCGCAAAGCGATTGATGAAGCGATTGCTATGAGCCATAACCTAAAACAGTTTCAGTATGAGCTTGGCGTTATGGGGTATCACTCCAATTTCAGTCCGTCCCGGAAATTCAGCACGGTCACGCCGAAGGGTGATGGCAAGCCGATACGAACCTATCGGCTTGGTGAAGATTACACGAAGGAGCGGATACTGGAGCGGCTGATTCAGAACAGGGACAATGTTGCTTTTGTTCCGTTCCAGCCAAAGAGCTACCGTGTCAGGCAGTATCGTCTGCGAGAGGAGGATAAAATCAAAAAGGTAGGCGGTCTTTACGGCTTGTATCTTCATTACTGTTATAAGCTCGGTTATTTTCCAAAGTACAAACTGAAACAACAAAATTCCGCAAGGCTTCACTATCTTCTGAAAGATGATTTAATGAAGCTGGACGAACTCACAAAACAAGTTACGCTGCTCGGCAAACACCAAATCGGTGATACGGAGCAGCTTTTTTCATATAAGCAATCGGTTGAAGCAGAAATCAAAACACTTACTGCCGACAGAACCCATCTCCGAAATGAAGTGCGAAAAGCAGGTATCACAGATGAACGGCTGTCTGAGGCAAAGGAAAAGATTTCAGAAATATCCGATCGCTTAAAAGAGCTTCGTAAAGAAGTGAAACTCTGTGATGGAATTGCCGAGAGGTCAGGCATTATGAAAGAAGCCTTAGAGCAATTGCAGGCAGAGGAAGAAAAATCTAAGAGAAAGGAGAATCGCAGCTATGACAAACGGCGGTGACGCAGCGGAGCAGATCGTCAGGCTGTCGCTTGAAGGATTTGAAGTCGCTGCAAAACTCACAGGCTCGGCGGCGAAAAATATCGCTGTTCTTTTGACTTCTGTTTTGAAGCAGGAAGTCAGCCAGTCGAACAAGACAAGGGGCAAGGCGAGACTTACCAATATGATTAAGTCCGGTAAGGAATTAAAGGTATTCTCTCTCTCACAGAGGGACTTGCAGAAATTTACTGAGCAGGCAAAAAATACGGTGTTCTCTACTGTGTCCTTCGGGACAAGAACACCAAAGGCGGAGATGTACCCATTGATATTATTGCCCGTGCGGAGGACGCTTCCAAAATCCAGCGCATTGTTGACCGCTTTGAGCTTGGCAAGGTAGATAAGGTTTCTATTGTTGCGGAAGCGGAAAAAGATGTGGCAGACCGTGAAGCGGCTGAGAAAGACGTCCCGACCAAAACGAGGGGCGAACGTATTGTAGAGGAAGCAATGGGCGATCCCGCACAGAAGGAGGGAAACTCTATGCAAAACCCTACGGTCGCAAAGACGGACAAAAACCCTCCGTCCGAGCGAGACTCAGAAACGACAGGTACGCACACTGATAAGGGTATCGCAAAGGCGGCGGAGAAAAAAACGTCAGTCAAAGAAAAACTTGACCGATATAAGGCGGCTGCCAAAGCGGAAAAGGAAGCAGAGCGTACCGTGCCGGAGGCTTCCAAAGAGAAGCCGAGAGCAGCTGAACCGAACAGGCAGACCGTTCACACTCAGCCGAAAAGCAAAAAGAAAACGAAAGAGAGGTGAATCTGAATGGATAATCTGAATGAACACTCACACATTGCAGAGTTATTGGAAACACTTGACCAAAACGGTTTGACAAAAGAGAAAACTGAAGTGCAGTCGCTTGTAACTTATATCGGCAGTATGGAAGAAACTAACGGGAATGCTTGGCGAGCTTCAGGATATGCGTCGGGAAATCAACCTGATCCACAACAGCACTTTAAGAAGCAAATGCCAAAACCTTGTGCAGAAAACGGACGATAAAATCCGTCAGGGATTTTCCGCAGTCAAACAGACGAAGGATAATCTGATTAAGTCTGCCGGAAATGCAATGAAGGAGTTTCGTGAAAAAGGAAAAGATACGCTTGCACAGTCGGTCAGGGCAATGAAAATCCCGGAGGCTTTTGATAAGCTGTCCTCTCTGTTTCACAGACTGTCAAAGGATATGGCGCAGGATACAATGAAGCTATCGTCTATGAACGCAGAGCTTCAGAGCGCAAAGGGGCATTTCAAAAATATGGGGCTGCTGCTTATTGGGAAAGCCGCAAAGGAAGCAGAGCATACCAAGACGGATAAGGGGATTTTATCAAGACTGAGCCGCTTGTTTGACAAAGCCCAAAGGGGCTTTTCTTCATTGGAGCAAAAGGCGATGGACGCAGCGGATAAGCTCAGGGTAAATCGTGTGAAGGTTTCCGTAAAGGAAAATCTTAACCGATATAAGGCGGCAGCTAAGGGAGAAAGGCAGACGGAAGGACAGTCGCTTTCTCCCCAGCCAAAAATCACAGAAAAACCGAAAGAGAGGTAACGATTATGACCAGTAATTTCAAAGCGAACAAGGGCGGCTCCTACAGCCGCCCGCAGCTTTCGCCGGAGGAATATAAAGAGAAAAAGAGAGCCGAAAAAGAGGCGGTATATCAAATGCTTGATGATACTGCCGCCGAGGTGGTGCAGTCCCCTGAAAAATTCAAGGGCTATCTTGATGTGCAGAGCCGAATGGACAGATACACGGCGAACAATGCCCTGCTTATGTATAAGCAGTTTCCACAGGCAAGTCAGGTCAAAGAATTTGACGATTGGATTTCCGAGGGTGTAAAGGTCAACAAAGGCTCTAAGACCTTTATTATTCTCGATCCTTATGAGTACACCAAGAAGGACGGTACGCCGGGGATTGACTTCAACCTGAAAAGGGTGCTTGATGTTTCGCAGACAAACGGCAGAAAGCCCGCAGCGCCCACCGTCAACCGTGATCCGCAAAAGCTGGTTACGGTTATGCTGGATACCGCACCGATTGATGTCAAAAGCGTAGATGAGCTTCCCTATCCGAATATGGGAGCGTTCTATAAGAATGAAGATCAGACGCTTTATGTGAAAAGGAATATCGGGGACAGCGTGGCGCTCTGCCAATGTGTGGCGCAGGAACTCGGACACGCCGAGCTTTCTATGAACAGCGAAGCGTACAGCCGCCGGGATATGGGATTTCAGGCGGTGTGTATCGGATATATGCTTTGTAAAAAGTACGGTGTGGATACACAGAACTTTGCCATTGACCGTATTCCCGATGAACTGAAAAACAAAGAGCCGAAGGAAATCAAGGCGGAACTTGGCAAGGGGCAAAAGGCGCTCAAAGATATAGTGTCCCGTGTCTCCGACGAGCTTTACCGCCAGCGTTCCGAACGCTCTAAGGAGCAGGAAAGGTAAAAACGGTGAATAAATATGAAAGAGGAACTTTATCATGTCGCTTTGGACGATTATGAACACGGCGTTGTCATTCGTTCCCTGAACGATAAAAGACAGACTGAAAAAAGAGGGCAAGTCTACCGACGCCGTTGACGATCTGATTATCAAATTCGGACACGCCCCCAAACGAAAATTCAAAGTGATAGAAAAGGAAAAGGACTGCGTGAATCGAGATAGCGAAAGGCAGTCATCTATTATCCTCTCCGCCATCGGTATTCTTCCTGTTGTGTGGCTTGGACTTTTGATTGCACCGTCTGTAAAGGGCGGCTTGCCGGAGATACTGCCGAGCCTGATGACCGTATTTAACAATCCGTTTCATATAGAGCTTTGCGGGGACAGCGTAAAAACTGTCCTCGTTTTGCTTCTCTGCTACGGAATGGGAATCGGGATATATTTTTCAACACGCAGGAACTACCGCAGACGGGAGGAACACGGCTCGGCAAAATGGGGCAATGCGAAAGCCGTAAACAAAAAGTACAGTCAGAATCCGCCCTCGGCAAATAAGATTATGACGCAGAATGTGCGGATCGGGCTGAATGCAAAAAAACACAGGAGAAATCTCAACACACTTTGCTGCGGAGGCAGCGGAGCGGGAAAAACACGCTTCTTCTGCAAAATCAACGCTATGCAGGCGAACACCTCTTTTGTGATTCTTGATCCAAAGGGGGAAATCGTGCGGGATGTAGGAAAGCTGCTTGAAAAGAAAGGCTTTGAAATACGAGTGCTGGACTTAATCTCTATGGAAAAAGCCATTGCTATAACCCGTTTGTCTATCTGAGAAACGACAACGACATTCAGCGTCTTGTCACAAACCTTTTCAAAAGCACCACGCCGAAAGGCTCACAATCAAACGATCCCTTTTGGGATACCGCCGCTTCTATGCTGCTCTTGGCTCTTGTGTTCTATCTGCACTATGAAGCACCGGAGGAGGAACAAAACTTCGCTATGGTAATGGAAATGCTCAGAGCCGCAGCGATTGAGGACGAGGAGGACAACAGACCTTCTCCCCTTGATAATCTCTTTGCGGATTTGGAACTGGATAATCCTGACCATATCGCTTTGAAGTATTACCGTTCCTATCATTCCGGCTCGGCAAAGACACTCAAATCCATTCAGATCACCCTTGCCGCAAGGCTTGAAAAGTTTAACCTTGAAGTTTGGCTTCACTTACTTCCGCAGACGAGCTTGACCTTGCTTCGCTTGGAGAAAAGAAGGTGGCGTTATTCGCTTTGATTCCTGACAACGATTCCAGCTTTAACTTCTTGGTATCAATTCTTTACACGCAGCTTTTCCAGCAGTTATTTTATTCAGCCGACCATATACACGGCGGTTGCCTGCCCGTTCCGGTGCATTTCCTGATGGACGAGTTCGCAAATGTTTCGCTGCCGGACGATTTCGACAAGATACTGTCTGTTATGCGTTCCCGTGGGGTATCGGTTTCGATTATCCTGCAAAACTTGGCGCAGCTAAAAGCCTTGTTTGAAAAGCAATGGGAAAGCATTGTGGGCAACTGCGATGAGTTCCTATACTTGGGTGGCAACGAACAGTCCACGCACAAGTATGTCTCAGAGCTTCTCGGCAAGGAAACGATTGACACCAACACCTTTGGAAAATCGTCAGGGCGGAGCGGTAACTACTCGACAAACTATCAGATTTCCGGGCGTGAGCTTTTAACGCCTGATGAGGTCAGAATGCTCGATAACCGTTATGCCATTTTATTCATTCGTGCGAGTTGCCGATTATGGACTTGAAATATGACATTATGAAGCACCCGAATGTGGCATTGACCGCTGACGGAGGTGCCGGGGTGTATGCACACGGTGAAGTCAGGGACGATGTTGCCACGATTGCGGTGGAATGGATTGATCCGAAAGCCGTTCCCGATATGGAAGTACCGGAAACAACCTATGAATTATTGTCTGATGAGGACTTTGAAACCAAAAACAAACAAAATTAAATGGAGGAAATCACTATGAAGATTTTTAATACGATGAAGAAAACCACTAAGGAAACCAGCAAGCTGCCGATGAACGGCAAGGTTAAGAGAGGCTTCCGTTTCTACTGTGCCATTGTTGCGGCTCTTACCCTTGTTATGGGTATGTCCGTAACGGCGTTTGCCGCAGGCGGCGATCCGATTCAGGTAGTCAACAATTTGTCCGATTTCATTTTCGGGCTGATTCGTGCAATCGGTCTTATCCTGCTTGGTTTTGGTATCGTTCAGGTAGGACTGAGCCTTAAATCTCACGATCCGTCTCAGAGGGCAAACGGCTTTCTGACTTTGGCGGGAGGCGTTATCATCACCTTCGCAAAAGAAATCCTTACCCTGATTACAGCTGATTTACTGACACTTACAGGGGGTGTTCCCGGATTGTTTCGGGAACACCCTTAATTTATTTTGAGATAGGAGGTGCTGACTTGTGAGCGATAACTGGGTTGTTCAAAACCTTGAGAACGCCCTTGAAACTTGGAATGAAAAACTCGCTGAAATATGGCAGCTAATCACTACCACGCCGCAAAACTTCAAGGGCGGCGGCATTTGGGGAGTGATTGTAAATATCAATGGTGCGGTACAAGCGATAGGACTTGCCCTGCTTGTCCTGTTCTTTGTCGTGGGAATGGTAAAAACCTGCGGCTCGTTTACAGAAGTCAAGAAACCGGAACACGCACTTAAACTGTTTATCCGCTTCGCTCTCGCAAAAGGGGCGATTACCTACGGTATGGAGCTAATGCTTGCCCTGTTCAATATTGTTCAGGGTACGATCTCTACGATTATGAACGCCGCAGTTCGGAAATCCGCAGCAGACAACCTTGCCGCAGGAATGTAGATACCATTGAAAGCTGCGGTTTTTTTGAGAGTATCCCTTTATGGGCGGTTACGCTGATCGGCGGTCTGTTTATAACGGTAATGTCGTTTATCCTGATTATGACGGTGTACGGCAGATTTTTTTAAGCTGTATATGTATACGGCGCTCGCTCCCGTTCCGCTCTCCACCTTTGCCGGAGAGCCAAGTCAGAATGTGGGCAAGAGCTTTATAAAAAGCTACTGTGCCGTATGTCTGGAAGGTGCTGTCATTGTTTTAGCGTGTATTATCTTTTCACTCTTTGCGGCTTCGCCGCCCGTTGTCAATCCTGACGCTGCGGCGGTCACGCAGGTGTGGGCATATATCGGAGAGTTGCTCTTTAATATGTTGGTGCTTGTTGGAGCTGTAAAGATGAGCGACAGAATTATCCGGGAGATGATGGGGCTTTGATTAGTCTGAATTTAAGGAGGGATTTTATTTGGAAGTAAAAATTAACCGTGAAATCAGAAACTACACGGAAGCGATGTTTTTCGGACTGTCCCTGCGGCAGTTCATTTTTTCTGTCTGTGCCTGTGCGGTGGCGGTAGGACTCTATTTTCTGCTGAAACCCTATGTCGGCACGGAAACCGTGTCGTGGATGTGCATTTTGGGAGCTGCGCCCTTTGCGGCTCTCGGCTTTATCAAATACAACGGAATGACCGCAGAGAAATTTATTTATGCGTGGATAAAATCAGAGTTTCTTATGCCGAAGAAGCTCGTGTTTCATTCCACCAACACCTACTTGGAGCTGATGAAGCCGGGTATGGAAAAGAAGCAGAAGGAGGTTTTGAAATCAAATGATTAAAACGCTTACCAATTTATTCAAACAGGATAAGGAGAAGTTTGTTGTGCCGAAAGGCGTTCAGGATGTGATCCCCATTGCCGCCATTTATGATGACGGTATTTTTCAGGTCGGCAAGGACAAGTTTTCCAAAACCTTTAAGTTTTCAGATATTAACTACGCTGTAGCAAGCCGTGAAGATAAAGAAGCAATGTTCCTTGAATATTCGGAGCTGCTTAACTCTCTTGATTCCGGTGCAACGACAAAAATCACAATCAACAACCGCCGCCTGAATCGGCTGGACTTTGAGAAAACAATCCTGATTCCAAAGACGGGAGATAAGCTGGACGAGTACCGTGAGGAATACAACAAAATGCTGCTCGAAAAGGCTACCGGGGCAAACGCTATTGTGCAGGATAAGTATATGACGATCTCGGTCAACAAGAAAAATGTGGAGGACGCCCGTACTTACTTTGCCCGTGTGGGCGCAGATTTGATTGCTCATTTTGGCAGGCTCGGCAGCAAATGCGTGGAGCTGGAAACAGACGAGCGGCTTCGTATCTTCCACGACTTCTACCGTGTGGGAGAGGAAACAGCCTTCCGCTTTGATATTAAGGAAACGAGAAAGAAGGGACACGATTTCAAGGATTATATCTGTCCGGATTCTATGGAATTTGAAAAGGATTATTTCAAAATGGGAAACCGTTACGGCAGAGTTCTTTTCCTTCGTGAATATGCTTCTTATATCAAGGACAGTATGGTGGCGGAGCTGACCGATCTGAACAGAAACCTGATGATGTCGATTGATGTTGTCCCCGTTCCCACAGATGAAGCGGTCAGAGAAGCGGAAAGCCGACTTTTAGGCGTGGAAACGAACATAACCAACTGGCAGCGCAGACAAAATTCCAACAACAATTCCGCCACCGTTCCCTATGATATGGAGCAGCAGAAAAAGGAAATGAAGGAATTTCTCGATGACCTGACAACCCGTGACCAGCGAATGATGTTCGCTGTCCTGACAATGGTGCATACGGCGGAGACAAAGGAGCAGCTTGACAATGACACCGAAGCTCTGCTTACCACAGCGAGAAAACATCTTTGTCAGTTCGGCGTTCTGAAATTTCAGCAGATGGACGGATTGAATACGGTTATGCCCTTTGGCACACGGAAGATTGATACCTTCAGAACACTTACAACGGAAAGTCTTGCCGTGTTCATTCCGTTCCGGGTGCAGGACATCTACCACGAAAACGGCATTTATTACGGTCAGAATGTAATCAGCAAAAATATGATTATCGCTGACCGCAAGCAGCTCTTAAATGGTAACGAGTTCATTTTGGGCGTATCCGGCGGCGGTAAATCCTTTGCCGCAAAGGGTGAGATTATCAATCAAGTGCTGTCCAGCAACGCCGATATAATCATTATAGATCCCGAACGAGAATATTCCCAGCTTGTAAAGGCAATGGGCGGCGAGGTAATACACATCTCCGCTACTTCTGCAAACCATATCAACGCTATGGATATGACAAAGGAATACGGGGACGGCGCAAATCCGGTTATCCTGAAATCGGAGTTTATCATGTCGCTGTGCGAGCAGCTTATCGGCGGTACAAACTTGGGGGCAAAGCAGAAATCCATTATTGACCGCTGCACCGCTTCTGTGTACCGCACCTATCAGCAGAATGATTACAAAGCGAAGTGCCAACTTGCAGGATTTCCGTGAGGAGCTTTTGAAGCAGGACGAGCCGGAGGCAAAGGAAATCGCCCTTGCCATTGAGCTTTTCACAAACGGAAGTCTGAATACTTTTGCGAAGCATACCAATGTGGATACCAACAACCGCCTGATCTGCTACGATATTCTCGACCTCGGCAAACAGCTTATGCCTATCGGTATGCTTGTCGTGCTTGACAGTATCCTAAACCGCATTACGCAGAACAGGGCGAAGGGCAGAAACACCTTTATCTTTATAGACGAGATTTATTTGCTGTTCCAGCACGAGTATTCCGCTAATTTCCTGTTTACCTTGTGGAAGCGTGTCAGAAAGTATGGAGCTTATGCGACGGGTATCACGCAGAATGTGGACGATCTCTTGCAGAGCCATACCGCAAGGACAATGCTTGCAAACTCCGAATTTATTATTATGCTCAATCAGGCTTCCACCGACCGCCTGAAACTTGCCGAGCTTCTCAATATCTCCGATTTGCAGATGAGCTATATTACCAATGTGGAAGCTGGACATGGCTGATTAAGGTAGGCAGCTCTCTTGTGCCGTTTGCGAATAAGTTTCCCAAGAATACAAAGCTGTATAAGCTGATGACAACCAAACCGGGCGAGAGTGCATAACTCTCGCCTTTGCCTTATAAAGAAAGGAAAGTCTATGAAAAAAACAATATGTATCATTCTGATTGTGGCGTTTGCTGCTTTGTTTAGCACAAGCGCCTATTTTATTTTCGACCATTACAGGCAGGAAGAACAGCAGGCGGAGCTTTACGACAGCCTTGCCGATATTGTGGATTCTGCCGCAGAAACAGAGGAAGAACCCGCAGAGCCGACTTTATACACCGAAGAAAAGACGGTGCTGCCGGAGCTTGCCGAACTGTATCAGCAGAACAGCGATTTAGCAGGCTGGATTCGTATTGAAGATACCAATATCAACTACCCGGTAATGCACACGCCGGACAACCCAGACTTCTACCTGAAGCACGGCTTTGATAAGAAATACAGCGACTACGGCTGCCCTTATGTGCAGGAGAATTGTGATGTGCAGTTGCCGAGCGACAATGTGATTATCTACGGACACCATATGAAAAACGGCTCAATGTTCTGCGACCTTGAAAAATTCAAAAGTCAGGACTTTTGGCAGGAGCATAAGACAATCTCTTTCAGCACCGTAACGGACAGATATGAATATGAAATCATTTCCGTATTCAAGACTTTCGTTTACTCGGACAGCCTGATTCCTTCAAGTATTATCACTTTATAAACGCTGAAACACCGGAGGATTTCTCCGCATTTGTTGATAAGTGCAAGGAACTTGCCCTGTATGATACCGGGGTGTCGGCAGAATACGGGGATAAGCTGATAACCCTTTCCACCTGTGAATATTCCCGCACAAACGGAAGGCTCGTAGTGGTGGCAAAGCGAATCTCAAACTAAGCGGCAGCGGCAAGAAAACGAGGAAACGGAGGTGAGATTTTGGCTGATATAAAGACAAAGGATTCCATAAAAGGCACAATCCGAACGCTTGACAAAGCCGCCATTGCCGGACAGCGTATGAAGCAGGCGTATGTTCAAACCAAAGAAAATGCGGAACATTCTACCCATGCTCAGGAAAATAGTGCGGAGGAATATGCTTCTAACCGTGTTGAGGGCGGTGCTGACCGTCTTACTCACGAAGCAGCTTATCAGTTTGATAAGCAGGGACGAAAAGGCGTGGAAGCGACGAAGCAGAACATTTCAAAGGCGAAAGACGGAGTCCGGCAGTTTAAGGAAAAGCGGGCGGCGGAAAGCTTGAAAAATCAGTCTGTCCGCACTCCCCGAAACAAAGGTGTAAAAGCCGTTCAGGAAACGCAAAAGACGGTAAAGCAAACCGCCCGTTCTTCTGGTAAGAAAACAATCAAGACGGTTGGGAAAGGCTCTGCAAAAACGGCGCAAAAGACAGTCAAGACCGCCGAGCAGACCGCTAAAACTTCAATCAAGACAACGAAACAGGCGGCAAAGGCGGCTCAGAAAACGGCACAGGCTACGGCGAAAGCCGCTCAGCGGGCGGCGCAGGCTGCCAAAGCTACCGCAAAAGCGGTTGTAACAGGTGTAAAAGCAGCGGTCAAAGCTACCATTGCCGCAGTCAAGGCGATTATAGCGGCAACCAAGCTCTGATTGCCGCCATTGCTGCCGGAGGCTGGATTGCAGTTGTGGTAATTATCGTAATTTGCCTGATTGCACTTTTACTCGGCTCTGTGTTTGGAATATTCTTTTCAGGCGAGGACAGCGGAACGGGTATGAGTATGCAGACGGTGGTGCAGGAAATCAACACAGAGTATGATACCAAGCTACAAGCTGAGAAAGACGCTGTAACCTATGATGTGCTGGAAATGAGTGGAAGCCGAGCCGTGTGGAAAGATGTGCTTGCGGTTTATGCCATTAAGACGAATACGGATAAAGATAACCCCCAAGAGGTTGCGACAATGGATGATGGTAAGAAGCAAATCCTGACGGACATCTTTTGGGAGATGAATCAAATCAGTTCCCGGACAGAGAGTAAGACGGAAACGCAGATCACCGAAACCGATGACGGTCATGGGAACATTGTGCAGACGGAAACAACCGTTACACGCACATATCTGTATATTACAGTTTCTCATAAGACAGTCGATGAAATGGCGGCTCAGTACGGTTTCAATCAGGAGCAGAAGGACTACCTTGCTGAATTGCTGAAAGATGAGAATAATTCCCTTTGGTCGCAGGTACTTTACGACATTACTGGCGGAGACGGACAAATTGTGACCGTTGCACTCTCTCAGGTCGGCAATACGGGCGGCGAACCGTACTGGAGCTGGTACGGATTTGGAAGCCGTGTGGAATGGTGTGCCTGTTTCGTGAGCTGGTGTGCCAATGAGTGTGGCTATATTGATACTGGGGTTATCCCGAAATTTGCAGGCTGCGTCAATGGTGTTCAGTGGTTTAAGGACAGAGGACAATGGCTTGACGGATCTGCCGAGCCTGTTCCCGGTATGATTATCTTTTTCGATTGGGACAACAAAGGCTCGTCAGGCCCGCAGGACGGAGAATCCGATCATGTGGGAATTGTGGAGAAAGTCGAGAACGGTATCGTCTATACCGTAGAAGGCAATTCCGGCGATAGCTGCCGTATCAATCAGTATTCCGTAGGGCATTATGAAATACTTGGGTACGGTGTGCCACAGTATTAACCTATAAAAAGAGGAAACAGATGGCAATTTCTCTGTTTCCTCTTTTAGTTTACATAGTCATTGGCAAACTTAAATCAACTTCAAAGCCTCCATATTCGCTATGCCTTATTTGCATTTTCCCTTTGTGTGTTAATATGATTTGTTTGACAATTAACAAGCCTAAACCGTGTCGTTGTTCAGAGGTGTTTTCGTCGCAAACCATATAATGCGGAGAGTGATTGAGCTTTTCAATCTGTTCATTCGTAGCACCGATACCGTCATCGGCAACGACAACCGTATAAACATTATCTTCAGCCATAACACGAATAAAGATATGACAGCCCTGCTCGTTATGGTTCATACTGTTTTGAATCAGATTACTTACTGCTCGTTTGATTAAATCTTTGTCAATACATACGGGACAAGAGGTTAAGGTTTCGTTCGTTTCCCATTCAATCGTGAACTTTTCATCAATATTCATATTGATAAAATCGACCACAACCTGACGGACAACAGCAATTAGATTTTGTCTTTCAGGATTGATCGGCTGCATATTATATTCCAATTTGGACGCAAGATTTAGGTCATTGATTAAGTTCCGCATTCGCTCACTTTGCTTTACAATAACCGTAGCTTTTTTGCGGTCATCTTCCGACAAACGCTCATCGCTTTCCAACTGACCAGCATAACCCATTACCATTGACAGCGGTGTGCGTATATCGTGGGATACGCCGGCAATCCAATTTGCTCTTGCAGTTTCTCTTTTACGGAGCTGCCTGCTCTGAGTTTGCAAAATATCTGAGGTCTTGTTAATGTTTATCGCCAGCTCTGATAAAAGCCCTTTTTCTCTAATATGGACTTCTTCGTTCGTAGATAAAGCCTGTATTCCACTGACTATCGGTTTCACGGATTTTAACAGCTTGGAATTGGCAATCACATAGATTATAAAAATCAAGGCTATATTGATGGCTAAAATAGAAAGAACGGTTTTGGGCAAGTTGGCGATTAAATTGTAATCCCAACTCGGCCACATATGTTTCCAAAAGCTGTCTTTCGGATAACCGAGAACCACAAGCCCGTTTTCTGCCTCTCCTGTAAATGTAGGATACCCGTCTATGTAGCCACGGGTAAGACTCGCTATATCTGAAACAGTATATGACATAGGTATGGTTTCGGGAAGATTATCCGTTTGCCATACAACTTTCATTGTTGCATTGTCAATGAAAAGCGCCCATACATTCGTGTTTTGAAGTTCATTCGCTGTTTCTTCGGTCAAAATATATCCATTACTGTCCTGTAACAGATTATCCGCAACCTCCTGTGCAGTTGTCCACGGAGAGCCGTTTGGAGATTGATTTAGCGTATATATCACCAATAGAGTGAAGTTCAGAATAATGAGCAATACCGAGGACAATAGCATAATACCGACAAAACGCCGTATTAGTTTAGGTACGCTTTTCATACTATTTGCCCTCCACAATAAGTTTGTATCCAAGTCCCTTAACCGTTATTAAAGAAACAGGCTGGGATGGATTCGCTTCGATCTTTTCTCTGATACGGCGAATATGTGCCATCAGCGAATTTTCATAGCCAAAAGGATTATCGCCCCAAGCTGCTTCACACAGTGCGTCGATCGTAACGATTCGTCCTGCGTTTCGATATAAAGCAGAGAGGATGTCGTGTTCCTTTGCCGTAAGAGAAATATGCTCTCCGTTCTTGATAATCTCTGCACGCTCAAAATCAATTTCGCTGTCGTGCAGTTTCACAAGGGGATTTTCAGCTTTATAACTCCTGCGAAGAATGGCACTCACACGGAACAAAAGCTCTTTTGGCAAAAATGGCTTTACCATATAATCGTCTGCGCCAAGACCAAAGCCACGAAACTTATCATCATCCTCGCCACGGGCAGTTAAAAACAGTACGGGATAATCAGCTGCTTTTTTAAGCCGCTCCATCAGATCAAATCCATTCCCGTCAGGGAGCATTACATCGAGAATTGCGAACTCAGGTTGATAGGCTTCAGAAACAGCGATTGCTTCATTTACGGTCTTTGCTGTTCTGATATTTTGAAATCCGTCCTCATTCAAGATAGAGACGACCATATCTAAAAGCTCTTGCTCATCATCTACAAGCAAAATGCGTTTTTGTTTCAAGTAATCAAAGCTCATACGGATACCTCCTTTATATTTCCTATTATATCATATAAATGTGTCATTTTCTAGTGTGCGATGAAATGTAAGGTAAATGTAAGGACACGAGAAGGTTAGCACAAGGTTGAGAAGCTACAATATACTTGCGATGATAAGAAAGGAGCAAAATACAATGAATATCATTGAAACTCAAAATTTAACAAAATCGTATACTGATTTTACAGCGGTTTCGGGTGTCAATCTGCATATTCCGAAAGGTGCTGTCTATGGCTTTCTCGGTCCAAACGGTGCTGGGAAGTCTACTACAATGAAAATGTTTCTTGGACTTACCAAACGACAAGCGGTTCGTTCACGATTGATGGGAAGCAGTACCCCGATAACAGAGTACAGATTCTAAAAGAAATCGGCTCGTTCATTGAAGCGCCTGCTTTTACGGAAATTTAAGCGGTGAAGAAAACCTTGAAATTATCCGTAAATATTGGGACTTCCCAAATCCTCCGTAGCGGAAGCTCTTGAAATTGTGGGACTGACACAATTTAAGAAACGGCTTGCCAAAAAATATTCCCTTGGAATGAAGCAGAGGTTAGGTCTTGCAAGTGCTTTGATCGGAAAGCCGCCGATTTTGATTTTAGACGAGCCGACGAACGGACTTGATCCTGTCGGTATTCACGAAATTAGAACGCTGATTCGGTCTTTGCCGGAGAAATTTGACTGTACAGTTTTAGTATCGTCACACTTACTGTCCGAAATAGAATTGATGGCTGATACGGTTGGTATCTTAAATCACGGTCGTCTACTGTTTGAGGGAACGCTCGATCAGCTTAAATTTAACGCAGCTTCGCAAGGCTATCCTACGGATAATTTGGAAGATACTTTCCTTGCCTTGATTGACGCTGACAACAGGCAAAGAGGTGAGGTGCGATGAGTGTTTCTTTGGAATGCAAAAAGATAAAACGAACCGGATTTTTACCTGCATTTTTAGGCGGCGGTATTTTGGCGGCGGCTGTTCCTGTTATCAATATGGCTGTTCGTTCTGAACAGTATCTTAATCTGCCGGATATTCCGATACAAATTCTGCTCGGTGCAAATTGGCAGATGATGGCGATGTTAAATGTGCTGCTTGTTGTAGCCGGAACCTGTCTTTTATATCATACCGAATATGCGGACAATGCTATGCAGAAAATGAAGTCTTTACCTATTCGGGAAAGTTCTATTTTCTTGGGCAAAGCAGTTTTAACGATTTTTATGAGCCTTTTTGTGCTTGTAATAGAAGCGGTAGCAATCGCATTTTGTACCTATCATTGGTTTGAAATCGGAAATGGCTTTTTTAGTGAACTGTGCAAATATTTCGGGTATTCATTTTTGTTGATGTTACCCTGTGTGATTTTGTCGCTTCTTATTTCGGAAGCCTGCAAAAATATGTGGGTGTCGCTTGGTATCGGTGTCGTCTGCGTGTTTACCGCAACAATGTTGCCGACAACCAACTTTGCCCTTTCGCTTTTTCCATTTGCAATGCCTTTTCAGTTATTTGCAGGTGCGGATATATCGCAGTCCATGCACTATATCTATGCGGTAGTCGCAGAGCTTGTAATTTTTGTCTTGGCAGAGCTTCTATTTATAAAAGTGAGGAGGTCGTTTGAATGAGCTTTTTATCGCTTGTCGGCGTGGAATTCAAGAAAATTAAACGCTCAAAGATACTACTGATTTTCCTTGTTGCAGCTGTTATCTTATGGATACCATCCATTTTGAATGCCCATATGAATTTCGATATGCAGGCAGAGGGGATCTCGCCAGAAAATAATTTCTTTATTCAGGGCTTTATGGGGATGTCATGGTTTATGTTCCCTGCAAGTATGGTGGTCGGAACAGTTCTTTTAAGCCAAACAGAAAGAGCAAACAAGGGAATTTTGAAAATGCTTGCCTTGCCGATCGGCACAGCGAAGCTCTGTATGGCAAAGTTCGTCGTTCTGATTGCGTTGGCAGCAACGCAAATTTTTATGATGACGGGTATGTATTATATTAGTGCAGCTATTTGTTCAGGAACTCAGGATTACAACTTCATTCTGTCTCCGTTATTTGTTGCAAAGGAAATTGGTTTCCTCTTTTTGTCTGCCATACCGATGATTGCGTTTTTTTGGATGTTATCAGTATGTATTCAAACTCCGATATTCTCTGTTGGTATTGGGTTGGCATCCATTGTGCCGTCTGTATTGGTGATTAACACAAAGGTGTGGTTTGCTTATCCGATGTCGTATCAGTTTTTTGTTATCACATCGGAATATGGAAACTTGCAACAAATCTTGACACAGCGCAGGTTGAGCTAATACCGTGGATACCTGTTGCTATTGTTATTACAATTTTATGTTTGGGCATTTCCTGCCTTCGTTTCGGGCAGGCTGAAAGGAGATAATTACTATGAAAAACAAAATTTTAACCGCTGTAAGCACCATTATGCTTTTTGTCCCGTGGACTATTTTACCGCTCAGAACTTTTGACTGGGCATTAGAATCCCCTGTCGCTGAAATTATGATTGCCTGCTACGCTGCGTTTATGATTTTCAGTGGAGTGTTTACCATTATTTCATATGTCAAGGCAAAGGCTCAAAACAATTTGATGAAAGTTTGTTTAATTGTAAACAGTCTTTATGCCGTTGCCGGCATCGTATTCTTGGGAATGATGATCAATACGCATTTTATGTGAGGTAATCGTTATGAAGAAAATTAAAATCGTCGTTTCTGCATTTTTAATCATAAGTATTCTTAGCTGCCTTTCGGGGTGTGGTTCTAATCACGATAAAGGCAGTTTGAAAGATAATCTTATTGACGGTTGGGATAATTGGATTCAATCTTTCAGCAAACACGCATTGACAAAAGAAAAAGATTTGCAGGGCGAGAAAGATGAGGGTATTGACGCCTATACCGGTACTTATGTAGCTACCTATAACGGATTTAACGGAAAAGAGTTCATTTTCGGTGGAACTGCTTTGAATCGTGAAAACGGCAACCATCTACAAGTAACCTACAAACTTACAATAGAGGATGGGACTGCGGAACTGAATTGGATTGCGGGTAGTGATGAATATTCGGTTGCGAATGCCAATTCAGAAGATACGAAAGAGTACACCATTTCATCCGGCGATAATTATATTATTCTCAAAGGTGAAAATTTCAGCGGAAGCCTTGAACTGACGGTCAAAGATGCGGAAAACTAAGAAGTATAGAAAATTGGTAGTATATGCCGTAATGGGTATCGGCAGTATCCTTATAGGGATATTACTGATACCCACAGGCATTTTTGTAATATTTATTTATTGTATTTACAGAATTATGGATCGGATTGTTAGTTTGTGTGACAAATGCGAAAATCTGTAATCCAGTAGAAAGTGAGGCACTATTTTGAAAAAGATTTTACTTGTGGATGATGACGAAACATTCAGATATGTTTTAGCGGAATTATTGAGAAAGGAATTTGAAGTTATTGAATCATCCGGCGTTAACAACGCATTAAAAAAGCTGGAAGAGGCTTCTGTTGACTTGATTTGTTCTGATTATAATATGCGAGACGGAACAGGATTAGATTTACTACACGCCTGCAAGGAAAAGCATATTTCTGTTCCATTTATACTTATGTCCGCTGATGACGGCAATCATCTTTCAAGAAAAGCTGATTTGTACGGTATAACTTTTTGCGAAAAAACGGATTATGATTTTCTTGATAAAGTCAGAGCTATGATATAGAAAGGAAGAGGAATGAGTTGTTTAGGAAACATAATATGGTTTTTATGCTGTGGTTTATGGCAAGGTCTTTCTTGGAGCATTGCGGGTATATTGTGGAGCATTACAATTATCGGAATTCCAATCGGTCGTCAATGTTTCAAATTTGCCGCCCTTGCATTTTTTCCATTTGGGAAAGAAATCAAATATGGCGGAAGTCCTATATCTGTGATCGCCAATGTGTTTTGGATAATTTTAAGTGGTATTCCTTTGGCATTATCCTCTTTCCTCAATGGACTGCTGTTGTGTTGTACGATTATCGGTATCCCTTTCGGTCGCCAATGCTTTAAGTTTGCGAAACTGGCTTTAGCACCGTTTGGCGCAACAATTGCTTGAACTGTCTTTAAGGCAAGGAAGTAAAGAATGAATTATTCAGAATGGACTTTCAATGAAAATAGTCCGATTTACATACAATTATGTCATAAACTCAGGTATAGCATTCTCGGCGGTAAGTTATTGCCCGGAGAGACTATTCCATCTGTTCGCAATATGGCGACTATGTTACACCTCAATGTTAATACCGTTGCAAAAACATATAGACTGATAAATCAAGATGATGATTTTTACACAAGGGAAAAGAAATTATTGTGTCACATTAGATAGCACTCTCATCCAAAAGAAACGCATTCAAGAGATAGAGCGTCTTTGCCATAATTATATAAGCGTAATGGCAGAATTAGGATTTTCCAAAAAGGAGATTCTATCTTTTATTCAGGAATACAGTCGCAGTGAAAACTAATATAACACTGCTTTTACATAGAGGAAAAGCAGCCTTGCGGCTACTTTTCGGGTGCAGTATCAATTAAGGCTTTAGCAGTTGCTTTGACGACTTCCAATGACCGTTCATCGCAAGCTGAAAGCATACGGAGGAGATTTTCTACCTCGGAATCTTTGGACGGCTTCTCAGGGTAGAAAATCGAATCCGCAGAAATGTTCAATTCCCGGACGAGCTTATGTAGGACATCGAAACTCGGCTTCTTGCCTTCGTTCTCGATTCGATATAGGTATCGCTCAGTAATATTTGCTTTATCGGCTAACGCTTCTATGGTAATTCCGGCGTTTTCACGAGCTGCCTTAATGATACAACCAAGCGTTTCAGGTTTGTTATGCACTTACAGTCCACCTCCATATATAATTATACTGATTTATGTCATCTTTATAATGGCACACCAATTCAATTATAAGTGGACTGTCAGTTCTCAAATGACTGAACTATATAAAAATGAACCTGCCAAATAAAAAACGAGGTTTTGACAGGGCGATTTAATATGCCTACACCTCCGATTCTGAGTTTTTTGGATCGGAGGGATTTTTTATGCGCTGGACTACTTTCGGCGTTCCGCTGCTCGTGATGAGCAGCGAATATGAATCTATGAAATAGGCATTATCAGAGGGGATTTCATCAAAAAAGCATTTGCCCCGCAAAGGGGCATTGCGGCTTATATAATGAACTGATATGCCATAAATACAATGAACTAAACGCACTTGCACGGCGAAATTTGTCGCTTTGCAGGTGCGTTTTTATATTTATGGGAACTCCGGCGCTTTATAGTGTCGGCTGTCGATCCCCGCCTTCAGTTTGAATTTTTACGATTTTGAAAATTCAGACTGGAGGTAAAGAAAATGTCAAAAGACAAGTTAGATATTCTGAAACAGGGGTTTCAGAGCGAGTGTAAGGTTATCAATTACAGTATGAGTATGAGGGGTATAGAGGCAAGGAACAATGGGCGGTTATCTCGGAATTATCCGAAGAAAAAATACTTGAAAGGTACAAGCCTTTCGTTCAGGAGTACATACCGTTTCTTGTATTGCCACCGATGTATGGAGAAGTGCGGCAGCAGTTTCGCAGAAATGAGAACAAGCACTATATGAGAATGGTCAGAGGTCATTTTTATTCGTTGGAGGAGGATTTAGAAGAGCATCATCTGAAGCTGCCGTGGAGGATTGTGCGGCTCAGGTCTTTGCACAGGAACAAAGCAGAGAGCTTTGGGAAGCGATAAATTCCCTGAACGAGAAGCAAAGGAAGCGGCTTATTGCCTATTACTTTGAAGGAAAGACATATCGTGAAATTGCCGATGAGGAAGGAGTCGATCATAAGGCGATAATTCACAGCGTTGTACTTGCCTTGAAAAATCTAAGGATTTTCTTGGCGGAGAGTCCCCAAAAGACCTTTCCCAGTGGGAACAAGTGAAGGGACTTGTTTCTATTCCGGATATGGAACGCCTTTCAAATATTTGTATTGAGAGGTATATATAAATGGAACTCAAAGAAAATCAAATGGTGAAGCGTGGAGAAATCTATCTGCACGATTTCGGAAGCAATGAAGGCTCAATACAGAATGGGGTAAGACCTGTTCTTGTGGTTCAATGTGACGAGGGCAATCAGGCAGAGACACCGA